>Ga0302320_10000445_pt1 | contig 98191 bp, 97 predicted proteins | sample Bog_T0_3_FD_202130 | JGI IMG/M metagenome (GOLD analysis project Ga0302320, IMG submission 202130) | Peat permafrost microbial communities from Stordalen Mire near Abisko, Sweden - Bog_T0_3 | ecosystem: Environmental > Terrestrial > Soil > Wetlands > Peat | place: Sweden: Abisko, Stordalen Mire... | reverse complement strand
TCCAGCCATGTTGCGCCGACGACGCCGGGCTCGATTCACGAAGGTGGCGAACTGGGCTATTCTCTCAGCCATGCGTTTGGAGCGGCGCTCGACAATCCGGATCTGATCGTCGCCTGCGTCGTCGGCGATGGCGAGGCGGAAACCGGACCGCTGGCCACGGCGTGGCAGTCTAACAAGTTTCTCAACGCAATCAACGACGGAGCCGTGCTGCCGATTCTGCACCTCAATGGCTACAAGATCAGCAACCCGACGGTCCTGGCCCGCATCGAGCATGAGGAACTGGAACACTTTTTCCGCGGCTGCGGCTGGACGCCTTACTTTGTGGAAGGTGATGAGCCGGACGAGATGCATCAACTCATGGCCGCCACTCTGGACAAAGCCATCGAGGACATTCGGCAAATCCAGGAGAATGCGCGGAACAAGAACGACGCCACTCGGCCGCGCTGGCCAATGATCGTCCTGCGGTCACCCAAGGGCTGGACGGGACCGAAAGTCGTCGACGGCCTGCAGGTTGAAGGCACCTTCCGTGCGCACCAGGTGCCGCTGCTGGTGGATTCCGAGCATCCCGAGCATGTCCAGCAACTCGAACACTGGATGAAAAGCTACAAGGCCGAGGAGCTGTTCGATGAGAATGGCCGACTCATTTCGGAATTGGCCGAGCTGGCGCCGAAGGGCGCTCAGCGGATGGGCGCCAATCCGCACGCCAACGGCGGAATTCTGCTGCGCGACCTGCGCATGCCGGATTTTCACCTTCACGCGGTAAGTGTGCCTTCGCCTGGCGCCGTGGCAGGCCAAGACACCCTCGTGCTGGGTCAGTTCCTGCGCGACGTGGCCAGGCTGAATCAGGATCAGCACAATTTCCGCGTCTTTGGTCCCGATGAGACACTCTCGAATCTCCTGGGCGCGGTCTTTGAAGTCACCAACCGCCAGTGGGACGGCCGGGAAGAAAAGAATGATGAATTCCTCGCGCCCGCCGGTCGCGTGCTCGACTCGATGCTCAGCGAGCACCAATGCGAGGGTTGGTTGGAAGGCTATCTGCTGACCGGGCGGCACGGGCTGTTCAACAGCTATGAGGCATTCATTCGCATCGTTGACTCGATGTTCAGCCAGCACGCCAAGTGGCTGAAGGTAACGTTGGAACTGCCCTGGCGACGGAAGATCGCCTCGCTGAACTATCTGCTCGCCTCCCATGTCTGGCAGCAGGATCACAACGGCTTCACGCACCAGGACCCGGGTTTCCTCGACCACGTGATCAACAAGAAGGCTGATATCGTGCGCGTTTACCTTCCGCCTGACGCCAACTGCCTGTTGTCAGTGTTTGATCACTGCCTGCGCAGCCGGCATTACGTCAACGTGGTGGTTGCGGGAAAACACGCCCTACTCCAATGGCTGACCATGGACGCCGCCGTTGTGCATTGCACGGAGGGAATTGGTATCTGGCAATGGGCCAGCAACGACCAGGGCGCGGAGCCCGACGTGGTGATGGCCTGTTGCGGCGACACGCCCACGCTGGAGATCCTGGCCGCCGTTTCCATTCTTCGTCAGCATCTGCCCGATCTGAAGCTCCGGGTGATCAATGTCGTCGATCTGATGAAGCTACAGTCTGCAAGCGAGCACCCGCACGGGCTTAGCGAGACGGATTACGATTCGCTTTTCACCAAAGACAAGCACATCATCTTTGGCTTTCATGGATACCCCTGGCTGGTCCACCGGCTGACCTACCGACGCACCAACCGCAACCTGCACGTGCGGGGCTACAAGGAAGAGGGCACGATCACGACGGCCTTCGACATGAGGGTGCAGAACGACCTGGATCGCTTTCATCTGGTGCAGGACGTGGTTGACCGGCTACCGCACTTGGGCTCCAAGGGCGCCTATCTGAAACAGCAGATGCAGGACAAGCTCATTGAGCACAAGCACTACATTGCTAAACACGGCGAGGACCTGCCAGAAATCCGCAACTGGAAGTGGGGTAACCCCAAATGAATGCGCAAGAGCTTATAGACACCGCCAACGCGCTGGTCGCCGGCGACAAGGGCCTGCTGGCGATGGATGAAAGTAATCCCACCTGCAACAAACGATTTGCCCGGTTGAGGATTCCGCAGACCGAGGAGGCCCGTCGCGCCTATCGGGAATTGATTGTGACCACGCCCAGTCTGGGCGAGTGCATTAGCGGCACGATCCTCTACGACGAGACGATCCGCCAGCCGACGAAGGATGGCACTCCCTTTGTTAAGGTCATCACCGATGCGGGCATCATTCCCGGCATCAAAGTTGACGCCGGTGCCAAGGACATGGCAGGTCATCCAGGTGAGAAAATAACCGAAGGTCTGGACGGATTGCGCGACCGCCTGGCTGAATACTCTCACATGGGTGCCCGTTTTGCCAAGTGGCGCGCGGTGATTGCCGTGGGCGATGGTGTTCCCAGCCGCGGTTGTATCGAGGCCAACGCGCAGGCGTTGGCTCGCTATGCCGCGTTGTGCCAGGAAGCTGGACTGGTCCCCGTCGTCGAGCCGGAAGTGCTCATGGACGGCGAGCATACCCTGGAGCGGTGCGGCGAGGTAACGGAGGAAGTCCTGCGAACGGTTTTCAACCAGCTTTACACCCAACGGGTAATGCTGGAGGGCATGGTCCTGAAGCCCAACATGGTGCTTCCGGGATTGACCTGCCCCAAGCAAGAATCGGTGGATGACGTGGCCGACGCCACGGTGAGATGTCTCTTGCGAGCCGTCCCCGCTGCCGTTCCGGGCATCGCCTTTTTGTCGGGCGGTCAATCCGGTGAATTGGCCTCGGCCCGTTTGAATGCCATGAATGTCCGATTCACGTCGCGACTGCCGTGGGCGTTGGCGTTTTCGTTTGCCCGCGCCATCCAGCAACCGGCTTTGGAGATTTGGCAAGGCCAGGAGGCCCACATGTTGGCGGCACAGCAAGCCCTGGTTCATCGAGCCAGGTGCAACCGGGCTGCGCGCCGCGGCAAATATGATGCCGCGATGGAAAGGACATGAGCATGAAAACGTGGATGCCATGAATCAAATACCTCTGTATCCGCTACGATTCGAACCGATCTATCAGTATCGGCTTTGGGGTGGCCGGCGTTTGGCCAATCTGCTCTCCGCACCGCTGCCCGGCGATGGCCCCATCGGCGAAGCTTGGCTGCTGAGCGACCGCGATGACCATCCGAGCCACGTTGCCAATGGACCGCTCAAAGGATGGGCCCTCGGGCAATTACTTAAGCAGTGGCCAGAGCAGTTGCTGGGCCAACTGACCGGGCGATTCCGCCGGTTTCCTCTGCTGCTGAAGTTCCTTGATGCGCGCGACACGCTCTCGGTCCAGGTGCATCCATCGGATCGTCAAGCAGACTATTTACCGGCTGGCGAGACAGGCAAGACCGAAGCATGGATCGTGCTGGAGGCCGGGTCGGAAAGCCGTATCTATGCGGGCCTCAAGCCAGCCACCACAGCAGACAATCTGCGGCAGGCGATCGCGAACGGGACTGTCGCGGACCACCTGGCATGCTTCACTCCGAAGCCTGGCGACGGTATCTTCGTGCAAGCCGGGACTGTTCACTCGCTCCACGGCGTTGTGGTTTTCGAGGTGCAGGAAAACAGCGACGTAACATTTCGTCTTTACGACTGGGACCACATTGATGCCAAGACCGGCCGGCCTCGACCTCTACAAATCGAGCAGGGGATGGCCTGCATTGATTTTGCGCAAGGTGCGGTAGGTCCGGTGGTGCCGGTGGTGGAAGAGGTGAAGCCAGTGCTGCGAGAGCGGCTCTTTCTTTCTGAACATTTTGGATTGTGGCGACTCCGCGGAGAATCGCCGTTTATAGTCGGCGTAGCGGGAACGCCGCGTGTGCTGGTGTGCATCGCCGGCAACGGTCAGTTGGAGCACGATGGCGACACTTATGCCGTCGGTCAAGGCGACGTGCTGCTCTTGCCGGCTGTGGTCGGAGCGTGTCTCTGCCGACCGCGTGGCCCCATCAGCGTGTTGGAACTTTCGCTACCGGAAGGAACCTGACCCAATGAAGAAGCTGATTGTTTATGATCTGGACGGTACGCTTGCCGAAAGTAAATCGTCTCTCGATGCCGAAATGTCAGCACTGCTGCACGACCTTCTCGGCATCGTCGAAGTGGCCGTGATTTCCGGAGGCGATTGGCCGCAGTTCGAGAAACAAGTGCTCTCCAATCTTCCCCATGACCAGCGCCTGGTGAATCTATCCCTCCTTCCCACATGTGGAACAAAGTTCTTCCAATACGCAGGCGATTGGAAGAAGATCTATTCGGAAGATTTCACCGCGGACGAAAGAGAGAAGATCGTCAGTTCTCTGAAGAAGGCGATCGGCGCAGCGGGCTTCAAGGTCGAAAAGGTCTGGGGAGAGGTCATTGAAGACCGGGGAAGCCAGATAACATTTTCCGCATTAGGCCAGCAGGCCCCCTTGGAAGAAAAGGAAAAATGGGACCCAGATTTCGCCAAGCGGAAGAAGATCAAGGCAATCCTTGACGCTTCTATTCCCGAGTTTTCCGTCCGAATGGGTGGCGAGACATCAATCGATGTCACCAAACCTGGCATCGACAAAGCCTACGGAATCACAAAGCTGCGAGACATCCTGGGCATTTCGTTGAAGGAGATGATTTTCATAGGCGATGCCTTGTTCGTGGGCGGAAACGATTATCCGGCCGAAGAAGCAGGTGTTGTTTCTATCCCCGTTCGAGGTCCCAACGAGACGAAACGGGTTACCGAAGCAATCATCGCTTGTTTAGATCACGATCAGCAGACGTGGCATTGGCGGAGGAGTTGATGAGTGGATTCAAGTTGCAGCGACTGGGGCTGGTGATGGAGCCGGAACCGGGTAATCCCCAGGAGGTCGAAGGCGTCCTGAATCCGGCTGCCGCTCGTGGCCCGGATGGTCAGCTCTACCTGTTTCCACGGCTCGTCGCGCGAGGCAATTATTCGCGCATCGGAATTGCACGAGTACGGTTCAATGAAGCTGGCGATCCGACAGGCGTCGAGCGGCTCGGCATCGCACTGGAGCCAGAAGCCGATTATGAGCGGCGGCCCGACGGCAGCGGCGGCTGCGAGGATCCTCGGATCACGTTTGTCGAACCGCTCCATCGCTACGTGATGACCTACGCGGCACTTTCACCCCAAGGCCCACGGATTGCTTTGGCCGTATCGGAGGATTTGTTTCACTGGAAGCGACTGGGGCTCGCGATCTTTGATCCGTATTACGGCATCGATTTCGTCCACGTGGACGACAAGGATGCCAGCCTCTTCCCCGTCGCAGTTCCCAATCACGCCGGTAAGATGCAACTGGCCATGCTCCATCGCCCCCTTTTCCCCGATACTCGTCCCGAGGAAACAGCCTGCAAAGCCGAGTCGCGGGTGGTGGATCTCGATCATGAGAGCATCTGGATTTCCTACTGCCCGATGGTTTTGGAGGGCGACGAACCGCAGCATCTTGGCCTGTTTAATTCGCATCACCGGCTGGCGACTCCGGTATCGCCTTGGGAGCGGCTCAAAATCGGCGGCGGCACTCCGCCCATCCTAACCCGGCACGGCTGGCTGATCCTTTACCACGGCGTGCGTAAAATGCCGGAGCCGGACAACGAAGGACGCCAGCTATGTTACTCGGCCGGGGTGATGGTGCTCTCGAACGAGCATCCGCGCGTGATCCGCTATCGTTCGGCGGAGCCCGTATTGACGCCGTCGCTGCCGCAAGAATGCCACGGGACCATCGCCAACGTCGTGTTTCCGACCGGCATCGACCGACGCGACGATCTTGGCTTACCGGACCGCATCGACGTTTATTATGGGATGGCCGACGACCGAATTGGCGCGGCACGTCTTGACGTGCCGAGTGTCCTGCCATCGGGTGGAGTCGCCGATCCGCCGAAAGCAAAGGTGTAACTCGCCCAGTTTCAGAAAGTCACAACAGGGAGTTTGAAATGTCCATTCAACTCAATGAAGAGAACGGCGGAAAGTTGCTCGCCGTTCATGTCAGCGGCAAGCTGGCAAAGGCGGATTACGAGCACTTTGTGCCCGAGTTCGAGCGACTCGTCCAGCAGCATGGAAAGTTGCGCGTGTTGTTCGACATGACCGGCTTTCATGGCTGGGACGCCGGCGCGCTGTGGGCGGATACCAAGTTCGCTATTAAACACTTCGCCGACATCGAGAGGCTCGCGATGGTCGGGGAAAAAAGGTGGCAGCAGGGCATGGCGACGTTCTGCAAGCCGTTCACGAAGGCGACGATCCGATACTTCGATCACGCCGACGCCGATGAGGCACGAAACTGGCTGGCCGAGGCTTAGTGGCTCCGAGCGCGAGGAAAGGGCATGAGCATGGCAACAAATGTCCCGCAACTCGCGCAACCTGTGTCATAACAAAGACGGGAGAATACCCATTATGGAATCCAATGCCGACCAACCCAAGGCTCCCGAATCGAAACCGGGATCGAAGCCCAATGCGAAGGACGATTTGAAATCCCTGCCCCTGCCGGAGGTCGAGAAACGATTGGGGTCGTCGCCGGACGGCCTCAGCCAAGCTGAGGCGCAGAAACGGCTGACCCAATATGGGCCTAACGAGATTAAAGAAGAGAAGACCAATCCGTTTCTGAAATTCCTCACCTATTTCTGGGGGCCCATCCCGTGGATGATCGAGATTGCGGTGATTCTGTCGGGCATAGTTGGGCACTGGGAGGATTTTGGCATCATCCTCTTCTTGCTTCTTTGCAACGCCGTGGTCGGATTCTGGGAAGAACGCGAGGCGGGCAACGCCATCGACGCCCTGAAGGCCAGGCTGGCGATCAAGGCGCGGGTGAAACGCGATGGAAAATGGATCACTCCAGCGGCGCGGGAGTTGGTGCCGGGCGACGTCATCCGCGTGCGTTTGGGCGACATTGTGCCGGCCGATGCGCGCCTGTTGGATGGCGACCCCGTGGAGGTGGATCAATCCGCGCTGACGGGAGAGTCGTTGCCCGCCGAGCGCAAATCGGGCGACGCAGTGTTTTCCGGTTCGATCATCCGCCAGGGCGAAATCGGCGCAATAGTCTATGCCACGGGTGAGAACACCTACTTCGGCAAGACGGCGCAACTGGTGCAGGAGGCGCACACCGTCAGCCATTTTCAGCAGGCCGTACTGAAGATCGGCAAGTACCTGATCATCCTCGCGGTGGCTCTAGTGGCGGTGATTATTACGGTCGGCATCTTCCGCGGCGAACCGATGCTCTACGCGAAACCTCCCAAGGATCCTGTCCTCCTATTCGCCCTCATCCTCACGGTCGCGGCCATTCCAGTGGCCATGCCTACGGTGTTGTCGGTGACAATGGCGGTCGGCGCGCGCCTGCTCGCCAGAAAGCAAGCGATTGTGAGCAAGTTGGTGGCCATCGAGGAATTGGCGGGCGTGGACGTGCTGTGCTCGGACAAGACCGGAACCCTGACCCAGAACAAGCTGACGCTGGGCGATCCGTTCGGCGTGAACAATATCCCCGCCGACCAAGTGATTCTCGATGGCGCACTGGCATCGCGCGCGGACAATAACGACACCATTGATCTGGCTGTTCTGGGCGGCCTGAAAGACCACGATTCGTTGAAGGGTTATGAGGTGGTCCATTTCCAGCCATTCGACCCGGTGCATAAACGCACCGAGGCTGCCGTCAAAGCCAAAGACGGAAAGACGTTCAAAGTGACCAAGGGTGCGCCACAGGTGATTTTGGCGTTGTCGGCCAATGCCGGGCAGGTGAAACCCGCCGTCGAGAAGGCCGTCAACGACTTCGCGGCGCGCGGCTTCCGTTCGCTGGGCGTGGCGCGGGCCGAGGGCGACGGGCAATGGCAGTTTGTCGGCGTGTTGCCCCTATTCGATCCGCCGCGGAAAGACGCCAAGGCGACCATCGCGACCGCGCGGCAGATGGGCGTAAAGGTCAAGATGGTTACCGGCGATGCACTGGCCATCGCCCAGGAAACCGCCAAAAAGTTGGACATGGGCACCAATATCCTCGATGCCAGCAGTTTGGGCGACTCGAAAAAGCAAGAGACCACAGAGGTGGCCGACACCATCGACAAAGCCGACGGTTTCGCGCAGGTGTTCCCCGAACACAAATTCCACATTGTGGATGTCTTGCAAAAACGCGGCCATATCGTCGGCATGACCGGCGACGGCGTGAATGACGCCCCTGCGTTGAAAAAGGCCGACTGCGGCATCGCCGTTTCGGGCGCGACGGATGCGGCCCGCGCGGCGGCGTCCATTGTGCTGGTGGCGCCCGGCCTGTCGGTGATCATTGACGCGATCAAGGAGAGCCGCAAAATCTTCCAGCGGATGAACAGCTACGCGATCTACCGCATCGCCGAGACGCTGCGAGTGCTGTTATTGATGACGCTGGCGATCCTATTCTTCAAGTTTTATCCGGTGACCGCGGTGATGATCGTGATGCTGGCGGTGCTCAACGACGGTGCCATCCTGTCTATTGCCTATGACAACGTTCATTACAAGGATAAGCCCGAAGCCTGGAACATGCGCATGGTGCTGGGCATCTCCACCGTGCTGGGCGTCATCGGGGTCGTTTCCGCCTTCGGCCTATTTTACCTCGGCGAGTGCGTCTTTCACCTTGACCGTGCGCACATCCAGACGCTGATCTATTTGAAGCTATCCGTGGCCGGACATCTGACGATCTTTCTGACGCGCACGCGCGGCCCGTTCTGGTCCATACGCCCTGCGCGGATTTTATGGGTGGCCGTACTTGGCACGCAGATCGTGGCGACGTTGATTGCGGTTTATGGGCTGCTTATGACACCCCTCGGCTGGGGATGGGCACTCATGGTTTGGGGCTATGCGCTGGCCTGGTTCCTCGTAAATGACCGCGTGAAACTGCTCGCATATCGGATTTTTGATCCCGTCAAAGCCGAACCTGAGCCTGAAGCCAAAGCCGAGACACCATCCGATCTGACGCCGCAGATCGCCAAGCGAGCCTATGAACTCTACAAGGAGCGAGTTCAAGGAGTCCAGGACTGGGAGAATGCGGAGCGGGAGATTCGGAAGGATGAACCCCCAAATAAACAGGCGTGAACAACGGGACTGACATAACCGAAAGGATGAAGATGAAAATCAATTCAAAGGACTTCCGTGTGCGGCCCGGCAAGAAGGTCAAACTCGGGGAGTGGCCGACGATCGTGAAGCCCTTTTGTAAGTCGAAGAAGCGGTATCGAAAACTCCTGGGAGAACACGTCGAGGAGCTGAGCGAGCTACAATGCCTTCACTACGCATCCAGCCGCTATGCCTTGCTGCTGATCTTTCAGGGGATGGATGCCGCTGGCAAGGATGGCGCCGTCCGGCACGTCATGTCCGGGGTCAATCCGGAGGGCTGCGAGGTTTTCAGTTTCAAACAGCCCAGCGCCGAGGAGCTGAAGCACGATTTTCTTTGGCGCTCGACCTGCCGTCTGCCGGAACGTGGGCGCATCGGCATCTTCAATCGTTCCTACTACGAGGAGGTGCTCGTCGTCCGCGTGCATCCGGAGATTCTTCGCGCCCAAGGGCTTCCGCATGAACTGCTCGACGAGAAGAACAAGACCATTTGGAAGAATCGGTATCGTTCCATCGTGGACTTGGAGGAGCATCTCCACCGTAACGGCACCCGGATCATCAAGGTCTTCCTCCACCTGTCGAAGGACGAACAACGAAAGCGATTTCTGGAGCGCATTGATGAGGCAGACAAGAACTGGAAATTCAGCCTCGCGGACATTCACGAGAGGAAATACTGGAAGCATTACATGCAGGTTTATGAGGCTTGCCTGAACGCGACAAGCACCCATCAAGCGCCCTGGTACGTCGTTCCCGCCGACGATAAGGACAATGCCCGGTTGATTGTTTCCCAAATTGTCCTTGATACGCTCAATGGACTTAAGATGGCATATCCCAAGACCACCGCCAAGCGTCGGCGGGAGTTGAAATCCATCCGCAAACAGCTCTGAAGGCAGAATTAGTGACCAATATCCCATAGCTGTAGAATAATCTGGGATCACGGTTTCGGTTGTACCAATAGGAAGACGACGCGAAAAGGGTAAACAGCGGCGAGTAGGAAGCTCCTTGCGGCAACTGGTGACGCCGAGTAATCCTCTTTCGGATCGGTTTTTCGGAAACACGAAAGGATCAGCCATGACGCCATCAATCAGGGATAACAGTAAGGTCGCCCCGAAGAAAGTGAAGATGGGTATCCCCGAACTGGTTTCCGCGCTAGCAAGTCCCAATCCGGCGGTACGGACGAAGGCACGAAAGGCGTTGGTTGCCATTGGAAACATCGCCGTGCCCGCACTCATTCGACTCCTTTCGCATCGAAAGTCACACGTGCGATGGGAAGCAGCAAAAGCGCTGTGCGGTATCGCCGATCCGATTGCTGCTTCCGCACTGGTCAATGCGATGGACGACCGCGACAGCGACGTGCGTTGGCTGGCGGCCGAGGGGGTGGCCGCTTTGGGCCCAGAGGGGCTGGCACCTTTGTTGGCAGCGCTGCTCGAAGGGGCTCGATCAAGTTCGTTCTGCGAGGCCGCCCACCACGTGTGTCACACTTTGGTCAAGAGAAAAAGGCTCGGTCCGATTCTGCGGCCTGTATTGGTGGCCCTAAACAAATCTGAGCCGGAAGTGGGGGTGCCTCCGGCTGCTTATGCCGCACTATCGAAACTGCGCAAGTTGACGTGAGGAAATGGTAGGGCCTACTTGCACCCCACGTACGGGCCGCCTGTGCCTCGTTGATAGAGGAGCGATGTCATGCCGTATGAAGTGTCGCTTGACTATGAACCTGGCGTCCTGCGGGTTTTGCAGACCGAAGGCATTCTACAACAAGATTGCCAAGGTTTATGACCTCTTGGCGGAGCATTCTGAGTGTCCCATGCGCGAGGCCGGGTCGAGACTACTCGCTGCTGTCCCGGGCGATCGCATTTTGGATATCGGCTTCGGGACCGGCCATATCTTGGCCGAACTTGCCAATGCCGTCGGGCCAACGGGAACGGTCTTCGGCATTGACATCTCGGAGAACATGTTGGCCCACGCAAAAGACGTTCTGAGTAACCTGGGGCTAATTGACCGAGCTTCCCTCGTTTGCGGCGACGCTGAAAAGCTCCCTTACAGCGACGGCTCGATGGACGGGATATTCACGGGCTTCACCTTGGAACTATTCGACACGCCTGGTATTCCCAAGGCGCTGGCCCAATGCAAGTGGGTTTTGCGGGCCGGGGGCGCATCGTGGCCGTGTCCAAGGAAGACAAGGAAGGGCTTCCGCCCAGACCAGGCTGGGCCAGAGCGATCAAGGAACGGCAAGAGACATCGGTGGACAGAATAGGAACCCGCAATCAGACCTGCGGATAGCCGTACTTCTTCCGAAAGGCGGGGTCGGCCCGCTTGATCGCCAAGGCGGTGAACACCTGGTCCGAATCCTCGCAGCCGGCCACGTTGTCAACGACCCAGCTCGATGCGGCTTATCTGTCACCTTCGGTCCGTGCTTTGCGTCGCGGGATCAGACGGTCGTCGGTCGAAATTGTCCGAGTGTGTGGTAACGAGAGGGGCCGCCAGCAAATCCGGTCGCTGTTCCGGGTTCTCTTCGCCAACGCGAGACATCTCGGCGAGGTGCAGGAAGAATACGGCCAATAGCTGCGCGTCGAAGTGCGTGCCGGCGCTTTGCTGCATGATCGTCAGGACTTTCTCCTCGGGCATCGCCGGGCGGTAGACGCGATCGTGGGTCAAGGCATCATATACATCCACGATGGCCACGATCCGGGCGCTTTCGGGAATGGCGTACCCAGCAAGCCCAGCGGGGTATCCTCCTCCCACCCATTGTTCATGGTGACACAGGGCGATTTCCTCGGCCATCTTCAGCATCGGCGCATCGGAGCCGGCCAGAATCTTCGCACCGATGATCGTGTGGGTCTGCATGATCCGAAATTCTTCGGGAGTCAGCGGGCCCGGCTTGCGAAGAATCGCGTCGGGAATGCCAATCTTGCCGACATCGTGCATGGGGGCCGCCAAGCGGATGTTCTCCGTGTCGGCGGCCGACCAGTCGGCGAATCTTGCCAACAGTTCACTGAGCAGCCCGACCCTGCGGATGTGCGTGCCGGTCTCCTCGTCGCGCCACAGCGAGGCCGAGAGCAGCCGGTGAATGGCCTCCTCCTCGCGGCGACGAATCGTAGCGGTCTGCGCTCGCACCCGCTCTTCAAGGCGGTGCGTGTACTCGCGCTTCTCCAGGATCAATTGCCGACGTTCCAGGGCTCGGCGAGCCTGGAACACCAGTTCCGCGCGTTTTAACGGCTTCAGCAGGTAGGCGCAGGCCCCTTGGGTCAGCGACTCGATCGCCGTGTGGGTATCATCTAACCCGGTCATCATAATGACCGATGTGTCCGGGTAGGCTTCGATAATTCGTGGAAGCAGTTCCGTGCCTGAGCCGCCTGGCATCTTCACATCCAGGGTGACCAAGTGTACCTCGTGGGCTTCGAGATACTCCCATGCTGTTTGCGCAGTGGCGGCCTGCGCGCAGCGGCACTGCTCTTGCGTGAGCCACCGCGCGACGAGAGCGCGCACCAGGGCCTCGTCGTCCACGACCAGCACAGGAGTCTGCCCTACGGGCTTCAGGGTGTTGTTAGGGTTGTCAGTTGGCATGGCGTCTTTTCATCCAAGGCTTCGCGCACCGTGGACAACAATGTGCGGGCGGTGAAAGGTTTTTGAATTAAAGGCACGTTCTCACGCACTAGGCAGTCCGATCGAACGGTTTCCCGGTCATAGCCCGTACAACACACGACCTTCGTCCCCGGAGAGACCTGCTTGATGCGGCGGTGTACCTCGTGGCCCGTGAGTTTGGGCATGATGGCGTCCAGCACGACCAAGGAGATTGTGCCGCGGTGCTCCTCGAACATCCGCAGCGCTTCCTCTCCATCGGCGGCGGCAAGGACCGTATAGCCGGCCCTTTCCAAGGTGCGGATGCTGAGGTTGCGAACCATCGGCTCGTCCTCGGCGACGAGAATCGTCTCGTTCCCGAACAGAGCGGGGCTGGGTTCTTCCACGAGGTCCTCCTCGTCGGCCTGCTCGTTTCCCGGGGGCAGATACAACTTGAACGTGGTGCCCACGCCCACTTCGCTGTAAACGTGAATGGCTCCCTTGTGCTGCCGCACGACGCCATAGACCAGGGCCAATCCCAGGCCCGTGCCTTTCCCCACCTCCTTCGTGGTGAAGAATGGCTCGAAGATGCGCCGTTGGATGTCTCGGGGGATTCCGCAGCCTGTGTCGGACACACTGAAGACGACATACTTCCCCGGCTGGATGTCAAAATGGACATCCCAGAGCGGCTCCGTCACGACCGCCTTCTCGGTCTTGAGGATCAGGCTGCCGCCGGACCTACCGACCATGCTGCGCATGGTTCCCGTCGGTGCCCGCATCGCGTCGCGGGCATTGACGCAAAGATTGAGCAGGGCTTGTTGGAGTTCCCCCGCATCGGCATACACCGTGCCCACGTCGTCGCCCAGGGCCAGGTCCAGGGAGATGTGCTCGCCGATCGTGGGGCGGATCAGCTTGGCCAGATCGTGGACCAAGAGGTTGGCGTCGGTGCTTTTCCGTTCGATGGGCCGGCGGCGGCTGAATCCGAGAAGCTGGCGGGTAAGGGTCCCCGCTCTCTCGGCCGCCTTGCGAACCTGGTCCAGATCGGCGTATCGCTCCTCCTCGCGGGCAAGTCCCTCCATGCCGGCGCAGGCGTAGCCGTCGATGACTTGCAAGAGATTATTGAACTCGTGGGCGATTCCCCCGGCCAGTTGCCCTACCCCCTCCAACTTCTGTGATTGCCGAAGCTCCTCTTCGGCCTGATGGTCCATAATGACCTTGGAGGTCGTTTCTGTCAGATGGGAAAGGAAGGCGTCGTCTTCCTCGGAGATCGGGTGCTTGGCGAACATCGCCATCACGCCGGTCGTATTGTCGCGTGCATCGCGCAGCTTGTAGCCGGCGAAGGACACCAGGCCGAGACGCTTGGCCCACTCGTGATTATGCACGTGCGGGTCCGTGGTTACGCTGTTGGTGAGGAACTTCTTCTCCTCGCCGGTGGCGATGATGCCGATCTTGTAGCAGCTCAGCGGTACGCGGCGATGATCGCCATCGGTGTGGGTGTAGCGTCCCGAGCTGGCCATCAGGTGGAGGCACCGATCGCGGCGGCGGCACAAGTCGGCCTCAACGGTTGTCGTGGCATGGATACAGCCGGCGTCGCAGAGGTCTCCCGGCAGCACGCTCCAGATGCGGCAGAATTCGAGATCAAGTATGCCCACCGCTGCTTCGGTGATCTTCTTGAACTTCTCTTCCAAGAGCGCTGGCAGGATCAACTCCTCCTGGAGTCGGTTGACTCCCTCCAATCGCTGTAAAGAGCGAGCTTGCCTTGCATCGGCCAATTTGCGTTCCGTAATGTCCTCGGCAATCCCGACGATGTACGCCGCTGTCCCGTCATCATCCCTGACCAACGCGGCGGCCGACTTGTTCCATCGCCACGTTCCGTCGCTGTGTTGAATGCGGTACTCGACGCCTCGCTCGGGCTCTCCTGTGGCGAAGATGCGCTCAATCGCGCTGCGGCACACGGTCAGATCGTCGGGATGGATGAACGGCACGAAGCTCTTCCCTTGGATGGCGCTGACCTCCCATCCCAGCTTGTCGGTCCATGCGGGCGAGGTGAAGGTGATAATTCCGTCGGGAGAGAGCGTGTAGATGATCTCGGAAGCATTGCTGATGATGCTGTCCAGTCGATCCTCTCGTTGCCGCAACTTGATATTCCGCGCCGTGATCTCTCGGGTAAGCCATACGGTCCAGGCGAGGATGAGCCCGCTGGGCAGAATGACGAGCAGGGAGGTCATGGCGACGTTCAGAAGAAGTGATTGCTCCAGCAAGGCCCCGCTGCGACTCGCCTGCGCCGTCGCCTCTTCCGCCATCGCGGCCGTGCTGCGGGCCACGCCTCGGAAATCCTCTTTGAAGGGTGTTATGGCGCGATTTGTATCCTCCGGGCGTGTGATTCGTCCCGCGCCAATCCGACTAACAATGTCTTGCACGTGCTTCCGATACGTTTCGGTCGAGACGAGGCAGGCTTCCACATTCAGCTTGTCTTGGCCGGGATGGCTCACCGCTTCGAGTTGCTCCAGGTCGTCGTGCAGCGTTTGCCACGCTGCGTTCCACTTCCCTAGGTAATCACCGCGAGTCGTCGCATTGCTCAGGTTGAGAAATATGTCCTTTTCATAGCGGCGGCATTCCAACGCGGACAGTGCTGCCCGACCGGCCCACGCATCGTTGGCCAGGTCCTCGTCAACTGTCTTGCGTGCTGTTCGCAGCAGCCCCAAATGCTGATAGAAGGCGAGCGCGCCCGCGCCGAACACGAGGATGCAGGCCAACGCTGCTCCGATAAACGCATTCCGCACGATGCCGGAGTCAACATCACGCCCGCGATTTTCCGGGACAGCGTTCATGTCTGTAGTATCCACGTCCTAACGACAAGCGAAGCATTCGTAACTATACAAGCGTAGGTCAAGAGAAGCGGTGGGTGGAGAAACGTAGATGGAGCGGGTGCTGACCAAGCAACTGAGACGGCAAACATGAGAGGAATATCGTTGTGACACATCCCTCACAGCGGTGTGACCGCCGAGCCGTGAAGCTGCGCAGCGAAGTTCCCGCAGGAGTCGCGCAAAACATCAGCGCACCTGAGTCGCTATGTCTCACCATCCGTGCTTTACTGTCGATCGGCTCGTGAATCGTTGAGGGTTCACCTGCGCGACGCGGACGAAGCTGACGATCTCGTCGCTCTATCAGCGGATCGGAATTGTCGCGCGCCTATTCCCAGAAGGAGACCCGCACGCCCTCACGATGGTCGCTGGCCAGCACGATCAGGTTGGCCACCGAGCCCAGCACCGTAAAGTTGCCACCCAACGGGCACGGGTCGCTTGGCATCAGGACAATCGTAACCTATGGTTTAGTTGTTGCAGTACATCACCGGAGACCAAAGACCATGATCCCCTACGTCACCTGGAAAGACTTCTACTCTGTGGGCGACCCGTCGATAGACGCCCAACACAAGCAAATCATCGGCGCTATCAATGAGTTGTATGAAGCCATGCAGCTAGGCAAGGACCGTGCCGTCCTGGAGCCCATCTTGGATCGCTTGCTTCAATACACGCTTGCTCATTTCGAGCATGAAGAACAAGTCATGCAAGAGCATGAGTATCCCGACTTCGCGCCGCACAAAGCCCTGCATGATCGGATTCGACAGAAGACGATCGACCTGCGCGAGCACGCCCACCTTGTCACCGGGCATGACTTGCTCCGGTTCCTGAAAGACTGGTGGGTGGGCCACATCCAGGGTTGCGACAAGAAGTACACGCCGTACTTGGAAGTCCCGGCGGGGCGGTCTTGAATCGAGCCAGCCACTGGGCATCGTCTGGCTATCTCGCCTTGATACGATCAGCCGAAACGTACTTCCTCGCGGCTTCTTCGGCCGCCTGGTAGGTGCTGAATTTCTCAGGCACGAACACGCGGCCCCTGTTGCTGGAAAGGTAGTAGTGCTTTCCCTTAGGCCAGCGGGATATGGTGATGATCTCGTCGTCGAAGTGCTCCGGCCAGGTCAGGTCGTCGCGCTCGATTTCGGCGAGAACGATCAAGGTCGCGTTTTGCGACGCAGCCTCCTGCGGGGTTTATTAGTACCCCCCCCCCCCCCCCCCGCAATTCCGCCTGCGCGGATCGAAGCCAGTCCGCCGCCAATAACTCGGCACTGCTTGGACCAGGCTTGCCATGTGAGTCCTCCCCAAACATGGAGCGGTACTTGGCGGTGATACTCCTATGGAGCGCGGCCAGCAACTCGGGATCGTCACCACGGACCTCCAAAAACCAACCTTGCACATCGTCGAAGGCGGGGTGGACTTGGCACCGCACAAAACGATAGCACGTTGCTACGGGCATGGCCGTTTGCCCTCCACGATCAGTTTCTCAAAGGCATCGGCGGCAAGGGTCAAGTCGAGTGGCGAAAACTGCGCGATGCAGTCGCTTCGGTCATAGGTGAGCAGCCGAAACAAAGTGTGCTCCGCGCTATCGTCGGCACTGGTCCAGCGCACCGACGTGTAGCGGGCGATCTTCGCCATCGCCCGCCGGACGGCTTCTTCCTTCTCCTTCAGCCGTTGGACGTATCCAGGGTCTACGTCTTGCAGGTCATCGTAGCTAACGGCAATCTTGCTCATGGCCTCGCCCATCTTTTTACGTAATCCTCTTCCCGCTCCACGGAGGGCGCGAGACCCGCGCACAGCAGGTCGAGCGCCTTGCCAACACGTTCCCGGTTGCTTATTGCCATGACTATTCCTTCACTACCTGTTCCAGCAGAATCTTGAACCCTGCCTGCTCGAAGTGCCGATCTGCCGTCAGGGCATCGGTCAGTCCGTACTCGCGCATAACGATGAAGGAAATACAGTCGATCAGCGACCACTCCTTGTCGGGGCGTTGTGCATACAACTCGATCCCTTGCTCGAACAAATCCTGGGCGGGTGGCACGATCGTAACGCGGCGATCGGCGGCCAAATCGTGGTACAACTCAAGAAACAGCGCGCGGTTGGGGCCGCGAGCCAGTGAGTTTGCCGCTTCCGTCAGCACCCACGCTGTGGTGACGAATGCCCCCGAAAACCCGGCAGTAAACCGTGTTGCCGCCACGGCGTACTGGTCGCGTGGGTTGGTCAGGGCAAGGTAGTATACGGTGTCGGCGAAAACCGGCTTCATCGTTTGGGTGCCCCGTACAGGTAGTGATCGTGAGCCAGGGCCGCATCCTCGGGCAGGCCGACTGCGCGGCCAGCGTACTTCATAAGTTTCTGGCCCAACGTCTGCCCCTGTTCGTCCAGTAATGGACCTTCGCTTTGCGAAGGGACAATCTCCACGCGGACTTCGGCTCCTTCGGGCAAGACGCTCGGTGGCTCCAACACCACAACTCCGTTTTTCACTTTGCCACGATAGACCATGTTATCTTCCTCCTCGATCAAAACGTTTCTTGCTGAGTATCTTTTGCCTTGCCCCGCTCGGCCGGAGCTAGCTTTGTCAGTTCCGGCCAGGCGATCACCAATCCATTATATGCCACCCCCAACGCCCCTCCATCCATGCCAAATTGCTCGAACCACGCCAATGCCCATCCGGTAGCCTAGTCGCTTTTCTATCGGGATGCAACAAGGTCTGCCTGCCGGGGTTCTGCGTCCCGCCGCCCCGTGATCGGCCGGCCCGATGCCGGCCAGCCAAAAGGCATCCAATGCGATGGCGGGGGTTCAAGACCGCTGGCTCGGCCGATGCCCGCCACAACGCCCGTGCCCGGGTTTGCGTCGGGGAGTTCGACGGAGTAAGATTGCGTTAACAATTTGAAATTGACGCGCGAGCGTCTAGTCGCTGCTTCGAGCGAAACGACCAACCTGAGTCTTCCCAGACTCTTGAACAGATGAAGCAGTGCTTGGACCCCGCCCCGCAATGGGGGCGTCGGCCGAGTGCTGTTCATCTGTACCCCTTGGTCGGGGTCGCTCGAACGGCTTCGTGTCGGCGCTCCCTTTTTATTGGGCGGGTGCGGATGATTACGCTCAACAACTTCGATCAACAGCTTGCCGAATTGCGCGACAAGCTTCTCTCCCTGCCCACTGTCGTGAACTGGCCCAGTCCAGCTCACGTGGACGCTGCGGCCGACATCGATTTCAGAGGTACATCATGTTGATCGCAGAAATGCGGCATCGACTGCGATCCCTCGGTTGGAAGACCCTCGGTGACGCACAACAGGCCGACGATGGAAGCTGGTGGTTGAACGCCCAGAGTTGCGGGCACACCATCGTTGCCCTCGCTGATAGCCGCCAAGAAGTCTGGTCACTCGCCTGCTCGATGGCGATGAAGGTTACGCGCGACGGCCTGGCGAAACCCCTATGACAAATCGCACCGCTCCTCAAAGATGCAACGCCATGAACATCGACGACCTACGCCAGCTTGTCGAGCGGAAGACGGAAACCGTTAGGCGGCTTGAAGCGGAATTGGAGAAAGAGGATGCGGAATTGGTCGATTTAGAGAGGCAACTTGAAACGCTGGAAGACGAACGCGAGCCAAGATGAAACCAAGAGGCCCGAGCCCACCATCAGACCTGCGGATAGCCGTATTTCTTCCGAAAGGCGGGGTCGGCCCGCTTGATCGCCAGGGCGGTGAAAACACCATTGGAGTCTTCACACCCGGCCAGGGCGCGCTTCCACTCGTTGACCATGTAGCGGGTCACGCCCCAATAGTGCGCCACGGCAACTTCGTCTTCCTCCACCACGGCGCGGACCAGGCCCTCGAAAAGGACCGGCATGAGACCCTTGTGCCGGCCGCGTGTGCAATGAAAGCCCGGCCAGGGGATCGCTGTCTTCGTCAGCCCCTCCACGGTCACGTCCCCGTAATACTCGTCGTGGACCACCGTGCCCACCTCCGCCACGGGCGCGATGTACGGGCCGGCGCGAAAATTGAAGCGATAGGCCGGCGGGTACTGGACCGGCGTCGGCGCTCTCGTGACCCTCGCGCGGCGCTTCTTGTCCAAGGATTTCGTCATGGCTTCACGGTCTCCATCGCGCGGATGACCTGCGGACGGCCGCCGCGGTCCTTCACTTTGCCGAGGAAATCATCGCCAAGGTAGCGCTTGAGAATCCGCCACACGGCGACCTGGTTGAAGGGCCGGCCGGCCGTCGTCAGGTGCCCGTTGCCATTCAGCCACGCGGCAATCTCGTCCATCGTCTTGCCGGCCAGTCTCATTTCTTTGAGCGTCGGGAGCAAGTATTCATACGTCTGCCGCGTGCGCTGCCGCCGCATCTTCGCCGACTGGGCGATCGCCTGCTTCGTCCCCCGCAAGTGCTCGCGTCCCTCCCAATGACCAGGCCGGGCCGAGCCCAGCTTGATTCCCTTACTCTTCACTGCCGCGGCGAGGGTCCGCTTCGTTCGCTCACTAATCTTCGCCGACTCCTCTTCGGCCACGCCGACCAGGATATGCACCGTGAACTTGTTGCACTGCTGGTTGTCCAGACAAGCGAAGTCGATGCCCGACTCCATCAGCACGCCCAGGAATCTCGGGTTGCGCACGAGCCTGCCGATTTTGGCGATAATGAGGGTTGCGGCGGCCTTCTGGCACCTCTCAATAGCCTCTACCAATCGGGGCCACTGCTTTCGCCCTTCGACGTATTCCCCCAGCAGCTTCCCCTGGTTAAAATCGACGAATCTGGTCACGGACGTGCGATCAAGACCACCACATTGGTACGATATGTAGTTTGTCACCTTTGATATTCCTTACGAAGAAGGTCACACTGCGACTGCGCTTATCCAACTAGCATACACCATGTTTGAGGGAAAGTCAAATGAGAGCCTCCGTCGTCACGCCGATGCTCGAACTTTTCCGCTCGGATGCAACCTCTTACCAGCCGCAAAGTTTGTCCGGGACAATGCGGCTGGAGGACGGCAACCCGCAGGCGTCCCTCGAAAACCTCAAGACGCTTGGATTGCCAGTGCAGGACATCTGGGTGCGGAAAGGGTTGAGCCGAGTCTTGATCCAGTTCAACACCGGTGAGCAGTATCTAGCACTCGGTCTCGTCAAGGCCGATGCTTTAGCGTTCATCGCCTCGGAAGCCGGAATGGGCGACTACGAAGAGCTAAAGGTCATGTACCAATGCCTGCCGCCGGAGTACGAAGGCAAGCTGCCCGTCGCGACAAACCATTCGCACGACGTGGAGCAGTCGATCCGTGACATCGGCCCTCCGCGCCGCAAGGATTGACCCCTCTCCTGGTTTGAGAGAAATGAGTCACCATGCCTTGACCAGGCTGATGACATCTAAGCCTCTTGCTGGTCAGTGCTTGCCTCAAGATACCGGCCGCCTGCGGGTGACTTGGTGACTCTTGGTGACTCACCCGGACCATTGCGCATTGTTATGTGTTATCAGATTTTGATGTATATCCTGTAGCTCGATCTGAGAAAATGAGTCACCCAGTCACCATAAATGGGCCTTCCTGAGTTAGAACTGCTTGCGGTGAAAAGGCTTAGCTTGGTGACCCATTATTTTGCCCCGGTGATTGATTTCGGCCCCTCCTTGACGTGCCCACGGCTAGGTCTCGAATCCCTCGACACGTGTAAACACACGTTCGTCTGGCCGAATTCGCCCCTCTTCTGACCGGCATGAGTTTGGCGGGAACTATACGACGCCCTGCCGAGGCCCTGCCGACGCCTCGGACTTCGTGTAGTTGCCCCGCAGGTTTACGTCGCCGCGTCAGACCCCCGCTTTTTGGCACAAGCACAGTCGAAGGAGCAAGCCGCCGGCGCGCTCGTACCGATTGTGTCGGTTTTCCCAATTAGACCGACCCTCCACCACCCTTGATGGCGGAATGATCGGTGAGCAAGGCAGGATAAAACTTCCGATCCTCACAATCGGAACGCTTGCGTTTGTGCAATCGTTCGATTGCACAGGCGCAAGGAAACTGCGGGAACCGGCCGCGGGCCCGCTCACCCGGCCGCGGGCCGCGGGTTCGATGCCCAGGGAACGGGCCGCGCTCACTTGGCGCGGGCCGCGGGGAACCGCTCACCCGGCCCGATGCGATCGGCCGCGGGTTCGATGCCCAGGGGACGGGCCGCGGGCCGATTGCAACCCCTTCCCCGCAAGAAGCCTTCTTTCCATTCCAATTGAATGGCTTGTGCGGCCTAGACGGATTATGCCGCGGCCGGCCGCCGATCCGGCTGGAACGGGAAATAGCGCATTTTTCTAACCGGCGCTTCTAACCGCGTGTGACGATTTTCAGATTCGTGTGCATAACTCCTGACCCGCAGGATACTTATGTTCTGACGATTGTTTCCGACACGCAGGTGACAGTGATTATGTGGGCGTTGTCGTTTGTGTCTTGCGGGTAGTGTGCCAGACAGTATATATACGGCGCAATTCCGGCGCTAACTCGGCGCATGCAACGGGCCGCGGGGAACCGCTCACCCGGCCCGATGCCCTGGGGGAACCGGCCGCGGGCCGGCGCTTGCTCACCCGGCCCGATGCCCAGGGGAACGGGCCGCGCTCACTTGGCGCGGGCCGCGGGGAACCGTTCACCCGGTCCGATGCCCAGGGGGAACCGGCCGCGGGCCGGCGCTTGCTCACCCGGCCCGATGCAATCGGCCACGCATTACCCGCAAGCAACTCATATTCCTATCCTCTTGGCACAATTCCGGGCCGAATTCCGCTCTTCTCAGTTTCCTATTTGACCATAGCACGAAAGAAGTGAATAGTTGATTATGAGGAGAGGCAAACATACTGACGGGTCAACAGGGAGTTAGCACCATGAGTAAGAAGCATTTTCGGGCGCTTGCCGATGCGATTGCCAGCATTGCCGACAAGGCGGAACGGGAGCGCGTTTGCGATCTAGTGGGCGCGGTCTGCGCGGGCTGCAATGGTCGTTTCTGCTGGCATACGTGGCGCGCGGCTTGCGGGGTCTGACACATCTTCTCGGAGGGTAGCACCATGCTGGCAACAGAGAAAACCATTCTGGGCGATTTCGCAATTGAATACCTGGGGATTGACTCCCCCTCCTATTTTCCCGGATACGGGATTGCGTTTACCCCGTTCGATTTCTGCGCCTACGGTATCGGGGACACAGAAGAGGAGGCGTTAGAAGACTGCTTGGAAATGATGGCGCAGTCGGCTGGTTTCGATTTCGACGAACTGGCGGAGCAACGCATCCGGGCCGAATACGGCGCTTGCGACACTACCACGGTTGCCGATGCGCTGGGGTGGTCAGAAGAGGAAACCGAAGAGGTTTCGGATAGCGGGGAAGGGTGCTATTTCCACATCGGCATTAAGTGGAATGAGAAGGCAAACTAGCAACCGGGAGCAACTACCATGATTCGGTTTCGATGGTTGACGGGCGATAGGGATTTTCTGACCTACGGGGGCAAGTGGATTTCCACCCGTCAGAATAACGGGGAATTCGATTACTACCTTGTAATTGAGTTACTCAATTGGCGGGAAACCGTAGGGGAACGGGAGGCACCCCCGGAAACCTACAACGTTTCTCTGTCTGTCGTTTCGCCCCAGGAGGCGCAAGATAAGACTGGCGCGGCGCTTGAGTGTTGCGGTATCACGGAAGAAATGCTTCAGACTGCAACGGGGAACGGATACCGCGATACGGTCCTAGTGGAAGCGCTGCACAGCTACGGAGTATATACCCCGGTCTGGAGTAAAGACGGGAACAATTGGCGCGCCCTAATGAGGGAAGCGCGCCAAGAGGCAAGGCAATGCGAATTCCTTTTCGGATTCTACCTTGACCGGCCGGTCAATCGCATCGGCACAACGGGGTGGGAATCATTACGGGGTGACTTGACCAGCGCGATTGACCGGGTTTGCAACTAGGAGCAACTACCATGAGACTGGGCGAAATCGACCTAGAAACGGGAGCAAGGGAGGCGCGGGGCAATTGGCAGAAGTTTGATTCTTTCGGCTGGCACGATAGGCCAGAAGACGGCGCGGAGTGGGCCATTGTCTACACTCACAACCGGGATTCTGACCTATTGGACCAAAGCAACGCCGATGCGATCGACAAAGCGCTAGCCCCGTTTACCGAAGGGGATAACCCCGATGTGCGCGCCGAACATCACGGGCATTGGGCTTGCGGATGGATCGACGGTTACGCCATTCGCGTTTACCGAAACGGCCAGATAACAGAAGCATTTCGCGCCTACCATGAGCTAGCGGCGCGGCTTGCCGACTATCCCGTATTGGACGAAGAAGACTTCAGTCGGCGCGAATACGAAGCAACGCTAGAGAATCTTCGCTGTGAGGGTTTCGATAGTGACTTCTTCGCCCCTCCCGACAATTGGGAAACCGAAGTCTTCTCTTGGCTGTGGGACCACAACCAAAGCGCCGTTGAAAACCGGGATGGAAACGGGGGCTATGCCAGCAAAGCAGAAATAGCCGAAGCGCTGGACGGGCTGAGCTATCGGATTCTGTGGGTGGTTTCCTACGTCGATACGGGGGAAGTCACGGAAGAATATAACGAAGAGTGGGAAGCGCAAGAGCGCTGCGAAGAATTGCGCGCCGCCGGTTTCATCGGCGCAAGCTATACCGCGGTTTCCCCCGCCAAGTAAACCCCGTCACTCGGAAGCGCTCCCGGATACTCGGAAGCGCTCCCGGTCTGCGCTATCAAACTGTGAGGAGGCAACCATGAGTGAACATCGTTTTGTTTGTGCCGATTGTGGCGAAGAGAAGATCCACGTCAATCCTAACGGGTTTGGCGGAACGGGCTACGGTATCGTCCGGGAGGGCGGTGTCGAGAAGAAGGTCTGCTATGATTGTTGCGGGAAGCGCGATCGCGCCGATATGTCGGCAACCGGCCGCGCGATTCTGTATTTGACGGAGGGGTCGGACGGCGCGCTCGTGACGAATTGGCCCGGTACTCTGAAGTTTCGGGTCCGGTACAAGAAGGCCGGTTCTCACAACATTGCCCGCCGGCGCGTCGATGTGTGGTTTAACGATTGCGAGGGCCGAGAATGGCATGGTGTCCAATTGGGCGACTTCTCCCAAATATGTCGATGCCGCCGGTCGAAAGCGGCTTGACGATTGCACGGGCAACGGGCCGCGGGTCCGATGAAAGGGAACGGGCCGGCGCTTGCCCCCTGGGCGATTGCACGGGCCGCGGGTCCGCTCACCCGGCCGCGCTTGCTTGGCGCGGGCCGCGGGAACCGTTCACCCGGCCCGATGCAACGGGCCGCGGGTCCTATGCCCAGGGAAACCGGCCGCGCTCACTCGGCCGCGGGCCGCGGGGGAACCGTTCACCCGGCCCGATGGAATGGGAACCACTCACCCGGTCCGATGCCCAGGGGAACCGGCCGCGGGCCGCGGGTCCGCTCACCCAGGCGATTGCGCAGGGCGCAAAAAAAATGGGCAAGGGTCTAGTTCCCTTGCCCCTAATCATCCGACCGTTTGCTAGCTTACCTTGCGCGAAGAGGGTTGCCAGTTTTTTGGGGGAAACCTGTGTTTGACTTGCTTGGACAATTCAGCCAAAACGGAGTTGAATGCGGCAATGTACTTGCCGACATTGTGCAAGCGATACAGCAATTCCGCGCTAGGGCGCTTTCCGTCAAACACAAGCGCTTGCCACTCTCCCCAGCTATTCCGCGGGATTGCGTGTTGCGTCAAGATAGATTCCAACGTTGCGTTACTCATAGTGCTACCTCTAGGCTGAAAAGTGATGTTTTGGCCACAGCAAACTGTGCCATGTGCAGCGCAGAAGCCCAGCGATTTCCCCCGGGAAAACAGCCGATTTTCGACGGAGCGCGCCAGCAAACAACCCTCCTTTGCGAAGCGCGAACCAACCAAGAAACGGCCGTCTGAGGTTGCCCTCTAACCGTAGCCTGAAGTGGCTACAAAAAATCAAAATCCCGTTTCGTGGCGCGCCGGGAATTGCCGGCACGCCGGCGCGATTTCTTTCCCCGCGGCTGGCGCGATCTTGCTGCCGGCCCTTCTCGATTGCCGGCGCGATCTTCGGCAAGGGCGCGGGCTTCTTGTGTACTTCACGCCTTGCGGAAAGACTTGATGGTCAAGGCGACTTTGACCAGGCCAGCTTGATCCGGCCGGCGGGCTTCCCGACCTTCAGGCGACTTGTAGACCAATTGCCCAGGCGGCGATCGGCGGCGTGGCGGCCGTCAAGGCGGCTGGCGGTCGGTTCCCGACCGGGTGGCCTAGACGACGGTGGGCGGCTTACGGTGGTGTGGCGGCCGGCGGGGGAATCGCGGCCGGGAAGCTGCCAGGCGGCCGGCGGGCTTGTGGCGTGTAAACGCGCGAAAGTGATTGGGCCGGCAAGATCGGTCCCGCGCGATCGGCAGAAAGGGAACCGCGGCGGCCCCCTATGCCGATTGTCCGCGCGATCATTTGCCCGACCGTGCGCTCGGCCGGTGAAAAGGTGGGGCGGCCCCGGGCCGCGGGCTCGCCCGGCGGAAAGGTGCGGGGGCAAGTTTGGGAATTGGAAGCGGCCGGATGGCGGCCAGCGGCCCAGGCAAAAGTGAGGCGTCGAAAACCCTTATGGCCGCTTTTGGAGTCTGTTGAGTTCCTTAGGGCGGGCGACGGGGGCGGTTCAATCCGTGTAGGAAACGCTGGCCTTGTCTGGTGGCTCTTTCCCCTTGGCGAGGGCGGCTTTGGCGTCGTGCCGCAAGCGGCGGCTGGCGCGCTGGATGGTAGTCTTGGCACCCGGACGGTGACGCCCAGCTCGGCAAGTCTTGCAGCCACAGAATTTCAAGTGGTTGCTCACGGCTGTTGCTCCGATCTAGTGGTAGTGGCTGGCGGCCCCGCTGGCGGTCACGGCGGCCGGCGGTGCAAAGGCGTCGGCGTTGCCGTAGCGCTGAAGGTTCAGCTTCCGGCGGGCTGTGGTAAGGCGGCGGCGGATCGTGCTGCAAATTGGCAAGCCGGCCCGCAAGGCGTCTTCTGCCCGGCGGCAGGCGGCCCGCTCGGCATTGGTCAAGGCCACGGTGGTCTTCTTCTTCATGCTGCCCAGTTCTGCGCGGTAAGGTTGCGGCGGATGCGCGCTTGCTTGTCGGTTCGGCTCAAGCCTTGCCGATGTTCCAGTTTGCCGGTGACGGTGAAGCCGGCCTTCTCAAGCTGCCCGGCCACGTCCAAGGCCATTTCGACCTTGATGTCATGCTCGGCGTACTCCGCATCGTCGATACCCCAAAGCGAAGCCTCATATTCGTCGCCCAGGGCCTCGAATTGGCAGCGGACACCATACCATTGCCAACCGTCGTCATACCACTTGACAAGCTGGGCCAGGGTACGGCGGCGGGCGAAGGCAAGGGCTTCCGCGGCCACTTGTCGGGAAGCGCCGCGCTCGCGGGCATACTTGTAGACCCCATCGGTGTCCCCGGCCGGCAAGCTGATAACGTAGCGCTCGCCCTTGTCCCAGGTTCGGCAGTAGCCTTGCATTTCGCGGGCGTCGGCCTTGTCAAAGGCATGGACGGGCTTGGCGGTATGCTCCCAGCCGTCCCAATTCTCCCAGGGCGCTTCGCAGTTGTCGGTATCGTCGATAACGTGGGTCGCGTCCAGCAGGTCGTCAAAGGCGATGGTGGCGGCTGTCGATTCGACGGCGATCATGGTGTCGCCGTGGCGAAACGTGTTGCGGTTGCTCATGGCGGTTGCTTGCTCCGTTGTCTCACGATTCGAGAAGCCGGGCGGCTCGGTGAGGGCGGGCCGCCCGGCGGGGAGCAACGCAACACTTATGCGACCCTTGCAAGTTCCCGGCAGGCGCGGTGCATGGCAGGGCTGGCCCGCTTGATCGTCCGGGGGTTGTAGCCGATGCCGCGCAACTCGGCTAGCAGATCGGCGGCTTCCACTTTGCTGGCGGGCCGGCTGTTGCGGATGCAAAGCCGGTAGTCCGCGGCGGAGTGCTGCCCGACGTGCTGGTAGCTGGTGCAAAAGTTGCCGGCGTTGTCTGCCGGCAAGACGGGGAAGAGGGCGAACACGTCGCTATCGTCGCCCTTCCAAACGCGAATCACAACGGGGTCGATTGGCTTGCTCATAGTGGTTGCTCCGGATGCTTGCCTCAACTATTCAACTATAGCACAAGATCGGTGAATGTCAAAGGCTAGTCGGTCAAACCGCCCGCTTTCACTAGCGCCCGCAACACGGATTTAACGACTTTGATGCTCTTGTAGCGCAGTTGGACGCTGGCGGTTTCCCCGTTGCTGTGTACGTCCACCGTCACGCCGGAAGCATAGACTTGATTCGGGTCGCTTTGCGAGCGGCGCGTGGCATCATCCCCCAGCAGCGCGGCCAATTCGACCGTTACCTCTTGCTGCCGGGTCCGGCGGTCGTTTTGCCGGGCGGCTTGCTCGGCTTGCTCGGCATAGGCGACCGTGTACCACGGTAGGAACCGCCGCTGTAGATCGGTGGCGATTTTCTCCGGCGGCCGGTTGCGGGCAACGCTGATATGCAGCGGCTTGTCGGGGGTGCATTGCTGGTGGTTGCTGTCGGAAGGCCACATGCCGCTAATGTAGAGGCGGCCCTTGACTTGCGTGGCGTTGACGTGGATTCCCTTGCCCATGCCGTCGCGTAGCACGGCGCACCACGTATGCTGGGCGTATTTCGGGTCAAGCTGCCAACCGGGCAGGAAAGGCAGGATGGCGGTCAGTTCGGCGTCAAGCTGTTGCTTGTCGGTCATGCGCTTTGCTCCATTTCCATCATGGTGGTATCGTCTAGCACAACACGGGCGAAAGTCACGCGGCCGGGAGGAAAATCGCCAGTTCGCAAAAGAAGTCGTCTACCGCGGCCTGGGCCATTGGCCGGCTCTTGAACATCACGTCGGCATAGAGGTGGTTCCACTTGCCGCAATGGCGGTTAAGGCGGTCGTTGCAAATGGCCTCTTTCGCGCGGTCAAGATCGGACCAAACGCAAGCCACCCAGGTATCTTCCGGGGCGATTTCGATAGGGCCGATGCGGGTCTGGAGAAGGTACGGATAACACTTCTCTTCTCCCCGCTTGACCGCCCCCAGGGCTTCCAAGCGGCGGCCGATTTCGGCCTTGAACCATTCCCGCTGGGCCAATTCGCGTTTCGTGACTCTGGCGGCCATTAGATGTAAGCCTCCTGGAGCCCAGCCTCTACGGCGGCCCGCTCGGCATTGTCCAAGGGTCGCACAAGATCGGCGCGGGCATCGCCCCAAAACAAGCTGATAAAATCGTGCCCGTGGTAGTTTGGCGTTGCGAAGCCAACGCCCGGCCCGGCGTCGATCCAGCCGGTTACGGTGCCCGCGTTCAACTCGTTCAGGTAGTCCAAGAGGACGGCAAAATCATCGCCGAAGTTCTCATAGTCCCCGGCGTCGCCCACCCTCAGCCAAAGTTGTTCGCTCATGGTTGCTTGTTCCCTTCGTTGTCAAATCGCGGCGGCTGATTTCTCGGCGTCAGTCTTATGCCCGCAGGCGTCACATTCCCACCAAACGAATCCGTCGCTTCGGTTCTCACACCATGTTTCGCTGCCGCACTCTGGGCAACGGGCGTCAAGGTAGGCGTCAAAGGCTTCCATGCAACCCGCACAGGCGTAGACCTTGCGTTTTCCGACCAGCGCGTGGCTGTGGTGGTCGCGGCGGGTATTGATCGGGTTTTCGCAGATTACGCAACGTGGCATCGGTCGATTCCTAAAGAGGGCCGCTCGGCCCGCGGGGAGCATCGGGCCGGGCGGCGTCGGCAGGGAGCAACACAACAGATGCTCGGTTGCCGGGCGGCCCGGAGGGGACAACGGGCCGCCCGGCCCGGGGCAGCAGGTCAGGCGTTGTCGGCAATCTCGTCAATCAGCTTGCGGAGGGCCGCCCGCTTGTCGGTTTCTAAGGCATCGGTATCGTCGCACTCTTCGGCCGTTTCATCGAAATCGTTGATGATGCCGCTGGCTTCGCTGTTGATCTTCTCGATCAGTTCGCGCCACTCGGAATACACTGCGTTGCCGTAGGTGTAGGCGGCCTGGGCCGCGATTGCCCGCCGGGGTTCCAGCCCTTCCCATAGGCCGCTGTCGTTCTCCTCGAAGTCCCTTAGCTGGTCGATCAGGGTGGCGGCGTCGATCAGGCTGTAGTCCTTATCGACGTGGCACTCATGGTGCCAAGCATCGCCGTTAGGGTAGTCGTTCAGCAGATCGTCGCTGGCCTCTCCATCGTCCAGCAGTTGCTCCAGGATTTCGTCGGCGAAGTTGCGAACCGTGTCGGCGGCATCGTCGGCGGCTTCGCGGAGATAGTTGGTTGTTTCCGTCATGTTGCGTGCTCCGGTTGTCTAGGCCACGATGCGAACCGATTGGAAGGGCGCACCGGTCACGGCCATGCCGCCCCTCGAATTGCGTCGGGTGATTTCCAAGTGGCAGGGCATCCACCCGGTAGACTTGCCGACTTGGAAGCGGCGGCGCTCGCCGTGGCGGTCGATCACTTCCACCCGCTTTCCCTCCAAGCCAATCAGTTGCGCGGTCAATTCGGCCGGGCAACGCTTGCCGGTACGCTGGCAGTATGCGTCGGCCCGGTCAAGGAGGGTCCGGTAGGCTTTGTACGCGCGGATGGTGCCCCGTGCTTCTGGCGGAAGGTCGTCGGCGTCCAGCCCTTCGCTGCGCAGCCATGCCGTCACGGCCTTGTGCCGCGCAAGGCACACGTCATAGCCCAGGCAGCTATAGCCGTGCCCCGCGGGAATGACGTATAGCTCTTGTTCGGCGTTGACCGTCACGGGCATGGGCTTCTCGAAAGCCTCCAAGGCGGCCCTTACGCGGTCTAGGCTGGGTGTCAGGAACGTGGTCCGCTCGCAATTGCGCAGCAATTGCTTCGCGGCCTGTTTCAATTCGGCAATCTGTTTCGCAGTCGGCCGGTTCATGGTGGTTGCTCCCTGTTGCGTTTGCCTCACAGTACAACCATAGCACAAAATAGCCGAAAGTCAATCCATTTGTCGCAGCCGTTCGATTTCCCCGCACAAGTCATAGATAAGCCGGTGCGGCTTGTCCCGCCATTCCGCGGCAACCGGCCCGATTCCGGCTGGGGCGTTGCGGTAATCTTCCAGTGTATGGGCCAGCGGCTCACGGTGCGGCATGGCGTCCGGCAGCCTTGGCACTTCGCAGAATTGGACACAATAGTCGGTTAAGGAGTGTTCCGCTCCGGTGCGGAGTATGGTGGCCAGTGCTTTCCGGCTTTCCACTTCCACCGTGAGGTTGATTCTCATGGCTTCTTTCCCCAATAGGCTTGCTGGAATTGCTCCGCGGTCGGCTGGTATTCGGGATAGTAGCGGCGGATAAGATGCACCCCCGCGTGGAAGTCGGCATGTTCCAAGGGGTCAAGGGCGGAGTCGATCGTCAAGTTGCCGGCGTGCCAGCCCGTTTCGTTCTCTGGGTTGAAGTTGAAGCAACCCCGGAAGTAGCCCAGCGCCTGGAGAATCCACTCTTGCACCGCGGGCGAATCGAGGGCCGGCTTCTGCCATGCTGCCAGCACGGTGCGCGCGGCGGCCCGGGTGGCAGGATCAAGCATCGGCGAATCGACGGCGTACTCTAGCGACATGCAAGTGCGATTCTCCGGCTTGCGGTGCAGATCGGTTTGCACGCTCTTGGTAAGCATCGGATGCGTGGGCGGGCAAAGGAACCCGCCCATGCCCTCCAGGATGATACGGCCTTTCTCTTGCATGGCGGTTGCTCCGGTGTTAGGCGGCATGGCTGGCGGCCGGCGCGGGAACGTGGAACACCCCGCCCAGGTCAACCAGCCGGCGCAGCCAGCGGTAGAAGTCGATGTCGTTTACGTTATCCTCGACAATGCGGTCGTAATCCTTGGCCATGTCCGGGTTCAGGGCAATCCGGCGGGTCCGCTCGCAACGCACGGTTGCCAGGTGGTAGTGGGCTTGTTCGATAAACTTGTCCACGTCGGCAACGCTCACGGGTTCACGTTGGAAACAGGCCGGCTGAAGGGCTTGCGTTACCCGTTCCACGGCGGAAAAGCGGCCGTTGGCAAACCGTTCCGGGATTTCGACAAACAGGCCGGGGTACTGCCGGCGCACATCCGGTGGCACTTCCATGCCAGCGCTGGCGGCGGCGGTAACGATCATTTCGTGCGTAATTCCGGTCAAGGCGCGCAGATCGGCGTCAAGCTCGATAAAGCTGCCGTAGTAATCGCCCTTGTAGATGCGACGCGGTGCCTCTTGGTTGACGCTGGCGACGGCTTGCCGCCGTTTCGGAGTCGTTTGCCCGACTACCACAAGGGCAGGCGTGCCATAGGATGGCTTGTAGCAGTAGCTCTTGCCCGCTTCCAAGCCCTCGAATTGGCAAGTGGGGCAGGCGTCCAGCATGGCGCGGCACTCGCGGGCCATGTCATTGGCGACCATGCGATGGAAGCCCTTGCGAAAGGCGACTTCCGGTATCCCGTTGTTACGTTCCGATTCTGTCATGGTGGCACTCTGGTTATTGGAAGGATTAGGGTGGAAAACTGCCGCACGTGAAAGAAGAGAACCGCCGCGGTGCCTTTGGAGGGCGAAAACCTCAGTCGAATCTGTTCCAACACGCCTCTACCGCTGTTTCAAGGCCCTCAGCATAGGCGGGTGAGGCAACATCGACGCCAGCGCAGGCGTGGGCCAGGACCAACGCCTCGACAGTATCCATTGCGGCACGGCCGAGTCGGCTGTCGGCTTGTTTCTTCAGGTCGCTGGTAATCTTGCCGCCCCGATAAGTGCCGGGGTGTTCCGGGTCTTCAGGCCCAAGTTCGATAACGATGCCGAAGCAGGGAAGATTGATGGTCATTTGGGATTGCCCTTTCACATTTGTGCCATGTATGTCTATTGCCGCCTTGGCTGTTGCTGTTTAGCAGTGTTCCCCGTAAATGACCCCATCGTGGCCAAGGTACAAGTAGTATTCGCGGGCCTTTTCCGCGGCGGCGGTCAAGCGGTCCCGCGCCTCTTGGGGCAGGCAATCGTTGCGGTCCCAAAAGCCGCAGCCGTGCCCGTTGCGGGTCAACCAGAAGTCATGCCCGCCCAGCTCGGCAGCGGTCCATTGCGGATGATCGTACAGGGCCAGGTCAGCCGTGTTTTCCTCTTGGAAGCGGCGGCAATCGTCGGCCATTTTCGCAAGTGTATCGGGGTCAATATCCTCGATACCGTAGTTCCCATCGAGCGGTTCCCCGCCGGATGGCGTCGCATCGTCGTTGCTGCTCCACAAGGCCGCTTCGATGTAGGCCCGGGTGAAGTCGTCAAGCTGCTCGCGGGTAATCATGGTGTGTTGCTCCAGTTGCTTAACCTTCACTATACAAGCATAGTACAAAATGGATGAATGTCAAGCGCCGGACGGTGCCGCGGGCACAATCATGGGGCCTGGGTAAAGAGTTGCGAGGGTTGTGTCGAATGCACGGCGAACGGGCTAACTTTCCAGGTCAAATTGCCCGGCGCACCTCACGGTTTCAGGAACCGGTTGCCGGCGCGGGCCTTGGCTTCAAGCTGTCGCCACGCGCGGCAGTTGCTCTGTTTCGGCGGCTCGAACGCCAAGCCCAGGCCGATCAGCGCGTGCCCGCAATCAGGGCAGGGCCGGCTTTCCGGCGTGACCCGCGGGCAATGCTTGCGGTTTCGGACAGCGGCCGGTGCCCATGCCTTGCGGCAGCGGAAACAAACGTAGTGGGCGTAGATATTGCTCACGGCTTGCTCCCTTCTTGCTTTGCGGCGTAGTTCATATTCGCCGCGGCTTAGCGCCCTTTCGGGCGGGTTCAAGATGTAGGCGGCGGTGTGCTCGGCAATCCGCACCCATGCCGCCATTGCCAGGGTATCGGCGCGGAAGCTACCGTCAGTCCAAGTGAACTCGCTACAAGCGGCGTACAGGGCCGCAGCCAACTTCCAAACGTCCGTAAGGCTGGCGGCGGCCCCTAGCAGTGTGCGGGCGCGGAAAGTCCAATAGCTGCACGTCACGGGGGAACGGTTCCGCCATGCCCGCAGCATCTTCTCGCCTGTGAAGCCGGCAAAGGCGGCCTTGATCGCGGCGGCGTCAATCATGGTTCTCCTTTAACGATCATGGCGAAAGCCTCGTGAGGGAACGGGTCCTGGGCCGGCGGGCAATGCTTACGGCTTCGGACAGCGGCCGGTGGCTATTCGCACAACTCTTTTCGGATACACTCCGGGGAAACCTCCTCTTCGAGCAGAAAGCGAAGCTGCTCTTCGAGCCCTCCGTTGTTGACTTCCGATGCCATCACTTCGGCGGCCTCGATATGCCGCTCCTGGTCGCCCGGATCGGCGAGGGCATTCAGCTCTGGCAACCTGGATTCCTGCGCAGCGTCATGCACAAGATCGTCTAGCGCGTCCTCCGATGCGCCAACCTGCTTGGCGTAGGCTACCAGTTCCGACACTTGCTGACAGATTTCCACTTCGCGGTTCATCGTTCTTCTCCTACACGCCGTTGGGCGGCTGAGCCATTACTTCAACATCCCGTGCGTCTGAAGGTACTTTCGCAGCGATTCCCCGTTACGAACCCGCGGGACTTTCCAACCACAGCAGGCGCAAATGTAGTACAATACCTCGCCATCTTCGTTGGTCTGTTCTCCATACTCGACGTTGCCATCCTCGTCCACGTCGATTACCTGGGAAGCCACCGTCACGTCCACCATAACCTCTTCCAGTTTCCGGCCGCCGCACTTACAGCAGGTGAAATTGATATTGCTCACGGCTTATTCCTCCTCAGAGATTTCGGGAACATGATAGACGCCAACCATGACGGGAAGATCAGCACCTTGACGCAATGCTGCCAAGGTGGCCTTCTCGGCAGCCTCTTCGATCTTCTCCTCCGGCGTGTCCGCAGGGATTGCGACGAATTCGGTGTCCCAAGTGTAGTCGTCCCAGCAACGGTATACTTCAATCTCTCGCGTCGGTCCGCCCATTGCTAAACCTCCTCTACCGAAGAAAACTCCCCAGGGACAAAGGCGTCGAGCGCTGAGAGCGGCAAGTCGCGTGTCGTCACCTGGATGTCCGTATGCTTGGGGATGGCGGTCCAGGCGATCTCGAACTTGGGTTCGCCGTGGCTCGCAGCGCAGCGGAGGATCATCTGATCGCACTCGGTTCGCTCCGGTTGGTGGTTGTCAAAGTCCACGCCGCTGGGCAGGAGTGCATAGCCGGGATCATCGAGTTGGGCCAACCATGCCCAGGCTGCCGCCGACTTCTCGTCCTCGGTGCCTTCCGTCGCGGCGGCGACCGCTTCCTGGCAAGCCTCGATGAGCAGGCCCGAGTAGAAGTCCGCCGTGCCGCCCCAGAAGTACAGTTCGTAAAGGTCGTCATCCGCCTGGAGCGCGTGGCGGCCAACTTCCACCCGGCGGTGGATCTGCTTCCACAGGGCCGGCGTCATGTCCACCACCGCATAATCACAGTCGGCGTTATACTCTGAGTCATCGCTTTGCGCATTGAAAAGCATCTTCATGGCTTGCTCCAGACGTTTCTTAAAGTTGTGCTGCGATTGTTTGCCTCCACTATTCTACTATACCACAATATGGATGAATGTAAAATTGCGATCGGAAAATACGCCCGTCTTACTGACATACCCCGGCATGGCCTTAGCGATTGCAAGGCTCGTGCAGTGAATTGCGCCACTTATCAAAAGAGCCGCTGGTCAAATGGGAGTTTCTGGCTGCGGGCACTTTACATGCAGCTATTTTGTGGTATGTTTAATATGGAAGACACAACTGGCGTGTCCTGGGAGAAATGCAGCAATCAACCCAACCCTAACGGCGGGCCCTGCCCGCAGGAGGATGTTCATGGCCGACCGCATGGCGGCAGAAATCTGGATCGGGGGCAAGCTCCCCCGCAGTCTGTTGGACGAGTTTCCCATTTCCGACCTGACGCTGGATTGGGATGCGCAACCGATCGACGCCACGTCGGAGGAAAGCATTTTGAGCGCCCGCGACGAAAACCAACTGCTGCACTTTGCCGATACCGAGGCGGCATGGGGAGAATTCGCGGAGTTGGAGGGCTGGTTACGGGAGCACAACATCCCGTTCCAGCGGCAATCGTCGGGGAAGTACGAGTATGATCCCTGCTTTGTGGAGTTTCGCTCCGACCTGCCGGGCAAGCAGAATCGAGACAGGTATACGCTGACTACTGAGGATGGCGCGCCTATGGTGTCCCGCAGCGAGATTGAGAAAGCCATGCAGAACATGGCGAAGGTGGTGGCCGACAAGAAACGGCCGGCGGCGAAACGCTTGCAGGCGTGGGAGAGGATTTACCGCAAGCTAGTCCGCACTATTCCCCCGACGCTGCCGCCTTTGCCCCCCTTCGAGATCGTGGATGGTTGATCCCTTTGCCAGAGGAGAGTAACCGTGGCAGACAATTACCTGGAGTTTTCGGAAGTCGTTGCGAATCTTACCGAAGCGGAAGAAACGTGGATGAAGGAGCAGCTTCAGCCTATCCGCGTCTTCGGCGACAACGAGTATCTTGAAGACGCGGTGCCCGCCGCACGCGAAGGTACGGACGCGGATTGGACCGGTGTGCGCTTCCTGCGTGACAAGACGGACCATGATTCCCAATGGGATGCCTTGGGTTTCGAGTACAACTTCTGCGACGATCCCGACCCAGGCCGGGACCCGTCAACGGGCTGGGGGCGTCACTTGTGGTGCTATGCGGAAGACTGGGGGAACCCCAGCAACGTCGCGTGGCTGGTGCAAAAGTTTCTCAAGAAGTTCCGCCCCGGCCAATGTTGGGCTCTGACCTATGCCACCACCTGCTCAAAACCCCGCGCGGGTCAATTCGGCGGCGGAGCGGTGTTTGTCACAGCCAAGACGATCTGCTGGCAGGACGGCGGTGATTTCATCCAACGGAAGCGGGCCGCGTTCGAGGCCAAGGCACCGCGCCGAAGAAAGCGCAAAGCATGAGCAGGCGTTACGAAACGCACGCGCTGGACGAAACCGATAACACTCGGTTGATCCAAGGCAAACAGCGATCCAAACTCAGGACCCCCCCCCCAATGAAGACTACTTTGACCGTGGAAGTTGAGTACAATCCGGCAATGACTGACCCAGAGGGCTTGGCATGCGCGATGGACCGGCTGTTGGAGACGGTCCTTTCCACGCCAGGCATCATGGACGAATACGGAAACCCCCGTGTCGGCGAGTTCTTCGTCGCCAAGCAAACCACGGCGGCGTCCCGACCGAAAATCGTGTTGAACGTTTCTGGCGGCGTCTTGCAAGACGTGTTCGGTTCGGACCCCGCGACAGCGGTAGCGGTGGTGGACTGGGATACGGAGGGATGTGATTCGTCGGAAGACGGCATTGTCGAAGTTCCCAACGGGCAGGGCGGCACGCAATTGGCGGTAGTGGTCAAACATCCCGTGTACCCGTTGGAAGAACTCGCGGGCACGGAAACCGAGGCGGCCCTCCAGGCGGCCGGGTTGGAGTAGACACTACCAGCCGGTTCCGGTCCAACGGGCTGAAGACGAGTATCTTCAAAAGGAGGGCCGCTGGGAACCGTGGCAGACGGCCCACGCATCGTCCAGCGAAGAGCGCCGCCAACAATTTGCACCAAACTGAGAATCACGATCGACGGTCTTCTTTGAGCGGAGCCGGCGCAGCAGGTCCGGCGTTCCGGCCGTCATGGCTGGGCCGTTTCAGTCGGTGAAGGCCCTTGGATGACAAAGTCGCCCCTCTCCGCGCAGAATGACAGGCGGAAGGACGTGTGTCCCGCCGTGCCCCGGTTGTTTCGCGGCGGAGACTTCTACCATACTTTCGACGCCGATGCCGATTCTCTTGCCCGCGTGTTGGGCCTGGCAAAAACATGCCGGGGCGATCGGCGGCGCATGGCGGGGTTTCCCCACATGCAGCTAGGTCGTTTCCTGCTGGTCCTTATCGGGGCAGGCTTGCGTGTTGCCGTGATTGACCCCGGCGATACCAATGTGGCAGTGCGCGCCGATGTGCCGAAAGGTAAAGCCGATGCTTGACCTCTTGCTTGTGCTGGTCCTACTGCTTGTCGCATTCTGCGCGCCGGCGATGGCCAGAGCCGTCGTGTGCGGTCTTGCCGCCTCTTTTACCGGCGCACGAGGATGGACCAGGAACACTGCGCAGATCGAGGGCGATGGCGAAGGCTGGCGCGGTCCGGCGAGGCTGACGGTCTGTCCGGTCTGTGCAGTCGTGACGGTCGCAGGGATCGTACGCGCTGGTCGCGCAACGACCGGAATCGAGGATAGATCCATCGTTCCTTAACCGTGAGGCAAAACGGTTCGAGGTTTCGGGAACCGGTTTCCTCCCGTGCCGGCGGCTGGCATCCCTTAACCGTGGCCGAAATCGGCCTTGAATTCGCCGGGCCGGCTTCCTCCTGTGCCGGCAACGGCCGGCGGCCGGCATCTCTTAACCGTGGCCGAAATCGGCCTTGAATTCGTCGGCCCGGTTTCCTCTCGTGCCGGCAGGCTTGCACCCCTGGTGATGAGCGCGAAGAAAAGGCCCGGAGATCCGCACGCTAGCCTATGGCACCGAAGGCACCGTCTTGGTCTACGACCTGGGCAGCGGTACGTTCGATGTCAGCGTTATTGATTGCATTGACTACAAGGTGCTCGGGCTCGATGGCGACAATTACTTTGGCGGCGACACTTTTGACCAGCGCCTCGTCCAACATGTCGCGAAGGAAGTGAAGAGGCAAGCGGGCGTCGATCTTGCGAGCAGCGCCGACGCTCTCCAACGCACCGGACGTGACTGCGAGAAGGCTAAGATCAAGCTCTCGGACTCCGAGTCGGCCACGATCCTTGTGCAGGCGCTCGTTGATGGCACGCCCGTCAATGTTAAGGTGAAAGTGACGCGCGATGAGTTCGAGCGGATGATTATGGAGCTTGTTGACCAGACGATCCGATGGGTGGAGCGGGCGATTGCCAAGGTGAAGGCAGAAGATGCCAAGTTCGCGAAGGAGGATGTCGACAGCGTTCTTTTGGTCGGCGGATCGACGCACATTCCCCTTGTGCAACGCAGGCTGCGCGACTACCTCGGCAAAGAGCCATGTAAGAATATCAATTCGGAGCTTGCGGTGGCCTTCGGAGCTGCGACGTATGCGGCAATGTATGTAGCATCGCCCCCCATCGAGAGAGGCATTCACCGCGTTACCGTGAAGTGTGTGTCTGAGGTAACGGCGGAGCGAGAGATTACGATCAATGGGCGTACTTCTCCGGGCGCTACAGTGGAGGCTCGCACGCCGTTGGGTGCAGTAAACGGCAAGGCCGATGATGCCGGGAAGTTCGTGTTGACCGTGGCCCTGGTTCCCAACACAACGAACTCTATTCAGTTGTTGGCCACGAGCACCGACGGTGAGCCGCGCAGGAGAGAACTCGTGGTCCGCCATGACGACACCTACAAAGGACGCGACGAACGAGTTATAGTTATTGTTGACCGGCGCTCCATGTGGCCGCGCCCCCTGGGGATTCGCGTTGTTGACCAAGACGACTTGCTCACAATTGTTGTGCCTGAGAACTCGCCGATTCCTTGCCAGGCCAGCACGGTTTGTACGCTCACACCGAGTTCTCGGAATGCACCGTGGCAGTCCCTCGTCGAGATCTACGAAGGTGATCTGCCTTATGCGCCGCTGAACACTCGGCTTGCGCAACTCGTCCTGGAGATGCCACCAAGCCTCAACACGCTGGAACCGATTGAGATCGTTTTCCAAATCACCGAGGATCAACTGCTTGTTGTGACGGCGGGCATGGTCAACCTCCCCGACCACGTTGTCACTGCCACGATCACTTTGCACAGCTATTACGGCGACAACCTGGGGGTTCTGGACCGTTTCGATCGCTTCCAACGGTACCACTGGGACACGAGTCGGCCCGAGGAGAAGGCCCGCCTGAATAAGAGCAAGATGGGCTTGCTGGATCTCTGTGAGCAATACAAACGCGATTCGCAGGAAGACAAATACGAAAAGATCAAAGCGGTGGGTATGCACCTGATAAGTGAACTCGTACGCCTTGAGTCGCAATTTTCCTAACGTAGATGAAATTTCCACGTCACTACCCATTAGACAACGGCGCCTTCCGATCCGCGCTGGCACACACCTGGCATCAATCCCGCGGCACGATCTCCCTGTGGATAATAAACGTATGCGTTGGCCTGTTCGTCGGAGTCGCCATCCTGGATCAGCTCCGTCTGGTTTCTCGACAGGCAAGCATTAGCGTCCTGGGTCTCTCGTATATTGGTGCTTTCCGCTACTGTTGGCTACACCAGTTTCTCACAGCCCCGCTCCTTCATGGCAGCGTGACCCATTTGGTTTTCAACATGCTCTCGCTGTGGATGCTCGGTCCCAGCGTGGAAGGAATCCTCGGGCGAGGCCGCTACGTTCTTTTCTCCCTCTTGTGTGCTGAGTGCTCAATGGCGGGTTTCTTACTGTTCAACTGGGGCACGGGCGACATTGTGCTGGGCTATTCGGGTGTAATTTTCGGCATCTTGGTGGCGCAAGCCCTTTTGTTTCCCAATAACGTGATCGCCATCTTCGCTTTCTTTCCACTCCGAATGAAGTATGCGGTCTTGCTATTAGGCACAGTCGAACTGTACCTCACAATCGCCCCCGAGCAGGGCGGTATTGCCCATGCGGCGCAACTATTCGGCGTTCTGTCGGCGTTGCTGTGCTTGCGCGGAATCTCCTGGACCCATTCGATGTGGGCAGCTATGAGTCGGCTCTTCAGCCGCCGGTCAACAAGGAGTCCTGGTCACAAGGAACGAGACTGGGGACCATTGGCTCAGATGGATAGAAAGCGGCCCAGCAAACTCCGCGGTGCCGTGCAGCCAAGGCGTGCGCCTCCCAAAGACATTCCCTGGGAACTATAGAGCCCAACTCGGCACTGGGCGGGCCCATCTCGTACCTGCTGCGGCACTGGGGAGAAGCTCACGCTCTTCGTCCGTGTGGCTGGAGCACCGCTGGTGCGAGCAGGCGTTGAAGAAGGCGATTCTGCACCGTAAGAACGCCTACTTCTAGAAGACCAACCACGGTGCTCATGTGGGCGACGTCTTCATGAGCCTGATCCACACCTGTGAACTCTGCGGCGTCAGTCCCTTCGATGTGACCGTTGCAACCAGCGCGTCTTGCGTGGGGTGGTATCTTGGAAGCACGGGCTTTCGAGAATTCCACCGTAACGACGAGGGTTGCAGAGATGGCGAAGGGTAAACCAAACTAGGAACTACTGAATTAAGATCCAGCGGCTTCCTTCACCATTGGGTACACTTTCTGCCTGAAGTAATCGTCCATCTGATTCTTGTTTGCCTCCTTGGCTTTGATCGGCGCCGTATCAGAATCAACCGTCGAGGAAATGTGCTCCGACTTCGTAAATCGCCACCGGATGGTAGTAGTGTATGCACCGCCTGAGAACCCGCCCTGCCAGGAGACAGCGATCATGGCAAGCACTCCGTCCCCATCGACTTCGGCGGTCACGCTCTTCAATTCCCCACCCTTTCCTGTTGGATGAAGGAGTTGTCTGATCTTCAAGGCAACACTATCATCCACCTTAGCCTTCACCGCCTTCATAGCCGTCTGCTGCCACGCCGATGATTTTTCGCCGCGGACTACGGACGCTAAGCATAGGACTACAACCATAGCGCCCAGCAAACCAGAACTTGGCAATCTCATACTATTCCCTTTCAAGTTAGGCACCCAATACCGTAAGACCTACCCTAGCGGAACCGGAATCGGGTCTCCAATCTGTCCCTCGTAGATTGCTCGCGTATCTCCGAAATGCCAAGCACCTCCACCGGTAACCTTACAGCAGCAGTAGTAGTGGCGATCCTCAAAAAATGAAGGGGCGTCCATGCCAGGAGACTCGGAAATACTGCGAGCGCCTACCACGGCCCGCGACGTTCCATCGGCAAGCTTCTCGGAAACCACGAAGCGTGTCAACCGGTTTGAGACAACTGCGGTACGAAATCAGTGCCGTGGGGCATTTGTAGCGTTAAAAAAGAGGGGGGTAACGGCATGCCCCAGGAGTGTTAATCCAGACTTCGTGCAGCAGCGCCAGCGGTCGCGGCGGTTGCAGCACGAAGCGCTCGGGATGTGCGGCATAGGCTGCGGTTAGCACCGCCTGTCGGGCGGTCAGCGCCGCCTCGGCTCGGCCGTGATGGTCGGTGGCTCGGGTCAGAAGGCCCAGGCCCCAATGGTGCTGCTCGTGGTTCTGCCAACGAAAGAACGACGTGCTCACAATTGTTGTGCCTGATTATCCTTGCAGGTCAACGCGTGACTGGAAATTCCATCTTGTAGATAACCGCGAGTATTTCTCTGACTCTTGTAGGGTTCTGTACGTCGGAAGATGCCAACAATCCACACAAAGCCATCTTCTCTATCCGAACCGGTCGGTCCGGATAGACGATCCAGCCAATGTCGTTATCGCTTGCCCACGCGAAGTCGTATTCAAGGATCTGTCCGACGATGTGCTTCAGCGAGGCGTCAGAAGGAGCTTGAAGCTTGTTAACAAGGAAAGCAAAATCACTGTCAGCGAGGTGACGGAAATGGCGACCCGGGCTGCATTCCAGGTCGTTCGGAAATGCGTCTTGGTGTCTTTCGAGGATGACACTAATTGGCGTTTCGATATCGTAATGCGACAGCACTAGACACAGTGCCAGGAACTCGTCGGCGTAGGGCATGGGTGATCAGTGACGGAAAAGGCGAGGGTGATTGTTCTGGCGCCGTAATATGAGAGCCACGCTGAAACGACGGATGTGCTGCTGCGGCTGCGGGCGTGGCACGCTCGGCGGCCGGCACGTAACTGCATTCGATGATGTGGCCCGCGGTGTCGTAGCGCAGTTCGCACCGGTACGCCTGGCCGCACGTCACGCTCGACAAGAGTCCCCCGGTGTAGGCGTAGTCCAGCGCCAGCCCGTTGGGCGTCGTGACGTGCCGCACCAATCCCTCGTTCTCACCGGCCGGGAAATACTGAAGGTGAATCCGGCCGTCGTCGATGTGCCGAACGACCACTGGTTTGCCGTCCTGGTACTCGACCGTCGCCGTCGACGCCGTGTCTTCACCCGCGCGGATCTGGCTGGTCTTGGGACGGCCCGTGGGATCGAAGGTATTGGTCAGGCGCAAGCCCCACGAGGTCTCCATACTCTCAACCTGGCCCCGGACGTTCCGCTTCAAGGTGACGTTGGCCTGCCCGGACGTGATACGGGCGGACTCGCCCGTCTGACTGTCGTACTGGATTTGCAGGTCCATCCCAGTGCAGTCCTGCACGTGAGTTGCGCGGCCGTCGACGTCGAGAGTGGCGTCCATCCAATTCGCCGGCAGATGTCCCTCGCCCGGCGCTTTCCAAATCATTCTGGTGGGCACGCCGTCCTGGGCATACTCGGTCTGCAGCACGGTCGACTCGACCTCGGCCTCGCGCAATTGGCCATTCGGTTCGAACTCCCGGCGAATTGCCAGCCGGCTGGCCTTGGAAACCGTCAGGACCTGGCCTCCAGGGCTGAGTTGAACCTTGTAAGTCCCACCCTCGGGCAGACGCCACTCTTCTTGCCTTTGGTCAGCGGTGCGCGCAATCGTAAGCCGGTCGCCATCAGGGGTGGTGGTGGCCATGTCCACGGCACCCGACTCGGCATACGTCCAATCCATTTGCGTGCCGTCCAGCAGGATGCGCCGCACCAGACGCATGGCGGAATCGAAAATCGCTTTTTCGATGCCGCCGTCACGTGTTGAACCGGCGATTCCGATACTCTGTCCCCTTCGCTTCACCTGGTAAGCGATCTCGACGCCATCGCTGCGCCGTTCGCACTGGACCCGGCCGTCGGCGGCGTACGTGAATTCGCTCGTCAGCTTGCCGTCGCGCTCGACGCGGGCGACCAGGCCGCGTGCATCGTAGCCGTAGCGAACGTCCCCGGCGGGCCCCTTCACACCAGACAGACCGCCGCCGGTGTGCTCGTACCGTACCGACCCGCCGTTGCTGCCACGCGCCAGAACCAATAGGTCTTTGGTGTCGTACTCAAGCCGGATCTCGGCCTTCTTCGTGTTGCCGTACCAGCCTTCGATGCATTCGATGCGGTGCGCCGAGTTACGGCGATAGACGGTCATGAGCGGCGACTCGTGTGCGCCAACCAGATAGCCGGACCGATCGAAATGCCAGGCCCGGCCGTCGCGGAGAAACGCGAGGCGGGTCTGAATACCGATGCGCTGGTCCGTTGCGTCCCCGCGGCCCCAAAAATCCCCGGGACGGTCTGGCACCTGGAGTTCGCCGACGCCGGGGACCGCGGCGGTGTCGCGGAACAACGCCGACCACGAATTCAACGGACTGGTGACCTCATAAGTGGCGAGTGCCTCGGTTCTGTCACCGACGCGTTTTGTCGGTACCCACTCGCTTACCAGATAAGGAAGGTCCATCGTCCACGCGCGCCCGAACTCACCCTTGGGGAGGAAGAACGAGTTGAAATGGCGGGTCAGCCGGATCGCCGTCCCGGCTTGGACCGGCACCACCATGTCCGTTTCCGCAAGCCGGCAGGCACCTAGGGCCTTGGTATCGTTGCCTGGAATCGCCACTGCTTGGAGTTCCTCCGCTCCCAAATTCACTTTGACCGGCGTGAGCAGCGGGGCCTCGCAGATCGCGGCGGTCACCGCCCGAATGAGTTTCTCGGCTGCGGGCGATGCGGTGACGGTGTGGACGGCGTTGTCGGTGGGCGAGAGATTCACCCCGCCGAAGACCCGCTGCACGCTAACACCCCTAGGCGCGGGATCACCCCACCGGACCAACTCCATTTTGCCCTCCGACGTGGTCTGGACGGTCATGGTGGGAGTGGTTTTCACCGTCGGGCAAGGCGTGACCTTGTAGTCCCGCATCCAGTCGGGCATCGGCACTCTCTGATCGCGCAGCACCTCGGCAATCGCGACGAGCAGGGCCATGCGACGCAACTCCTCAAAGATGTGCACCGGCGCGGTGAACCCGGTCTCCGGCGGAGGTTGGGACGTGGCCTCCGCCGCGATCTCATCGTAATGAGTTGTAAACCAGCCGGCAAATTCGCTGGAGTGCTTGTCGGGCGGTGCGCTGGGCGCCTGCTCCAACCTTCCGTTGCGCATGACCATGGTCTGCGTTTTGACCATCAGCGGAAGGTCCAGCAGCGTGAGTTCGGAGCAGTTGCTGACCTGCCGGTTCACGTCAGCCGGAACGATCCAGAAACGGTACCATTTATCGTTCTCGCGCGCGTTACGCACGGGACCGGCCGGAAATTTGAAGAGATTTTCGTAGCCGGGGATCTGCGAGGTGAGACGCTCGCGGCTGACGTTGTCGAATCCGATGCTGTAGGCCTTCATGACCCGATCGGTTTCGAACAGCACCCAGCCTACGTAGGTGTCGGCGGTGCCTTTGGCGTGGCGGGTCAACATTTCCGGCCCGCGCGGATCTTGTGGGTTGGGGTCGATGGAAACGTACGGCGCTTCGCGGTCCAGGTAGACGCTGCGGAACACCGTCACCACGTCGTCCAGTCGTAAGGGCGGCAGATGGACGCTGCGTTGGTCGCCGGTCAGGAGCACCAAGCGGCCATTGGTATCCTTTGCGATGCCGCGGAGTTGCCCCAGATCCTTGAACACAGCGCCAGCCCCACCCAGGTAGACGCCGCCGACGTTGGAGGCCGACATGGGAGATGAGCCGCCCCGGCCCCCTCCGTCCCGCGGCCCAGGGTCGTTCTTAACACTCTGGTAAGCGTCCCATACTGTATTTGCGTTGTCCGCATACTCGGTTAGCTTCGAAGCACCATGAAGAAAGATGCTCCGCTCAGCGAGAACCATCGCATGGAGCGGCTTGTTGCTCATCTCTGCGAGATCCGCCTGCACCGCAGCATTACCTGAGGCAGTTGCCAGCTTGTCGGCCGCGAATTCCGGGACTACAAACAAGGCCAGTTGCCCAGTCGCCTCGACGGCTGCGCGCGCACGTTCTCCGGCTGTCAGTAAATGGCCGGGGTCTGCGACCTTGACAATGGGCCTGACCACAGGATCGAAGAAAGACCAGGACACGTAAGCGACGCGGTCAAGAAAGGCCCAGCCGTTAGCCATTGCCGCGTGGCCTGCTGCCTGTGCCGCATCGTACTGCGCGGTGTAGAACTGGTGCGCGCTCGGGAAAATCGCGTAGTAGAGGGGCGTATTGTACACATTCTTCAGCGAATTGTTATTGACCCAATTCGGCGCGCAGCCGTCGCGGTCCACGCAGTTGATAGGATCGGCACGACAATACACATAGCGCGCACAGTCGTTCAAACTGGGGAACGGCGCGCCCGGCTCTGGCTGCAGGAACCGGCCCAGTGAAGGATCGTAAGACCGCGCGAGCGTCACGTATAGCGAGCACTTGGGGTCGAAAAACAGGCCGGCAAAGCCCGGCCGCATGTCGCCGGCCGCGTGCCCCTGTTCCACGGTACCGAACGCGTCGTAACGAGGTCCGCTGACCACCTCGCCTTGGCCGCCCACTGTGCAGCGGGCCGAGCCGGTACAATCGCCCAGATAGAACTCCACCTTGCCGGCTTCAAAGGCCGCAATAACGGACGTCCCGTCCCAGACATAGAAAGTCTGTTTGCCACCGTTTTCGATCGCCAGCAACGGGCGCCAAATGCCGCCGCGCTGGTCAGGGACGAACGTGGTCCGCTGACTACCGGCCTTTCGGGTAATCAATGCTCCGTCGCCGTCGTATGCATATTCGACCTTCTCGCCCACGCCGGACGCCGACTTCAGCAAATTCCGCGCGTTGAACTCGAAATCGCGGACCGTGCCGGCGCTGCGCAGGGAAGCGAGGTTTCCCACGCCGTCATGGGTGCAAGGCCGTCCGTCGTGCTCCACGAGGCGGCCCGCCCAATCGAACTTCGATACGACTGCCGACCGCCCCGCTGCGCGCAGCTCGGTCCGATTGCCCAAATTGTCGTAGGCATACTCGGTGTTCCCCAACAGCGAGTCCTTCACGGTCTTCAACCGCTGCATGACGTCATATTCGTAGTCGATAGTCCTCTTCTCCGTCTTGTTCAGCTCCTTGACCCGTGCAATGAGGCCGTCCGCGCGATAGGCATATTCGAAGTGGCAGAGGACCTCGATCTGCTGCGTCCCTGCCACCGGCCGGCCGTGCAGGATCGACTGAAGGGCGCCGTCGGGGCGGTACTTCCAGATGGTGACGATGCCGTTGGGCAAGGTGCGATGGACTTCGCCCAGGCCCGTCTGGTAGTTGTAGGCAATCTCGCCGGCCGGGGTCTTGATGTTGGCCAGTCGTCCGAGGAAATCGTAGACGTATTCTACCTTGCGGTCGCCCACTGCGATCGACGTGACCCGGTCCAGCGTGTCATAGTCGTAGGCGATTGGCGGCATCCCATCGCGGCGCACGGAGGTCAGCCGGCCGTAGCCGTCATGACCGTAGCGCACCACACCCGCGCTGTCTTGCATCTCGGTGCAACGCCCGAAGCGGTTGAACCGCCAAACCACCTGGGACCTGTCCGCGAGGCGCCGCGTGACGGTTTGCAGGCGTTTCTGCGCGTCGAACTCGTAACTCGTCGCCGTCTTGCGCCCGGCCGGGTCAACCATCTCGACGGGCCGTCCGTCGTCGTCGTAGGCGAACCTCCATGCCAGCCGGTCGGCATGGTCCTTGGGAGCCTGTTGCGGAGAGGCAGGTCCTTGGAGTGCGGCCGTACCAGGGACTTTTTGCCGGGGCTTCTCAGCCACCTTTTGTCCTTGTAAAACCACTCGGGGGTTGCCCTTCGCAGGAAGGGCACCCAGCCGGGAGGATTGGCCACTTGTGGATGCCATTTCCTGGCTGTCCGGCTGTTCGGCGGACTCGGGCGCCTCACATCCGATCCATGTGCTCACCAGCAGCACACATGCGATAACAGATCTGTCCATGACGATTCTCCCCTAACGAGTCTTTGCCTCCCGGACAAGAACGTGTTCCGCATGGCGTTGTTTGTCTTTTATTGCTTGTGCGGTGGGGGACGGGACAAGTCGATCGGTTCCCCCGTGTCCGAATCGTCGCCTTGAACAAGGCTGGCGATCGCCGCGAGACGCTCTTGGGTCGGACCGTCCCGAAAAAGTTCGCCCACCAGCCGGCCCATCCGTCGCGAGTGGATCCGATGATGGGCCGAGACCCCGAGAACGTCGGAAGTCTTGTCGTGCAGCACCAGGTTATTTTCCGTGATGATCAGGTCCGGGGAGGTAAGGAGATTTCCGTGGTTGACGAGCCGGTCGAAGATACTGTCGTGTCGAAGCCGCGGGTAACCGGTGGCTTCCAACGCCCTTTGCGCCAGCCGGATGGCATCATTCTCGTTCATGCCTGGTGGAAAGACGTTCGACCAGAACCCGGGCACGCCGTCCGTATCGAACCGAGCGGTCACCATAGCGCTGATGTTTGCCTTCGCGTTCGGCGAGCAGTAAACGGGCAGGTATATGGGCTTGCCATCGTCTTGCTTCACGGTAAGGTAGAGGTGTGGTGTCGAGAGGCACACCAACACGTCGATCCGCTTGTGGCAAATCCCGGCGGCGAGCAACGCCACATTGCCTCCGTGGCTGTGGCCGACCACGCACACGCGATCGAACTGGTTGGCCTTTTCGTCGATCAAGGCTGCAAGGTTCTTCGCCGCTTGCATCCGCGCGTCATGCCGCACCGACGACGCCCACAGAGGAGGGTACACTTCGCTGCCCGGCGGGAGTGCGTCGCGCAATTCAGATCCGAAAGAAACCTGGTTGGGTTTCACCTCCGGCCAGAAAGATTCGCCGCCGTAGGTGCCTGCCACGATGAAGACGAGAATGCGATCTCGTACATTTCGAGGACGGTTCAGATCAGTTGCTGAGGAACTGCATCCGGCAAGACACACCAGCATCGCAACAGCCGTCATGATCGCTTCGCATTTCAGCCTCATCGGCGGGCTCTCATGCTTTGGACCACGCACCACTCCCTAGTAGAAATAGGCGATGGCCAACAACAACAGGATCCCCAAAATCACGAGCAACATGATTTTCGTCATCTTGCGGCTTACGTACCACGCCACGGCCACGATCAGCAGCACGGCGCCCAAGCGAATATAGGACCGCCATGGCAGCTCAATGGGCGACAACAAGTTCTTGTGATCCTGCACCTCCTCCGCAAACTGTGACGGATTGTCTGGCACGCGGACGCGGACTTTCGCACCGGCCGAGGACCGATCGGGCGACGGATCGACGAAGAATCGATCCTCGCCATCAAGTTGGCCCGCATAACTGTGGTCGACAACCAGCCTCGCAGCCGGAACACCTTTAGACCGGCCCAAGACGTCGACATAGCCGATCCGCTGCTCCCGCAACAGAATCGGATCCCCAGGCTGGAGCTTCTCGACATCCTTGCCTTGAACATAATAGTAGTCACCGTTACTACAGCCCGAAATGGACGGCAGACACACCAAAATGAGGCATGCAAGAAGCATCCTCCTCGCACGCATGCCGACGCATCCGGTCCCCCTGGCTGCCACTGGCATGTTCACCCTCCGTCCAGACGCAGGCGATTCGAGGTCTCGTCTTCCAGCGGTGCGAAATCTGGCGGCCAGCGGTAAACGGCAGACCCACCGGCACGATACGTTCAGGTTCACCCCCCCTATTTTGCCCCTTGTTATCCCTCGTGTCAACAACCCCCTGCGGCCCGGATGCAGCAACGAATCCTTCCGCTCCCAGTAGAATCCGTCCCCTGGACGGGAGCGGTTGCCAAGAAGGTGAAAATCGCAAGGCAGCCGACACGGGCGTGGTGAAACCCTCAGAAGTCAAGGCGGACAAAGCGCTAAAGATGCTTCAGCAGGCATGGGAAAACGAAGAAGAATAGGTTTTCTTGGAGTACACACAGGAAAGGCGTAGCGGCGTAACCGGACGATTGTGTCAGAGCCTCGACGTTCGTTCCGCCGAAGTAATTTGTCCACAGCTACCCGCCGCTCGCCGCGAAGGTTGCCCGTCCGACGGACGGCTTAGCGCGGCCTTTCCGTGGTTCCCTTGAGCAGGTCGCCTGCGTCGAAGAAGTTTACCAACAGTTTGAGCGATGTTTTACCCGGGTCGCGATATTTCGCGTCTTGGTGATAGGAGATTGCTACGTCGACGAAATATGGCATCGCGGGGTTTTGTCGTGCATTCTTCACCGGCGGAAAGTGTAAATCGATCCACAGCCGCCCGGTTTTCGGATCTTGGCGAACGTCCGAGGGGCCGCACTGCGGGGCCGGCAGGTAGTCGAAGAAAGCCTGCTGCGCCAATGGCTCAGACCTCATCAGGTAGGGACCGCGTCCATTCTTTAGGCGAGGTCCGATGACCTCCACCTTGAGCTTGTCCTTATCGAGTGGTTTTCCCGAGGCGCTTTGTACTCCAAAAGCGACCTTCATAGACCTGCCAAAGCACTGATGCAGCGTGACCTGCGAGACCTGCTGCGGCGTCTCGGGTAGACTCGGGAATTTCTCCCGGACTCTCGGCGTGATTTCGGGATAAACCACCTGCAAGGCGTCAACATTCATGTTGAAATAGAGCGATTGGAACCGCTCCTTGCGAAACAGAATCTCCAAGTCTCCTTGATAGCGTCCAACGGGAAGGATGTGTTCGTCTGGAATTTGCAACGCGAATTTCAAATCGTTCCAAGCCGTTTCGGACCAATTGAGTTGTGGAGAAACGCCATCGTAGAACACCTCGTACTTCTTTGGCCCGCGGCTCTTGTCCTCTACGGAGCGGAATGGAATGCTCTGCGAAGGCGGCTCGATGGTAAAAGGTAGATTTCCGCCCGGCAGCCAATGGTAGCGGAGCTGAAAAGCGATCGGCGAGGAAGTGCTCTTGGGGCACACGCACAGGTCCACCGTCTGACCCGGCTTAACGTCCGCTGTGGCGTCGATAACCGGAGGTCCTACTTTCAGCAGGCACTCTGCCTCAGCAGAGTCGATATCCTTCCCGGTAATGCCCAGCAGGTAGCGATGGTCGCCAACCAGGCTTTCCTGAGTCGGATGTTTCTTTGGATTCGGCTGGAAAACCAATTGCAATTCTGCGGGCAGACTGGCGATTGTCAGGGTTTGTCGCCTTGGCGCATCCACACGGAGTCCTGCGGGCTCGATCCACAACTCCTCCTCCGAAAAGGCCAGTGCTTGGTTTCCTGAGCGTTTCAACTCAACCTTTAACGGCCGCAATTCGGCTGACGCGGCTTTACTGACGATCCGCACGTTCGTCACGTCTTTCGGCTTCCCGGCCCCCACATTGAGATCACGTGGCGTGCCAAGCTCGACACCGACGCGATGCAAATGAACATCGAACTGCAAGACGTACTTCGACGATTTGGATTCTGGCGAATCGGCAACACCGGCCATCCGAACCAGGAACTTAGCCTGGCTGCCGGCCGCAAGTTCCACCAAGCCATTTTCATAGGCGCCAATAGGGGGCAAGTTGTCTTTGTTCAATCGCATACAGACAGTCAACTGCCCGTCTTCGAGCACGACCTCTGTGTCACTCACTTTGCGAGGTATATAGGCAAACTGAACGCATGTTTCATCCAGTAATGTACCCTTTGCACTGGGCATCTTCCGCCGGACTTGCAAGGGCACCTTCCCATGGAACGGATAGACCGCCTCGACTACCACATCGCGCCGCTGCGTGCTTTGATTCAGGACCAGTTTCTCGACGGGCTTGAGCAACACAATATTTTTGATGCCGAGGTCAATGGGGGGTAGCTTGTACTGGTACTGCGGCGCCGAACTATCGCCTTCTTCAACCGCGACCTGCAGGATGTAGTTCTCCGTTTCTCCCGGACCTTTGCTCAGTGCCAGATTTGCAACCGTCAGATCGGGAAGGTCGAGACGATCGGGCCGATCGCGATTTTGACACGCAAACTCCGTGGCGGACACCCGCGCCAACTGGCACTGGACCGCAACTCCGGGCGCATCCGAACAAGTCAGGGTTGCCTTCACCTTGTATTTCGATTCTGCGGCTCCGGGAAGAGGCTTGACCAGGACGACGCTGAGTGGAATCGGTTGGTGCCGATAGAAAGAGTTACCGTCGAGACGGATTTCGAATCGCGGCCCACGCTTGATGAAGAAGCCATGAACCTCCCCCGTCTCTTGCGGGGAAATGGCGACCTTTCTGTGGTCTTGGCCCAGGTCGACGATCAACTCCGTTCCCGGCGATCGCAGGAACACGTCGCCCTCGCCGTCAAAATAGTAGTAGGCGTAGCCGCTGGGCCGCTGGGAACTAATCGCTTTGCCAACACGCTTCTGCGCCTGCGGTTCCGGCCGACCGGCAAGGCCCTGCCAGATGAGCGTTGGCAATGGGTCTGGGGCGAAGACGATCCGCGGTTGGCCGGCTTTCTTTTGCCGCTTGTCCACTTCATACATCATCAGGCCGATATCGCGGACGCCGTGCAGCGGCTTGCTGGAGATCCGTCCCTGCGCGGCAGAAAAATGCTCTGCGTCAACATGCGCGATCCAACAATCGCGGAGCGACCAAACCAATTCACGAAACGCATCGACGATCTCCAAATTCGAGTCGAGATGCCTGGAACTTCCGCCCGTCCGATTAGCCAGGTCTTTCAGGAACGTCATATCGGCGTCCTTGCCGAGACCAAACGTGTAGACGGGGATCTTCTCGCGGATGAAACGCTCAACCCGCTTGTCGCCGGGCCACGCGCCACTTTTCACCAGCTTCTTGTCTTCGTCGGTACTGTCTTCCTGGCCGTCGGTGAGGAGAATAACGACGACTTTGCGGTCCTTGGTCGGTTTCGCGAGTGCGATCTTCTCACTTGCCACACCGAGGGCATCCAAGATTGCCGTTCCACCCCAATCGCCGTTCCATTCTGACGGCATGGCATCCGGAGGGTTCCCGGTGTGAATGAATCCTTGTAACTTGGCATCAAGTTGCAGACGAATCTCTTCGACCCGGTCCAACTTCGGATTGAGAATGCCCGGTATGGTGGCCTTGTACTCTTCACCCAGTATAATCGCCGGGCAGTTCTCATTGAACGGAAGAATGAGAATTCGATCGTCTTTCGTGAGCAAATCGAGAACCAGCTTGACGGCATCCCAACGCAAACGCTCCGGATCGCTGCCATGCGGGTTGCCCTGGGTGGGCGACATACTGCCCGACACGTCGACCAGCAGGACGAAATCCAACCCTTGTTCCGTAGCGGCCGGCGACGGCGACCCCAACACGCCGCTGAGCATCAGGCTGGCAAGAACTCCACAAAGGCTCCGTATCCATCTTGGCATGATGACAATTCCTCGGTACTGGATACACGATGGCATACGGCTCGGCGTCTCAGTCGGGACTTACGCCGACAAAAGATGAACCGGACGATGGAGGGCTCGATGGTGCAACGACCGGCTGGACCGTCGAAGCTGGGATTACGTCAGGCGATGCATAGGTCCCGTCCGGCTCGGCGCCCCGGGCCGGCTTGGAGGCAAACGTCGGTGGCACGTGGTCCGTATCCGGTGCCAACGGATCGACCGGTTCCGTCGGTCGGGGATGCGTCATTCCCCTGGCACGCTGCGCGCGAGCCCGCCTTGGGCCTAACCCTCTCTTCCAAATCAACCACATGATGAACCCACAGAAAAAGGGGCTTAAAACCAGGGCCGCCCAGTCAGCCGCGACCCTGTAATACGCGGCACTGCTGGTTACGTTGACTTTGAAAGGCAAATCGACCACGCGGTACACGGGACTTCCGTCGGGACCTATACCGCTAAGATGAAAGCGGGCCGTGTAATCGCGACCTGCAAGGGCATTCCGCTCCAGGTTCTGTTCCGTTTCGTCCAAGCTGACTTTGAGGTCCAGAACCACGCCGTTGTGAACTGCAGTCCACGTGTTCGCTTGCTTGTTGTTTAGCGCCGCATTATCGGCACCGGGCTCGGACAGGTCCATTTGCGGCTCGCGCTGGTGGTCGCTCGGCTCGTGAAGCAGTACCTGATGCGAGTCTTTGTCTACGTAGATGCCCTTGAGAGTCACCTCCTTGATCTCACTGTTCACGCCGCGCATTGCAAATAGTTGTTTCCGAACGCAGGCCCAGCCCGCCGGCTCGTGAAAGAAATCCCACCAGATGGGCGGCGTGCCGGCAAAAACCGTAATCGGCGTCTCCACGTTGCTGCCTTCCTGGAAGTCGACCCGAAGACGTGCCAGAGGCTCGCCCGACTTGGCATGAAATTCTCTGACTTGATTCAGGGCAGCGCCCACCGCCAATCGCACTTCGAAACTTCCCAGCGAGGAGGCAATCCAGGTCGCCTTGTAGCGGACCTGTCCGCCAGGCAAGGAAGCGTGGTCGCCGGCGACCTTGGTCGCGACAATACTCTGGATCGCACTCCCGTTGGCATCGGAAACGACCAAGGACACTTCGTCGCCAAGATCCGTAGCGGTGATGACTTGGATGGAAACCGGCTCGAACTGCGTGGCGTTCTTGGGCGCGACCCGAACGCCCGGAGAGATGGTCACGGTGTCGCTCTCGACCCGCACGACGTTATCTGTTGCCGTATTGCGGTCACGTTCCCAATCGACCACCACAGCCAGTTCTCCCATCGCCACGACGTCCGGCAAGCGAGTTTGCAATTCATACACCACAATCTTGGTCTTATCGGTCGATATTCTAACTTCTTTAAGCGGCAATCCGTAAAGGACGTCGTGTTTCCAGGCGGTTTCCCAAGGGTCCGTGGGCAAGATGGGCTTCTTGCAAATTGCGTTCGTCAACCATGGCACGTCGATGTCCATATCGATCGGTTCTGCCGGCAAGGGAAGTGGAATGCAAAGAATCGTCTCGCGCGCCAACACGCTTGCCGGATCCCGCTTCCATTGCAGTTGCAATTGGCCCTGCCCCACTTTGAGATCGTCGCCAACCGTCATGACCCGGACTGTTACCGACGCGGAACGACCGGCAGGCAAACTGGATGGAGGAATCTTGGGGTCGAGATCGCTGAATCGTACGTCGATGACACTGCGCCCTTCGACGTACAAATACATTGGCCAATAGTAATCGACCACGAGACCCGGCGGTTCGAACGTCTCCAGGCGGAAAACCATGTTCCCCTCGTAGGCTCCCGGCGGGAGATCCCGAGGGTGAGAAATGCGCAACTTGAACTGCCGCGGTTCGTTGAGCGTCCCGCGATCGGCACAAACGACTTCAACTTGTGCACCAGGCTCCTTATCCCGCCCGACCTTGACCGCAGGCAACCGCGGGACGATTCCCATCTTGTCGCGAAATTCCGGTTTGGCAATGAGCACCGACTGCAGCGGCTCCGGGTTCGGCGCGGGCTCCCAGATGATGGGATTGTCCGCAAAAGTCCCGCGCAGATCGTCAGGCAGAGAAAGAGTGAAATCCGCTTCGATTTTTTCCTCGGGATTCAACGGTACCCGCAGAACAATCGGCGGGGCGTCGATCTGCTTCTTGATCGGACGAAGATCATCTTGCGCGGCGCTCGCGGTCTGGGCCGCAAAGATCGCGACGGCGGCCAGCATGCCGTGCATCACCCAGCGATCGGAAGAACAGCCTGCGCAAACGGGGAACCCCTCGGAAGAACCACGGGGCCGACACGAACAGTCCTGTAAGCCGCACATAGTCGCCTCGATAGTTGAACAGAAGTGTCTATTGTGAGAGGGGGCACCGCGAATAAAGCAAACATCCGCTATGTACTCACCTTCAGAGTGCCCATCGTCCCTCCTCTCGATGCCCTTGAACGATCGCTATCGTAATTCTGGAACAACTCTAAAGCAACAATCTCTTGATGGATTTGCGGTTCGGCACGGCTGTCCGTCACCCCTCTTGCGATGTAGCTGGTGATTGGCGCTCGGCCGGCAAGTTGACATTCCCCGAAGCAACCGAAGCAAACATTATCTTGGTGGTTACCCACCGCTTTGAGGTGTCCTGTCGATCGGGGGCTCGCGTACCAGCGATTGGCATTGCGCAACGGACCGCCGCCGCCGCCGCCGTCAGGCGATACGAGTCAAAGCGAGGCTCTTCATGAGCAGTTGGCGGCACTGGGCAGTTGGTGGCGGCCCAGCGACAATTGCGAGTCTCTCGGAAGAATCTCGCGTTAAAGAGCCGATGGCGGCCAACACATCGGCCGAAAAGGCAACGACCGCCTCCCAAAGGGCGGAGAAGGCGGCGGGCTCTGCCAAAGATGCGGATTCGCACGTGTCGAGTGCCCAGCCCCCGGCTGCCACGGCTCAAAACGCTCAGGAACCGGAAGTCGCCGAAACGCGTAGATCCAGGACCTTGTCGTTCCATACCACGGGTCCAAGAGGAATGCTTTGTAGGCTAATTCGCAGTGTTTTTCTCTTGGCCGGTATGTTACCAGGATTGGTTCTCAAGGCAAAGAGTTGCAGCCCGTAGTCTCGCCAGGCAGATTGCGGCAGCCACGAGGGTGGGCTCTGCATGCACCGAGTGACCACGGCAAAGGCAAAGAACGTGGGAAGGTGGTCCATCTCGATCACCAATTCACTGGCAGCGGAGGTACCGAAAAGCGTCCCGCCTGCAAACAACTGCCGCCAGAATTGCTTGCCAGCACCGTTGGCTCCGATGATACCCAGCGGCTGCGGCAAGATTCGCTGTATTCTCAACTCCTCGATGTTACTTCCATCGTAGGCATCGTCTACGAGAAGATGACCTTGTTCCTCCATGGCGGCGTAACGGGCAACCCCCCTGGCAGCGGCAGCGGTGTCAGCCTCCAAGAATAGCGTCGCCTCTCGGGAGACTCCCAATGCCTTGGCCACCTCTTGACCCAACTGCTGGAGCGATGAGTGGATCACGCACAGATCAATAGGTTCTGCGGCCCTGGCGGCGAAAAGTTCCGGAGGCCAATTTGCCCACTCGGTTTCCGGTGGCTCGACCTGGATCTCTCTCCAGGCTAGAACGTCCATGCTAAGTTGCTTCTCGCTGGCTACCACCCGAAGGGCCGTCAACTCCGCTCCACATTCCGCCTCGCTGAGAAACAACAAGGTTCTGGGGTGCTTTGGGCAGGGTATCGCACCGGTCGCGACCAACTCCAAACAAGCCGCTATGGGGCACTCCAGGCCCAGGCGATGTTGTGATGCGACATCCTTCTTGCCGAGTAGCTCTGGGAGAACTTGGCGAATCGGTGGCGAGACGGCATACGGGAAGGCCACGCCAACCTTGTTACAACTGCCTAAAGCCTGGATATTCTGCCGCAACACCTCTGAGTAGGAGTTGGTCTGTGGCCTAAGCCGTTCCACGATGGCGGCCGGGCCGCTGAACACAAGCATCTTTTCGTCCGATTTTTCGTCCAATTCCAGACGTTTACCGAGATCTTGAAGAAAAAACCTGTCACCATTAAGTAGCTCTTGTGGTGGGGTGAACTTAAGCCATCCGTTGGGATCCACGTTGCCCTGGCTCAATCGCCAAACTTTCGCCGATATGTCAAGACCTCTGTAGATTGGCATTAGTTATCCTTCACCGCGTTCACCGTTTTTTGGGAGCCAATCCGCTTTTTCAGCGAGCGAGCCATGCGAAGTACCGAGTCCGGCAGTTCTGGCCAGGACTTCGCAGCCAGGGATGAGTTTCCCATCTTTCCCCCCCGGTGACAAGGTAGTGAACGTGGCGATACAATGCGGTTTTTGGAAACACGCGCAGCATTGCGGGTTTCCCCATGCCTTGGGCGGCGTGACTTGATCGAACATGGAGATCTGCGCTATGGCTGTTTGCAATTGCGAAGCACCAGGCGATCCATTGTGTGGGTTCTGTGACGACGACCTTTACTGCCCGCAGTGTGGCGAGAGAATTACTGAAGTCGTGTGTAAAAGAGCACGGTTGCACGAGAAGGAAGAAGTTATTTGGATTTACCCCGACAAGGAAGGACAGTTCGCTTTTTCGTTGAGTCTGCGGTGCCATGGCCGTGACCGTACACCATACGAAAGGGCTCCGAAGCTCGATTGTGGAAAGAGTCAGTTGAGCGATTCTCGTTGGTTCGAAAGTAAGTTGGTGCCGCCACTCACCTGCCCGGACGCCACGTCCATGCGGTACCTTCTCAAACCTCGCGCTGACTTTCTGTCCAGAAGAGACTGGTTCTCTGTGTTGCCCTTGAACGGCGTGCTCGTCCAGTTCCAGGCCGAGGGCGACTTCAACACCAAGCCTTTTGGTCTGCATATATGTCGCTCGCCGGAGTTTAGCATCGTTTTGAGCGGCCCTGCAATCGTGCGTGACGAGATGGACGTCACCGGAACAAGCTGGCAGATCTTTCGTGGGGCGCAAGGAGCCAAGGACAAGCTCGAACTGCTGCTGGAACTGCGAACTCGATTTGCCCGAGTGCATTTTGAGAATCCCGAAGATGACGAAGATCCCGTCCTTATCGAGGAGAACCCTTTTGCGGCCCGGCTGATCGATAAGTGCCCCAAGAGGGTCGAACTCGTGCCGGAAGGCGGCGACGACTCGATTGCGGAAGAGGCAACCGCGGAAGTTCCAGGGAGAGTCTGGCGAACCAGGCTGGAACTTGACAGCCGCACCTGGCCGGAGAACGAGGTCCAGAAACTGGTCTTCCGTCTATCCGGATCGTTCGATGTTCGGCGAATGGAACACTCCTTTCGTTGCGTACCGACCGGCCATCTGGAGTTTTCGCGGCCGAACGTGGAAATCAAAGTGAATGATCTGCAGTATGGCGAGGTGCTCAAGACCAGGAATAACGCCGGCGGTATCCTGGAGAACCTGATCGTAACAAACACCGGCGTGGCGGCCGTTTTGAGCCGGTCGCCGCAAGTGAAATGGGAGGATGGCCCCGTCGAGGGTTTGGACATTCGCGTGCAATGGGAGCAGGCCAGCTTCGACGGCTACTTTGATTCCGGGGGCCAAGCGGAAATCGACCTGGTGATTGACGCCAGTCGGGCGTCCGAAGAATGTTTCCGAAACCGTGCGAATCCCACGATTCGCGCATGTATCGTCCTGGAATCGGAGGATCCCAAGCGCCAGTGGGAATTGCCCGTGGTGATTCACCGCTTGGTGCCAAGACCTCTCTATAAGGGCCGTTTGGCAATTGACTTCGGCAGCACGAATACCTATGCGGCAATCTGGAACACGGCCGATGACGCCGGAGACGAAGAGCAAGTGATTCCCGTGCTGAACAAGCAGACTCCAGAGCAATTTCCCACGGTGATGTATTTCGAAAATGTCTCCGATCCCCGGGATCCGCAGTACAACATCGGCCCGGAAGCAGTCCAACAGGGCAAGGCATGGCCCACGGCAGTGGTCAGCATGCTGAAACGCTGGATCGGCGTACCGCAGAGAAACGGCGCTTTTCCGGCCCAGCGCCACGTCTGGGACAAGGATTGCCACAATGCGACCTACGGCGTGCCTGAGTTGGTGCGACGCTTCCTTTACGACTTGATCCGCCGCTGCGACGACAGGCTGCGGGAAAAGATTGCCCAGATCGGCGTGTCCTTTCCCACGAATTTCGACCGCAACCGTCTCTCGGCCTTGCGGACCATTCTCGACGACCTTTCCAAACAGTTCCACGAGGAAGACCCGGAAAGGCAGTTCACCTGCGAGGAGCCCGGTATCGACGAGGCAAGCGCGGTAATCTTGGGATTCATGCTCGACCCAAGAATCCTGAAGAATGATATCCGACCCCGCTTGAACGAATTGGAACGGCCGCTGGTGATTGCCTCGATTGACGTCGGCGGCGGCACCATCGATACGGCCTTGATTCGCATTAGAATCGACGGCCCACCCGAACAGATCGACTTTGCGAGGTTTGCCAGTGAGTATCTTGGCTTCGGTGGCGACAGTCAATTCGGAGGCGACAACGTCACTGTGGCGATCCTGGAGATTCTCTACGGGCGACTGTTGAAACTGATTGCCGAAGCTGCTACACCCAAACGCGTTGAGATCGAATCGATACGTCCCGGTGAAGGCGAATCGCGTGTCGGCCGGAGTAACTTCGATGCACTTTGGCAGGCGGCCGAACAGATCAAGTTCTATTTGTGCAAGCAGGTCGCCGCAGCATCGGTTCGGCCGCTGTCCGCAGCGACACACAGGGCTGCCTCGGGAATGAATGACTTGGCATCAGATCATACAGCAGACGGTGAGGCAGCAGAATCGCCGCCGCTCGTGCAAGACCAGAAAACGGACACGGACCACCTCTGCGAACCGCATGACAACGTGAACCAGGACCTGCTTGAGTTACGCGCGAAATTGGGCATCCTGCTTGCGGAACTCAAGGGCCAGATCAGCGATACCGATGGAGCCAGCCGGGAGCAACTCCTAATCGAAGAAGCTCCCTTGCAATCGCGATTGGATCAAGCATTGGCCGACGACGAATTGCTTTGTCTACTCGATGAGACCTATGATCACGTGGTTCAGAACGACTTGCTTGGCCGTAAAGGCTATACCATCAGAAGCCGTTTGGAACGATGCATTCTTGAGTTGGCTTCGTTTGCCGAGCAGAATGCTGCCGAGGTGGATTTCATCGTCTTGGCCGGCGCCGGTGCACGGTTGCCGCTCGTGAGCGAACTGCTTGGGGCCCACGAAAAACTGAAGACCGCCCAGGTGCGTTTCGAATTGGAAAGGGCCAAGAGCAAGGTCGCGTGTGGTTTGGTGCGCTACTACGACCTCCGAGCGCGGCAACCGGAGCGCGTGGAAGATTTGCGTTCTTCACTCGACTACACCCCGTGTGCGATCGGCATCGTGGCACCAGGTACACGTAAATTCGTGGAACTGGTCCCGCGTTGTTCACCCCTATTCGACCCGGGCCAGTGCTATCCGTTTCCCAAAGGTCTTGTCTTGCAGCATGTCTGGTATTCCAAAGCCAGACGCCGCATCGAGCTTTATTGTTGTTTTCCGGTGGATCGCCCCCAATTTCTGGGGACATTCGATCTTTGCACTGCGGGACAATCGAATCCAAACACCCCCCTTGTCGAGTCCAAGCTTCCCGACCAACTCCCGGCGAGGAACTGTCCGGCGGTTCGCTTCCGCCGCATGCCGGAAGACCTTGGGCGGAAGCCTTGTCTGGAGGACATCGAACTCATGGTAAGCATGGATGGCAAAGATTACGGCTACTGGCGATTGGTGGCGTCGAAACCCGAATCGCAGTGAGACACCCGTAACAGTCGCACGGGCAATATCCGCGCCTTGATCCGCAATCGCCAATGGACGGGAGGTATGATGGAAGCAATGCCGCGCAATTCAAACTCGGCGGGTGTTCAGCCCGATTATTTGGGCGCTATTCATACCGCAGAGAATAAACGCATGTTGCGTGTTGCCTTATGCCACTGGATCGAGTCGCGATGGCAAGCCAGCGACGCCAAAGTGGTGGAAGCCTGGCTGGCGCAGTTACACGATGGGCGTCCGTTCTGGATTGTCGGCGGCGGGCGGCTGCCTGGTCTGCTCAGCAAACGGTTTGCAACGGGGGTGAGCATCTTCCGCCGCCTTTCATCCAACCCACCCTCGCAGCCGCCCGAGGCGCTCCAGCAGTGGCTGGATTTCTGCCGCGCGATCGCGGAACATTGGTCGCCGAATGCGAACGCCGATTGGGAGTTTCTTCTGGTGGAATTGCCGCGCCAAGGTAACCTGCTGGTCGACGGGATCGTCGCTGGGGCGCTAGCTGCAGTCATGCAGGCTGGCTGCCTCGATCGATCGACCCGGGTGGCCCTGGTTCCGCTGCTCCACTCCGCCTTGGCATGGACAAACCAACTCGACCTCTTTCCGGCACCAGGGCATTCGGAGAAGCCAGATGACTATTTGCTCCTTTATCGCGAGGGCGACCTCTGCGAAGAAATCGAATCGACCTCAAAACTTATCGTCGCTAAGCTCACCGCGCTTCACGATGACCTAGCAAAACTGATTCCACCGTCCGGTGATCGTACCATTGTGAATGATCTCACCACCGCGATGCGTGGAATCGGCAGCGCACAGGAAAAACTACAGAACTCCGTTGTCGCGGGGCGGCAAGGTTGGCCCAAGGAGAGATCCACCCTCCAGACGGCCGTTAAGACCCTGCTCTCAACGCTGACCGATTTCGGGCGATTATCGCACCCGCTCCTCCTCGGAAACAAGGATGCAATTCTGGACCTGACGAAGCAACTGGAAAAATCTTGTAATCTTCTGTGGGAAAATGCCGCGATCGATTTTCCGCCGGACTCGGCCTCCAGCGAACCACGGCAGCCGGTGGTCGCTAATATAACAGGCGGGAGTGATAATAAATCCGCGAATGCACCGATTTCGTCCGGCAAAGATTGCTCCATTTCTGCCCCCCTGCCAACGCTTGAAGCACCGTCGTGGTACACCCGGATCGTGGCCCTCAGCGGCGTCTTACGGCAGTTCCAAGACCCGGCCGCCCTGGCTTTCTTGCCGCGGTTGGCCGATCTGGCAACGTGCTGGCAATCGCTCGACACTTTTTCTCAAAAATCAGTGACCGGGGACGCGGCGCGGCAACTTGTCACGTGTCTACTCATCCTTGACGATTATTCGCAAAAGCCGTCTCAACCGCATTGGCTGGAACAGGTACGCGAGGCGTTGCGTGCCATTTTGGCAGAAGAAGGCTCGTATCTTCTAATTGACCGGGAACTGCTCGGAAGCGAATTGTCTGCAAAAGAGGCCCAAGCTGAAGCCTGTGGCTTGACCGAATCCCCCACCGTTAAGCCGGGGCGAATTGCCCGGATTCAAAGGCCAGGCTATGCCCTGGTCGCAGCCGCTGGCGGTCAGAAGATACTGCGCAAGGCCCGCGTTTTACTATCTCGATGACGAATATCGCCTACGTCGACGCCGCCACCGAGAAACGCTTCTGCGGACAACCCACATTGGCAATCACCTTCGGTCACAACAAGGACCACCGCCCCGACCTCAAGCAACTGCCGTACATCCTCATCGTCAGCGAGGACCGCGGTGTGCCGCTGCACTTCCGCGTGGAAAGCGACTACACGACCGACGACCAGACCTATCGCCACACCTGGGACCCGCTCTGCAAGCTCATCGGCCGAGCGGACTTCCTCACCCACCACCAAACGTACCTTCTCGATGCCGCCGATGCCCCTGGCCGACGGGACAGCAATTGATCGACCTGTGTACGGAGCAACTCTAATCTCCTTGGCATACATCCCGAGACCTACGGCCGTTGCCCCAACTGACTTGCGGCCTCTTGGAAATTACGAGAAAACGAGATGCCAACCTGCGGAAAGTGGATTCCCGCATTTTCTGAGTTTTTTACTTTGCCTCATTGACATCCTGTGTATCGCTGTGTAGGGTGGCTTACAGATCCAAATTACGGGGGGGGTCATCTCCCTCGCAACGGACTTTCGGGCGAGTCGCGGCGCGAAAATCGATCCCGCTGGAGGTATGGTAGTGGTGCGGTGTCCCTACTTCGATTGCTACCGTCAACAAGAGATCGAGAGGCCTCTGGCCCGCGACGTCTATCGCTGCCCTGATTGCGGCCGATTATCGGTCCATTGCAAACACGGCGCGCAGTGTGACACGATCAACCGTCCCTTCATGCGATACTGTCGTCGCTGCGGCAACCCGGTGGCCGACGATCGTTTCCCGGGCAAGGACGAGCCCGTGTGGGAAGCAGCCGCACGCTTCGACTATCAACAGGTCGCATGTACGAATCCGCCGCGGGAGCCCGTTATTACGTTATCCACTCTGAAGGGTTTCCGCGAATCTCGGGCATTATTGGCGATGCGAATCCTGGACGGATTGCTGGCCGTTCATCAGGCCGGAGCCTATCTGCTTCTTCTGCATCCGTTCCGCAGCTACACCGACTCGCAGTCGCCCGAGTTTTATCATGAGGAGGACAGACGTTTCCTTTTGACGCAAGAGTGTCGTCCGTTTCCACCTTTGAAAATGAAGGACCGGCGCTACATCCTCTTCGCCCACTCCAGAGCCGTGTATGCGGTCAATGTCTGGAGTCTGCCCGGCTGGGTGCGGGACGGCGAAGAGAAGAGGTTCCACACCTTGATCGATTGCAGCAATTCCGCCGCTAACCGCTTGGCCTGTGCACCGGTGACCTGGGATGACGCGAAATTGGGCGTGATTTCGCGGGATTCAGCCGGTAACTATTGGTGGGCGGTTTTCGACCTTGCCGCGATGGATCTCAAGGCCATCGCCCGCGGATCCGCTTTCACTGACGATTTGCGCGGGCGCTCGATCAAACTTCCAGTGACGGGAGAGTCTTGTCGCGCAGAAACCATCGGCAGTCAGGTGTTGGTGATCACGACAGCGGATGGGCATTGGGTGGGGCGTCTGAAGGACGCAAGCACGCAACGATTCGAAACGATCCAACGCACGTGGCCGTGCGAACAGAGCACGGGAAGACTTATTCCGAACCGTCATGACCAAGACCCTAAAGAGTACCATGCCTTGCGCCAGTACTTGTTTTGTAACTGGAACCGCGAGTTGCGGGAGCCGAGCAAGTATACCCATTTCTTTCAAGAAGAGTCGAAAAAAGACGGCAATCGTGTCTGGTGTTATAGCGTCGACTGCGAGACCCTTGAGCGTGACAATCCGGTGCCACTGGATACGACGAGGGGAGCGATTCCGCTTGGTTCATATCAGCCCTCGGACGCTCCACCGCAAATGCTTTTTTGTGGCAAGACCGGCTTATACTACGAAGATGGACGGTTGCAATTACAAGAACTCTCCCATATGCGTTTGAGCCAGGTGGCGGCCGACGCTCAGGCAGTTGTGTTCCACGACCCCGTCCTCATGATTCTGGAGCAGAATACGCTTTTTCTTCATTGCTTGAAATCGCTTGGTCAGTCAGGCCAAGTCACCCTGCCGCGGATTCGTACTGAGCCGCTCCTCTGGTCCCATTGGCTGTTTACGATCGAAGGCGGTGCGGGTGAGCCGTCGTGCCTATGGCGCTTGGAATTACCGAGTGCCTAATTGCCAAAATGATCTTTGGTCTAATTGGAGGAACAATCGATGATCCGTTCAACTGACTCAAGCTGGGTCGGCCTCGGCGGAATGGGTGACCGGCGCCGTCTGTCACTGCCACTACTGGCCAAGCGCGCGATGCTCGCGGCACTGACGGTCGCCCTGTCAATCCAGTCCATGCCGCTCTTCGCCCAAGGGTTTGAGGCATTCAAAGGCCGTGGAGGCGGCGGTGAAACGCAATTCCTGGACTTCGCAAGCTGGCCGGTAAGAGCGGCGATCGTCTTCCTGATCTTCTTGGTCGCCATTTTCTTCTTTTTTCAGGTCGTATTCCGCGCCATGCTCAACCTCCGGCATCCCTGGTGGCCACTCACGGCCTATGGATTCAATATGGCAATGGTGCTGACGTGCACCTTTGGGTTTGCTCTCTGGTTGTTTTGGTTTGACATGGAAGTGGGTGGGCCTCCACGGCCCTGGCTCAATGTTTGGGGTGGTCGTTTAATAGTGCTTGTGGCCTATGTTTTCCTGACGGCCATCGTGCTCTCGGTTTGCCGAAGCTCGCGCGCCCGTCAATCGGCGGAGCCTACTTAGAACTAGCCCTCCCGAAAGTCCTGCACTTGTGATAATTCAACTTTTAGGATCTTGAAAGTCCATCATGCCTGTTACCCCCAAAACCATCAGAACGGACAAGAAGACAGAGGAACTTAACAGCACCTACGTGCCGACGCTTTTCATCGGGCTGGGTGGCACGGGCAAGGATGTCTTGATGCGATTGCGCAAGAAGCTTTACGATAAGGATGGGCCCGTTCCACGGCCCTATTTGCGCTATCTCATGCTGGATACCGATAAAGAGAACTGGTGCCCAGAAAAAAGTTTCATGGAAGAGTACGAATCGGTTCGGCCGGAGCCTGGCGAGTCGGTCGGCTGTCAGATCAGCGAACAGCAGTTTTTTCAGGCCTTCGACTTGCTGGAAAAGCAGAACGACGAGCGGTTCATTACCTGGCTCAAGCCGGAGTTACGCACGGAGGGCCCCAAGGCCGTCGCTAACGGCGCGGGAACGCAGCGGCAGTTCGGGCGCATGGCTTTCATGCTGCAATATGACCCTATTCGTCAGCAGATCCAGGCCAATTTGAAGAACATGCTGGACGCGGTTGGGCGGCTGCCTGCTGGAAGCCTGGAGGGTGCAACGATCCAGCCATCAACCGTTGAGGTGGTTATCATTACTTCCATCGCCGGAGGTACGGGGGCGGGGATGTTCTTGGACATTGCTTACCTCGTGAAGGATATCCTCCGATCGGATCCGACGCTGGCAAATCTGCGCAAGAAGTACACTACGCTGATTGCCGTCCTGCCGAGTGTTTTCGAGAAACTTGGAGGAGTCAGGAACTACAAGAGGCTCCAACAAAACGCCTATGCCGCCCTCTTGGAGATGGAGCACTACGGCACAAGCCGCACCGGGGACGAAATGTTCTTGGGCGAATTAAAGCAGGGACGGGGAAATCGCAACCGCGTTGGCTTTGAAGCTCCGTGGAAGCATAACGAGTTCATCGAAGGTCAAGGTTGGGAAGTTTGTTACCTCATCGATAACGTTAATCCGCTACGCCGGCAGACCCCGTTGGAAATCCATGAAACCTACGAAATGATTGCCGACTACCTCTTTCTCGATTTCCAGCGTTCGGATTTCGCCTTGCGCAAGCGTTCGAATCGTTGTAATCTTTCTCAGTATCAGAACGACATGATTGCCGTGGAGGTCCGCAATCCTTCATTGAAAGAAGAGTTTGGCGATCAATACGAGAAGAACTTGGATGTGGTGTACGCGGCCAAGAGTGGCTGTGCGTTCAGCTCATTCGGATTGTCGGAAATCTCCTTCAGTCGGGCCCGCGTTTATCGTGCTGCTGCCTATTTGCTGGCATCGCGATTGGTGCTCGAACATTGGCTCGGTTCGGCCGGAAATTTCCAGCAAAGCCAGTACCAGGAGGCTACCAAAACCGACTTCTACAAGTACGGAGAAGCAGACGGAAAAACCACGTTTCATCCGGAAACTCTCCTGAGAAGCCTGTATCAAGGCGACCGCAACAACTGGTATGAAGCCGCCAATGCCGATTGTCAGTCTTCCCGCGAAGTCCACTTCACGCAGGGCAGTGCCACCATAAGAGAACTCCTGAAAAAGCATCAGGGGCTCTTGCAGGCAGGTCCCCCGGTTGGCCAGGCTTTGCAAAGGCTCCGTGAAAATGCTGGAAAACCTTTGGCTGGCACGCCCCTGGAACTTGGCGCCCTGCGCCAGCGGATTTGGGATGCCGTTCGCCGCCGCGTGGACGAGAATGGAGTCGCGGTAACTCGGGAACTTCTGAATCACTATCGGGCGACCGCAGAGTTGGTGCCCGCACTCGTCGCCAAAGTTGATCTTCCCGCGCTGGATGGCATGGCACGTCTGGAGGAGGCCGATTCGCTCTGGTTCCCCGCTCGCTCGCTTGCACAGAAAATCGAGTTTCCGCGAGCCTGCGATAGTTGCCGGGCCAGCGTCTTGGGGAAGTATCGAACTGCCGCCACGCCCTTTGTCCAAACCCTCATGGCGAACGTTCGCGAGTATATCGGCGAGAAGGGAAAACAACGGCCGAACATGCTCGAACATCATGGGACGCTCTATGACTGGCTTGAACGCGCCGAAGAACAACTACGCAAGATCGGCGAGTGCTTGCAGAAGCGATTTGCGGCCTTCCGAAGCGAGTCCGGGTCGGATCGCAGTCAACTCCTTTCGCCCACCACGTGGACCGAATCGAATTACAACAACCAGATCAATCGTCAATTGGCCATTGATCCGGATATCGGGCCCGACGCCGGGGGATCAGGCTTTAATTGGTCGAAACTTGAAGAAAGGTTCTTTGCGCAACTCAAAGCCGACCGGCCCCACGACTTTGACCAGACTATGTCCTCCTTGATGGCTTTCTTGGATCGTTGGGACGAGCGGAGAGAGCATGGCGAAGAAGCAATCAAGACAATCGCCGAAACACTGGCTGCTTCGTGCCGGAATCTACTTTCGAAGGTAGCATTGAATCTTGAGGAGTATTACGACGGATGTGTTATTGACCTGCTCGAAATCGGTTGTAAGTCGCCCGAACGCCGAGAAAGAATCGATAAATTCGTTCGTACGAGCGAACCCTATCTGCCCATGAATGTCCAAGTGCAGGCGGTGGTAGCGGGTGGCTACAGGCCGGAGCCTAGCAATCTGTTGGGGCTCAAGAAAGGCGATATCGTGGGTGCTAGCGATGCAAATCAAGAGAAGTTGGAGCGAGACATCGATGGATGGGCGCGAGACGTCGGTGCAGATCTAGCGAACGTCGCGAAACTGACCAATGTGAAAACCTCGTTAGTAATCTGCCGGGAGGTCTGGGGAGTGCCGCTGCAGTTTTACGACAATATCGAGAACTTGCATCAGGCTTACATGGAGCGAGGACGCGACGTCGAGTTTTGTCATATTGACTACCACAGAACATGGGAAGCACTTCCCGAAATCCGCGCGATCAAGCCGGAAGTCTACGAGGCCATCAGTCAGCACGTCGATGACGCAATCTTCGCCATGATGCGCGGTCGCGTTAGCTACCGGCAGGAAGACAAGTCCTACATTGTGAGGGTCCCGAATTTTGTCGGAGGGGGCGCCAACACCTATCCACTGGGATCGCGCATCAGTCGTATCGTCAAGAAGATTTGTGAGGAGGAGAGAATCCGAAACTTCTTGCATGAGGACCGCGCCGAATGGGAGTCAACGAAAGCATCTCCGAAGAGGTGGGCAATGCTCTACGCCTCCGCCTTATGGACATACGATAGTACGCAAAAGGAATTTGTTGTCGGAGGTCCCGATGATGTCTCGCCGTTGCGGAACGTGATTAGAGCACTGCTAATGCGTTTTCAGCGGCAGTTGACGCGAACCGAGGAAGGTGCTTGCTGGCTCAAGTTTTTGAGACTCCCCGATCACGAGGATCAGGAGGCTTGTACTCGCTGGAAGGTCCTGTACGAGGATCTCGTGGATAAAAAGAAGGTCCTCGTCTGTGCGTCGGAATTCGTGCCTATCTATGAGGTCAATTGGGATGCGGCCGACAAGTACGAAATGCCACTGCAACGTCAAGCGACCCAGTCGCAACAGCAGCCACCGCAACAGGCACCAGTGTCGTGAAGTAATCGTATAACCCCTAATACATAAAACGGGGCCGGGCCACTAACACTTCCACCACAGGATTATCATAGTTCGGTGAGTGCAAAGTGCAAATGCAACACTGGAAACGCGGGGTTTCGCGTCCGGCCGCCGGGTAAATCGGGCAAATTACGACATCTGGCGTGATCGGGCTCCAAAATTCCCCGGAAAACGCTGTTGCGATTGGACCTTGCACTCACCGTTCTGATTGGGGGAGCACGAAAGAGAATTCTGCGATCATCTAAAGCTTGTCTCGTCCCTAGCGGAGGTAAGAACTTCTTGGGTCAAAAGCTTGTACGCGAGGCTCGGTGTCCGGATCGTTGACAATACCACTGGCGCGAACGATACTGGCCATTTGGTTACGATAGGCCGAAGACTCGTTTGCTGTTTCCAACGCCATTTCAGACATGCCAGTCGAACTTATTAACCTTAACGACCAATTTGTCAGCGACTACCAGAAGATCGAGTTTGAGAATCGCGATCTCCAGGCCGAACTCCGGCGGTTAAGAGAAACCTCGCTCACCGAATTGCCCGCCACGCGTGAAGAGTTAGCAAAACTGACCGGCGAACGCGACACATTGTTGGCGGAGCGCGAGACGTTGCGGTCTGAGCGTGAGAAAATCAACAGTGAGTTGAAGGCTTGCCACCGCGACGCCGAGTCCCAACAGCGGCAGCACGATCAGCTCCAGGGCGAGATCGAGCGGTTGAATAAGCAGATTGCAGACCAGAAAAAGCAGATGAACGACGTGGCGGACCGCAACGCTGCCTGCCGGGGCCTTCAGAGCGAAAACGACAAGCTCAAAGTGGATCTGGCCGTGACAAGCCGGCAATTCGCCACCGTCAAGGAGAAACTAGCGTCAACGGTCCAGGAGCTGGAAGAAGCTCGAAAAGCCTCCGACGCGGCGGCGGCCCGCTTCTGGCTGAAGCAGTGCGAGGAGGAAAAGAAGCAACTCGCCGAGCGCGTCATGGAATTGGAGAGCCAGATCTTCGGTGGAGATGGGAAAGTGTGAGGAATAATGGACGGTCGGCCATCTGCCGGCGGAAGAGGAGCGGAAGATCCGCGTGGGCCGGTTATGATTTGTGGCTCGGACACAGGAGGTCGAAGAACCGCTTGTTGATCGTCGGCCGATATTGACCTTTAGTTTCAGCAAGAGGAACCACTCTGATGAACGCACCCGACGAATCGCCGAACGACAATCCAATTCCGGCGGACGACGCGCCCCAGAATTCAACCACGGCGGGTAAGGGAGTGCAGCCCGGCGAAGGTGATGCTTATCTCGCCAGTGCGCCTCGCGTTCGAAAAGGCGGGCCGAGACAATCTGCTAGCGAGATTTCATCCGCTGAATCTGCCCCCGATGCAGACTATTTACGTAGTGCGGGAAAGGTCGTCAAGAAAGGTCGCTCAGAAGCGCAACCGTCACGGGGGCGGTGGCTCTCTTTGGGGCTTGTGGTCGCGGCGTTCATCGTCTTGCTGGTCGGCGGCTGGGTCGCCTGGCGTTCTGGGTGGCTCGGAATCGGATCTCAACGTGTTACGAAAGAAATCGCGGGCAACGCCGCTCCCAGCGACAAGACGCCTGAGAAAAAGCTCTCCAGTGATCCGCGCCCTATACAGGCTTTTTCCGTTTCCAGTTCAAACCTCAGCGAAGCTGACCGCAAGAAAGTCGCCGACCTGTCCAAGCGGGCAGAGACGGGTGCTCTGACGACCAAAGAATTGGCGGAGTTGACTACTTGGGCCGACAAAACCCGTGACCAGGCCAATTTGGACGAAAAGGTTGAAGAGCTAATCTCCCTCGTCGACCACTGGAACTGGAAATTCCGTAATGACGGCGGAGGGTCTGCCAAACCGGCCCCCCATGACGGTGCGCAATGGCATCGGCCAGGGCCATCTCGGGCTTCCCCCGTGATCTGGCCGGCTTTGGCGAGTTTGCAATTGCTGAGCCTGGCGATGCCGACGCTCTTGATTCAGACGGATGTGGCCGGCTCGAAGGGCGGCAGCGACAGGACTTCGAGCGACGGCATTTCCATTCTGCCCCCTCCTGAAAACCTGAGCGAGAAAGACCGGCGCACCTGGAAGATCGACGAAAAGTTCTCGAAGAAGGAGGGGCTTTCGCCAACCCTGCGCACGAGCTATTTTCAAGACATGCAAAAGATCTGCGAGAAATACAATTGCAGTGATTCGGCCGAGAAATTGGGCGACCTGGCGCGGAAGTACGGTGCTGCTGCCCTGGCTACGAAGGAACCCTCGGAAATTGAGCGCCAAGCGATCAACAGTCGCGCTGCCGAGTTTGCCCGCCTTGAGCGCGAATGGATGATGGCTCGCGTGGCGGAAGCGACCCAAGCGGCCCAGACCGCCAAGGAGGTTGCCGCTGCCTCAAAGCAGCAAGCCGCCGCTGCGGCGGGCGCCGCAGAGACAGCCCGACGTGAACTGGATAAGGTCAAATCCGCGAACGGTGAACTGGAGGGGAGGCTTACGGCCACGGCGCAGGCAATGACCAAGACCGATCGTGAGGTTACAGAGGTCCGCAAAGATTTGAACGGCGCCAAAGACGACTTGGCCAGCGTCCAAGGAATCGTCGTGACGGCTTGGCAGGCGATGGCCCGGGACTTTTTGCAGGAGCTGAGATTTCGCCTTGCCTCGTTGAGAGCCAAAGCCGGCGATGACAAAGGGATCGGCGTGCTTGAAAAAGACGTCGCCGAGACCTTGCAGTTGCTCGACGGCGCCAAGCCCAATAAAGGGCTCACGGAGCGTCTGGCCAGACTGGCGGAAGGGGTCTTGAAGAGTGAAATGGCGATGGGGCCAGGCGTGGTGGTGCCAAAGGTCGTCACACGCCAGTACGCGCAAGCCTTCGTTGAGCGCCTCCGGCTGCCGAAAGCGGAGGAACTCAGGGGCCTGCAAGACGACGAGGCGACAGTCCAGGAGTATATTCGGCTACTCGGCAAAGTTTCCGACGACGTCAGTTGGATCCAAAACGGCATCAAGCATCTTGATGCGGTGAGCGACTACACGCCAGAACAGGCCGCGGAGGTCAATTCACGGCTCCGTCAGATCGTGTATGATGCCATGCTGTTGGAAACCCACCGGCAAGTCGCGGCGATTCGCGCGGCGCCGAGTGGTGCGAGCGCGGCCGTAGCTACGGCGTCGTGGGTCTTGCAGTGTACGCGGCGCGGGCCGCAGTGGGTTCTGGTCGCGCCGCCACAGGGCGGACGGACGCCCCAAGCTGCCGATTCACACTGGACCTTGGCTGTCTCCGAGATGCAACGGGACTTTACCACACTCCGCACGGCCCACGATGCTCTCACGCGGGATTTTGAGTCGGTGCGCTCTCGTGCCGAGACTTTGACACGAGATCTGGCGTCGGCTCGCGCGGAGACCGACGCCCACCAACACGCTGCGACCCAAGCACAGGAGTTCCTCCGCGCGGACTTACAGAAGAAGATCGACGCCGCCGTGACCGCCGCTCAGTTTTTGTCACCGGAGCGGCTGCAAGAGGTCGCCGCGTCGGTGGCCGCTCATCTGATCATACCGGCAACAGGCCCCACCGCTGGGCCGGCGGGCCCGGCCCGCCCTCAAGCCGAATCGCCACAAGGATCGGGTGATATTCTGGAAGCCCAGGAGTACTTCTCGCGAGGCTTGGAGGCGTTTTTTGCCGGTCGGCTTACCGATGCCGCCGGCAAATTCGTCAACGCCATCCACAATGACCCACGCAACGCCACGTACCGATACTATCTGGGATTGTCGTTCCATCGAATCGGTCGCGAGCAGGATGCCGTCAGCCAGGTGCAAATCGGCCGCAGGCTTGAAGCCGTGGGATGGCATGCCGATACGGGCCGGTTCCTGGAGCGGGTCCAAGGCGGTGAGCGCATGTGGCTTGAGGAAACCCGTCTCCAAATGTGAGTGATTTTACTGAGGGAACAACCTGTTACGCGCCTGTGGAAATACAGGACGCCCCACCGCCAGAACGCCGCCTTTTCGGCCACACATAGGTGCCGTATGTCACACGCAGAAGATCCGCGACTCGGTCCCCGGTCACAGCCGGTGGTTGTGCAATGCCCGAATTGCCTAAAGCAATTCAATCTGAAGGACACTGTGCGGGATGCGATCAGAAATAACGGCAAGCTGCCTCTGAAGTGTAATTCCTGCTTGTACAAATTTGTGTTGACCTATGTGAACGGAAGGTATTCGGTGGAGGCGCCGACTGTGGCGGTCGCTGGCGATGGTGGCCTCACGGATTCGGGTCGTGAGTCAGAAGAGTTTGACTCCGTGGTTTCGAGTGTTCTAGGTGATGATTCGCATCGTCAGACGGCAACGAACCCCGGATCGCGCAAGCTGTCGCTAGCGCCCACATCGCAAGCCGAGACTGGTGACGGTCGCACGCTGGGAGATCTTTCCGGCTTGGAGCCTGGCGTGCAGGCCGTGCTGGCGAGAATGCGCGAGGATGCCACCGCCAGCTTGACACGGGCGTGCGGCGAGCTTTCTCACCTTTATGAGGCTCTTGCCGCCGTGACAGGGGAACGGCAACTTCAGGTTCAACAACAATATGACCGCGTGATGGACGACCTGAAAAAAATTGGCAAGCAACTCGGAACAGCCTTAAGTCTGAGTGGAGATCTCGCACGTGCGGTGGACGGTGCCAAGCGGTCCTTTCAGCAGGGCAGCACGGCCGCCCAGGAGGCGGGGGTGGCTGCGCACTTTGCTCGGGATGCCAACTTGCGGTCCCTGGCCCAGGTGGTGGCGACGCTGGTTTGCCACGAAATCATGGCCCCCGCGTCGTTGAAGCAGGCGCTGGATGCCTACCAGGCCTGGCTAAGCGATCGTGCGGCCCCCGATCGTTGCGTCCAGATCGCAGAACGTTCTCCAGAAGCAATCGACACCGTGGAGACCGAGTTGTTTGAACTGACGCGTAAGTCGCCTGAAGGGGTTTCCGAAGCGGAGCGGCAGGCCATGATTCGCGTCCTGCAGAAGATTCGCGATCGCATGCACAATTGGTGTCGGCTTGTAGAGTTCGTACGATTTGGCGACCCCGGTGAAACATTCTCTATCGGCCGGCATATTAGGTACAGCGTTATCGAGTGTGATGATCCCAACCGATATGAAACGATCGATTCAGTACGAAAGAGTGGCTATCTTCGCGTTGGCAGTTCTGATGAGGTGTTGCGAAAGGCTGAGGTTGTTGTTTGGGTCAAGAGAGCCGGCCAATCTCCGCCCCTCAGTGACCCCAATAACCCCCCGGCCAGACCACCGCAAGCAGAGTAGAGTTTGAATTTGGATTAGGATTTCAGTCCGTTTCGCGAACAGTGTGTCTGCTATGTCGAATGCTAAGAAAGCCCCCGTACTGGGAATCGATTTGGGCACAACGAAGTGTCTGGCTTGCATCATGCAGCCCGGCGAAGAACGTCCCACGATCGTCCGCCCTAACCCAGCGCTTGCCGAGGATCTGATGCCATCGGTTTTCTGCATGCACGAGAATGAGCCGCTGGTTGGGAGTCATGCTTGTGATAAACTGAGTGATCCCCGCTACCGGCAGGAGGTCGTCCGGTGCGTGAAACGCTTCATGGATCAAAGCGTGGCATTGTTTCCGCGATCATGCCCACGATTCAGCGCGATCGAAATCTCAGCCTGGTACCTGCGCCACCTCCGGCGGCGGGCCGAAGAACAATTGGAGTTGAAGGAGGGGGACATCACTCGGGCGGTGGTAACCGTGCCCGCTTATTTCGGCCAGATCGAACGACGCCACACCCGGGCTGCGGCCAAGAAGGCGGGCTTCGACGAGGCACAATTACTGGACGAACCGATCGCCGCAGCGATTGGGCTGCAACTGCACAAAGATCCCGGTCGGCAACTGGTAATGGTGGTGGATCTCGGCGGCGGAACGTTGGATGTGACGCTGCTATGGGTCGGTCAAGGAGTGGGCGATTGCGGTTTTGCGGAACTGGGGCGCTACGGATATATCGGGGTCGGGGGGGTTGATTGGGACGCAGTCATCGCCAAGCTGGCCTTTTATCCGCACAAACTTCGCCGGGACGCCAATTACTTGCAACCGGACAATATCTTCCTCTTCGACCCCAGTGAGCGGCTGAAAATCGATTTCTCCGAGACGCCCAGCCTAGAGAAAGGGCTCGTCACGTTCGCGGACGAGGAACTGGGAAACTTGGATACGATTGTCAAACGGAGCGAGTTCCTCGCACAATCGCAGCCGCTGGCCGAATTGTGCATAAGAGTCTGCGATGGGCTGTTGAACTTTATTCCGCGGGCAGAGCTTAGCCCCGTGCGGCGGTCGCGCAAGAGCTGGTTCGATTATTTACGGTCCACCCGCTTGAAAAAGGTCACATGGCGCGACATCGACAAGGTGCTCATGGTCGGCGGCGGCAGCCGCACGCAGGCCGTCCAGGACATAATCGCCGAGCGCTGGGGGCAAAAGCCCGAGATAGCGCCCCGACCGCAGTACCAGGTAGGTTTCGGCGCTGCCTGGTGTGCGGGAGGCCTTTTTCACAACGGCAGCATCCCGGATAACATTCTACGCAGTCCGCATACGATTGGCCACTACTACTATCCGCGCGGGCCTGGACCGAACAAACCGAAGGTCTTTGCCCCAGTTATTTACCGGAATGAGCGAATCTCGCAGGTTGATGAACGTACACTTGACGTTTCGGCGGTTTGTAACGGAACCACTCTCAGTGTCGATTTGGCCGAGGAGCGGCTCAACCCAAAGAAGGGCGGCACGGAGTACGTCGACATCGGCCGGATCACGCTCACGAATCTCCCGCCGCGCGAGTCGCGAAAAGAGAAAGTCGAGTTGCAATTGCAGTGTCAGAATGACCGCGATATGGAGATTACCGCGACATTTCGTGGGCAGCACCAGACCGTGAATCTTGACGCGGACACGAGTTGTGGCCCCGCGAATAACGAGTCTGGGAATAGCCACGCAACCAATGGCGGCACGCCGAAGAGCGGTGCGTCGTGATGGCTGGTGGTATGTCAGGATTGCTTTAACTGTTCCTCAATGCCTTGGCACTCAGATAAATTGCCTGGGTTCTGCTCAGATAAAGTGACCTGTTCAGCAAACAGTTCCTTTCCAAGTAGGCAAGGGCGACGCCGTTAAGAGTTTGGGCGATTGATCTATGCCTCGTTGCCGGGCTTTTGCCTCCACGAAAAGCAAATGCTGCCGGCATCGTATTTCGACCTGGACCAAGTTAGTGGCAAATTGCAGATACGTCGGCCCGGCCGACATCCCGGCCCTCGCTCGGGTTCTCTTGCCAGGTCATCGCTCTCGGTCTTCACGAATTCTAATGAAACCAGTACGGTACGGGAGGTACAATTTTGGCTTGGATGCCCCCGATGGACAGTAGACGTTCGCTGTCGTGGCTGCCTGTCATTTTGCCCAAGCGGAATCGCCACAGTCGCGACCCCCATGCAGAGGCAGCTTGCGACACGGAAGTTCGCGGCGGTTGCTGGTTGACCAGCCGAGCAGTGGCTATACTGAGGCGAACCCCTCGTGAACGGGGAAGCCTCTTGGAAGGGCTGCTTTTCTCAGGATTGGAGGTGGCAATCATGCCTCAATGTTCTACATGCGGTTCCACGGTATCTGACCAAGATAAGGTGTGCCCTGATTGTGGGATGGAGCTGGGGGCTGTCCCACCATCCGCGGGTGCCCAATCTCCCGCCGCAACACCCCCGGCAACGCCGGCTCCTGTCCCACCTGCTTCGTCGCAACCACCGGCGGTGCCGCCTGCCTTGCCTGCGCCGCCGGCCCAAGTGGTGGCGGGCCTGGCGAAGTTGACCCTTCGCCGTGCCGGGGCGCTGACCACCGAATGTTTCCCTCTTGGTGAACATGTCACGATCGGGCGGTTCGATGCCGAAACCGGTCCCGTAGACGTGGACATGGGTCCGCTGCCGGAAGGCGTGTACTTGTCGCGCCATCACGCTGAAATCTGGCGGGATGGGAGCGGAAAATGGTTCATCAAGGACCTTGGGGCGCAGAACGGAACGTTCGTGCGGCCAGACAAGTCAACGAAGTTTCAGCGTGTTACCCAGGATCAGGCCATCAGCGACGGAGACGAAATCGCATTCGGCAACGCACGCTTTGAGTTCCGAACGGCATAAACGAGACGCACGGCTGGTGCGCGGAGGACGCAGAGCGTAAGCAAGCATCATCGTGAGGACATCACCATGACGGAACCGACGCCTTCCGAAATTGACAACTCACAATTCGAGTTGGAAGAATTGTCAGAGTCAGTGCAACTACCGGCATCACCGGAGCCGCTCGTTGCCGGTACTTCGCTCGAAACGCCTGACTTCCCACTGCGTATCGACGGCTTCTTGGGAAGCAAAGGTGTGGCCAACCTCTATGAAGGAACGCTGCCCGATAACCGGCGAGTCTTGCTCCGCGAGACGCAAGACGCGGGCAACGCGGACCTCATGCATCACGAATTCGAGGTACTTGGCGCGTCCAAATCCCCGATGTTTCCTAAAGCGTTTGCCTGTTGGGACACGAATGGTCGAACGTACTTGGCGACCGAACCTGTCGCCGGAAGCACGCTGGGTGACGCCCTCAAGTCCAAGGAACTAACCCCTGCGCAATTGGTTTCGGTGTTCACCCAAGTTGCGTATGCCCTCTGCCAGTTGCATTCGCAGGGCTGGCTGCATCTGGCTATTCGCCCCACCGTGATTGTGCTCAGCAAGCCAATCCGGGTCCTGGACCTTGACCATGCCACTCGCATGGGCGAGAAACCACCGGCTCCATTCTACTTCGCGGGCTATTCCGCTCCTGAGTTATTGGCCGATGGAGCGATCGACGCACGCGCAGACATCTACTCCGTCGGTGCCTTACTCTTCCACGCCATGAGCGGCTATCCGATTGCGGAAAGCGGACCAATGTTGACCGGCTGGCAGCCCGAGACGCCTATTGCCGGTGTGCCACAAATCCTTCACAAGTGCCTGGGGCCGCTTGAAACACGATATGCGACGATGGCAGAACTGCACCAGGATTTGGTGCGGCTCGTGCGCAGATGCGCCCCGCGTGTTCGCTACGAATGTGTTTCGGCAACCACGATTGGCCTGGAACCGACGCGCACGGTGAACCAAGATGCCTACGGTTTCTCATGCGTGCAATCCGAGGCCGAGGATGGATCGCGGGCCTGGACGGTAGCCACGGTGGCGGACGGTATGGGTGGTATGGCCGCAGGTGAGGTTGCCAGCGCCGCCGCCGTCAACACGGTGCTGACCGAAGCGACGGCTGCGTTGGCTGCGTCTCCTAACCTGTCGGCTGAGGAGCAGGCCCAAATGACCGCCGATTGGGTTCGCAAGGCAAACGACAAGGTTTGCGATGCGATGGAGGCCAAGCAGGCTCGTGGCGGCTGCACCTTGGTCTGCGCGTTCGTGCTCGACAAACGCTTGACGATCGCGCATGTCGGTGATTCTCGAATCTACCTTATTCGAGACGGCTCAATCCAGACACTCACGCGCGATCATTCGGTGGTCATGGGCTTGGTAATGCAGGGCCAGCTTGATATAAGCCAACTGCGGACATATCCCGACCGAAGCAACGTCACCCGGTCCTTAGGTGAGCGCAAGAATCTTCCGGGACATTACGTGGATACCCTGGTCCAGACCACCGAGAACGAAAGCATGGAGTTACGGGCGGGCGATACGCTCTTGCTCTGTAGCGATGGCCTGTGGGAGCCTATCGTCGAACAGATCGTGGTTGACGTGTTGGCCGAGACAGCTCCCAACATGGGGGCCGCTGCCGACAAGCTGATTGCGTTGGTGCTCCAAAACGGCGCACCGGATAATGCCACCGTTTCATTGCTCCGCATTGACGAAACCCCACAAACGCAAGCGAAGGTGTAACCATGCTCAATATCGTCCTGCGTCCGCACCGCACCAGCCTCATGGCTGGAACAGCCGATTCTCAGAAACTCTTCGCCATGTTGAAGATGCTTCCCGACTCCGAAACCGCAGGCGCTCGGGCCCCACTTGCTTTCGCGCTCGTGATTGACACCAGCGGTTCCATGCGGGAATACGCCGACCAGCAGAAGGCGCAGCAGGAGATAAAACTTCTGGGCTTGCAAGGCCAGCAACAAAGTAGCGATGGTTCTGACTATCAAGGCTTCAATCTCCAGCAAACTACAAAGCTGGACCAGGCGATTGAAGCCGCGCACAAACTGGTGGACGATAGTCGTTTGTTGCCCACTGACAAGGTAACGGTCATCCACTTCGACACGGAAGCTGCTACATTGGTGCCGCTTACTGCCGTATCGCAACGGCAAATCCTTCACCAAGCCATTGATTCTCTTCGAGATCACTCTGGGCAGACTTTCATGGCCAAGGGGATGGCCTGTGCCCAGCAGCAGCTTTGTGACTTGCCAAATGAGACCGCCAAACGAGTTGTGCTGCTCACCGATGGGGCCACACAGCAGGAGGGCCAATGTCGGCATTTGGCAGGAGCGTTTGCGGAGACCAATACTCCGGTCATCGCAATCGGAATTGGCCCTGAGTACAAGGAGGAACTCTTGAAGGACCTATCTGCGACGAGTCAGGGAAGGCCATATCACTTGGAAAACATGGGCCAGTTGCGGGACATTCTTGATTGCGAGGTCGGCTCTTCCGTTCGGGAAGTCATTACGGACTTACAGGCGAAGGTGGCGCACGTGAAGGGCGTCAGCTTGAATTCCTGCACGCGGGTGTTTCCGAGCCTGTCCGAGGTCTCGTCGGAGTCCCAGCCTTTTCGGCTGGGGAACATTGCAGCAGGCGACTATACCGTTTTCATTTTGGAATTCACCGTGGAAGGGCTCGCACGTCCAGCAAGCCGCGTCCGAATCGCTCAGGTGAGCCTAGCGGGAAGCATTCCCGGATTAGGAAAACACGAGGACTTTGCCCCACAGGATCTCTTCGTGACGTTCACCAATGATGAAGCTGCCGTCGCTGCCGTCGATCCGGAGGTTCTCGGCTACGTACAGCAGAAGAATGTGGACAATCTCGTTCAGAAGGCAATGGGACAGGCGACTGTGAACGCCGGCCAAGCCAAGCAGACCCTTCAAGTGGCCCTCGGCATGACCCAGCGGATCGGCAACGCGGCCATGACGAAAGTGCTGAACAATGCCCTGGAAGAGCTTAACAAAAGCGGCACGATTTCCGCTGGCACGCGAAAGACAGTGGCCTTGGGCGGTCGTACCAAGACCGTGAAGACCGGCAGCGCTCTGCCGATGGAAGGTATGCCGTCCGAAGACGACATCCACAAAATAACCGGCGTATGAACCTTTCGGCGAATCCCTCGTGGCCATGGGGTAAACGAGATGCTCTGCGGGGTCTGTAATTGCCAGAACGCCGATAACGCGACGATCTGCCGATCTTGCGGTTCTCCACTCACAGCGGTCAGTGACTCTTCACCATCGACTGCTGGCTTGCCGGCAGGGACCAGGTTGGATGGGGGAAAGTTCACGGTGGGAAAAATGCTGGGGCAAGGAGGTTTTGGCATCACGTACTTGGGCGGCGACACGACCCTTAGCAGATCAGTTGCTATCAAGGAGCTTTTTCCTCAAGGATGCACCCGGCAAGGCACAACGGTCCATCCCAGCGGCACAATTGCCGCCGACTACCAAGTTAACAAACAGAAGTTCCTTGACGAAGCCCGCGTTCTGGCGCAATTCCACCACAAGGGAATCGTGCAGGTTTACGGGATGTTCGAGGAGAACAATACCGCATACATGGTGATGGAGTTCGTCAAGGGTAAGACACTACAAAAACTGGTGGACACGCGCGGTCCCTTACCGGAGAAAGAGGTTGTCAACTACATCACGCAAGCTGCGGACGCTCTCGGTGCTGTTCACGAAGCGGGGTTTCTGCACCGCGACATCAAGCCTGACAACCTGATGGTTACAGAAAATGGCCGGGTCGTTCTGGTGGACTTTGGGACCGCACGGCAGTTCGCTTCCGGAAAGATCAAGCGGATGACCGCCATGTTGACGCCCGGCTACGCGCCGTTGGAGCAATATGGACAGCAAGCTCAATTTGGCGTGTTCACCGACCTGTATGCCTTGGGTGGAACCTGCTACCACCTGCTGACTGGGCAATTGCCGGTTCAGGCGACCGACCGGGCGGCTGGCGTGCAATTGCAGTCTCCTCACCAGATAAATCACGAAGTCAGCCAGACGGTCAGTGATGCTGTTATGTGGGCAATGGAGATGCGGGCTGACCGAAGGCCACAGTCTGCGCAGGACTTCATCAAGGCGATTACGGGCCAAGCCACCCGACCGGGCCCGGCAGGCGTGACGGACAGCGACACGTCGGCGGACGACGGCAGAAGTGGAAATCCCTATGATGCCAGAATGAAGCAGTTGGTCAACGAACTCAAGAAGCCGCCTGCTCCACCACCACCGAGCGCCCACGACGCACGCATCGCCGAGATCAATCAGAAGCTCGCGCTCTGTACGTCGCACCATGCTCAAGAGACGAATCTCTGTCCTGGCTGTGGTAATCCATCCCTGGAAGAGGTCACCGGTCGCTTCACGGGTAGTTGTCCCATCTGCCGATCCGGCAAGTTGATGAAACGCACGCTCGACCCTGACAAATGCCCGATATGTCGGACGGGTCAGCTTGGCAAGAAGAAGTTGGCACACCCCGTGATCTTCTGCCCCATTTGCCGAATGAAACCGCTCAAAGAAGAATCCCGTAAGCGGCTGGGAATTATAACGGAGCTGTGGTGGGTTTGCGGCCACTGCAAGTCAGAATTCGATCTCGGGATTTTCAAACAATCTGCAAAATTGGTGCGTTACGAACTGGACCCATTCGGCATTGCCGCCAAGTATGCGGGCCAAAGTCTTCCGGTGAATTACTGGCTCAGCATTTCACCACAATGCAGTGTTGCCCGGAAGTGCGAAACCTGCGGTGCGGTCTTCCACGAATTCCCAGACGCATCCATGATGCTTGTGCATTGCCCCACGGATCCGCACGGAATCGCGGCGCAGACACTCGGAAGATTCGTGCCACGTCAAACGTGGGTAAGGCTGGCGTACAACCTCTCTGCCAGCGTTGGCAACACTTACTGTCCACAGTGCCGCGCCGAATTTGACTTTAACGAAACTGGACCGACCCTGAGTTTACTGTCCTGCAATGCGGAACAGTTCGAGTGGGCAAATAAGCTAAAGGGCCAACCGCTGCCGATTGCAACCTGGTACTTGCTCAGCGAGGGCAAGCGCAGTTCGCGCCCAGGATGGCTTTGCAAACGGTGTTCGACCGAGTTTGATTCCGAAGAGACGGGCTTGCGGTTGGTCCAGGGTGCCCGCCGTCTGGCCCAATATGTCGGCACCGTGATGTCGGCGACCGACTGGCAGCGTCTCGCAGCCGGCATTCCCACAAGTGCTGAACGGCGTGCATTGCAAAATGAATTGGAGAACCTGCAATCACTGAAGCAACGGGAGGAATCCGGGTCCCGTCAGAAGGAGGAGCAACGCCGCAGACAGTTGGACGTTGAGCTTACCAGCCTCGTCAAGAAATGCACGCTGAGTGGCTTTCTACCCATTTCGACCGGTACGGAGCGACTTCCGCTCGATAAAGGCGAAGCGGTGTGTTGGAATTCGTCAGCGGGAAGGCTAAAGCAACGAAGCAAACAAGGGCAGTCGTACTGGGACGTGGACGATCAAGGGACGCTGTTTGTGACGACTCAACGTGCTGTCTTTGCCACACCAGATGCAAAACGATGGCAGAGGCCACTGTCCAAAATGCACACCGTCCGCGTCGAACACCTGGGTTCGCAACGCGACGTTCCGACGCTGGTTATGGGGTTCGATGGTTTGCAGAAGCCAGTCGCCTTCTTTTTTGGGGAAGTAACGGCGACTGCCACTGTGGATGGCTACCAGTGCTCTATCACTTTGACCGTGGCAGATTTGGCCGAGATGCTTCAGTCGAGATTCAGAACGGCATAGGAGAGGAACATGGGCTGGAGTTTTCGCAGGTCGTTCAATATGGGGCCAATCCGCTGGAATCTTTCCAAAAGCGGCATCGGCGGTAGCTGGGGATTTCCAGGTTTTCGAGTAGGCGTAGCGGCTAACGGCAGGCGATACGTTTCACTCGGGATTCCGGGGACCGGGTTACACTACCAGCAATACTTCGGCGGAAACCGGTCACGGAAATCCGGCGGCAGTCCGACCGCCACTCCGAGCGGGGGACCGCCTCTGATCCCCGATCTCTCTTCACTTCCTTTACCCGCTTCGACGCCGCTGGTCCTTCCGACAGTTGGTTCATCGAAGTCGCCGTGTGCCTGCCTTGTTGCAAAGCGCGACGGCCTCACCACCGGTGAGAGGTTCGATATTACCCAAAGTGCCGTTGTCGGGAGGGGCGGCACATCAGCCGCTCAAGTTGACGTGGATTTGGCTGCGCTGCCCCAGGCGAATTATGTGTCAGCACACCACGCAGAAATCCGCTGTGAAGACGCTCGTGGCTGGATTATTCGGGATCTTGGCTCTCAGAACGGGTCGTTTGTTCACCATGCCGGCACCAACGACTTCCATCGCATAGTCAGCGAAGAGACCCTGCGGGATGGCGATGAAGTGGCATTCGGCAACGCCCGATTTGAGTTTCACATTGGGTAATGGCGAATAAGGCATGATCTATGTCGATCTCCTCCGATAAGCCGCAGGCTCCGATATATCACCTGGTGATGCTATCATTTTGCTTCTTTGCAATTGGAGCGCTAGCCATCAGGTCAATGGTTCATTTGGAGCCACAGATGTCGGTGTTGCTAGATTACACCTGGCCTGCTACCCAAAATCTGATCCATGTGGTATGAGAGTCCTAACAGCCCCATGAAGGGCAAGGAGACTCTCGATGCCGAAGAAGCGACATAGTCCAGAACAGATCATTGGCAAGTTGCGGGATGCCGACGCCATGCTGGCGGCGGGGAAGACGATTGGACAGGCGTGCCAGAGCTTGGCGATTAGTGAGCAGACGTTCCACCGTTGGCGGGCCCAGTACGGCGGGATGAAGGCCGAAGAGGCCAAACGCTTGAAACACTTGGAGGAAGAGAACAAGCGGCTCAAGAAGCTCCTGGCCGAAGCGGAACTCGACAAAGCGATCCTCAAGGAGGCCCTCCAGGGAAACTTCTGAGCCCTGCCCGCCGACGAGCGACGGTCGAGCATGTCCAGCGACAACTGGGCGTGTCCGAACGTCGGGCGTGCGGGGCTCTTGGTCAGTGTCGTTCGAGCCAACGGTATCAGCCGTTGGACGACGAGGAGGAGAAGCGTCTGGTCCAGGAGATGTTGGCCTTGGTGGGTCAGCATCCTCGGTATGGCTATCGTTTCATCTGGGCGTTGCTGAGGAAGGCGGGCTGGGTAGTGAACAGGAAGCGTATTTATCGCCTGTGGCGTCAAGAGGGGCTGAAAGTGCCGCAAAAACAGCATAAGAAGCGACGATTGGGCACGAGTGCCAACAGTTGCGTACGGCGTAAGGCCGAGTACAAGGACCATGTGTGGGCCTGGGACTTCGTCCACGATCGGACGACCGATGGCAGGCCGTTGAAATGGCTCTCGATCGTGGATGAGTACACTCGGGAGTGCGTAGCATTGGAGATCGGTCGAAGCATCACGGCCGACAAGGTGATCGACGTACTGGTAGACTTGTTCCGCATCCGAGGCGTGCCGAAGCACATCCGCAGCGACAACGGCCCGGAGTTCATCGCCCAGGCGATTCGACAGTGGCTGACCAAGGCGGGCGTGGAGACGCTCTACGTCGAGCCGGGCTCGCCCTGGGAGAACGGCTACGCCGAGTCGTTCCACAGCCGCCTGCGGGACGAGCTGACGAACCGAGAGGAATTTACAAGCCTGGCCGAAGCCAAGTACCTGGCCGATGCCTGGCGACTGGAGTACAACCACCGGCGACCTCACAGTTCGCTGGGATACCAGACCCCGGCGGAGTTTGCCGCCGGTTGTGCTGCTGCGGGCTCCGCTACGCTCCGCCCGCAGCAGCACAACCGAAACCCTGTAGTTCTAATCCAACCGATACTCTCATAACCCCTGGTACAGAAAACGGGGGCAGGTCAGTACCAAATGATGTTCTTCTGCGATCTTCGCGCCGTCGAGCACAGGCAATGCCGTCTTCGGCCGCGAGAATCGCTAGCCGGGCGGGTTCGCGGATCGGCTGTCTGGCCCCGGACCACTTCTTTACCCTGACGCGGCAATCCCGGAATACCGAGACATCCCCGTGACGGCTATCCTCTTGAGGATTTTGCCATGAAACTGATTCGCACTTTTCGTACAATGACCTCCGAACGCTTTCTGGTCCAGAAGAAGGAAGGCCAGGATTCAGCCGCAATCGATCTTCACTATCTTGCTGATGGGCATGTGGCAGGAACCGTGTTTCTCTTTGAGCACGCTGGAATCGAGGATGCCGAAGTTCCCGAATTCCTGCATCACATCGACGAGGTGCTGCTGCCTTGGGTGAGCCTTGAAGACCGCACGCTGACATTTACCGTCGTCCGGGGCCATGTGGTAGGCGATTTTCAGTCCGATAAGGGGAAATCGGGAGCGGGTGGTTGATTCTCAATGGGGTGCCCAGCCCGAGTGAGAGTTTGGTGGCGTCAAAGAACTGGCCACGATGGGCATGGAGGATGAGACCGAGGAGTTGCCGCCCGTCGAGGTGACGCCGAGGTTGCCGTATGCTAGTTTGTTTCTGTGCAGACCGGCATGACAAAGAGGAGCTACCCTCTGGAGATGGCATTTCCAACAACGCCAGCGACTATGGCCACGTAAGCTACCAGCATAACGCGAAACCCCCACCTGTCGATTCGCCGGGACAGTGCAGCCCGGTCGTTCTTCGCACACTTGAATGCAAGTAGAGACAGGCCAAGACACAGGAGGATCACGAAGTAGGCCATTTGGTGAATCGTGTCTACGAGTGTCACCGTTCCCGCCAGTGGCAAGGCGCTGCCCACGACGTACTGATTCGCAACGGCGGCGAAAAGGCTCCCAATGAGCAGACCGGATCGTGAGTTGATGTCGCTAGGATCGACGAAGAATGAAAGCAGGGCGACCGTGATCGCAATGAACACCGTGAGGAAGAGCTTCTGAAACATCCCCCAAGGATGCTGGGGTTTCAGTGTGAAGGCAATCTCATAGGTCGAGAATGCCTCCCCCCATCCCCATTTATGCTCTCCAACCGAGACCGAGTAGTCGGCGATTTCACGATCCCTGGTCGTGATCTCCTCTCGGCCACTGTCTGGGGCTGCGACATAGACCACCACTCCGATTTTGTTCATAGAATCCTCAATGCTGACACGGATCTTGTGGCGATCGAATGGGAAAGAGCGGATGTCCCAGTGGTGCCCGATGACTGCAATGCACCGAAACGACTGGTAATACTCGCCCTTCTCCGGTCGGGACTCTTCGTCCTGTTCGCACATTGTCACGCTTTTCGCCTCGACAATCTCGAAGTGCTTCATCGGATTGATCTTGTCCTTGAACCGCAAATCGTACGTGAACGCGACGAACATGTCCACGGTGAGTTCGTCGGCGGGATAGTTCACGTCCCGTATCTTGATTAGCCACGTCCAAACAGTCACCGGAATCGCTTTGGCCGCCGGTGCGTAAGACGGTGTTGTGGGATCGCTAGCGTCTGCTTGCCTTATGGGTGCTGTCACCACAATGAAGAAGAACACTAAGATCACAGTACATCGCTTCAGCATTGTATCTCCTGCTGCTCTTCTATGGGCTCTTTCGGGCAGGTCATAATGGTCGGCCGCTGAAGCAGCGTTCATGATACCCATGATGGCACCTCCTACGGGTTGCATTCGTGGCACGGCCTCTTGCCGGCTTGGATCGCCTCGTCACGGTTGGCGTAATGCACCAGATTCTTCGCGGAAATCTTCGCCGCCGATTTGCAGTCCGCTCTATGGAACACACCGGAGTTCCGTGATGCGACGTAGCCCTCGGCTGCGGGGACGACCGGAACCGCGGGTTGCGCAGCCCGGTGCATCTGAGAGTACCCCTGCTCCCGACCGGCATAAGGTTCGGAGTGAGCGCAGTGGGTATTCCAATTTGCCGTGTACTGTGCCGCTAGTTCCGGCGACTGAATCACCAGCAAGTTCTCGGCGTTATTCTCCTCGGCGTTCTTGGTGAAATTAAAGCTGCCCGTGATGACCGTCTGCCCGTCAATCACCATGATCTTGTTGTGGGCGATGGCGTGCTGAGCGTCAATCTTCGTCGGGATGCCCATATTGACCATGAATGTGGCCGAACTGTACTTCTCTGTCCGCTGGGACTTGTCGAGGATGACCTCGACCCTCACGCCCCGCTTGTGCGCGTCCACCAGCGCTTTGGCAATAGGAACCGACGTGAATGAGTAGGCTTGGACAAGAACACTGGTCTTGGCAGCGTTCAATTCCTTGACCACCGCGTCGGTACAGCCGCCTCTTGGCGAAAAGTAAACCCCAATTGGGGAGAGGTGCTGAAATGACTGGCCCTGTATCACGTGGCCGGACAAAAGAGAGCGCCCGAGTTCGGCATAGGGCGCGAACGAGGACGATGAAGGGGCGAACTGAAAGGGGAACGGTGGGGGGCGCCGGCTACGGGCGTGCTTTGCTGGCACGGGCCCGCATCCGGGCCTTCGCACGCCGCCGACGCTTTGCCTCGAAGGCCATCTCGCGATCTTCGGCGCGATCCTGACGCACGGACTGAGGATGCGCCAAGGCCCAGCGGTCCGGCAGAAGATCGGCCAGGTACGGCGAGCCGGGTTCGAGGTCCGCAGGATGGTTCTGCTGGGCATCGGCCAGTTTGCGCAACGCATCCTCCAGGTAGTCGTCGATCACCAGATGATGACGATGCGCACTGCTGACGACGCTGTACAGTTGCAGGCGCCCCGCCGCTGCTTTGGGATGCCCTAAGAACTGCCAATTGGCGCGGCCCACTGTAAGTGGCCGAATGATTTGTTCCGATTGGCCATTATCGATGGGAATTCTCGGATCGCCGAGGTACACCGTCAGTGCCGACCATTGGTTCCGCAGATAGCCCAGCGCTTCGCCGATCCGGCTGCGGGGCAGCGCCCGCTTCGCTGCGTCGCCGTCCAACCAGCGTCGCATGCGGTTCCAGATCGGCGCCGCCTCGCGCTCGCGCAACTGGTGGCGTGCGGCGGCGTCCAGCGTCTTGCCCCGTTCTTCGACATCATACAACTGCTGGTAGAACGAAATCGCCTGCGATGCCAGGATCGGATCGTTCGACTCGGCCTGGATGAACTCGCGGCGGGCGTGCATATTGCAACTGGCGTGAACAATCCGCCCGTTGGAACGCTGCTGCAACCGCGAATTGGCGCCGCAGGCATCGCCCACGAAGATACCCCGATACGTGGCCAAGTGCCCGTCGATCACCGCGTTCTGATGCGTGAGTGACCAGTGGAACACGTTGTAGGGGGCCAGGCCGTCCAGGCCCGTGTACAACCATGCGTAGCTGGTGGCCGAACCGGGGAAGCCGTTGTGGGACGCCAGCCCCGCCTCCATCGCCTGGCGAAACCGACTGCGCGCACTGAGCTTCGCCAGATCTTCCTCGTCCAGTCCGTCGCGCAACAGCACGCACAGCGTCGTGTCGTCGCCCAGCAGGATTGGCTGTGCAAGCAGCAACTGCCACATCTGCTGGTACAAAGGGCCGATCGTATCCACAGCGTAATTCATCAGATCGTTCACCGTGGAGCGGCTGGGGAACCAACCGCACTGGGCGAACCAATCCTGCTGCCGATAGGTCGGCACATGAAAGGCAAACTTCAGCCCCGCCATCGCCGCTACCACGCTGAAGTCGTATTTGCAACCTTCGACGATCGATAGCGGCGGCGGCACGCTCTGCACGCCTTTCTCCGGCTGGCCAGGCACCACATACTGAGGTCGCTTGATGACTTCCACGTACATGTGCGGCTTCTCGAACCGCAACCGCTCGGTAGTCTTCACGCCGATGGGCTTCAGGCCCTGCTTCTGCTCTTCGGGAATGTCGAGAACCCGTTCGCGACGTTCGATGGTGGGCGGAAACTCCTCGCGGCCCTGCGCTTGCTCCCGGCGGGCCTTGCGCCGCGCCTCCAGACGCTTGAGCAGTTCCCGATCGCGCGCTTCGTCCGCCTGGTCCTGGGCGGTGACAATTTCCTGGTCTTCCGCACTGGGTGGCGGGTCGGGTTCGTCGCCGAAGTCCAACTGCCGCTGATCGGGAGATTCGCTGCGGCGCTCGCTCCGCCGTCCCCAGAGCATGTCCGTCAGCCGGTTGTTGGCGGCTTCCAGTTCCGCCACCCGCTGGCGAAGCGTGTTCCGCTCGTCGGTGATAATCCGCGTGGCGTCGACCAGCACCTCGTAATCGCGGCGAAGAGCCCCGAACTCTTGCAGAACACGGTCCAGGGATGCACGCAACGATGCCAGTTCCCGGCTGAGCATTTCGTTGCGCTCTTGGCTCTGTCGCAGTTGTTCTCGGAGCAGCGTGTCATCCATGATGCGTCCATCATCGCCGCCGCGCGCAAAACGTCAAGAGCAAAAAGACTCCAGCACCGACGCGATTTTGCGTGGGTGCTGGAGCCGGTGTGGTATCACCTCTGAAGAACAGCAAACCTCCTATCCGGCGGCCACCTGGTAACGCTTGCGACGCTTGGCGGTGTCGAGATCCACGCCGCCAATCATCATCGCCAGCGTCACGCTGTCGACCTCAATGGTCAGCGAAGCAGCGTCCCGGCCACTTGGCAATTGAAAGCGGCCGCGTTCCAACCGCTTCGCCCAAACTACTAAACCATCGCGATCCCAAAGAAGGATCTTGCATCGATTTTGCGCACGATTCAGGAACACGAAATAGTCGCCACAGAGAACATCCATGCCGAACGAATGGGTGACAATCGCCGAGAGGCCATCAAAATGCTTCCTCATATCCGTGGGGAGCGCATGCACGAAGATCCGAACTGCCGGAGAAAGGCTAAGCATGACGACTCTCTCCGCAAGGCAACTCCAGCCGTTCACCGCGAAGCACACGCAGCGCGGTAACCAGCGCCGCAAGATTCTGGTGGGGCAAACGAAGGATGGTGCCATCGGCCAACGCCAACTCGATCCAGGGACTGCCTTGGGTCGCCGTCACCGGCAGCCGCAGGAACTCGGCTGGGCGTGGCGGCATCACGGGATTGCTGAGCGTTGGGCGAGTCCGTCGGCGTGGTGTGACGCTGGAGCGTTGCGGCCCGGCAGCCTTACTTGCTGCGTGCCGCGTTGAGGCCGTAGCGCAAAGCTTCCGCTTCCAAGCGTGGAATCGGTGCGACGAGACCTGCTCCCTTCGGCAGAAGTCGACGATCGACAGCCCGCTGGAACGCTGTCTTTCCATCCGCTGCCGCCATTGATCCCAAAGAACCTGATTCACTCTTCGAGCCATGACTGGGTAACCTCCTCATACAGGGTGGGAAAAAACGAGAACCACCCATCAGGCTACCCCAGCCGTCAACCGTGCTTATCTCGGGCGCTCACGGACAAAATGAAGACGAGAATCCCCAGCGCAACATTGGAGAGGCGCTTCATATCGGTTTGCTCCAAAATCTCTTATTTCGGTGGCTCTGTCCTTTGATTCGATTGAGCAGATTAGATCACGTGAATTGCCTTGCTATGCCTTCGCCTGGCAGATGCGAAGAAGCCGCCGCAATTCGCGCGCACTCCACACGTTTGGCAGGTGCCAAGGTATTCATTCTTCCAGTCCGAAATACTTTTCTTCGCCAGCGGCCAAAGACTCCTGTTCAGGACGCACAACTGATGATTGTAGATCGAGACTGGTATCCGATGAGCCGTCAAACACTCGACCGCAGCCTCTAACGGCGCTTGATAATCGGCAGGATCGACCCATATATCGTGCCACGATGCCGCCGCATAACCCATCGGTTCCAGCCCCATCAAGGCCACATGCTCAACGAACGGCAGATTTCGTGCAATAAAGTACGCGATGTCTGGGAGCCTCTCGACATTCTGTCGCAACAAGACAACTCGAACCTCCACTCTCTGCCCGTATCGCCGCAGATTCATAATGCCACGGACTGTTTGGTCGAAGGCATTTTCCGCCTGAACAATATAATCATGCACGTAAGGAAGGTCACTGTAGATCGGGATACCGAACATTAGGTCGGGGTGATTGATGCAGGTAATGTTCCTGCACAGGGACATATAATTGAACATTCTGCCATTGGACAATACCTGTACCGCTGTGTGTGGCAGATGCCCCCGGCAGGCCGCGAGGATTTCTAAGAGATCATCGGGCACCAGTGTGGGTTCGCCACCGCTAATCCCGAGTTCCAAAGTGTCTTGGGCCATGAGCGGAATCGCAGCGAGCCACATCGGAGCCCAATGCTCCTCCTCGCCCGTAGGCTTAGGCGGCTGGGGGCACATGATGCAGCGACAGTTACACCGCCCGGTCACAAAGATCGTGTTGGCCGTGGAGTGCCTCCTATAAAGCACATGAATCTGCCCTGATCTCGGGGCAATGTGGACGACATCTCCGTCCGTCAAGTAGCCCATTAACGCCGGAAGTGGAAGAACACGAGGTCGATATGCCAATGTGTTGCCAAGTCGCTCGCGGGCGGTCACGTATGCCCTGAAGCCCTCGGGGTAACAATCCGCCTCGTTGGCCAGTAAGAGGACCTCCTGTTCACGGACGGCGAGCGGCCGATTGCAGTCCGTTGTCAGCCGGGCCACAAATGGATCGCCATCCCAAGACACGACACTTTGTCCGTACAGTTTGAGCATCAAATCCAAGTCCGCAAAATCTTTGCCGCTGCCGGTTCGTCCTCCAGCAGACGTACCAGATGTTTGACCAGTCCCAAGTGCATCTTGCAGAAGTCGCTCGCAGGTTTGAATCCCACCATGTCTCCTTGAGATCGATAATGACGCACAGGATCGCTTCCACAGTAGGGTTGGATTCCACAATCGGAGCATTGAGGCATACACTCGGTCAGAGTTTCCTCTAATGGAGAGAGAAGAGCCTCCGAGAGCATGATGCCTTTGTACTGGTCACTCAGAATGTCGCCCATCAGGAACTTTTGATCTCCCATTTCGGCCAACATCCGTGCCTCATCAGAGCAGTAGACGTTGCCATCGTAATTGATCACAATTCCGGCGATTCCGATCCCGGCCGGAGATTGCAAATCAACATACCTCGTCGCCCAGGGCGTCAATATCTTGCGAAGAAGTAGAACTGCGGTCGCTTCCCTGAGAACTATGCCTTGGGAGTTCAACTCCAGAATGTACCTTAGTGCCTCCCGATAGAATTGGAGCCATTCGTCTATCGAGTAACCAATGCCCGTTCCCAGGACTGCGGCCCTTCCATACGGATGGAGTGTGCGAAGGACGATAGACGAGAATCCCTGATGGACATATTCATCGACGATCTCCCTGGGCCTTTGGAGGCTTGCCCTGGTGCTCGTCATCAAGGCGGAGATTCGCTGCGGACCGAGCGTGTCTTGTACCCGGCGAATTCCCGAAACCACATCCTTATAGCTGCCGTGCCCGAACGACGGGCGGTTTCTGTTGTGGAGATCACACGGGCCATCCAAGGATGTTGAGAAGTAAACGTTATGGTCACGGCAGAAGTGGATCACCTCCTCAGTGAGTCTGGAAAGGTTTGTGGCGATCACGAATTCAATGTCCCGGTGCGCCGAGGCATTTCGTTGCTCCACGGACCGTACGATGTGCTTAACCAAGTCGAAGTGCAACAACGGCTCTCCCCCTTGGAACTCCACTTTAATCAACGAAGAGGGGCTACGAAACATGAAGTCAACGGCAGCGTCGGCTACCGGCTCAGTCATATCAAAGCGATGCTCATTTTCAGATCGTCCCGAGACCTGACAATACACGCAGGATTGATTGCATCGCAGCGTCGTCACCAACATGAAGAGGCTTGTAAACTGCGATAGAGCCGCCTGCTTGGTCCGGTACTTCGCCGCCAGGAGATCAACCGGGACCGTTGAGTCCCCGTCGATAAGAAAGTGCCTGCTCTTCAGCCGGTAGTATATATCGGAATGAATCGGCAGCCGGTGATGGACGAAGAGGCGGACAACTTCTTTTGGCAGGACAAGAAGCTCTCCGGTAAAGTTGGTAAGCAAGAAGCGAGTCGCATCCAACGCAAGAAAGCGAAAGGGAAGCAGGGAGTACGTTGCCCCCGCTCTCCCTTTATAGCGATCCAGTTGCTGGAATAGAGTTTGCGGAGACTGTACCGGCTCTTGCGGAACCTGCGGCTGCGAATCGATGGCCACCGTGGGACCTACCTTGCTGTGTTATCAACCCGAATGGGCGACGAAAGAGCGGAACGGAGGATGCACTTGGGGTCAGTATGGTAGTCGCTGTCATCACCGAACGCATCGATGAGAGAGGTCGCCGAAAACGCTTGTCTCAGAAGAAGGTCTCGGATCAGCCGAGTATCCTCAGCTACGACCTCCCGAAGTTCCTGATCGAGTACCTCGTTGCAGAAGTCACCCGCCATAGCCTTGCTGTTCTCCACAGCAGCTTTTGATTTCAGGAGTGCCTTGATCCAGCCACTATCGCTTGTTAAGAGTTGAATGTGGAACCGATCAGCGAATTTGTAAGCAGCCTTTTTTATGGCAGAAAGTCGATAAATCGCCGGATCAAGTTCAAATATCATCTCCCATTCAGAAACACTGCAAATCAGACAACCTTCTTGTGAATTGTCCACAGTCTCTCTCCGCACTTGCACTAATGCTATTTAACGCCGCTGGTTATTACAGAGGGATCTGAACGTATTGAAACCGTATGGACTACAAGGATATCATCTGCCTTGGCCGTAATTGTTCCGTACCGGAAGCTGAGTGTGTACTCAGCGCCATTCTTGACCACCTTGGTGCAAACCCTAGTCCCGTCACGCAATGTGATCCAATACCAATGATCCTCGGGCGGCACCCACGTTGCAAGTGGATGTACAATTTTGTCGACGATAAGCAGGTCCTCCTTCGCAATTGGCAACTGGATGGCACCCATGTCGATGATCGTTCCATTATCCTTTTCTACCACGTTGGCCCGATATTTCCTTCCGTTTTTCAATGTGATGACGCTGTCGCCACTCTCTTGCGCCGCAAAACCAGCATTGATCACTCCCATCTTCACTGCCTGCACATCGTCGATGTGGAGTTCACACGTTCCGAATTGTGTCGTAACCATAATGCCGTCATTCGTCGCTTGAACGTTTCCTGTCAGTTCAGTCCCATCTTGCAACCGGACTGTTTTGCGCGCCAATAGCTTAGGGGCTGGGGCCATGGTTGGCGTAGGTTGGGACAGTCGGTCTGTGTTCTCGGGTGAAGGTGTCGTTGATGGCGAGGGACGTAATGACGGAGTGTAGGAACTTCCTCCGTAATCGTATCCCGAACCAGACTGGTGTGAGGAGTGCGACGAGTGCGAACTATGCCCATGCCCTCCTCTGGCAAGCAAATTCTCGGTTGGACGCTCTAAGACCAGGGCATTCGGCACATCCTGATCTTCTCGCCGGGTGATCAATCGGCTCGCTGCTTGGTGGAGCAATTGCTGTACCAAGGGATCTGCCGAAGCGGGGCTTTGCGAGAAAAGGAAGCCCGCCGAGAAGGCTGTCGAGCCCACTGCTCGTAACCAAGAATGCTTTCCGGCTCGCTTTGGTTTGCGCTCACTCTGCATGGCACAACTCCCATCAATGTCCGCACTTCCTTTTGGCGTTAGATCGCGTGGAGAGACTGCGACCTTGCGCTAAGGAATTGCCATGGATTCCACCGATCTCCCGCTTAGACAGCCGGGCGGTCCTACCCTTAGTCCGTTAATCGACGACGAATTATCTTTATCCTGAACAAACTCCAGGTCGTAGTTTCCATCCAACGTCAATCCGGTAACCGTTAAGAGTCGTTTCCGGTCCGAACCGGGGATAAAGAAGCTCAAGGCCCGCCGAGTTCTGGAATCAGCGCTAACGATGAGAGTCTCATTGTTCTTTCGGAACGCCACGTTTGTCACCTTAACACTTGTTGGCAATGCCTTCTCCGCAGAATTGGCGTCTTCACGACCAGGCACCCCTAGGGATGACTCGATTGTGCCGAGATCCAATCCCAACAATGACGCCACATCAAAAACAAGAACCGCCGTTCGCCGAGCCTCCTCGATCCGGGCGATTTCTGCGGCGCGACGGTCGCGCTCGGCTTTGACGGCTGGAAATAATTCGGCGATTGCCGTTCGAGCCCGTTCGATTTGGTGAATTAGCATCTCGTCCGAGACCTTGTGTTTGGCGGCCTCGTTCACAACTTCCATATAGCTGTCGTAAGCCTTGAAGGGGTCCGACGCGCGAATCCTATCGGCCGCGCCAACTTTCTTAACGACCTCCTCGTAATGCGTTATCTCCCACCGATGGTGATACATGAAATACCACACAAGGAGGCCGACGACGACTAGCGCGAACACACCCGAACAGCCGACAAGAGACTTCTTATCCGAAGGCATTTCCGGCGTGTTACTTTCTGGCAGAGAAACCCGCGATGGTAAGGCGGTCAACCTCGACTTGGGATCACGCTCCAGACCGGCGGGCTGGGGTCGCCAGTCCACCAGAGGAATCGCTGGTATCGCGGGCGTCTCTGGTGGCTTTGGCGAGGCCGGCCTCGTTGCGCCTGCCATCGACTGTGCGGCGCGCGGGCCGACCGAAGTTGGCACAATGAAAAGCGTACCGCACTTGGGACAGTGGTGATGTGAACCCACCGCCTTGTCGTTGGCTTGAACGGCCTGATGACACTGGGGGCAGGTGAAGTGGATCATGGCAGCGTCCCTAGCCCGACACGAGAAATTGCCCGCCCCTCCCGAGTAGTATCCAAAATACCAGGTCCCCAAGCGTTGTCAATAGCCAACGTGTTATCGCCACGTAAGCCAACTGGTGAATTGTGTTTACGAGTGTCACGGTCCACGTTGACGGTCCAGCCAAAAGCATGGCAGCCATACTAGCCCGACGTTGGCGTCTTCTAGCCAACAGGCACCGCTTCCTTCGAAATCGCCCTGGCTGACAAGCGGTACCGAGCATGCGGCGCAACCTGTGACTCACTTCCCCCGTTTCTCGATCCACTCCCGATCCTCCGCGCAGAGTTTTTCCAAAGACACCTGAATTGTTGCGCCGTCCTCCTTAATCAGCATGGCTTTTCCGAGCACCATTCCTCCAAATCTGGCTCTGGTCTTGTAACGCCCGGTTGAGTCCGTCCACGTTCTGAGTACGAGTGCATCTTTGTTCGTATTGGGGACCGGCTCCAAACTTGGTACTGGTTCTGAAGTGGCTTTGGACTGCGACTCGGCAGCGTGGTCTGATTGAGATCGCATCGGATGATTGTCGTTCTCAGGGATCGCTCTTGACTCAGGAACGGCGACGGGCGGTGATCTACGGACGTCATCTTGTACGGGACCGCTACCTGTATTGTAATGCGATAAAGCGAATATCGCAAAGGCCGCAATCAAGAGAACACCTCCGCAGCCAGCGCAGCCGTTAGAGCAACTTTGTCCCGGCCGCCATTGGTGTCCGCATTGCAGACAGGTTAGCCAGATTCGTGGAGTGCCCCACACCGTCGTGCCCTGGCGGTTTCTTGTCGTCTGCGTAGATTTGCAGCATGGGCATGGGATTGACATAGCACTCTCCTTTCAGACCACCGAATTCCATAGCGAAGTCCACCAACTGAGCCCGAATTCGGACCTGGATACGTTCAGCCGTACCAGTCCGAAACCGAATGATTTCTGAAATAAGAATCCCATTTCTCATCCTCCGCGCGTCGCGCTTTTGCGATGGAAGCACGTCGTGGACCGATCCGTCGGTCTGGCGTTACCTGATTCGCTGTCGCAATCGGACCTACGACTTGTGGGCTGCTTGTGGTCGTGTTGCTGGAACTATAGCCGGCTAGCCAATCTTGACGGCCGCCGGAAACACTTAACGATGGGAATGCGAGGCACTGCGAGTATACGACTGCACATACGTCCCATTCTTGCGGTAATAGCCGCTAACGTAGACGCTGCCCCCGCTGCGTCTGCTGGATGTGCCCCCGCCGTAGACAATGCCCCCCGTTTGGCTTTTGCTGGCCGGTCGGGCATACTGCAAGTCCTCGGAAGACCAATCACCCAAAGACCTAGGCGATGCAGAGGCAGTTGTTTTGGGCTTCAAAGAATTCCTTGCGACGGTTATAGCTTCCATTTCTTTATCGGTCGCGCGCACTGAAGTGAGGTCATCATCGTTATACACTGATACCCACCACCCACCATACGCATCCGGGTCGGATGGTGGGGTAACCTCCAATGTTAAGCCCCTCCGAATCTGTTTATCCTTTTCGAGCGCTAAGCCGTGGACGGCTTCTCGATCCGCAGGCTCGCCCAGAAGGCTGCAAATGAATGCCACACAGTTCTCCTTGGCGCTCGCATCGTTCAAAAGAGCGCTGCGAACACCAATCTCAAAACCAGCAGGCGCGACCGGATCGCCGTAGACGTTGATTTCGTAGTCATGGCCCGCACGAAAGGACTTGTACGGGACATTTTTCAGAATACCATTGTCGATAACTGTTGCGGGAATTTGTCGCAGATCAGATGCCCAAGATTGCACGGCGGTAGCCACAACAATTGTTTTGTAGTCTGCCAACCGTGGTGAATGGGAAACCACCGACGCAGGTTCGGAAACAACTTCATTAACTGATATAGCTTCCGATTGCGGCACACGGAGCACGCTGAAACGATGTAGAATCGTAACGTATTTGTCGCTTTTCTGGAGAACGGTGCAGTCAAGTGAGTGGCCACCTCCGAAATCCAGCGTAGCCGTTGAGCAGAATCGCGTGGCGAATTGGCGGTCGGATTCAGATAACTGAGCAAGTGGCACTTTCAATGTGCTCCCACCGGCTCTTGCCAGCAGGACAGTCCCGTCTTCAACTGCCCGCACTTCTGCTTCCACGTGAAATGTGCCACTGTTGTCCGTCCATTCCCGCCCCCAAACAGTGGTTGTGGCGAGCAACAGCGTGATCAGAAAAAGGATAGGATGTGACATTGGAGCGATCCTCCCAAGACTGAGTTAATGAAACGCAGACGTGGCTACTCCTTGGTCTGGAAAATCTCCTCTATCGCCATTGGCTGGCCTTCATCCGTTTCCGGTGTCGGGCGCTCGTGAAATCCGTTTCTTTGTTCGAGAAGTTTTCTTATTTCCACCAGTTCAGTCCTGATCTGCAACAGTTCCTTCTCGCTCTGGCTAGCATCTCCTGAAAGGAACCAAGCGGCAAAGAAGCCCGCGAAGGTGCCAAACAATCCTACGCCCACACACATTAGGCCCGCAGCTATAAAACGACCCTCTAATGTGACTGGATACTTGTCGCCATAACCAACCGTGGAGATCGTTGAGAATGCCTACCATAACGCATCACCCGCGCTCTTAATGTTGCCATCCGCAGCCTCCGTCTCAAAATGAAGGACCGACGCAGAGGCAACGACGACCAGCAGCAGCGCAATCAGGCTGGCCGCAGTGACGACGCTTTGTTTGCGACGTTCAAGCAGGCATGTGGCAAGGAGTCTGGCAGCTCGAAAACCGCGTAGAACTCGGAAGATGCGACAGACGCGCGCGAGGCGACCCCAACGAAGCACCTCAACCGCTGGAATGCTCGATAATAGGTCGATCCATCCCCAGGTGAAGAAATAGTGGAAAGGACTTGGGGAACGCAATAGGCTCACTAAGAAGTCCACAAAGAATACGACACAGACTACATTGTCGGTGTGACCTGCCCCCGTTTTCTGTACCAGGGGTTATGAGAGTATCGGTTGGATTAGAACTACAGGGTTTCGGTTGTGCTGCTGCGGGCGGAGCGTAGCGGAGCCC
>Ga0302320_10000443_pt1 | contig 98346 bp, 94 predicted proteins | sample Bog_T0_3_FD_202130 | JGI IMG/M metagenome (GOLD analysis project Ga0302320, IMG submission 202130) | Peat permafrost microbial communities from Stordalen Mire near Abisko, Sweden - Bog_T0_3 | ecosystem: Environmental > Terrestrial > Soil > Wetlands > Peat | place: Sweden: Abisko, Stordalen Mire... | reverse complement strand
TGTCGTCTTCTTCGAGGCCGTACTTGGTCAGCGTCGCGCCCGAGATCAGCGCCGCATTGTCCCAACTCAGATTCGTCACCGGCTTGGGCAGCTCCTGCAGCCAGCCCACATTCGACCATCGCCCGTCGAAAACATTCGGGTCGGGTCGGAAGATGATTTCGAGTGCATCCTTCGGAGATGGAGCGGGAATCTTCCCATGCAGCTTCGCTGAATCGGCGCTAACAACCGGTCTCAGTTCCGTGGATTCAAAAGTTGTGCCCTCAATCCAACCTGCATGCAGGGCCTTGCGCCAGCCAATCTCGAAATCGCCGTTCGCTTCAATCAGCGGCTTCCACGTCGCACGCACCGCTTCGTAGGGGCTCAGGCTCGGTTCATTGAGCAATGCTTGGAAGAAGTTGTGAGCGGTCTTGCCTCCATAAAGCGGATCAATCATCGGCTGCACAATCGAGACCGCCCCGTCGTAAGCCCTCGCATCCGACCACGACTCGAGAAAATGTGCCGAGGGAATGTGCCAGTGAGAGACTTGTCCCGTTTCGTCAACGTGCGAGCCGAGATGAGCGACCGTCTTCGCCTTCTCAAAGGCCGTCGCAAACTCCAGATCAGCCGGTGCATTGTAAATAGGATTGGCGTTCAGAATCACCAACCAATCCACCTTGCCAGCATTCAAGTCGGCGACAAGCGACTTCAAATCAGAATATTCGTCCTTATATAGCGGCTCTCGCGGCGCCCAAACGAAAGAATTCGGTTGTTCCCCCGGTAGAAAAGCGGACTTGGTGTTACCCAAAGCTACGTTGATCGCAAAGGCTGCCATCCCGACTGATCGGTCTTGATAGAGCCCCGGTACAACAACGCATTTGCCTGCATGGGCCTTCAGATCCTTGACCAATGTCGTCAAAAACTTCCTCTGCTCATCTGTCCATGGATACCCCGGGGCTTCAATTTCCGCGACTCCAATAGCCTTTGCCAACTCCGCTGCAAATGCCGGAATCTCGCTCGCGCGCAGTCCTAGCCGATGTTCAGCCTTCAATCCGGTCGTCGTCGGTGTGCTCTCAATCGAATAAAGCCGATTTAGCTTCCCTGGATTCTTACGTCGTTCCGCGTATTGGCGAACTAACTTATGAAACCCCGGGAACGCCGCGCCAGATAAGAAGTCGGCGTCGAGCGAAACAATAATATCCGCGTCTGCCAAATCATATTGAACGCTCGATCCATTGGAGGTGACAACTCCAGCAATTGCCGGGTCATACTGCACTAGCTTTGCCTTCGGGTACGCAAGTTCCACATAGCGCCATTGCCGCGCCAGCGTAGGCGAAGTAATCGTCTCGCTCAGGAAATAAATCCCGGTCCCATCTCTGCTGGCGATCACCTTATTGCGAAACTCAACGGCAAATTCCGCCCACTCGCGCTCTTCTCCGCGATAGGTCACATGCTGCGAGCGATCCGGATCGTAGAGGTCAAGCAGCGTCGCCTGCGTAAACGGGTCCGATGAGCCCTGGTTATAAGGATGCTCGGGGTTGCCGTCGATCTTGATGGGGCGGAACTGGTCGGTCTTGACCAGCAGCGGCACCGCGCCGGTCACAAATGGGTGCGCCGTGGCAAAGTACATCGGCTTGCCGAGCACCAAATCTTCCGGCTGCTTGACGTAGGGGTAGATCGGCTCGTCGGGCTGCTTGGTGCAGCCGGCCAGGCCGGCCAGCGCCATCGACGCGCCCATCAGCTTGAAGAAGCCTCGCCTCGATACGTCATCGCCCCAGGCATGAGGCGAGCCGGGAAACTCGCGCTCGACAGCGGCCTGAAACTCCGGCGTGCCGGCCAGCTCATCCACCGAGCGCCAGTAGCGCTTGCCCTTTTGAGCCTTCAGCTCCTGGCGAATCTGAACCAGCGTCATCGGAGGCGTCATCGGCGCCTCGGCTTCGTTCATCTTTTGTCCGCTCATCTTTTCGCTCATCGGTGGCAGACCTCGCAACTGGCCAGATCCTTGGGGGTGCGAATCTTGTAGTGGTCGAGCAGGAAATGCCCTAGCTCGTCCTGGCTGGTGAACTTCATGTATTTTGGAGGCGCGACACCAATCTGCCCCATTAAGGGGGAGATTTCATCCCCGTTCTCAGTCGGCTCCTTCGTCACACAGTTCACGCTGGCCGCCGTCGGCACTCCCGCCTTCTCATCGCCCGCCGCGCACCACACCGGCCTATCGCTCGACGGATTCTCCCAGGCATTGTTGTAGATCTCGCTGGTGGGCCGCAGATTCTTCGCCGGGTTTCGATGGCAGTCCAGGCACCATTCCATCTGGAGCGTGTTCTGCGCATACATCAGCGGCATCTGGTCCACGCGGCCATGGCAGCTTGCGCAGCCGATGCCCTTGTGCACATGAATCTCGTGGCTAAAGTAGACATAATCCGGCAGGTCGTGCACCTTGATCCATGGCAGCGACTGGCCTGTATACCAGCTTTGGCGCACCGGTTCCAGCAGTTGCGCGTTGGTCCAGATCTGCGCGTGGCAGTTCATGCAAGTTTTGGTCGGCGGAATTCCCGCATAGCTCGACTTCTCCACCGTCACGTGGCAGTACTGGCACTGGAGGCCCAGCCCCTGCACGTGGTGCTTGTGGCTGAAGGGCACCGGCTGCTCCGGGCGCTGGCCCTGCCGCGTCACCCAGGGCGAGCGCTGGAGCTCATCCAGCGTGACCCCCAGGGCGATCACGATCAGCCCCGTCAACACCAGGCTCGCGCGAGCCAAGCCGTTGGAGCTGCGATCAAATATCTGCGCCATGCGTGCGTTCCCTGCCTGGATTTCTTTCTTTAGATGTGCGCGCGGTACTGGCTGTCACACATGTTGTGGAGAACGGTTGCTTCCGGGCGTACGCCACCTGAGAGGTGGAAAGCCCCGAAATCTCACCATAGCAGCCGGAGACGCTTCCTAGCGGTGTTGAAGATGCAAATCTCAAAAAAATGCGATGCGGCACAGGTTTGTAAACTGCGGAGAAAAATAGCCCTTGGGGCAAATGCCGCGCAAGGTTACCTGGTGCCGTTTCCCCGGCCTGGCTGCGCGCCAGGGAGTGACCTTACCCACAAAATACCACATCATTTCGGACAATGCCAGTCCGAAAAGGAAAAACCGTCTGTTTTTTTCCGAACAGCACCGCCGCGCCGGCGGCCAGGCCGCCCAGCACCGGCATGGGCCTGCCGGCGGCAGCGCCCACCCCAGCTACCTCCGGGACTTGACGTGACCGGACCGGCAAATGCCTGTCGGATGTTTTCCGCCATGATTGCTTTCCATATTCTCTCCGAATCTGTAAGCTGACTTGAGGACTGCAACCGCATGGGATTCCTCAGCTATCTTTTCTACCCGTGGAGCCTGCTGCTCCAGGTCGTTGCGATTATCCACTTCATCCGGCGCCAGCCGGATATGTATTGGATTTTCATCATCGTCTTTTTGGGTCCGCTCGGCGCTCTGATCTACCTTGTGGTGGTGGCGCTTCCCGATATCGGTTCCGTGAATCAGACCTTCAGAGGCTTTCCCCGCCGCAAGCGCATTCGCCAGCTTGAAGCCATGGTTATTGATAATCCATCGGCGGGAAACTACGAAGAACTGGGCCAGCTTTACCTGGACGGGGGCGACCTGGCGTCGGCTCGCGCCGCCTTCGATAAGGCCATCGCCGCGCCTTACAGCACGCTGGACTCCTACTACCGGCGGGGCCTTTGCGCCGTCCGGCTCAGGGACTTTCATGCCGCTGTGCCTGATCTGGAACGCGTGACCGCCAAGGAACCGGCCTACGATTTCCATCGCGCCGCCGGACTGCTGGCCCACGCCTACGCGCAAACCGGACAAAAGGAAAAGGCCGAGGCCCTCTTCCGCAAGGCGACGGCCATCTCAACCCTCTCGGAGACCTACCTGAACTACGCGGAGCTGCTGGCCTCGGAGGGCCGGAACGCCGAGGCCCGCCAATGGGCGCGGAAGGTCGTTGACAAGCAGCGGGGGATGCTCGACTACGAGCGCCGCCGGGAGCGGCCGTGGTTCAAGAGAGCAAAAGAGATGCTGAAACGGCTGCCGGCGTGAGCGTTCGGGCTTGCGGCCCGCCTTTTATCGAGTCGGGAACCGTCGTGTGAATCCAGCTCAGCAAGCGCTCCAGGCACGGATATAGTGGAATCATCGGTTTTGTTGGAGTCCTTCCCATGCTTAGACCCGCGTGGATTGTTTTATTTTCTGGCATCTGCCTGACGACAGCCGTTGTTGGCCAGGCGGCAAACCGCCCAACAGCCGCTAAACTGAAAGCTCTTGCTGAAAGAGCCCGCCAGGGCGACCCTCAAGCGCAATTCGAACTCGGTTCCAGTTACGGGCAAGGCACATTGGAAGGGTTTCGATGGTTTCGGAAGGCGGCCGAGCAGGGTTTACCTCAAGCGCAACTCGAGGTTGGCATCGGTTACGAGTACGGCATTTACGGCCGCTCGGGCACGCTACTTGAGCCGAACGCTGCTGAAGCAATCCGATGGTACCGCAAGGCTGCCGACCAGAATTACGTCCAGGCCGAATTCAAGCTCGGCTACGTTTATGCGCACGGTATCCTGGGTCGCCGTGCGTCTCAAAAGGATGCTGCGGAGGCGCTTCAATGGTTTCACAAGGCTGCCGATCAGGGCGATAATGAAGCACTCTACGAACTTGGCGTTGTTTATGAATACGGCATATTCGGCACACGAGACGATGCAGAGGCGCTCCGGTGGTACCGCAAGGCTGCCGAACAAGGAAACAGAAGCGCTGCTATCATGCTCGGCCTAAAATATTTCGAGGGAAGCGGCGGGGTCAAGCAGGACTTCGCGGAAGCGGCTCGCTGGTATGGGTGTCCGAAGCCGTCTGAGGAGATTCTCGCTGGTTGCAGTGAGATCAGCTATAAGGATCTTCCACAGAAAGCCCGCAATCTCTTGCAAAAGATGAAATGCGAGGTTGCTAAGAATGTACAAAATGGCGGATCGAATTACGACGATGGAAGTGCGGTCGATCTAAGTGGCACGGGAACTCCGGCCTACGAAGTCTGCTGCTCCGAAGCCCCACACGGACCCTGCGGCGCAGTCGTCATCGGCAAGATAAGCGAGGAATGGACGGATCTGACCGCAAAGCAGGGTCTCATGGGATTTTCAGGCGCCTGCAACGGCTTCATCGTTCTCGATAGCCAGCACAATGGCTTCCATGACGTTTGCCTGCCCGAAGAATGCTCGACGCCCATCAAGAACAATCTATGTGGAGGCCCTGCGATCTGGCAGTTCAGCGACGGCCGCTACCATTCAGTCCCCAAGACAACCGCGAGGCAACCCCAGTAAACAAGGATATAGTGGGATTGGACTCCCTTATGCCGCGAAGTTTGCGATTTCTGGCTGCCGGCCTCGCTCTGGCCTGGGCGATTGCGCCCGCGCAAGCCCAAGCCTTGCTCGGCGGCGGCCGCCACGCACTGCCGAAGCCCCCGCAGGAGACGGGCTTTCTGAATCGCACCATTGAGCTGCACGGCGTCTCCTATCGCTTTCAGGTCTACCTGCCCGAGGCCTTCCGCAAGGACGACCGCAAGCCATGGCCGGTGATTCTCTTTCTGCACGGGCGCGGCGAGCGCGGCTCGGAGGGGATGTGGCAGACGCAGATCGGCCTACCGCAGGCGGTGCGCGACCATCCGGAGCGCTGGCCGTTTGTCATCGTGATGCCGCAATGTCTCTTCCCGGCCCATTGGACCGATCCGGAGATGCTCTCGATGGCCATGGCCGCGCTGGACCGGGAGACGGCTGAGTTCCGCCTCGACCCGGAGCGCACCTATCTGACCGGCCTCTCGATGGGAGGCTACGGGGCCTGGGAGTTGGCGCGGCTCCATCCAGGACGCTGGGCGGCGGTGGCCATTGCGGCGGGCGGTGTCTTCTGGAGCTATGCGCCGGAGCGGTGGCAGGAGATTTCCACGCTGCCCGGCGAGTACGCCCGCGCCGTGGGCAGCACGCCGGTCTGGCTCTTCCACGGCAGCGAGGACAACGTCGTGGTTCCGCGGCAGAGTGAGCTGATGTTCGAGGCTTTCAAAGCCGCCGGCGGGCATCTGCGGCTATGGATCTTCCAGGGCCTCAAGCACGACTGCTGGACGCGCGCCTACGACGAGCCGGAACTGCCGCGCTGGCTGCTCTCGCGCCACGCCGGAGCGCAGACGGCGCCCGAGCCGCCGTCCTTTGCCGAGCGATTGACCATTCCGCTTCACCCGCCCGCCATCCGGCTGACCCCGGCCGTGCTCGACTCGCTCTCCGGGGAGTATCGTGACGCCAGCGGCCAATTGGCCGCCACGTTCTTCCGCCAGGGCGACCAGCTCTATGAAAAGAACCCGCAAGGCGAGATTGCCGAGGTAGCCGCCGAGTCGCCGTCCACCTTCTTCTATCCCAACGGATCGAGCCTGACCAGGCTCTTCTTCGAACGCGATCGCGAGGGCCAGGTAACCTCAGTTGTCTTTCGCGATGACCGGCACGAGGAGCGCTGGGAGAAGCGGGCCTCGGTTTCCGCCCGTTATTGATCCGCCAACTAAATACTGTGTGGGTGCCCCATCCATTCCCGCGTTTTTTGCGGGAATGGGTGGGAAAGAATGTCACTCTTTTCTTGCCGGATCAATAGGGATCCTCCTCCACGGCGGAGTTGCGCTCAGGCATTGGAGCTGAGGGCCGCTTCAGTCCAGGCCACCGCCTCGGCATGGCAGCGCATCATCTGCTCATGGCGTAGGCCGCTCGCGCGGACGATCGCATCGCACACCGCCCAGTCTCCGTGCTCCTCGCAGACGATCCAATGCAGCAGAACTCCCTCCGGGTTGTCTCTGCCCAGCAACGCGTCGCGAGCCGCCTCGCGCAGCGGCAGCAGCCGAACCATATCTTCCATGAGAATGCGGAGCATCGCCGGGAAGAGGCTGATCATCCCGATCAGATACTGTTCGTTGGGAGCCAGCCCGCAGAGGCTGGCCGCCAACTCGCAGAAGCGCGCCCGCTCAAAGGCCATGCGAAGTATCTCAGCCGGCTGGTCGGTGTTGAAGTCGCTGGCGATGGCCAGCATGGCGATCCTCCGGAAGGTCGCCTCGCCCACCAGCATCAGCGCCGCCTGGATCGAGGTGATCTCCTGGCGCATGGCGCAAATCGGCGAGTTCACCAGCCGCAACAGCCGATAGGTAAGCGATGCGTCGCACATCACCAACTGGCTTAGGCGTTGTAGGTCGACGGGATCGTTTTGCAAATCCTCCAGGATCTCCAGATGCACCAGGCGGTTGCCGGGAATCCTGTGGCTCTCCAGCGCCTCCGGACGGCAGAAATAGTACCCCTGAAAGAGCTCGAAGCCTTCCTGGCAGGCCTGTCCGTACTGCTCCTGCGTCTCGACATTCTGCGCCACCGGGCGAGCTTGAAAGCTGTCCAGCCGGCGCAGCAGGTTGCGGCGCTCGGCCGCCTCCATCTTGAGGATGTCCACCTTGACATAGTCGGCCAGATCGGCCAGAGGCTTGGACTCCGCCCTCCCGGTGAAATCGGCCAGCGCCAGCCGGAAACCCAGCGCTTTCAGCTTCTGGCAGGCCGCCAGCAGCTTGGGCGTGGGTTCCGCGCCCGACGGAAGCTCAAGAACCGTCAGGTTGGGCGGCAACACCTGCACCCACTCCTCGGTCAGCGAATCCGGCGTGCAATTCACAAAAGCCCGCAAGCCGCGCGCCAACTCCTCCACGCCGAAGATCACCGTGTTGTCCAGCATGGTGCGGGTGGCCAGATTCCGGTCCGCGCCGAAGTTTGGCTCGCGCCCGTTCCAGAAGAGCAGTTCGTAGCCGTGCGCCTTGCCGCGCATATCCAGAATCGGCTGGCGCGCCACATAGCGAAGCTCGCCCGCCTGCTCCAGAACCGCATTGGCGCCCTTGGCGCCCGTCGCTTGCCTCGCCATCAACACCATCTCCCATCCTTTTTATCGCTGTTTCGGATGAAAACGTGAGAGCATTTCCGTATCGGGTGAAACTTCCGGCTGGAATCGCCGCAAGCTGCCGCCAGGCCCCGGCAGGCGACGGAACCCGCCGTGCCCCAATTGCGTAGTAGACTCGGAACGTCCCCTTTAAGGAGGCAGCTATGTTTTGCAGCGGATGTGGTCAGGCTTTAGCGCCAGGGCAGGGCTTCTGCCCGCAGTGTGGCCGTCCGGCAATGCAGCCGGTTCCCCCGGTCCCCGGCCTGCAATTCCAGGTCCAGAACTATGCCGGCAAGGTAAGAACGCTCGCCATCGTCTGGTTCATCTTTGCCGGCTACTACCTGCTTCGCGGAGTGGCGGCGCTGACCTTCGCCAGAGCATTCTTCTCCGGCCACCTCGGCCCCTGGTTCCATGGCCCATGGGCACAGAGCCCCTTCCCCCCGGAGTTCTTTGCCGGAATGCTGGGCTTGGTTTGGGCCACCCTCGCGGTAAAGACCGCCCTGGCGCTGGTCGCCGCCTGGGGCTTGCTGGAACACGAGCAGTGGGGCCGCATCGTCGCCATCGTGGCGGCATTCCTCTTCCTTATCAACATCCCCTTCGGCACCGCCCTGGGCATCTGGACCCTGGTCATGCTCCTCGGCTACAAGAACTCCACGCTCTACGAGCAGCTTTGAAACGCAGCTTCCAGCTTTTAGCCTCTAGCTCCTAGCCACTAGCCGGCCTCCCGGCGTGCCGACGGCATCGCCAGCCTTGACTCAGCCCGATTTCGTTTCGGAAGAGCTCGGGGCTAGAAGCTAAGAGCTAACAGCTAAAAGCTGCCTCTCCGCAGTACAATCATCTCCATGAGTTTCCCTGAATCGCGTATGCGCCGCCTCCGCCGCACCGAGTCCCTTCGCGCCCTCGTCCGCGAGACCGCTGTCACCCCCGGCGACCTGATCTACCCCCTCTTTCTCTGTCCCGGCGAGGGCGTCCGCCGCCCGGTCGGCTCCATGCCGGGAGTCTTCAACCTCTCCATCGACGAAGCCGTCCGCGAGGCCGAAGAGGCCGCGCGCCTGGGCCTCGGCGGCCTGCTCCTCTTCGGCCTGCCCCAGTCCAAGGACGAGCAAGGCTCCGGCGCCTATGACGACGAAGGCATTGTGCAGCAGGGGTTGCGCGCGCTCAAGGAGTCGGCGGCGTCGAAAAAGCTGGTCCTCATCGGCGACGTCTGCCTCTGCGAGTACACCAGCCATGGCCACTGCGGCATCGTCGTCGAAACCCGCGACGGCTTCGAGGTCGAGAACGACTCCACCCTCGATCTGCTGGCCCGCACCGCCGTCAGCCACGCCCGCGCCGGAGCCGATGTCGTCGCCCCCAGCGACATGATGGACGGCCGTGTCGGGGCCATTCGCCGCGCCCTCGACGACGAAGGCTTCGCGCAGACGCCCATCCTCAGCTACGCCTCCAAATTCGCCTCGGCCTTCTACGGACCCTTCCGCGAAGCCGCCGACTCCGCGCCCCACTTCGGCGACCGCAAGAGCTACCAGATGGACGGCGCAAACCTCCGCGAGGCCCTGTGCGAGATCGAGCTCGACCTCGAAGAAGGCGCGGACATGATCCTGATGAAGCCCGCCATGCCTTACCTCGACGTCATCCGCGCCGCCCGCGAGCGCGTGGACGTGCCCATCGGCGCCTACCAGGTCTCCGGCGAGTACTCCATGCTCCAGGCCGCCTTCGAAAAAGGCTGGCTCGACCGCAATCGCTCCATTTTGGAGTCGTTAGTAAGCATCCGCCGCGCCGGCGCAGACTTCATCGTCACCTACTTCGCCAAAGAAGCCGCCAAGCTGCTGGGGTGAGTGATTCTTCAGCGCAAGATATGACAGGGTCACAGGCCCATGCATAACTCATTTGAGCTCCACCACGCACAACGGAAGCGATAGCCTCGTACAAGCGTCTGCCAGCGCATCGAGGTAACGTTGAACATTGGGATCATTGGCCACAGGTTCGATGAAAAACATGAAACCCTCGATCTCCCGCTCTCGGATTTGCTTCATTACCACTTCGGCGAGCTTTGATACCTCGCGCTCCTGAAGCAGGTAATCGTAGTCTGGAATGTTCCGCTGGCGGGCGGCCCCGGTCTCATGCAACATTTTATCCAGTTGAGGGCGGCCCCGGTCCCTCGCCTTTGGGGACCGGGGAGGAGGAGCCGAACTGCCGGGTGCCCCATCCTTCGCGTATTTTGCGAAAGGTGGGATGCGAGAATCCCACCCCGCCGTCCTTCATTCGCCTTGATTTCCGCGGGGAAAGGTTCGTGGCCTCGCACCCTTTCCGCCATGCTGGGAGCGGTAGGCCGGGGATTGATCCCCGGCAATCCAGCGGCCTTCCAGCAACGGGGTTTTAACCCCGGAGGTATGCTTTCCTTCGCGCCGGATGCGAAAACTACGGCTACTCCCCGCCAAAAAGCGAAACTCATCCGGCGGTTTGCATATAATTCCGCCCCGCTGGCGCACAATCGCAAATAGAGAGGAAACCCATGAAAAACATCACAGCATCCGTCCCTGACGAAATCTACCTCCAGGCGCGGGTCTGGGCGGCCTGGCAAGGTACCTCGGTCTCCGGCCTCTTCCGCCAATTCCTTGAATCCCTCGACGATGCCCCCGGCCCGGCCCTCGACCTCGCGGAGAGCGATCTGAACGATCCGGGCGCCCCCCCCCCTCCCCCCTATTTCACGTGAAACCGTGAAACTGTGAACTTCGACTTCTCCGCCGCAGGTGGCCGGGAACGGGATTTCACTCCCTGAGGTATGCATTTCGTTCGCGGCCGCCTCCACGCGACGTGGCGAGCAATACCGACCAGCAATCAGCAACGCCATCGGTGAATACTGTTCGATAGAAGGCTCCGCGTCAGGCAAGGAAAACGCCCAAAGGGCATTTTTCCTGGCCGCGGACCTCAAGGCGCAAAGAGATTTCGATGGATCTCCATCGATTGAAACCCGCCATCGAAGAGAGAGGAAATTCACCATGAAACTCAGCACCAGCGATAAGGCAACAGGCAAGGTTCACGAAGTCAAGGGCGCAATCAAGCAGAAGGCCGGCGAACTCACCAACAACCCCTGCCTTGAATCGGACGGCAGAACTGAAAAGAACGCGGGCAAAGTTCAGAACTTTGTCGGCAAGGTCGAAAAGGCCGCCGGAGAATAAGCAAATCCGCATCACTCACCGTGGCAAGAGAGGTCAAGACAAAATGTCGCAATCAGTGTTGGAACAAGTGAACGAGCAGATTGACGAAACAACGCGCAAGGCTTCGCGGGCGGCATCTGCCGTCGCGGATGCCTTTGAGGATGGCATAGGGACAGCGCGGCGGGTTGCAAAACAGGGCGGCCGCGTTGCTACGGAGTTTTATGACGACACAAAAAAGCGCGTACAACGCCATCCGGCCGAAACAGTTGCAGCGACATTCCTGGTAGGCATTGCGGCCGGAGCTGCGATCGGCTGGATGATTGGGCGTAGACAGAGCTAACAACAGGGCGAATGCGCGCAAGCGGGCCCTGGGCGCGGGTGCCCCAGGCCTCGCTTCGAGACCTGGGAGCCCACCTGCCTCAATCAACCTCGCGTTCGTTTGGTGCCCGCCTATTGCCGGATAAATGCCAGCAGGTCTGCGTTCACCTTGTTCTTGTGGGTTGAGCAAAGCCCGTGCGGCGCGCCCGGATAGACCTTCAGCGTCGCTCCCTTCACCAGCGCAACCGAAAGCAGCGCCGAGTCGTTGATGGGCACGATCTGGTCGTCGTCGCCGTGCATGATCAGCGTGGGCACATCGATCTTCTTCAGATCCTCTGTGAAGTCGGTCTCTGAGAAGGCCGTGATGCAGTCCAGCACCGCCTTGAATCCGCTCGCCATCCCTTGCAGCCAGAACGAATCGCGCAAGCCCTGCGAGACCGTCGAACCTGGCCGGTTGGCCCCATAAAACGTCATCGTAAGATCTTTGAAAAACTGCGAGCGGTCGGCCAGTACGCCGGCTCGAATTTCGTCGAAGACCTCCATCGGCAATCCGCCGGGATTGGCCGCAGTCTCTAGCATCAGCGGCGGCACGGCGCCGATCAGCACCGCCTTGGCCACACGTTCTGTCCCGTGCCGGCCGAGATAGCGGGCCACCTCGCCGCCGCCGGCGGAGTGGCCGACATGAATCGCGTTCTTCAGGTCGAGCGCCTCGGTCAGTGCCGCCAGATCGTCTGCATAGGTGTCCATATCGTTGCCGTTCCAAGGCTGGCTTGAGCGGCCATGGCCCCGCCGGTCGTGCGCGATCGTCCGATAGCCGTGCGAAGCCAGAAAAACCATCTGGTCTTCCCATGCATCGGCGCTCAGCGGCCAGCCATGGCTGAAGACCACGGGCTGACCCGCGCCCCAGTCCTTGTAATAGATTTGCGTACCGTCTTGAGTGGTGATTGTGGGCATAAAGACCTCCTGTTTTGGGTTGGGATCCCTCGCTTGCCGCGGTCGAGAAAGAAGTGTGAATTCGGTCGGCACTCCAATTGGAACCGCAACCGGCGGCGCAGTCTGAGCTTTTTTGTCCATCTGTCAGAATGCGCCTCAAGGCTTCGAGTTGTGACCGGGGGCGGGCGTGTGCTCTCCTAGAGACACCCGCCTATGCTCAATCGACTCGAAGGCTACTTTGAATTCACGCGCCTCGGCACCAACTGGCGCACCGAGATTCTGGCCGGCGTCACGACCTTTGTGACCATGGCCTATATCGTGCTCGTCAACCCGGCCATCCTGGCCGCCGCCGGAATGCCGCTGGCTGCCGTCACCGCGGCCACCTGCCTTTCGGCCGGAGTGGCATCGATCATGATGGGCATCGTGGCGCGCTATCCCATTGCGCTGGCGCCCGGCATGGGCCTCAACGCCTACTTCGCCTACGCCGTTTGTATAAAAATGCACGTCCCCTGGCAGACGGCACTCGGTGCGGTCTTTCTCTCCGGCGTCATCTTTCTCGCGCTCACCGCCTTCGGCATCCGGCAGATGATTTTGCACGCCATTCCACATGAACTCTACGCGGCGGTGGCAAGCGGCATCGGCCTCTTCATCGCGCTCGTCGGCTTTCGTAATGCGGGGCTGGTGGTGGGCGACGCCAACACGCTGGTCGGCCTGGGCAACATCCGCAATCCCACGGCGGTGCTGGCTCTGGTGGGCCTGATCCTGATGGTGACTCTGGAGGTGAGAAAGGTCCGCGGCGCAATTCTGATCGGCGTTCTCTCCATCACCGGCGTCGCCTGGGCAATGGGGCTGACGCACTGGACACCCGCCGCCGGGGGCCTGCACGAGCTGACCAAGACCGTCTTCCAGCTCGACATTCGCGGCGCGCTCAACAAAGGCCTGTTGGAGATTGTCTTCGTCTTCTTCTTTGTGGACCTTTTCGACAACCTGGGCACGCTGGTCGCCGTCACCAAGCGCGCCGGACTCATCGAAGACGACCACACGATTCCGCGGCTGAATCGCATCCTCTTCACCGACGCCACGGCCACCGTCTTCGGCTCGCTGACCGGAACCTCCACGGTGACCAGCTACGTCGAGTCCACCGCCGGCGTGGCCGCGGGCGGCCGCACGGGCGTGACCGCCATCGTCACTGGTCTGCTCTTCTTATGCGCGATCGGCGCGGCTCCGTTTGTGGGCATCGTACCCTCAGCGGCCACCGCCCCGGCGCTGATTCTGGTTGGTTCGCTCATGCTCTCCTCGATTGGCGAGATTCAATGGCACAACCCGCTGATTGCGGTTCCGGCTTTTCTTACACTGGTGATGATTCCGTTCACATACTCGATCGCCAACGGGCTGGGCTTTGGCATCATCGCCTGGGCTGCGCTGCACCTGGCCGCGGGCAAGATTCGCAAACAGGACTGGCTGCTCTACCTGCTGGCCGCGCTCTTTCTGGCCCGCTTCATCTATCTCGGAGGGAGTTAGGTTCTGCTATCATCGCCTTCGCGGAAAGAAAGGAGAAACCATGCACTGGTACCACTCTGCAGCGTACTTCTTCGGCGGCGCATTCCTGGCCAACACGCTGCCCCATCTCACCAACGGCATCTCGGGCCGCTCCTTCCAAAGCCCCTTTGCATCGCCGCCGGGGAAAGGCCTGTCTTCCCCGACGGTCAATGTCCTCTGGGGCTTCTTCAACTTGGCTGCCGGCTACGTGCTCATCTGCCGCGTCGGCTGCTTTGATTTGCGCAATACCCTGCACGTGCTGACTTTTGGCGCAGGCTTTCTGCTCGTGTCGTTTATGTCTGCCCGCGTCTTCGGACAGTTCCATGGCGGGCAGTGAACTGGTTTTCAGATGAGGCGGGCCTCGCTTCCGTTTGGCTGGCGCGATATACTCGTTGGCAGCACAACCCACGGACGAACCTATGTTTAGCTTGGAAAGGCTTCTCGACAACGCGACAGCGGCGACCATTCTTCTGGCGCTGGCCGGCTATCTGGCCACCTTTTTCACCACAAGGGTACTGGAGAGGCGCAAGGACAAGTTAGCGCTGGTGACACGGCGTCTCGACGAGTTCTACGGCCCGCTTTATGTGGCCTCGCAGGCGGGCAATATCGCCTACCGGTCGCTCCTGAAAAAGCAGGGCAAGACGCAGAGCTTTCCCATCCTCGACGGCGAGATGAAGGAGTGGATGCTGTGGATGACCACCATCTTCATGCCGCTGAACGACATTCGCGAAAAGATCATCATCGAAAAGGCCAATCTGATTATTGAGGAGCAGATGCCGCAATCGCTGCTCGAGTTTGTCACCCACGTGGTGGGCTATAAAGCGGTGCTGGCCAAATGGGCCGAGGGCGACCTCTCTGAGCGCCGCTCGACGATCGGCTGGCCACCGGAGTTCGACCACTATGTGGAGCGCTCCTATGCCGCGCTGAAGGCTGAACAGACTCGGCTGCTGCATGGCATCAGATGGCGGCTCTGGCAGCGGATCCTCCATCGCAAACAAATAGTTAAGGCAAAACCAAGATAAGTGTACCCAGGGCTACGGGCCTGAAGTGTTGATTTCCCTAAGAGATCAACACCCTCGATGAGGCCATTTTGGGAATGAAAGTCGAGGATTTGCTCTGACCTGCCTACCGCCTCACGCCCCCGCCGGCATCAGCGCCGGGTTCAGGCTCGTCACCTGCGCCACCGCCTTCGTCAGCCGCGCCTCCCGCGGACGGCTCCCCTTATGCTCCGCCTGCGTAAAGATGAATTCAATTCCCCCTACCAGGTACGCGCCGGGAAGAAACTCCCCGTCCCCGCCCATCCCGTCCCCCGGCAAAAGAACCACATCCCCCGGCTTCGGCAGCGAGTGCAGCGTCTCCAGCGGCACCAGGTTGATACAGCTCCCGTCTCCGGCCACAAACTCCAGGCAGTTCGCGCTGTGCAGCTCGCCCTCTCGCGCCACCCGCGCCTCCTGCCGCGTCTTCCACGACTGGTAGAAGGCGCCAGCCGCCGCCGGCAACCCGATCAGAAACCATGCGACAGTTGCCAAAAACGTTCCAAAAGGCGCGATATGGATCCAGTATTCCAGCATCGTCTATCCCTCTCCAAGCCAGATTCCACCTACTCGATTGCATCGATTCCACAGCATCTCACAACCTGCGCGGAACACCACCATACCAAGCCTATCCCGCCCCCGTCCCCCCAAAAAAGCAGAAGCCCCGGCCGCAGCCAGAGCTTCGGTTCTTCCCTTCTCACTCCGCGCCCCATCCTCTCCGTGTTCTTTAGTGACAAGAGTGAGACGGGCGGATCCACTCGGCGCGCCATCTCCCTCAAACCGTCTTCGGCAGGCCCAGGTTCTGTAACAGGCGCAACGTAGGTTCGGCCTGGTTGATGGTGTAGAAGTGCAGGCCGGGCGCACCGTTGCCGAGCAGCGTTTCACAAAGGCGGGTGACCACTTCGACGCCGAAATCTTGCAGCGCCGGCTTGTCGTTCTGCAGCTCCTCCAGGCGAAGGCGCAGCCAGCGCGGCAGCTCGGCGCCGCAGCCCGTGCAGAAGCGGAGAATGTTGGCGTAGCCAGTGATGGGCATGATACCCGGCGTCACCGGGATCTCGACCCTGGCTCTCGCGCAGCGCTCCATGAAGTCGAAGTACGCGTCGGCGTTATAGAAGAGCTGCGTCAGCGCGCCGTCAGCGCCGGCGTCCACCTTGCGCTGGAAGTTCTCAAAGTCCACGGCGGGGCTCGCTGCCTGCGGGTGCATTTCGGGGTAGGCGGCCACCTCGATCTTGAAGGCGTCGCCGTGGGTCTGGCGGATGAAGCTGACCAACTCATTGGCGTAGTGGAAATCCCCCGGCGCCGAGGGGCTCATGGCCGTGGCCGGCAGATCGCCGCGCAAGGCGACAATGCGCTTGATGCCAGCGGCGCGATAGCGGTCGAGCAACTCTACAATGTGCGCGCGCGTGGAGCCCACGCAGGTCAGATGCGGCACGGCTTCAATGCCCGCATGCTCCACCACGGCCATCAGCGTGTTGTAAGTGCCCTCCTGCGTGGAGCCGCCCGCGCCATAAGTCACGGAGAAGTAGGCGGGCCGCAGCGCGGCAAGCTGGCCGATAACGCCCGGCAGCTTCGCCAAGGCCTCCGGCGTGCGCGGCGGACCGAGTTCGAACGAGAAGCACTGGGACGAAGCCATGCGCGAAATCCTCAAAAATTGAAAGCCCGCAGCAAAACCGTACTCCTGCCGTCAAGGAATCAGATAGGCGCCGGGAATTCCCTCATCCAGCGTAGCCAGAAGCGCTCCATGGGCATGAGCCAGTTGCAATAAATGTCCGGCGGTAGTTTGCTTGGCGTTGATCACCCACACCGGAAGCAGAGATATATCATTGCCGTCCGGAAGAAAGGTAAGCGGCTGCGCTCCGTTATCCTTCATTTCAAGAAGGAGGTTTTTCGCCTGCACGACGTTCAGGTCGTAGATGGGTATGCTGGCAACGATACGAACAAAGCCGATCTCGGTCAGCGGAGATGTCAGAAACGTCGATCCTCCCCGCGTCTGTATCCAGTCAACAACACGCCGGTGGAACTGGTGCTGCGTGACACCGAAGGCTATGAGTGCATTCACGTCCAGAAGATATTTCATGGAAAGTCGGCGAGCATCTCCCTTACCATCTCACTGGTCAAGATCGGCGCATCAGGCCCAAGATCGAGTGCGATGAACCCTGTGACTGGATTCTTCACGATACGCGCTTCGTACTTCGGCTTGCTGGCTTGCGTCAGCACAATGCGGTCTTTCTCGATGGCAATATCGAGCGGGTCGCCAGCGCGAATGCCCAGCTTGCGGCGAAGCGGTACTGGCAGCACGATTTGACCCTTGGTGGAAACCCTGGTCTGCATAGTAAGACAATCTTACCTCCGTTGGAACTTAGTTGCAAGAGGCAGGACCGGTTGCCTTCGCCGCATCTCCCAGGTCTCGTTCGTGAGACCTGGGAGACCGCGACTGACAACTGAAAACTGACCACTGTCCACTGCGTCAGTACCGGTAATTCTCAGCCTTGTACGGCCCTTCGACCGGCACGCCCAGATAGTCGGCCTGCTTCGGTGTCAGTGTCGTCAGCTTCACGCCGATCTTTTCGAGATGCAGCCTGGCCACCTCTTCGTCCAGCTTCTTCGGCAGCACGTAGACGCCAACCTTGTAGATGTCCCTGTTGGCCCATAGGTCGAGTTGCGCCAACGTCTGGTTGGCAAAGCTGTTCGACATCACGAAGCTCGGATGGCCGGTGGCGCAGCCCAGGTTTACCAAGCGGCCCTCGGCCAGCACGAAGATGCCATGGCCGTCGGGAAACTTGTAGAAGTCCACCTGCGGCTTGATGTTGAGCTTCTCGACGCCCGGCTCGGCGTTCAGCCGGTCCATCTGGATTTCGTTGTCGAAGTGGCCGATGTTGCAGACGATGGCCTGGTCCTTCATGCGCTTCATCTGTTCAAGGGTGATAATGTCGGTGTTGCCGGTGCAGGTGACATAGATGTCGCCGCGGCCCAGCGTCTCCTCAACGGTCGTCACCTCGAAGCCCTCCATGGCCGCTTGCAGCGCGTTGATGGGATCGACCTCGGTGACGATACAGCGCGCGCCCATGCCTCGCAGCGAGTGCGCGCAGCCTTTGCCCACATCGCCGTAGCCGCAGATGACGGCGACCTTGCCGGCGACCATCACATCCGTCGCGCGCTTGATGCCGTCTGCGAGCGACTCGCGGCAGCCATAGAGGTTGTCGAACTTCGACTTGGTCACCGAGTCGTTGACGTTGATGGCCGGCACCAGCAGCTTGCCCTGCTCCATCATCTTGTAGAGCCGGTGGACGCCGGTCGTGGTCTCTTCCGAGACGCCGCGCCACTCGGCGGCAACCTTGTGCCAATGCTTCGGATCCTCGGCATAGACACGCTTCAGTAGATCCTTGATGACCTGCTCTTCGTGGTTGCCCGAGGGCGTGTGTACCCATCCGTCGCCCTCTTCCAGCTCATAGCCCTTGTGGATGAGCAGGGTCACGTCGCCGCCGTCATCGACCACCAGTTCAGGCCCCTTGCCGCCTTTGTGGCTCAGCGCCGCCAGCGTGCAATCCCAATACTCCTCCAGCGATTCGCCCTTCCACGCGAAGACCGGAACGCCCGTCGCCGCAATGGCCGCGGCAGCGTGATCCTGTGTCGAGAAGATGTTGCAGCTTGCCCACCTTACCTCCGCGCCCAGGATGGTCAGAGTCTCAATCAGCACTGCCGTCTGAATCGTCATGTGCAGCGAGCCGGTGATGCGCACCCCGGCCAGAGGCTTGGCGGCCGCGTATTTGTTGCGGATCGACATCAGGCCCGGCATCTCCTGCTCGGCGATGGTGATCTCTTTGCGGCCCCAGCCGGCCAGGTTGAGGTCGGCTACCTTGTAGGCCAGAGCGGTGATTTCTAGGGTTGAAGTTGCCATTCGATTCTCCTTTTATCGTCAAATCGTGATATGTTGATATGTATCAGAGAAGAGCTTATGGCGTCAATTGTAAAAATTCTCCGTGTGCTGGCCGATCCCAACCGGCTTCGCATTCTGCTGCTTTTGGGCGGGGAGGAGCTCTCCGTGGCCGAGTTGCAGGAGATTCTGGTGATGGGCCAGAGCACCATCTCCACGCATCTTTCGCAGTTGAAGCAGGCCGGCCTGGTGGAAGACCGCCGCACGGGCAAGAGCAATCTCTACCGGCTGAAGACCGCCTCCGGCGGGGGTGGCGTTCTGGAGGGGCTGCTGCGGCAAGCCGAGCAGGAGATTCCCGAGGCCGGCTCCGATCAGGCGGCGATGCGCGGCGTCCTCCGCAAGCGGCAGGACAAGATGCGCGCCTTTTTTGACTCTGTGGCGGGGCGGCTCGGCAAGGACTACGTTCCGGGAAAGTCCTGGAAGAGCCTGGCCGAGGCGCTGCTGCGGCTGCTGCCGCCCATGGTCATCGCCGATCTGGGCGCGGGCGAGGGCACCTTTGCGCTTCTGCTGGCCGAGCGGGCCAAAAAGGTGATTGCTGTCGATACCTCAGCCAAAATGATCGAGGTGGGCCGGGAGCAGGCGCTGCGGCACGGCGTCAAAAATGTGGAATATCGGCTGGGCGACATGGAAGAGGTTCCCATCGGCAACGGCGAGGTGGATCTGGTCTTCTTCTCGCAGTCGCTCCATCACGCCCTGCATCCCGAGCGCGCCATCCAGGAGGCGTGGAGGATTCTGGCTCCCGGCGGGCGGATTGTCATTCTCGATCTCGCCCGGCATCGCTTTGAAGAGGCGCGCGAACTCTATGCCGACGAGTGGCTGGGTTTCAGCGAATCGGATCTGGAAGCGATGCTTGGAAAAGCAGGCTTCACCGCGGTGCAGACTTCGGTGGTCCACAAGGAGCCGGAGACGCCGCAGTTCCAGACGCTGCTGGCGGTGGGAAACAAGCGAAGCCAGAGGGTTTCCGAGACAGCCGCTCCATGATAGAAACCGGTCTCAACCTCGAAGTGAAAGGGGGTCACCGTTTCACAGTTTTACAGTAAATAGGGGGAGGGGGTCGGTTCAGGGGTGGTACAGATCAAGGGTTCCTGAGGGAGCTATCCCGTTGCCGCTGGGTTGCCTCCCGCACTCGACTCGTGCTCGCCATTTTCCCCTCGCACCTTTGTATAGTTTGCGCCAATGGAAGGTAATTCTCTGCAAAAACCTGCGGTTGGGGCCGACTGCCTGCGGCGGTCAGGCTGGGCGGTGCCTATCGCCCACCCCCCGCAATGTAAGTAGAAAACGGGGCCCCCATGGCCTTGCACTCGCCGTGAGTATGCTCCAGGCTCTTGCTTCCAACTGTCTGGCCGCAAACCGGGCTGCCAGGGCATCTCTCCTATCGGTGTAGAGTGAGCGTGGGCCAGGAGGCCAGCGCTACCTATACATGCGGCGACCGGCAGCCCGGAGCAAAAGAGGAGATCCACTCTAACCCAACAGGCGAAATGCTCTGATAATCCCAGACAAGAACCCCTCTGGGCGCCGCGAACAGATGCCGTTCCACGGCCTGAAAGATCACGTCAGCCCTTGCGGCTTATTGCGCGCCCTGCTTGAGAATCTCTTCGGCGAAGTAGTTGTGGATCTTGGCCTCGTTGTGGAGGACCTCGAAGTAGGCGTTCTGAAGCAATTGCGCATGGTTGTCATGCAGGCCCTGGCGGATGGCCTGCTGGACGCGCTGGTCGTTCAATCCGCGCTGTCCGGCCGGTTCACGCGCGATCAGCTTGAAGATTGCGTAACCCATCACGCGGCGGCCGGGACCGGTGCTGTCGTAAACGGGAAGGATATCGGTGATCTCTCCCGGCTTGAGCTTGCTGACAGCGTTGAAGACATCCGGCTCGCGGCGCAGTTGCGACTCGGCGATAAAGCCCATGTCCCCGCCGTTGGAGGCGGTGTTCTGATCCTCTGAGAAGTTCATGGCGACGGAGCTGAAGTCCTCTCCGCTGTCGAGCTTGTTGTGCAGGATCTGAATCTTCTTTTTGGCGTCGGCGTCGCCCGAGGCCTTGTTGTTCTGCAGGTTGGCGGTCTGCTGGGCGGGCCCGCTCGTGACGGCGATCTGAGCCAGGTGATACTGCGGCTCGATCAGGTTGAACTCCGCCTTGTGCTCGGCATAGGAGCTGGAAATCTCCGCGTCGGTGATGCTGATCTTCGACTCGATCTCCTTGTTCAGCAGCTTGGTCTTGGTGAGCGAGCGGCGCAGGTCGCGCTTGAGGTCGTCGAGGGTAATGTTGCGCGCCTTGAGCTGCTTGTCAAACTCTTCCTGGGTCCAGGGCGCCTTCATCTCCGTCAGCTTGGCGTTGACGTCCTCGTCGCTGGCGGCCAGGTTGAGCTTGGTGGCGCGCTGCCAGAGGATCTCGTCCTCGATCATCTGGCGCAGGATATTGAGGCGGACGATATCGGCCTGCTCGGCGGAGGGCTTCTGGGGATTGTCGCCAAGATTGGCCTTGTAAATCTTCTCCACATCGGCGCGCAGGATATCCTTGCCGTTGACCGTCGCCATCACGTCTGGAGAAGGCGAGCGGAGGCACGCGCTCATACCGCCAAAAAGCGTTGCCCCGCAAAGAACCAAGACGGCCAAACGGCAGGCAGTGCGGCAAAAAACATTGATTTCCAACCTGATATCTCCTGTGGGGGGTGCAAAGCCCCTCCGGCAATCCAGAATAAATCCCAGAGCCCGTATGGCGATAGGTAATTTCACAAACCTGACCGCCATTTGCCGCTTCTCTAGTGATTCGAGCGGCAGAAAGCGAGTTTGCGAAGACCGGCCGGCTACTTGCCGATTCCCGCAGGCGGGGAAGGCAAACTCTGCGCCGGCGCGGCCGGCGGCTCCACTCCGGCGTCGCGCAGGGCCCGGTCAATGACAGCCCACACCTGTTCCTGGGGCAGTGCGCCGCTGATGCGCGCGCCATCCACAAACAGCGCTGGCGCTCCTTCCACCTGCAGCGAGTCGGCCTCCTTCATCGAGGCGCGCACCTGGGTCTCATCCTGTTTGCCGATGCAGGCCTCCACCTTGCCGAGGTCGAGCTTGCTCAGTGTGGCCTCCTGGCGGGCAATCCGGTCCAGCGCGGCAAAACTCTTGGCATTATCGTGATCCTCGCCGTTGATCTCCTGGCCGTGGGCGTGCACGTAATCCACGTAGGTCCAGTAGGTTTCGTTGTTCTGCGTTCCCAGGCAGTTGGCGTCCACCGCGGCATGAACGGCCCAGGGATGAATCTCGGCGAGGGGATTGTCCCTGTAGATGAATCGCACCTTGTCCTTGTAGCGATCCAGCGTGGCCGGAAAGAGCGTCTTGTGCATGATCGCGCAGTAAGGGCACTCAAGATCGTCAAAGCTGACCACCGTGACCGGGGCCGCGGGGTTGCCGCGGCTGGGGCGGCCAGCCACCTCAATCAGTGGATAGTGGGCCAGATTGTAGGAATCCAGGCGGGCCAGCGTCTGGTTGTCGGTCGAGATCAGGAAGTCTTCCACCTGGGACCTGGTTCCATTCGTGAGCGTAACCGGCAGCGAGTCATAGCCGGGAATCTGGCTTGGTTTGCGCGCGCCGATGGCCACGTGCGTGCCCTCTGCGAGACTGAGCTGGGCGCGGACGATAACCGCGATCTCGTGGTTCAACGCCGACTCCGGCGTCTGCGCGGGGGATTGGGCCTTGCAGCCCACGGCCAGAGCGAGCGCGAGCAGGCCGACTAAGAATTGAATGCGTGCCAAAGGTAAACCCTCTCAGAAAAGGATACTCCAGCTGGACCGGGGGGCGGGCGTGGGGTTTTGCGGTTTCCCACCCATTCGCAAAGGGCGCGAATGGATGGGGCACGGGGCTTTGCGGGCCGGGGAAGGCGCCTAGTACACCGGGGGCAGCGTCGGATCGCGGAAGGCCGAGTTGGAGCGGCGGACGTCGCCCACCGAACCGAAGTTGGCCAGGGTAAAGCTGTAAAGGTACTGCGTCTCGTCGCGGACCGAGCCGAGAGAGAACCGGCGGTAGCCGAAGGTGAGGCCGCAGCAATCCCAGTTATAGACAGCCTGCGCCCCGGCGTATTGCAGCTCGGAGTGGGTGAAGTCGTAGCCGCCGTTGGCAGCCAGGTTGAAGCCCTTGCCGCTGGGCTTCCCGATGGTGAGAAAGGGCTCAATCTGCTGGCTCTTTATGGTGGAAGCGCTGCTTCCGGTCTCGTCGACGGCGTTGAGCAGGGAATGTCCCAGCCCGACCGTCGTGCTGCCCCGGCTATAGCCGGCATAGAGGTTGTCCGCGCCCAGCCTTCCGGCTTTGGGATCGTAATCAAGATCCCACTCGACGCGCAGGTCGTCGATGGCCTCGAAGCGCACCCGCGAGATCACAGGCGAGAGGTTGCGCGGCGAGGTGAGGAAGGCAATCGCGCTCAGGTCCAGAGTGGAGTCGAATACATTGCGCCGGCCGGAGATCAGCGCGCCCCCGAAGTTGGGGTCAATAAAGAACTTCTGCGCAATCTGCCAACTGGCCCACTCGCGCGGCGGCTGCGGCGGGCAGCCTTCCGGAGGAGAATCGTCGCCCGGCTCGGCACAGGACTGCTCCCCTGTGGGGCGCAGATAAAGGCGCTGCGTGACTGAGTAGCCGGCCTCATTTGTATTGGTGGCGATGTCGGTGGTGTCGATGAGGAGAACGTTTTGGGCCTGGCCGCCGATGCCCGCCAGATAGCGGTAAGTGAATTCAGGCTCGATTACGTGGCGCAACTCGCGCTTCCAGCGGGCGAGCGTGAAATCCCGCTCCAGGGCCGGCGGGCGAAGATCCACCGAGGCCTCAAAGCCGCTCCGGTTGAGGGCCTCGTGGCTGATCGTGGGCGTGCCGCCGTTGGCGCCGGTCAGGTCGGGAGTCTGGCTGATGGTATAGGCGGTCTCGCGCACCGCAACCTCCGGCACAAAGCTCCAGCCGCCGGCTGCGAGCGGCAGCGAGAGATGCGGGTAGAGGTCGAAACGGCCGACGTTGCGGGCGTGGAATCCAGGCTCGGAGCGGTTCAGGTAGCCGAGCGACGATCCCATCCCCCCGTAGAGTCCAGATGCGCCCAGCGGCTGGTCGAGCACGTCGAAGCGCAGGCTGGGCAAATGAAGAATCTTTGCCTGGTTGCCGCTGATGGAGTTCTCGTTGGCGTTGGCGGTGCCTGCAAAGGTCTGGAAGCGATCCAGCGAGAGGGAAGAGACAAAGCCTTTATGCGCATGTGTCAGCGAGACGCCGCTCTGCACCTCGGAGCTGACCGCCAGCCAGTAATTGTCGTTGAAGACCAGACGGTAGAGGTAGCTGGAGAGGTACTCGACGTTGCCGGCCAGGCGCGTCTCGGGAGTGAGGTCCTTGCGGCCCAGGGCATTGATGTCCACGCCGCCCTGGTTGACAAGGTGCGTGGAGGCGGGCTGGGTGGGGGTGGCGGGGACCGTCTGTTCAATGCCGCGGTCAAAGAGGGCGTTCCAGCGCACGGTCAGGTGGTCGAGCCCAGGGCCTTTATAGCGGAAGTCCCCGTTGGGAGCCCAGCCGCGCTTGCTGTAGTACTCCGTGCCGGCAATCATGTCCATGTCGCGGCTGATCACCCAGTAGACCTGCTCGCCAAAGGTGTAGCCCCTGATCGACGATCCGGTGCTGACGACGGGGATGAGAAACCCGCTCTCGCGGCCCGTCTCGTCGACTGGATGCTGAAGGTAGGGCAGGTAAAAGATGGGCGCGCCGAGAAACTTGAAGAGAACGTTGGAGGTTGACGCCATGCCGCCGGCCAGTTGGATGGAGCGGGAGTACAACTGCCAATCCGGCCGGGGCAGGCGGCAATTGGTAATGGCGCCGTCGACAATCCTGTAGCGGCCTTCGCCCGTCTGCAGCAGCACCCTGCCGGTAAAGAGCAATGGATTCACCGTGGAATAAACCGCCGTGCGGCCGATTGTACGCACGCCCTGGGAGCCATGGACATTGTAAAAGCGGGCGGTGTGCATATTCAGGCGCATGTCGCCGCGGGTGGCGTTGATGAGCACATCCTCGGGTCCGCCGGCAAGCTGCAGGTTGCCCTCGGCTTCCAGCACGGTGGTGTCCTGGTGATAGATGACTTTGTCTGCCCGCAGAATGTAGCCGCGATAGTGAACCACGACCTCGCCGCTGAGGGTCCAGGTGTCGCCCACGCGGCTCTGGCGCTGGGCCTCCCACTCCACCGGCACGCCGGTTGCGGGCGCCGGCTCCGGCTGAGCCACGGGCAGAATCTCCTGGCTGGGGTCGTCCGGCAGGGGGGCTGCAACTTCGGCGGCGGAGCTTGCTCCGTTCTCCTGGCTAGCCGGAGGTGCCGCATTGGTCAACGCCTGTCCCCGGATTTGCAGGTGACAGAGGGCCAGCATCGTGATAAACACTAAGTTACGAGGACGCATCCCAGGACCAAGGTCAGCATAGCAAAACAGGCTGGCCTGGCATCGGGGACGCGGCCGCGCAGCTCTGGCAGCAGGCAAAAACCGGGTGGTCTTCCTCGCTCGGCTCCCGCGCAGTACTCTCGCGGACCGGGCCATGCTTGTTTTTCGCCGCGCAATCTCTTTCCATTTTTGACGGTAAAGTCCGAGAGCTCCGGCCGCGCCGGGACCGAAGGACCGCAACAGTCGCCCTGAGCCTGAAGCAATCGGCTCGGAAGGCGCGCCAGAAGGGAAGAATCGAGCCTTGAGCACATCTATTGGCCAGCCGAATCCCGCAACCTCCTGGAAGCAGGAGGTGAGCCAGCGCATTGCCGCGCACCAAAGCCGCAGGGGGCCTTCCGCAGGAAAGCCTGCCGCGCCCGTCCATATCCGGCAGGGCTCGGGCGGTCGCGCTGGCCAGGCCGCCGCCCGGGTGGCGGCACGCTATGCGCAGGCTCCGAGTTACAGCCAGATGCTGGAGGTCGAAGCCAATCCAGCGCCGCGCGCCGGGGATCTTGCTCCCCAGGCGGCCCTGACGGCCCAGGCCGCATCGCAGTCCGCGGTCGCGGGCCCGCAGGCTGTCCCCGCCGGCCCGCGCCTGTGGCAGCCCGAGGTTTCACAGCCAGGGGCGCCGCTGCGCTCCGCCACGCCGGAGCGCGAGTTGAGCGCCATGCCTTTTCTGACTGGCGAGCCACACTCGCTCCCGGCCTCGCTGGAGGCCTGGGAAAACGAGTACGCCCACGCCCGCTGGGAGCCTGATCTGCGCTTGCTGCCCCTGGTTCCGGCTTCAGAGGCTGCGGAAAGACTCAGGGATTCGAGTGAAACTGACGGAAAGCGTCCCTCCGCGGCTAAAGCCGACGTTGACTCTATTGACCTTGCACGGGGGTTAAAACCCCCGTCTCCCTCCGAATTGAGTTTGTCCGCAGACTGTTCAGCACCGGTTCAAGCGCCGGCCGCCCCCCAGACGCCGCGCCGGACGATCGGCGGCGCGTCTTCGGCCGAAGAGAGTTGCGAGAGGCCGACACCGGCTCCGGAGTTGGTTGAAGAGCTATGGGATGGCGCGGATGTTGAGCCTGAGGAGCCGGCAGTTTCGGCCCACGCCAACCTCATCGAGTTTCCGCGCGAACTGGTGGCTGCCCGCAGGATGCGCCCGCGCCGGGCTGAAGGGCCTTTCGCGGTGGAAGAGCTGGGAAAGCAACTGAAAATCTTTGAGGTGGACCCCGCCACCCTCTCGACCGGCGCTGACACAACCGGCATCCTGCCGGGGTCTGCCTGGCCGGAAGCCGATTGGTCGGGCATCGAACTGGAAGCTCAATCCCGTGAGGAACCTGACTTTGAGGAGACGCCCGCTCCGGAAGTGGCTCCGGAACTGGCGCCCATGAGCCGCAGGCTGTTGGCGGCTATGGTGGATGGCGCGCTGATGGCCGGGGTTGGCCTGGGGTCGGCCTTCGCAGCCGCAGCTGGCATCGGCCATCCGCTGGCCCCAAGAATCGTCGCACTCGGCGCGGTCTCCGCCCTCCTGCTCGCCGGCATGATTTACGAGACGCTCTTCCTCACCCTGGCCGGGACCACGCCGGGCATGTGGTGCGCCCGCATCTCCCTGTGCACCTTCGACGACCAGATTCCTACCGGCGGCCAGATCCGCAGCCGTCTGGGAGCGCTGCTGCTCTCCGTGGTTCCGATGGGATTGGGCATCGCCTGGGCGCTCTTTGATGACGAGCACCTCTGCTGGCATGACCGGCTCTCGCAGACCTACCTGCGCAAGTGCTGAGAGTTTCCGCGAGCGCCGCGAGCCTTGGCATAAGCGGCTGATCCGCTCGACGTTGCAATGCCGGCCATCGCGGCATATACTTATGTATATGCCATCTCCACGGGAGGGTGCGATGCAACGTACAGCCAAAGTTTTCATGAACAATCGGAGCCAGGCAGTCCGGCTCCCGAAAGAGTTTCAGTTCGCCACCTCTGAGGTGTTCATCCGCAAACAGGGCGACGACGTGATCCTCTCCGCCCGCCCCAAGGACTGGTCGGCCTATCTCGCATCGGACGCTGTAGCCTCGAAGGAGTTCATGGAGGGGGTTGAGGATCTGCCGGTTCAGGAGCGTTCTCTCTGATGCCCCTCTATATGCTTGACACCGACATTTCCTCTTACATCATGAAGCGCGCGGACGACACTGTTCTCAGAAGGCTTCAGAGGGTTGCGGTAAGCGATGTCTGCATCTCCGCGATTAGTAAATCCGAGATGGTGTATGGGATCGAGGTGTCGCCACGGCGGCAGAAGGACCAGGCAGCGCTCGATGAGTTTCTGCGATATGTTGCGGTTCTGGAGTATCCCGCGGCGGCTGCTCTCGATTATGCAAGAATCCGCGCCGATCTCAAGGCGCGCGGAGCGATCATCGGCGGGAACGATATGCTGATCGCGGCGCACGCCCGCTGCCTCGGGCTTACTTTGGTGACCAACAATACCAGGGAATTCGGGCGCGTGAAGAGCCTCAAGATTGAAAACTGGACCGAGCCGGCAGGTTAGAGCAAGGCAGCCACCCGGCGTAGTCGCCCCTGCGGGGCGCGTCGATTCTGAATCCGCGGCAAAAACGCTGCCGGAATCGATTCCGGCAGCGTGAAGGAAAGAGGGCGGCAGCCTCGGGGCCCCGGTGATCAGCTTTCATGACCGAGCCCCCGCAGATCAGGGTGTGGCTGCCGCCGTCTCTGAGGGGCCTAAGAGTGCGCGGCCCGCAATGCGGACTTGCCCACCGGCTGGCTCCTGCCGGATAGTCTTCCACCGGCCTGCCGGTCGCTTTCCAGGCGGAACTGGCGAATCATGCCGTCCAGATCGCTGGCCAGCGAGGCCAGATTCTTGAGAGCCTCGACGGCCTCCTCGGCGCCTTGCGCATTCTCGACCGACAACTGCGAGATCTGGCCGGCGGACTCGGAGATTTCGCTGGAGGCGGAGGTCTGCTGGGTGGCGGCGGTGGCGATAAGGTGAATCTGGTGCTCCACCTGTTTGGACGACTCGATGATCGCCTCCAGGCTCTTGCGGGCGTGGGCGGTTTCTCCCATGCCGGTCTCAACCGCAGCCCGGCTGTCCTGCATCACCTGGAGGGTCTCGCGGGTCTCCTCCTGAATGCTGCGGATGGTGCCTGAAATCTCTTCCGTAGCGCTTTTGGTGCGTTCGGCCAGGCGACGCACCTCGCCGGCGACGACGGCAAATCCGCGGCCATGCTCGCCGGCGCGGGCTGCCTCGATGGCCGCGTTCAGAGCCAGCAGGTTGGTCTGTTCGCTTATCTCCTGGATGACATTGACCACCTTGCCGATTTCCTCGGAGCGATGGGCCAGGGACGTCATCTTGTTGGAGACCGAACTGGTGGCCGCGGCAATCTTCTCCATGGTGACGGCGGCGGCCTGCATCACTGTTCCGCCCTGGTTGGCCGTCTCAGCCGATACGCGGCTGGCGCGGGCCGCGCTCTCGGCGTTGTGGCTGATCTCGCCGATGGTCGCGGTCATCTCCTGCGCCGCGGCGGCGATCTGGTTGGTCTTGCTGGACTGGGTGTGGGCGTTGCCGGCGGTCTCGACCGACCGGGCGCTGATCTCGGTGGTGGCTGCCGAGAGCGTCTCCGCGCCCTGGGCGACGGACTGGAGCACGCTGCGGATGGAGGTCACGCTGGTGTTGATCGCTTCGCCAAGCCGACCGATCTCATCGGTACCCGACACCCTCATCTCCACCGTAAGATCCTTGGCAGCCATCCGCTCCAAAGCGGCAGTGCCCCTGGCGATTCGCGGCGCGATCTCCCGGGTGAGAATCATGCCAATAAACGCGCAGAGCAGCACGATCAGCAGGGCCACCGCGGAACTGATCCAGGTCGCTCTGACGCTGGCCTCCGTTGCGCCGTCGGAGGCCTCCGTCCCCAGCTTTGCGTGAATCAGAAATCTCGTGTCTGCCGCCGTCAACGCATCAGACAGCGCTGTCATCGTCGCGTCCGAGGAGAGAAGATCCAGCGCATCCCCCGCCTTGCCCGCGGTCAGCAGACCAACCCCGCGATCGCTCGCGTCCTGATACTGCTTGATTGCCCCCGTGAATTTCTCGTACTGCTCCCGCTCCTGTGGAATAATGAGCAGATCGATCGTCTTCAGCGACTCTTTGTACTCCACAATCGCCATCTGCCGCTTGCCGAGGTGATCCGAGGTACATGCCGGAGTCTGACACAGCATCAACTCCAGGTCCTCGCGCCGCTCGGTGCTGACGCCATTGCGAATGGTGCCAATATTAACCAGGGACGGAAAATGACTCCGGCTGACATCCGCGCTCTTTGCCGCGATGCTCCTGAAGGTGATGAAGGTGAATGCGCCCAGCACAATGCACAGGCCGCAGACAATGCCGAAGGCGAGGATGAACTTGCGGGAGATGGGGAGATTGCGCAGCCACTGCATGCCGGGAACCCTTTCTCAGGCGACTCCCGGATTTCATCGGCGAAATTGGGCCTGACTTGAGTACTTTCACTTGCCGGACTTGCGGTAAGGCAGAGAAGATCCGGCGGGCCGGGAATTAAAGCTGCTTCGACATGACGATGCAGTGGCATTCGGCCCCGGATTTGAGTGGGCGCGAGGGTTTGAACTCCTCCATGCCGGTCTCGATGTAGCCAAACCTGCGATAGATGGGAGGCAGCTCAGGCCGCAGGCTGAGGACGGTGATGTCCACCGCCTCGCAACCGTGGCGGCGGAGGTGGTCTTCGGCGGCCTGGAAGATGCGGCGTGCCAGGCCCTTGCCCTGGTGCGCGGGGTCCACGGCGAGCTGGCCCAGATAGCCGCGGACACCTGAGGGTTCTCGGCGCACTTCCGTGTAGACGCAGCCCAGAAGCCGCCCGGAGCTGTCTTCGGCCATCAGGATCGTTCCCTTTTGCATCATCGCCGCCAGGCGTTCGCCGTCCGTGCGCGTGCCTTCAAGAAAGGTCTCGATAGCGAATGCAGAGTTGATCAGCGGAATCAGGCGCGGACAGTCGGCCTCGGAGGCCAGGCGGACGCGGGCCGGAGAGCCGGGCTCGGAGGTGAGAGTTTCGTTCTGAGTCATGGGCCTCAATTTGGGAAAAGACAGCGCGGCAATCAGGTGGCCTTTGCGTCCTAAGACGATTTTAGCGTTCTTCCGGCCGGAGTCTTCACCCGCCTTGAACTGAGCGTGGCGCATTGACTGCCGGGAACTTCCCGCCGTAGGCTCATAGCATGGAATTCAAGGTAAGCGAGTTGGAACGGGAGCCGATCGACTTTGAGGTCGAAGTGGCTCCGGGAACGGTTGATCTGGGGCAGGAGGCGGAGCAGCAGGGGCCGCTGGCCGCATCCGGCCATGCCGAGGTGCTGCACGAGCACCGGGGCCCGAAGGATATCGTGGCCGATATCCGGCTCAGGGGACGGTTTTCCGGCAACTTTGAGGTTCCCTGCGCACGCTGCGTTGAGCCGGTCAAGATTCCGCTGGAGGCCGATTTCGACCTCATCTTCCGGCCTGTGGCAGCCGACGCCGACGCCGCGGAGCGGTCGATTACCCCACAGGAGACCGAAATCGGTTATTATCAGAAAGACAGCCTTGTGCTTGAGGATGTGCTGCGCGAGCAGGTGCTTTTGTCCCTGCCGGTCAGGACGCTTTGCAAGCCCGACTGTAAGGGACTTTGCCCGCGCTGCGGCGCGAACCGCAACCGCCAGGACTGCTCCTGTGTCGGAAGCGACCCCCGGTGGGAGGCGCTGGCCGATCTCCGCAGCAGGATCGAGTCAAAGGAAACAAGCCCCAAAAGAAATTGAGGGTGCTCGCCCGCGCCGAAAGGCAGTCAGGATGCCGTATGGCCTGAAGCCGGCGGGAAACGAAAGGAATTGTTGTCATGCCGAATCCGAAGAGGCGCCACTCCACGCGCCGCACCGCACTTCGCCGCTCCCACGACTTTCTGACCGCAACAGGCTTCTCCGAGTGCCCCGCCTGTCACCAGAAGAAGCTGCCGCATCACGCTTGCCCCAAGTGCGGAGAGTACAAGGGCCGCGCCGTGCTGGACATCAAGGAAGCCGCCAAGTAAGAGCCAGCAGCCATGCTCATCGATATTGCTCTTGACGCCGTAGGCACCGATAAAGCTCCCGAGGCGGAGATTCGCGGGGCAATTCTCGCCTGCAAGGCTCTGCCTGTTCGCGTCCACCTGGTTGGACCGGAACAGGAGTTGCGCGATCTTCTGGACGAACACCTGGGAAACGAAGACCTGCCCATCGTCATCCACCATGCCTCGGAACGCATCGGCATGGAGGAGAAGGCGGCGCACGCGGTGCGCACCAAGAAGGACAGCTCGATCCGCGTGGGACTGAAGCTGGTGCGCGATGGCGTGGCGGCGGGCTTTGTGACCGCCGGCAACACAGGCGCGGCCATGGCCACAGCCAAGATGGTGCTGGGCGCTTTGCCGGGAGTGGACCGTCCGGCGCTGGCCACCCCCATGCCCAGCTCGAAGGGCAATCCCTGTGTGCTGCTCGACGTCGGCGCCAACGTGGATTGCAAGGCGAACAACCTGGCCCAGTTTGCCGTGATGGGCGAGATCTATGCCCGCAGCGTGCTCAAGATCGCCTCGCCACGCGTGGGCCTGCTCAATGTTGGCGAGGAAGAATCGAAGGGCAACGACCTTACGCATGAAGCCTTTCCGCTGCTCAAGGCGCTGCCCATCCGCTTTGTGGGCAACGTGGAGGGCCGCGATATCTTCTCGGGCCAGGCGGACGTAATCGTCTGCGACGGCTTTGTGGGCAACGTGGCGCTGAAGACCAGCGAAGGCGTCGGCCGGTTTGTGCGCGACGTGCTGCGCGAGTCGCTGACCCGCACGGTCACCGCCAAGGTGGGCGCGCTGCTCTCACGCCAGGCCTTCAACGAGTTTCGTCACCGGCTCGACTATCGGGAGTATGGCGGAGCGCATCTGCTGGGGGTACGCGGTGTGTGCATCATCGGCCACGGCTCCTCCAACGACCGCGCCATCTTCAACGGCATCCGCGTGGCCTATGAGTCCGCCAAGGCGGGCACCATCCAGAGCATCGAAGCCGAGTTTGCCACCCGCCCCAGGCTGAACGGCCATCCGGCCAGCCACTCGGAGAATCCGGACAATCCGGCGGCCGCTTCCGGCACAACAGTACAATAGGCTCCTATGCCTGCCGATTCCAACCAATCTCGCGCCTTCGACCCTTCGGTGCTGGGCCAATTGGCCTGTCCCGCCTGCCTGGGAGAGCTTCTCCTCGACGGGGACAAGCTGGCCTGCGTGGAGTGCGGCCGATCCTATCCGATTGTGGATGGGATTCCGGTGTTGATTGCCGGGCGGGAAAACCCGTAAAGCCGAGTTGGAACACTCACAGACTGTCTATCTTTCGCTCGTCAGCTTGCGGATGATCCCCTTCGCGCTCCCGATAGGCTGCCTCGGCGAGCTGCGCCTTGAAGCCGCCGGCCTGCTCTGCGCCGCCTGCGGCCGCACCTGCCCATTGTGGATGAAATCCCGGTGCTGATTGCCGGTCGGGAAGAGAGCCCACAAAGCAAGCAGGGAGTATAAGATTGGTCTAGAACAGAGAGACAAAAAGGAAGTGTTGGTTTGAATGCGATCGGCAACGTCCTCCGTTATGCGACCTGAACCCAGCTTCTATCAGGTCACCCAAATGGTGTATTGGGCGCATTCACTCGCATGACTCCACCTTTCTCGCGATTCGAGAGCCGCCTCACCGTTTGGAGGATTCCTGTGTTTCGAAAGATGCCCGCCCTCGCTGGCCTTTGGATCGGCACGCTTTCCTATCTGGTTGTCATCGCGATGTTTGTATCCTTCGGCCCTTCCGGGTGCGGGGGCGGTTCTTCGGCTCCGGCCATCAGCGTTGCTGTAAGGGCATCGGCAGGGACCGTGGATGGGAACGATTCAACGACGCTGACGGCAACAGTGGCCAACGACCCTACCAGCGCGGGAGTCTCCTGGACCGTGAACGGCGGCGGCACGCTTTCCAACAGGTCGACCTCCTCGGCAACCTACACGGCGCCCGCGCCTTCCAACTCGGCGCTGACGGTCACGGTGACAGCCACCTCGGCAGCCGACCCAAGCAAGACGGCGAGCGCGACGATCATCGTGGCGGCCCGCCCGGCGACAACGGCTGCGGGATTGGGTTCGGGCGCCGTGGGAATGGCTTACTCCCAGCAACTGGCGGCCTCCGGGGGCGTTCCCCCGTACACCTGGAAAGTGACGAGCGGCACATTGCCGGCCTGCCTGACGATCACCGCATCGGGTTCGGGAGGGTCGATTGCGGGCACACCCAATGCATCCTGCGCGGGGACCTACAGCAACCTGGTCTTTCAGTTGACCGATTCGGGCACGCCCGATGCGTTGACCGCGACGACGGCGGCGCTGACCCTGACCATCGCCGCGGCGCCTGCCATCAAATTCGGCGGCGCTTTGCCGGATCCGGCGACCCTTGGCGTTGCCTATACAGGCAGCGCAGCGGCCGCAGGCGGGGCTGGCGCGCTGACATACTCATTAACAGGCGCGCTGCCCACAGGACTAAGCCTGAACACGAGCACCGGCGCGGTGACCGGAACGCCCACGGCCGTGGGCGCCTACGGCTTCTCAGTGACGGCAGCCGACGCCTACGGGGACTCGACGAGCCAGTCTTATTCGATTGGGGTCGACTACCCCATCAGCGTTGCTGTAACCTCGGCGGCGGGGACCGTGGATGGGAGCGATTCAACGACGCTGACGGCAACGGTGGCCAACGACCGGAACAGCGCGGGCGTCTCCTGGACCGTGAGCGGCGGCGGCGCGCTTTCCAACACGTCGGCCTCCTCGGCAACCTATACGGCGCCCGCGCCTTCCAGCTCGGCGGTGACGGCAACGGTGACAGCCGCCTCGGCAGCCGACACAAGCAAGACGGCGAGCGCGACGATCATCGTGGCGGCCCGCCCGGCGATCACGGCTGCGGGATTGGGTTCGGGCGCCGTGGGAACTGCTTATTCCCAGCAACTGGCGGCCTCCGGGGGCGTTCTCCCGTACACCTGGAAGCTGACGAGTGGCACATTGCCGGCCTGCCTGACGATTACCGCATCGGCTTCGGGAGGGTCGATTGCGGGCACACCCAATGCATCCTGCGCGGGGACGTACGGCAACCTGGTCTTTCAGTTGACCGATTCGGGCACGCCCAATGCGTTGACCGCGACGACGGCGGCGCTGACCCTGACCATCGCCGCGGCGCCGGCCATCACATTTGGCGGCGCCATGCCGGATCCGGCGACCCTTGGCGTTGCCTATGCAGGCAGCGCGGCGGCCGCAGGCGGGGCTGGCGCGCTGACATACTCATTGGCAGGCACACCGCCCACAGGACTGAGCCTGAACACGAGCACCGGCGCGGTGGCCGGAATGCCCACGGCCGTGGGCACATCCTGGTTCTCAGTGACGGCATCCGACGCCTACGGGGACTCGAACAGCCAGTCTTATTCGATTGGGGTCAGCATTCCGGATGCTTCTCCCATCAAGCATATTGTCGTGATCATGCAGGAGAATCGGACGTTCGATAACCTCTTTAACGGTTTCCCTGGCGCCGATTCGGCCCAGAGCGGCATGAGCAAGGGCACGGTGGTGCCGCTATCGCCAGTCCCGCTCGCTGGAACGTACATTCTAGACAACTCCCACCGGAGCTGGTGGAAGGCCTGGGACAACGGCCAGATGGACGGGTTCACACAAAACTTCGCGGGAATTGGAACTCCTCCCCTGTATCCCTACTCCTACGTGCAGTCAAGCGATATTCAACCGTACTGGGCCCTGGCAACCCAATATACCCTCGGGGACAGAATGTTCCAATCGGATGCCGGCCCCAGCTTCGGCGCGCATCAGTACTTGATCGCCGGCCAATCAGGTGAGGCTGATGAAGATCCCACCAGCAAATTCTATGGATGCGACGCCCCCGCCGGCACCACAGTGGCGCTGATTGGTCCCAACGGCACGGATCTTCCCGGGGTTTACCCGTGTTTCGATTACCAGACGATGGCCGATACACTCGACGCCAACGGAATTACATGGAACTACTATTCTTACGGGACGAGTTCCAATTTTGAGCCTTTTGAGGCTATCCGTCACATCTTTTATGGAAATGACTTCAAGACCAATGTCATTGCACCGCAGACTAAGGTTCTTACCGATATCGCCAACGGTAAACTGGCGGAGGTAACCTGGGTTACTCCGGATTTAGCTCATTCCGACCATCCGGCAAGCAACAGCAGTGAGGGACCGGACTGGGTTGCCTCGGTCGTCAACGCCATCGGCGCGAGCCCCTTCTGGAATTCAACGGCAATCTTTATTACCTGGGATGACTGGGGAGGCTGGTACGACCATGTCGTTCCGCCGGTAATCGACAACATGGGACCGGGATTCCGGGTTCCGCTGATCGTCGTTTCCCCCTACGCGAAGCATGGATATGTGTCGCACCAGGTCTACGAGACGGCCAGCTTTCTCACCTTCATAGAAAAGAACTTCAACCTCCCCAACCTCGGAACTCGCGACGCCACGGCAAACGACCTTTCCGACTGCTTCGACTACTCCCAAGCGGCCGCTCCGTACACCCCGATCAAGACCAACGTTTCGGCGGATGTGCTTCTGCACGAAAAACCCTCCGGGCCGCCGGATGACGATTGAGGGCCGGTTCCTATCGGCAGTCTTTCTCATGCGGGGAGTCATTCGCGGTTCATGACCAGATGCGCGCGGCGGCTTTCATGAGACCGCTTGCAAAGACAGGAAAACGCAGTTCGCCTGCTCCGCTTGCAAGCTGCATCTATTTACCCTGGTGCTGAAATGAATTCTTTCCACCAAGCAACGAACACAAGCATTCTGATCTTTGGTTTTGTCCTGCAATGCGTCCTTGTGTTCGTGGTCTTTCGCAGAGGCGTTGCACGCAGATTTCCGATCTTTGCGTCGCTGCTCGTTTTTCAGCCCGCGCGCGCCGCATTGTTGTTTGGGTTATCTGGTCATATCGACAAAGGCCTTGCAAGCTCGCTTTATGAAGTGTCCTCGTTCCTCGATGTTGCCCTCCAGTTGATGGTAGTGGCCGAGCTCGCGCTGCACCTCATCCGCGACATGGGAGGGTGGACCCGGTTTCGCGTTCTTCTCTGCCTCGCGCTGGCGGGCGCTGCAACCGTCTTCACATGGATCACGCTCATGTTGGTGCCCAATCGCATCTTCAACGACCGCTTGCAGCTTTTTGCATGGTTCGTCCTGCTGGCTCTCTTCGGCGCAGTCTTGAAAGGCTCCAGATCTGCAAATCTGACGCGCATCTCCGCGGGCTTCGCGGTCTTTTCTCTGATGCAATTCTCGACACTGGCCGGCCGAACGGCTGCCTTCCTGCATCGCGATGCAGGTCAATATGTCGCGTGGTTCTATCTTCCGGCCGTCGGTTATCTCGCAATCGTGGTTTTCTGGCTCATCGCGTTGCAAAATGAATCGGAACAAATCCGAACGCGTTCGAAGCGGGCCGTTTCACGGAATACACCCGCAAAATCTCTGCGCAAGCCATTAAGATGAGAGCCATGTTTGGATTTGGATCCAAAAATGCTGGTCGTTGAGCACCGAAGCTGCCACTCGAAGCCGCGGCAGAGCTTTTAGGACAGAGCCTGACTCGCAGAGGATTCCATCCTGGAGCGATGGCCAAACTGAAAATAATTAACAATTTTGTTAATCGCTAATTTCTGGCATACAATATGAGCCATGCTCAATGGACTCGACATTCTGATCCTCTTGAGGCTTTCTCTTGAGAGCGAAGGGCGAATTCCATCGAAAACGCTGGCTGAAGAGCTTTTTATCTCTCCCCCGGAGGTTTCATCATCCCTGAAGCGGTCTCAGTTCTCGGGCCTCCTCTCCCGGTCAAACTCCGAAAAACGCGTGAATCGAACTGGTTTGCTGGAGTTTCTGAGCCATGGGCTGAGGTATGTTTTCCCTGCCGAAAGAGGCTCGCTCACCCGTGGAGTTCCAACCGGCGCGGCGGCCGAACCGCTGAAGGCCTACTTTGGGCAGGACAACGACCCTCCGCCGGTCTGGCCCTATGCGCACGGAACGGTACGGGGGTATTCCTTCCTGCCGCTGCACCGGCAGGCGCCCAAGGCTGCGTTGCGCGATGCGAGACTCTATGAACTGCTGGCGCTTGTGGACGCCGTGCGCGGAGAACGAACCAGGGAGCGCAAGCTGGCCATCGACGAACTAACAAGGCGGTTGAAGGACGGCCATGCCTGATTCCAATCTCCTGCTTTTGGAAGAGGCGGCGGCGAGGCTCAACGCGCTTCTCGATGAGGTTGTATTTGTTGGAGGCGCAACACTGAGCCTGCTCATTACGGATCCTGGCGCGGCGCCGGCGCGCGCCACGATCGATGTCGATGTGATCGCCAGGATCGCGACCTACAGTGAATACAACGACTTCTCAGAGCGTCTTCGAGCATGCGGCTTTGTCGAGGATAGGCGCGAAAATGCTCCCGTATGCCGCTGGGTTCATGGCGGCCTTACGCTGGATGCAATGCCGGTTGAGGGGATTCTCGGATTCAGCAACCGGTGGTACCGCGGCGCTCTCGAGGCTGCGCGGCAGGTGGCGTTGCCGAGCGGCAGGCGGATTCGCGCCATCACCGCTCCCTATTTTCTGGGTTCCAAGATCGAGGCATTCCGAAGCCGGGGCGAACAGGATTTCTATGCCAGCCACGATCTGGAAGATTTTGTCTCCGTCATTGACGGCCGCGAATCGATTTGTGAGGAGGTTGCTTCCGCGCCCGCCGATCTCCGCTGCTACCTGGCTGTTGCGGCAAAGGAATTGCTGGAAGAAGCGCGTTTTCGCGATGCGCTTCCCGGTTACCTCTTGCCCGATCCGGCAAGCCAGCAACGCATCGGCGACGTGCTCCGGAAGCTCAACGCAATCTACCGCCGGCGATAGAACGGAGCCACAATCAGCAGGGCGAGGCCGATGGCCGCAGCCAGTGCGAGGGCGGCCAGCGCATACAGCAGCTTGAGGCTCGGTCCCCTGGGCTGCAACTCCTCCTTGCCGGTATCGGAGGCGGGCGGCAGAATCTCTGGCTCACTCATACTTCAGCGACTCCACGGGGTCCATCTGCGCGGCGCGGGTGGCGGGAACGGTGCCGAAGACCACTCCCACCAGCGTCGCCGCTGCAAGGGCAATGAAAATCGACCAGACGGAGATCGGCAGGTCGTAGTTGGTCAGCAAGCGAATCGACAAGGGCACGGAAAGCCCCACGGCGATGCCAACGATGCCGCCGACCAGCGAGATGATCACCGCCTCGGCGAGAAATTGGAGCTTGATCTCGCGGGCGGTGGCGCCCATCGCCTTGCGGATGCCGATCTCCCGGATGCGGGAGCGCACGTTGGCCAGCATGATATTCATGATGCCCACCCCGCCCACCGCCAGGGTGACAGCGGCCACGGCCACCAGCACCAGGGTCAGAGCGTTGGCGATCTTGGCGGCCGTGGTCAGCAGCTCTTTCAGTGTCTGCGTCTGATAGACGGAGCTCGTCCGGTGGCGCGCCGAAACGATGCGGACGATCTCCTTGGCGGCATCGGGAACCTCGTCCATGCTGCGCATCGAAAAGTAAATCTGCTTGACGTTTTCCGAGCCGGAAAAGTACCGGGCCACCGAATAGGGAACCAGGATGGTCCGGTCCTGGATCTCCGATTGGCCCATGTCGTCCACGCTCTCCTTGAAGACGCCGATAATCGTGAACGGAATGCCGCTGATCTCGAAGTTCTGGCCGACAGCCGCATCCGAACTGCCGAAGCGGTCGTGGGCGAAGATCTCCGAGACCACCGCGCACTTGATGTGGGCTGAGTTGTCCGCATCGTCGAAGAAGCGGCCATCGGGAACAATCAGGTTGCGGATCTGCTGATATTGCGGGCTGACGCCCAGCACCAGCGTATCCCGGACGATGCCGGAGCCAAAACTGATGCGGGCATGCAACTCCATCACCGGCGAAGAAAACATCACGCCGGGAACCTGCGCGAGCACGGCCTTCTCGTCTTCGCGGGTGAGCGAGTCGTTGTAGACCATGCGTTCCGCGCCGATGGCGCCCCCGCCCGAGTATTCAAGTTCGATGGAGTTGGTGCCGATCTTCTGAATCTCGCTCAGAATGAACTGCTTGCCGGTCAGCCCTATGGTAACCACCAGGATCACCGAGGCGGTGCCGATGACCATGCCCAGCGCGGTCAGCGCAAAGCGCAGCTTGCCGGCGCGAAAGCTGTCGAGGGCCAGCTTCAGAATCTCGCTCAACACCATGGTGCGGCGGGCGCTCAGCAGCGTCTGCTCAAAGGTGCTGTGGCGGGCGTGGTCGGACTGATCCATAAATACAGCTTACAGTGGTCAGTGAACAGTGAACAGTGACCTGTTGAACGCGGACCGTGGAGAGAATAGCCGATTTGCTTCCGCGATTCGCAAACCGTCCGCTGCCAGTTGCCCACCAGCCACTGACCACTGACCACTGTTCCCTGTCCACTGTCCACTGTCCAAAAAACAACCCCGGCCAGAGCCGGGGCTGCCGTGAAACGGAACGGGGGAGGGCCTAGGCCTTCGCCACTACGCGGTCCACTTCCTTCAGACGGGCGGCCTTGCCGCGCAATCCGCGGAGGTAGAAGAGCTTGGCGCGGCGCACCTTGTAGCTGCGAATCTTCTCGACCTTGTCGACGACCTTGGAGTTGAACGGGAAGATGCGCTCCACGCCCTGGCCAAAGCTCATCTTGCGAACGGTAAACGTCCCCTGGGGGCCTTTGTTGATGGCGATAACCAGGCCTTCAAAGGCCTGCAACCGCTCCTTTTCGCCTTCTTTGATCTTCACCTGGACGCGAACCTGGTCGCCGGGAACGAACTCGGGAAGGTCGGTGCGCTTGAGCTTGTCTGCCAGGCGCTGCATAACGGGATGAATTGACATGGTGTTTTCCTGCGTTTGGACTCAGAACTTTCAGTTTAGCAGAGAACTGCATCCGCTGCCTAATCTGTTCCCCAGGGCCGGATGCGCTATAGTTCCGGGTATGGATGAGAAACGCGAATTGCTGCGCCATATGCTGGCCATCGTGGCCTACCGGGCCACACGGGCCCTGGAAGGCGCGCCCGACCACTTTGCCGGATTTGCCGGAGCCGGGCGGATGCCCGTGCAGATTCTGGCCCACATGGGTGACCTCTTTGACTGGGCGCTCAGCGCGGCCATGGGCCAGGAGCGCTGGCGGGCCACGCAGCCGCGCGCCTGGGCCGAAGAGCAGCAGAGATTCTTCCAGTCGCTCCAAACCTTCGATGCCTTTCTGGCCACCGGCGGGCCGCTGCACGCTTCGGTCGAGCAGTTGCTGCAAGCGCCTGTGGCCGACGCGCTCACCCATGTGGGCCAATTGGCCATGCTTCGCCGGCTCTCCGGCAGCCCCACGCGCGGGGAGAACTTCTTTGCCGCCGAGATCAAGGCCGGCCAGGTCGGCGCGGACCAGCCCGCCGCGGCGAGGCCGTTCAAGGCGCGATAGGCATCGATCCTATTGGAAGGCCAACGGCCTCCACACCCCATCCTCTTTGAGCGCCAGTTGAATCGGACGGGGCGGGCCGAGCGGCGGGACGGTGACTTCAATCCAAAGCTCCTGCCCGCGTTTGAGCCGGGTCGGGTCCGCGGCATGTTCGGCGATGTAGAAGTCCACCGGCTCGTCAAGGCGCAGGGCATCGCAAGCGGTTCCCGGCATCGCTGAGACCATCACTCCCTTCGAGGTGAGATCAGCCTCTGGAATCCGGATCGCCATCAGCTTGTTCTTCTCCACCTTGAGCTTGGCGCGGAAGGCAGCGGCTCCCCGCCAGTTGACGGTGAATCCGTTGGGCCGGGTGGTGCCGTCGGCGTTGCGCGGAAAGGTGGCGTCAAAGGCGCTGGGTAGCGTGCTCTGGCAGCCGTTCACCGTCAGTTGCAGGCTCAGATAGCGGCCGCGCATCACCATCTCCGGATCGTAAGCCGCCGCGCGCGTCCACACCCGCGGGCACTTCGCGCGCTGGTAAAGGTACTTGGCCGCGATGGAGGAGACCAGCGCCAATTGAATCAGAAGGAGTGCAACGGAGGTTTTGGAGAATTTCATTTGTCCTCCTGGGCGGAAACATCCGCCTTTTTCATGCCGGCCATGAGGTTGCGGCGCGTTCTTTCGAGAGCCCATCCACCGGCCAGGAAGAGAATCCCTATGCCAATCAACCCCAGCGAGCGGTCCAGCTTGTCGAAGATGTCGCTGAAGTAGAACCAGACGACAACGATGGCAAAGCCGACAACGCCCAGGTTGACCAGGATCTTATTGGCCAGCCGCACACCCCACCAGACGACGAAGAGGGCCGCGGCGGCTTCCAGAATTTGGGAGACGAGCACACGGCTGAAATCGCCGAAGAGGTGACTGAAAGAGAGCCAAAGCGCGGCAATCGCAAACCAGAGAACGCCCAGGCCGGCCAGCACAGGCGAGAGATGACGGAAGCCCCACCAGATGATGAAGACGGCGAAGGCCGCGACCAGCGCGTGAGCGGCAAGATTCGGCTCGTAGCGCACAGAGGAGTTGTGAACGTCCCCGTAGTTGTAAGACTCCGTCCAGCTTCGCTGGCACCAGGGCAGGGCAGCCGAAAAGGCAATCGCGGCAGCCACGGGAATCGCGCTCTTGCGGAACTTGAAGACGGCAAAGAGGAGCGGAATTGCGGCAAAGTCTACCCAGCCCCAGGTCTGAAGTCCGAGAGAAATATAGGTTTTGTCTCCCCATGAACTCCATCCCTCCAGCAGGATGACGGTCCCGGCTTTTGCGGCGATGGCCGCGGCTACAAAGAGAATGCCGTGAACGATCTTGCGTTTCGAGCCGAGAAAGAAGGTGAGGTAGAGCACCGCCCAAACGATCATGAAGCGGCCCACAAAGACATCTTCACCAATGTGGCCTTCGGCGTAGTACACGAACTCCGAAAAAATCCAGGCCGGGAACAAGAGCAGCGTCAAAGTCTGCTGCGCCTCGTCGCGCAGCAGGATCCAGCCGGCCAGTGCGGCCAAAGCCCACATCAGCACCGCCGCCGGCCAATGCTCCTCGATGTTGAAGATCTGCCCCACCAGCGCAATAGCCGCCCCGGTCGAGAGCGTTCCCACGGCGTGCAGGGCCGTCGAAAGCCCTCGGAAGCGCTCACGCGTCCAGGCCCCGCCGAGGTGGAAGACCGAGACCATTGCCAGCACCACGGCGAAGCGCGCGCCGGGGCTGATCTTGTCCCAGTGAGCGGAGACAAAAAGCGCCACGCCGCAGGCCAGCAGAATCGCTCCCAGAATCAGCGCGACCAACCCCTGCCAGCGCAGGCCGGAGGGTTTTTGCTGCTCATTCTCATAGGCGCGGATGCGGCGCGCGGCCTCCGCATCCAGGACACCGGCCGTTTGCCAGCGATTTACGAACGATTCAAAGTCTGCCATGGCTATTGGCAAACAGTAGAACACATTCCGGAGAGTCAGCGCGAAAAAAAGGCTGGGTACCGCAAACACAGCCGCTTCTTTTCATGAAGAGCGCTCTCTTGATCCAGGACGCCAAACGGCCCCGCGCTCTGTCGCGCGAGGCCATCTGGGTTCCGGTTGTGCGCAGAGCGCTTGATGAGCGGGCGCCGCCCTGCCGCGCACAAGAAAACGCCGCCCATTGCAAGATGCGCAAGGGCGGCGTTTTTCTTTGGCTTATGAGACTGGAATCAGTTGCTTTCCTTGGTTTCAATTCTCATTCCATAGAACGATTTGTGCACGAAGAAGACCGAGACCAGGAAGAATGCGACTGCCAGGATGTGTGTGAGCAGCGGATTCTCCGAACTGAGTGTGACTGCAAGCTCTACGGCAAGCAATCCGAACAAGGTCGTGAACTTGATGACCGGGTTCAATGCCACCGACGAGGTGTCCTTGAAGGGATCGCCGACGGTGTCTCCGATCACCACCGCATCGTGCAGAGGTGTCCCTTTCTGTTTCAGGTCAACCTCAACAACCTTCTTCGCGTTGTCCCATGCGCCGCCGGCATTGGCCATGAAGATGGCCTGGTAGAGGCCGAAGATCGCAATCGAGATCAGATAGCCGATAAAGAAGAACGGCTCAGTGAATGCGAAGGCAAGCGTAGCGAAGAATACGGCAAGGAAGATGTTGAACATCCCCTTCTGCGCGTATAGGGTGCAGATCTCCACCACCTTCTTGCTGTCGGTGACCGAGGCCTTCTCCGCGCCTTCCAGATGGATGTTCGCTTTGATGTACTCGACCGCGCGGTAAGCGCCGGTGGTGACGGCCTGCATGGAAGCTCCGGTGAACCAATAGATCATTGCCCCGCCGGTGATCAAGCCGAGCAAAAAGGGCGCGTGCAGTAAAGAGAGATTCTCTTTGCCATGGGTCAGTCCGTCGGTCAGGGCCATGATGATGGAGAAGATCATGGTGGTTGCGCCGACGACGGCGGTGCCGATCAGCACCGGCTTGGCCGAAGCCTTGAAGGTATTGCCGGCTCCATCATTGGCCTCCAGCAAGTATTTTGCGCGCTCGAACTTCACATCGATGGCGAAGTCCTTCTTCAACTCAGCTTCGATGCCGGGAATGGTTTCGATTAGCGACAGCTCGTAGACCGATTGAGCATTGTCTGTAACCGGGCCGTAGGAATCCACGGCGATCGTGACCGGTCCCATGCCCAGGAAGCCGAAGGCGACCAGACCAAAGGCGAAGACGGCGGGAGCCAGCATCAGGGCATCCATGGACGGGCCGGTACTGAAGAAGTAGCCCAATCCCATGAGCGCGACCATGCTCAATCCCAGCCAGTAGGCCGAAAAATTGCCAGCCACAAGTCCCGAGAGGATTCCCAGGGAGGCTCCGCCTTCCTTCGCCGAGGTTACAACTTCCTGCACGTGGCCCGACTTGGTGGAAGTGAAAACCTTGACCAGTTCGGGGATGACCGCGCCGGCCAGGGTTCCGCAGGAGATGATGGAAGCCAGCTTCCACCACAGCGTTCCGTCGCCGAGGGTGGGGATCATGTAGAACGAGACGACGAAGGTAAGAAGGATGGAAACGATGGAAGTGATCCAGACCAGCGAGGTCAAGGGCGCCTCAAAGTCCATCTCGTCGGAGTTCGCGTATTTCGCCTTGGCGATTGCGCCATTGAGGAAGTAGGCGCCCGAACTGGAGACCAGCATGGCCACGCGCATGACGAAGATCCAGACCAGCAGTTGCACCTGGGTCTTGGGATCATGAACGGCCAACAGAATGAAGGTGATCAGGGCCACGCCGGTGACGCCGTAGGTTTCGAAGCCGTCGGCGCTGGGGCCAACCGAGTCGCCCGCGTTGTCGCCCGTGCAGTCGGCGATGACGCCGGGGTTGCGGGCATCGTCTTCCTTGATCTTGAAGACGATCTTCATCAGGTCGGAGCCAATGTCGGCGATCTTGGTGAAGATGCCGCCGGCAATACGCAGGGCAGCCGCGCCCAGCGATTCGCCGATGGCGAAGCCGATGAAGCAGGGGCCGGCATAATTAGCCGGGACGAACAGAAGGATGCACAGCATGATGAGCAGCTCGACGGAGATCAGCATCATGCCGACGCTCATGCCGGACTTCAGCGGAATCGCAAAACAGGGATACGGCTTGCCGCGCAGGCCGGCGAAGGCCGTCCGCGAGTTGGCAAAGGTGTTGATGCGAATTCCGAACCACGCCACGCCGTAGCTGCCCAGGACGCCGACCACGCTGAAGCCCAGGATGACAGGCAGGGTTACCCAAACATTTCCCACTGGCGCTAGCCAGCCGAAGTAGAGCGAGATGATGACCGCAATGAAGAGCCAGAGCCGAGCGATGAATTTGCCCTGCGTGACCAGGTAGGTCTTGCAGGTCTCATAAATCAGTTCGGAGATCTCGAGCATCGATTTATGAACCGGCAGGTTCTTCAACTGCTTGTAGATCACCAAGCCGAAGAGCAGACCGCCGACGCAGAAGAGCAATCCGATCATCAGAAGAGATCTTCCGTCCAAGCCGAGAAAATTCACGGTCGACAGATCCGGCAGCACCAGGCTGGCTTCGCCGCCGCCCGCGGGTTCCGCCTGTCCGTGAGCAAATGTGGGCAGCAGCAGGCCCAAGCCAAGGACGGCCGCGACGGTCTTCAACGGAAGCTTCAGAAAGGCCGCGGCACCTGCCTTGATGGCCCCGGCGATCTTTTGCATCTCCGGAGTTCCCTGGTCAGAGCCAATCACCTGGCGCGCGAAGAAAAAGGCCACAACGAGCGAAAGCGCGCTGACGGCCAGAAAGAAGTACACCCAATACTGTACAGTCACAAATCCTCCCAAACTGAGATTCTGATGGTTTATCACGAACGGCCCCGGCATCCGCAACGAAATTTTTCCGGGAAACGGGTCACCCGAAGGCTATCATCCGCATGGAACACTGTCGAGTGATTGCAGTCACATCGAACCATGGCTTCCGGGAATGGGAAGCGCCGTGCCAAAAAGGAAATGCCGCGGGGTTGCACGGCTACTGCACTGAAATCTCGATCTTGTCGCCGGGGAGGGGCTCTTCAAGGTCTCCGGCTCCAGGATCTCGCACCCGGCCGCCGGGCAGCGGGTGCAGCTTGAAGAGCACCAGAAGATTGCGGTCCGAATCGTCGAAGGCGCGGAAGCTGGCCACCTGTTCGAGCGAGTAGCGGGAATGCAGGCTCCTGAGGGTGTCGGGGTCGATATCGTTCCATGTGGCCCACCAGCCGGGCTGATAAAGGGCCAGCTTCGAGGTCAGATCCAACGTGCCGAATTCGCCGCACAGGGCAGGCAGATGGGTGACCAGCGTGATCTGATCGGCGCTGCTGGAAACCAGGCGGCGGTTGCCGTTGGGGTGCTCGTCAATGTAACGGGTGAGGCGCTGGGCGGATTCAACAAACGTGTACTCCGGATGGAGCGCATAGCTCAGGGTCTGGAGGCCATTGAAGGCGGCGGCCAGCACCGCAACGGCGGCCACAGCCCAACCGAGAACCTGTCCGGGGGGACGGTAAGCCCAGAATCCGCCGGCCGGGTCGCCTTCGCCCGCCAGCGCCTCAATTCCCTGCGCCACAATGAAAAAACAGAAAAAGGCCGCCACGGCAAAGTAGCGGGGCTGGGGATGGTTCTGGTAGGCCATGCAGAGAATGCTGCCGGCGACGGCCAGCACGGAGGCGCCGAAGACGGGGTCCCGCAGCAGCTTGCGCGCCCGCCGATTGCACTGGGCCAGCGCCGGGCCGGGCAGCAATGAAGCCAGAATCGCGCCCAGAACCACCAGGCCTGCCAGCGGAATCAGAGTTTGATCCACCCACAGTCCGCCGTGGAACGACCACCAGAAGCTCACCAGCGGCCAGTAGAACTCCTGCGGCCTGGTGAGTTGGTTTGAAGAAAAGAAGTACCTGAAATCGGCAAGGAACCCAAAGTGGATCACCAGCGCCATCCACAATGCAAAGGCGGCGCAAGAGGCGCTCGCCGCGACCAGGGTGCAGCGCGCGGCCAGTCTCCCGTTGCGCCAGAGAGGCGCCATCATCGCCCAGCCCACCGCCGGCAGCAAGAAGAGGCCGGTGGTCTTGCTGAGCACCGCCAGCGTGAAGAGCAGGCCGATTGCGGCCGAAGCAGCCACCGGCCTGCGCAATCCCGGCAGGCGGACGGCAAGGTTCAGAGCTGCCAGAACCAACGCTGTCAGCGTGGGTTCCAGAATGGCCAGCCGGCTGAAACAGTAAAGGAAGGGACTGGTGACGATCAACGTCAAGGCGAGTAGCGCCATCCAGCGCGGCCCCCTTGCCCTGAGCAGCAGGTAGCTCAACAGCAGATTCAAAAAGAAGATGGCGACGGCCAGCCCGCGCGCTGCCTCGACACTGACACCGGTAAAGAAGAACAGCACCCACTCCAGAAATGGCCACACGGGCAAGGCCGGAGCGGGGTTGAGATCACCCGGCAGGTACCAGTTGCCGAAGAGGTGGGCGCGAATGGCGGCGTTGCCGTACCAGCCCTCGTCGGTGTACTTGGCCCAATCCCTGGACCACGGCGTGTGATTAGGAAAGTCGGCGGTGAGGTGCAGGGCGTGGAGCAAGGCGAAACAGCCGATGAAGGCCAGCCATAGAACATAAAGCCAGCGCTTTTGCGAGATCGTCAAGGTCCATCTCTCCACGAGAACGGCGCATCCGGTTGAGGCAGCCGCAGACAACCCCATCAGCGGGCCGGCATCGAAAAGACTGAAATGAAAAACGCCTCAGAAAGGATGCCCCGAGTATACAGGGGTCGAAGCGCGGCCCGTTCTGTCCGGCTTTGCTGGGCCGCCATCCTCAGTTCAACAGGCTGGGAGTAAGATAAGTTGCAAGGGAGGGGCCATGGCAGCCGCAACAACCTTCGTCACCGTGGAAGAATACCTGCGCAGCTCCTTCGAGCCCGACGCCGAGTACGTCGATGGCGAGATCGAGGAGCGGGCTGTGGGAGAGAACGACCATTCAGCGTGGCAAAATGCGATTTGTTACTGGTTTGAGCAACAGGCAAAAGCTGGCCAGATCCGCGTGCGGCCGGAGTTGCGCATTCAGGTTGCGCCCACCTGCTTCCTGGTTCCCGATGTGACGCTGTTGGACCGCAACCGGCCCATCGAGCAGATCGTCACCCATCCACCGGTCGCCGTCTTCGAGATTCTCTCACCCGCCGATACCCTCAGACGCGTGATGGCCAAGTGTGGAAGGTATGAGCAAATGGGCATCCGGACCATCCTGGTCATTGACCCGGACGGTCCGAAGTACCGGTACGCCGCCGGCCGGCTCGAGCCGCTGGAGGCGCGCGCCTTCGATATTTCCGGGAGCCTTTGCCGCTTCGACCTGGATGAGATTGAGAAACTGCTGGACTGAGTCGGGCCTCCGACGCATCGCTCGGGGCGAGATTGCCAGAATCCTCAATCCTGATTCGAGGGCGCCGGCTCTACAACAGCCCGCCACGGCCGGCCAGGCGGCGCGAGAGAAGCCAGGAGAGGAGCGAGGCGCCCAAAGCCAGCGCCACCCAGCCGGCCGACTCAGCAGAAGCGGCGACGGCCGGGGAGAGATGCGGCGAGGCGAGCGTGAGTGAGTTCAGAGTGGACGAACCAGGCGCAGGCCAGCCGAAATGGATCAGCTCGAAGATTCCCCAGCCGAAGACCCCGGCCGCGAGCAGAATGCCGGGGATGGCGCGCTTCCATGGAAAGGGAATGGGCGAAGGCGCGGCAGCCTCCTGCTGGACGCGCTCCATGACGGAGGCGAGGAAACCGGAAGAGGGCATCAGCTCTTCTTCCGCAGCCAAGATGAGGTCGATCTCCATTTCGATCCTCCCGGTCCGGTCGATCCCGGCGGGCTCCTGTTGGGTGCGGATTGTCCTTTTCGGCTTCAATTTGCGGCCTCCTTTCCTGTCTTCAGCGCGGAGAATTCCGTTCCTGCGTGCTCGTCATCCATCTCCTCCAAGTACGGGAAGCGCTGCCGCAAGAGAGCCCGCGCCCTGGAGAGGCGTGCTTTCAGGGTTCCTTCCGGCAAGCCCATCGTGCGGGCCGCCGCAGCCACATCCATCTCATGAAAATAGAACAAAACCACCGGTTCACGGTAGCGCGGCGGCAGGGCCAGAACAGCGCGGCGAACCGTTTCGTACCGTCCTCGCTCTTCCAGTTCACGCTGCTGCGATGCGGGGCCGGAGGGTTCGGGGGCGTCGTCCAGAGGCAAGGTCTCGGTCGGGAAGCGCTTCAACTCAGAGCGATAGACGTTGGCGGCCAGCGCAAACAGCCAAGTCGAGAAGCTTCCCTCGCGCCGCCAGTGGGCAAGGCCGCGCCAAGCGCGGATGAATGCCTCCTGGGCCATCTCCTCGGCGCGTCCGCGGTCGCGCGAGTAGCGCCAGGCCATATTAATGAGCGGCCCCTGCCAGCGACGGACGATCCCCTCGAAGGCGGCGGCGTCTCCGGCCAGGACCTGCTCGACGGCGGCCAGATCGGCCTCGGCGCTGATTGCGGCATTCATCTTGATATTTGCCCTTTGCGTTTGGTGAGACAGCGCTCGTTCTATTCCGGTTGCATTTTCCGCAAATTCTTTGGGCTACTTGCAAAATTCATCTTAGGGACATTTGAAGTGTCAGGGCACGACTTCAGTCGTGCCGTAAATATCCATCTTTGATCCCGGCTTTAGCCGCTGCGGTACTGCAAATGATTGATAAAACAAACCGCAGGGGCGAAAGCCCAACATTTCTTTCTATCCTTTCGGCACGACTGAAGTCGTGCCCTGACACTTCTTCGCAATCACGATGGAGTTCTGCATAGAATCCTTCTATAGAGATTATGCAACCGGATCCGCGGGCTGTCTGTCCTACCAAACGCATGGGGAATCACCCCGGCCAGGAGGATGTGATGGGAGTCATCGTTCCAGCAGTGCTTTTTGTGATGTTGTTCAGCTTCCTTTCCGTTGCGGTTTGGGTAGACGGCCAGAAAAAGGAGCGCGAGGCCTTCTACAAAGCCGAGACGCTGCGGCGGATCACCGAAAGCTCCGGCGAAGGAGCCAAGGAGGCCTTGGAGCTTCTGCGCGAGGAGACCCGCCTGGAGAACCTCAAGAAGTACGAAGGCATCAAACTCGGTGGCCTGATCTGCATAGCTGTAGGCGTCGCGCTGATGATCTTCTTGAAGGTGCAGACCGCATCGGAGCCTGGCGCACCCTATCTTGTCGGCCTGATTCCCGGCCTGATTGGCGTCGCCATGCTCGTATATGTCTACGGTCTGGCCGGGCATACGGAGCAGGGGCCGAAAGACTGAATTGTGGGCCGGCCGGATCTTTAGCCAACCCTGCGCAGAAGAAGGCCCAGCGCCGCGCCGCCCAGAATCAGCCATGTGGCGTTGACCCGGTAGCGCAGCAGCAGCGCGGCGCTCACCAGCCCCAAGGCCCAGGTCCAGTCGTCCACCAAAGTCGCGCGGCCCAGCGAAATCGCGACGGCGGCCATCAGGGCCACGGCGGCTGCATTGACCCCGTCAAGGAACGCCGCGGCCAGGGGGGATTTGCGGATGCGGCCAGCCAGCGCGCCCACCAGCCCGGCCATGACGAACGACGGCAGGAAGATGGCCACCGTGGCCACGGCTGCGCCGGCCCACCCGCGCAGCAGGTAACCCAGGAAGGCGGCGGTGGCGAATACCGGCCCGGGCGTCACCTGGCCGGCGGTGACGGCGTCGAGCAACTGGGGCGTGGTGATCCAGTGCAGGCGGTCTACCAGGTCGTCTTTGAGGAAGGCCACCAGCACATAGCCCGAGCCGAAGACGACCACTCCCAGCTTGAGAAAGACTAGAAAGAGCGGTGTCAATCCAGTCACTCCAGCCGCGCCCGCCGCGCCGCTGCCGGCTGCCATGGGCAGACCAGCGATTCCCATCGCCGCGCCGGGCCGGGAATGCGGCCACTCGGCCAGCAGGGTCAGGCCTCCGGCGGCGAAAAGCACCGCAATCGGTGGCGCTCCCGCCAGGGCCGCGGCAAAGCACGCCAGACCGGCCAGGGCCAACTGCCAGCGGCGAAAGGCCCTTCTGCCAAGTCTCCAGACGGCCTGAGCGATGATGGCCACCATCACCGGCTTGATTCCATAGAGCAGACCCTGGGCGGAGGGGAGGCTGCCATATCTTACATAGGCCCAGGCCAGGGCGAGCGTCATCAGCGAGGCGGGCAGGATGAAGCACACGCCGGCCACGAGCAGGCCCAACCAGCCCGCGCGGCTATATCCCAGCGCCATGGCAACCTGGGTGGAGCTGGGGCCGGGCAACAGGTTGCAGGCGCCCACCAGGTCAAGGAATTGGGTGCGGCTCATCCATCCACGCCGCTCGACGGCCTCGCGCTCCATCAGGCCGATATGTGCGGCCGGCCCCCCGAAGGCGGTCAGGCCCAGGCGCAGAAAGAGCCGCCAAATCTCACCGGGCGGAGAGTTGCCGGCCCTGTTCCCCATCTTTTAGAGTCCTTTGGACTGGTACCAGGGCCTTCTGCGGCCCGCCCTGACGCCGGTGTCGGTGACAATGGCCAGCAGGCCGAAGAGCATGCACAGGTCGGTTCGCGCTTCATGCAAGAAACTCAGCCAGCCGTAATTGTTCAGTCTGGCGAGCGAAAACGGGCCCAGCGGCCTCCCCATCAGGATGGGAAGTTTCGTGGTAACGAGGGCCGTGACGATGATCACCAGCAGCGCGAGCGCGGCATCGCCGGCGTAGAAGTTGAATAGAATGGCGGCGGCGCCCCCGATCTCGATGCAGCCCACCAGCGGCGCCAGTTGATGAGGAAAAGGTAGACCAATCGCGATAAAGCGCCCCGCGCCCAGTTGTTCGGGCCGGACGAACTTGAGGACGCCTTCCAGCAGGAACACCAGGCCCACAACCACCCGGATCAGAATCATGGGAAGATTTTGGCGCACTGCTGCCTCCGTTGGCTGATCTCTCAGGAAAGGTCCGATCAACTTGCGGGAAAGGCCCTGATGGCAAGCCAGACATGGAAAGCATATCGCAGCCGTGAAAGACAAGGGAAAAAAAGAGAGAGATTCAAGAATGTATTCCCCGCAGGGCGCATCAATGGTAAACCTGACCGCTCGTGGAGGTTCCTATCTTCTGTCCAACAGTTCCTCGATGGCCCTGGTCAGGGATTTGGGCTTGGTCGAGGGGGCGTAGCGGCGGACGACGCCGCCTCGCCGGTCCACCAGGAACTTGGTGAAGTTCCACTGGATGCGCCCCGCGCCGAAGAACCCCAGGATGCCGGGCCGGGCCTCCTTCAGGAACCGGTAGAGGGGATGGGCATGGGGGCCGTTCACGTCGATCTTGGCGAAGAGCGGAAAGCTGACGCCATAGTTCTTTGCGCAGAAAGCGCCGATCTCGGCCTCGGAACCGGGCTCCTGGGCGCCAAACTGGTTCGAGGGGAAGCCAAGCACCGTGAATCCGCGCTCCCGGTAGGCGCGGTAAAGCTGCTCCAGGCCCGCATACTGGGGGGTGAAGCCGCACCTGCTGGCGGTGTTGACGATGAGCAGAACCTGGCCCCTGAACTGGTCCAGGCTTACGCTGCGACCGTCGAGCGAGGGCGCCGAAAAATCGTAGACCGTCTCACGCGCCTCTTCCATGGCCGAAATTCTCCTCAAAAAGAGAATGTCATGCGCGCCCGGCCCGCGTCTAAAGGGAAAGTCGCACTGTCCGCCAGGAGCGGGGAGCGCCCCAACCCGCCCGCGTCCGTTAGACTGTGGGTTGGGTCCTGTTCCCGCTTCAGCGGCGGGTCTTGGTCGCTGGGGTGGTAAAGGGGTCTGCCCGAGTCCGAAGGCGGCAAGCGCGGCAGGGGAATTCCGGGGAAGATGCGATTTCCGGACCGATTCGCCATCCGGCGGTTTGGGCGGGGTGGCCGCGGTCAAATATAATCAGTCTTTCCTTGATGTTGATGCAGGATCAGATTTTCAGCAATGAGGGTGTCGATATTCTTGCCGTGAAGCCGAACTTGATGGCGAACTTTGGACCGCTTCAGTACTTGTGTTCAGCGCAGGGCTCCAGCCCGGTGAAGAACAGGCGCACTTCCGTCACCCACGCATTGCGGGCCGCAAGCCGCGCGGCGCGAATGATGGTGTTGGCTGCGTTGATGCTCACCGCCGGCGCAGCTTTGGCCCAGCAGTCGCAGACGATCGATTCGATTCGGGTGATCGGCAACCGGCGCATTCCCAAAGAGACCGTGCTGGCGCGGCTCTTTACCCACCCCGGCGACACCTACGACCCGATCTCGGTGGAGCGAGACTTCAATTCTCTGTGGAACACCGGGTACTTCGACGATGTGCGCATCGAGCGCGAGGACACCGAGAAGGGCATTATCCTGAACATTTTCGTCCGGGAAAAGCCCACCATCCGCGAGATCAACTACAAGGGGCTGAACGCGGTTTCTCAGTCTGACGTGCTGGACCGCTTCAAGAAAGAGAAGGTCGGCCTGTCGGTGGAGAGCCAGTACGACCCCACCCGGATCAAGCGGGCCGAGACCGTGATCAAGGATCTGCTCTCCGAGCACGGCCACCAGTTTGCCACCATCAAGACCGAGGTGAAGACGATCCCTCCGGCCTCAGTGCAGGTGAACTTCAACATCAAGGAAGGCCCCACGGTGAAGGTGGGCCAGATCAAATTCACCGGCAACGAGCACATCAGCAGCCTGACGCTGCGGCGCACGATGAAGAACCTGAAGCCCATCGGGATTCCGTACTCGATTTTCTTCGAGGATATCTTTCCGCAGACCTTCGACGCCTCGAAACTGGAGGAGGACACGGAGCGGGTGCGCCAGGCCTTCCGCGACAAGGGCTATTACAACGCCGCCATCGAAGAGCCCCAGACGCATATTCGCGATCAGGGCGGATTGAACTGGTTTACCTTCCGGCCCAACAAGGGCAAACGCATCGACATCCTGATGCCCATTGAAGAGGGCGACCGCTACCGGCTGGGCACGATCACGTTCACTGGCAACAAAGCGGTCAAGAACGAAAAGGCGCTGCGCGCCACCTTCGCGATCAAGGACGGAGACTGGTTCAGCGCGACCGCGATCGGCAAGGGCCTGGAGAACCTCAAGAAGGCCTACGGCACAATGGGCTACATCAACTTCGGCGCCATCCCCAAGCCCATCTTCGACGACCAGAAGAGGACCGTTTCGCTCAACATCGACATCGATGAGGGCAAACCCTTCTACGTCTCCCGCATCGAGTTCCAGGGCAACACCGTCACCCGCGACAAGGTGATTCGCCGCGAACTGATGCTGGAGGAAGGACAGGTCTACAATTCGCAGTTGTGGGAGTACAGCCTGCTGCGCTTGAACCAGCTTGAGTACTTTGAACCGCTCAAGGTCGATCAGGACTCGGAAGCCCACCAGGATGCGGAGGCCGGCACGGTCGATCTTCTGCTGAAGGTAAAAGAGAAGGGCAAGAACTCCATCGGCCTGAACGGCGGCCTGAGCGGGCTGTCGGGCGCGTTCCTGGGCGTGAACTACCAGACCAACAACTTCCTCGGCCTGGGCGAGACGCTCAGCCTGCAAGGCAACCTGGGCAGCGTGAGCCGCACCTTCCAGTTCGGCTTCTCGCAGCCCTACATACGCAACCGCCCCCTCAGTCTTGGCTTCCAGCTTTACAACAACAAGCAGGACTTCAATGCGGCCAAGAACTATGCAACCACGACGGGCCAGTCGGCGAACCTGACTGCGGCGCAGCAATCGCTGACACAGAACTATAACCAGGCCTCGACCGGTATGAACTTCTCGGTCAACTACCCGCTCAAACGGCACGCCTTCCAGCGCGTGGGTTTCACCTATTCGCTCAGCAAGTCGTCGATTACCGCATTCTCGACCGCTTCGCAGACATTTTTCCAGACCATCAGCTTCCGGTCAGGCATTCAGGGAGCCAATGCGCTGGCCGGCATCATCAACAGCTATGCCTCGTTCAGCTACTCCTACAACACCATCAACAACCCCATGCGCCCGCGCACCGGCAAGGAGTACTCGGCGGTCCTCCAAGTCTCCGGCATCTGGGGCAACGTGCGCTATTTCCAGCCGCTGGTGGCCTACAAGCAGTTCATGCCGATGCACTACCTGATTCCGTCGGCGAGCGGGCGCAACGTGCTGGGCCTGCGCGCGCAGTTGGGCTATGTGCAGGGCTACGGCGGCGACGTGGCCCCCCCCAACAACCGCATGTATGCCGGCGGCGAGGGCGACCTGCGCGGCTTCGATATTCGCAGCGCTACACCCTACGGCTACGTTCCCAATCGCGCCACCGTGCAGTTGACCAACCCGGATGGAACTTGCGTTCCGCGCGATCCGACAAATCCGCAGTTGGGCCAGTGCATTCCGGTCCCGCTGCCGATCTACGGCATTGCATCGATCGGCGGCGACACAAGCCTGGTCACCAACGCCGAATACCGCATCCCTATCGCCGGTCCGGTGACCTTCTCGCTCTTCGACGATTTCGGCATCGACACAGCCCTCAACAAGGGACAGTTGAAGCAGAGTCCCGAGGGCTTTGCCTCGCTCACCGCGCCGCTCTATGGCTGCCCGGTCTACAACAACGGCGCCTGCCAGGGCGGCATTCCCGGCTCGCAGGTCGGATTCCAAAGGGATATCCGGCCCATCGCCGGCACCAACTTCGTTCCGCGCATGTCTACCGGCGCCGAGATTTCGGTCATCATGCCGGTCATCAACGCGCCTTTCCGCCTCTACTATGCTTACAACCCGTTGCGGCTCTATGAGAAGCCCTACTGCAACACGGTTGTTCCCGGAACCAATGTCACCAGTTGCACGGCCCAACTGATCACCCGCGACCTCTTCCCGCCGGGCGGAGCCGGCGACTACACCTACCAGGAGTCGATCGAGGCCTACGGAGCGAGGGACCTCTTCCGGGAACCGCGCAAGACCTTCCGGCTGACGGTATCGACTACCTTCTAAGAGCTGGGATGAACAGGCAAGTCCTTTGGGCCGCTCTCAATGAGCGGCCCTCTTGCTGGCGCGGATGTTGCCTTCTCCTTCGGCCATGATTCGGCTACTTGACAGGAGTGTCGTCTTCGGGCAATCTCTTGAGCATGCAAACACTTGGATTGTCTGGGACGGGCGATCGCTCCGACGGCCGTTTGAAGAGCCTCTTCTGGCCTGCCGTCGAGAATGCCTGGGACGTGGATTACCTGGGGCAGCAAGGCTTTTGGATCTGCTTTCTAATTGCCGTCTTTCAACTGGGATTCTCGCTCTTTACCGGCAGCCCGCTGCTCATCTTCCTCGGCTTTTTAGGCGCTTTGGTCTACTTTGCGGGCGGCATGGGCGTCCGTGAGAAATCGTGGCCGGCAGCCGGGGTAATCGTTGTCTTGTATTTCCTGGATACGCTCTACACGATACTTTCCGGCTTGTTCCTCACCCCAGGCGGCGTGCTGAGAATTGTCTTCCTCGGCCTGCTGGTGACCAATCTGCGCGCAACCTTCATCGCCTCGGAATGGCGTCCGGCCGCCGAAGGAGAAGACCTTCCCCAGCGATTCAGCGATACGCTGCGCGATAAGCTGGTGGATTCCTGGCCGCCCAAACTCTGGCCGCGGCTACAGGTCCCGTTCTATGTGCTGGCAGGACTGTGGCTGATTCTGAGTCTGCTGGGGTTGGCCGGCGTTGTGCTGATGCGTCTGGGAATTCTCCCCTTGCACATGGCCCACTGAGCGCAGGCGGCGGCGCATCGGGCACGCGGCGCGCCCGCGGAATTCACATCCCGCCGGTTTGACGCTCCCACCTCCGCCTCCTATAATCCATTTAGTTCCTGCTGACGTCTCCGTCCGCGTCTTTTTCTGCCTCTGCCCCATGCGGCGCAGGGCGCCTTGAAATGACCGTGAGGTTTCTCAGGAGGCACAGGCTCGTTCCCGCGCTGAAGCGCGGCGAGATCCACAGGAATTCCGAAGGAGTTATCTACTCACATGAAGCGTTCGCTTGCACTTATCGCTACGCTGGCCTCGGGCATTGCCCTGAGCGCCGCCGCCCAAACTTCGACTGCTCCCGCCGCCCAGGCGTCCGCCGGTCCTGCCAAGGTTGCCGTCATTTTATTCCAGGCCGCCGTAACCAGCACCAACGAGTTCCAGCGCAATTACGCCGACTTGCAGAAAAAGTTCGCTCCCAAGCAAGCCGAGCTCCAGAGCCTTGGCACAGAGATCGATAACCTGACCAAGCAGTTGAAGGCGCAGGAAGACAAGCTGAGCGATGTGGAGCGCGCCAGCCGCGCCAAGACTATCGACGACAAGAACAAGCAGGCCAAGCGCATGCTCGAGGATGCTCAGAACGACTTCCAGCAGGAGATGGGTCAGATGAACGAAAGCGTCTCCTCCAAGGTCTACGACGTTCTGGTCAGCTATGCGCAGCAGCAGGGCTTCACGGTGGTGCTGGACGGGAGCCAGCAACAGCAACAGGCGATCCCCGTTGTGCTTTGGGCCAGCCCTCCCACTGACATCACGAAGGCCATCATCGAAGCCTACAATGTGAAGTCGGGTGTGCCTCCGCCTCCGCCAGCAGCCACGGCGCCCAAGCCGGCAGCCACAACGCCAGCGCCTAAACCGGCCGGCAGCTCTCCCGCCGCGCATTGATGGTTTCGCACCCGAGGAACAGCAAAGGCCCCGCCAGCCGGGGCCCTTGCTGTCGCGGCTATGCTTCTTGAGAGCGCCGAAACTGTTGCCCCGCGGAGTTCCTCCTCATATGGAAGCGCTGCCGCCCTTATTGTGGAAAAAACTGTGGATTAAAATCGAGAATCCAGCGAAGAATTTCAGAATTCTCCTCTTGCCAAATTCCATTCCTTTCTGATAGGCGCGGCAACCCCTTATTTATCAATCAATATCCAGGGACCGCATCGCTCCGCGAGCGAGCTGGCGACAGCAGGCGCTTCCGAGGGGGTTTTCCGGGGTTATCCACAAATTGAGGTGAAGAAAATGTGAATCAGGTCGCACTTTAGCGATTACTTCTGCGAATCTTCGCCTATCCGCAGCACGGCCAGGAAGGCATCCTGCGGGATGTCCACCTTGCCGATGCGCTTCATGCGCTTCTTGCCTTCCTTCTGTTTTTCCAACAACTTGCGCTTCCGGCTGATGTCTCCGCCGTAGCACTTGGCGAGGACGTTCTTGCGCAGCGGGCTCACCGTTTCGCGGGAGATGACCTTGGCGCCGATGGCCGCCTGGATGGCAACCTCGAATTGCTGGCGGGGAATCAGTTCGCGCATCTTGGAGACCAGCGCCCGGCCGCGCTCGTAGGCAAAGTCCTTGTGGACGATGATCGACAGCGCGTCCACCGGCTCGCCGGAGACCAGAATGTCGAGCTTGACCATCGGCGACTCCCACTCGCCGGCAAGTTGATAGTCCAGCGAGGCATAGCCGCGAGAGATCGACTTGAGGCGGTCGTAGAAGTCGAGAACGATCTCGTTCAGCGGCAGCTCATAGGTCAGCAGGACCCGCGTTGAGGTCACGTACTCGAAGTTCATCTGCTTGCCGCGTTTTTCCTCCACGAGTTTGAAAATGCCGCCAACATATTCTTCGTTGGTGAGAATCTTGGCCGTAATGACCGGCTCGCGGATGGAGTCGATGTTGGTGGGATCGGGCCAGCGCGAGGGATTGTCCACTTCGAGAACGCTGCCGTCGGTGAGAGTGATGTGATAGCGCACGCCGGGAGCGGTGGTGATCAAGTCCAGCTCGTACTCGCGCTCCAGCCGCTCCTGGATGATCTCCATGTGCAGCAGGCCGAGAAAGCCGCAGCGGAAGCCGAAGCCCAAGGCGACCGAGCTCTCCGGTTCGAAGAAGAAAGAAGAATCGTTGAGGCGAAGTTTCTCCAAGGCGTCGCGCAGCAGCGTGTGCTCGTGCGAGTCCACCGTATAGAGGCCGGCGAAGACCATCGGCTTGATGTCCTCAAAGCCGGGTAGCTGCGCGGCGGCCGGCCGCGTGTCGTCGGTGACGGTGTCGCCGATCTTGGTGTCGCTGACGGTCTTGATGGTGGCCGCGAAGAAGCCCACCTCGCCCGCCGTGAGCTGGCCGATCTCCACCGGCTTGGGCATCAACACGCCCATGGACTCGACCTCAAACGATTTTCCGTTGGACATCAGGCGAATGCGCTGGCCCTTGCGCATCGTGCCCTGCATGACGCGTACCAGCACGATGACGCCGCGATAGGCGTCGAACCAGGAGTCGAAGATGAGCGCCTGGAGCGGTGCGTCGGGATCGCCCGTCGGCGGCGGCAGGCGGTGGACGATGGCTTCGAGCACCTCGTCTACGCCCTGGCCGGTCTTGGCGCTCACCGGGATGGCGTCGGTGGCGTCCAGCCCCACGGCCTTCTCGATGGCCTCCTGGGTGCCCAGGATGTCGGCCGAGGGCAGGTCGATCTTGTTGATGACGGGAATGATTTCGAGGCCATGGTTGATGGCGAGATAGGCATTGGCCAGAGTCTGCGCCTCGACGCCCTGGCTTGCGTCCACCACCAGCAGCGCGCCCTCGCAGGAGGCCAGCGAACGCGAAACCTCGTAGCTGAAGTCCACGTGGCCGGGGGTGTCGATCAGGTTGAGCTGGTAGGTGTTGCCGTCGTGGGCTTTGTACATCATGCGCACGGCGTGAGCCTTGATGGTGATGCCACGCTCGCGCTCCAGATCCATGTCGTCCAGAATCTGCGCCTGCATCTCGCGGCCGGTTACCGAGCCGGTCAGTTCCAGCAGACGGTCGCTCAGCGTCGACTTTCCGTGGTCGATGTGGGCGATGATCGCGAAGTTGCGGAGGAAGCGTACGTCCATCGGAGGCTTTCAAAACAAATGGGTTGCGGGCGCGCAGGCGACCCGCCTTGGCGGCTCTCCCATGGTTTAGCTTATCATCGGCGAACTGGCGGAAAGCGGCGGCTCGCATCCGCCTGACGGCGAGATAGTCAAGTCGAAAAGCATCCGCTATATTCCCAGAACACAAATGCGAGGCGCCTGGGCCACCCTTCTGCAGTGATTGTGTTCACTTCTCCCGGCGCCGGGGCCACCCGCCACAACCGGCATTTGGACTGAATTGTATGCAATGGGCGGCAAAAAAATGGGCGCCGAAGCGCCCATTTTCGTCACATGTTTTGTGCGTTTATTCAAACGTGATCGGGCCTCCCAAAGCCACCGTTGTCGGATAGACCGGGGGAGCGGCAGTGTTTGCAGTCGTCAGGTTTGAGTTGCTTGTTATTCCATTGATCGTGATAGCCGCCGTTCCGCCATCGCCCTGGAAGTCAATCCTTGAAATCGGCTGGGCAAGAGCGGTGGCTGCTGTGACTGTGGAATCGCCGCAATTCTGCGTCACATTGAAGTTCGCCAGCGGGATTGTGTACGGTGTCCCCGTTGCGCCGCCGGTGGCCGCAAACACAGTCTCCAACTGCACATTACACGTCGTCGTCGGAGTTGGGTTGACCAAATTTCCCATCGTCAACTGAATCATGACGTTGGGCGTTCCTGGCGCCGTCGCCGTCGCCCACTCCGGATTGGAATTAAACGTGAACGAGATGCTTGTCTGCCCACTCAATGACACGCCAGATGTGTTCGCGGTCGTGCTCAATACGGTCACACCGGGGGCAAAGATCGACATGCCCACATACTCGCCAACCGTGATAGGGGCAGGAGTCTGGTAGTAGGCGTATGCAAAGCTGCTCGCTGCCGAGGAACCTGCGCCCGATCCTGAGCCACACCAACTGGGGCCGCCGCTGCAATTCCATCCATCCTGATCGCTTCCCCCGTAGGCGATAACCGCGCCTCCATCAAGGGTGGTCATGGTGCCCGTGAAACCGGAAGAGAACGTGGCCGGCTGGATCTGGGTGGAATTACTTACGGTGAGGGTCTGCGGAACGGAAGCAGCGGCCGCGTACGTCGAATTTCCCGCCTGACTGGCTGTCACGGTGCACGTTCCTGGGCCAGCTCCTGTCAGAGTCGTGTCACTGACCGTGCAGACCGTGGACGGACTTGCCGCAAAGCTGACAGCCAGTCCGGAAGAAGCGGTGGCTGCCAGTGTCTCCGTGGAGCCCACGGTGAGTGCTGGCACTGTGCCGAAGGTAATTGTCTGCGAATCTCCACCAATGCTAAATGTCACCGTAACCGGCGTGGCTGCGGCAAAGGATGAATTGCCACTCTGCGACGCGGTCACGCTGCATGTGCCGACAGCGACCGCTGTGACCGTACTTCCGCTCACAGTACAGATGGATGTCGAAGTTGAGACATAAGTTACGGCCAGGTTGGATGTTGCTGTGCCGGACAATGTGGCCGTGCCCCCCACTACGAGTTGAGACGATGGCGCCGAAAACGTTATCGTCTGGGTTGCCGGCTTGGAGCTGCCTCCATTACATCCACCAAGGATTAAGGAGACGGAAGCAATCGCGCTCACTGATACTAGTTCCCTCAAAAATCTCATTTTCTCCTCCAAAAGTCTGTAGAGCTAAAACGACACCATTAAAGCAGTTTAATTGAACTGCTGTCAAGGTAAGGCACGTATTTACCACCGCGCCGGAAATATCTCCGTGGGCCCATGAATCTCCTGCGACCATGCCCCCTGGCCCATCCGCATCTTCAGTTTTTAAGATCTTTCCGGTCGGCCCTCCCGCGACAAACCGTTTTACTCCAGGCATCCAGGAATGCCAGCAGCAGATTGCCAATCCTCATCCAACAATCGGATGGGATTTTCCTCGCTCCCGGCCCCGAAAACTGACCTGACAGACTATCTCGGTGTGGCAGGTGGCCCGGTCACCCGTCCCGAAGAATCACCATGCGCCATGGGAAACTGTGCCCCTTTCATCGAGGTGCTAATGTCATGGAACTTGACAGTGCTAATGCGATGAGCGGGCGGGTGGCTAGGTCACCTGGGAGACCATCTCAAGGCCATAGCTTATCATCGGCATAGCGCCTCTTGCGGGCTTTCGGCGGCAAGACAACCGCGCCTCTTATGCGCATGGACGGAATGCGGTATCGATTTTTCGGCTGCGCCGCGCTGGCTCTCTCGCTGGCGGGCTGTGTGCCGACTGCGCCCAGCGGCTCTTCAGTGGGCGCTCGTCCGCAGGCCACTGCGCCCGCGCTCACGCCCGCCCCTGTACCCGCGCAGGCCCCGCCGCAGGCCGCTCCCGCGCCGCCCCCGCCTACCCCGGAGCAGCAGAAAGTCCATTTGCTGATTCAGCAGGTCGAAGAGGCCTATGCCCACGGCGAGGCCGACTATCGCAAGGGGAGATTGCCCGAAGCCAAGCAGGAGTTCGACCGCGCCGTTGACCTGATGTTGGCCTCCGGCGTCGACATCAAGAGCGATGCGGAGTTGCAGGAGGAGTTCGACCGCATCGTGGACGGCGTGAACGCGCTGGAGATGGAGGCCCTGAAGCAGGGCAGCGGCTTTGTTCCAAAGGAGGAGCCCACGCCGGCCGACGTAGCCGAGGACGTGACCTTCGAGGTCGATCCGAAGATGGTGGCCAAGGCCCAGGCCGATCTGGCCACCACCAAATCCGATCTGCCTCTGGTGGTCAACGACTATGTGGCCACGTACATCAACTTTTTCGCGAACACAAAGAAGGGCCACAACACGCTGCTGCACTCGTTCGAACGCGCCGGACGGTACAAAGCGATGATTCAGCGGGTCATGGCCGAAGAGGGCGTGCCGCAGGATCTGATCTATCTCGCGGTAGCCGAGTCGGGCTTCAATCCGCGGGCTCTCAATCGCCGCTCCAAAGCCGGCGGCATGTGGCAGTTCATGCCGCTCGGCAACTATGGGCTGGCCCGCAATGCGTATGTGGATGAGCGCTTCGATCCTGAAAAATCCACCCGCGCTTACGCCCGCTACATGAAGTTCATCTACGACCAGCTGGGCGACTGGTATCTCTCCATGGCCGGCTACGACTGGGGCGCGGGCAATGTGCAGCGCGCCGTCGAAAAAACCGGCTACGCCGATTTCTGGGAATTGTACAAGCGGAACAATCTGCCCAAAGAGACCAGCAACTACGTGCCCGAGATTCTGGCGGCCATCATCATCGCCAATCATCCCACGCAGTACGGCTTCGATGATGTAACGCTCGACCCGCCGGTGCTCACCGACACGGTGACCGTCAACTACCCGGTGGACCTCAGGCTCGTTTCGGACCTGGTGGAAGCGCCGGTGGATGAACTGGAGGCGTTGAATCCCAGCCTGCTGCGGCTCGTTACGCCTCCTGATGCGCCATTCGATCTGCATCTGCCGGGCGGGATGGCCGCGGTCTTCGAGCAGCGCATAACGGCAATTCCCCTGGGAAAGCGCAATGCCTGGCGCTACCATCGAGTTGCCCCCGGAGACACGCTGGCCTCGGTGGCGCGCGAGTATCGCGTGACGGAGACGGCGCTCGCCGCGGCCAACAACCTCAGGTCGAGCGACAGCCTTCAAGGTGCTGAGGCGGTGGTCGTTCCGGTGCCGCCCGCTCCCGCGCCGCCGGCGCGTACGCTGCTCTACACCGTGCGCAAGGGCGAGACGCTGGTGACCATCTCCGATCGATTCGGCGTCTCGCTGAATCAGTTGCGCCGCTGGAACAGGATCACCGGCATCAAAGTGCAGCCGGGCCAAAAGCTCCATGTAGCCGATCCCGCAAGTCTGCCGCGCGCATCAACCGGCGGTCATCGCCGCTCCAGATCCTCACCGGACGCGCACCCGTCGGCCGCGGGCGCAAAGGGCGCCGCAACAAACTCCGCTGGTCAGGGCGCGCGAAAGAACGGCCGCACGCCGGCCGCGAAGAAAGAGCCCGTCCACCGCTCCGGAAGCGCTGCCGGCGCGAAGAAGAAAGGGAGATCAGGCACAACCAAACCCGGCGCAGAGAAGCGCTCCGCGAACTCCAAGGCCCCTGTTGAGAAATAAAATCGGGCCTTATCTCATTACATGCTTGTCTTTTGCTGGCCTTTGCATACATGCTATTGCTACAATGGCTTGCGTGTGCGGAGGATTGTCTTCCGCCACGTAAAAAGGGAAACGAGAAAATTTGCAGCGGAGAGCCGCTGGAGGCGATGGGATGGAAGAAGTTTTCAGGATGTATGCGATGAGCGACGGCGAAGCCAAGGCTGCGCCGGCAAACCCTGGTTCCAATCACGGCGACTTTGAAGAGGACGAGGAAGTTGAAACCTTCAGCGTCCTCACCTCCTCGGACGATGATGAGGTAGTGACTGAGGAGACGGTGGTCGTGTTCCTGGAAAAACCCGCATCAAAACCGGCCGCAAAGAAGGCCGCAAAGAAAGAGGCTCCCCAAACGGCGGCTGTAGCGGCTCCGGTTGTGGCAGCCCCGGTCAAGAAAGTTCCGGCAAAGAAGGCTCCGGCCAAGAAAGCTGTAGCCAGAAAGAAAGCCGCGAAAAAGGTTGTGGCCAAAAAGGCCGCAAAGAAATCCGCCGCAAGGAAGAAGAGCACTGGCGCGAAGGGCGGAAAGGCCAAGGTCAAGAAGGCCGCGGCCGGCAAGAGCGCCAGCAAAACCACCAAACGAGGTAGACCGTTGGCAGTGAAGAAAGCAGCAAAGAAGGCGCCCGCCAAGAAGGCAGCAAAGAAAGTAGTTGCCAAAAAGGCTCCGGCGAAGAAGGCAGTTGCCAAGAAGGCTCCTGCGAAGAAGGCAGCCGCCAAGAAGGCCCCTGCGAAAAAGGCAACCAAGTAGCAGGGAAACCCTGAAGAACAAGGCAAGCAAAAGAGCCCGGCTCACGCCGGGTTTTTTTGCGTCCACAGCATACCCCCGATAGGCGCATCCACGGCTGCGGACCTGGGGCGATCCCACAAGCCCTGTTCCCTGTAACGGCCGCCGCCAGGGTCGCTTTCCCGTCCGCAAGGAAATTCACGCCCGTTTTGCGGATAATTACTTTTCAATGGATGACAATGTACATAGGTCAAGGCGAGGAAAGATGGCGAAGACAGCGGAAGCGGTAAAAAGATCGAGCGGCAACGGGAAATTGCCGGCTCTCGGCCCGGTCCGTACCCCGCCTTTGGGGATCCCCCACCCCCCTATTTACGGTGAAACCGTGAAACTGTGATGCGACGGGCGCCCCCCACCCCACCTTTTTTATTTTCAAAAACTTGCGGATTAATTCAGGGAATTGCTGGGGTCTTGCTCTGGAGTCAGGCCAATCGCCTACATTGCGGCAACGGGCTCGGCGAGTTGCGCCAGATGCCAGTGCTGATGGCGGAGGTAGTCTTCTATGAGAAAACGCAGCGAAACAGGCCCATCGCCGCCGACCGCGTAGCTTGCCGACAGCCGCTCCTCGGGAATCCGATCCACCACGGACGCAAGAATCTCATGCTCCACCTTCCACCAATCGAGCAGCGTGGCCCAGGGTTGGCTCGCATAGCCGTGCGCGGCCACCCAGGCGTCCTGCCCGTACTGCGGTCCGGCGGATGCGCCCTCCGTCCCCGCGCGCACAAAGCGCTGGCGGTTGTTGGCCGCCGAATCGAGCAGGTGCCCAACGATCTGCTTGCGCGTCCATCCGCCGTCGCGCCAGGGAACGTCAGCCAGTTCCGGCGGCAGGGCAAGCAGTGTTGTATGAATCGCATTCAATCCAGTGCGAAAATGCAGGGCAAGCTGGGTGGGCATGATTCTCTCCGTGGACAATGGGTGGATTATCCCCAATTCTAAAATCCTTTGCGCCTGCAAGCCGATTCCTCCTGCGCTGGCCGGCAACTCATACGGATGGCCTCAGCTTGGAGGCCAAAGCACAAAGGCCTCGTTCCGCGAGGCCTTTGCCGCATCGTTCAGACTGCCCTCATTGCGGGGGCTTGACGGGCATGTCCTGCGTGGTAGGGGGCTTGACGGAGCCTACCCGTGCGAGGGGCGGCTTGACGGGAACGTCCTGCGTGGTGGGAGGCTTGACGGACCTGCTCATGGTTTCTCCTTTTGGCGTTGCGGGGTTGGAAGGTTCATTGGACTAGTTTTGTGGATTGGGGGACTTGAAAGAAAGTTGCGCGGCAGTGAGGGCGGCCAGCACTTGGGCCGAGTGGACTGAAGGGTCTACCTTGGTCCACACCTGCGCGATCTTGCCTGTGGGATCAATCAGGAAGGTGTTGCGGTTGGCGATGGTCCAGGTTCCAAAGTGGCCCAGCGAGCCGTAGGCATCCACGACTTTGTGCTCCGGGTCGGCCAGCAGCCGGAAGGTCAACCCCTCCTTGGTGCAGAACTGCTTGTGGCTGTCCGGTGTGTCCACGCTTACGCCCAGGATCACCGCGTTCTTGGCTTCGTACTGGGCAAGGTCGCGTTGAAAATTGTGGGCCTCGATGGTGCAGCCCGAGGTCATGTCCCTGGGATAGAAGTAAAGCACCACCCACTTGCCGCGAAAGCTCTCCAGCGATATCTGGGAGCCATCCTGCGAGGGAAGGGTAAACGTGGGCGCAACTTGCCCTGCGGCGGGCAGCGTTTGAGTGCCCGCATGAACGGTGGCGAATGAAACCACGATCAGCAGGATCGCAGCCAGGAAAAAGAGAATCCGCTTTCTCACGGGAGACCTCCAAAAAGCAGTGGTCAGTGAACAGTGGTCAGTGACCGGGCCGAGCATAGGCCGGACAGGAACTTGGGATCAGCAGGGAGAGAAACGGGGAAATCCTGCTGGAAATCAGTATAGCCGCAAATCACCGTCCACTGTCCACTGTCCACTGTTCACTGTTCACTGTTCACTGTCCACTGTTCACTGTCCACTGTTCACTGGCACGGCCACAATGGCAATACTTTCTTCGTTGGCGCGCTCAATCAGCCGGGCGCGGTCGAAGAGCAAGGTGCGGCCGGCCTCGACCGAGAGGCAACTGGCGCCGGCCCGGAGCATGGTCTCGACCGTCGCGATGCCGATGACCGGAACGTCGAAGCGCATATCCTGGTTCGGCTTGGCGACCTTGACGACGGTCAAGCGGCGTTCGAGCATGGAAGCGGGTTCTTGGAGCGAGCGCATCAGCAGGCCGGCGCGCTCGATGGCCGCGTCCGTGCCCTCCATGGCCTCGACCGCGACGCAGGCCTGCGCCGCCACCACCACCGTCTGGCCGATGTCGAAGCCGGCCACGGCCCGGGCCACGCTCAGCCCGTACTCGATGTTCTTGCGTTCGTCCTCATCGGGAACGCGCCCAGTCAGCACGCCTTCTGCGGCCAGCAGCGGCTCAAGAAAGGCCGTCGAACTGACGATCTCAATGCCCTCGTCGCCCAGCACCTTGGCCACCGCGCCCAGCAGCATGTCGGTGTTTCGCGAGCGCAGATTCAGCAGCAGCTTGGCCAGCCGCCAGTCCGGACGGATGCTGGAGAAGATCTGCTTGTGCTTCACTTGGCCCGCCATCACGGCCTTCTCGACGCCCTCCTTGTGGAAGGTCTCAATGAGCCGCGAAAGCTCGCCCAGCGAGAGCCAGTGGACGGTGATGCGCTCATCTTCGGCCGCCCGCCGGTCGAGCTCCGGGTCAGCCTCTTCGCGGATGGCCGCGACCACCACGGCGAGTCCCTGCGCCCGCGCCGCATCCAGCAGCAGAAACGGAAACCGCCCGTTGCCGGCAATGAGGCCGAGCTTCATGCGGCCAGCCGAGTTGTTGCAAGAGTCATTGTCTGGTTCATTCCTACCGCAGCACCCACTCGCCCGCGCGCTTGATCTCCCGGTACATTGCATCGGGGGCCAAGTCTATATTGCCGGGCCACGTGACCGCACCCTCTTCCACGTGCACCTGCCGGAAAACATCGGGAGCTTTCAGAGCCTCGAAGACTCCGTTCAGGTGGCTGGATTCAAAGCGCACCTTACCCTCCGTGCCGTCCTCAAACCGGACGGCGAGCACCAGCGACGAGATAGGTTGGACCGAGACCACATTCCAGTTCATGGCATTACTCCAGCGGTGCGATATTGAGCGGCAGCATTTGGGCACGGCAGAGTTCCCAGTCGGCGAGCAACTCGGCCCGATGCAACTCCGCCCAGTCCAGAACCAGACTCAAAGCCCGCCGTGGCAGATGGCCTTCCAAGACCTCAAGCCGGTTAATGTCAATGACCGCCTGATGTTCATTATATTTCGCATGGAAATGCGGCGGCGGGTGGTCGTCGAAGTACATGCGGATAAGAATGCCGAAAAACTGGCTGATTGTTGGCATCTCCAAGCCCCCTCACACGTCGAGTCTGGCTTCCGTTCCTGGCGTGGATTCAAGGCAAGGCTCGTTCCATATTCCAGGCACATTCTCCAGCACATACAACTGGTCGCCCCCATGATAGAAGCTGACGGCGATCACCGTTGCAGTTACTCCCGCAAATTCCATCTGTTCGGGCAGGAGAGCGTGATGAAACTTCCAGCTTTGCGCGAACGTCTCCAATGCGACTCTTGAGATTACTCGCACCTTTGATCCCTTCGGAAAGGTCGCTATGTAGCCATCCATTTCAATTCCTCAATGCGCATTCGTCAAGCGCATTATCCCGCCGTAGACTCCTCTACTTGATCACCCCGCGTTCGCTGCGCTCAATAAACGCCGCCAGCAGCGCCGCGTCCTCGCCTTCCAGCTCTCTGATCTTCTCCAGCGCCTGCGAAGTGTTCAGCTTGGCGGCCAGCAGCAGCCGGAAGGCCTTTTGCAGCACTTGCAGCCGCTCCGGCGAGAAGCCGCGCCGCGCCAGGCCGACCTTATTGATGCCGAAGGCCTTGTTCTCCCGCCGCGATGAGGTCAGCGAGAAGGGCAGCACGTCCTGCGTCACAATCGTCCCGCCGCCGATGAAGGCGTACTTGCCGACAATGCAATGCTGATGGACCGGGCAAAAGGCGCCCACCGTGGCGTAGTCCTCAATGACCACATGGCCGGCCAGCGTGGCGCAGTTGGCCAGGATGCAGTGGCTGCCCACCTGGCTGTCATGGCCGATATGCGCCCCGGCCATCAACAAGCAACCGGACCCGATGCGCGTTACGCCTCCGCCGCCCGCCGTGCCGCGGCTGACGGTCACATTCTCGCGGATCGTGTTGCCGTCGCCGATCTCCAGCTCCGTCGGCTCGCCGGCGTACTTCAGATCCTGCGGAGCAACACCAACGGCGCAAAAGGAATAGAACGTATTCCGCGCGCCGATCCGTGTGCGCCCGTCGATCACCACATGGGAGATGAGATTGCAATCCTCTCCCAGCACCACCTCGGAACCAATCGTGCAGTACGGTCCGACCGTGCAGGAGGCCGGAACAACGGCTCCAGCCGCAACCACGGCGCTGGGATGAATGCTCACTGCGCGGCCTCGTCCTGAACTTGTTCCGCCGCTTCAGGGGCCGCCGCCGGCGTGGTCTCGCGCACCTTGGGCACAATCGAGCAGGTCAGCGTCGCCTCGCAGGCTACCTTGCCGTCCACTGTGGCTTTGGCCGCCATGCGCCCCAGCCGGCTCTTGAAGGCCAGCACATCCACTTCGATGCGCAACTGGTCGCCGGGGGTGACGGGGCGGCGGAACTTGGCCTTTTCGATGCCGGTAAAGACAGCCAGCTTCTTCTCGCGGTCGGGGATCTCCGAGAGCATGATGATGGCGCCGGCCTGGGCCATCGCCTCGATCATCAGTACGCCCGGCATCAGCGGATAGCCGGGAAAGTGGCCCTGAAAGAAGGGCTCGTTCATGGTGACATTCTTGATCGCTACCAGGCGCTTGCCGCGCTCGAACTCGACAACTCTGTCAATCAGCAAAAACGGGTAGCGGTGGGGAAGCAGGCCCAGGATCTCCTGGATGTCAAATGTCATTCTCTGGCTCCGGAGAGCGGGGTGGGATAGTTGTTTTGCTCTCGTCATGGATTATAAACAAACAGCCGCGCCGGCTACTCTGGTCGCCTGCCTCCAGATCACCATCGCCGCCTGGTTACTAAAGTGACCTTTCTTTTGTAATGCAGCGGAGCGCACAACGCGCTACAATTCCCTCAAACCACTTTTCACACTCGACTCGCAGCCATCCCGCTGACGCGCAGCAAAGCCGGAAAGGACCGCACCCATGCGCAAGCCGTTGGGTAAATTGGGGGGCAATTGCAGGGCCACTTTTCCACGCCGCCATGCTTTTGTTTTTGATCCCTCCCGCTCTCTGCCACGCTCAGGACAGCCCGACAACTTACACCTCGGCTTGCTTCCCCGTGAATGACAGCACTTCTGTCACGCCGCCTCAGATGTCCATATATCCTGATGCCCCCTTCGTTCCCGGAGGCTCTTACACGATTCAAATCACAGGAAACTTGCCTGTAGGCTTGCCAATACTATCGCCCGCCTGCACGAATGCCTATCTCTCGGCCATCATCACCGGGGTGGCTGATTATGGACCGCCGAGTCCATACGTTACCGTCTCCAGTCTCACGAACACGAGCCCAACACTCTCCACGTTCACCGCAACCCTCAGCGGCGACGCCCCTGTGGGGGATGGTGTCGCATTTGTGCTGGACACGGGATCATTCTTAGACTCCTATGTGTTTATTTTCCAGCCCGCCCCCGGCTCAAACCCGCCGCCTAACCCAGCCACCTGCACCACCCCAGCCATCACCTCCGTATCTCCCGGCGCCTGGGTAGCGGGAAAATCCTATGACATCACCATTATGGGATCCTGCTTCAATGACATAAGTGGAATCTATATTCAAACGGATGCCGGAACAGCAGTGAAGGTATCCAAAATCAAAGTCGTCAGTCCGGCGGAGATCACGGCCACCGTCAAACCCGCGATCAACGAGCCCAACGAAGCGGCATATCTTTTGGTAAGGAACAACTACGAACAAAGCGCCATGGCCACGGTGGCGATTGTGAGCTGTCCCACGCCCGCCATCGCCGAAATAAAGCCCAGCACCTGGTTTGCGGGAAGAACCTACAACAAGGTCGTAATCACGGGAAGCAACTTCACCACCAAAAAAGACCAGGCTAAAACAAGTTGCCCCGTGACCCCGGTCAGCATTACCGCCGCGGATGGAAGCACGGTTCCCGTATCCAACGTGACAGTCGACAGCGCAACTCAGATCACGGTCACCGGCGTAGCGCCGCCCGCCAGCGACCCCACCGAGACAGCCACCGTCACCGTGGGAACTGCCCCCAGCACATCGAAACCGCCAACCCCAGCACAGATTCTCGGCAACCAAATCCAGTGCGACCCGAGCATGAATTGCACTCAACCCGTCATCAGCACAACCGACGGGTCGCCACCCCCCGCCCAAGGGGTTGTCGTTGGCCAGCAGATCGCTTTGGCCACCAATCCGGATCTGCCCGCAACGATCACGCCCACAAGTAAGACATGGACTGCGGGCGGAACGAAAATCGCTGGATATAATCCGTCCACAGGCAAGACCGATGTGACGCCCCTGAAGGCGGCGGACCTGAAGAAGGCCAACATAACCTTCTTTTGGGTCTATCCGAACAGCGCTAGCCCCGCTGCTATCCCTGTCACTTACACCTACTGCGTCAACATCACAGGCCTTTCAGCCGCGGATGTGGCTAATAAGCTCAATTGCAGCCTGCCTGCAAATGCTTCCTTCAATTTGGGCGGTCCGGGCGATGCCCAGATGGCCGTGGATGCTTACGACCTTCTCAACGTCGACTGGCTGATCCACAAGAACGGCTGTTTACCGATTCTGGATGACGAGGACCCCTACATGGATTACGGAAATATCTCCAGTTATGAAAAGCCATGCAAGGGTGGTCTTATCGGTGATCCGCCAGGCATCATATTTACGCTGCCGACCGCTGCTTCCGATGGGAATTATTCCTTCGTTCAGCTCATCGCCAAGGACACAACGACCTACACGCAGGGAGGGCACGGTTCGTTACAGTGTCCCACCAGGCCAGGGTTGGACGGTGACTTTCCATACCCCCTGTTTGATCCCGACAACAACCGAACATGGGACGCACCCGGTGTTGGCCTGGAACAGTTTGACTCAAGGGTCAGCCGGACATTCAAGGCAACCATGTATCTCCTATGGAAATCGAGTAAGACGGGGTCGATCTACGTCCCGATCGGTTCGCAAAGCTGGATAATTGATAGGGGGAGCACCACAAATTCAGGGTATCCGACAGATCAGAGTTGGACCGACCCAGTGTGGAGCGCACTCGGGAAGAACGGCGATCCGGTTGATTATGTGAAGACCGCGCCGAACCAGTCGCCCTATGGATATCCAACATGGAAGGGCCCTGCGGCATTCGCAACCATTCCCAGCTGTCCCACGGATAATACACAGGAAGATGAAGAGCAGTAAGAGGAGGAACAATGAAGCTCATGAAAGGTCTAGCATTCGCGCTTCTGCCGCCCGTTGTGATCGTGAGCGCGCTCATCGCCCAGACAAATCCAGAGAACCCGAAGTTCACGCTCACAATCAAAGCGTACAAGTCGGAAGTCACGTTGGGGTCGGACATAGGCATTGCAATCACTGTGAGAAGCATCTCGGACGAGAATTTCACCTACTTGTTTGGAAATCAGGGAAACGTGGCAGACGGATACGAATATGATGTGCGCGATGAAAAGGGAGTCCCGGTAGCCATGTATGGAAAACGAACCCTGCATCTTCCCAACGGGGAAACGTTGCAATATCCAAGGCCTCCCGGGCGTTCCTTTGTAGGCGGAATGCGGCCGGGGGACAGCTATGAACAAGGCTCCACAATCAGCGATATCTTCCAATTCGATCATCCCGGCAAGTATACAATTCAGGTTTCTCGAAAGGAGTCGTGGATGCCGAGCCCGGTCTACTCCAACATCATTACCATCACCGTGCTTCTAACGGATACCAAGCCAACGACAGGCGAGCCTCCGCCAGCGCAGAAGTAGGACGGGTTCCCGGTCCCGGTGAGATTTCCAAACCCCGCTGAGGGTGGCCCTGGTCCCTCGCCTTTGGGGACCGGGGATGGAAGCGTAGAAGTCGAATCGGAACGGACAGCCCGGGAGAGAGGCTGTAAACTGCCTGAGTGGATGCGCTACCGGCAGTTCGATTCCTCCTCCCCGGTCCCCAAAGCGAGGGACAGGGGGCACCCTCAACTTGATAAAACGATGTATGAGACCAGGGCCACCCGCCGCTACCTAGCGGTATCACAGCCACAAGCATGACCTGGACGGTAGGCGGAACGAGAATAGCCGGGTACGCGCCGACCACACCTTCGGCAAGCGTAACGGAATTGACGGACGACAACCTCAAGCAGGCAAACATAACCTACCATTGGGTCTATCCGAAGGAGAACATTCCGGTGACGTATAAATACTGCGTCAGCATCCCAGGAGCCGACGCCGACGGGCAGTGCAGCCTCAAAGCGAAGGCGGCATTTGAGGTAGACGGGGTCGATTCGCCATCAATAAACATTTGGAACGAGTTTCTTGCGCACGTCAATGATCTCATCGGATGCGACCTTGAGGGCGGTGGGCCGACCCTCGTCTATGGCAATCTTAGGGGTCCCATTCCGGTCTGTGCTACGCCGACGAACCCGACCAGGGGCATCCCCGGAATCACTTTCTATCCGATCGGAACGCAACCAGGAACGGGCAATTTTCTATTTGCCCAGTTAATCAATAGTGACGTCGTCGAATATAGTCGAATCGGAGCTACACGGACATGCACAACTATCACCGGCGTGGACAGCGACTATCCGTACGACAACAAAATCAACCCTGCGTCGACCTCCGATTCTCCGACGGCACCGTTGCCTTCGACCTATTCAACAGTCGTCCGCAACTTCAACGCGACGATGTACCTCCTCTGGCAGTCCACGGCAACGGCGAATACAATTCCTGTGCCGCTGGGGTACATACCGTGGACTTTTGACGGTACGGCCACACAAACTGATGGCAAATGGACGGCGACCGGGAGCGGAGCGCCGGTCGAAAGCGACGGAACGGCCAGCAACGACGGATTGATCAGAAGCGATGGAGCGCTCCCCGACGCTGGAACGCCTAACGACGCTTTTGTTTTGGCAGCCCCGACCCAGCCAAATCTCGGCATTCCAGTCTGGGGCGGTAGAGCAGTGACCAATTGTGTCGCCGGCAGATGAAATCGGGACGAGCGTTTGTGAAATCATTCAACCAACTCGGAAAGAATGGAGAAACAATGAGAGCGTTTCGTGGATTATTCCTGATTTGCTTCGCATATGCGTGCGCCTTGGCCTACGGACAGACCGTGAAGTCACCGTGGTCAATCGAAATCAGCACCGACAGGCCGACGGTCGCGGCAGGCTCGGACGTGTACATCAGAGTCAAACTGACAAATATTTCCGACGAAGTCGTAGACTGTTCTACGTTCGATCTGGGCGGCGGGACGGACAGGTATTACCAGTTTGATGTGAGGGATGAGAACGGGGCACCCGTGAAAAAGCGGGACCTGAGCGAACCCTACCCAGGCAGTTGGCGTGGAAAATGCGACCTTGAGCCCGGCAAGACATTGGAAAGCACGAAGTTAGTAAGCTGGCTGCACGATCTTAGCAAGCCAGGTAAGTATAGAATTCAAATATCGCGTCGGATCTCAGACGGCCCGAATCCGCAATATGTCAAGTCCAACACCATCACCATCACCGTGCTTCCAGCCGACAGCAAGCCAACGACGGACGAACAGCCGCCAGCACAGAGGTAGGTCAGTTCCTCCAAGCGCCGTCTCCTGGGGCTCTCCCTCGGAGAGGCGGCGGAACTCTCAGGTTGTGGACAGCGGAGGAGGAACAATGATGAAACCTATGAGAATGCCTGTATTCGCACTATTGGGGTTTGTTGTTTTCGGCGGCGCGCTGAACGCGGCGGGTGGCCCCGGTCCCAGTGACCCTTCCCAACCTCGTTGAGGGCGCCCCCGGTCCCTAGCTTTTGGGGACCGGGGATGGAAGCACGGAACCGTAGAAACCGAATCGGAATGGACGGCCTGCGGGAGAGGCTGGCAACCGCCTGACTGGGCGCGCCACCCAGATCGATTTCTCCCCCCGGTCCCCAAAAGCAGCGAGGGACCGGGGGCACCCTCAACTTGATAAAATTCGGTATGAGACAAGGGCCACCCGCCCGCCGAGGCAGGAACAAACAAGGCATGAATAAGGACTATTCATGGGAGGGATTATGAGAATCACTTTCGCACTTCTCTTGCTCGTCGGTGCCTCCGTCTCCTCTTCTGGCCAGACGGTGGCCCCTAATCAGACTGAGGCTGTTAATCCGCCGTTTCAACTCGAAATCACTGCCAACCTTGATAAAGAACATACCGAACTCTGGGACTTTGTGAACAGCGCCGAGACCACCGTGAAAGCCGGTTCAATGGTCGTGGTTGCGACTCGGAAAACAAACATCTCAGATCACGAGATCAACAAATCGTCAGGGGCAAGCGGAGGCACTGATATACGTGACAGCAGCGGCAATCTGATCAGGCCGAGAGAGTTCGGCTCAAAGCCGCGCGATGGGATAGGCGGTGGAGAGATGAAGATTAGGGGTGAAAAAGAACCAGTGTTGAAACCCGGCGAAAGCAAGGTCGACCCCGACTGCGTGAGTGATTGGTACGATTTGAGCCAGCCCGGAACATACACCATTCAAGTTTGGGAGCACACGTCGAACGATCCTGCCTCTAGCGTAGTCAAGTCCAATATCGTCACCATCACCGTGCTTCCGGCGGGGGAACCGCCGTCTGCGAAGCAGCAATGACACTCCCAAAAGCGTCGCCTGCGGGGCGCGAGTCTCTCCCGCCTGCCGTGGCTGTGGAGTGGCCCGGCCGCGGAAACCTGCAATTAACGAAGGAAAGATGGAGGGTTTATGAGAATTCTGATTGGACTTCTAATGCTCGGAGTCACCAGCATTGCGTGCTCGCAAACGTCACAGCAACCGTTCACCATCACCGTCAGCACGAACACGCTCGTAGTGAAATCGGGCGATAACGTGTCTATTGAGGTTGTAATGTCCAATATCTCCGATCATGCGGTTGACTGCACGATTGATGCGAGGAATGCGTTGGACAGGAATTATCGATACGACGTCCTCGACGAGGGCGGTCAACCCGTCCCGAAAATCAAGAGGAGATATCCTGACATAGGCGAGTCTGGCAGCATACGGCCTTGTATCATCAAACCAGGTGAGACTTCGCTTCCCTCTGGCGGACTGATCAGCATCCTTTATGATTTCCGTCGTCCGGGCAAATACACGATTCAGGTTTCGCGGGGTGTCCCCCCGGATCCTGACAATCTCGTCAAGTCCAATATCGTCACCATCACCGTAGTGGGGCCTGAGGCGCCGCCTGCTGAACCGAAATAGCCTGCGCCACCGCCCTGGCCCCTATGATTTCATCGGCTAAGGGGTCAAGGCAATCAGGCGGGGTGGACAACGATGAAGAGATTTCGTTCTTTGCTTGTGGTTCTCATCGCGGCAGCGATGGCCGCCTCGTTCTTCGGGCAACCTACGCAGCAACCATTCACCATCACCATCAGTGCGGATAGGCCCCAAATAAGAGCGGGTGACCCTGTGGACCTCACTATCGAGATGACAAACACTTCCGATCATAACGTTGACTGCACCAAGGACTGGTGGAACGCGTTGGACAGGAATTATCGGTACGAAGTCCTCGACGAGAGCGGTCAGCCCGTACCCAAGATCGAGGGCAAACATCCCGATACCGGTGACACGCCACCCTGCATCATCAAGCCGGGGGAAACCGCGCGCACGCCAGGGGGGCGGGTAAGCATTCTTTTTCGATTTTAGTCGTCCGGGCAAATACACGATTCAGGTTTCAAGAGGCGTTCCCCCGGACCCAGCCAATCTCGTCAAGTCCAATATCGTCACCATCACCGTGCTTCCGGCGGAGGAACCGCTGCCGACAAAGCAGCAATGACACTCCCAAAAGCGTCGCCTGCGGGGCGCGAGTCTCTCCCGCCTGCCGTGGCTGTGGAATGCCCGGTACATGAAAAGGAGAAGAAGAAAGATGAAACGCCTGGCTTCGCATTTGCTTGTGCTGCTCTTCGCGATGCAAGCCGTCGTTCTTTTTGCCCAGGAGCATGAGAAGATACAGCCGGGTTTTACTCTTTCTATTGCGGAGGATAAGGGTGCAGCGCGGATCGATCCCGGCCTTCATCGCCTGCAGGTGAAATTCACCCGCCTTTCGCCCGCGGTTGAATACTCTTTGTTCCACGAAGAGGCAAAGGGGATGTACGAGATGATTGTTCTGCGCGACGGAGCTCCCGCGGCGGAGACAGACGCAATGCGAGAACTCAGGAGGCTTCGAGAGGCCGACGATAATCCATGGATACCGAAGCCGGTGACACTCGATACAGGGGAAAGCCGGACGACGCCCCTGGACGTAAGCGACTACTACGAGATGACCAAGCCGGGCAGATATCAGATTACGGTCACGCGGGGGACAGCCCCATTCGACCCCCCCTACAACATAACGGTCAAGTCGAATACGATCACCATCGTTGTTCCGAGGGGATCTGCCCGCTCGGCCGCGCCGGCGGCGGAGAAGCCCAAGCCCAAATTCGATCTGTTCATCTCAGAGGTATACCCCGACCAATGGCCGCCCGTCGTTATTCGAGTGAAGCTGAATAACATTTCGGACAGCGTAATCAGGGAGTGCGGGTGCGCCTCATTTTTGGGTATGTACAACTTGTTTGTTTTCCGGGATGGCGACCCCGTTGAGGCGAACGATCAGATGCGAGACCTTGAAAAGAGACGGGCTGCCGCCGAGTGCAGCCTTAGGGAGTATTTGAGTGAGATCGAACCTGGAGACTCCACCGAGGAAGAGATCCCTGTCGGCAACTTCTACGATGTTTCCAGACCAGGCTCCTACGTGGTTTATGCCACCCGGGAAACCTATCCATACAACCTCGCAAAGAGCGTAGTCGTTGAGTCCAGCGCCATCAGCTTCAATGTGCCAGAACCACCGCCGGAACCAAAGGCCAACGAGCCGGAGCCGGAAACCGACGAGCCGCAATAGCCCGCCGCTCCTGCATAGGCGCCGGCATGCCGCGCCGCTACTTCTTGATCCGCTTCGCGACGATCTCCACGTTCCAGAAATCCGGAGCCAGATCCTGGTTGTACTTCACGTGAGAGAGAAAATACTGGTGGACCATCTCGTCGTTCTTGAAGCGGGTGATGGTGAGCGGCGTGGGGAATCCATCCATCGTGTGGTAGTCGTCGTACTCCTCCGCGTCAACATTCTTGTCCTTGTAGACGGGATCGCGCCACTCGAAGCTCCGGCGCAGCGGCAGGTGGGTCTGCACGTCCGTCAGGATGGTCACCGCCTCGTTCTGGGCGGAGATCAGCGTCACCTGGTCGGCCAGGTGGCGCGCCGCAAGCCGCTGGCCCTCGTAAATCAGAATGGTCTTCGGATCGTTGAGCCAGACCTTAATGGCCGTCTCGATGGAGTGGTCGCGGCGGCGCAGATAGTCATCCACAATATCCTGGGGAAGCGGCGCCTTGCCTTTGTAGGTCACCTCGGTGCCCGTCCGCCCGATGTAAAACTGCACCACGTCGCGGTGCGAGGTGAGCTCGATGCGGTCGTGATCGGGCCAGGCGTGGAATTCCCAATACTCGGTGGTGCCGGGATCGGGATTGCCGCGAAAGAAGGCCGCCACGTGGCCCTGCCGCATTTGGTTCTTTATGTTGAGCCAGGCCGGGCCGCCCAGGGCCTGCACCATGGCGTCCAGCACAGCCCGCGCCTGGCGCGCATTCTTCCCTGCGGCGTCATCTGTGGTCTGGGGCTGCAGGTTGAGCCCCGCGGCAAGCATCAGCATGGCCACCAGAACCGGCAACCTTCTCGGCATGAGTCTTCTCCTCAATCGATTGGACGTCTTCCGCTGGCCAAAGCAACAACCCTCAAGCCCAAGCTAAAGCATTCTCAGCGGAGATGTCGAGGGTGGCTGGCCTGCTTCAGGCCGCAGAGACGGAGACTCCGGCCGAGGCGAGATGGTGCCGTATGGGAGAGCGCGCGGGTCAGATGGCCCGCAGAACCCGCACGGGAAGAGTGAAGATGGCTCCCACCAGTTCCAGCACTCCGCCCACAGCGATGCCCACCAGGCGGAACGGGATCAAGAGCAGCCACACGATGGGATACAGCACCAGGGCAATCAGAGCCAGCGGCCAGCAGAGAACCAGCAGGATGCAGAACAAGAGAAACTTCGCCATGGCTTCACCCCTCGCCGCCCGCGGACTTGCGTCTGGAGCAGTCAATGTTAGGATACGCCAGAGCGGCAGAGGCGGTTCCCGGCGAGGACCGTGCAATGGCAGATTTATGATACGATAAAAGGTATGACAATTCAGGCGACAACTCGCAGAGTGAAGCGGAGTTTTACTTTGACGCCCGAAGTGGCGGCGTTTGTGACCGAGACGCGGCAGCGGCGGCGCGCCAAGTCGGACTCCGAGGCGCTGGTTCTGCTGCTGCGTGAATTGATGCTGGAAGCCAAGCGGGAGAAGTTTGAGGCGGCCACCAAGGCCTATTACGACACGGCCTCAGAGGAAGAACTGGCGGAGCAGCGGGAGTGGGCGGAGATGGCAGGGCCGAGTATCGTTGTCGATATTGATTCGGCCGAGGCGGAACTTTGACTCCGCAGGAGGCGCGCCTTCCTGTGCGGGGAGAGATTTGGTGGGCGCACTTTCCCACCGATGAGCCGGGAAAGAACCGGCCTGCGGTCATCGTCTCCACCAACGCGCGCAACTCGCATCCTCGCGCGGAGACTGTGCTGGCAATTCCGCTTTCGAGGTCAATTCAAAAGCTGGGCCCCTGGCACCTGCTCCTGCGCGCCGGCGAAACGGGCCTTCGCGAAGACAGCGTGGCTTGGGCGGAGAACATCGGTGCAGTGGCAAAGAATCAACTGATCGAGCCAGTCCCCGGCCATCGGCCAGTAAACCATGCCCAGATCTGCCGATTGGCCGGGTTCGTGCGGGTAGCGATGGGCTGCGTGGAGTAATTGGCGAGGGGCTGCCGATTTGCGGCGGTCATTGCTGCTGATAGGCGCCGCGGTCGTAGCCCTTGGAGCCGGGGCGTGGGTTGCCGGCAAAGTCTGTTGCCGGAGCCAGGTTAGAGGTTCCCGATCCTGCTGCCGGGCTGGACGCCTGGACGCTGAGAAGAACCGAAGCGCGATCTGCCGCTGTTGGAGCGACATAAAGCGGATCGGAGGTCAAATCGTGGGGGCCGTTGGCGACATCGCCGGCGTTGGCTCCGTTGTAGTAGAGGTTGTAGTCGAGCAGAATGGCGGAGGTGGTGCCGGGGACAACGGCAACTGGATTCTGCCCCGCCGCGCTATAGAAGATGTTGTTGAGGACGTTGACGTCGGAGGTCTGGTTCATGTCCATCTCTCCACGGCCGCTCAGAGGCGGATTGGTCACGTTCTGGTAGGTGGAATTGTTGACCACATCGACATGGTCGCTCTCGAAGACCTCAATGGCTGAGCTGCCGTTGGCGTAGATCACGTTGTTGGCAATCAGCGTCCTGCCGGTATAGGGAGGCAGAGGGTCGCCGGCCGGATTGTAGGCCGAGTTGCGCGTCGAGTCGAGGATGATGGCCTCGCCATCGAGGATGACGCCCGTGCCAACAGTGGGAACCAACTGCCGGTTTCCGAAGAGGCGATTGCCGGTGATGACCATCCTGTAGCCGGCAGAGCTGTCGTAGTTCCAGTTTTCCCAAGTGGAGATCCCGCTGGCTCCATAGATGGAGTACCAGGCGGAGTCGTAGATGGTGTTGCCGGAGATGGTGACATAATCCGACCATGCGGTGCCGACGCCCGCTCCGCCACAGGCTCCGATGATGTTGTTCAGGATGCGCAGGTGGTGCGGCCTCTGGGTCGCGGTTCCGCTCCTCCCGTCGGCGGCAATGCAATTGCCATTGAAGGCGGGATCGGGGTTGCTGCTGGACTGATTCTGGGCCTCCTGCAGGGTGACGTTGTAGTTGTTGCCGAGAAGGGTAAAGCCGTTGACCTCGATATAGGCTGCGGTTGGCTCAAGAAAGATCCCTTCCCACCCGTTGAAGGAGATCAGCGGGCTTTGGCCGGGATAGGCCTTGTAGGTGATCCAGCTATTCGGGGTACCGGGGTTTGAGATCCCGAGGACGGCGCAACTGGGGCAGAAGTTGGTATACGTGCCGTTCATCACGTAGACGGTATCGCCGGGCTGGGTGAGGTCGGCGGCGTGCTGGAGGGTCAGGAAGGCGGTGGCCATGGAGAGGCCGTCGGCAGAGTCGCTGCCCGTACCGCTGACATAGTAAGTGACTGGGCCGGCGGGGGCCGTGTAACTGGCGGTGACGGTCCCATTTGCGTTCATGGTCACGGTGCAGGTGACGGTGCTGGCGGTGGCGCATCCGGACCATGCGGAAAAGGAGTTGCCACCGGCCGTGGCGGGCGCGGTGAGGGTGACGGAGGTTGCCGCGTTATAGCTGCGGGTGAAGCTGGTGGCGCCGTTGCCCGTCTTGTTGGTGTCGCTGGGAGTAACGGTGATGGCGACGCCGCTGGAGGGATGGGCCGAGTTTACGGTGAGCACATAGGTGGTTGGCGTAGGCGTTGGAGTGGGAGTCGGCGAGGTTCCGCTGCCTCCGCAGGCCCCCAGGAGCAGGCTCAGTCCACACGCGATCCATAAGACAGCAGTCTTCCTGGTCTTCACCGGTCTTTCACTCCTTTGTACTAATTGAGCCTCCGGGCACGAACGCGGCAGTGGGGCGGATCTCCACGGGGTGCTCTTTTGTGTGTTGATTTCATCCTACAGCTTGAGCGATGGCTTAGGAGAAAGCTTACCGTCCCAGCGCCAGTGAGGGGTCAGCGGAGAGGGATGGGCCTGCGAATTCACCGGATTGGAACCGTGGCCAGGCGGCGGCGGCGATCATGGCGGCGTTGTCGGTGGAGAGGGCCAGCGTGGGGAAGGCCACGCGCAGGCCGCGGCGGGCGGCTTCGGCGGTGAAGCGGGCGCGGAGTTCGCGGTTGGCGGCCACTCCGCCGGTGATGAGGATGCGGCGCGCGCCGAGGGATTCGGCGGCGGCGAAGGTCTTCTTCATCAGGTCGCCAACGACGGCGCGCTGGAAACTGGCGATCAGATCCAGCACCTGCTGCGGGCACAGCGCCAGCGCCTCCTCCTTGGTCCCAGGAGGGCGGGGAGCAGCGCCGGGCGCGAAGAGCCGGGCGGCGCGGGCCTGGGCCTCGCTGCGCAGTCCGTGGAGTTCGACGTAGCGCAATACCGCCGTCTTGATGCCCGAAAACGAAAACAGGAATCGTGGGTCGAGGTTGGCGATAGGAGCCGTGCGGGCGGCCTTGGTGCGCGGCGCCTTGCCGGCCAGATGGAGCTTGGTCTTGATCTGGGAAAACGAGAAGGGCACCGCGCGCGCGTCGCCGTAGAGAGCCAGCGCGTCGATCCACGGGCCTCCGGGATAGCCGAAGCCGAGCAGTTTGGCGACCTTGTCATAGGCCTCGCCGGCGGCATCGTCAAGGGTGCGGCCGACAAGCGAGTAACTCCATGCTCCGTGCGCCGGGCGGCAGAGATAAAGATGCGTGTGGCCCCCGGAGACGACCAGAGCTAACGCCGGCTCCTCGCTTGGATTCTCATTTACTCTGTCATCCTGAGCGCAGCGCAGCGAAGTCGAAGGACCTGCGGTTGCTCTTCCGAGGACCTGCGCTTCGGACTCCCGCTCGTGCAGCAGCACCGCGTGGATGTGCCCTTCAAGGTGGTTGACGGCGATCAGCGGCAGCCCCTGCGCGAAGGCCAGCGCCTTGGCATAGGTGATGCCCACCAGCAGCGCGCCGGCCAGTCCCGGACCGGAGGTCACAGCAATCGCATCCAGATCGGCCAGTCCAATTCCCGCCTCGGCCAGCGCCGCCCGCACCACCGGCACGATGGCCCGCAGATGCTCGCGGCTGGCCAACTCCGGCACGACGCCGCCGTAGCGCGCGTGGGTCGCAATCTGCGAGGCCACGACCGAGGAAAGCGTGCGCGACCCGCGCTCCACCACGGCCGCCGCCGTCTCGTCGCAGGAGGTTTCAATGCCGAGGATGAGGCCGCGCGTGCTCACCTGTATAGTTTACCGGGCTCGAAGAATGGGCGTGAGACGGATTACTCTCAAGGAGAGCCATGTTGCCGGTGAACCGCCAATTCGAAGCCGCCCTCCAGATCATCGCGGAGTTGCGGGCCGCCGGGCACGAGGCTTATCTGGCGGGCGGATGCGTGCGCGACCTGCTTCTTGGCCGTGAGCCAAAGGATTTCGACGTGGCGACCTCGGCGACGCCGGATGTTGTACTGGAGGCGTTTTCGCGGACTTTTGCCGTAGGGGCGCACTTTGGGGTGGTGCTCGTGGCCTCAGAGACGGAGGACGATCCAGAAGGATCGAGAGGCGCGGAGAACGTGACCGAGGTGGCGACCTTCCGGTCGGATGGAGCCTATTCCGACGGTCGGCACCCGGATGTGGTCAAGTACACAAAGAGCGCCGAGGAGGACGTGCGGCGGCGGGATTTCACAATCAACGGGCTGCTGCTGGATGCGGAAAGGCTGTTCCCACAGGGGGTGAAGGCCGCAACCCACCCTAGCCACAAAGACGTGGCGAGGGCGGGGCGCCCAGACATCGATCTGCGCGCGGCTGTGATCGACCACGTGGGCGGCCTTGCGGACCTCGAAGCCGGCATCGTCCGCGCCATCGGCCGCCCGGAGTTGCGCTTTGAGGAGGATCACCTGCGGATGCTGCGCGGAGTGCGTTTTGCCGCGCGCTTCGGCTTCGAACTGGAGGCGGGGACGGCAGCCGCGATCCGGCGGCTGGCGGCGAAGACCAAAGCCGTGAGCCGGGAGCGGGTGCGGGACGAACTGACAAAGATGCTCACCGAGGGCCGGGCGCGGCGCGCCTTCGAACTGTTGGATGAAACGGGCTTGCTGGCCGAGGTGCTGCCGGAAATCGCGCGTATGAAGGGCGTCGAGCAGCCGCCGCAATTTCATCCCGAGGGCGATGTGTGGGTCCACACGCTTCTGCTGCTCGACCAGTTGGAACCAGGCTGCTCCCCGACGCTGGCCTGGGGGGCGCTGCTGCACGATGTGGGCAAGCCGCCGACCTTTCGCCGTGCCGAGCGCATCCGCTTTGACGGCCACGTCGATGTGGGCGTAGCCATGGCCGCCGAGATCTGCCGGCGCTTCCGCTTCTCGAATGACGAAACCCGGCAGACGCTGGCGCTCGTCGCCAATCACATGCGCTTTGCCGATGCGCAGCGGATGAAGGCTTCCACGCTGAAGCGCTTCTTCCGGCTGGAAAACTTTGATGAGCACCTGGCGCTGCACCGCATGGATTGCCTGTCTGGAAGCGGCAATCTGGACCACTGGGAGTTCGTGCGCGAACGCCGGGAAGCTCTGCCTGAGGAGGCGATTCGGCCCACGCCGCTGATCACCGGGCGTGAGTTGATTGCCGCCGGATACAGGCCGGGGGCCGGGTTCAAGGCGATGCTGCGCGCGGTCGAGGACGCGCAGTTGGAGGGGTTAATCGCGACGCCTGAGGAGGCGCTCGCGCTGCTCCAAAACCGGTTCCCGCCCGATTGACCGCCCGCCGCGTTCTCGCCGCCTGACTCCGCATCGGATGTGCAGACAAGATGGGGCGTTAGCGCGGTTTTCGGTTGACGAAGGCCGGGAGGACTTCTAACATCATCTCCGTCGGCAGAATCGACGGAATCTTGATGGACCCAAGCACGCATGGCCCAGCTCCTCCCCATATTGCCCGCTTTGGCTCATGCTGCGTCGATCTTCATTCTCGCGAGCTTTTCAAGGACGGCAAACGCATCCGTCTGCAAAATCAGTCCTTTCAGATTCTGGCCGCGCTGCTGGAACAGCAAGGCACCGTGATTACGCGCGAAGGATTGCACGGGAAGCTCTGGCCGGGACAGGAGTTTGCGGACTTTGACCAGGGTCTGAATACAGTCATCATGCGGTTGCGGCGGGCTTTGGGCGATACGGCGGAGACGCCCATGTTCATTGAGACTCTGCCACGCCACGGCTATCGCTTCATTGCGCCGGTCACCTTTTCCAACGGGGCAGCGGACCATCAGGGAGAGACACCCGAAGCCGCCCTCGAAGTGCCTGAAAGCCTGGCAGGCGAGATTCCGGATCATCACACGGACAACAACGTTCCGGAGCGAACCAGAGCCCGGTGGTGGCATACCTGGATCATCGTCGGGTTGAGCGCCATTGTGCTGGCTCTGCTGGCAATCATCTTCGCCTCAGGGAGACTGCGGACATCGCTGGGCTTCCCGGCAAGGAAGCACGCGCTGCCGACCCTGGCCGTCCTCCCCTTCGACAGTCTCTCAAGTGATCCGGTTCAGGGATTCATGGCTGAAGGCATGACGGAGCAACTGATTACCGAGCTGGGAAAATGCCGGGAGTTGCGGGTTGTTTCGCGCGGATCGGTGATGCAGTACAGCGGAAAGCATTTGCCTCTGGAGATTGTTGCAAAGGATCTGAATGCGGACGATATCTTTGAAGGCTCTATCACCGAATCAGGCGGGCGCCTGCGTGTCACTGGAAATCTCTACCAGGTTGCCACAAGAAAGCATTTATGGGCTGAAGCCTATCAAAGAGACGCTGGCAACCGGTTGGTCACGGAACAGCAGATCGTCCTCGACATGGCCCTGAATATTGAGAAGAATTTGACCTCGACGTCCCGTTGAGATCACAGCAATCCAGAGAAGACGCGTCCGCGGAGTCCCGGCACTCAAATCGGTGCGGCCGGCATGGTGGGTCAGCCCTGAATCAGGCCAATCGGAAGTGAGCGTTCCTGGTTTTGCTTTGAACCGGAGCGGAGCACAGTTCTCTGTGCAGGCCCTCGGGATCGCCGCCAGCGAAAGTCAGTAATAGTTCATAAAGAATCCACCCCTGGCTCACCTCTGATCCATTGGCATTGACGCCCGTTTCGGCCATTCTACGGGAAGTCCGCGGAACGTTGCACGCACGAGAGCCGGTCTTAGCGCGCTACGAACCGCAAGACCAAATCAAGAGGCTGCGGCTTCCCCATCTGCGCAGATATGCGAAACTTGCACTTGACCGGGTCCAGAAGGCCCGGCAAGAAACGGGAGACGATCGGGGAATGACATTCAACCGCGTTGCGCACTTCTCGGCATTACTTCTGATCTCCGCAGTGTTGAACAACCTCCCAGCCCATGCTGCCGGGAATCCGCCCGGTGCGGCCGCCATCAAGGAAAGAATTGCAGCGCACGGTGTGGGCCAGGGGGTCGAGGTCACACTGGCCAGCGGAACCGAGGCAAAAGGCACCATCGTCAGTATCGGCGACCAGAGTTTCGCTCTCCGGGCAAAAGGCGCAGACCAGCCGCGGAGTATCGAGTATGCGCAGGTCACGGATATTCACGGCGATGGGTTTTCGACTGGAACGAAAGTCGGTCTCGCGGTTGGGATTTTGATGGTTGTCCTCCTCGTTTCTCTTGCAAGCATTGCAAAGGAAGAGGCCAGTCTGGCTAAACAGATATGACTCGCCGGGAAGATCTTTCAATGTTGGGCCGATTGGCGGACGTCAGCGATATCAATCCTCAAAGCTGGTAAACCAAGGTTTGCAGCCTCGCTCAAGACCCGGCCCCGTGGCCGCGCAACAGTGAGTGGCCTTTGTTACAACTCTCTGAACCGGTTCGCATCCGGGTTCGGCTTCAGTTTGTAGCCGTATTTGCTGACGATGCCGGCAAGTTGGGAGACGGCCGGGGGTAGAGCGTTCGCGGCCAACAGCTCATTCGCCTTCTCCTGCAGGGTATCTGTCTCTGAATCGGGCGCGGTCTCGTCCCCCTCATCCTCATCCTCATCGAACACCGCCGCGTCCTCGTCCTGGGGCTCGCCGGCATCCGGCTCAAACTCCGTGTAGGTCAGCGCGAGCACCCCGTCCTTTCGTTTCGGGATGGGCGCCAGCACGCTGCTTACCGCCTCAAGTTGCGCATCAAGCGGGACACGATCGAGCTCGATGACTTCGGATCCCTTGGTAACCCACAGAGAACTCCGATCGGCGGCGTCCGGATCAAGAAACGTGAGGAACATGGCCTCGAGGTCACCCGCCACCTTCAGGATCATGTGGCCAACCATGGGGCCTCTTTCTTCCGTTTGCATGAGATTGATGAGAATCTCTCGCTCTCCTGCGAAGCTGGCAAGCCGTTTCCACCTCACTCCATCGATGCGCGCCCGGCCCGTTTCCGAAACTCCTTTGAAGCTTGCAGGCCGGATTCTGGCGACGCCAAGTTCTACAGTCCCGTCAGGCAACACGCGAATCCCGTTCCCGATGACCCCCTCGTGGCGCCTCCTGAGCCTCTTCCACGCACGCATCGGAAAACTGCCGAGCCAGTACGCCAGCCATGCGGCAAACAGGTACATCAACACGGAAAGCCACGAAACGCCATACCAGTTCAGCGCAGAGACGTCAGACCAGTTAATGTCGAGCCAGTCATAGTCTGTTACTCCAACGTCACCCAACTTTGACAGCGGCGCTATGGAGAGGTCGAATGCCCGGACAATCGCAGCTCCCGCTGCCGTCCAGAAAGCAATGGCGGCAATCAGAAAGATAAGTCGTGATCGGGGAGAGTTGACTTCCGCGGAGAATATCGCCCGGAAACCCCTGCCGGGGGAGGGCGACGTGTGCGAAGTGGCCTGGGTGGAGGCCTTCGCTTTGCTCCGCGAGCGCCTGGATGAAGATCTTCTTGATCTTTCCGGGAGATCCTGGCCGAACATTTCACCAAGCAGACTCATGTATCTCTCTTCAACTCATCTTACAGGGCGTCCGGTCCGCGCGGCTTCTCACTGTCGCGCAACCGGGAAACCACAGAACCGTGAACCGCGCGAAAGGCCTATCCCCGCCGCCGCAGCTCCAACTCCACTACGCGCAGCATCTCCGCCTGGGGAGCCGGTTTGCCGGTCCAGATTTCAAACTGGCGGGCGCCTTGCTGGACAAACATCTCCAGGCCCGTCACCACCGGGATGCCGTGCTCTTTGGCCAGCCTCAACAGCGGCGTTTCCAGAGGGTTGTAGACCATGTCGAAGACCAGGCCGGCGTTCAGCTCGTTCCCTTCGATCGGCAGCGCTTTCTTTGAGCCTTCCATCCCGCACGGAGTGGAGTTGATCAGCACATCAAAGCGGCCTCTGGCGAATTGCTCGCGGCTGAGCGCTGTCGCCTTGGACTCCTGGGCAAGTTTCACGGCGTTCTGGTGGGTGCGGTTGACGATGAAGACCTCCGCGCCCTGGTCCACGAGGCCAAAGACGGCAGCCCGCGCCGCTCCTCCCGCGCCCAGGACGGCGATGCGCGCGCCCTTCAGCTTGAGCCGCTTTTCGAGCGGGCGGACCACCCCGGCAACGTCGGTATTGAAGCCGTAGAGCTTGCCGTCCGCGCCCGTGCGCAGCGTGTTGCAGGCGCCGATGCGTGCCGTGAGCGGATCGGAGTTGGCCAGGTGGGGAAGCACTTCCTGCTTGAGGGGCATGGTCACAGCCACGCCGGCCAGCGGCAGTTCGCGCGCCAATTTCAGCAGATCGGCGAGTTCGCCGGTCTTCAGCGGCAACAGCACGGCATTGACGCCCTCGCGGCGGAAGGCGGTGTTCTGCATCAAAGGCGAGAGCGAGTGGGCGATGGGGTTGCCGGCCACGCCGAAGATGCGGGTTGCGTAGTCAAGCTGCTCGACGCGATACAAATCGCGCAGTGTGCGCAGGCTCGCCTGGCCCGGAGCGGTCGCCAAACGGGCGTCTGTTTCCGGGCCGTCGGAGAACGAGGCGAAGGTGAAGACCGCGCCGGCTCGCGGGCCCAGCACGCGGCTCACCAGTCCCTCCTCGCCCATGGCGATGCCCACCACCTGCGCTGAGAGCGACCGATCCTCGATCAGCTTGAGGACGGCCAGGTTGTCGGCCAGTGTTCGAGCCGTCGAAACCACCTTGACGAATTCCGGCCGGAAGGCCTCGATGCGTTGCGCTGCCTGTTCCAGGTTGCTGGTGCTGGAGAAGTCGTGAAAGCTGACCAGCAGCGCCGTGCCCGCGGCCCGCAACCCGGCGCGCAGTTGCTCCCACTGCCTCGGCGCGGCCTCCTCGGCGGACTCGACTTCGATATCGACGATCTGGCAGCCGGCATCCGCGGCCGCCAACAGGATCTCAAACTCCGCTTTCAGCGGACCCGTGAAGCTGCCACCAAACTGCTTGCGCCGGCAGGTGGCGATGGCCGTCGTCTCCCGATGGGCGGCGAGAAGCTCCTTCACTTTGCTCAGCGCGGCGGCGGGCTTGGGCAGCGAGTCGAGCCGGAACTCGAGGAATTTCGAGTCGGGCATCATCCCCTGGAGGGCCGTCTCCGCCCGCTCAATCAACTCCGCCGGCGAGGAGGCCTGAATGGCCACGCACAGCTTGGCGAGGTTGTCCAGGCGCAGCCGCGGCAGAGGCGCCGCGGGTGCGGAAAGATGCGGATTGGAGCCAAAGATAGGCATGGGTGTCAATTGACGCATCTTATAGCGCTTCTCGCCAGGATGCAACAGGAGAAAGACAAAAAATCTCTTCGACATCGCTCGCCATGAGCGAGACTGAAGAAAACCTTGCCGCGGCAGGGAGCCTGCCGCCTCTCAGCGAGGTTGGCGGATTGAAGCAGGATAGGGAAGATCGTGCCCAACCACCGCCACCGGGTTCCCGGGCCGGGAATCCGTGAAGCCAGAACCATGGCAAAGAAGAGTGGCGGCGGTCTCAGTCTTTGGGCGGCGGCTTGACAGGCGGCAGTTCCTGAAGCATCCCTTCGAGTTCGAATGGCTGAGCAGTCTGGTCATACTGGGCCGCCGCTGCACGGCCCCGCACCAGAATGGAAACAGTCTCCCGCTCCACCGTGATCTCGATGCGCTGCATTCCATCGTTTTTCAAGGGCGTATCGTCCCCCTCCGCCTTTTCCGCCGACGCTCTGCGGCGTAAGATACCCATAGGACCCCCCTCAAAGGCCGGTTTGCGGCAAGCCACTCCAGTTTCTACTGAACCACCGGAGGGGATTTGGTGTCTTGAAATGGCCTGAATTGTTCTGAAAATGCGCGAAGGAAGACGATGCAACCGCCCGAGAACGACGTATTCCGCTTTGACGAATTCGAATTCGATCCTTCCCGCCGCCTCCTGACCCGCAACGGCGTTCCGGTTTCCCTGTTGCCCAAGCCCTTTGAAATTCTTGCGTTTTTAGTCCTCAATCCCGGACGGGTCGTTTCCAAGGAGGAACTGATCCGAGCGGTCTGGCCCGATTCCTTTGTGGAAGAGAGCAATCTGCCGCAACAAATCTCCGCGCTCCGCAAGGCCCTGGCCGGCAAGTCCAGCCTCGTTGCCACCGTTCCCGGCCGCGGCTACCAGTTCATCGCCAAGGTGCAGGCTGAACACACGGTGGAGGCTCTTCCCGAGCGGATGCCGGGAGATATCTTCGTGCAGCGGGTGCGGGAGCGGACAAGTGTCGTCATCGAAAAGCCCGCACCGGTTCCGGCTCCGCTTGCGCTTTCCGCCGGGCCGCCGGCGCGCCGCTGGAAGACCGGCCTTTGGATGGGGATACTGCTGCTGGCCGGAGCGGTGATTGCAGTGGTCGCCACCCAGGAGTGGAGGCGCCTGACGCATCCGCCGCAGTTGTGCAAGGTGATGGTGGCCGACTTCGCCAACTCGACCGGTGACGGAACCTTCGACCGTACGCTGAAGCGCGCGCTCGAGATCGATCTTGGACAGTCCCCTTACATTGATGTGATGAGCGACCGCGAGACCCTGAGCACCCTCCAGTCGATGGGACGCTCCGACGGTGCCGCCATCACCTCCGAGGTAGCGAGGGAGATCTGCGAGCGCGGCAACCGGCAGGTGCTTCTGACGGGAAACATCGCTCCTTTCGGCCATGAGTACCTGCTCACCCTGGAGGCCACCGATTGCACATCGGGCAAAAAGCTGGCCGGAGCCAAGGCCGAGGCCGCCACCAAGGAGAAGGTGCTTGCCGCGCTGGACTGGGTGGCCGACCATCTTCGCAAAGGTCTCGGCGAATCCACCGAGTCACTGGAGAGCTACCAGGTGCCGATCCAGAATGCGACCACGGGGTCACTGGAGGCGCTGAAAGCTTATTCCATCGGCCAATATCTCGGCGCGCAGGGAAAGACCGAGACCGAGACTCTGCCCTTCTATCAGAAGGCGGCGGAATTGGATCCGCGGTTTGCCATGGCCTATGGAGCGATCGCGTCGGACTACTACAATCTCAATGAATTCAGTCTGGCCGCGCAATACTACAAGAAGGCCTTCGATCTGAGCGATAGCGTCAGCGCGAAGGAAAAACTCGATCTCCAGGCTCACTATTATTGCGAAGGCCGGCAGGACGTGCTCGAGGGCATCAAGGCATACCAGTTGTGGGCCGCAACCTATCCGCACGACTTTATTCCCTGGGTCAACCTCACCAATGAGTACACGCAACTGGGAAACTACGCGCCGGCCATCGTCACCGGCAAGCGAGCGGTGGAGGAAGCGCCCGGCCGCGGCATCAGCTATAGCGTCCTGGCCAGGGCCTTGAAGTGCGCCAATCGCTTCGCCGAAGCCAAGTCGGTCGGCCAGTTGGCAGTCGCAAGAGGAAAGGATTCCTACGGTTTGCACGGCACCTTGTTTGAAATTGCATTTGCGGAGAATGACCCGAATGCCCTGGCGCGCGAAATCGACTGGAGCAAGAAGTACAACGGCGCCGGCTGGTTTCTTGCCGACCTGCAAGCAAGCGCCGCCTCAGCCACCGGAGAATACAAAAAGGCCGCGGATCTGTACCGCAGTGCAATGGAGACCGCCGAACAGGACAAGCTGCCGGAGACCGAGGGCGACATTCTGCTGGATCAGGCGCAGGCCGAGTGGGAGCTTGGCCTGCGCGCTTTGGCTCGCGCCACGCTCAGCCGCGTTCGCTATTCTGACCCGAACTCCCCGGATCTAGCGATTCTGCAAGCAGAGTTGGGAGATGCATCGGCAGCCGAACACTTCCTGTCGGAGCACGCAAGCGATCCGCATCCCGGCACGCGCATGGAGTTTGTCGATCTGCCCAGGGTGCGCGCGACGCTGGCCATCGAGGGTGGAAAGCCTTTGGATGCGGTGGCGGCCCTGGAGCCTGCACGCCCTTACGAGTTGTCCCACTTCAACGTCCTCTCGCAAAGAGCGGCAGCCTGCCTTCAGGCCGGCTTGCCGGATCAGGCAGCCGATGCCTACCGCAAGATCATTGCCAACCAGGGAGTCGATCCCCTCTCGGCGCTGTATCCGCTGGCCCATCTCGGCCTGGCCCGCGCCGACGCGGCCAGAAACGATAAGATCGGGAGCAGGGCCGAATATGAGAAGTTCTTCGAGTTGTGGAAGAATGCGGATGCCGGTCTGCCCATTCTGAAGCAGGCGCGTCAGGAGTACTCTCGCCTGCCCTGAGGTGAATCGCCTTGTACGTCCCCAGCGAACAGCGCTACGACGCCATGCAGTACCGCCGATCGGGCTTGAGCGGCCTCCGCCTTCCTGCCATCTCGCTGGGTCTGTGGCACAACTTCGGCGGCATTGATAATTTTGAGAACGCTCGCGCCCTGCTCTGCCGCGCCTTCGATCTCGGCATCACCCACTTCGATCTCGCCAACAACTACGGTCCTCCTCCGGGCAGCGCGGAGATGAACTTCGGCGAGATTCTGCGCCTCGACCTCGCGGCCCATCGCGACGAGCTGATCATCAGCACCAAGGCCGGATACGATATGTGGCCCGGCCCCTACGGCAACTGGGGTTCGCGCAAGTACCTGCTGTCCAGCCTCGACCAGAGCCTGAAGCGCATGGGCCTGGAGTACGTGGACATCTTCTACTCCCATCGCCCCGATCCGGAAACGCCCATCGAGGAGACCATGTCCGCGCTCGATCAGGCGGTCCGCTCCGGCAAAGCGCTCTACGCAGGCATCTCGCGATACAGCCCGGCGCAAACCGCCGCCGCCGCCCGGATTCTGCGCGGGCTCGGCACGCCCTGCCTCATCCATCAGCCCCGCTACTCCATCTTCGACCGCTCCATCGAGAACGGCCTCCTGGACGTGCTGGCCGGCGAGAGCGTGGGCGCCATCGTATTCACTCCACTCGCGCAGGGCCTGCTGACCGGCCGCTATCTCCAGGGCATCCCGGCGGACTCGCGCGCAACAAAAGGCCGATTCCTGAAGACAAGCGACATCGATGAGCATCGCCTGACGCAGATTCACGCGCTCAATGAACTGGCCGTCGGGCGCGGACAGTCGCTGGCGCAGATGGCCCTGGCCTGGGTGCTGCGCGACAGCCGCATCACTTCAGCACTGATCGGCGCAAGCCGCGCCGCCCAGATCGAAGAGAATGTGGCCGCCCTCGCCAATCTCGCTTTCACCGCACAGGAGCTGGCCCGCATCGACCAGATCGCCGCCCCGGCTGCTTGATCCGGTCTTTGGATTCCAATTTTGCGCTCACGCCTTGAGCGCAACGATGATCTCCTCCGTCGAGCGTACGCGACCCAAGCGCGGAAAGATGCGCTCCACGCTGTTCGCGTGGCTCTCGGCGCTCATGCCGGTCATCGCATCCTCGGCGAAGAGCATCTCGTAGCCGCGCTCATAGGCGTCGCGCGCCGTGCTCTCCACGCCGAACTCCGTTGCAATTCCGCAAATCACAATTGTCGCCAGCCCGCGCCGGCGCAGTTGCAAATCAAGATCAGTGCCGTAAAACGCGCCCCACTGCCGCTTGAGAACCACGAGGTCGCCCGGCTGGCGGTTGAGTTCGGGAATCAGTTCGCTCCAATCCGGCGGCAGCGCGCCGGCAATCCGCCAGGCCTGGTCGGTCTTTGTCTTCACCCGGTCGGCTCCATCCGGCGATCCGCCCACATGCACCAGCACGGGCTGCGCTCCCGCCACGCGCGCCGCGGCCAGCAAACGCGCGGCGTTGGCGATGACGTCGGGCTTCGCGTGCGGCGCTCCGCCGGGCAGTCCCGCTATGCCTTTTTGCAGATCGATCACCACGATGGCCGTGCGCCGCGCATCGATGATCAGATTGGCTCTTTCTTCGCTCATTGCGGTATTCCTTCCTCCTCCTGGATAATGCCCATCTCCCTGTAAATGGGCCGAATCTGGAGCCGCAGCGCCGGCAGCCGCGTCGCGAACCAAACCGCGCCCAGCACAATGACAGCCCCGTTCATGATCACCGTCCACGGCGCGCCCGCTTTGTGCGCCATCGTCCCGGCCAGCAGGCTGCCAAACGGCGCCATGCCCATGAACGCCATCGTATAGTAGCTCATCACCCGCCCGCGCTTGTCGTCGGTCACAATCGTCTGAATCACGGTGTTGCTGGCCGCCATCCCCTGCATCATGCCCATTCCGGCCACGAAAACCATCGCCATCGAGAGCCAGAAGGATCGCGAGAGCCCGAAGCCGACGAGGCCCGCGCCGAAGACCGCCGCGGCAATCGGAATCATCCTCACCAGTCCGCGCACGTTCCTGCGCGCCGCCAGCGACAGCGCCGAAATCAGCGCTCCCAGGCCCATCGAGCCCATCAGGAATCCCAGCGTATGCGGCCCGCCGTGCAGCACCACCTTGGCAAAGATCGGCATCAGCACCACAAACGGCATCCCCATCAGGCTCACCACGGCAAAGAGCGCCAGAATCGTGCGGATGGGCAGAAACTCCGAAACGTACGTCCAGCCGGCCTTCAACTCAGCAAGCATCGACGTAGCCACTCTCTTCACCACCGGCGCATGAAGACGCATCATGAGCAGCGAGGCAATCACGGCGATGTAGCTGATGCCGTCCACCAGAAAGCACCAGCCCTCGCTGGAAACAGCGATCAGCATCCCGGCCAGCGACGGGCCAATCAGGCGCGCCACATTCACCATCGACGAGTTGATGGCGATGGCATTCTGCAGGTCGCGCTTGTCATCGACCATCATCACCATGAAGGATTGGCGGCCCGGCATATCGAAGGCGTTCACGCAGCCCTGCATCACGCTCAGCGCCAGCAGCAGTGGGATCGTGATGTGGCCCGAGAGCGTCAGCGCGGCTAGCGCCAGCGACTGGAACATCGATAGGCTTTGGGTCCACACCAGCACCTGCTGCCGGTCGAGCCGATCCACCCATACGCCGGCGAAGGGCGCCAGCAGAAACGTCGGAATCTGCCCGGCAAAGCTCACCGTGCCCAGCAGCAGCGCCGAACCGGTCAGCCGGTAAACCAGCCAGCCGGTCGCCACGCGCGTCATCCACGTGCCGATAAGCGAGATAGTCTGCCCGCCAAAAAACAACCGGAAATTGCGATGCCGCAGCGCCCGCCATGCATGAGAGATGCCGTCGCTCGCAGTCGGACCCGCCTCGCCCGACCCAGCGACAGCTTCCCTGCTCCCCGCTTGCTCTTCACCGCTCAAGATTGCTTCCTCATTCGCAGTCTATCGCGGCGGGCTTTTCAGGGTTCCAGAGATAGCTCCAGCCTTCAATTCCGTCCCACATGTGGTAGTATCTATTACTACTGGGGTATATCTCATGCCTACCATCGAGAAGCTGAGCGTAGCTCTTCCTGCTGAAATGGCGGCACTTGTTCGTCGCGCCGTAGACGTTGGCGAATACTCCTCCAACAGCGAGGTCATCCGCGACGCTCTCCGCGACTGGACGCACAAGCGCAATCTGCGACAGCAGGGCCTCGCTCATCTTCGCAAGGCGTGGCAGGAGGCGGTCGTCGACGATTCCGAAGGCCTTGATCCGGACCCGGTCTTCGCTCGCCTGGAGCGTAAATTGGATGGCCTTGCCGAGGAAACGGGCCGATAATGCGCCTCCGCCTGTCGCCACGCGTGCCTGTCGACCTGGAAGAGATTGTGGATTACATCGCTCAGGACAGTCCGCGCCAGGCAGCGCGAGTGCTGCGTGCGTTGCGCGCGCGGATGAAGGAGATCGCCAAACAACCGCAAATCTACCGGCTGCGCCCCGAAATTGGCGCGGAGGCGCGTCTGGTTACAGTGGGCAATTACGTGATTCTCTTTCGCATCCGCCAGAACACGGCCAGAATCGAACGGGTTGTGCACGGCAGTCGGAACCTGATTTCAATTCTAGGAGAAGAAGAACCCTAGAGAATCTCCGATCAAGTCGATGTTTTGAAAGGGCACGACTTTAGTCGTGCCGCTAGGAGAAGACGAACCCTAGAGAATCTCCGATCAAGTCGATGTTTTGAAAGGGCACGACTTTAGTCGTGCCGCAAGTGCTGCAAAATCAACGCGGGCTTTAGCCCCTGAGGGAAGGTTTGGCTTGAAACGGAACTAAATCAGAGGTTCCCTAGTGCCAGACAAGACTCTGAGGCGTCCGAAATACCTGTTCTCAGCCCCGATCCGCTATTCGAAGTGCGGCGCATCTGGTAGATTGAATCCATCCATTCGGCTCCGGTGGACTGAGGGGATTTGATCCGGGTACAACTCAACCGGCCTCGGCAGACTGTCGAGCGGCTCTCTCATGATTTAATGCCAGCAGCCGCGACAGAATCTCTTCCTTCGTCAGCCCCAAAGGCCATCCATAAGCGGCGAAAACCGCCTCATCCAACGCGCGATGTGCATTGTCGAGCCAGGCGCACTCGCCCTTGCCGCGCTGATTATAGAGGTTGGTCAGCGTCCGCTTCTTCAACTCCTCCGGCGCAATCCCCGGCGGATTCAGCCACGCATCCCGCAACCGCACCAGCTCCCGCGCCGCGTCCGCAATCGCCTTCACGCGAGCGTCTGCCTCTTCGGATGGCTCCGTTCCCGGTGGCCACGGGAAGGGGAATGTGTCGAAGGTGGAGTTTGGCGTGTAACGAAAGCCGCTCTCGACCTCACGAAGCTGTGTACCTTGTGCGCGCGCCCAAATTTCGTGGATGTTTGAATGAAGTAAACCGAGAAAGTAATCATCCCCACGGGCAAAAACAATTGTTGCGTCGTTGCAGAGAACCGAGGATGCCTGCCAAATAAAGACTCTATGTTTCGAAACGCGTGGAGTAGCAATATAACGAGTTAGATTCGCGATTGCCTTTCTCATTCCTGGTCTTGATTCTGCGTAAAGCCACCATCTTTCCCTGTAACATTCGCGGTGATTCTCCTTACGTTCTGGGTAGACGACGGCCTTCACAAACTCAAAAGGCATCTCATATTGAGCAGCATGCTCAATATCCATATCCGTTCCGAAATCAATGGTCCAGTTATTTCGAGGAACGCGCAATATATCAATTGCGTTTGCAACGGGCCGTACAACATCCGAGTTTGGACGACCGTTCACGTTCAGAGGAGCAGAGAGCATCTTCCGGGCGGTTTCAGAATCAACATCAAAAGACCCGTGAGGTGATGGGCCAACAAATGATAAGCCTGCATTCTCAGTTAGTGCGACGGCTGAGGTGGTTTCCGTTTCAGATGTGAGATTCGCATGGATGCACCCAACACTTATGCCATCAAGCACACCCTCAGAATCTGAGCCATCGTCAAATCCCACCATGGAAACACGGACCGCCGCTCCCTCAAGTAGCCAAGGGCGATCACTCCACGCCATGAAGACGCCGCCCGTTTCGAGGATGCGATCTAGCACGATGCGATTTGCGCCGCCTCGTATCCCTTGAGTCGCCAGCAGCCCTGCGCGTTTCGTTCTATCTAATTCAATTTGATGACGGGCCTTTTCAAACCAATAAGTCACTAAGTCAGCCCCGCCCGGAACGCGGCCATCGTAGAGCTTGCGGAGATCGTCCACATACTCGTCATCCAGTTCGCTCCGCATCTTCTTATCGCCCAGAAACGGCGGATTCCCCACAATAAAATCCGCCTTCGGCCACTCCGGTTCATAGGCGTTGCCCGCCGCGTCGTAGCGCAGAATCGCGTCCCCATGCTCGATATTCGAGAGCTTCTCCAGAATCGGTTCGCGGTCATCATGGACAGCGTGCTCGTGCTTCCATTGTAAAAAGCCGATCCACACCACCACTGAGGCCAGTTCGTGCGCATAGAACTCGGTCTCGATGCCGAAGAGTTGCTTGGGCGAGACCATCTTCGGGACCACCATCGAGATGCCCTGCTCGGCGGCAAAGCGCGTCGCCTCCAGCCACAAATCCAGCATCCGCCGCAGCGCCAGATAGAGAAAGTTCCCCGACCCGCAGGCCGGGTCTAGAACCCGCACAGCGGTCAGCTCCTCAATCCACTCGCCCAGCAGCTTCTCCGACGGCAGATCGACCCGCAGCCGCGCCTGCCGGCTGTCGCGCGCGGCCTCTTCGGCGCGTTCTATCTCCCTCGCCTCCAGAACCCGCTGCTTCACACTCTCCCAGCGCTGTCGAAGCGGACGCACCAGGACCGGCTCAATCAGCAGCAGAATGTCGTCTTCGCTGGTATAGTGCGCCCCGATCAACGAGCGCCGCGCCGGGTCCAAAGATCGCTCGAATAACGTGCCGAAGATTGCCGGAGCAATGTGCGACCAATCGTAGTTCTTTGAAACCTCGTACAGTATCCCCAGGTCGGCCAGGTCCAGCGGAATCACCGAAGCATTGTCAAAAAGACCGCCATTGAAGTATTTGATGGAGTGCTGGCCGAAGATGCCGTCCGGCTCGCTCATCGCAACGAAGAGATTCTTGAGCTTGCGCAGAAACTTGCGCGGCAGGAAACGGTCGTCGCTCTGCAACATATTGCGGAAGACGCGATCCGGCAGCAATCCAATCGAGTCGGCGAACAAGCAGAAGAGCAGCCGCATCAGAAAATGCGCAATCTCAGCGCGCGTGGCGCCCAGGTTGCGCTCCTCCAACTCCATCCGCTCGGCCAGTTTGCTGAAGAGCTTGGCCGCCTCCTGCGTCACGTATGCGTCGGTGTACTCAGGACGCAAGACGTTGTAGTTGCCGAAGAGCGCGCGCAAAACATCCAGCGGAG
>Ga0302320_10000442_pt1 | contig 98357 bp, 59 predicted proteins | sample Bog_T0_3_FD_202130 | JGI IMG/M metagenome (GOLD analysis project Ga0302320, IMG submission 202130) | Peat permafrost microbial communities from Stordalen Mire near Abisko, Sweden - Bog_T0_3 | ecosystem: Environmental > Terrestrial > Soil > Wetlands > Peat | place: Sweden: Abisko, Stordalen Mire... | reverse complement strand
CTTGCTCCACTGTGCATCGGTCAAATCGCTCGGATACATGCATATAAGCTAAAATCACAACCATCCCGCGCATATTCCTCCGCAGGTACCTTTACCAGTTTTTAGACAGGTTCTTAGGACAGTTGCCCCAGCCCGCGGCTGCCCATCGGCCTCGGCTTGAAGTCGTTGGCCTCCATGCTGCTCGCGCTCTGACACGAATCGAGGATGAAGGTCATCTCGCCAACATCAATCGGCCGAAGCCACTCCGCCAGATCATCCGCGCTGATGGCCTTTGCCAGCAGCGTCTTGTTCACATCCCGGCAACTTCCCTGAATGTTGGCGGGCAAGATGTAGAACTGCCGATCCTTGTCTCCGTAGCCATGCCCTGAAAAACTCAAAAAGAAAACATCGTCCGGCGTAGCCTCCACCGCAATCTTCGCCAGCGCCTGCTTGATGCCTTCCTTCGTCGCCCCATGCCGGTTGTCATCGGAAACCAGCAATATTGGTTCCTGAACATCGAGGCCTCGACCACTCAACTTGTCCGCCAGCACCCGGCTCAGCGCCTCCGCATCGTTGACTGACCCCTTCAGCTCGCATCCTGCCGCCTCTTAGTGGTTCACGCCCACCTGCATAAGGGAGGCTCCGCGGAGATCGTTCCAGGGGACAAGTGTGTGTGGCGCTGCGATATCCTCGGCGTCTTTGTCACCGGGGATCTGGAGCACGGCGTGGTGGTCTACGCCGTGCATAAACACCCGCAGGACTGCGCAATCTTCCCATTCCCGTGGGTTGGTTTTGGCCCAGGAGCCGGCAAACAGAAGGTCGCTCGGCCTGCAAGTTACATTGTCCCAATTACTACAGAGGCATCCTTCCTGCATTCCTGTCATGAACCAATGAACTGCGGCCGATACATCAGAGAGTTCTAGTTTTCAGCTTGAGATCTCTGAGGAGTTGCAAATGAGCCGCCTCCCACTTGGAATAGCCAGCCCGGAGAATATTGGACTCCTTTTTCCCAACCCAGTAACCGCCGCGCCCCTGTGGGCTCCGGAATCGACGAGCTGTTGCAAGGGCGGTCATCGCACGGCCAGAGCTGCCGGAGCACTGCGGACTGCGCGAGCGCGCAAGTTCAACGTGATGCTGGCCGTGGCCGTTCTGTTCATTGCCCCTGCGACCGCGCAGGGGCAATCCGTCTTTGCCATGCCGCAACCGGTCTTCACCACCTCCGCCGCCCAAAACGTCGTCGTCGCGGCGCAGGTTGCGGGCACGGTGAATCAAGTGGAAGTGCTGACGCTCGGAGTGAGCGGCCTCGAATTCGCCAAGGGCAGCGGTGCGTTGACCTGCGAGTCGGCAGTCCTCGCCTCCGGCGCCACATGCCAGCAATCCGTGGCATTCACTCCCGCGTATCCCGGACTTCGCGCCGGCGCGGTGGTTCTGCTGGACAGTAACAGCAACGTTCTGGGCACGGCGTACCTGAGCGGCACCGGCGTGGGCGGGCTGGGCGTCTTCTTTCCCGGCAACGTGATTACGGTTGCCGGCGTGTATCGCAATTGGACATCGACGCAGGATGACATCCCCGCCACGGATGCAAACCTGGAACAGCCCTCCAGCATTGCTTTCGACGGCGCCGACAACATGTACATCGCAGACAGCGGCTCGACTCACAACCAGATTCGCATGGTCTGCGCCAGCGCCAGCAGCGTCACCATTACGGGTACCACCTGCCCGGGCCCGAGCATCATCATGAGAATCGCGGGCACCGGCGGCCCAGGGTATAGCGGCGATGGCGGCCCGGCATCGAATTCGACCCTGAGCGCTCCTTCGGGCGTAGCTCTGGATGGCGCCGGCAACCTGTACATTGCGGACACCGGCAACAATGTGATTCGCAAGATCACCGCGGCAACCGGGATCATCGGCACGGTGGCCGGCAGCGTGAACGGCACGCCGGGGTTCGCAGGGGATGGAGGATTGGCCACCGCGGCCGAACTCAGCTCACCGCAAGGCGTCACCGTCGACAGCGGCGGAAACCTCTACATTGCCGATACCGCCAACCAGCGCATCCGGAGGGTCGCCCAGCCTATGCCCCCGGCGGTTGCCGGCATCATCACCACGGTGGCGGGCAACGGGGAGCCGAGCGGGAACGGGGACGGCAAGGGAACCTATTCGGGCGATGGACAGCCGGCGACCGTTGCCGGACTTAGCCTTCCTTATGCTGTAGCATTCGACGCCTCCGGCAACATGTATATTCCGGACTCAGCCAACAATCGCATCCGCATGGTGAACACTTCCGGAACCATCAGCACGGCTGTCGGAATGGGGACCGCGGGCGATTCATGCGCCAATTGGCTGGGAAACCAGGTAGCGCTGAACACGCCGTCCGGCGTTGCCGTCGATGCTGCCGGAAATCTCTATATCGCGGACACGCAGGATTCCTGCATTGAGGAGACAAACGCAACAACCGGAATGGTCACAGCCATCGCCGTGAATGGCGAAACCGCAGTCAGTTCCAATGGGACCTTGGGGCTGTTGCAGGTTTACGCGCCTGTCGGGCTAACTATGGATGGCAGCGGCAATCTCTATTTTGCCGACTTTTACGACATGCTGATCGAAGAGGTTCAGCGCAACCACGCCACTTTGAGCTTCATGGCGACGCCGGTCCGCCAGGGAAGCTTTTCCGCACCGCAGAACCAGACGTTGCAGAACAACGGGAATGCCGCCCTCGATCTTTCGGCCATCACCCCCGACCAGAACGCCGCGGTCAATGACAGCTCGCTCAAGGATGCGTGCGCGACCGGCGTCCCGTTCCTGGCCGTGGACGCTTCCTGCCAGATCGGTGCTGTTTTCGCACCCTCGGAGTCCCTGGTGTTTCCGCCTTCCGTGACCTCCGAACAGATCTTTGCCAACATCGACATCGGAAAACCAGGCGACACCGGGAACTCTCCGCTGGACATTGAATTGATCGGGGAGGCAGCGATCGTCAACTCGACCACGGTCACCGTGGCCTCCAGTAACAATCCCTCGCACTTCGGGCAGAGCGTCACCTTCACGGCAACTGTAACCACCGGCGCAGGGACGGGCAATCTGACAGGCACTGTGAGCTTTCTTGATGGAACCACCACCTTGGCTGCGGGTGTGGTCCTCACTGCCTCTGGGGGCGCAGCGGCCACGGGCACGGCCACGTTCACCACCACTGTGCTCAATGTCGGGTTGCACCCGATCACAGCGACCTACAACAACACCGACGACGCGAACCACTTCTCCAGCACCTCCGCGCCTCTGGCTCAGACGGTGGTCGAAAACACGGCGACCAGCCTCACTTCCAGTGTGAACCCGTCCGCCGTTGGCCAGAGTGTCACCTTTACGGCGACGGTTACGATCGCGGGCGGCGCCGGCGTTACTCCGGACGGAACGGTGACCTTTTCCGATGGCGGCACGGCCCTGCAAACGGTCGCAATCAACTCGAACGGCGTGGCGACCTACTCAACCGCGGCGCTTGCGCAGGGCCTGAATGCCATTACCGCGATCTATAACGGGGATTCGTCGGAGCAGATCCAGGCCAGTACTTCCAAAGTGGTCAGTCAGGATGTGCAGGCGTCTTCGAGCACCGTCGTTGCGTCGATACCCAACCCCTCCAGCTTTGGAACCGCAGTCACCTTCACCGCGACGGTTACGCCCAATGCGAGCACGCCTACCAGCGGCGTTGTCAATTTTCTCGATGGCGGCATCCAGATCGGAATATCGAATCTGGCAGGCACGACCAACCAGGCGACGTTTACGACCGCTATGCTTGCCGCCGGCACGCATTCCATCACGGCTGCCTATCAGGGCAGTCCTGATTACGCCTCCAGCACGTCCCCGGCAATTACGCAAACCGTGAGCAAGACATCGCCCACCATCGCCTGGGCAACGCCGCCGGCGATCACCTACGGCACGGCGTTAAGCGCCTTGCAACTGAATGCCTCTTCGGGCGGAGTGGCCGGCAAGTTCGTCTACACTCCCCCTGCGGGCACCGTGCTCGCGGCCGGAGCACAATCCCTGGCAGTAAACTTCACTCCCAACGATTCGGCTGACTACAACGCCGCCTCAGCCACGGTCCAATTGACCGTAAACAAGGCTTCGCCCACCATGGCGTTAGCCACTTCCGGCACGCCTTCATCCTACGGCGCCGCAGTGACGTTTACGGCAACGGTGTCGAGTGGACCCACCGGCACAGTGACCTTCTACGACGGAAGCAGCTCCATTGGCGCTGTCACTCTGAATGGAACCACGGCGACGTTGACCATCGCCACACTGACCATAGGCGCACACACCATCACCGCATCGTGGGCCGGCAACAGCAACTACAACGCTGTCATCTCAACCCCACTCACGCAGACGGTGAGCATGGCCACTCCGGTCATTACCTGGCCCAACCCCGTGCCCATCGTCTACGGGACCTCTCTCAGCCCGACGCAGCTTGACGCATCGACAACCGTGAGTGGAACCTTCACCTACTCGCCCGCCCTGGGCACACTCCTGAGCGCAGGATCAAGAACCCTTTCCGTGACATTCACCCCGACGGACACCACGGACTACAATGCGCCAACTGCCACGGTACTCTTGAAAGTGAACCTGGCGACGCCCACGATTACCTGGGCAACGCCGCCAGCGATCACCTACGGCACGGCGCTCAGTGCAGCCCAGCTGAATGCATCCTCGGGCGGTGTCGCGGGGGCCTTCGTCTTCGATCCGCCAGCGGGCACTGTGCCGGCGGCTGGACTGCAAACGCTCTCGGCAACCTTCGTTCCCACCGATTCGACCGACTACAGCAGCCCCACGGCCACGGTGCAACTAACCGTGAGCAAGGCACAGCCCACCCTGGTGGTAAGCAGCTCCAGCACGCCTTCCAACTTCGGCGCGGCGGTGACCTTCATGGCAACCATCTCCGGCGGCCCCACCGGCCCCGTCACGTTCTACGACGGAAGCAACTCCCAGGGAGTCGGCACGCTGAACGGAACGGCCGCAACACTGACAACCAGCACGCTCGCTCTTGGCGCTCATACCATCACCGCATCCTGGGCCGGCAACAACAACTTCAACCCGGTCACCTCCAGCCCCATCACGCAGACGGTAAACCCCACCCAAACATCCACCACCATTACGGCTGCTCCAAACCCAGGCATCGCGGGCCTTGCGTGCGTCATCACCGCGACTGTGAAGTTGACTGCGGGGGCGGCAACTCCAACGGGCACGGTCAAATTCACGGATGCATTCAACGGCGCGACGGCTGCGCTGGGAAGCGTGCCGCTGGGGACAGCCGGGACAGCCGCCATCCATCCCGTCCTCGCGCCGGGTAATCACTCGATTGTTGCAACGTATTCAGGCGATGGCGACGACAACACCAGCGCGTCCGATCCGTTTGCCCTGACAGTCAATCAAGCCACAACCACGGCAACCCTCGCCGCGACGCCTAATCCCGCTCTGGTGCAGGCTCCCATTACCTTTACGGCGAAGGTGACAGGCAACGGCGGATCGCCAACCGGGAGCGTGAGCTTTTATGCCAACGGCACAACGTTGTTGGGTACCGGTACTCTGAAACCCAGCGGTACGACCACGTTCACTTACTCTGGCCTTGCCGCGGGAAGCTACCAGATTACGGCGGTCTATGGAGGCGACACAAACGACGCGAGCGCCACATCTGACGCGGTTACCCAGGTGGTCGGCGTGATACCGACAGCCACTGCCCTGGGTGTTTCGTCGGGGGCGGGCATCTCTCCGGCGGTTATTCTCGTGGCTACGGTCATCGGAACCTCCGGCACTTCGCCGACAGGCACAGTTACGTTCAGCAGCGGATCGGCCACGTTGGGATCCGCGCCGCTGGATTCAAGCGGAGTGGCGACGCTCAACCCGAATCTGACCTCCGGCGTTTCGTACAGCGTCGTAGCGGCCTATGGCGGCGATTCGCTTCATGGTCCGTCCACGTCCGCACCGATCAATGTGTCCGGCACACCCACGGACTACACCATCACCGTCACTCCCTCCAAGCTCTCGGTGGTGCAGTCGCAGAATGCCACGTTGACCGTGACGCTGACTTCATCCAACGGTTTTACCGACACCATCGGGCTGGGCTGCGGGTCACCTCCCCCGGGCGTGACCTGCCACTTCTCCAGCCTCAACGTGCCGCTGGCGGCGAATGGCACTCAAACCGCGCAGCTGACGATCGACACCAATAATCCGCTCGGTGGAGGCGCATCGGCCATGGTTGCGCATCCGGGCGGCCGAGGCGCTTCTCTGGCTGGATTGCTCTGTCCCTTCAGCTTTCTTTCCATTTGCGCTCTTTGGCGATACCGGAGGAGATATACGCTGGTTTGCAACGCGGTGCTGGCGCTTGTTCTCTGCGCGGCCACCATGGCAGTGACCGGCTGCTCGGGAATCACCCAAATCACAGCGGCCCCGGGCACTTATGTCATCCAGGTATTTGGCGCTGGCGTCAACAGCAGCGATTCCTCTTACCAAAACGTGACCCTGACAATCACACAGTAGCGCCAATGGATGACACTCACTGCATGAGGTCGCCCAACGCGCCAAAGGCTTGCACAGAAAGGCATTCGCAGAAGCACACACGCAACAAGGCTCGGGCGCCACTTCCATGTCAAAGGCCTGGCGCACTCTCGCCATGGGCCTTCCTCGCGGACGGATTTGTGCGGCGCTAGCGGGCATTCACTGCCGCCCGGCGCGTGGAAACGAGTGAGTTGAAGATTTCCATGAGCTCGGCTGCAACCGTTTCCCAGCCACGGCTTCTGTATGCGGAGATGGCTGCCGCGTCCCAGGTGCTGTCGAGGACCGACCCGAGCGCCCGCGCCAGCGCTGCGGAGTCCCGCGGAGGCACCAGCCGTCCGCATTCCTCGCTCATGATCTCCGGAATGCCGCCCACCTGCGTGGCCACCATCGGCCGGCCGCACGCCAGCGCCTCAAGCACCACGTTGGGGCAGCCTTCCATATAGCTCGGCAGCGTCACCACATCTGCCGCCGCCATCCACACCGCCACGTCGTCAAAGCTGCAACTGGGAAGTAGATGCACATAGCTCCCAGCGTTGTTTGCCTTGATGGCCGTGTCGATGAGAGGTCTGTCCGGCCCTTCGCCAACCAGATATACCTGGATTTCCTCGCGCTCCCGCTGCAGCGTTGCCGCCGCTTCCACAAGCTCGCGCAGTCCCTTCTTCAGGTCCATCCGCCCCAAATAAACCACAGCCTTCGCGGCCGGGTCGATGTCCAGCTTCCGCCTCGCCTCGGCCCGGTCTCTCACATGAAATACAGCCAGGTCGCAGCCGTTGAGGACAGCGCGGCTCTTCTCGGGGCTGGCTCCCATGTCGATTGCTTTTCTGCGCAGATCCTCGCTGACAGTGAGCAGAAAATCCGCCTGACGCAGGACGGTGCGGGTGTGGTGCGCTGAGATGCGATCCCCGATGCGGTTGATGTCCGAGCCGATCCCCTTGACGGCCACGGGAACTCCCAGCGCCTGGCCGACTTTCAAAGCGGCATACCCGTCCGGGTAAAGGAAGTAACTGAAGATCAGGTCGGGCGCAAATGCGCGCACGTGGGGTAACACGGTGCGCGCAGCCATCCAGCCGTTGAATGGCCTGGAGACGAGCGGCAGTGCGGGATAGTTGAAGTAGCTGGCCTTCACGTCCAACGGGCTTAGCGAAGGATCAAGCTTGCTGTAGATCCGGCTACGAGGCTTGAAGAGCTTCGGATACGAGGCGTTGGGATAGAAGACCTGGACCTCTGCCTGCCTGGCAAGCAGGCGCAGCGTCTGATATGCCGATCGTCCCTGCCAAGGCTCCGCCGAACTGGGGAAATACCGGGTAATAGCGGCAATTTTGAGCAAGGCTATTCTCCGGATCCTGATTTCTGCCCTACCGGCAGTGGTGCGTCGCAAACGTTCAGACCGCCGGCGATGGAGCGCAACAGGCCGGCGTAGCGCTGTGCCAGCACCTTGCGCTCGTATTGCGCGATCTTGCCCAGATCGGGTCGAAACTCCTTTTGCAAGGAATCTCCGCGGGCCGCGGCGTCGACGAAAAGCTGCCGAATCGCCTCCACATCGTGACTGCCCGCCCACCATCCGGCGTGTATTTCTTCAATCATGCGCTGCGCATCGTTCTCTGGATGAATGGTGGCGAGAATGGGCTTCCCGGAGCCGATGTAATCGTAAAACTTGGCCGAGATATTCAGGCGATCGTGGCTGACCAGAAGCACATAATCGGACTCGTTCATGACAGCCAGGGCCTCATGCTGTGGCAGGTACCCCTTCAGTTCGACCATTTCCCCCAACTGTAGAAGCGCTTCGCGGTAGCGGGGTTCCTCGATGTGACCAATAAAGCGAATTCTGAATTTGTCCTTTGTCGCAGCGGGCAACGATTGCAACGCTTCGACCAGCGCGGTTGGCTCAGTGGAGGCGTAGACCGTACCAACATAGGTCACGATAATTCTGCCGTCGGGCCGGGGAGTTCGGGGCTCCGCGGACGGCTGCAAACGCGTATAGTCGAATCCATTCGGAATATGATGAAACTTGCCCTCCGGTTCGTGTGGATAGCGGCCACGAATCTCGCGGCGCGCGGCGTCTGTAACAGCAACCACAGCCGTCGCACTTTTCACGGCGTTGGCCTCGGCTTCAATCGCAAAGCTGCGTGCGCGTTCGCTCCTGCTGAACTGGAAGCTGGCGACATCGAATTGGGTCGAGAGCCATTCATCCCGGAAATCCAATACGATTGCCAGGCCGGGAAACTGTGTTCGCAGCCTCTGCGCCAGAAGGTAAATGGAGAAGGGCGCACCCGTGATGAGTACGAGGTCGATGCTTCTCCGCTTGACGATGCGGCGTGCGGCCCGCGTGACCACAGGCAGCCAGGTCACCTGCGGATCAGGCAGAAGAAGGTCCTGGAGCGCTCTCTTGAGAAAGTTGGCATGGCCGGACGGAGCACTGCCGCCGGCTTGACCGGTTGGCGGCTTTGCTTGAGTGATTAACCTCTTCAGGCGTTTCTTGACTCCAAAGGGGAGATCCAGCGTCATCGTGCGATGGATCTCAACTTCAGGTGGAATGTCCCGGAGTAGTGAGGGATCAGTTCCTACGGAGGATGGGTTGCGAGTGGTGAGTACATCGAGCCGAATGCCCTCAGCGGGGAAGTAGCGTGCCAGGCTCGCCGCGCGAAGAACCCCAACGCCTCCAGCAGGTGGAAATGAATAAACGACCAGTAAGATCTTCAGGAGGCTCATCTTTCGGTTTTCCTTTTAGAATTCCGGCCGCGCGTAGAATCCGCTCATCGATTCCCGGAATGATTTTACCGTATTGGAACTCCCTTTCACGCCGTTTCAAGGCTTCGTGGACATTCTTTGCAATCAATGACGGCGAATCCTGGCGCAAGCTAAGCCCCGTATCCCAGAGAGCCAGAAAGAGGCCCTGAAAGCGCATGCGGGCTGCCTATCTTGCGCAGCGGCCGCAAGCATCGATTGACGTGTCTGTGCAATCGTAGGGTCGCAAATACGCCACATTCCCGAGAAACCGCGAGCGAAAGCGCGCGATAGAACCGAGACCATGCGGCAGACTCGTGCCGCGACATACAGACATCCGTGCTGGGCTTTGGCTGCGGATCAGTGTTGGTAGGCGTGGCAGGCTTAGCTGCCTCTGCTCGGTATCCTGGCTACTCCAGGAAAAGTGAAAAGTCCAGGCGTGCCGGGGCTCCTCAGATGGAACTCTTGTTCGCCAGATGGCCGGTCGATCCGGGGTTGGAACTGCGTCCATGAATGAGTCCATGCGCTGCCTGATACAGCTGCCAGGCCGTTGCCCAATGGATTTCCATGTCCCTCCGCTCCGCCTCCTCTTTCAGCCAACGGAACAAGTTGCCAAGCCCCCCGCCCAACAGCGGCTCAAGATTTCGCTCCTGCGCCCCGTGTGTGTAGAGTTTCAAAAACAGATCGTCACCGATTGTGGGAGCCAGGTCGAACCACTGACGTACCCGAGAGGGCGTCGGCATGTCGTAGCCAGCGATCTCTCCGGTCTCCACGCGAGGCAGCAGCCGTCCTTCAAAGCGGAGGCCGACAGGCCCGGTCATCATGAGCAGGTCTCCGCGCCTGCCACCGCCAAGGGAAGCTTCAATCCCGCGGTCGAAGGACCTGGGCCGCCCATCGGCGTTGTTCGTGCACCAGTAGATCTGGTTCACAACACGCCCCTGAGTCGGTGAAGGAATGGAAGGCATCGTAAAATCCGCATAGCATCCCAAATCGCGAAGCAACGCGATTTCGCCGTTCAGCCCGCATCCCTTTCCGTCCGGATGCGAGTTATCCAGCGCCCAGTTCCCATGGATGAATCCGAAGACTGTGCGTCCATCCTGCTGGCGAAGCAACCCGTGGCCGTCGGTCAGGCGGCGACAGAACTCAGTCACCTTCTCAACAAACAACTCACTTTTCTCGCTTTCGTGATGCAGATGGACTTCCACATCGCCCACTCCCAGCCGCACCATCTCCGCAATACACTCAAGCAAATCATACCGGTATTCTTCCTGCGGATAGAAGAAACTGTACTGTGGACGACGCCCCGCCGCATCGCGCGGGGCAGAATCGGCAATGCGCGGCCATTGATCGCGCCAGCGAGCTACGCGGCGCAGCGCGGTTTCAACCGTGGCGCCCATCCCCAGGGGTTCATAGTGATCGGTGATTGCGACCCAGGCGCGCTTCGGTTTGCTCGGCTGCAATCTCTTCCGCACCCGCTCTTTCAGATGGGGCAGGAGCCAGATCTCAGCGTGTCGGGGGAGATTCATAGGGTTAACTTGTTTCTTGTATGGTTTGTCCGCCGGCCTGAATTCTCCGCGTCTGGAACAAACAACTTCAAGTATCAAGTATGCTTGTTTTATCTGTCAAAAAAGGAGAAGAACGAGGTCGTAGCCAGCTGCAATGGATTGAAGGACTCCGCTGTTCTGCGACCCAGAACAGAAGCGTCGAGACTCGAATCTGTTTATTCGTACCTGCATATAGAATGAGAAAGAGCACCGGCCGCACAATACGGATTCAGCGCAAGCATTGGAGAGTTCGGGAGATAGCAAGGTGAAAAGAAGCACCGACTTCAACAAGAATAACCTCGACTGTCTTCGCCTGATATTGGCATCCATCGTGGCCTTTTTTCATGTTTATGCGCTCTCCGGTATTCCAGCGTTTTCAGCCTTTGACAAGTACCTCTCCCCGCACTTCGCGGTCAGTTCATTCTTCGTCATCAGTGGATTGCTCATCTATCGAAGCTATACGCGCTCGTCTTCCTTGCGATCCTATTTCGAGAAGCGCGTCAGGCGCATCTACCCGGGATATTTTAGTGTGATTGTCTTCGCCGCTCTTGGTCTCTATCTCATGAGCACGCTGCCTGCCTCGCGGTATTTTGGCATTGAATTCTGGAAGTATCTCGGCGCTAATCTCTTGTTTCTCAACTTCCTCGGGCCATCGCTACCCGGCGTGTTTACTTCCAACAATCTCTCGGCAGTGAATGGCGCCCTTTGGACGCTGAAGATTGAGGTTTTGTTCTATCTATTCGTTCCCATCCTGCATTACCTCTGCAAACGATTCGGAACGAAGAAGACCATGGCGACAATCTTCGCCTTCTCCTGCATTTGGAAGTACGGCTTCGCCTTGCTGGATGCCCTCTATGGTTCCGCAGGTATCTATGCTGCGGATCATTCGCGGAGTATCTACGCAAAGATGGAGGTGCAGTTCCCGGCGCAGGTTGCATACTTCACTGCAGGAATACTGCTGTTGCTCTATTTTGACAAGCTGAAGCCTCATTTCCGGGTCATTGCCTGCACCGTCGCTGCATTCTATCTTCTCGACCAATTTATCACGAGAGATATCCTCGACATCTTTTGGATTTCGGGGTTGGTTTTTGTCTTTGGATTTTGGCGCTATTTCGGAAACTTCTCAAAGTATGGCGATTTCTCCTACGGCGTATATATCGTTCATTGGCCTATATTGCAAACCATCATCGCCCTCGGGCTTGGCAAGCTGCACCCAGCTATTTTCATTGTTCTTACCCTTTCTCTCATCGCCCTGACATCAATTCTGCTTTGGAAACTCGTTGAGAGCAGATTCCTAGCGACTAGTTCCCACTATCGCGAGGGTTCGGCGAAGGCTCTTTCGTAAGCAGCATCTTTGCTTTGGTCGAATTCGCCGTGCACTCCGCATGATGGCGCTCGGCACGGTAACTATCATGTTCCAAGTTGGCTTTTGCTACAATGAGCTTTAGAAAAACACCGCTTCGCTTCGGATGCTTCCAGCTCTGAACTAATTCCAGGAATCGCTCTGGGCCAGGGGTTGGGCTTCTTTTGCTTCAGCAAGCCGTATTGGTCAAGGCCGTTCACAATGGGATTCTTTTTAACCATCTTCTATCTCGTTGTGGCTTATCTCGGGCCAGACACACTGTTCGGGCCGCTCGCCCCATATCATATTGAATTAATTCTCGCTGCGCTGGTCTTTTTCGTGTCACTGCCGGCGCTGCAGGGATCGGTGATATTCAAGACATCGCAGTCCATCGCCCTGATTGGGCTCACGATTGCTGTCTTTCTATCGGTGCTCATTGGGGTGCATTGGGCCGGGGGCGCTGTGCAGGCGTTCTTCGCATTCGTTCCCAGCGCCTTTGCATACTGGCTTGTTTGCTTGCATTGCAACTCGAAGAAGAAGTTTCAGATTCTTGTCCTCATGCTGCTGCTGGTTTGCACCTTTGTTACGCTGCGCGGAGCATTTGACCTCTTCCACGGTATTCCGGCGAGCGGTCCCCCGCAAGCTCTGGAATCTTGCGATCCCGACCTGAGTTTGTGGGACACGGAACACCCATATGTTCTGGCACAACTGAGCGACGCGGGAGAGTGGATCTATCGGATCAGGGGTCAGGACTTCATCAACGATCCAAATGACTTTGGCCAGTTGCTTGTCTGTGTCATTCCGCTGATGTTCGTCTTTTGGCGGCCCAGGAGGATCCTCCAGAACATCGCCATGGTGATGTTGCCGGTGTGCGTGCTGCTGTTCGGAACATTCCTGACGCACTCGCGCGGCGCTTTGTTGGCCCTGATAGCCGTTTCGGTTGTAGGTGCGCGTCGCCGCATTGGAACACTGCCGGCGCTGCTGCTTGCCGCAGGATTGTTTGCCGGGGCAATGGCCCTGCAATTCACGGGCGGGCGCGGTATCTCTGCCGATGCTGGGTCAGACCGCACGGATCTCTGGAGCGAAACCCTGCAGTTGCTGAAGTCTCAACCTTTGTTCGGTGTGGGCTGGGGAAACCTGCCCGACCGGCTGGGTCATACCGCCCACAACTCAATCCTGGTCTGTGCGGGAGAACTCGGCCTGTTCGGATTGTACTTCTGGGCTCTTTTTCTCCTTCCAACAATAAGGGACGCTTTGGCGATTGGTTCTCCTCTGAAGGCAAGCGGCGCCAAGACGACCTTGCCTGAAGTGCAGCGACTCCCACCGCCAGGTGAAAGGGCTGAGACCGTGGAAGAGGTCGATACCGAACACATTGGGCGGCTTCTGACTCTATCGCTTACAGGGTTTTTGGTCGCCGGCTTGTTCCTGTCCCGTGCTTTTGTCATGACGTTCTTTCTCCTGGGAGGCATGGTTGAGGTGGTATTCGAGACAGCTCTCCGCCAGGGAACGATTACTCCACGCCTGCGGCTTTCGCGATCAGCTAGTTGTGCCGCCGGGTTGTCGATCGCGCTTGTGATCGCGATGTACATCATGGTTCGGATCCTTAACCTGGCGCGTTGATTCGAGCAGCGGAAAGAATTTGCGATGAGAATGTGAGAAGCAAGGGCTGGCCGCACCCAGAATGCCGAGGGCTTAAGCACACCCGATGAAGATCGCACACGTTGTTGACAGCATGGAGATTGGCGGCGCCGAGATGCTCGTCGCGCAGATGTGCCGTCTGCAACGCGAGCAGGGTCACGATCCCTCAGTGTATGCGATCGCAACACTTGGCCCCCTGGGCGAAAAACTGAGCACGGAAGGCTTCGCCGTAAAAGCGAACGTGGGGCAGCATCTTTCCGACTCCTTGCGAAACTTCTACCGCATCTTCAAGCAGGCGCGTCCCCACGTCGTTCATCTTCATAACCCAACCCCGACAATCTATGCGGCCATGCCTGCGAGAATGGCTGGCGTTCCCAGCATTGTCTCCACTCGTCATAGCCTGGTGGCGCCGCCGCACAGAAAGGTTATGGAGTTGAAATACGCTGCCGCGGCTACCTGCTGCGACTGGATCGCCGGCATCTGCGATGCGACGACAACAAACCTGAGAAACATCCACAGCATTCCGCAGCGGAAGATCGTTCGTGTCTACAACGGAGCGGCCCCGCTGCAGCGAGTGGCGCAAGAATATTGGCCCGTCAAGAGCGGATTCACGCTGGTTTATGTCGGACGGCTCGAACCAGTGAAGAACCACCCGCTGCTGCTGAAGGCCTTCAGCGCTGCGCTTGCCTCCATGCCGGACCTGCGTCTCTGGATGGTTGGAGACGGGAGTGAACGCCAAGCATCGGAAGGGCTCGCCGCGGAGTTGGGGATTTCGATGCAAGTGACATTCTGGGGCCAGCAACTCGACGTGGCGCCTTTTTTTTCCGCTGCCGACGCTTTCATCATGTCGTCCAGCTCGGAGGGACTGCCGATGTCGCTTCTGCAGGGTTTCTCACTGGGGTTGCCTGCCATCGTCACCGATGTGGGGGGGATGGCGGAATGTGTGCTGCTGGCAAGGGCGGGACTTGTGGTGGCTGCGGAAGATCCTGCAGAGATGGCCGCAGCGATGCTGCGCATGGCAGGCAACCAGGCAGAACGGGAGCAATTCTCAATGAACGCAAAAGCGGCGTTCAACTCTCGCTTTACCCTGCAAGCAATGGTTGGCGCCTATTTGGACCTCTATCGGAACACTCTCAGGGCACGGCGCGCAAGTGGCGGCGCAGCTTGAGCAAAGGCCTTTCAAGCAAGAAATACGTCCCGAGCGCAGCCGCGGCTGCAAACGCCAGGTTCTGCGGGAAAGCGTTGATCCAGGCGGCGGAGCTGCGATTGAGAAACATTTGTTGCCATAGATAGAGCGAGTAACTGAGAACGCCTACAAAGGCAATCGGCCTCCAGTTCAGAACCTGGCCAATCCAGTCGCGGGAGCGACAAACGCTGCGGTGAACGAGGACAGCGACACTCGCATTGATCACCGTGCTGCCGAAAACCGAGACCACAGTGAAGCTCATATAGCGATTAACCACGAGGATCAGCGCAAGCAGCCCGGCCGAATACACGGGCTGAAACAACTTTAGATACCAGATCTTTCCCTCAAGCCAGCCACAAACCATCGCCAACAGACAACCCATGGCGATACTGTCTGCGACCATCGGGAACATTTCCAGATCCCGATACGGTGTTCCCCTGAGGAGCAGCCATGCGCATGACCGCGCGACAGGTCCAAAAAGAATCGCCCCGACTGCAACCCAACCCGCGCGCCGAGGTCCGGATAGAACGAAGGTGCATGGCCAGATCAGGTAGAACTGCTCCTCGACGGAAAGAGACCAAAGGTGTCCAATTTCCCATGATCTGCCGGGCTCAAAATTCACCGTGTACGTAACAGCATGCCAGATGTCCCTGCCCTGCACTTGCACGAAGCCGGCTACCCATAGCAGGCAAACGCAGGCGATGAACGCGTACGCAGCGGGAAACAGGCGAAGCGCCCTTCGAGCATAGAACAGCTTTAGCGAAACATAGCTATTCTTTGCGCGCTCTGACAACATTAAGCGCGTAATAAGGAAGCCTGAAATTACGAAAAAGACGACCACGCCCAAGTGGGCATAATCTCCAATACCCAGGTCGACACGCACAAACCCCCTGGTTCCACTGAGGTGGCCCAGAAGAACAAGGGCAATCGATATTGCCCGTAGGCCGTCCAGAGATGGCAGATGCCCGGCCTTTGCGGATTCTCCGATGTCTCTACCGAACCCAGGGGCGAGAGATAAGCTCACCTGAACCTCTTCTCCGCGGACTGGGAAAGCCGCAGTAAGCTGATGAACGACTATTCAGGACGAGAACCGGGCACGATAGCGCCCCTCCTCGCTTCTACCACCCGCTAACCCCAGAATTCATTGGGAACGCCAGAACGCAGGGTCAACCAATCGGCTGAAGCGAGCAGAGAAGAATTCCGCTGCGCTACCTGTTCCTTACGCAATCATCGGTCAATGGAATTGCGGGTCCTCCATCAACGACTTCGAAGTCGGTTACTTTCAGGGCCTGCAAGTCATGGACCCCGAATTCGACGTCCGCGTATTTTGTCACGGTGTCTGCGTCGCTCTGCGCGGTCAGGGTGACATTGCCGCCGTCGGACAGAAACAATCCGTATTTCTGCATGGCCCGTGCCACGATCCTCGCCGCAGGTTTCAACTGCGACAAGTCGTAGGATGCCTTCAGGCGAAAATGTGCTCCCATGGGCGGCGCTGAAGAAGGCCCGCTTGGGGCGCCCGCGTGCGTGGCCGGATGGACAAACACTTTTTCGCGCATTCGCGCATTGGGGAGAATAAAGCGAATGGCGTGGTTAATGCTTCCTGCGGCCAGTTCATCCGCATTGAAGACCAGGGGGGCAATGGGGAATCCCGCGGCGTCGGCGCTGGTGCACTGGTCGCCACGCCCGGATGGTGGATAGACGCGATTGAGATCCCAAACTGCGACAATGTTTGCGCTCAGGGCGCCATCTGTGTAATTGGCCTGGTAGGCTTCCCATAGTTTGCCGTGGTCGCGGTCCACCACGATGAGGTGGCAGTCGCGCTGGTCAATGTCGCACTGATAGCCCGGCATTCCTTCGATGCCGCCGCCGGTGGGGAGAGGGATGGTTGAAGGCAAATCGGAATCCCTGGCGTAAAACCCTGCTGCTTTGCGGAACAGGACATATGGAGTTTTCGCGTCGGCTTTCAAAACACGCAGGCCGAGATCAGCCTGCATCCTGCCGTAACCCCACCCGCCGGCGTTCGCAAGCGTAGCAATCATGATCGAGGAATTCGGATCGAGGGGGGCGTGACCGATGTCCTGTGTCCAGATGGAGCCGGGAGGGAAATATGGCGCGGGTGCGGCGATGTGCTCCAGCTTTGCGGCCCGCACCCTGGCGCCGAAAACACTCTCGAGCGCTGCGGCGGCGTGGGCCTTGAGGTGTTCAGCCTTCATGGCGAAGGCAATGTTCGCGTGGAGCCCGTAGCCGATCGTAACAGCGCCGAATCCCAGCAAGATTCCCAGCGCGAGGATGACCGTCGCCTTCATCGTTTTCATGACGATCGGATGCTCCTCTCATTGACGTGGATCATTGTAAACGTCCTCCCTCATGGCGATTGCCGGGGCAACGTCGGCAGTCTCCGGCGGCAACTCCTCTTTTCCTGGAATGGAACCTTTCTCCGCCGGCTTGCTCGAATTCCATATCTTCCAAAGTGGACCGCGCGTAAACAAGAACTTGTAGAGCCCCACAATGACCGCTGTATTCAGAACGAGCAATGCGCTCGCCGGAGATGCAATGGGGTCAAGGAGTGGAATTCGGTAGCGCAGAGCTGCGATCGCAATGGCCAGGCCAAAGAGTTGAAGGAGGGCGAAGCTTGCATAGATTCGTGAATCCTTGAAAAGCACCAATGAGGACACTTGAAGAAGGATCAAGAGGTAAGGAATCACCAGGCGCATCAACTTGTGAGAAACAAGTTGAAACAGAACTCGATTCCGCGGAGACAAAATCCACGGGGCGAGTTGGATCAGTTGGAAGTTGCCCGCAAGGGTGCGCACTTTGCGATGGAACTCTCCACCGGTTGTTCTGGGCCATGTATCGAAAACGTAGGCATGAGTGTCGACAACCACGCGATAGCCTTGACGGACGATCGAGAGCGGCTGGAACATGTCATCCAAAATCATCCCCGGAGGCTGGGGCACGATCAACTTCCGGCGAACCGCGTAGAACCCTCCGTAAACACCGACCGGAGAATCAAACCTTCCCTCGCAGGTTCTGATCCACTTCTCATATCGCCAATAGAGTCCGCTGAATGCCGCCGAAGTGCCCTCGTGGCCATCCTGGCGCAGCACAAGCTCACCGTTGGCGCAACCCACCGTTGGATCGGCAAAGTTGCTTACCAGCTGCCGGATGGATCCTGGAGCAATTTGCGGCCGGATATCCACGAAGAGAATGACATCCTCTGTCGCTTCGGCAACGCCTGCATTCAGTGCAACGGCCTTGCCTCCGTGCTCTTTGAGAATCAACTTTCTAAGTCGCGGATGGTGCACGGCGGCAAGCAACTCAGCCGTACCGTCGCTTGAGCCATCCGAGACAACGATGACCTGCTGGACATTGGGATAATCAAGATCAAGCAACTGGCCGATCTTGCCCCTCAACAACGCAACTCCGTTGTTCACGGCAAGAACGACGCTGACGCTTGGGAAGATAGGCGCGGTTTTCCAGGACCGAGGTCTGAGCAGGGCGAGCATACAGATCAATACGGGATAGCCTGCATACGTGTAGAGAATTCCCGACAGAGATACCCAGAAAGCAAACCTCACTGCGCGCCCCTCCGCAGGAGAATGGTCTTGATGGTCTCAAACATGATGAGCATATCCAGACCTACAGATAAATGCTTGATGTAGTAGAGGTCGTATTCAAGCTTTTGCTTTGTTTCTTCGAGGCTTGCGCCATACCGATAACGCACCTGCGCCCATCCGGTGATTCCCGGCCGGATCATGTGCCGAAGCTCATAGAAGGGAATCTCGGTGGCAAGCCACTGCACAAACTCCGGACGCTCCGGCCGCGGACCGACAAACCCCATTTCCCCCCGGAGAACGTTCCAAAGCTGCGGAATCTCGTCGAGGCGAGTTTTCCGCATGAATCTGCCAATCCGGGTGACGCGGGGATCGTCCTTTGTGGCCCACACAGCCCCGTCTCTCTCGGCGTCCTGACGCATGGTCCGGAATTTGATGACGGAAAACTGGCGTCCGCGCAAGCCGACGCGGATCTGGCGAAAAAATATGGGGCCTGGCGAAGAGAGGCGCACCGCCAGGATGATGAAAGGGATAAACGGCAGGCAGATCACCAAGCCAAGGGATGAGACGATGACCGAGACCAGGCGCCGGACAATTTGCTGCGACGCCTTGACGTTGAATCCGGAAGTGAAGATGACCGAACTGGGATTGAGCCCTGCCAGGGGCAGCTTGCCTGACAGGCGCTCCATGAGCGCACTCGCATCCTCGATTACGACGCCATTCATCCGAAGCTCAAGAAGTTCACGAACCGGCATCGATCCGCGGCGGTCTTCCATGGCAACGATCACACGGTCAATGCCCGGCTTTGTTTTACGCAAGGCACGAAGATCCGCAGCAAAATGCTCGCGTTGCCCATTGATGTCTGCGTTGTCTTCGCCATCGACAACCTCCATACCTGCATCCCGGCGGAGCCGCAAGGTCTGGACGATGGCGCGCGCGCGCGCGCCATCGCCAAGCACGTACACCCGTTCGCGGAAAACCGCCTGGCCAATGATCCATTCATAGGCCCGGCGCCAAACGACAAGGATCAGGGCAAGGATGGAGATGCCGATCGTAAATACATGTGGACCTATGTATAAATCGGGGAAAACATAAACCAGCCCGGCAAGAACGAAAGAGAGGACACTCAGAACAAGCAGCAGCCGGAAGTAAATCTCCCAGCCTCCTGAAATTCGCTGCGGTTCATACAGGTCAAAGTAGTGGGAGAGCAGCAATGCGATCATCGTAATGACGACGATCTTCAGTATGCCGTTTTCGTAAATCAGAGCGATGTTTGTGTCCTGCCCAGCCACGTATGCGGTAGCCAATAGGAATGAGCCGCCCACAAGTGCCGCATCGCAGAGAAGCAGCACCAGGGTCCGTGTTGGATAGTAAACATTAAAAAGCCTGATCATCCCGGCATTTCCTTTGGCTACCTAGCTCGGTTCGCAGCTTCCGGTCCAGCATAATAGTCGTAGTAGTTATATCCGCCGCGTGGAGCCTTCTTGAGGTCATTCAGCACAAAGCCAAGAATGCGCGATTTGTTAAATGCCTCTTGCGTACGTTGTGCGACATCGTAGGTCGTGGTCCCTCCGCGGGCGATGAGTAACACCGCATCGGCAGCGTGGGCGAGCTCCACAGCGTCGGTGACCGCAAGAACCGGCGGGGAGTCGATCAGTATCCAATCAAAATGCGGCGCGGCAATGGCGATCAATTCCTCTATGCGGCGATTGGCTACCAGTTCGGAGGAATTGTCGCCGCACTTGCCTGCGGGAATAAAAGTGAGGTTCGAGACGCCCCCCTTTCCAGCGGCATCCTCAACCTTGGAGCTGCGATCCCGTTGCAGGATGTCCATCAATTGGGCGGTCCCGCTCAAATACTCCGATAACCCCGGCGAGCTAGGTGCGCCCAGCAAGGCATGGAGGCTCGGACGGCGCAGATCGCCGTCGATCAAAAGTATATTTTTGACACTGTTGCGTGCCAGGCTCATAGCCAAATTCGCCGCCACAAGGCTCTTTCCCTCCGAAGGCCGCCCGCTGGAGACGAGAATTGTTTTTACCGGCGACTCATAGCGAGCCTGGTGTAAACGCGAACGGAGGCTGCGAAACTGCTCGACACTTGCGCCCCGGTCCGCAAGCGTAGGAAGGGATTCGACAGACAGATTCCAGGAATGGCGCAGAATATCCTCAAGAACGACGCGCTCATTGGCAAGTGGCGGCGCTTGCATGCCGGAGATGACTGCGGGCTCGGCCGACCGCACGTCTTCCGGTATCGGAGCTCCCTTTCGCTCGCGATCTGCTCGTTGAAGCGCTTCGAATATGCGGCTCATAGTTCAATGTCCTTCGCGGAATCGGTGGACTCAGCGCGGAAGTTGGCCGCGCTGGAAAGAGCTGTTGGCATGGTCTGATTCGTGACCTTAGAAAGAGCACCATTTGAGATCAGGAAGGGCTGCTGGTCCAGATCGAGTTTGATGCTGACTGACTCGACAATTCGGGCGGAGATGGGCTTGACCTGTTCGACATAAGCGCTGATCGTGGAATGCTCGCAGATGAGGTTGATCAAACGAGGGATTCCATTCGAGTACTGAACGCACAGAAACCGCGGATCGGGGCCAGGTCCGAAACGCGTAACGCGAAGGCCGAAAAAGTATCTGTACATGGTCAATTGCCCGTGCTTTCGATGGGCTTATCCATTCGCGAAAAGAACTTCCAGCGGCGTCGATGAGTTGGAACCTGCTGGGGAACCCCGTCAATGTGAGCGATGACGGCCAGGGTCGGCAGCCTGGTGAAGGCCCATATATCTCTTTCATTGCGCAGGGAAGTATCGCGATACTCAAACAAGGCAGCCAGAAGGAGGCCCAGAATCGCCCCGGCCGCGAGGCCACCAGCAGCAAACTCCAGCCGATTGGGAAAGGTCGGCTCATCCGGAAGGTTAGGGGCATCCATCACGGTGAACTGCTCACCCTGCTGGCGATGTTCGAGCGCTGTCGCCATGGACGACTCGTTCATCTTGCTCAGCAGGTTGTTGTAAAACTGGAGGGCCGTCTCATGGTCCCGCGTGACCTGCTTGTATTGTTCTTCGACCATCGGGCTCGCCTCGAGCTTCGACTCGTACCTGCGCACCTCCTCCTCAATCTGCGCCTGCTGCTGTTTCGCGGAAGACACCGCTTGATGCGCAACGCGAAGTTGAGCCTTCAACTGCTGCAGTTGCGGTGGGTCAGAGTGCTTGACGGCAGTTTCTGCCTTAGCCGGTTCCACCTGGCTTTGTGCAATCTGTGCCTGTACACTGGCAATCTGCCGCGTGATCGCCACCACGTCCGGATGGTCAGGCGTATAGAGAGCGTCCAATGCTTGCTTCTGCTTCTTCAAGTCCTTCAGTTGATCCTTCAGGGAATCTTCGGATGTTCCGGTGGCCGGATCTGTGCGTGGCGTTTCCTGGGTCTGCTGAGCCACGAGCGCTTCTAATAACGTCACATCCTGCTGCGCGCGGCCGAGCGACTGCGTCGCGGCGTCAAGCTGAGTTGTCAGCGCCTGCAGCGTATTTGTGTTCGAGGACTCCTGTTCGGGAAGTCTGCCGATGTTCTTGCGCTCAAAGTCCGCGAGCTTCGCGTCCTGGTCGTCCAGGCTTCTCTTTGCATCGGCCAATTGCTGTTTGAGAAAGTCGGTTGTGCCTTCCGCGGACTGCTCGCGGGCACTCAGATTCTCACTTACAAAAAGCGAGGTAATCTCGCCGCACACTTGCTGCGCGATGTGCGCATCCTGCGCCTTGAACGAAATGAAGAAGCCTGGCATTCCGCCCGGCTGACCGGACCTGATGGGATTAATTCCAATCGCCTTGCGCGTCATATCGATGCGGTCGTCCATCGTGTGGTTCTTATTGCCGTACAAATTGAAGCGTTCAATGATGGGCTCAATGCGGGAGCGGCTCAATATCTGCTCCTTCATCGACGCCAGTCGCGCTCCTAGGTCCTCCGTGACTACCGGCTTGACATAGGATTCTGGAACCTTTTGCTGCTCGATCAGCACAAGCGTCTGTGACACGTATTGGGGAGGCAGAATGTAGCTGACTGCGATGCCAATCCCCAAAAGAGCGGCTGCCGATGCCAGGATCAGCCAAAGTCGCCGCCTCAACATCTCCGCATAGTCCTCGATGGTCATTTCGCGATGGCCCAGCATATTACTCCTTAACAGCTCACTTCCGGATCACTTGATTCTCGCGCGGATGGTATGCGACGCTGAATCCAATCACCTGCGCCAACCCGTTGAGCGCACTGGTCTCAAGCGGAAGGCTGGAAGTCTGGTGGAATGCCGTATAACTGGCGGAGACCGTGATGATTTCACCGATGCGCCGCGTTGCATTCACACTGCCATATTCTCCGTTGGTCGAGCCAGACTGAAGGAACCCTTGAGAATTCCTGTAGGACCCCGTAGCACCGATGGTGAGATCTCTGCCAAACGCCCTCGAAATGCCCGCCGTGGCATCGCTGTTGCGGATTCCGATGGTGGCTCCCAATCCTGCTCCAGCGCTTACTGACCGGTAAAAGTTCAGCGAGACCGACGTTGATTTTGCCGCATAGGTTCCCCCCGCGTTCGCCGAGAGCCCGATCGTCTGGGGCAACTTCAACTCGTCGTCACTCCCAATCCACTCCGGCCCGGCGGAGACGCTGGTTGTGAGCTGCCTGCTCCAAACGCGAGAATAACCGGGCTGCACCGATTGAGTTTCCATCGTAAATGTGCTGCCAATATAGTTAAATCGGGAAAACACGTATTGAACCGAAGCGGAATTCAGCGCGTTCAAGCGCCAGCTAACCTGCGGGCGCATCCCAACCTGATTGATATCGAGGCTCCCGCCGGATGGAAAACGAATGGAATCGTAGCTGCCATCGACGCTGAACGTTGTGTTGTAGTTGAGCTCATGGGAAAAAGTGGCTGTTGCAGTGTTGTTGAGGCTGCGCACGTTCAATGCGAGGATGGAATCGATGGGCGGGCCTGGCTGCCCGGGAAGATAACCCACACCGGGGATTCCCGAGAACCCTGTTGTTGGCGATTGCGGGTAGAAACCCAAATCGTCCCTAAGGCTCAGCGAACCGCGACGAGTAAAGTAGCCCTGTGAAATCAGGAGATGCTGAAAGACGCCAGTTCCGCTCTCCGATCCGCTGATCCCGGCGATGTAGCCGCCGGAATAAGTCAGACTGAACGGTGTGCGCCCTCTTCCGTTCAGGTATTCCACATCCCCGGAGGCAACGCCCATTTGCTGCGTTCCGGAATAGGCGGCGTAGAACTCCGAAGTCTGCGAGTAACTCAGATCGTAGTCGAATTTGGCAGTTCCATCGGCGACCGCGGGCTCAACCTGCCCCCGCGCCGCGGCGCACAGGGCGAACGCAGCGACAACAGCAAGCAGGGGAGCCAGGATTGCGAGTTTTCTCTTCATCGCGGTCACCTTATGGAACAACAATCGTGTCGCCAGGCATCAGGGTCAAATCGAGTGTGCTGTCGCCCTTCAAAGCGTCCTTGTAGCGGACTGGAATCTTGGTATGCTTTCCATCTTCGCTGCGCAGAATGTACATCTTCTTCGCATTGGCGTACTGGGTGAGTCCGCTTGCGCTGGCAATCGCCTCCAGCAAGGTCATGCCAGGAGTGATGTCGACCGGGCCGACTTTGGCGACTTCGCCAATCAAATAGACCTTTCTGCTGTTGATCTGCGTCAAGATCACGGAAACATTCGGGTCCTGGATGTACTTTTTGAGCCGGTTCGCAATGTCGTTGGCCAGCAGCAAAGGCGTCAGACCCGCGGCCTTCACGTCTCCGAGAAGTGGCATTGTGATCATCCCGTCGGGCCGCACCAGCAAGCTGCTCGAAAGTGTCGGCTCTTTCAATACAGTCAATGTGATCACGTCGGACGCACCGATGACATAGCTGCCGTCAACAGCCAGACCGGCTGTCGGGGCTGCGGGTTTTACCCCTTCCAACGGGGTATCTTGCAGAGCAGCAGGTTCGGCAGCAGGTGGGACAGCGGGAGCCACGCCGGGAGCAGCTGCCGGCGCAACAACAGGAGCGCCTTGTCCATAACAAATAGTTGCCGGAATCATAAAGGCCAGAAGGAAACCTGCCCGCTTCATAGTGACACTCCGTTTTGATTGGATACCGATTGCTTTTCTGCTTCGATTCGCTTGAGCTTGTACAGCAGGGCCTTATAACTGATTCCAAGTTCCTCCGCAGCGCGTTTCCGATTGCCACCGGTTGAACCGAGCACCTCTGAAATCAATTGCCTCTCAATCTGAATGGACGAGGCCCGGGTAGCCTCTTTCAGGAGCAGCGGCCGGCGATTTCCATTGGCTCGCCTCGACGGCGAAGCCGCTCGGATGGCGGCCAGCGAAATGGCCTGGTCACCGATCGCTACAAAGGTCTTGATTGCGGTCTGAAGTTCCGGCAAGTTCTCCGGCCAACTGTGTTCCATTAAGAGTTCGACGATCTCTTTGGCCATGGCCGGCTTGGGGCGGTCAAATTGCTTGGAATATTGTGTCAAAAGCTCATCGGCAATGGTTAGAATCTCCGACTTCCTGCAGCGAAGGGGCGGAATGCGCAATGTGACACGACAGACAAAATAGTAGAAATCCTCGCGCATGCGCCAGAATTTCACTTCGTCCTGAAGCTCGCGGCTTGAACCGCACACCAGGCGGCAGGTTTGCACCTGCTCCGGCCCCTGGTTTGCGTTGAGGATCAGTTCCTGCAACGAAAGGCTGAGATCGGCTACTTCGGATAAGTACACCGTCCCTTTGCTGGAGAGTACGGAACTCAGCGCCCGCGCATCGGTTTCCCCGCATCGGATCTCCCTGAACGAGCTCCGCGACCGATTGGACTCCGCGTGGATTTGCGCGGCAATTGACCGCTTTCCGACTCCATGCTCGCCCACGATGAGCACCGTGCAATCGCTCTCGGCAATGCGGGCGACTGCGCGCTGGACCCGCCCTTCGAGTGAATGGGACGGCTTGGCATGTCGCCTTGCACCATTCGTCGCAGCATTGCTTGTCATAGGCAACTCAGTATCCACTTCTGCGTTGGCAAGATATGTTCCAAACCGTGACGGAAGGGAGCGGACAGACTTTCCATCTGGAATACTCTGCATGAGGCCAATTTCAGCGTCCAGCACCGAAAGTACGGCAGGTCCGTTCCATCCGTATGGGAATTTCCCTGGTACTCATTCTAATGAAAAAGTGGAAAGCTTTTTCCGTTCATCCTGGAAAATGTGTTCCTAATCGTGCAACTTTGGTGGCATATCCGGTTCCTGCGCCGGCTTTGCTTTCGGCACTATGATTGCAATGAGGCTTTGTACGGATTGTCATGGCAGAAATCTTTCTCCCAGATCGCGCCGAACCAGAGAGAGCGCATTCCGCTGCCCTCTCGATCCCATGGTCAAGGCGCACCGTTCAAAGGGCCTGGGGTGGGGCCTTGCTCGGGCTGCTTTTGGGGGCTATCTATTACAAGGTACTGGGGAAACTCGTCCTTGACTGGTGGCAAATCCCCGACTTTTCGCACGGCTTTCTGATTCCCCCATTCGCGGCGTTCCTGGCGTGGAAGAAGAGGGCGACGCTGCTGGCCACCAAGCCTGACCCTTCCTGGGGCGGAATTGCCGTCATTGCCTTTGGAATCGCTGTTCTGCTCCTGGGAATTTACGGGGCGGAATTGTTCCTTTCGCGCATTTCTCTGCTCATCGTGCTGACCGGGCTGGTGCTTTGTTTGGGCGGAACGCGATTCTTGACAGAGCTGCGCTTCCCGCTATTGATCCTTATTCTGGCCATCCCGCTGCCCTCGCTCATCCTTAACCAGATCACCTTTCCTCTCCAGATCTTTGCTTCCAAGGTGGCCAGCGATCTTCTCCCTCTCTTCGCCGTGCCGGTGTTGCGCGAGGGCAACATCATCCAGCTCCCTTCGATGAAACTCGAGGTGGCGGAGGCCTGTAGCGGCATCCGTTCTCTCATGAGCCTGTTCACCATGGCTGTCTTATACGGCTACTTCATGGAGATCTCAACAATCCGCCGGATTGTGCTCGCTCTGGCCAGCATTCCCATCGCGATTGCGGCAAACGTGGCGCGCATTGTCGGCACCGGGCTCTGCGTCCAGTACTGGGACCCGGAAAAAGCCATGGGATTCTTTCACGAGTTTTCCGGCTGGGTCATTTTCCTTGTTTCCCTCATTTGCCTCATTACCCTCCATCGCGCAATGAGCCTATATCCGCGGAAAAAGTGGGCGACTCGATGAGCCTTCGATTCTGGACTGCTGTCGTGCTGCTTGCCGCAACCGCACTGGTGCTGCATGCACGCCCTAACGTGGATCGCAACCCTCCCAGCGAACCCCTCGCCGAGTTCCCGGAAATAGTCGCCGGATTGACAGGGACCGATCAGCCGATTGACCAGGACACGCTGGACGTGCTCGGCTCAGGAGAATTTCTCTCCCGCACGTACACCAAAAGCTCGGCGGAACTGCCCATCGACGTCTTTATCGGCTACTTCCCGACCCAAAGGACCGGCCAGACTATTCACTCTCCCAAGCATTGCCTGCCGGGGGCGGGTTGGAGCTTCGAGTCCTCTAGCTACGTCAACCTTACAGACACCAGGAACCAACCGCACCGAGTCGGCGAGTACGTGATTACCGACGGTGACCACAAGCAGTTTGTCATCTACTGGTACGAAGCGCATGGACGCAGCGTCGCGGATGAATACGCGGCGAAGTTTTATTTGGTCGCCGATGCCATCCGAATGAACCGCACCGACGGCGCTCTCGTCCGTGTGATCACCCCTGTGGATTCAGGCGGAGGAATTGCGGGTGCAAAAGACAGGGCCGAAGCATTTACCCGGCAGCTTGCACCCCTGCTGCCTCGCTTTATCCCAAATTGAAGACCGCCGACGGATCAACAGCCTGTTCCATGACGCCGCCAACGATTTGCGGCGAAGGCCGCTTGAGAAACAGCGTGAAAGGAATTTAGACAGTGAAGAGTACCTCGAGTTCAACTCCGATCGGTGTTGGTACGGTGCCGACCCCGCAGAAGCGTCGCGTGGGCCTTGGATTTGTCGCGCTTCTTGTTTCGTTCGCGCTGTTGTCAGGCTGTTTCCGCGACCCCAATGTGCGCAAGCATAAGTACCTGGAGAGCGGGCAGAGGTATAGCGCGGAGGGGAAGGATAAGGAAGCTGCAATCCAGTTCTCGAACGCGCTCCGGATCGATAAGAACTTCGCGGAAGCGCACTATGCCCTGGCCCAAACCTACACGCACATGGGCTCGTTCAGCCTTGCTTATGGGGAGCTTCTGCGCACGGTGGATCTTGCGCCAACCAACTACCAGGCCCGCCTCGATCTGGGGAACTTGCTGCTCGCGGCCGGCAAGATCGATGAAGCCGCCGCGCAGGCTAATGCGGTCTCGGCGGCGGAACCCGACAACGCCGATTTGCATGCTCTGCTCGCCCGCATTGCGTCGAAACGTGGACAGAAGGACGTTGCTCTGGCCGAGATTCGCCGCGCGCTGGAATTGGCTCCGAATGAGGCCGCGCTGCACGAGACGCTCGCCTTGCTTGAAGTCGGCGACACCAGTCAGAGTACCGCGGTCGAAGCCGAGTTGAAGAAGTCAGTGGAGCTCGACCCCAAGTCGGTAGGCCCCAAGCTCCTGCTCTCGGCTTACTACGTGAAGGAGAGCCGATGGGCTGACGCCGAGCAGGCCAGCCGGAATGCCATTGCTACCGATCCAAAAAACATCTCTGCCCGCGAGAGCCTGGCCCAGGTCTTCCTCAAACAAGGCGAAGAATCCAAGGCCGTGGAAGTGCTTCGGCAGGCTTCAAGCGATCTTGCCGACAATCCCGAGGCTGTGCGGATGCTGGCCGATTACTACGCAGAATCGGGACAATTTGACAAGGCCAAGTCGGAGTTTGCAAACCTCTCTGCAAAATATCCCAAGAATGCGAATGTGCAGGAGGGATATGTCCGCATTCTCCTCCAGGTCAAGGACTACACCACCGCGCAAACGGTGATGGCCGGCCTGATGAAGAACAATGCCAGGGATCCACAGGTCGAGGCTTTGAGCGGAGTCCTCCTGCTCATAAATGGCAACACAAGTGACGCGCTCTCCGCCCTGCGAAACTCCGCGAGCAGTTCCCCAAGAGATGCCTATACGCAATACTGGCTCGGCAAGGCTGCGCTGGCCGAAGGTGACCCCAGCCTCGCAGAGAGGAGCTTTCGTCAGGCTGCGCAGTTGCGTCCTGGCGACCTGAAAGCCGAGGACGAGTTGGCGCGCATCGCCAGCCAGCGCGGCGATATGAATCTGCTGAATGAAGTGGCAGAAAAAACCATCGCCGCCGCTCCCCGTTCTCCGGCCGGTTACGTTTGGCGCGCAACCATGGAGTTGAACCACAACGCAACCGACAAGGCCGAGGCCGACCTCAAGACTGCGATGAGTGTCGCTCCGCAAAACCCCGAGGCTTATCTCTTGCTCGGCCAGATCCGGTTCGCACAAAAGAAGTATGCGGAGGGAGCAGCGCTGCTCGGGCAGGCTCTGCAATACGACCCCGACTCTGTGGGCGCCCTGCGTGGCCTTGTCGCGTACGATCTCTTCAGGAAACAACCTGACCTGGCCCAGGCTCGGCTCAATGCCCAGATTGCCAAGAGCCCCAAAAACAGCAATCTCTACGATCTTCTGGCTGAGTTCCAGGTCCAGAGCAAGAATCTGGACCAGGCCGCCGCAACCGCACAGAAAGCCATGCAAATCAACCCGGATGACGGAAATGCGGTCGCACTTTATGCGAGGCTTCAGGTGGAGCGCGGGCAGACGGCGAATGCAGTTTCAGCCTGGGAGCAGTTTTCTCAATCTCATTCCAACAATGCCTCCGCCTTCGCGGTCCTCGGCGTCCTCGAAGAGTCGCGCGGCGACACACTCAAGGCCAAGGCCTATTATCGGAAGGCACTCCAGATTCAACCGCGCCAGCCCGTGGCGACCAATAACCTTGCCTACCTGATGCTGGAGAGCGGCGAGAATGTCGACGTTGCGCTGACTCTGGCTCAGACGGCTCGCCAGGTTACGCCCAACTCCGCGACAACCGCGGATACGCTGGCCTGGGCCTACTATCACAACGGAACCTATGGTTTCGCCCGCGATCTGCTTGAAGATGCGGTCAGAATCGATCCAAACAGTGCCACCATGCAATATCATCTCGGCATGGTGTACAGCAAACTGCGGGACAAGAACGACGCCGCGACCCATCTTCGCAGGGCCGTGTCGCTGGCCCCCGATTCGCCTTCGGGAAAGGATGCGCAAAAGGCACTGCAGGGCCTGGGCTAAAGAGAGGTTATGGTTTTCGATAAAGCCGTCCGGCGCTTGGCACACTCGCCGCGGACGCAGTTTCCCCGCGGCAATCCAACTGTGCGCAATGACCAGGGCTCAGAATTCCTATGAATGCGTCGAACACCAAAACCATTGCCCGGAACACAGCCTGGTACGGATTCGAACAAGTAATCAGCGCTGTCGTCGGACTGTCCACCTCGATTGCGATTGCCCGCAACCTGGGCCCGTCGAAGATGGGTCCCATCATCTACATGATATGGATCGCTCAGGTTGTCAGCAGCCTGGGCGGAATGGGCATTCCCGCAACTACGCGGAAGTATATGGCCGAGTTCCTCGGCAGAGGCGACCGCGGCACGGCCAGGTTTATTTACTTCCGGACCTTGCTGTTCCAATCCGCCCTGGCTACGCTCGCCACTGCCGGCCTCTTGTTCTGGGTGCTTCGCGATGCCAATGGAGAATACAAGCTGGCATCGGCTCTGATCGTCCTCAGCATCTGGCCCGCGATGGTCAACTTCATCTCCGCGCAGGCCAACGTCGCTACGGAAGAGTTGTCTACAAATCTGCCGGCCTCGGTGATCTCGATGTTTGTCTACTTCATCGCGGTCGCGGCAACGGTCATTCTCAAGTGGGGTGTGGTCGGCTTCGGCGCATCGATGCTGGCCATGCGGCTGGCCGATTTTCTGTTACGCGTTTTTCCCACCGTCAGGCGCGTGCTCACCTGGGGCACGACTCATGTCTTCCCACGGGATTTGCGCCGGCGCATGATGGCCTTTGCCTGGCAGAGCGTCACCAGCATGGTTGTGGCGCTGGTCGTTTGGGACCGCTCGGAGTTCTTCCTGCTCAAGCACCTTTGTCCGGATATCCGCCAGGTATCGTACTATTCAGTCGCTTTCAGCATGGTCGAACGGCTGCTGCTCAGCTCTGTAATCTTCGGATCGGCCACCGGCGCCACCATCTTCGCCCAGTACGGCCGCGATAAGTCCAAGCTCCCCGAACTTACCGCGTCTGCATTTCGCTACCTGGCGCTGACGTCGATTCCGCTGCATGCAATCGCCGCCGCGCTTGCATTCCCGGCGTTGTTGCTTCTCTACGGCGGCCAATATCGCGATGCGGCCATGGTTGTGGTGCTGGCCCCGTTGCTCTGCATGCCGAAGGCGTTCATTGGCCCCGTCCAGAGCCTCCTGGAGAGCAACGAGCGGCAACGCTATGTCATCATGGCCACCGTGCTGGCCGGCATCGTCGATATCGGGGTGGCATGGCGCCTCATTCCAGCGCACGGCGCCGTCGGCGCTTGCATCGGCAACGGAGCTGCGCAGTTGACGGCCGTCGGCATCATGTGGGTCATCGGCATTCGCGTTTTCAGGGTCAAGCTTCCCTGGGTTCAGGTTGGGAAAATCTCGATCATCAGCGTACTGGCTTCGCTCACCGCGCATTCCATCGCTGTGAGGATGGCGCCGCTGTGGGGAATCCTCTTCGGCGGAACCGCATCCCTGATCGTTCTTTTCGCACTCGTCTACTGGTTACGAGTGCTGGAGCCGGAGGACCACGATCGGTTCAGCGTTCTGGCGGGCATGCTGCCCAAGTCTATTGTCAAACCTTCACAGTACTGCCTGTCTATGCTTGCCCGCCCGGGTCCCGGCAACGCTGCCAGATCGACAAGGTACCCTTAGCCAGACCAAGAGGAAGCTATATCGCCATTGCTCCTGAGGGCTTACCGGAGGGCATTTCTTCCTCGTCCCGGAGAATGCGCCTGAGCCGCCCGCGCACAGGAACGATCTTCCGGTGCCGGGCTTGTTTCGAATGAAGCTGCAACTCCTGAAGCTACTCGCGCCAGATCGATGCAACCATGCTCCCCCTTGATTTGCCTCGGAACAGGACAGGATGACCTCCATCGAATAAGGGCCGCGCACGAGGTTGCGGGAAAACTCGGGGGACTTTGGCAGAACACCTCCTAACGATAAAGCGGCAGGGGGTGGAGGGATCCAAACAGGCACCCGCAATCCGGAGCTTCATTTTTTTACAATCGGTTCTCAAAAAGGGGCTTGACAACTGCCCGGTCGAATGTCGATGATCTTGGCGAATCACAAATGCCCCTGAAGCATAGCTGTCTTTACATCCCCCTTGTTTCTTGAATTTCAGTTTCCCCAAATCAGCGGCAATGCGCCCAGTCGGCATTCCTCGTTATTTGTTTTTCTTGTGACCACTCGCAGGGATAGCTGTCTCCCACGGTGGCCGGTCGGCAGAACCATGTTGAACGAGGCCTTTTCTCTGCCCGCCTGGAATGGTCAATGCTGATGATGGGTTTGGCTGTAAGTCGCGCGTTCGGAGTTAAGAACAGTCAGCCCGGTGGCTCCTCATTGAAGCCTGAGGATTCGCATATTCCTCAAGGAGCTCTTTGGATTCTTGAGGCATCTCGATGAAGAACGAAAATCACCGCGAGGTTGGCGGACGATCAATCAAAGGATGATGGCCATGGCTGCGAACGCACCCGCTGCATCGATCTTCTCAGTTTCCCTGGCCTCGGCCACGGACGCGGCCACAGTCACGCACCTTGCGGACGTAACGGTCCCGTCGTCCTATGTCAGCTTCACACCAGTGGCTGTCGGCAGCAAGACCTATCTTCTGGGGTACAACCCCGCCCAGCCGACCTTGGACGTCTTCGAGTTCACGCCGGCGGCTCCCTGGCTGCAGTTGGCATCCGCGAAGCCGCAGATTGGCGCCGCCAAGGATAAGATCTGCGTCTTCACACTGGGCAATCTGCCGTATCTCTGCGTTTACACCGCGAAGAACGGAGTGTTCGAAACCTATTTGGTGGCGAGCGATCTGACCCTCTCAAAGCCTTATGAGTTTTACCGAAACCACGAATTGGCGCTGAGCCAGAACTTCACCACGCTGAAGTTTTTCGCGCAGTTTGGGCAAGTGGTCTTCCTGGGCTATCGAGATGACGGCTACGTGGCCATGTACACGGCAACGACGGCCGTCTCATCCCCATCGCCCGATATCCCGCCCCTGCTCATGACACCTCAGTGGTCGCACATGTGGGCGCCGGGTTGGACGCGATTCGCATTTTTCCAATTCGGCGGCGAGCCCTTCTTTCTGAAAACGAACACCCAGAAGTTGAACGTCAACATCGATCACGTGCTCGATACGCTCTCTTTGGGAACCACGGAAGTCGGTACCCTGCTGCAGGCTCAACTGCCCGCCGCCCTCCAATTAACCAACGTGGAACCGCTCACGCTCGGGGACGCGGATCCATGGTTCGTCACATACATCGCTTCAACAGGCTCAGCAACGTTGAATCGTATTCACGCCGATTGCCTGGGCTGGACTCAGGGCGCACAGTTCACCAGCACCCCAGGGGCATCAGTGGTCGCTCCACTCGCTGTGGGAGGCCAGACCTTTTTGATCCTTGTGTAGCCTAAGTCGCATCGTTGTCAAGAGAAGAATCGAACGGAGAATATCGCCATGGCGCGCTCCCCCCGTCAGTCTCAGGCCAAGCCGATAGCGAAACCGGTGCCGCCTGACGCCGTGCGCGTGTGGCGCGGGTTCCGGCTCGGGACCCTGACGCCCGCAGATTTTCTGCAGGATCTCGGCACAATCTTTATCCCCGTCACCGCGCAGTTGCAACGACTCTACGGGTTGACCGCTTATCTGCCCACCGTTCTGCCTTCAAGTAAGCCCGAAGGCGTGCCCGACGAGATTGCGCTCGTCTTCTACCAGACACAGCAGGCATACAACGACACCTCCAACATCGTCGCGGGCCGCGCCTATTCGCTGCTCCATAAGACGGTGTTTGCGTTCCCCGCCAGTTTGAGCGGCTTCCCCGTCGTGCTTGGCTCGGCACTGGCCCTGGATCAGCCATACTACCTGTTTGCCGGCGAGGTCGACTGGCGGGGGGGATTCACGCAGGTATTTGTAGGCGGCCGCCCTGCCAACACGACCGTGCAGCAGTTCAGCGGGAAACTTCAGCGATTTTTCCAGCGCGAACAGAAGCTTCAGACGCGTAGTCTGGACGGAGCCATCTTCTGTGTTTCGGCCAATTACGTTGTGTACTGGGAGCACTGGACGAGCGAGGCCGCTTCGCTCCACGGGCATATCTCGGAGCTGCCAAAGTACTCAACGCGCGTCCTGCTGCAACCCTATGCCGCGCAACTGGTCGAGTCCTCTTTGACCGCTCACTATCCCGGATTGAGCGGCATTGAGAGCAAGAGTTTCAACATCATCTTCCCGCGATAGCGTAAAGGATCGACAATGAGCAATATCAGACCGGGCGTCGATGATAATCCCGCCGACTACCTGTACCTTGTGAAGGTCAACGTTCCCTTCGACGATCGCAACAAAATGATCCGCGTTCTGAAGGCCATCCAGGCGGTGCAGAGCGAGAAGATGGACCCCGCGCGCATCTTTTCTTCCCATCGCCTGCCAGATGGGGGGCTGAAGCCGCGGCTGGTGGTCGCGGATCTTCACCTCAATCTGCTGGTCGGCTTCGGCCTGCGCTTCTTTCTCGGACCGCTCGGTTCGCCGGGACGCGCCGATGAGCAGCCCGTCCCAAACTTCCCGCCCGGCGGCTCATTCATTCCTCGCACACCGATCCGCTTCGGTATGAAGGATCGCGTGGTTCCGCTCTATCTGCGCACGATGAACGCGTCGGGCGATCAGGGCTGGATAGCATCGCAGCTCACCGCTAGAAATAGCGGGCAGGCGCCTGCGCCGGACGACCTGAACACCGCATACCAGGCGTTTCTTGCGCAGGGTGAAGCCGATCTTCTGCTCCAGATCGAATGCGAATTCGAGTTTCTAGTCCTCGATTTGCTCGATGCAATTCGGGCGCTGGTCATCGATCCGGAAGGCCTTCAGATCGCGAGCATTCAGCGCGGCGTGACGCGCGGCGACGGCAAGGCGCACATCGGCTTTTTCGACGGTACCAGCAACATGCAGCAGATGATGCGCGAAGATCCTCTCACGTATCGCTCCAAGATCTATCTGCCCACTCCGTCCGCGGCTTATCCCGGCCAGCCGATTGAGGTGCGGGACGACCCTCGCTACGATGGCGGAACTTATCTCGTTTATCGCAAGTATCACGAGAACCTCGAAAAGTGGTTCTCCGACGATTTTCAAATTACCGACTTTTACGGCAAGACTTACCAGGGAGAAGAGGCCCGGCGCCACGCGATCGGCCGTAATCCACATACCGGCCAAGCGATCAGCCGCGCTTCGCACCGGCAGCTCAATGACGAGCCGGATCACACGGAGATCAATCTCAGCTATAACGAAGCACACGCGCTCAAGGCGCGGGGCGGCCAAACCGCACCGTTCATGGGGCCATTTCCACCGGTTCCGGTGGGCCACGGGAACGCATTCAATACCCAGGACATCCGTTTGCGCCGGCGCGGAGTTGCCTTCTCCGAGTTGAATCTCCAAACCGGCAAAGTCGACTATGGGCTCCATTTCATTGCCTTCCAAAACAACATCCAGCAGACCGGCTTCGAGTTCGTCAATAACATCTGGCTGATCAACCCGGATTTCCGCCGCAGCACCGACGGCCTTATGAATCCAGTGGGCGAAATCATCACTCCACTCGAAGGCGCTTATTACTTCGTTCCTCCCGAACAGCACAGTTATCCCGGCGATGTGTTTTTCGAGTGAATAGCAAGGAGAACTCAGACTTATGCCTGCTAAACCGGCCCCAGGCGCCATCATTTGCCATGGCATGATCGGATTCGATTTCACAACCGGCGCTTATTCGCGCCTTTCGGGGGGTGGAAACTGGACCGTTCGTCCCATCGACTGGCCGGGACTGTCTCAGCCCCCGGCGCTGGGCCAAGTGCAGGTCGTTTTCGACCCGCCCATCAAAGGACCCTACTCCGTGCTCGTCAGCGCCAGCCGCACGCCCGACGCACCCATGCTTTGCTGCAACTACGGCAACGTTACGCCCGCTGGATTTGAGGTGATTCTCTTCAATCCTGTTGCCGTGCTCTCTTATCAAACCGTGCGCAACGGCAGCTTTTCGTTCCTGGTGATTGAACAATAAAAAAGAGGTTCTTCGATGCAGATGCCCATGGCCCCCACCAGCAACCACGGCTTCAGCCTGCTCGGCAAGAAGTCGCTCGTGCTTTCCCATATCCCCATGTTTATGGCGCCCCACCAGGCGCAGATGTTTCTCGAGGTCACGCTTGCCGGAAGCGCCGGCCAGGACCCCACCAAGATCTATCTCGACGACATGGCGGCGAGCGGCACAACGGACTACGTCTTGGTCAGCGATCCGCTGGTGCTTCCCACACTCGCGCCGAACGCGCCGGACCGCCTGCAAAGTTTTACCGGCACACTCTATCGCGGCTGGCCATTCAACTCTCCCAACACCGCCCCTCTGCTGGCACAGAACGTGACTGTACATGTGACACGGTCTTTGTACTTCCAGGGCATTACAAATGTCCCCGTGCTGACAGAACTCACTTACCTTGCTTTCCGCACCGAGGAAACAAGTTATCTCGTTCATAAGCTGGTGCAGCCGCCCGATCTCGCGAGTGCGCCCACTCCACCCGACTTTGTGCAGATCCTTTCCGGAAAGGCCGGAGGAGTAAGCGGTCCTCATGTTGTCGAAGTGGCTTTCCCCGGCGTGGCCAACAATTTCGCGCAAAAGCTGAACGCCGCACAGAACCTGACCGGCGAAGTGTGCGGAAAGCACGAACCCGTGCAAACCGTTGCCGAGCTAATCTACGATCCGAACCATTTGACCTGACTCCGAGGAACCCATGCCCTACGATCCACCGCGCCAGGCGCAACCCAACGCGCCACAGGACCCGCTTGAAATCGAGCTGGTCTATAACGTGAGGCCATGCGGCACGTGTAATTTCTTTTGGCCGGAAGATTCCGCGACACAACCGTACGGGCCCTATTCGAGCTACGATTTCAGCTCGCAGTTTCCTGCCGGGAATGGCCCGAATGGAAGTGCCGGCTCGTTCGTCTGGATCCAAGCCGTCACGCGGCCGCCTTCCTTTCCCGCCGCGGAGATCATGGATGGATGCCGTAAGGCTCCCATCATGACCATCGGCATCAACCCGAACCTGACTGCTTTCGGCCCCGGGCAGACCGGCGCATCCTGGTGCTATCCCAGCTTCTCCGGCGCGAACGGAACAGATCCGTCCGCCAAGTATGCTTACTACTACCGATACCGGTCTGTTTATCAGGAACACTTCGATTTGACGTTCTCTGAGAAGTATCTGCTGCCTGCCGGGCAGATCAAGGCTGCAAAACCTGGAGTGATGCAGTCTTTCGTTCGCGCAAGCGATGCGCCGGCATACAACATGGAAGTGAAGTACGACGGCGATGCATCGGCGACGGCGATGCATCTTCCAGGCCAGGTGGGGCAAGCTCCCTACGTGGTGCTGTTCAACTCCGGGGACCATTTTGCGCAAGGTGATTTGCTCGCGGCCATGATCAGTGTTCCCGCCGGACAGCCGGTGGACGTGTACGATCAGCCGATCGGATATTACACACAGATGCTTCCCGTGCTCAGCGACTTTGAAGCGTTTCTCGAAAGCAAGGGCCACGCCGGCGCGCAGCTCAAGGTCGGCGAGGATGTTGCGCAGCTCGACATGGTGGCCTGCGCTTCGCCACATTGGGGCCCGCAGTGGCTCGGCGGCACTTCGCAAAGCGTGAACACCGTCATCAAGAACTGTGTGCAGAAGAATGCCTGGGCGCTGAAGCAGTGGTTGCAGACGCAGCCGGCAGTTTTGTTCCTGGTAGGGCAATCCTCGTGGACCATGTTTCTGCAATCATTCGGTCACCTGGTCAAGGCGGCCCCGGCCATCCCCACCGTTCCCGCGGATGGGCCTTATACGCTCCTGCGCCAAACCGCAACCAACGATTGCCGCATCGAATACTCGACGACAATCGATGGGGTCGCATACAGCATTTCAACACGACTTGTGATTACTCCTCACTTCTCATACAACGAAAACTTTCTTCCGCAATACCGCCTCAGCCAAGACGCGTGGAAGCAGTTTTCAGCAAAGTATGCGGATGCGGCCCACTTTCTTCAAACCGATCCGCGCATTCAGTTCCAGAACACGGCAGGATCGTACGTCTCGGCGGGCATCACCGGGGACGCTGCAGCGGTTCTTCAGGAATTGAAGACAAGTTATGCCGACGCAAACATTACATTGCAGCCCTGCTTCTATGACGCTCATGCCGAGATGGCCGGCGTTCTTGAGGACCTTTTCACCGCTGGCCAGATCTCCTGGACAGACGGCAATGGCGCCCAGGCCTCCGGCTACCTTTCGCGCGGCGTTGGTCCCTGCCAGTTCTGCGACAACAACCATTGGCAGTTCCCGCAGGGATGCCCCTACGGCAAGCCCACGGAAAAGCAATATCCCATCGGATTTCTTGAGAAGGTGGCGCAGGAAATCATCGCAAGCGCAAGCTAACAGGAAAGGTGTTGATTGGGAGGGTCGAACCTTAATGAGGCTGGCGCCAAGTGAAAGGACGCGAACTTTCATGCGCGCCGGCGACCGGCTGGTTATGCTCCATTCCGCTGCAGGCAGTTCGACTGCGAATTGCTCTCGATGACTATTCAGTAAACAAATTCGAGTACTTGACAAAGACCGAATCGATGTCACACTCAATGTGCGATTTCCCAGGGCTTCCCGTTTTAACGAAGAGCCCTCTTTCGCACACGCTCCAACACACACAGGAGGTATCGATATGTCGCTTATCCAGGTAGGTCTCGTCGACAAGACGGGAAAGATCAGCCCCACATTGCTGCGCAGCGCTGCTGCCGCTCTCAACATTCAAGTCACAAGGGATCTTCCTCAGTTCTGGAGCGTTCAGGCCACGGTTATGTACCTGCCCGATCCCAAGTCGATCCCGGCCGGGGTCTGGCCGGTCTTTCTGGTCAAGGAATTGCCTCCCGGCGAAGGCGGCTTCCATCTTGACAAGCATAACCAGCCCTATGCCGAGGTCATTGCAAGTCCCACCAGCGACGAGTGGACGATCGACGCCAGCCACGAAACGCTTGAGATGCTGGTCGACCCCAATGGCAATCGCCTGCAGAACTCCACTTCCATTCAGATTGTGAAGAGCAAGATCGTGGACGGCACTACGCAGTTTGGCTATCTCGTTGAGGCCTGCGACCCATGCGAGGCCGACGGCTACGCCTATCCCATTCAGGGCGTGGCGCTGTCGGACTTCATTACGCCGCACTTCTACGATCCGATTGTCACGCCGGGAACTCGCTACAGCTTTACCGGCGCTATCACCCATCCGCGCGAGATCCTGCCGGGCGGCTACATCTCCTGGGTCAATCACGCCACCGACGAGATGCAGCAACTGCTCTACGTCGACCCCAAAAGCCCGCCCACCATCAAGAATCTCGGCCCCGCGTCCGCGGCCAGCTTACGCGTCTGGGTCGATAGCGAGATGCGCAAGAACAGCGACAAGAGCACATATCGGCCCTACGCGCGCAAGCCAAACAAGAGCCTGATGAAGCGCTGCAGCACCAAGCGGTCAAATCTCGAGGACATCGCGAAGGTTCGCGCCGCGCTTTACCGCTGATCCTGTGCGAGTTCCAATCCCCGGCGTATGAAACACCGGGGATTGGGTGCGTATTCGCAAGTCATCAACACAATCGCCCCGGCAATTCGAGGTATCTCCGATGCAACCAGAAGTCTTCAAAAGCGGCGTCTTCAAGAACGTCAGCGTAACCGACGCTTTTGCACAAGCGGCAACTCAGCAACAGGCAGTCATTGTCCCGCTGGGCGCAATCACATGGCCGGCGGGCCTTGCCCCTACCGCGCAACCGCTCGGTCAGTATAAGGCCGGAACAGCCATTACCACGGCGCTCGACGTCAAGGAAACCGACGTGCTCATCATTCTCTACACCGAGCTAGAGACCAGCGCTCTGCTCGAGGTCTTTACCGGCAACAACGCGTGGACTCCCGCGCGCAAGAAGGAGTGGTGCGGTTACGGCCACAACTTTGCCCAGATCAAGCCCACCATCGAAGGCATTGAAGGCGATACAGCGCTTGAAAGCGGGCTCTTTGGCTATCTCTCCTCCGCCAAAATTGGCACAAAGAACGTGGTGCTCTTCAAATCGGAGCTGCATCCCAAACAGAACGGAACCAAGCTTCCCTTTGTCGCGGTCATCCAGCAGCTTGTCGAGGAACTGAAGCCGACGCTGTTAATCAGCACGGGAACGGCAGGCGCTGTCGGCGGCACAATTCAATGCGGCGACGTCGTCATTACGACGGCGGCGCGTTTCCACGTCCAGGACACCTACCCGACCTATGCGGAGATCAACACGCTCAGCACCAACCATAACCAGTTGACCAGCACGGTGGCGCTGAACAAGAAGTACACCGACTATGCCGTGGCCAATTTCACCAAGCTCTCGGTTCCCGGGCTCACGGCCTGCTACGAGCGCCTGCAAAAACTCCAGGGCTATGGGTTTGTGCGCGAGCCGGCCGTGTCGCCTACCATTTACGTCACCGGGAGCAGTCCCGTGCCCGGCCCGCAGCCCATGGACATCGTCTCCGCCGACTATCTCACAGTTGACGACAGCACCGATCTCGAGGGGTTGCAGTCGCTCGGCTGCATGAACGACACAGACGACGCATTTGCGTTTTACGCCGTCGGCCTAGCGGAGGGCGCAAAGCCCGCATGGGTGTCAGTGCGCAACGCATCCGAGCCACAGATTGTCGGGCCTGCCGGCTCCACGCAAGAGCAGATCAAGGCGCTCGCGGGCAACATTTACGGCATCTACCAGTACTGCACCACCTTCAACAGCGCGTTTGCCTGCTGGGGGATTGTGGCCGGCATGTAGCCCTCGCGCGCGTCGCAAAACCATGAGATGCGCTTGCCCGCTTTCTGCCTGTCGCGAGCGTGTCTTTGCCTGCCTCGAAGAGCGAGAGATAGCGCGCGCCAGAGGCAGCATCGGCTCCGAGGGAGACGAGCGGCGAACTCCCGTCGGTGGCCCACCAGGAAGATCTCAGGCGACATCTTGAAACGGCATTCGTCTCCAGCAGGAGCACGGCATGCGTGATCGCAGCACTGGATCTAATCGGAGCCAGAGGCGCTGTCGCGGCAGGTGCGGGGCCTTGCCCAAGGCGCATGGCGGCAGGTCCTCACGGTGTCTTCACCGGGCGAAGTTGAGATCCATTTGGCCTTGCAAGGCAAGGGATCGAGCCCGCATCAACTTGACATTTGTATTCCTGGCGCGTCAAGGTCAAACTGGACGACCGCGACGGAGGCCGCATGCGCATTCCAGCGCAAAGCATCGAAGTGACTCAGGTGAAGGAGTGGGAAGACGGAAACATCGGCTCGGTGCAGGACTCCCTCGCGGCCGAAGAACCGCTTGAGATACGTCTCGGCGAAGCTCCCTTGACGGTCACGATGCGCACCCCTGGCGACGACCTCGAGTTGGCGGCAGGCTTTCTGCTCACCGAAGGGATCGTCAATTCGGCCGATCAGATTGGCCGAATCCAACAGGCGACGCCGGAAAACGGAACCAGAAGCAATGTCGTCAAAGTGGAGCTGAAGGATACCTCGTTCGATCTACTGCAACTGCAGAGGAACTTTTTCGCCGCGTCCAGTTGCGGCATCTGCGGAAAGGCATCCATCCATGCCGTAAGACTGCGCGGTTTGCGGCAGCCAGACCGCAGCTTCCGCATCGATCCGGAAGTGCTGTGCCGATTGCCGGAAACTCTGCGCTCAGAACAGGCGGTCTTCAGCCGGACCGGCGGCCTGCATGCCGCCGCCCTTTTCGACGCTCACGGCCAGTTGATCGCAATGCGCGAAGACATCGGCCGACATAACGCCGTGGACAAGATCGTGGGATGGGCTCTTTTGCAGGGCCGATTGCCGCTCGCCCAGAACGTTCTGCTTGTCAGCGGCCGGGGCGGCTTTGAGATCGCTCAAAAGGCATTGGCGGCTGGGATTCCGGTTCTAGCATCGGTCTCGGCGCCTTCCAGCCTGGCCGTCAAGCTCGCCCGTGAACTCGGTCTTACCCTGATCGGCTTTCTCCGCGGCCGCCGTTTTGTCGTCTACTCGGGCGAGTTTCGTTGCCTGTCTGTAACACAGAATTGACAATTCTTCGCCATGGGTTGAATCAAAGCGCTTTACGCCTGCAAGCTTTGCGGTCTAGCATCGGAAATCAGTCACGGAGGGTCGAAGAGGTCATGTCCGCCATCATCAACGGTACGCCCCTGGAGATTCATCCGGGTGAGCTTCTTATCGACGCCATCAACCGTTCGGGCGCTGCAATCCCCCAGGTTTGCTACCATCCCCAGCTTGGCCCAATCCAAACCTGCGACACATGCATGGTCGAGGTTGACGGAAAGCTGGTAAGAGCCTGCGGAACGGCAGCCGCGAACGGCATAAGCGTTGTCACCTCTTCTCCGCGAGCATGCTCTGCGCAGCGCGAGGCCTTCGACCGCATCCTCGGCAATCATCTGCTCTACTGCACGGTCTGCGACAACAACAACGGCAACTGCACCGTGCACAACACCACGAAGTTGCTTGCCATCGAGCACCAGGAGATCCCTTACCAGCCCAAGCCATATGAAGTGGACATGTCCAATCCCTTCTACCGTTACGATCCCGATCAGTGCATCCTCTGCGGTCGCTGCGTTGAGGCCTGTCAGAACCTGCAGGTCAATGAAACGCTGAGCATCCATTGGGAGGACCCGCATCCCCGCGTCCTTTGGGATGGCGGCGCGCCCATCGGCGAGTCGAGCTGCGTCTCCTGTGGCCACTGCGTGACCGTTTGCCCCTGCAATGCGCTAATGGAAAAGTCCATGCTGGGCGAGGCAGGCTACTTTACCTCCCTCCCCAAGTCCGCACTTGACGGCATGATCGACGTAGTCAAGGGCATTGAGCCTGAGGTGGGGTACGGCTCCATTCTGCAACTCTCTGAAGTCGAAGCAGCCATGCGCGAAGCGCACATCAAGCGAACCAAGACGGTGTGCACTTATTGCGGCGTCGGCTGCAGTTACGATATCTGGACCAAGGGGCGCCACATTCTCAAAGTGGAGCCGGCAAAGGGACCGGCCAATGGAGTGTCGACTTGCATCAAGGGCAAGTTCGGATGGGACTATGTGAACAGCCCCGATCGCCTCACCCGGCCGTTGATCCGCGAGGGAGACCATTTCCGCCAGGCCGGCTGGGATGAGGCCCTCGATCTTGTATCGCGCCGCCTGACGGAGATCAAGACTGAATCGGGGCCTGACGCGCTGGCCTTCATCTCTTCCTCGAAATGCACCAACGAGGAGAGCTACCTGATGCAGAAGCTCGCGCGCGCGGTCATCGGCACCAATAATATGGATAACTGTTCCCGCTATTGCCAGGCGCCCGCGACCACTGGGCTGTTCCGCACCGTTGGTTACGGCGGCGACTCCGGATCGATCTCCGACATTGAGAAAGCGGACCTGGTTGTGATCATCGGCTCCAATGCAGCGGAGAACCACCCCGTGCTGGCCACGCGCGTGAAGCGAGCACACAAGCTGCACGGGCAAAAACTGATTGTCTCCGATCTGCGCAGAAATGAGATGGCCGAGCGCGCGGACGTTTTCTTGCGTCCGCGTCCGGGAACCGACTTGATCTGGTTGTCGGCGGTTACTCGCTACATTTTGGAGAACGGACTAGCCAACCATGCATTCCTGGACAAGTGGGTCAACGGCACGGCGGAATACCAGAAGAGCCTCGAGGCCTTCACGCTGGAATTCGCCAGCCAGCGATGCGGCCTTCCCTGGGAGACTCTAACCCAGGTAGCTCGCATGATTGCCGATGCCGATAGTGTCTGCATTCTGTGGGCAATGGGAGTTACCCAGCACTCCATGGGATCCGATACTTCAACGGCTATCTCAAATCTGTTGTTAGTCACCGGGAATTATATGAGGCCCGGGACGGGAGCTTATCCGCTGCGAGGGCATAACAATGTGCAGGGCGCCAGCGACCATGGCGCAATGCCCAATTTCTTTCCCGGCTATCAGAAGGTGGATGATCCGGCCATTCGGGCTAAGTTCGAGAAGGCCTGGAATGTTGCCCTGCCGGCCAAACCCGGCCTTGATAACCATCAAATGATCGATGCCATCCATGACGGCCGCCTCAGGGCGATGTACATCTTCGGCGAGGAGATGAGCATGGTCGACTCCAACGCCAACTATGTATCCGAAACGTTGTCGAAGCTAGACTTTTTCGTCATGCAGGAGATCTTCTTCACCGATACCTGCCGCTATGCCGACGTAATTCTCCCTGCCGGCCCGAGCCTGGAGAAGGAGGGAACGTTTACCAGCACGGAGCGGCGGATTCAGCGCTTATACAAAGTCATGGAGCCGCTGGCTGGAAGCCGGCCCGACTGGGAGATCATCCAGGACATCGCCAATCGCCTGGGCGCGAAATGGAACTACCAGCATCCATCGCAGATCTATGAGGAGATAGCTCCACTCACTCCCCTGATGGCAGGTGTGACTTACGAGCGGCTGGAGGGATATAAGTCCCTGCAATGGCCAGTAGCAGAGGATGGCAGCGACCAGCCTCTGCTCTACACAAAGGAGTTCAATTATCCTGGCGGAAAGGCAAAGCTGTATCCGCTGGAGTGGTCGGAGCCATCGGGCCAACAGGATGCGGAGTTCGATCTGCACTTGAACAATGGCCGCCTCCTGGAGCACTTCCATGAAGGCAACATGACGTATCGCACTGAGGGCATTCGCGCAAAAACTCCCTGCACTTTTGTGGAGGTGTCACCCGAACTTGCCACGGAGCGCGGCATCGAGACAGGCAGTTGGGTGCAGTTGACTTCTCCGTATGGCAACGTACGTGCCCAGGCTCTCGTGACCACGCGCGTCGAGGGTAAGCAGTTATATATGCCTATGAACTCTACCGAAGAGCCGGTCAACCGGCTCACAAGCAGTTATACCGATAAGGTCACACACACTCCCGCCTACAAGGAGACTGCCGTGCATCTCAAGGTTCTGGGCCAGAATGGAGCGAATCCACTGCCCCGCACCAACTCGCGCTTCGGCCATCCAACTCCGCAAAATGGCGTGGAGGTTGAGCGCAAGTGGGGGCGCGCGGATTATCACCAGCCCGGCAATCAACTTGTGCAGATCAAAACAAGCTAGCCCAATGGCCGGCGGCTGAAAGCCGGCGAAGAGAGGCAAGATGGCTCGACCGATTCCCTTGGAGTTACCGCCCCACGATCCGCGCGAGGAGCTGCGCAACCGGCTCGAAAAAGCACCCGTTGAGCACGCCGAGGCTCTACTCGACTCCTATGAGTTACTGCAGCAGCTCCACGACCATGGCGTTTTTCAATTACTGCGCGGCGCGTTGAGCGCGAGCGACAAGCTGGTTGAGACCGTAGTCGACGCTTCCCGGTCGGATGAATCCGTTCGCGCCATGCGCAACGCCCTGATTCTTGGCAAAATGCTGGCGGCCATCAATCCTGAAGTGCTGCAGTGCGTCGCCACCGCGGCCGCTCAAACACTGGGAAGCTACGACAAGCCGGTCATTGAGCCTCCTGGGCTGTTTTCGCTTGTCAGTCAATTTCGACATAAGGAGCTGCGCAGAAGCATCGCACTCGTAAACCGCTTCCTTGAAAACCTTGGCAACCAGATCAATCTGTGCAGAAAGGGCAGATGAGCGCTGAAGCAGTACGCAAAGGTGTTCAGCAGCATTTGTGTTGAATGAAGACTGACACTGAAGGATTGTCCCGGGTCCAACAGTGAGATTTGAACGCATGGCGCAGAGACAGCGAACTGCTTTGCTCCCTGAAGTTCGAATTCTTTCCATCGCGTTGAGGATCAGGAACCGGGCCGTCGGCGCTATGCGAGTAGATTTTGCGCTGTGTACGATAGTCACATGCTTCATCCAGGAGTCAGGAAATGTTCCCGTCCTCGCCGCCTTTTTCTACGCGCCGCAATTTTTTGAGTCGCGCAAGTCTTTGTAGCCTGGCATCGTCGTTTCCTGTTGGCCGCCTTCTCTTCTCCTCGGCAGAACCTGTCCTTGCACCCGGGCAAGCGCCTTCCGGGAAAATGGACGTGGTCAGGAATCGCGCACCGCTTGCCTCCAGCGCTTTCTACCTGCTGCCTCTTGGTTCCATCCTCCCACGCGGCTGGCTGAAGGAGCAGCTTCGCACTCAAGCTGCCGGGCTTGGCGGGCATTTAGACGGAACCTGGGCAGACGTGGGACCCAACAGCGGCTGGCTGGGAGGCACCGGCGAATCGTGGGAGCGCGGCCCCTACTTCCTCGATGGCCTGGTCCCGCTCGCCTATCTGCTCGATGACGCAGTGCTCAAAGCCAAGGCACAAAAATATATCGACTGGACCCTGGATCACCAGTCGTCGAACGGAATGATCGGTCCCGCCACCAATGACGACTGGTGGCCGCGCTTCGTCATGCTCAAGGCTCTCACCCAGTACCACGATGTCACCGGCGATCCGCGCGTGATTCCGGTCATGGACAAGTACTTCCAGCATCAGCTTCGTGAGCTGCCTGCCCGACCGCTCCGCGACTGGAGCAAGTTCCGCTGGCAGGACGAGCTGCTCAGCGTGATCTGGCTCTATAACCGCACCGGCTCCGCGTACCTGCTCGACCTTGCGCACTTGCTCAGGAAGCAGGGCTACGACTGGCAGGCCCAGTACGCCGACTTCAAGTACAAACAGCGCATAACGGCGGAATTCATCGACCTCGAAAAGGGAGATGGACTCAAAGACCTTGCTCTCGCCACGCATGGCGTGAACAACGGACAGGCAGTCAAATCCGGCCCGGTCTGGTCGCTGGTCTCAGGCTCCGCTGCCGACCGTGCCGCAGCTCTCACCATGATCTCCGAGCTGAACAAATATCACGGCCTGCCCACCGGGATGTTTTCCTGCGATGAACACCTGGCTGGGCTGGACCCCTCGCAAGGGTCAGAGCTGTGCACCGTCGTCGAGTACATGTTCTCGCTCGAGCATTCCCTTGCCATTGTTGGCGACCCCTCGCTCGGCGACCGGCTCGAGCAACTCGCCTTCAATGCTCTGCCCGGCGCCTTCACCGACGATATGTGGGCACACCAGTACAACCAGGAACCGAACCAGGTGGAGTGCAGCCTGCACCACAAGCCCTGGACCACCGACGGGCCGGAATCGAACCTCTTTGGGCTGGAACCCAACTTCGGCTGCTGCACGGCCAACTTCCACCAGGGTTGGCCCAAGTTCACCGCCAGCCTGTTCATGCTGTCCGGCGCGCAGGACAATGCCGCGCAGGATGTACTGCTCGCGGCCGCCTACGCTCCATGCGAGGTCAACACCGTCCTGCGTGGGACTGCGGTGCAAGTCAATGAAGAGACCGGCTACCCCTTTCACGGTGCAATTCGTTTTACCGTCCACCCCGCCGGGCCGCTGAGCTTTCCCATCGATTTCCGCATACCGGCATGGGCCGCGGGCGCAACGATTCTGGTCAACGGTCATGCCGAGCCTGCGCCTGTGCCGGGATCGTTCGCGCGCGTCGAGCGCACCTGGCGCTCCGGCGACCGCGTCGAAATCACCTTCCCGATGACGCCGCGCGTCTCGCGCTGGTTCAACGATTCAATCGCCGTTGAGCGCGGACCGCTGGTCTTCTCCTACGGCGTGGGCGAGAGTTGGGTCAAGCTGCGCGCGCGGGGGATGACCGCCGATTGGCAGGTCTATCCAACCACCCCCTGGAACTACGCCCTGAGCTTAGACGCGACCGCGCCGCAAAAGAGCATCACTGTTTCGGAAGCTGAATTCGGTGAAGGCCGCTTCACCAGCCGCCATGCTCCCGTCAGGCTCAGTGTGGAGGCACACAAGCTCAACCAATGGCAGGCGGAGGATGGCGCCGCCAACCCGCTTCCGCAAAGCCCCGTCACCAGCGATCAGCCGGAGGAGACGATCACGCTCATTCCCTACGCAGCCGCCAAGCTGCGCATCACCGCGTTTCCACTGTGCAAAACGTAGCTGGCGCAGCATGGCCACCCATCGGGCGCCGATCGCATCGTCATTCATGCCCGCTAACTTCCAATTGCACGGGCCGTGCCGTCGCGTTGACATCCGGATCGTAATACTCGTAGACGCGCGACTGAAATGTGTGGGCACGGATGGGATATTTTGCGCGCAGGCGAAAGCTGATCGCGACCCTTTGCTTTCCTGAAAGCGCGTCGAAGTAAAGAATCGCCTCCGTGGCAGTGAGCGAAAACTTCTCAAGCCGTCCGCTCTTCTGGCCCGCTGTTTTCTCCTGCAGCGATTCCAGGTCTTCGCTGAGCAGTTCGAAGCCCGGAGGAATGCCGAGATCGACCATCACCATCTTCGCGGTCTTCGCCAGATTGTTGCGGATGGTTGCCGTGGCCGTGGCAATGTCGTTCTGCGCTAGATGCGTGCGGTCGTAGGCAACATCGATGGAGAGCGCCTCCGCGGGCGGCTTCTCCTCCCACGGAATGAAGTACCGCCCGACAACCTGGTAGGCAAGCGTGCCGGCGCCGTCGAATTTCAACTGCACGGACGCGGGGCTCTCCGCGTCGGTGAGTTCGCTGCCCTTGAAGACGAACTGATGGAGAAGGTCGTTGTTCTCCTTCGTCAGTTCGAGCGTTTGTACGGGCTTACCGTTGAGCACAACCGCAACCGAGCCGCGCACATCGGCAGCGCTGAGTTCGGTAGCCAGCACAAGCGCGCGCAGCGCCATGATGGTGGCCTGCGTGGTGCCCCAGTTGCCTGAGGCCTGCTTCTTCGACGAGATGAAGTTGAGAGCCTTGCGCGCAACCTCCGAAGCCTGTCCCCATTTGAGCAGGGCCTGTGTGGCCAGGCCTGTGGTTTCAATCGCCGCGCTCTGTCCGGTCGAGTAAATACCGGTCTCCTCTGCGTTCCACGAAGCCTGCTCACCCTGCTCGCTGCGCGCATCAATGAGCGCCTGCATCGAGCGATGTGTGAACTCGCGGTCCTTGCCGTAATCCGTCGCGAAGTTGGCGATGACCGCAAGAGTATACGTGTCTGGCTTGGAACCGTCGCCGGACTCGATGAAGTGCCTGGCCTTCTCGACGGCGCCGCCCTGGTAGCCGGTGTTCGCCAGTGCCCACGCAATGTACGCAGTGATGCGCAGCAGATCGGAGTTGTAGCGATTGGTTGCGCCCTCGTTGATGAAGTACGTGTCCGGCTTCCAGCTGCCGTCGGGCTGCTGTTGGCGCGCCAGCCACTCAGCAGTGCGCTCAATTAACCGCGGATCGATGTCGGAAACCTTCGACATATCGTTGAATTCCATCAGCCCGTACGCGGTGAGAATCTTGTTTGCCGGCGCCTGGCCGAACCAGGAGAATCCGCCGCCCGGCACCTCGAACGTCAGCAGACGCTGGTAGCCGTTGGCGATGTAGCCCTCCGCTTTGGCGTGAACCTCTGGCGTCAGCTTCTTGGTGCGCTTCATGTAGTCGAGCGCGAGCACGTTAGGATAAGTGCTGGACGAAGTCTGCTCGAAGCAGCCGCCGGGCATGCTCAAAATGCTGTCCATGCCTTCGATGATCTGGCTCAACGGCCCAGGATAGAGGCGGACGAGCACGCTGCCGGCATCGGGGATGGCATTGGCCGGGAACCTGATTTCGTGCCTGGCACTTGAGTCCAACCTTCCATTGAAGACAATGTTCCGCTCGCGTCCGTTGGGGATGACTTCAATCTCGCGCACCACGACGTCTTCGCGGGCATTCGCGCCATCGGCGCCGGTCATGCGCGCGGAGAGCGTAAGCTTGAACTTGCCGATGCGGTTGGCGTTCAGCGTGAATTGCGATCCGCCCACGCGTCCGGATTCGACTGAGACAGCCTTCTCCGCATCGTCGTTGTTCAGCGAGTACCACGCGTCCGGCTGCAGCTTGAGGCTCACCTCTCCGGACTTTCCGGAGTAATTGTAGATGGCAATGGGGATGGAGACCCGATCGCCCTGCGTGAGCGTGACGGGCAGGTCCAGGTCCACAAAGAAATCCTGAAATACCTTGAGGCTTGAGGAAGCGGACCCAAGAGCGCCCGACTGCGTGGAGGCAAGCATCGCCATCCTCCACGTGGTGATGGAATCGGCGATGGGGATGGAGATCTCCGCGTTGCCGTTGCCGTCGGTGAGAATCTCCGGGTTGATGTAGAGAGCCTCGGGAAAGTAGGAGCGAACATGCGGCGCATCGGGTGATGCTTTATCGCGAGCGGCTGCGAAGTTGCGTCCGGTAAGCGACGGGGCTTCCATGGCGTCAATCATCTTGAGCGCCATGGGCGTGGCGGCAGCGAACCGCCTGTCGAAGTTCCCGGCCAATGCAGCGCCAGTGGCCATCATGGGCGCCTCCATCATCACTGCCGCATTTTGGACCGTAACGGTCTCCGCTACGGCGCCGACGTTGAGCGTCGCGGAGAGAACGGCGCGATCGCGCGGTTGCAGCGACAAGTCGCGCGACACGCTCATGAATCCTGGAGAAGACACATCGATGCGATATCGGCCCGCGGGAACGCCCGCGAAGCTGAACTGCACCTCGACATCGCTGTGGGCAGTGCGTGTTTCGTGCGTGGAGAGTTGGCGGAGAGTGATGGTGGCGCCGGGAACCACTGCCCCGGTTATATCTTCGACTGTGCCGGTGACCTCAGCGCGGTCGTTGACGGGACCGCGATCATGCTCGATACGAAGGTTGATCGAGCCTCCCTGTCCGGGATCGTGCATGATCGTTCCAGTGCGGTCCTCGATGTAGACCTCAAGATCGTCAGCGGTATCGAATGTGCGATCGGGGCCGGCACTGCGCACAAGATAGACGTGGCTCGAACCGCGAAACCATCCCCTTCCATCGATGCGCAGAGGCGTGTTCCAGGCATCGCGCGGAGATGCGCCTTTCTCAAGGGTTGCAAACATCTTCGCGATGTCCGCATGGCTGGACCTGCCGTTCATTTCCTCGCTCAGTTCGGCGGCTAAAGCGCGGACCTGATCTTCGAAGGCCGCGCGATAGCGTTGCTGGAAGTCTTCAAACTTGTCTTGTGGCAAGCTGCGCCCGAACTCGATGTCGACCTTGGCAGGATTGGTCATCTCGGTCGCGGAAAAGAGCGCGCGTGCGGCCAGGTCCCGCGCCTCATCGTTCGCCGTGCTGCTGGGTTCGACCACGTCGTCCATCGACAGCGAGTGAATCTCGTACCTGGGCTTCATCACTTCCTGTTCGAGGTAGAAAAAGACCTTGGCGAAACCTGGCTTCTTTTCGGCCAGCGCAAAGACCGCCTCATCCACCACCTGCACTCCGAGCGCCGCTTGAACACCCTGGCCGCGCGCGTTGGTCACGTGAAACCGAATGCGCGCATCTGCACCGGGCTTGTAGGCCGCTGAATCAGCCACGGTCTCAATTTTGAGTTCGTCGGCAGGCTGCACGAAGACCAGCCGATGGTCTGCAACGGGCTGCGCATCGCGGCCAAAGAGGTAGGCGTCGATGTCGAGCGTGCCGGCCATCTCTGGCGTCGCGTTCAGCGTGAGCTCTGCCTGTCCATTCTCCAGATCGAGGTCGCGCGTGAGGATGGTCTGCCCGTTCTTCACGATGTCTACATAGGCCGCGCCATGCGCGCGCGTCGACAGCACCTTGAGCTCGACGCGGTCACCGGCTTTAAAGACCGCGCGGTTGGTGTGAAGAAGAATCTGGTCCCCGCCGTCGCGCGGCTGCAAGGGGACGGTGCTGGCGGCGCGGTTGCCGTGGTGGTCGTCGGCTTCGATACGCAGCGAATCCATGCCGCGCCGCGGCTTGATGCGGAGGACGGCAACGCCGGCAGTGCCGGTGGTCAGCCGGATGTCGCGCGGACCTTTGTCGCCTACCAGGGGGATGGGGCCTCGATTCTCATCGTCGGGATCGTGAACCACGAGTGAAGCACTGGCTGGGCTGCCGTCGGGATAGGAGGCGAGAAGGAAGATTTCATTCTCGATGTTGGGAACCAGCGTGCCGCCCTCGGGCACCGCGGTAATCAGCAGCGGCGACTCGCTGATGGTGATGGGCTCGCCACGGGACTCGGCGTGAGCCGCCGAGTCCTTGACGGTGGCCTCGATGAGTGCGCGTGCCGCGCCCTGGCTGAGCGGGCGTCCAGCAAAGTAAGAGGGCAGCTTGAGATCGAAACGATATGCGCCGTCGGCGTCCGTCTTGCCGGTCGAAGAGGCTGCCTCGAAGACCGTCACGTCCATGCTCGACGCCTTCATTGTGATGTCGGCGTGGTCGACGGGTTTGCCGAAGAAGTAGTTGGCGTGCACCGTTCCGGTCACATGGTCGCCGGGCCGGTAGTCGCGCCGGGGCTTCGAGTCTTTCTGAGTAAACTCGATGTCAACCTTGAATTTGGGAAGCACATAGCGTTCCACTTCGAGCGCGATCTCCGCGGTATTCGAAGGAGCTTGCGCATCGCCCATCAACGCGCGCAGATGATATGCGCCCAGGTTCACCTCATCGGCCAGCGCGAACTCGGCCGAGGCAATGCCGAATCTGTCGGTCTCCGTGGCCTTCCGGAAGACCTTGTTGCCGCGCGAGTCCTCGACTTCGAAGGTGAGCTTGCGACCGGCGGCCGCATGACCTGCGGCACGGTCCTGGGCCAGAGCGCGCACATGGATTGTCTGGCCGGGCTGATAAATCGGCTTTTCGGTGGTGAGCAGAATGGATGCCTTGTCCTCCAGTTGAATGGGCTGCGTGTATTCAGCGGAGCCGATGGGCGTATCCACGGCGAAACGCAATTCATAGTTGCCCGTAAGGTCCGCTGGAAAGCGAAAGCCGGCCTCGACCGTGCCGCGGCGATTGAGATTTCCCGAGAACAAGGCGAGCGGCTCGTGATTGGGCACGAGCAGGCTGATGTGCAGCGTTCCGGTTTGCGCGATGTTGCTGTTGGCTTCAGTGACGATGACGCGGATGGCGGCCTGGCTGCCCGCGATGTACTCTTTCTCGCCGAGCACCCGCACCACCGGGCGGCGAATGATCTGCGAGATGGATTCAACGCCTTCGATGGCCGGAAGCTTGCCATTGTCGTATTCGAAGCGGTATTGAATGCGCTGCCATAGAATCTCTTCGAAAGGAATCGGTTCGGCAGGCGAGAGCGTCTGCTGCCAGACGCCGTCGCCCTTGCGGATTTCGACCATGTGCTCCACACGCCCCAATGGCTTGTCCTCAGGGTCGAGAATCTCCAGGGTCAGTTTTCCCCCGCCTTCCTCCGAAGAGCTGTAAGGAATGGTGACAGCAAGGTCGCCGTGCCTGTAGGTTGCGGCAAGTTGCTGGGCGTGTGCCTGCACATGCGAGGGAATCGCAAGGACTGCAAGAAGAAAACAGGCCGCAATGATGCGGACTTCGCGTAGGCATTGTTGAATCCGGCTGGCGTTCATACGAGCTCTCCTGTGCGGCGCCGGACCATCGTCTTCCGGCTCCTCGTCTGACAGGAGAACGCGCAGGAATTCCGAACTTGCAGCTGCGCAGAAAAGAAAATGCAAATTCTTTGAGTGGGGGCGTTAGTTGAGCGTCCAGGTCGCGCCGTTGGTGCTTGTCCAGTGCTCGCCGCGGTCGGTGGTGATTTCAAAAACCGGAAGCGTCGGGCTCGCGGCCGCGGGCTTTGCCACCTTCTTCGCCGGCTCCGCTATTTCACTGCTCGCAGCCTCCACCGTCACAGTTTGGGAGGCCGCGCCAACTTCGAGAGAGATATTCTGCACAGCCGGCTGTGCCGCCGTGATCGTAACTGCGGCTAGCACCTGGCCTTTGAATCCCGGTGCCTGGGCCTCCACCTTATAAGTTCCGGGCGCAAGCCCATCGACATGGTAACGGCCGGAGCCATCGGTCTTTACCGTGCGCACCGTCTGCGCCGCTGCTTCCGTGACGGATACGGATGTCTTTGGAATCACGGCGCCGGACGGGTCAGTCACTGTGCCGGAGAGGCTCGAGCCGGGCTGCTCTTTGAGGGATTGCCCCTGCGCGGCGAGAGCGCCGCCGGAGTCTCCCACGGACATCGCATTGCCGGCTGGCAATGCAGCCAAGCTGGCGGCCTTATCCCGCTGGTATCTAGCCGCATTGCCCGCCGAGTATACAACCAGGTCGGCTTTCACCGCCCGGCCCGGCCATTGCACGGGAACCGCCGTCCAGTGCTTGCCGCCATCCTTGCTCAGGAATACCGCATTGCGCGTGTCAATGGCCACGATGCGATTGGCCTGCGTGGCCATCGATAGAACAGGCTGGTGGCTGGGCAGAGCATGTTTGAGCAGCGCGCCTCCCACCTCAGTCTCGGCGATGGCAACGTTGCTGAGGTCAGCGGAAACGGTCGGCATGGGTGCAGCATTTGTGACCACGACTGTCTCTGTGGTCGAAGCAGGTGACGCCATCGCGGCCGCGGAACTTGCGGACGGTGCGGAGGCAATGGCCGCTGCCGCAACGGAGACCGGTTGCTGACGACCTGCTTCCGCATCCGCCGATGGTGCATTGGGATTGCTGCCGACGACACCGGCCCCCAAGCTCCCGGCTGCCCCCGCACCCGTTGCTGGTTGTGAACCCGCGCTCGCCGGCGACGCCACGGGCGAAGGTACTGCCATCGCCACCGAAGGAGTGATATTGCGGCCCGCCATGGGGAGCGCGGCGACGCTCTGCGAAGAGACAACCATCTCGTTTCTCTGGTTTGCCGCGACAGCGGCGCCGGTTGCAGAAACTGCGCGGCTGTTGCCAGCGAGTTGCGCCCCCGGGCCGCGCGGAGCGGGGGCTGCGGAGGGCATTGCCGATTGCACTTGAGAGATTGGCGGGCTGGGCGGATTTACGCTGGCAGTCTGGGGCGGCTCGGACGCATTGGGTGTATTTGCGCTCTTGTGGAAGTACATGACAAGGAGCATGGTCGCGGCAAGCGCAGCCACAGCTGGCCAGGCGACCATCCATTGCGCCCACCACGGCTTGCGCGCTGGCGTGGGCATTGATTTCCCAGGCTCTTCGACGGTGGGCAGCGAGAATGCGACAACAGCGCGGCACTCGGGGCAGACGGCCAGGTGGTCCAGCACCCGCTCGCGCTCGTGAGCGGGCAGCGCGTGCTCCACGAAAGCACTGATCTGGTCCGCGTCCGGGTGGAACTCGAATTGGAGTCGGTCGCTCATTGCGTATCGCCTGTCGCGGTTGGCGCTGTCTTACTTGAGAACGTGGAGGTTTGCGAAGTTTGCAGCAAGGTGCGCAGGTTTATTTCAATGTCCCGTGGATCTACACCCAGGGCCTCCTTCGCGGCGGCCTTGCTGAAGCCGCTGGAAAGCAGATTCTCGATGAGTTGAGTGCGCAGGCTATCGGCCAGCCGTTTGAGCCTGCGGCTGATCGTCGCTTCATGAACCGCCAGGGTTTGCGCGATCTGGAGCAGTGTCTGGCGATCAAGATAGTACGCAGAAAGCAGAAACCGGTCCTCCGCTGCGATCCTACTCATAGTGCGTTCCAAGGCGGCCGTGAGTTGCGCCAAGTTCGCGGGAATTGGCAAGGGCGCCGGCGCGGCGCTGTCGAAGTCTTCAAGCGGTGTTTCGCGATGAGTGCGGCGGTGGTGGTCTCTCCAGCGCTGGACGAGCGTGGTGCGAAGCCAACCCAGGAGCGAGCCCCGGCCGGAATACGAGGCCAGCGGTGAGCGGCGCTCGCCGGCAGTCTGCCGAATCCCGTAAAGCTCTGCGTAAAGCGAGTCGGCCAGATCGTTCCCGAGCGTGGCGGAGCCGGTGATGGACACGGCCGCATGCACGAGGTCACTGCGGTAGCGCCTCATAAATATCTCCCACGCAGCCTCGCGGCCCAGTGCGCAGGCCTGCGCGAGAGCCAGCTCGGAAAGATGCAGCGAACGAAAAAATGCGGCTTTCTGCGCGGCATCGGGAACCACTCCGGGCGGCAAGCCATGGTTGACCCGCTCTCCCACAGAGGCGAGGACGATGCTGAACTCCTCAACACTCAGGGCACAGACTTCCGCCTCAGCCGCGCGCCAAAGCTCCTCCATCCCATTCGATTGCAGCCCAGGAATGAGAAACGCTGCTTGTCGCGCCGACGTGGATGGCTGCTCGATGGGCACCGGCAGGACCAGATCAGCGGGCTTGGAAGAAGCCGTATCCACGTTCCTGAGGATAATGCATGGGTCCTTCCGCGCGCCCGGCCGCATGAATCGGAACACGATCGAATCGAAGCCAGGAAGCCGACCCGCGCCGTGCCGCGCGCACTCACGCTTGAGACTCGGCATACACGCTATAATCCGGGTTCTGGCGCTTCCGGGGTCGCATGGCGAAACAACGTACTTTTTCGATGGAGTTTTCTCCAGGCCGGTGGACTTTGTCGGATCTGATCCTGGGCGCCGGCTTTGGTCTTACCGGCGCGGGAACGGTGATGCTGGGCGTACTGCTTCCGGCGCTCTCGCAAAAGTGGGGCATGCGCGACGATGCGGCCGGCTTTCTTCTGTTCCTTCAGTTTCTGGGTTCGTCGCTGGGGGCGCTGGCTGTTGGCGCGCGGCGGGTTCGCTCCCTCATTTCCGGATATGGGTTACTGGCTGTGAGCGCCTGCGCCCTGGCCTTTGCCGGCATGCATCTGTCGTTTGCCATCTTTCTCTTCTTCGGACTCGGTCTGGGCATGGCCATGACTGCGACGAGCCTGCTGTTTTCCGATCGCTACCCCAACGACCGGGCAGCCAGGCTGGAACGCCTGAACTTTGCATGGGCTGCCGGGGCCTCGGCGGGCCCGGTGCTGTTTCTTCCCTTCCTGCGTCTGCAGTCGCTCGATCCGCTGTTCTTCTTCCTGGTGGCCTTGTTCCTGTTGTTCTTCCTGTGGGCCGTTTTCCGGGAGAATGAGACGCCGCCACCGGCACAGTCGGCACCCGACGCATTGCTTGAGCAGCGACCAGTTCCCCTTTTCACTTTGCTGCCGCTGCTGCTGATGGCGATAGGCTCTGTAGGCATTGAGGCCTCGCTGAGCGGATGGCTGACAACCTATTCGCATCGCGCCGATTCGCAAGGAACAGGAGGAGCCGTTTTTGCGCCATCGCTGTTCTGGTTCGGCATCGTGGTCAGCAGGCTGGCATTCTCCACACGTCTGATGGCCATCGTCGGCCGTCACCGGCTGTTGCGTGTCATCCTTTGGGGCGTCGCGGCATCGCTGGCGCTGCTGGTGGCCGCGCAACATCCGGCGCCCATCCGGGTAGCCGCCGTGCTGGCCGGTCTCTTTATCGGCCCGCTCTACCCTCTGGTGCTCTCCTTCCTTCTCAAGCGTTCGTCGCGGGGATGGATCTTTGCCGTAGCCGGAATCGGGTCGGCACTGCTGCCATGGCTCACTGGCGTCTTCTCGGCGCACTTCGGTTCGCTGCGCTACGGGCTGATCGCACCCGGCGGCGCGGCGGTTTTGCTGGTCCTGCTGTCGTTCATCGACCTGCGCACGGCGGATTCTTCGCTTCAGGACGACGCCGCGCGGGCCTGATGGACAGAATGGCGCCCGCGACACGTTGAGCGAAGACGGAAAACGCGCAAAAAAAAGCCTGCGACTTTTGGGGCAATATAGCACGTAAGTTCTTTGTTTTCGTTTTTTCCAGAAAAACGGTGAAATGCGTAAGTTCTTTATTTTCAATGGGTAGGCTGAGCAGCTTTTTACGTAACGTGTTTGCTTTCATGCGTTTATCGGAAAAAGGGGGGAGGGGGGTACCCTATGTAGCAGTACGGAAGGGGCCCATCCCTGCCAGATTGCAACCTTGTTTTCACCGATTCGCAGTCTACCAACTCCCGAGGGATCCATCGCTTATCCCCTTCAAGACCATTGTGCATGAGAGTGGGGAAATCATCTGCAAATCAGGAGAAGATTTTGCCGCGGCAGATCAAGGATGCGCAGCCTGGAAAGAAGCAAGGCTCGAGTTGCGATGGCGGTTGGACAGCCCAAATGGAAAGAAGCTGAAAGCGTTGGAATCGATTCAGCGGGTTAGCGCCCGCTTCGCGGGCATGGCGAGTTAGCAGGTTGGCGGCGGCATTGATGGGGGCAGGTTTCATGCTGCGCGGGTGGGCGAAGGCGGTGGACGACTGACATGAATCAGGTTCGGGCGAGCCGGAGATTCACGAGTTCCGGGGTGAATGCGTGGCCGATCTCCACGAAGCGCTCAAGCGGAAGGTGACATCTCAGAGGATTTCTCCAGGCACACGTTTTTCGGCGATCCTCTATCTCTTTGATTCTGGGCTGCATAATCAAAGACAAACGATTTTTTCTTCGCCAGGCCGATTTTTTGCTTGCAGGAATACGTTCTCAAGTCGATAATTCTCCTCCAACGCCGGCTTTCTGCGTTCGAAACCAATCTAGAAAAACGATTGTCTTTCGTAAAGCGATACATTTCTTTCCGGGCGTTTCATGCAGCAGCGCAATGCGCGGCGAATCCTTCCTGCATCGCGGCGTGTGCACGGACAGGGCCAACCTGCAGAGGCAGTTGGAAAGGTGCGCATCGTTCCGTTCTGACTGTCCGGAACACAGAAACGGGACTAGACACGATTGGATGGAGAGGGTCAGATGACGGTGCGCAGAGGTTATTCCGCAATTCTTTTTGCGGCGATTTTGTTGGCGGGTTGCGGCGGCGGTGGGGGAACCATTACGCCGCCGGAACAACAGGCCGCAACGCCAACCTTCAGTCCCTCCGGCGGGACGTTTACGTCGATTGAGAAGGTAAGCCTCTCCGACACGACAACCGGAGCGGCCATCTACTACACGACGGATGGGTCCGCTCCGACCGAAAACTCGACCCTCTATTCATCGTCGACTCCTATCGCCGTTTCAAAGACCACAACCATCCAAGCCATCGCCGTGGCCTCGGGCTATGCAAACAGCGCCGTCGCCGCCGGCACGTACACTTTTCCAGGATCGGCGTCCGCGGTTTCAGTCGTTCTGAGCACGAACGACGAGACAAAGCTGATGGCGGCGCAGCCCAGCGTGAACTTCTCCGCCTCCGCACAGGACGCGGGGACAAACACCATCGTCGTCGACCCAACCCAGCAATACCAGAGCATGGAAGGCTTCGGCGCGGCGTTTACCGATTCAGCGGCTTTTCTGCTTGAGAAGGTAGAACCATCGGCGTCGCTCACCGGCACGCTCAACGACCTGTTCACGCGCAATGGCGACGGCATCGGCCTGAGCTTCATGCGCATTCCCATGGGGGCATCGGACATCGCGCTTTCTGTCTATTCATTCGACGACATGCCCGTAGGACAATCCGATCTGCCCCTGGCGAGCTTCTCCATCGCTCACGATCAGGCCTACATCCTGCCGCTCATTGAGCAGGCCAAGACGCTGAATCCGCAGATGAAGCTGATGGCCAGTCCGTGGAGCCCTCCGGGATGGATGAAGGATCCGGCCTCGATGAATCCGGTGTCGATGCTGGGCGGCGATCTGCTGATGACCTCGGCCAACGAGACGGCCTTCGCCAACTACTTCGTCAAGTACATCCAGGCTTACCAGGCGGCCGGGGTGCCCATCGACTACATCTCCCTGCAGAACGAGCCCGAGAATCCGACCAGTGCATATCCCAGCATGCAGATGCACGATGCGGTGCAGTTGCCGTTGCTACAGGGCTACGTGCTGCCGGCGCTATCGTCCGCGAGCCTCACTACGAAGGTCCTGGTTTGGGACCACAACTGGGACACGCCGTCTTATCCGGAGTATGTGCTGGGCGGGCTGACCGCGCAGCAGTTGACGCAGGTGGCGGGCACGGCCTGGCACGGCTACGGAGGCGCGCCGGGCGCGCAGCAGATTGTGCAGAATGAATTCCCGGCCCTCGGCGCATGGGAGACCGAGCACTCCGGCGGCACCTGGGTGAGCGATCAGTTTACCGCGGACTTTCTTGAGATCACGCAGGTGATGCGCAACTCCGCCAAGTGCTATGTGAAGTGGAGCCTTGCCCTCAACGAGAACCTGGGGCCGAACCTCACGCAGAACGTTTCCGGCCTGGGCGGCTGCAACACGTGCACGCCTATCGTCACCGTGAACAGCCAGACCGGCGCAGTGACCAAGGACATCGAGTTCTACACGCTTGGCCACTACAGCAAATACGTGTTGCCCGGCGCGGTCCGCGTCTACTCCAGCAACACGCCGTACCTTGCCAGCGTAGCCTTCGTGAACCCGGATGGCTCCACGGCATTGATTGCCTACAACGGCTCTGCCACCGGCCAGACCTTCCAGGTGCAGTGGGGCACACAGTCGTTCAACTACACGCTGCCGGGCGTCTCCGCGGCCACGTTTACCTGGTCAGGCACGGCCAACGGCAACACGCCGCCGGTGGCGGCCACGGCGCAGATCCAAGGCTCCAGCTTCGCAAGCGAATCGGGGCTGGAAACTGAAAACACGGGCGACTCGACCGGCGCATACGACCTGGGCTACGTCTCCATGGGCGCGCAGGCCATTTACAACAACGTGGACTTCGGCAGCGGCACGGCAACCACAGTGAGTGTTCGCGAGGCCAGCGCGGGCGGAGGAGGTACGCTCGCCTTCTACCTGGACAGCACGGCAGGCACGCCGATTTCGACCGTGACTTTGCCCGTCACGGGGGGCTGGCAGACCTGGCAAACGGTCACCGGCCCGGTCTCCGGGGCGACAGGCGTGCATGACCTCTATCTGGTCTTCGCGGGATCGCCCAGCGGCATTGCCAATGTGAACTGGTTCCAGTTTCAGTAGCGGCGCCAGTGCACGTGGCGCAAGGAAAAGGCCTTCTCCGATGTTTGGGAGGAGGCCTTTTCGAAAATGATCCGCGGGCGTTCTATTGATCCATTCACTTCCACCCATCGCAGCGCCCCTACGGGGCGCAGGTGTTATGGGCCAGCTTACCCAGCATTGCGCTGCGCTCCATGCTGGGCTATTATCGCTCGCTCCCTACGGGAGCGCAGGAGCGCTTCCGGCCTGAGCCCCAACTTCATGATTCGTTGTGAACCCAAGAGCGATGGATGACTTCTCTCAACTGCAACAACAGGAATGTTGAGGTCCGCATCAACTCCACTGTAGGGTGACGACCGAATTCTTGGGCAGGTTGACGGGAAACGACCTGCCCTCGAAGCGGCATTCGATCTCCCGCTCGTCGCCCTGGTTGGTGAGCACGAGCACATAATCGCCGGCGGGGTTGGCGAAGGCCACGTGTTCAACGCCGGCCGCCTCGCTGCTGGTGGCAATGACCTGCGCGCCGCGCCGCACCGCCTTGGAGTAGTGGGCAAAGGCCCAGTATTGCCCGCTGCGCGTGATCTGCTGGGTCTTCGAGTCGAGCGTGACCACCCCGCCGCAACTGAACGGCCCGATGTTGGGATTGCCTTTTTCGTCGAGAATAAAATTCCACGCTACGATCGAGCGCGCCCAATTCTTCAGGATTCCCGCGTAGGCGCCGGACCAACTTGCCCAGTCGGACGCATAATCCGGAGCCTGGACATCCGGTCCGCCTTCCGTCCAATAGGCGCTCTTGGTGGGGAAGGCATCGTGAACCCGTGTCATTGCGTCCGGCTTGCCCATGTAGCCGTGCCAGGCAACGCCATCCACCTGGTCAAAGAGGCCAGGATCGCTGAGCTCATCGAGGGCGCGTCCCCACAGATTGTAGTTGTGGTCCAGAATCCAGATTTTTGTATCGGGCGAGGCGTTGCGGAGCGCGGGACCGAGGAACTCCTTGATAAAGGCCATCTCGTATTCCTGCCCCCACAGCGCGGCCGGCATTCTGCCTTCCTGCTCGGTGTCCACTTCGTTCTGCGCGGTGACCGCTGCGATGGTTACGCCCTCGGCCTTGTAGGCTTCAATGAACTTGACGAAGTATTGGGCATAGGCAGCGAAGTATTTCTTGCGCATCGCGCCGCCCAAAAGCGATCCGCCTGACTTCATCCATCCCGGCGGGCTCCAAGGCGTGGAGAAGAGAAAGATGTCGGGATTGATTGCGAGAGCCTCCCGGAGCATGGGCAGAATGTAGGCCTGGTCGTGCGCAATGGTGAAGTTCTTCAGCTCCGGATCGGGGGTGGGGGAGTCGTCGTAGCTGTAAGCGCTCAGCGAATAGTCGCTGGAGCCGATGCAGGTGCGCCCCGCCGAGAGACGCAGTCCGCCGGCGCCAAAGAACTCCTCCATCAGGGCATGGCGCTGGGCTGGGTCCATGCGGCTGAACAGGGAACAGGAAGCATCGGTGAAGGCGCCGCCGAAGCCCAGGATGCTTTGGAAGCGTTTCCTTCGATCCACTTCGACTGTTGACTGGGAAGATACGCCGCTTGCCGCGCTCCATGGATGCACCGCAAGCTCCTTGAATCGCGCATCGCCGGCTGTGATCCAGCCCCTGGCCGGCGAGGAAGCAGAAGCCGCCATGGCCCAGGGCGAGAGCTTCTGGGCGCAGGCAAGCGAGGCGGCCACGGTTGCGGTTTGCTGCATGAAGGCGCGTCGGCTTGTGGTTTTCATCGATCGAGTACCCGAACTTTCCAATTTGCCCTGCCAGTGCTTGCAAACGGGCAGAACAATCGTTTTGTTGGCGTATTGTGGCCTTCCCGAGCGCAAGCTGGAGCCCAAATCGGGAGACACGCAGCGGCGCTGCCGCTTTCCGCGCCACTGAGACACATTATTCGCAAACAAACCGATTGTCTAGAGGGGAAATACAAGAAATATCGTGCTTGACAACGGTTCTTTCAACGTGATGTAATCCGTGCCGCATGCTAAACAGGCCGCAAATTGTCTAGTAAACAACCGATTGTCGCCGGTCTTGTTTTGCCGTTCTCCGATCTGTGGCATGCAAATCCGGCATCATAGCGGATTGGGCTAACAGCATGAGAATCCCACTCGGCGTGGGCGCTTCCCCGGCGGTAGACCCGAGACAGTTGAAAGTTGCAAACCATTCAGGAGGCAGTACATGAGACAAACCATGCGATGGATTCTGCTCCTTCTTCTGGTTGTTTTTGGAAGCAGGGCATGTCTTGCACAGAGCATTAACGCCGGCGACATCCGTGGCTCCGCGACCGATCCAACCGGGGCGCTTGTTCCCGGAGTGACGGTGACGGTCATGGACGTCGATACGGGCGTTTCGAAGGATTACACCACCAATCATGACGGACTGTACGACACGAATTCGCTCGTACCGGGCCAATACACGATCACCTTCACCAAGGAAGGTTTCGAGCAGTTGGTGCGTGGCCCCATCACCCTGGAGGTCGGCTTTACCACGGTCAACGGACAACTGAAGGTGGGCTCGACAAGCCAACAGGTGACGGTCACCACGGACGTGCCGCTGCTGACCACCGAGACGGGCGATCAGACCCTGGTTCTGTCCGACAAGGTCATGGGCGAGCTGCCCCAGGTCGGCACGGACTGGGAGAACTTCATGTTCCTGCTCCCCGGCGCGACAAATACCCTCGGTTCGGGCGTGGGCACACTTTCCATTAACGGCAACCTTCCCTATAGCAACGTCCTGCAGAATGGCGTAACCCAAACGCTTCCCAGCAGCCAGAACGCAACTGTCGCCAATTTCGAAAATGTGGCCGAGATTCAGGTTTCGATGTCCTCGTTCTCCGCGCAGTACGGAATTGGCGGAATGATCTTCAACCAGATCACAAAAAGCGGCACCGACAAATTCCACGGCAGCGGCTACGACTACATCCAGAACAACGCCTTGAATGCGAATTCGTACGGCTTCCTGAGCCAGCCCTCCGTTGGCTACATTCGGCAGAACCATTTTGGCGGTGCCGTCGGCGGCCCCGTCCTGAAAAAGAAGATGTTCTTTTACTTTGATTTTGACCAGATCATCGATCACGGCTCGGCCAGCAACTCAACCAATACGATTCCCACCCAGGCCGCCATGGGCGGAGACTTTACCGGGCAGTGGCAGATCTACGATCCGACCACGCAAACGATCGCATACGATGCGAATAACAATCCATATCCGGTCAGGAAGACGTTCCAGTCTGAATATGGCAGTAACGCCGTTCCCTCCACCATGTTCGACTCGGTCGCGGCGAAATTCCAGCAGTTTTACCCGGCGCCTGGAGGCAGCACTTGCCAGAACAACTCATCAACCATCCAGGCAAACTGCATCATCGCGGGCGGGAAGTTCATCTCCGGAAGCACTGGAAGCGAAGGCGAGCCAACCAACAACTTCTACACGACCTCCCCGGCTTCCTACCCAACAAGAAGGTATTTCGGACGCCTGGATTACGACATCACGCCGAACAACCGGCTCTCCATGTCCGACTCGCAGGACGACAATCCAGTTACCTACCCGAGTTCCGTTACCCCGGCCCCCATCGGTTGGACGGGCACCGACGTCACGGACAATCAGGCGCAGATCACCGATACCTGGAGCATCACCCCACACCTGACCAACGAGGCCAGAATCGGATACACCTTTGAGGATAGCGACTGGGGCGACCTCTCCCTGAACAAGGGGTATGCCGCGCAGTTGGGCTGGCAGTTTGGCGTGGCGGACGACACTCCGGCGATCCAATTCGTGAACCAGTATCCCTACGCGTGGATTGATCCGTCCACCAACGCAGTCTACATTCAGCACGTGTTTGACCCCTCCGATGTGGTGACCTTGGTCAAGGGAAGGCACATCCTGCACTTCGGCGGGGAATTCCTGATTTATCGGGACGATTCCACGGCATGGGGCAACGTCGACGCCGGAACGTTCCAGTATTCCGGCCAGTATACCCAGCAATGGTCGGTCGACTCCAAAACCGGCGTCGCCGGCCCTGTCGCCGGAACGGGCTTGGAGTACGCCGACTTCCTTCTGGGCCTGTCGCAGAACTGGAGTGCAGGAGTGTCGCCCGAGTTCGGTGGACGCCTGAAGAGTCCGCAGGCGTTTGTTCAGGACGACTTCAAGCTGCGTCCGAACTTGACCTTGAATCTCGGTCTCCGTTACCAGATCAACCATGGCTGGAATGAAGTCCACGGCAACGAGGATTCCTTCGACCCGACGGTGATGAACCCGGTAACCAACACCCTGGGCGCCTATTGGTATGGCACTACCCACGCAAATGGGCGAACGTCCATTCAGGCCAATGTCTTCAACGACTTCATGCCCCGCCTGGGCTTCTCCTGGTCGCCCGACGCCAAGACCACGGTGCGCGGAGGGTTTGGACTCTTCTCCTACAACTGGAGCCTGGATACGTATGCCGCTGAAAGCAGCGCCGTTCCCGGGCAAAACATCATGGGAGGCGCCTTCCCTTCCGCCGGAAACGACAGCGACCAGACCAACGGCATCACGCCGATCACGCAACTGGATGGTAGCGGCACGATCTATGGAACCACCACGAAGTTGCCGTACACGGTAAGGTCCGACAACTTCAATCCTTCCGCCTACAACGGGGAAGGCGTGAGTTACCAGGCATACCACACCCCGATCCCCAAGATCTATCAATGGAACTTTGCTCTGCAGCGGGAAGTGATGCCGAATACGGTGGTTGAGCTTGCCTACGTGGCAAGCCACGGCTACGATCTTGTCTATCCAACCGATCTCAACGCGGTGCCTCAGAGCAAGCTGTCGTCAAACGACTCCCAATTCCGTCCCTACCCGGTCTACCAGGGCATTTCAGGGAGCACCAATAATGCCGGCTCCAACTACAACTCCCTGCAGGCGTCCGTTACCAAGCGCATGAGCAATGGTATAAGTCTCAACTTCAACTATGTCTGGTCGCACATGCTCGATAGCCAGGATTCATCGGGTTGGGGAGGCCGTGGAGGGCCGCAAAACTGGCAGATTGCGAACGATCCCGCGGCAAACTACAGCAACTCCAACTTCGATATCCGCAATGCCTTCAAGGGGTACGCGATCTATCAACTGCCCTTCGGCAAAGGAAGGCATTTCGTGAACAACAACATGCTCGCGGACGAAGTGATCGGTGGCTGGCAGGTTTCCGGCACGCTCTATTTGTCTACCGGTACGCCTTACTCGGTGTTTGGGACACAAAATACCTATCAGTTGGCGGGGTCGGCCTTCCCGAACTGGGTCCCCGGGGTCAATCCAAAACCTGCGAACCGGTCCGCAAAATGCGAGGCAGGCTCCGGCCCTCAGACCGGCTGCCTCAACGAGTGGTTCAATCCTGCTGCCTTCTCCCTGCCGGCAAACGGAACTTTCGGCGATGTCAAGAGAAACATCCTGTACGGACCGGGAACCAACACCGTGAACCTCTCTATGTTCAAGGAGTTCTCGCTTCCCTGGGAAGGAATCAGGCTTAGGCTGAGCTGCGCCGCCACCAATGCATTCAACCACCCGTCCTTTGCAAATCCCGGTGGAGGCTTGCAGGGCTCTCCCGGCGTGGGTCAGCCGTACAGTTGGTACACCACATCCAACAGTCAACAAGTTGGCACGCAACAGATCAGCGGGCTCAACGTTTACGGGCGCTCCGGTGAGTTGCAGCTTCGCGTGGAATTCTGACGCTGCTCGATTATTGACTTCCTGAAGAGACGGCAGCAATTCCTGCCGTCTCCCTTTTTTTGTGGATCGCGCGAGGCCTCCATTTTCTATAGGATGTAGGTGTCATGAGCATACAGAGAGCCATCGCACTCGGTGGGATCGGCCTGCTTCTCAGTTCCGCCTGGTGCCTCGCGCAGGACGCCGGCGACACGCAAACGCAGATCACCAAGCACAACCGCAAAATCCAGCAGTACTTGCAGGAGAAGCGGCCGGATCTCGCCATTCCCGAGTTGCAGGCCCTGGTGGCGCTCGATCCCAATAACGCCGATGCCCGCGGGAACCTGGGCGTGCTGTTGTTTTTCAAAGGCGATTGCGCCAATGCGGCGCCGCAGTTGCGAGCTGCTACCGGCCTGCGCACCGGGCTGTGGCGCATCGAGGTTCTGCTCAGCATCTGCGAGAAGCGGCAGGGGGACATGGCCGCCGCGCGCAACTACCTCGAGGATGCTTTTCCCCATCTTGACGAAGAAAAGCTTCGCCTCCAGGCGGGGATGGAACTGATCGAGATTGATTCGGATAGCGGCGATCTGGACAAGGCAGCGGGCGTCGTCACCGTATTACGCGAGCATGACCCGACGAATCTTGACGTACTCTACACTGCCTATCGCATCTATTCGGACCTGGCGGGCGAGGCCATGCTGAGCGTCTCGCTGGTCGATCCGGATTCCGTTCAGATGCACCGCGTGATCGCCCATGAGGAGACCAGGCAGGGGAACAACGCCGGGGCCATCGCGCAATATCGCAAGGCGATTGCTCTCGATCCCAAATTGCCGGGTATTCACTTTGAACTGGCCGAACTGTTGTATGCCTCGCAGGACGACAAGGAAAAGAAGGAGGCGGAACAGGAATACCTTGCCGCGCTCGCGGAGAACCACGACGATGAAAAGACTGTTCGCAAGCTGGCCGAGATCGATGCGCAAAAGGGAAATACGCAGCAGGCATTTGAGGGATTTACGCGAGCCGTTCAACTGCAGCCGGGGGACACCGACGCCAGACTCGGGTTGGCCAAGACGCTGATCGAGATGAACCAGCTGGATAAGGCGCAGGCGTTGCTGGAAGAGACCGTGCAGCAGGAACCCAGCAACGCCATCGCGCACTACCGGCTGGGGACTCTCTATCGAAAGATAGGCCGCATGGACGATGCCAAGCGCGAGGTGGATGCCTACAAGAAGTACAAGGACATGAAAGAGAAGCTGCGCGCCCTGTATAAAGAGTTGCAGATTCAGCCCAAGGAAACTGCCGCGGAAGAGCAGGATGAGAAGTAGCCGCATGCCGCGACGCGCGGCGGGAGCGGCGGTTGAGGCGCACGGCGCGCCGACCCTGTGCGCGCTGCTTTTTCTCTTCAGCCTTGGGCATGCGGCCATAGCGCAAATGGGAACGGCAACCCCGTTGCCGGCCGCGGAGCGTCAAAAGGCGGAGGCCGAGAGCACGGCGTCCGGCGCCCTTTCCAACTATCCTCATCTGGTCGACATTACCGATTCCACCGGTATCCATTTCGAACACCTCTCCAGCCCCGAGGCGAAGTTCATCGCCGAGTCGATGAGCGGCGGAGTGGCGCTGATCGATTACGATCGCGATGGCTGGTCCGACATTTATTTCACCAACGCGCAGAGCGTGGACATGGCGCTGCATGGCGTCAAATCGCGCAGCGCACTCTACCATAACAACCGCGACGGTACCTTTACCGACGTGACAGACAAGGCCGGGGTCGGCAATCCTTGCTGGGCGATGGGCGCCGTGGTGGGCGACTACAACAACGACGGATGGCCCGACCTGCTGGTGACCTGCATGGGCGGCGTGGTCCTCTATCGCAACAACGGCGACGGAACCTTCACCGACGTGACCAGGAGCGCCGGCCTGGCAACCGACACCGGCTGGGCAACGGGCGCGGCCTTTGGAGACTACGACAGCGATGGCTGGGCCGATCTTTTCATCTCGCACTATGTGGATTTTCACCTCGACAATCTGCCCGCATTCGGTTCCGGCAAATCGTGCAAGTACCTGGGATTCGATGTGCAGTGCGGCCCGCGCGGGCTGAAGGGATCGCCCGATAATCTTTACCACAACAACGGCGACGGAACCTTCACCGATGTGTCGAAGAAATCCGGCGTCGACGATCCCGAACAGCGCTATGGCCTCACCGCTCTCTGGTCGGACTTCGACAATGACGGCAAGCTCGATCTCTTTGTCACCAACGACGGACAGGCCAACTATCTCTACAAGGGCGACGGCGCAGGGAAATTCCAGGATGTCGCCCTGGTGAGCGGCGTGGCGACGAATGAAGACGGATTTGAACAGGCCAACATGGGAGTCGCGATCGGAGATTATCTCCATACCGGCCGCATGTCTCTCGTGCTCTCGCATTTCGATGTTGAATACGCCGCGCTCTATCGCAACGATGGAGAGATGAACTTTACCGACACCTCGATCGCTTCGGGCATCGCCCGCGGCACGCAGGGTTATGTGGGCTGGGGAGCGGCCTTCGTCGATTTCGCCAACAATGGCTGGCAGGATTTCTTCCTGGTCAATGGACACGTGTATCCGCAGGTCGATCGCTCTCATACGGCGGCCCGCTACCTGGAGCCGAAGCTGCTGTTTGTGAATGAACACGATGGAACGTTTCGCAACGCCAGCAAGCTGGTTGGAGATGCGCTTCCGGTCCCACAGGTGAGCCGCGGGCTCGCGGTGGGCGATCTTTTCAACGATGGAAGAATGGAGGCCGTGGTTGAAAACCTGGTGGGCAAGCCCATGATCCTTCGTCCCGAAGGAGGCCCACAGAATCATTGGGTCAGTTTTCAATTGGAGGGCGTGAAGAGCAATCGTCTGGCCTTGAACGCGCGCGTGCGAACTACAGCCGGAGACCTGGTGCAGCTGGGCGAAGTCTTCAGCGGCGGAAGCTATCTTTCGCAGAACGATCTGCGCATTCACTTCGGCATCGGCGGCCACGACCATCTCGACCGGGCCGAAGTCCTGTGGCCGGATGGAACCAGAGAAACGCTCACCAATCTGGCCGCCGACCGATATTACCTCGTGCGCGAAGGACAGGGCGTGGTCTCAAGCAAACCGCCGGAACACCGCGCAAAGCTTCCCTAGCTGGGGCACCGGCGCGACGGCCTGTGGCGTAATCGCGCGCGGCGTCCTCCTCTGCGCCTGGGCACGTATTCAGAGTTTCGCAGGAGTCTGCATCATGAAGTTGCTGCAAGATCGAGAACGGCGGGATCAGTGGAAGGCAATCGCATCCCTTGCCGCATTGCTCTTTGCGGTAGCTTTGTTTGTTGCCCCGAGAGCCGCCGCTCAAACGCAGAGCGCGGCTCGTCCTGCCGAGTCTCCCCAGACGCGGCAATTGCACCAGGCGCTGAGCCTTGCGGAGCGCGGCGACCCGCAGGGAGCGATGAATGTTGTCCGCGGACTGCTTGATCAGAATCCTAAATTCGTGCCCGCCATCAAGCTGAAGGGCATGTTGCTCGAAGAGAACGGGCGCACAGCCGACGCGGCCGCGGCGTATGAAGAGGGCCTGGCCCTGGCGCCGAACGATCCCGATCTGCTGCTCAAAGCAGGAATCTACAAGCTGGCATCGGGCAAGCTTGAAGAAGCAATCAAGCTGCTCGAGCATTGCACCAGGATTCTCCCCGGGGATGGCGACGCGCATTACTATCTTGCCCAGGCCTATCGCTTGTCCGGTAAGGACGAATTGGCGCTCGCGGCCATCCGGCTGAGTTTGAAGGCGGAACCGGACAATGCATCGGTGGTTCAGAAGTACGGCGAGTTGCTGTCCAGTTCCGGCAACTATCAGGAGGGACTGCGCTGGCTGCTCAAGGCGCAGAAAGCGGACGCCACGCTGCCGCACCTCGACTATGAGATTGGGCTAGCCGATTTCAAGTTGATGGATATCGACGGCGCCACAGTGAACTTGAAAAAGGAAGTCGAGGCCCATCCAGACAACGTGGACGCCCTCGAACTGCTGGCTGCCGCGCAGATCAAGCTCGCGCACTGGCCGGAGGCAAAAGAAGCCTACGCGCGCCTGGCCGCTGCGAAGCCTGACGATGCAAAGCCACTGTTGGGACTTGGCCACTGTCAGGTTGAGACCGGGGACTATCAGGCTGCCGTCGATACACTCAACGCGGTGTTGCGTCTCGATCCAACGCGGCTCCTCGCGCATTTCTATCTGGCACGCGCCTATGCCGGACTGGGCAACACGGCGGAAGCTCAGCATCAGGCCGCGCTTCATCGGTTGATGATGGATCAGGAATCGTTTGTCCGGGCCGAGGAGAACGAGCAGCGCGAAGATGCCATCAAGCCGCAGGCGCGTCAAATGCTGACCCCGTCCCGCGAAGAAGATGCACTGAAACTCTATCGGGAGCGCTTCAAAGGATCCTGGGCAACGGAAGCCGATGCCTATGTGTTCATCGGCAAGCTTTATCTCTTCATGGGAAAAACGGAAGACGGATTGCGGTGTCTTCATCGCGCATTGCAAATCGACCCGAAAGTGCGCGGCGCTCACACCTATGAGGGCATTCTGGCTCTCAAGCTCGGCGAATTTGACAAGGCCGAGGCCGCATTCCAGGCCGAGCTTGCCAACGACCCCAACTATCAAACGGCAATCGCCGAGATGGGAGAGATCCGCTATCGTCAGGGCCGTTGGCAGGAGGCGGCAGACCTGCTGGCGAAGTCGAGAACCATGACGCCGGAGCTGCTCTACATGCTGTGCGACTCCTACTTTCACCTGGGGAAGGCAACAGAGGCCGGCCTCAATGCCGAAGCGGCCGCGGCCTATGGGAGGAACAATCCGCAGCTCATGAACGACCTGCTCGAACTTCTCAAGCAGAATGGACAGGCGGAGCTGGCCGGGCGCCTGTCGGCGAACATGAAGCCCTGAGCACGCGGCTCAGTGTGCGTTTTCCGTCACGGTCAGTATCTGATCCGCCTTGACGTTGGTCAGAACCTGCTTGATTCCGCTTGGCCATGCAAGTTCGATGCGGTCGATCACTGTGGCCGTGCCCAGGCCAAAGTGCACGCGCTTGTCGCTGGAAGAGTTCAATCCAACCGCAGTGGTCGCGTGGTTGTATTGATCGCCGAGCGCGGTTGTAATCTTCACCCTTGTTCCCAGGCCGTCGCGGTTTGACTTCACGCCCACAAGCTTCAGAAGTATCCAGTGGTTCCCGTTGCCGGTGCGATTCATCCATATCTCAGGAGGGCCGTTGAGGACAGTTACAACGGCATCGATCTTTCCATCATTGTTCAGATCGCCGAAGGCCGCGCCGCGATGAGCGGCGGGAGCCAGGAAAGATGCTCCCGCCTTCGAGCTCAAATCTTCAAAGGTAAGATTGCCCTTGTTGCGAAAAAGTCCATTGGGAAGCTGGTAAGGCCTGTGCGCTAACTCCATCGAGTTATCGAGAATGTCGGAGTTAGCGGTAAACAGATCCTTCCACCCGTCGTTATCAAAATCGAATGCTCCGGCTCCCCAGGCAGTCAGGCGGCTGGAGAATTTCGTCAGCCCCGAGGGGCCGGTCACGTCCTGAAACTGGCCGCCGCCAAGGTTCTTATAGAGCGGGAATCCCTCGCCGAACATTGCAGTTTCGAAGATATCCGGCTTGCCATCGTTGTCAAGATCGCGGAAATCGGTGCCCATCCCCGCTACGGCGTTTCCGAAGCCTGTATACGCAACCCCGGCCAGCATCCCAACCTCGGAAAAGGTCCCGTCGCCGTTATTGTGAAGGAGATAATTCTGAAATGTATCGTTGGAGATGAAGACATCGGTAAACCCATCGTTGTCATAGTCGGCAAACGATATTCCCATCCCCTTCCCGACATACTGGGAGATATGAGACTGTTGGGAGACGTCAGTAAAGGTTCCATCGCCGTTGTTACGGTAGAGAATGTTCGGAGTCCCCAGGAAATCGATCGGGGAACAATAAGCCGGCAGCCCCTGGGCAACGCAAAGCTTGGCCGTCTTCATGTTGTAGTCGAGATAGTTGACGACGAACAAGTCAAGCAGCCCGTCGTTGTTGTAGTCGAACCAGCCGGCAGTTATAGCCCATGCCTTGCCGTAGCCGGGAATGACTCCGCTTACTCCCGCCTTTTCGGTCACGTCGGTAAATGTTCCGTCGCCGTTGTTATGAAAGAGCTGGTTGCGATTGACGCCGGTAACGTAGAGATCGACAAATCCGTCGTTGTCGAAGTCCCCTGCGGCCACGCCCATCGAGTAGCCGATACCCTTGAGGCCGGCCTTCTCGGTTACATCCGTGAAGGTGCCATTGCCGTTATTGCGGAAGAGGCGGTTCCAGTAACCTGGGTTGGTCTTTTCAAGCGAAGGAATCTCGGCGCCATTGGTGAAGAAGATGTCGAGGAATCCGTCATTGTTATAGTCGAAAAGCGCTACGCCGCCGGCCATCGTCTCAAACGTATAACGCTGCGGACTGACGCTGTTTTTCAGCGTGAATTTGATCTTCGATTGTTCGATGATGTTTTCAAACTGGATGGCCGCCGCGGCCGGGACCACCTTACCGGCACTCCCTTTGCCGCTGGGAAGCGCACGCTGCTGCGTTCGATCCCTCGCCTGCGTCTGGGCCGTTCCGGCCGTCTGGGCGCCGGCATCGGCCATCACAAGCGCGCACAGGAAGCATTGGGCGAAGACGATCCCGATGGAAAGAGAGCGGGCTTTCATTCCTGTCGCGGAGAAAGGAACTGCCAGGACGTGTTTCTGGTCCGTATGGGCGAATTGCCGGTTTGGAGAGCGCTTCATAGCGGCGGAAAGCAAGCTTCGAGGGGTCACGGGGAATCCAGGCCGGTGTAGCGCTTCCCATTCTTTGCCTGTTGTCAGAGGAGCCCTGCGAACGATCTCTGGGCGATGCTCTCATTATAGTCAACGTCGCGAACTCGCAGGCTGAATCGTGACGCCACAGGGCGCAGTTATGGCGCATTCGATAGCTTCACCCAGGCTAACTCGGCCACGGCCGGCGCAAAGGCTGCCAGGGCATGAGAAAGATGCGTTTGTTTCTCGCCTCCGGGCCGAATTTCGGCGGTTATGAATGTAGAATGAGTTATGCAATCCACTGCATTCGTGAAGACATCCGCAAGCGAGAAGATTGAATGATGGATCCTGCGAACGACAAGGAAGTTAAGGAGACCGAAAAGCCCCCTGTTTACAAGACAGCAAGTCTGAAACAACTGGCGGCCCATCTTGGCCTTAACCCCGCGACCGTTTCGGTTGTTCTCAACGATGTTCCCGGGCGCTCAATTCCCCAGGTCACACGCGACCGCATCAAGGCCGCCGCGAAGGAGATGAATTACCAGCCCAGCCTGCTGGCGCGGTCGCTGCGCAACCAGCGGACTCAGACCATCGGAATCCTCGTGCCTGAGCTGGGCGACGGCTATCATACCCAGGTCATGAGCGGCATTGGCGATCAGCTCATCAAGGCGGGATACTTCTACTTCACCGCGCACCACAGGCATCAGAAGCACCTGGTAGAGGACTATACCCGGATGTTCATCGGGCGGGGCGCGCAGGGCATCATCGCCGTGGATACATTGCTGCAGCATTCCATCCCCATCCCAGTGGTCGCGGTTGCCGGGCATCGAGCCATTGAAGGCGTGACCAACGTGGTCCTCGATCACCTGCGCGCCGCGGAACTCACGCTCACTCACCTTTACTCCCTCGGGCACCGCAAGATCGCGTTCATGCTCGGCCAGCCGTTCAGCTCGGATTCCAGTGAGCGCTGGAATTCATTGGTGACGGTTGCCAAACGGCTGGGCATCGAGATCAAGCCGGAGCTTGCCGTCACCCTCGACCGGGACATGTCTTCGCCGGAACTGGGTTACCCGGTCATCCAGCAGCTGCTGGCAACCAAGCTGCCGTTTACTGCTTTAGTCAGCTTCAACGACATTGCCGCCATCGGCTCCATCCGCGCCCTGCAGGACTTCAATCTGCGTGTGCCTGCGGATGTCTCGGTGATAGGCTTCGACGACATCAAGGCAGCCGCATATACGCTGCCGCGTCTTACCACCATCAATCAGCCGCTGGACGAGATAGGCAGAATTGCCACGCAGAGCCTGCTCAACCGCATCCATGGAACGGCGACTCCGCCGGAAGAGATTACCGTGGAGCCGACGCTGGTGATTCGCGAATCGACAGGGCCTGCGAGGGCCTAACTCGATCATGCAATTCACTTACTCCGCACGGCGCTGGCGCTCATATGCGGAGGAAGAGTCTTCTCCGATACATCCAATACAGGATAAGCCAGTAAGTCAGCATGACGGCGATGCCCAGCATCAGCGGCTCCAGGCCGGCTCCGAATGCGTTGAAGATCTGGTGACCGAGATGGATGTGCAGGCTTTCCACGATGAAGTCTTCCCATAAGTGGGCGATCAGGTAGGCAGCGATGGAATTCATGCCCACAACCATGAGCGGAAATGCCCAGCGGCGATAGCCCTTCACATCGATGATCCATGAGAACGCGGCGAGAAACGCAAAGCAGACACCTCCGCTGAACAGCGTCCAGCTTGGCGTCCAGATGCGCTTCACAACGGGACAGACACCGGTAACATGCAAGAGCACCCCTGCAGCCGCCAGCACAACAGCGGCAATCGCGAACCGCTTGACCGGGATCTTTGGAGCAGCGGAGCGGAACCACTCGCCTGCCCGCAATCCCAGAAGGATGGTTCCCAGCGTGGGGATGAAACTCAGGGTAAGATATCCGCCCTCGTTGTAGGTAAAACGCGAGGCACGCGGCAGGATATTCAGGAACCACACGTCGAATGCCTGGCCAAGGTTGCTGTTCTTGTTCCAATGGGAAGCAAAGCCGGTGAAGTTATACGGCCAGTTAGCAGGAACGCCCACGGCGGCCCAGTCGAAGTTAGCTCCCGGAGCCGGGTAGAGGGCCCACGCCAGCCAATAACCAAAGAGGATCGAACCCAGCGCAATCCACTGCCACCTGGGCCGACAATGCGCGAGCAAGAACGCGAATGTGTATCCGAGCCCTATCTGGGTAAGGGTATCTTCGAAAGTGAAATAAGTCTGCGTGCTTTGCGTGGAGCGCAGGAAGATACCCAAGAAAACAAGCACCAGGCTACGCCAGATGGTGTGCGTCAGCTGACTCTTGAAGCTCTGGCCTTTGCTCGTGCGGCTGGCGATGGAGTAAGGCAGCGCCACGCCGACAAGAAAGCTGAAGCCGGGCTGAATGGTGTCGTGAAGACCCATTCCCGACCACTCGACATGCGTCTGGTTGAACGCCAGGATGCGCCAGAACACGCTCTCTGGAAAGGCGTGAGCGACCTTGGCAAACTGCATGATCTCGCCCATCATCAGCAGCATCACCAAGCCTCTGTAGGCGTCTACGGCAATATTCCGCGGCGGCGCCGATGCCGTAAGCTGCCGGGTTCCCGATGAATGCCTGACCTCAGAGTTCTCAATGGCGATTGTTCCGTGCACTGTTCCAACCCTCCCGCCGCTGCTCCCGAAGAGCCGGCTACGCAAGTTCCTTGCAGGGAAAACGCAAATGAAAGGTAACACATCGCGATTGTGCGATGCCACACAAGTCTTGTGCGGCCTTTTGCGACTCTCCCGCCAAGGCAAGCAGCCCATTGCCTTGCATAGGAAGACGAATTCAAAGATCGACGCCGCCTCGCTGGAATATCATGGTTGACGCAATGTAACGGCGTTCCCGGACGCGCTCAAGAGACAAGGGCGGGTATTTCCATGAGGGAATGCAGTCGACGGCGACCCCAACGGACGTTTGGTTCGGATGTCAGACCGAACCATTTCAACAAGAAAGGCCAGGAACCAAGCAAATGCCCGACTCGCACAACGATCTTTCCCGCAGGGAATTTCTTCGCCTCGGCAGCATCACCGCGGCAGCCATCAGTATTCCCGAGCTTCAGGCAGAATCCACCAAGCCGCTCGCCCCAACCATGATCGGCGTGCCGTTCTCCGCGGCCAATCCGCGCATCGGCATCATCGGCACCGGCGGACGAGGCACCAGCCTGCTGGGAAACCTGCTCGCCGCCGACGTCAAGGTTCTTGCACTCTGCGACGTGGTGCGCGAGAAAGCGGAGCATGCCCAATCGCTCGTCGTGAACGCCGGCCAGCCTTCGCCCGAGCTCTACACCAGCGGCGATCACGCCTTCGAGTCGCTGGTGGCGCGCGAGGATCTGGATCTCGTGATCATCGCCACGCCCTGGGACTGGCACACGGAGATGGCGGTCGCGGCCATGACGCACGGCAAGCACGCCGCCGTGGAGGTGCCCGGCCCCACCACCCTTGAAGAATGCTGGAAGCTGGTGAACACATCCGAGCAGACCCGGCGCCACTGCATGATGCTGGAAAACTGTTGCTACGGCTACAACGAGACACTCATTTTGCGCATGGTGCACGAGGGACTCTTCGGCGATCTGCTCTATGGCGAAGGCGCATACCTTCACGATCTGCGCGAGGAGCTGTTCTCAAACAAAGGCGAGGGCCTGTGGCGGCGCACCGTGCACACCCAGCGCGATGGCAATATCTATCCCACGCACGGCCTAGGACCGGTGGCCAACTACATGGGCATTCAGCGCGGCGACCGCTTCGACTACCTGGTCTCCGTCAGCACGCCGCAGCGCGGGCTCGACGAATATCGCAAGGTGCACCTGAACCCAGCCGACCCCAGATGGGATGAGCGCTACATCAACGGCGACATGAACACGTCGATTATCAAGACTGTCAACGGCCTCACCATCACTCTGAAGCACGATACCGTCAATCCGCATCCGTACGATCGCATCAACTTGGTTGCGGGAACCAAGGGCGTGTTTGCCGACTATCCGCCGCGCATCTATTTCGACGGCCAGGCAGGCGACGAAGCATGGGCCGGCATCGATGCGTGGAAGGACCATCAGCACCCGCTCTGGAAGACGGAAGGCGAGATCGCCAAGAAGATTGGCGGCCACGGCGGCATGGACTTCATCATGCTCTACCGCCTGGTGCAGTGCATGCGCGAGGGTCTGGCTCCGGATATGGATGTCTACGATGCCGCGGCCTGGGCGGCGCCGGCCCCGTTGAGCAGGGCCTCGCTGGCGAATGGAAGCGCGCCGGCAAAATTCCCGGACTTCACCCGCGGCCTGTGGCGCCAGCGCTCCGTCTCGCAAATCGCGACGCAAACCTAGATGGCGCGATGGTGCGCAGAAAGGTTGCAGCATTTGTGTCTCCGGCCAACAAGGCTTCACATCGGAATCGAGAAATGAGGAAAGCGATCGCACGTCTGCTGCTTTACCCGTGTGTCTTCGTCTTATCGTCCATTGTCATTGCCGGCTGGCCCTCATGCGCCGCAAGTGCACAGTTCGCACAGTTGGCTGCGACGCCGCCCATGGGCTGGAACAGCTGGAACCACTTCGCGGAGAAGGTGACGGATGCCGATGTTCGCGCGGCGGCAGACGCAATGGTCGCAAGCGGAATGCGCGATGCTGGATACGTCTACGTGAATGTCGACGATACCTGGGAAGGGGAACGGGACGCCCAGGGAAACATTCATTCGAACAGCAAATTCCCCGACATGAAGGCTCTTGCCGATTACGTCCACTCGAAGGGCCTGAAGTTCGGAATCTATTCTTCTCCGGGCCCCAAGACCTGCGCCGGCTTCGAGGGGAGTTATGGACATGAGGAACAAGACGCGCAAACCTATGCTGACTGGGGCGTGGATTTCCTGAAGTACGACCTGTGCGGCCTGCGAACCATCATGGACCTTTACGATCCCGCGCAGAATCCCCGCAAGGCCTCGGCGATCATGCGCGATGCCTATGCAAAGATGCACCGCGCGCTCGTCAAAACGGGCCGGCCCATTGTCTACAGCATCTGCCAGTACGGTGTCGATTCCGTGTGGGAGTGGGGAGAAGATGTGGGTGGTAATTTGTGGCGTACTACCGACGACATCAGCGACAGCTATCGCAGCATGGCGCTGATCGGCTTCTCACAGGCGGGTCTTGAACGCTATACGAAGCCGGGGCATTGGAACGATCCGGACATGCTCGAGGTGGGCAATGGCGGCATGAATGCCGACCAGTACCGCACGCAAATGAGTTTGTGGGCCATGCTGGCTGCGCCTCTGCTTGCGGGCAACGACTTGAGCAAGATGGACGACTCCACAAGGAGCATCCTGATGAACAAGGAAGTCATCGCCGTGGACCAGGACAGGCTTGGCGCGCAGGGGTATCGGCTCGGGCCGCCGCAGGTTTGGGCGCGCAACCTTGCAGATGGCGCCAAAGCTGTGGCCGTGTTCAATTTTGTCACTGACGACGTACCCCAGCCGGTTACGGTACGGCTCAAGGACCTGGGATTCAGCGAGCCAGTTCACGCTCGCGATCTCTGGACGCACAAGGACGTTGGGCTCATCCGGGACTCCTACACGGTGACTCCGCCCGAGGGAGGCGTCGTGATGCTGCGGCTGTGGAAGTGAGCCGTTGCTTCCATCTCCAATGAGACAGGCTTGAAGCCGCGGCCAAACGCAAGATATGCACGCAAGTCCCGGCTGAGAAGATGCAGATCACGATGGCTTCGCTGGGAGGGGATGTTGGCTTGCTTGGCGCGGCCCAGGCATGGCTCCTCAGGCATCGACTGGCGCTTCTTCAAGAAGCGGGCTCGAGGGGGCCGGTTGGGTTCGTGGTTTCCCACCCATTCGCAAAACGCGCGAATGGATAGGGCACCCAGGGTTTGTGGCGGATTGACAGTGGGCGAATACCAGTTTTTGGAAAGGTTCCAAGAACCTGCTGCGGTAAAAGAGATGGCTCGGCATATTCTGAAGGTGTGCGGCAAGCGCAAGCAAAAAGAGGCAAGAGATTATCGACAAGGCACACGCAGAATCAGGTGCAGCGGCAAATCTCGGAGCAACGCGAGAAACCAGGCTCTACGCGGACATTCGCAATGAGCCCGCTCAGCTTACACGCTCGTTGTCGCACATGTTCGGCGCCGGCAAGCCCGCGCTGCGAGAGGCAGCCGCTGTTTTGCGCAGGGATAAGCCCGTGATCATCGCCGGCATTGGCGCCAGTTGGCACGCGGGCATGGCCATGCAAGCACAACTGCTTGCGCACGGCCTTTCGGCGCTGCTCGTCGATGCTTCGGAACTGCTGCACTGCGCGGAAGTGCCGCACGGCGCAACCGTGGTTTTGCTTTCGCGCAGCGGGAAAAGTACAGAGATCGTGCAACTCGTGGAAAAATGCCGCGCGCAATCCGCCACGATCGTTGCCATCACCAACCAGCCCGGCAGCCCGCTGGCGCAGGGTTCAGATATTGTCGTTTACACCTCCACGGAGTTCGATCACGCAGTCTCCGTTTCAACCTATAGCGCGGTCGCGCTGGCAGGCGCATTGCTGGCTTGCGAAGCGGACGGTCGCTCGGCGGAGCCGATGCAGGATGAACTGATGCAATCCCTCGCGAGCGCTGGGGCTTCCATTCCCGAGTGGCGCAAGACCATCGAGCAATCCGGATGGCTGGGCGACGGCAGCGGCCCCACGTACTTCCTGGCGCGAGGCGCCGGCCTGGCAAGCTGCCATGAGGCCCGGCTGCTTTGGGAAGAGGCAGCGAAAACGCCGGCCACCGCCCTCACCGCCGGCGGCTTCCGCCACGGCCCGCAGGAGATTGTGCGCAAGGGCTTGTGCGCGGGTATCTTCATCGATGCGGAGCGCATGCGCAACCAGGATCTCGATCTGGCACGCGATCTCCGCAGGCTTGGCGCGCGCGTGCTGCTGATCGGGCAACGGCTTGACGAGGACGCCGCCGACTGCGTTCTGCGCTTACCTTCCATTCCGCGCGAGTGGCAATTCCTGATCGAGATCATCCCCATCCAGATTGCGGTGGAACGAATGGCGTCTGTGCGCGGCGAAGACCCTGACACGTTCCGGCTCTGCTCGTACATCGTCGAAGATGAGGGCGGCCTGGTCCGGCCGGCCGACTGGCCAGAAAGCGATCGGGGCTGAGACCGATGAAACTGCCAAAATGGCTGCTGCTGTCGATCGCCACGCCTGTGCTGTGGGGGCTGTGGGGTGCGCTTACCGAGATTCCGGAGAAGTGGCTCAACCCCGCCTTCCCTCCCACGCTCGGCTACGTGGTCTGGTCGCTGACCATGCTTCCCGTCACCGTGATCGCCATGCGCAAAATCGGGTGGAAGATGACTCTGACGCGGCGATCGTTCCTCTATGGTTGCGCGGTGGGTTTCTCCGGCGCCGCGGGCCAGCTCATCCTCTTCTGGGTGCTGAAGCAGGGGCCGGCGTACCTCATCTTCCCCATCGTCTGCCTCTCGCCCGCGGTCACCATCGTGCTCTCCTGGACCATCCTCCGCGAGCGCACCTTTCCCCTGGCGCTCACCGGCATCGTGCTCTCCCTGCCTGCGATTTTTCTTGTATCCCTGCAGTCGCCGTCTTCGAGCCCGGTCCACGGCAGCGTGTGGCTGGTGGGCGCCATCGCCATCTTCTTCATGTGGGGCTTGCAGGCTTATTTCATGAAATCGTCAGCCAACGCCATAGGCTCCGAAGAGCTGTTCGTCTACATGACGGCTACGGGCCTGGCTCTGAGCCCGGTGGCGCTCTGGATGGGGCCCGGAATTCATGCCGGCTCCGCGATCGGCTTCGGCCTCACCTTCGCCATTCAGTCTCTCAACGCGGTCGGCTGCCTGCTGTTCGTCTACGCAGTTCGATTCGGCAAGGCCATCGTCGTCGTGCCCATGATCAACGGCCTGTTTCCGCTCGTCACCATCGTCGTCTCGCTGCTGATGTACCGCGAGATCCCCTCGAAATACAATGCCGCGGGCATGGTGCTGGCCCTCATCGCCGTTCTCTTCATGGCCTTCGACGAGGTAAGGCACAGCCCGGCGGAGTCGGCATAACCGCGGCGAAAAGCTGCTTGGTCCCGGTATTTCGAGCCGGGCAGAATATTGGTCTTTGGCGTCAGCGGCCCAAAGGGCTCACTGAACCCACGCACGGCCGGCTGCCTGCAAGGCCCTTTTCTGAACGATCGCGGACAGGCCGGCAATTCCTGATATTGAGCGAAGTCGAACATGAGGACGAGTTTCCTCATTACCAAGGATTACGAAATGCGGAAACAAATCTGAACCGAAAATGGAAAGGGGCTACCATTGTGCCGATAGTATTTTTCCGATCCTCCCGGAGAAAAACATGAAAAACGGCGATTCTCAGTTGCATCCAGCCTGCATTTCAAGACGGCTGCTCACCCTGGCCATGATTTGTGCGCTCTTCTATTCCCTGCCCAGAGCTTTGTCAGCTAACCCACCTGCATTGAAGGCCGCAACCGACGAATCTCATCCTGCCGCCAGCCGACCCTCCATGGTATCCCCGGATTCGACCCTGACTCTCTCGCCCGGCACGTGCACTGGAGCGGCGCTGAATGGAACGCAGTATATTGCCTTCGCCGGTTGCCAGCTCTCGGCATCCGGGGGAACAGCACCCTACACCTATTCATGGTCGACGAGCCAGTCCTACGCGGCGCTTGTAGAAGGCCTGGTGCTGAACTCATCCACTGGGGCCATCACCGGCACCGTGTACGGAGAAGGCGGGTACATCGTCGATTTCGTCGTCACCGACAGCGCCTCGAATACGACGAATGTCGCGGTGACGTTTGCGATTGCCGGCAATAACACGCCGCAGGGCGGCTGCACGTTGTTCCCGAGCGATTCAATCTTTCATACCCCGGTGCTGGGGCTTCCCGTGGACACGTCTGCGACGATCGATATGTCCTATTACTCAGGCGACGCGGTCTGGCCTGGCTTCGGTTCGACTCCATTGCCGCAACCGAATGGCATACCGTACATTTATATTCCCTACAACCAGGGGCTGGAGCCCGTGACCACCTATCAATACCAGAGCTATTTCACCGAAGGTCCGTGGCCCTGGTATGCCACGGTGGAAGGGACGCAGAACCTTTCCAACGCGACCAACTACATTGGCGATGGCCATTCGCTGCTGGTGCAGGAATCGGGAGGCGGCAACCCGTGCCAGCTCTGGGAGATGTGGACGGCGCAGTTCACAGGCACGCCTTATACCAACGGTCCGTGGTCGGACGGGAGCAATGCGTATTGGCAGAACCTGGGCAGCAGCGGCGCCGGGGCCTACGACATGCCTCCGCAGGATAACGGGACATCCGATGCCGCGGGTTTGCCCATTGCGCCGCTGCTGGTCACGTACCAGGAGGTTGCCGCGGGGCTGGTTGCCCACCAGATTCGTTTTACGCTTATGCACACGCTGAATTATCACGTGTGGCCCGCCACGGCACAGGCGGGTTACGGCAGTTGCACAGGGGGGTATGAGGATGGAAACAGGCTTCTGGACCAGGCAGACCCTCCCACATCCTGCTCATCTCCCAGTGCGCCGATGGGTGAAATATTCCGGCTCAAGGCCAGCGTGGCCAATCCATCCTGCGCAGCGAGCAGTCCGCAGTCCGCGGTCATCCTTACCGCTCTTCGTAACTATGGAGCCATCCTGGCGGATAACGGTGGCGACCGCATGTACCTCATCGGGACGCCCGACGCCGGCTGGAACGACAACGACCTTCGATGCCTGGAGCAGCTGACCTTCGGCGACTTCGAACCGGTGAATGTGAGCAGCCTTATCAAGGTCAGCAATACGACGAGCTACCAGGCGGATTCATCCACGCTGGTTGCTGCCACGCCGACGTTCAGTCCCGCGGCCGGAACCTACAGTTCGGCGCAGAGCGTGAAGATCAGCTCCACCACGCCGGACTCGACCATCTACTATACGACCGATGAAACCACGCCGGGAACCGGGTCTACGAAGTACACCGCCGCAATTCCAGTCTCCGCCTCCGAGACCATTGAAGCGATTGCCGTAGCCACCGGATTTTCGCAGTCAAATGTGGGAACGGCGCAATACCTGATCGTAGCTCCCGCGGTCCTGACGTCACCGAAACCCGGCAGTGCGCTGACAAGTTCAACTGCCAAGTTTGCCTGGACGTCCACCGGAGCCACCGGGTATTCGCTTTGGCTAGGCAGCACAGGCGTGGGCTCGCACAACCTGTACAGTTCGGGGGAAACGACAGCCACTTCCGTCACGGCCAGCGGGCTGCCCACCAACGGTGGGACAATCTACGCGCGGCTTTACTCCACTTTCGGCAAGACCACTGTGCATAATGACTACACGTACACGGCCGCAACGCTGGCGGCGATGACGTCGCCGGCTGCGGGCAGCGTGCTTGCGGGCGCCAACGTGACGTTTACGTGGTCTGCCGCGGCAGGAGCCACAGGGTACTCGCTTTGGCTGGGAAGCACAGGGGCGGGTTCGAACAACCTGTACGACTCGGGAGAGACGACAAAGACTTCGTGGACGGCCAACGGGCTGCCCACCAACGGCGAGGCGATCTATGCGCGGCTCTATACAAATTTCAACGGCAAGGCGCTCTATGCCGACTACGCCTACAAGGCGGCGACACTGGCGCAGTCGGCGCTGACAAGCCCAGCGCCGGGCAGTACGCTGACCGGGTCGACGGTGAAGTTCACCTGGACGACCAGCAGCGGCGCCAGCGGCTATTCGCTTTGGCTGGGTTCGACAGGAATAGGATCGAACAACCTGTACGACTCCGGAGAGACGACAGGCACATCGGCGACGGCCAAGGGGCTGCCAACGAACGGAGAGAAGATTTATGCGCGGCTCAACATCAACTTCAATGGGGTCGCGCAGCATGTGGACTACACCTACACCGCCGCGCCATGAGCGGCCGCGCGCCACGCATAGCCAGCGGCTATACTGCGCATAAGCAAATGGCGATTCTTCTTCCATCAGAAACAGGCCGGCCATCCGCGGCGCGAGGCTGCACCGCGCCATGACGTTCGCCAGGCAGACAGGCATCATGCTGCAGGAAACCTGCGCGGTCTTCTGCTGCGGGTGCCTTTTTGTTTCGTGGCTCCTATGCGCCCCGTCCGCATCCGCTTTGCAGGTCGCACTGTCTTCGATGCCGCCTGGGCCACAGGCCGCTTCGGCCCGAAAGCCACCAACAGCGCCGGTTGCGGCAACTGAGAGCCGCATCACGTTCGAGGATCTGATCGAGGGTTCCGGAGTTCGCTTCGAGCTGAAAAACAGCATCAGTCCCGAGCGCTACTCGATTGAGACGATGCTGGGCGGCGTTGCCATTTTCGACTACAACAACGACGGACTGCTGGACATCTTCTTCACCAACGGCGCAGCCATACCGTCGCTGGAGAAGACCGATCCGAGCTACTGGAACCGGCTCTATCGCAATAACGGCGACGGCACTTTTACCGACGTGACGGAGAAAGCGGGCGTGAAGGGCGTTGGCTATTCGATGGGGGTTGCCGCGGGAGACTACGATAACGACGGCTTCGTCGATCTCTACATTACGGGCGTGAACCGCAACCAGCTGCTGCACAACAACGGGGACGGAACATTTACCGACGTTACGGAGAAAGCAGGAGTGGGCGGAACGATTGCCGGCTACGGCAAGCCATGGGCGGTTGCGGCGGGTTGGTTCGACTCCGCTAACAGCGGCCGCCTGGATCTTATCGTGATCAATTATCTGGACTACAACATTGCCGGCGCCAAGCTGTGTTCCATCGGCACTGCGCGCACGTATTGCGCTCCGGGGAACTTCAAGGGCACGCCGAATATTCTCTACAGAAATAACGGCAACGGCACGTTCACCGATGTGTCCGCGCCCTCGCACATCGGGCAATATGTGGGCAAAGGCATGGGCCTGGCGTTCGCCGATTATGACAACGATGGCTTTACCGATGTCTTTGTATCCAACGACACGTCACCCAATTTTCTGCTGCACAACAATGGTGACGGCACCTTCAAGGATGTGGCGTTGGAGCAGGGGGTGGCCTACACCTCGACAGGCGCGTTCGTAGCCGGTATGGGCGCGGAGTTCCGCGACCTGAACAACGACGGGCTGCCCGATATTTTTCACACCGCGATGTTCGGCGACACGTTTCCGCTCTACCGAAACACGGGAACGCAGTTTGACGATGTGACGGATGTTTCCGGCGTGACCGCCTTCAGCCACCGCATGACGGCGTGGGGCACGGGCGCGTTCGACTTCGGCAACGAAGGGCAAAAGGACCTGTTCGTGGCAGGCGGCGCAATCCTGGACAACGAGATGGAAGTGCTGCACCGGCCGGCGTTGCAGCCCGACGGCCTGCTGCGGAACAACGGCAACTTTACTTTCACGGACGCGAGCGCAACGACCGGCGCGGCGTTTCTTACGCCGCGGATGCACCGCGGCGCGGCGTTCGGCTCATTGAACAACGACGGCAAGATCGATGTTGTGGTAAGCGTGATCAACGACAAGCCGCAACTGCTCATGAACCGCACCGCCAACGGGAATCACTGGATCATTCTCAAGCTGGTGGGCACGAAGGACAACCGCGACGGCCTGGGAACGAAGGTGAAGATCACGACTTCGGAAGGCGTGCAGTATAACCACGCCACCACTGCCGTGGGGTACAGCTCATCGAGCGACAAGCGCGTGCACTTTGGGTTGGGCAAGGCCGCGACGATCGACAGGATCGAACTCTCCTGGCCCACCGGCGTGAAACAGGTGCTGACCAACGTGAAAGCTGACCAGGTGCTGACGATTGTGGAAGGCGGGGCGGTTTCCGCGAGGCCCATAGGCCATAGCGTCAGGGATGTTCGCAGGACCTTCCCGGATTGACAATTGGTCAAGACAATTGAAAGCTAGAAATATTTCCCAGTTAAGTGACTGTCCAGAAGCCCGTCTCAACGGTTACAAAAGTGCGCGATTGATTCCAACCAAAGTTGTAGAAAGATGTGGGCCGCAACGACCGAATTGATTTCAAAGCGCCGATGGACTGCTCCTCTCATCCCGATTCGACTATTGGATCTAATGCTTTTACCGATCAGGAGTGGGATGTCAGGAGGAGAAACTGTCAATTGCTATAACAAATGTCACTTATAAAATATGCAATCATGGATTGAAAGCTCTTGACAGGTGGTTTTTGGTTGCTCTACTCTTCTCTGGGCTCAGGGGAGAGAGTTTGGCGTGTGCTCAACTGACAACGTTTTCAGATCCCCTGGGAGAAGAATTCGATTCTCCCGAATGTAAACGTAATCAAGGGCACCGGCGACGCAATCCATCTTCGCGGCAGGCTCTTCCGAAAAGAGGCTGTTGCAACTACCCGCTCGCAACAGGTATTGCACGATGAAAGACGCTCGAAAGTACCAATTGCGGCGCGGGATTAAGACCTTTTCTCGCCGGGGCCTGCATGGCCGCGGTGAGAAGCCAGGCTTTTCTACCCGGTGCGAGAACCGGGCGGAAATGGGCCACGAATTTTCATGGTCCTAAGGCGAACCACGGAGAAAGCTCCCCGTGGTTTGCGCAAAGGGAGCAGCTCTTCGAGAGAGCGCTTCAGTAAAGAAGTTATCAACAAATTGAAATAGGAGACGCTATGCAGAATAGGCGAGTCATTTCAACACGCAGCCTGTTGCTGGCACTTCTTGGGGTATTTCTGTTTGCCGTGACCAACCTGAGTTATGGGCAGGACACCAATGCCTCTCTCAGCGGCACGGTTACAGATCCAAGCGGTGCGGCCATTCCCGGCGCAAAAATGTCCTTGACCAACGAAGCAACCGGTTTCACGGCCAACTTCGTGTCAGACGGAGCGGGCGAGTACACGTTCCGCAACCTTACCCCCGGCACGTACGACCTCAGCGTATCGGCAAACGGGTTCAAGTCCACCGATCAGAAAGGCATCGAACTGGCCATCAACCAGGCTGCCCGCGTGGATGCTAAACTGCCCCTCGGCAAGGCCGACGAAACCGTCACAGTCATCGGTGACGCGTCCTTGATTAACTACGAAAACCAGACCCTGGAAGGCGGCGTCAGCCCCGAAGCGCTTCAGGACTTCCCGCTGGTGGTCTCCGGCGCACCGCGCTCCTCGGTGGCCGTGGCTATCATGATGCCCGGCGTAACCTCGGCGGGCAGCGGAAACGCGTTCAACGCCCGCATCAATGGTGGCCTGATCACCGGCGACGAAGCCATTGTGGATGGCGCAACCGTGATCGAAGGCTACATGAACCAGAGCGGCATGGTCAGTCTCCAGACCGACTTTGGCATGTCGCCCGACATCACCAGCGAAGTCAAAGTGCTGACCGCAAACTACGACGCGCAGTACGGCGACACCACCTCCGGTCAGCTCATCATCCAGACCAAGAGCGGCGGCGAGCACTTCCATGGCGGCGGCTACGAGTACATCCGCAACGACTTTTTCAACTCCAACCCATACGGAGCGGGGCATGGCGCGGTGAAGCCCCCTGACAAGGAAAACGACTTTGGCGCCTTCGTCGGCGGCCCGTGGTACGTTCCCGGCTTCCATGGCGACAAGTCGTTCCTGAAGGGCTACTTCTACTTCAACTGGGAAGGCTTCCAGGACCACGGCGGCGCCAACCCGGCCACGGACTCCATTCTCTCTGCGAACGATCGCACGGGCAATTTCAGTGGCTGGGGCAGCCAGCTCTACTATCCGGACGATCCGGCCAAGTTCGGTGCATTGGCGGGAACGGCAATTCCGAACAACATGATCGATCCATCGCTTGAGGACCCGATCGCCAAGGCCTTTATCGCGGATCTGCCCACGCCCACCAACGGCAATGAGTTCAACAACTACTTCATTCCCAGGTCCGGCCAGGGCTCGCTGACCAACAGCGAGAACGTGTATTTTGCCCGCGCCGACCTCAACATCGGCCAAAAAGATCACCTCTACTACACCTACTGGTGGCAGTACGCGGGGCTCAATCTGCAGAGCGATCTGCCGCTGGCGATTTCAAACGCCGGTCCGGCCGACCCTGAGAATGCTCCCATCCAGAGGCTCAACTGGGAGCACAACTTCTCCGACGTGATGACCAACCACCTCACCCTCGGCTACCTGAACCGCAATGAGGGCTACCACGCTCTCAACGGCAGCGCCGACCTGCCCAAGGTCTCGGGTGTTGCCAATCCCAACTATCTTCCGGAGATGTCCTTCGGCAGCTACTTCACGACGCTGGGCAGCAACGATTCGCCGACCCCCGTCATTACCACGCGCGGAACCTACGCGTTGAACGATGTGTTCACGCGGGTAGTGGGCAAGCACACCTTCAAGGGCGGCCTTGAGTGGCGTCTGGCCGGCACCAGCATTCATGAGGGCAACAACCAGGGAGGAACCTTCCAGTTCAATGCCGATACCACCGGCAATGCCAACGACATCCAGAACACACCCGGCCTCTGCCCTCAGTGGCAGACGACGGGTTGCCCCGGCGATCCGGCAGCCAGCTTCTTCATGGGCGCAGTGGGCAATGCCAGTTCCAGCTACTACAACGTCTTCGCCGAGTATCCGCGCCAATACCAATACGCGGTGCACGGTGGCGATTCCTGGCGCTTCAGCCCCAGGCTAACCTTGAACTACAGCCTTCGTTGGGACTACATCACTCCCTTCGAAGAAAAGTTCAACAACCTCTCCTTCTTCGATCCTGTCGGGTTGAACCCCGGCGCTATCAACCCCGTTACCGGAGCCGAGCTTCCTGGGCGTCTGGCCTTCGCAGGCACGGGTTTTGGTGCGGCCAGCTATGGGGCGCGCTATCCTGAGGTTCCCTTCAAGGGCGCCTTGGCTCCTCGTGTCGGCTTTGCCTACACCTTGAACGAAAAAACAGTCCTCCGCGCCGGATACGGCATCTATTACGGCCAGGCCTTCTATCCAGGCTGGAATGGCGGCATGTCGCAGGATGGCTTCAACAAGAGCTTCGCCATCAACGAAGCAGTCAGCACCACAAACAGCAACCTTGAAGTTCCGGCGATCTACCTGACCACGGGCATCAACCCGGCGCTGGTGGGACCAACCAAGGACATCTCGTCCAGCTTCGACAATGGAAATGGGCCCTCCATGTACCGCCCGCTGGACGGCAACAAGAGGCCTTATTCGGGCCAATGGAACCTGACCATCGAGCGGGAGTTGCCCGCCAACTTCTTCGTCGCACTCTCCTACGTGGGCACCAAGGGCACGCATCTGCCTTCCGAACTCAGCCCGCTCAACATCCTCAACCCGAATAACCCGAACATCCAGGCACTTGGTGTACATCTTCTGGACACCTTCGGCGCGAACGATACCAGCGTTGACGGCATCAGCCAACCCTATGTGGGCTGGGCCAGCCAGATGGGCAACTGCGGTGGCGCCACCGTCGCCCAGGCCCTGGTTCCCTATCCCATGTACTGCGGCGTTCTGCAGGGCGAAAACGAAGAGCACGCAACCTCCCAGTACAACTCCTTCCAGGCCAAGCTGGAACACCATCTCTCGAATGGTTTCTATGTGCTCGGCGCGCTGACTGTGCAGAAGCTCTACACGGACGCTGCCGACACGACACAGTCAACCAACAGCTCGGGTACCCAGAGTCAGTTCTCGCCCTTCAACCTTTTCCCGAGGGCCTGGGCCATTGCTCCGGACAACGTTCCCGTCACAGTCCAGGGCTCCGTGGTCTACGAACTGCCTTTCGGGGAACACAAGCGCTTCCTCAATACCGCCGGTCCGGCCGATTGGTTCCTGGGCGGATGGCAAGCTACGCCTCTCTACCGGTACGAGTACGGCACTCCGTTCTCGTTCTCCTACAGCAACTGCATCACCGCCAAGGTGGGAGCTCTCCGTGAAGGCTGCGTTCCTGGCATCCTTCCCGGTCAGAAGGTCGTGTTGGGTGGACGCAATGGCTACAACCCGGCCAGCGGCGTTCCGTTCTTCAATCCCCTGGCCTTTGAGTCGAATTTCAGTGCATTCGGCTACACAGGTGTAGGCAAGGCGGTGACCACGGTCTACGGCCCCAGTTTCAAAGACCTGGATTTGTCGTTCAGCAAGAACACGAAGATCGCTGAAAAGGTGACCTTCAAGTTTAGCGCCAACTTCTTCAACACCTTCAACAACCACTACTTCGCCAACTCTCAGGGCGGGAACTATGGTGGTCCGTCGCCTGCCTTTGTGACCGACGTCTCCAGCTCCGTATTCGGAACCTGGAATCACTCGACAACCAATCCGCGCACCATTCAGTTCTCGGGACGGCTGGAATTCTAGGACGTTGCTAGCTCGAGTCTTTACCTCCGCGTCATCTGGCCTGCAGCCTGGGCCAGATGACGCTTATTTTCTTTGACTGCGAGAATGGCCAGGCTCCCGCAGTCGCTCCTCGAATATCTTTTTTGTTTTCCGGCAGTGTTCAGCGTGTGGGAGTGGAATGGGGATGGAGACTCAGATAGGTCTTGACTTCCTGCCGCGCCGCGTCTTCCTGCCCCAGCTTGCGATAAACCCGCGCCAGCGCCATGTGCGGTTCGGCATAGGCGGGATCAAGCCGCGCTGCTTCTTTCAGTTCCTCCAGAGCGGCTTCGGGCTTTTGCACATCCTCAAGAACTGTTCCCAGTTGAAAGTGCGCTTGCGCAAAGCCGGGGTCGAGACGAATTGCCTGGCGCAGATTCTTCTCGGCGTCCGAGAGCCGGTTGAGAAATTGCTGCGTGATGGCCAGGTTCAGATACGGCCACGCGGACGGATGCACAGATCCGCGGTCCAACTCGATGGCTTTCTCGTAGTTCTCGACAGCGAGGTCATTCTGGTTCTGGTAGTAGTAGCACAGGCCCAGGTTGTCGTAGGCGCGGGCCATGCGCGGGTCAAGGGCAATGGAGTGCTGAAAGTTGCGAATGGCCCGGTTGTATTCATGCGCGTCGTAGTCGAGGCGGCCCAGCCAGTAGGGATAAAGGGCTGCCTTTTCATTTTGCGCGGCCAGCGACTCGAGTACCGGGCGCGCCCAATCGGGATGCCCGATGCGAATGTAGGCCATGGCCAGCGAGAAATGCGGCTTGGGATCGAGCGGGGCGATAGCTTCGGACTTCTTCCATGCGACGGCGGCGTTGAGGTAGTCCTGGTTGAGAAAATAGACGGTGCCCGCATAGGCCAGCAGGCGCGCCGCGCGCGCGGAATGAGGATCGCGATCGATCTCGTCCAGCAGCAGCCTTTCCGCGGCGATGTAGTTGTGTGCGTCCACCGCGTGCTGCAACTGATTCGCTGCGTCGGGAGCGAGGGCGAGGGAGCCGATCGGCGAGGCCTGAGGCGCGGGCTCGTCAGCCGCCGATTGTGCCTGCGCAGGCAAAGCGAGGAGAACAAGCGCGGCCAACGCCAGCGACGGTTTGCGACGCATCTCGCCGTGTGCTCGCTTCATGGAGAATAGTGTAGTGGACGGAGCCAAAGTGTTGACGGGAACGCAGTGCGAGCGACAAACCGGGAACGCTCGCCGCGTTGCCGTACGCAGGCTCATGCGCGCGCTGCGGCTTCCGTGCCTGCTTCTGTGCTTTGCTTCAACCGCGGTCTCCCAGGGCTCCGCCGCGTACGTGCAGGCAGTTCTCGCCATCCAACAGCAGATCGAAGCGGGCAACCTGGATCAAGCGCGCACCATGATCGCAGCGGCAGCTCAAAAGTATCCTCACGATGGCGGGCTCGACAATCTGCTGGGCGTGGTGGAGATTCAGCAGGGACACAGCGCGGAGGCGGCCAAGGATTTTGCAGCAGCGATTGCCCACAATCCCCGCCTGGTGGGCGCGTATCTCAATCTAAGCCGCATCAAGATGCAGACTGCGGCAACCGACCCATCGGCGCGCGCCGAAGCCCTACGGCTCAGCGTGAAAGTGCTTGAGCTCGATCCCGCCAGCGACGAGGCAAATTACCAGGCAGCTACGATTCTTTTCTGGAACAAGGACCATCGTCTCTCGCTCGAACACTTGAAGAAGCTGGGCGCGCAGTCGGCCGCGCAGGTGGGGGCGCAGGCGCTGCTGTGTGCGGACTACGCCGCGCTGGGCGAGCGCGAAGCAACCAGCCAGGCGGCGAACGCCCTGACGGCGAATCCCGATTTAACCGAGCAGGACGCCGATACCTGCCTGCCTGCGCTGCGCGAGGCACGCCGCGCCGATCTGATTGAACCGCTCTTTTCCGCGGCCGCGGCCCGCCAGCCACTCTCGCCTGCGGGGTTGCGAATTCTCGGCCTGGCCCAGGAGGCGGAAGGCAAACTGCCCGCGGCGCGCACCACGCTGGAGAATGCCTTTGTGGCAGACAGCAAATCTGTTGTGATTCTCGAAGACCTGACGCGCGTGGCCAAGGCCGCAAACGACAACGAGGGCGCACTTGGTTACCTTGCACACGCGCGCGATCTCGATCGAGACAATCCCGCTCTGCCCTACGAGTTCGGAGTGATTTGCGTGCGCATCGGCCTTTTTGCCGAGGCGCGCAAGGCCATTGCCGAGGCGCTGCGGCTGGCTCCCGACGATCCCGATTACAACCTGGGGATGGGGATGGTGGTTTCTTTTTCCGAAGATCCATCGCAGGGGCTTCCCTTTCTGAAGCACTACCATGAGCTGCGTCCGCAGGACCCGGAGGGGCTGCTGGCGCTGGGGACAGCGAACTTCCGCGCCAAGGATTACGAGACCGCTCTGGGATGGCTCAAGCAGGCCGCCGCCAAACCCAAGACTGCGCCGGATGCGCATTTCTACCTGGGCCGCATCGCCCGCCAAGAGGGGCATATGGAGGAGGCGGCGGCGGAGTTGAAGCAGTCGCTCACCATGCGACCCGATCAGCCCGAGGCGCTGGCGGAACTTGGCCAGATCAGCTTACAGTCGCGCGATTTTTCGCGAGCGGCAACGTATTTCGATGAGGCGCTGCAGCTTGATCCGGACAACTACGCAGCCGACTTCGGGCTGCTCCAACTCTATGCCCGCACTGGCGACGCGCGACGCGACCAGCAGTCGCAGCGCTTTGACCAGATCAAGAACAAGAAGGAAGAACGCGATCGGCAGATGATGCGCGTGATTGAGCTTCGGCCCATTGGCGACCCGGACCGACACGATACGAATCCACAGTGAACCCGATTGTCCCAAGAACCTTTTCAGGATGGAGAACCACGATGACCTTTGAAAGACACGCAAGAAATGCCATGAACGCCGCTCGCGCCCTGCCTGTTCTGGGGCTGATGCTCTGCCTGCTGCTGGCTGCGGCAACCTGCCATGCGCAGAGCCTAACCGGCCGCTGGGCCGCAACCGGCAAGACGCTCGATAACGGTGAGCAGCAGAAGGCAATCCTTGATCTCAAGCAGGATGGGAACCAACTGACCGGAACGGTGAGAGGACTGGGATTTTCAACCGGCGTCAAGGGAACGGTGAAGGGCAACCACTTTGAGCTTTTCGGCGTCGACTGGAACGACAAGACTCCGTTTCTGGTGGGAGACCTGATCAACGGAAAAATCGAAGGAAAGCAGTGGGGAGACAAGTTTGCGGCCGGGCCGGCTACATCGGCAGACGAGTTTCCCGAGCTGCCTTATATCGATCCTCCCGCGCTGCACGCGGTTCCCTACAATGGCCTGGCCAAGACGCCGCCCATGGGATGGAATAGCTGGAATCTGTTTGCCGACAAAATTGACGATCAGACGGTGCGCACCATGGCTGACGCGATGATCTCCAGCGGCATGCGCGACGCCGGCTACATCTATGTGAACATCGACGACACGTGGGAAGGCGTGCGGGACGCGCAGGGGAACCTGCAAACGAATCACAAGTTCCCCAACATGAAGGCACTTGCCGACTACGTACACTCCAAGGGTCTCAAGCTGGGGATCTATTCATCGCCCGGGCCGAGAACGTGCGGGGGTTACCCGGCGACCTATGGGCACGAACAGCAGGATGCAAGCACATTTGCCTCCTGGGGAGTGGACTACCTGAAGTACGACTGGTGCAGCGCCGGCTCCATCTACAAAAACGATGCATTGCAACCTGTCTATCAGAAGATGGGCGACGCGCTGCGGTCGACCGGCCGTCCCATTGTCTATAGCCTGTGCGAGTACGGCATGGGCAGCGTGGAGAAGTGGGGCGCCGACGTCAGCGGCAACCTGTGGCGCACCACCGGCGACATCCGCGACGAGTGGGACAGCATGATCGAGAACATCGAAACGCAGGTCAAGACCGCGCCCTACGCCGGGCCCGGCCACTGGAACGATCCTGACATGCTGGAGATCGGAAACGGCCACATGAGCGACGACGAGTACCGCACCCACATGAGCCTGTGGTCACTGACCGCAGCGCCACTGCTCGCCGGCAACGATATCCGCACCATGTCCGCCGTGACCAAATCCATCCTGATGAACAAGGAAGTGATCGCAATCGATCAGGACCCGCTGGGCAAGCAGGCCTCGCCCGTGAAGAACGGGAACTTCGAGACCTGGATCAAGCCGTTGGCCGACGGCAGCGTGGCTGTGGGCGTGGTCAATCTTGGGCCATCCGCGGCACAGGCTACGGTCAATGCGGCCGATCTGCACCTGGCCCACGCTGTGACCAAGGCCCGCAATTTGTGGAGCCACACGGATGTGAAGTTTGCGCAGGATGCGTATTCCGCGCAGGTCCCGCCGCACGGTGTGCTGCTGCTGCGCGTATGGGCGCAATGAATTAAGGAGAGTACCGCCGGAGTCCGGCGTCACGCCGCCGGCGGCGATGCGGGATTCCAGCATTTTTCACCATCCGGTTCCTCTCCCCCGACCACGCGAAGTGAGTGACCGAGATATCGCAGCGGAGTATACTTCGATCGACAGGAAGTTCCCGCACTGCCACGTTTTTCGATCTGATCGGTCAAGTTTCGACGACAGAGGTTCGCACAATGAATTTTGTGAAACAATGCGGCGATCGGCCGCAAGAGCCAGACTGTCCTCAAACGGCCGCGGCGAACCGAGTGAACGCCGGCAGGCGCGACTCAAGCCGATCAGTACGCGGCTTCGCCCTTGCCATGGCGGCCTTCGTCGTTTTTTGCGCCGCATGGTTCGGGCTCAACAAGACCGTCTCCGGCGCGTCCAACGCGCCCGGCGAAATCACCGTCGATTATCCCCTCAATGGTTCAATCTTTCCGCCCGACATGGCTGCTCCCACATTCCAGTGGCGCGACCCGACCGAAGGCGCCGCAACCTGGCAAATCGATATTGCGTTTGACGACGGTTCTCCGCCCCTGCACATCGCATCGAAGGGCGAACGGTTGAAGATTGGCGAGATCGATTCGCGCTGCATCTCAACCACCAACAAACTGCCCACTCTCACCTCTGAACAGGCAGCGGCGCACACCTGGAAGCCTGACGCGGCCACGTGGGCCGCAATCCGCAAGCGCGCAGTTGAGCATGCCGCCGCCATCACGATCACAGGCTATGCGGGCGCCGATCAAAAGGCGCCACTCTCGCGCGGCGCCATGCAACTGACCATTTCACGCGATCCGGTGGGTGCGCCCATCTTTTATCGCGACGTGCCGCTGATGCCGTCGGCAACGGAGAGAGGCGTGATCAAGCCGCTGGCTTCGAGCGCAATCCCGCTCATCGAATGGCGCATGCGCGACATCTCCGAGCCATCGAGCCATGTTGTGATGACCGACCTGCACTCCTGCGCCAACTGTCACTCGTTCAGCCGCGACGGCAAGACCCTAGGTCTGGACATGGACGGGCCGCAGAACGACAAGGGACTCTACGCGTTGGTGCCCGTGGCCGAAAAGATGACCGTGCGCACGCAGGACATGATCTCCTGGGCCCGCTTTACGGGCGAACTGGACCCGCAGTCACGACTTGGATTCATGTCGCAGGTTTCACCGGACGGCAAATATGTGGCGACCACGATCAAGCCGCCCGGCACGAAGGGCTGGCAGTTCTATTATGTAGCCAACTTCCTCGACTACCGTTTTCTGCAGGTTTTCTACCCCACACGCGGAATCCTCGCCTGGTATGACCGCGAAGCCAAACAGTTGAAGCCGCTGCCTGGAGCCGACGATCCTAAACTGGTGCAGGCAAGCGCGGTCTGGAGTCCCGACGGCAAGTACCTAGTCTTTGCGCGCGCTGAAGCAAAAGACCCCAACCCCGCCAACGGCAAGCTGGCCGCCTACTCAAACGACCCGGCCGAGGTGCAGATACAATACGATCTTTATCGCATTCCCTTCAATGGCGGCCTGGGTGGCACGGCTGAGCCGATCTTCGGCGCATCGCAAAACGGCATGAGCAACAGCTTTCCCAAGATTTCGCCGGACGGCAAGTGGATGGTTTTTGTGCAGGCGCGCAACGGTCAGCTCATGCGCCCGGACGGCAAGCTCTATATCGTGCCAGCCACAGGCGGCAAGGCACGCCTGATGAACTGCAATACGTCCCTGATGAATTCCTGGCACAGCTTTTCTCCCAACGGACGCTGGCTGGTTTTTTCCTCGAAGAGCCGTTCACCTTACACGCAAATGTTTCTCACGCACATCGACGGGAACGGCAATGACTCGCCGGCAATTCTGATCGAGAATTCGACCGCCGCAAATCGCGCGGTCAACATACCCGAGTTCGTCAACATGAATCCCAGCGGCATCGAACACATCGACACGCCGGCAGTGGATTTCTTCAAGCAATTCGACATTGCCGCCGATCTGACAAAGAAGGGCCAGTACGATGCAGCGATTGCGGAATGGGGCAAAGCCGTGGCGATGCAGCCGGACGATGCGGGCGCGCACTACGGCCTGGGGCAAGCGATGTTTCTCGGGGGCAAGGTGGAGGATGCAATCGCGCAGTATCGCGAGTCGATCCGCGTGGACCCGTACAACGCAGAGGCGCATAACGGGTTAGGGACCGCGCTCGGCCAGGCGGGCGACGCCAGCCAATCGATCGAGCAATTTCACCTGGCAATCGACCAAAGGCCCGAGTACGCCGAGGCGCATAATAACCTGGGCTCCGCTCTGTTTGCCGAGCGCCAACTGCCAGGGGCCGTGGCTGAATTCAAGTCCGCGCTCGATGCCAATCCGGATTTCGCCGAAGCTTATAACAATCTCGGCTACGCTTATGCGGCACAGGGAAAGGCCGACGAGGCGGTGACAGAGTATCGCAAGGCAATCGCGATCGATCCGAGGCACGCGCCGGCTTACAACAATCTCGGGTTGGCACTTGCCGCAAAGGGCGATCTCGACGAAGCCATCGCCGACTTCACCAAGGCCGTCGAGCTCGAGCCCGCCAAGGCCGACGCGGAAGATAACCTGGGCCATGCACTGATGGCGAAAGGGAATCTCGACGATGCGATTCTGCACTTCAAACGGGCACTGGACATCGGACCCGAATCCGCGGAGTTCGACACCAACCTCGGCATCGCTCTCGCCAAGGAGGGTCAGCTGGCAGACGCCATTCCGCATTTCGAACGAGCCCTCGCGCTCTCCCCGGATGCGGTGGACGCTCATTACTTTCTTGGCAAGGCGTTGGTCATGTCCGGCAAGGGGGAAGAGGGGCTTGCCAATTGGAAACAGGCCCTGAGCAGGGACCCGGACAACCTGCAGGTTTTGAACGACACGGCGTGGGTGCTGGCCACTTCAAGCGAACCGACACTGCGCAACGGCGATGCCGCGCTGCCGCTGGCCGAGCATGCCGTGCAGCTTACATCGGCACACGAGCCCGCGATTCTAGGTACGCTCGCTGCCGTGTACGCCGAAACCGGCCAATTCGACAAGGCCGTTGAACTGGAGCAACGCGCTTCGCAACTGGCCGTGGAACAAGGCAAGGCCGCGCTGGCGCAGAGCCTCGATGCGCGCCTTGCGCTTTATCGGGACAGAACTCCAATTCGGCAGTAAGTTGTATGCCGCGAGGGCGTCGAGCATGCCGCGGCAACGGAAAGACACGAACCGCCATGGAAGAGCTTGACCTCCAGGAGTGCGCCGAAGATAAATTCATTCTACGGTTCATTTCAAGATGGAAGCTCTCGGCTCGGTTCAGGATCTTGTCTATCGGAAAGAGCTCTTTTGTGGTGACGTGGCCATTTGTTTCGAAACCGGTCTACGCGAAGTACAATTCTGAAGGAACCATGGATAAGGTAAAAGCTCCATTAAAGAGGATCGACCGGTGTTGCTTGAGTAGAGAGATATCCAGACAGTTCGCTCGAATTTGGCCGGCTCTGTTCCTGGGAGCTTCACAGATATTCAGTGCTTCATTCTGCCTGTGTTCTCCTGTCTCCGCGGCGAGTCCTGGGTCCGCACAGGAACGAGAGAGAGCCGATTCGTCCGTTTCGCACTCTGCTTCGGCTCAAGCGGAGACACAGCCACGCTGCCAGATCATTGGGACCCTGGAAATCGCCATCACCTGCGACTACACTCCCATGCCAGCGAACTCCGCTCAGACCACCGGCATGCCGCAAATCGCGCTGAATCGCGCTGCGCTGTCATTCAA
>Ga0302320_10000441_pt1 | contig 98639 bp, 8 predicted proteins | sample Bog_T0_3_FD_202130 | JGI IMG/M metagenome (GOLD analysis project Ga0302320, IMG submission 202130) | Peat permafrost microbial communities from Stordalen Mire near Abisko, Sweden - Bog_T0_3 | ecosystem: Environmental > Terrestrial > Soil > Wetlands > Peat | place: Sweden: Abisko, Stordalen Mire... | reverse complement strand
CTGTCGTATGTGGTGCCGTTCCAGCCGTAAATGATACCGCCTTGGGGCACCAGTTGTCCGGTCTTGGGATCCGTGAACTCACCCTGGATCTGGTTGGCGACCGTACCGCCGTCTGCGACCCCACCCGACGTACCATTGCTGTACGGGCTGCCGTCCTGGTCGTCGCCGTGGACGATGAAGAAGATGTCGCCGAGGTGGTAGGTGTACGTCTGCGACTGGTAGACCCCATCGGTGATGTGCAACGTTGTCGTCGCGGAGCCGGTGCCTTGGATTTTGAACGTCTTGTTGCTGGCCGACAGCCAATACGAGTCGCTCGATGCGCCGATGTCACCCGACCCGCCCGTCAACGCGGACGGCGACAGCTCGGTGCCACCGGTGATCGCGCTGGCGCTCTGGTGAGCCGCGCTATAGTAAACCCCGATCGCTAGTGAACCCGTAGTGCCGGACGCGAGGAACCCGGACGACTTCGTGTTTGCGTCGTTCGAGCTGTTCAACACCGTGCCGCCGTTGATAAGGTAGCCGTTATAGGCTATCGTGTTGACCAGGGTTCCCGTCGCGTTGACGATGATGTCGACCGGGTTGGCGGGCGTATCGATAGTACCCGTACCGGTGAGCACCGCGCTGCCACCGGAGTTTTGCCCCACGGTAACGTACGCATCGCCCGTTCCGTAAGGATTCGATCCGCTGTTATTCGGATTACCGAAGGCGGTGCCGCTACTATTGCTCACAATTAACTTTCCCGAGTTGATCGATGTCGTACCGGTGTAATTGTTGCCGGTGTTGAACACGGTGGTCCCGCTATCGTTGAAGTTCACATTGAGCACACCCGACCCGTGGCCAAGGCCCGTGGGATCATTGATCGCCGCCGATACCTCGACAAGACCATTGTTATTGAAGTTGAGGTTTATCGTCCCGCTGCCGGCGTAACTGATCCCGCTAGTGATGTTCAAGCCGCTTCCCAACCCGGTAGGAACCTGGGTGATATTCAGACTCTTGTAGGTGGTGATTGCGCCGGAGATCGTAGTACTGGTAGCGGTGTTCCCGCCGATTGTCGCCGAGCCACTGGTGTCGATCGTGCTACCCACGTCGATCGTCCGGCTGATGGTGGCGGTCCCTGCCGTGAGTAGCGTGCCGCTACCGGAGATCTGTACCACCGAACTGGCGCTGCCCAGCGCGCCGCTGCTCCCCGGAGCGCTGCTATTGGCGGCAATCAACGCGCCGCTGCCGGTGATCGTCGTGCTGCCCGTGTAGCTGTTCGAACCGCTCAGCGTCAGGCTACCGCTGCTGACCGTCACGCTCCCCGAACCGCTGATCTGGCCGCCATAGCTGCTCGCCGTGCCGCCCCCGGCAAACGTGAGGGCCGTGCCAGCGAGGGTCAGGCTGCCGCTGCTGCCATTGAGGCCCGCGAGCGTCTGGCTCGCATCGCTGAAGGTCGTGGTGCCGTTGCTGGCCAGATTCGTGTTGCCCGCGAGCATCCCGCTTGCGGTTACGTTGAAGTTCGTGCCGCTGTTGACGTTCAGGTTGGTGCTGGCAAGCGTGCCGCCCGGGGCGACGGTCAAGGTCCCGCCGCCTACGGTGGTGGTGCCGGCGGTGACGTCCGCACCGCTGCCCAAGGTCAGCGTGCCCGAAGCTTGCGTGAAGCTGCCCGTACCGCTGACCGAACCGTTGAAGGTGCCGCCGTTAACGGTCAGCGCGCCCGAGCCCAAGGTGACGCTGCCGCTGCCGGACAAGGCCCCGACGCTCGCCGTGAAGTTGTTCACTGCCAGAGTCGCACTGCTACCGCTGAGATTCACGCTGCCGCCACTCGGCAAAACGTTACTGGCCTCAAGCTGCAGCGTGCCACCACTGATCACCGTGCCGCCCGTGTAGGTGGCGGCAGCGACGAGGGCCAACGTGCCCGGCCCGGCCATGGTGAGCTGGGCGCCGGCATTGCTGTTGGTCCCTTCGCCGATGGTTCCAAACATCACCAACGTGGTACCCGAGGCGACGCTGATCGTGCCATCGTGATTGCCGATGCCACTGTTGTGCTCCAGCGTGATGCCGTTGGTCACGGCCATCGTTGCCGTAGTCTGCAAGGTGCCGCCTTGAAGTTGGACCTGGCTGTTGCTGGAGAGATTGCCGTTGCCCACCGAGAGCGTGCCGCCATTGACCAGGGTCGTGCCGGAGTAGGAATTGCTGCCGCTGAGCGTGAGCGTTGGCGCGGTGGTCGTCACCCCGCCGGTGCCGCTGATATTGCCGCCGTAGCTGCTCGTGCCGGTGACCGTCAGCGTGCTACCCGTGGTCGTGCCCAAGAGCACATAACCGCTTCCCGACAACGTGCTGACCGTGGAATTGGCGCCGTTGAGATCCAGCGTGGCCCCGCTGCTGATGGTGACGATGCCGTCGCTGGGCAGCGTGGTGGGGCTGACCAGTTGCAGCGTGCCGGCCTGCACGTTCGTGGCGCCGCTGTACGTGAGGCTGCCCGCGCCGCCGCTGAGCTGCAAAATGCCGCTGCCGGCCTTGTTCAACACGCCGCCGCTGGTGGCATCCGCGATCTTGCCGCTCTCGCTCAGAGTCTGGCTGGAGTTCACCGAGATCGTGCTATTGCCCGAGTTGTCGACGGTGATGTTGCGGCCGGTGCTGAAGGTGCCCGTGGCTTCCAGCGTGCCACCCTTGAGGGCGACGGAGCTGACCGCCGCGCCGGTGTAATTGCCGATGTTGTCCACACCGAGCGTGGCGCCGCTCTCGACGGTTACCGACCCGTTGAAGCCGGAATTACTGCCGCCAAGGATCTGGGTGCCGCTCTTCTGGTCCAACCCGCTGCTGCCGTTGCCGATGATCGATCCGCTGTAGTTGTTCGTCGCCGAGCTATTGAAGGCCAGCGTGGTGCTGCCCAACTTGACCTGGGCCGAAGTGGACGAACCGGTCAGACCGCCGATGGTGGTGTTTACGCCGCCGCTGAGATCGAGGATCGCGCTGCCCGCCACGGTCACCAGGCCGCTGCCCAAGCTGCTGGAAGACGTGCCGCCCAGGTCATTCAACGTGCCCGAGGTAATGGTCGTGCCGCCGCTGTAAGTGTTCGCGCCGCTGAGCGTCAACGTGCCGCTGCCGCTCATCGTCACACTGCCAGTACCCGTCTCGATAGCGGCCGAGATGACCGTATTGCCGGCGCCGGCCACGGTGAGGTTGGGATTGGGTGCGGCCGTTCCGCCGGTAATGGTCTGATTCGTGCCGCCGCCGACCGTGAGGGTGCCGCTGGTCGAATTGTTGGTCCAGCTCTGACTGGCGTTCAAGGCCACGTTGGCGGTGATCGTCGCGCCGGCCGAGCCGCTTTGAATCACGATGCCCGTGCCGGCCGCGTACGCGCCGGCCGCCGCATTGATGGTCAACGTGTAGCTGCCGCCGGTGCCGCTGGCAATGGTCACGAGGCCCGTGGCATTGCTGTTGAGGGTGAGGCTGTTGATACTGAAGTTCTGGTCCAGCGTGGTATTCGCCTGCGCGGTTGCGTTGCTGTTCGTGAAATACACGTCGCTGGTGGCGCCGGGGAGCTGGCCGGGGTCCGTGGTGCCGGAGACGGTCGTGTACCAGTTGGTGCCGGGGGTCGAAGTGGCCCAACTGTTGGTGCCCTGGTGGCCGCTCCAGTAGGCGGCGAGCGGGATACCGTTGGCGCTGGCGATCAGATCCAACGCCGTGGCGCTGGAGGGCGTGCTGTTGTTTAACGCCAGGGTGTACGTATCGCCGCCGAGCAGCAACGTCGAGGAGCCGCCGGCAAAGGTGAAGGAGTTCGCGCTGACGGTGGAGTTGGACGCGAAGCTCATCAGGGTATAGGTGCCGTTGGCCAAGGCGGAATTGATCGCGTCGAGCGTTACCACGGCGCGGCCCGACGATCCCTGGCTGAAGCTGATCTTCTGGGTGGTGACGATCTCATCCACCGTCTCGCTGGCACCGCTGATGTCGAAGGCCAGGTTAGAGGCGTTCCCACTGACGCCACCGAAGGTGAGATTCGTGCCCGTGCTGTTGTTCAACGTGAGCGTGTTGATCGTGCCGTCTTCAAGGCTCAACGTCGCTCCGCCGGATACGGTCACGGTGGCGCTGCCGTTGGAAACGCTGCCCAAGGAGGTATTTCCGACGGCCGCCAAGGTGGCGCCGCTGGCGACCGTGATCGCGGTGTTGCCCAGCGTGGGGGTCGCTCCACCGTTGACGCCAGCGACCGCGAGGGTGCCGGAATTTACGCTCGTGGCACCGGTGTAAGTGTTAGGACCGCTCAAGGTCAGCGTGGCGCCGCTGCCAGCCATTGTCAGCGTGCTGGCCCCGGCGATCGCACCGCCAAACGTGCTGTTGGAACTGCTGCTGTAGTTCACATTGCTGGTGATCGTGCCACTGCCGGCGATCGAGCCGGTGCCGTTGACCGTCAAGCCGCCGGTGGCCTTCAGGGTCGCACCCGAGCCGATGGTAAACGCGCCGCTGACGGCATACACCGTGCCGCCCACGCTGCCCACGCCGGTCCAATTGCCGCCGGTCACCGTCACATTACCGACGATATTGCCGCCGGAACTGAAGTTGATCGTGCCGCCATTCAGGTTTGCATAGTCGTTGACCGTGCCGCTACCGCTCAACGTTCCGGCTACGGCAACCGCGCTGTAGGCACTCGTCGATCCCGTCAGATTCAACGTCGCGCCGCTGTTGACGGTCGTGGTGCCGACGTACGAGTTGTTGTTGCTCAGCGTGAGCGTGCCGGTGCCGCCGATGGTCAGGGCCAGGTTGTTATTGTTGGCGCCGCTTCCACCCAGCATGCCGGTGTAGGTCGTGCTGCCGCTGGTGTTGACCGTCAGCGTCGAGTCGGCGTTGTTCCCGCCCACCACCGCGCTGTTTCCGCCGCTGCCCACCGCCGTCGCCAGGCCGGCCACCGTCTGACTGACCTCATTGTTGAGGCCCGTGGTGCCGAGCAACAACACCCCGCTGCTGCCGCTGCTGCTGCCCAGCGTCAGGGCGGTGGTCGCGGGCAGGCTGCCGCTCCCGCCCACCTGCAATGTGCCGCCCTGCACGTTCGTGCCGCCGCTGTAGCCGGCAGCCGTGGTGAGAACCAAGGTGCCCGCCACTGCGCCCGAGCCCGAACTGACGAGGTTCAAACTGCCGCTGCCGGTCAAGCCGCTGTTGAGCGTGACCGTGTTGCCGCTCGCGCTGGACTGCACGTCGATCGAACCGCCGCCGAGGGTGATCTGCCGGGCGGAACTGGAACTGCCGGTGTACTGTAACGTGCCGCCGTTAAGTGCCACCGCGCCGCCGTTGCCCAGGCTACTGTCGCCGACAACGCTGAGCGTACCGTTGCTGATCGTCGTGCCGCCGCTGTAGGTGTTCGTACCGCTCAAGGCCAGCGTGGCGCCGACGCCGTTCATCGTCAGCGTGTTGCCCGACCCGGCGATCACGCCGCCGAACGTGCTGTTGGAGCCGCTGCTGTAGTTCACGCTGCCGGTGATCGTGCCGCTGCCGGAGATCGAGCCGCTGCCGCTGACCGCCAGGCCTTGGGGCGCCGTCAGGTTCGCCCCCGTGCCGATGGTCAACTGGTTGGCGCTGTTGCTCACGGCGCCCGTCACGCTGCCGCCGCCGTTCCAATTGCCGCCCGTGGCTGTCAATGTCCCGGCGATGCTGCCAGCGCCACTGAGGTTGACGATGCCGCCGCTGGTCAGGGTCGCATTGCCGCCCACGGTGCCGCTGCCGGTCAACGTACCGGCCGCTCCCACCGCGAGCGTGCCGGTGGCGGAGGTCGAACCGGTCACGGTCAGGTTCAAGGTGCCGGAGGTGATGGTCGTGCCACCGGTGTAGGCTTCCGTGTTGCTCAGGGTCAGCGTGCCCGTGCTCGTGCCGGAACCTAAAGTCAAGCCGCCCGTGCCGGTCAAGGCGGTGCTGAGCGTGACCGTGCTGCCGGACTGCACGACGATCGTGCTGGCGGCGTTGCCGAGGATCACGGGCCGGGCCGAACTGAAGCTGCCGGTGTACTGCAAGGTGGCGTTGTTGATGGTTACGGCCGTCGACGGTACGCCGCTGGTGCTTCCCAGATAGCTGTCGCTGGCGACGCTGAGGATGCCGCCGGCGAGGGTACCAATACCTATCGTCGTGCCGCCGCTGTAGGTGTTGGTTCCCGAGAGTTGCCAGGTGCCCGCGTCCGCCTTGGTGAGCGAGCTTTGGCCGGCGCCGTTGTCGGTGAGGTTCGCGGCGAGAATGTTCGTGCCGGTATTGGTGCCCCTGAGCGTGAGCGACTCCGCCACGCCCGGATTGCCGAAGGCGATATTCCCCGTGCCGCTGAAGTTGATCGCGCCCGTGCCCGACGCATCCAGGGTGGCGCTGTTCGTGCCGCCGCTGACGCCGATGGTGAACAAGCGGTTGCTGGTGACGGCGGCGCCGGTGTAGCGCAGGGTGGCGTTGTCGATCACCAGGTTGGCGGCCGCGCTGCTCCCAGCGCCGATGCCGCTGGCCGACCCGCCGTTGCCCAGGGTCGAGACCGCCAGGACGCCGCCGCCGGTGATCGAAGTCACGCCGGTGTAAGTGTTCAGGCCGTTCAACTGCCAGACGCCCGATCCCGTCTTACTAAGGCTGTTAACGGCCGTCGCGCCATTGTTCCCAAAGACCGGCGTAAACACGTTCGGGCTGGTGATCGAGCCGCCGTTTCCGGTGAGCGTGAGGGTCGCGGCAGTGGCATTTGCACTGACGATCGAGCCCGGATTGCTGAATGTCAGCGTCACGCTGCCGGCGCTGGGCGAGGCATCGATGGTGGCATTGCCGTTCATCGTAAAGAGGTGATCGGTGCTGTCGCTGTTCTGGCCCGTGCCGTCGCTGACCCACTGCAGCGTGGCGTTGTTGAAGACCAGGTTTGCCGCCACGTTGGACGCTTCGCCGATACTGCTGGCGGTTGCTGCGGGCGCGAGTTTCGTCACGACGAGAGCACCGCCGTTGATCGTGGTGACGCCGGTATAGGTGTTCGAGCTGGTGTTCAGTTCCCACACGCCCGTTCCACTCTTGGTGATGTTGCCGAGGCCCGTGCTCGCGTTCCCCATGATCGGGTCGAACACGTTCGGATTGGCGACCGTTCCGCCGGTTCCGGTGAGCATGAGTGTCCTGGTCCCGGTTCCGGTTCCAGCAAAGGCAATCGCGCCCGTACTGTTGTTGAAGGTCAGCGTGGGGTTACCGGCGCTGGGCGAGGCATCGATGGTGGCAGTGAGGCTCGCGTTGCTGACGGTGCTGGCGCCGATCGTGAAGAGCTGATCCGTGGTGTCGCTGGAGTTGCTGTTGTTGTTACCGTCGCTGAGCCATTTCAGCGTGGCAGTGGCGGTGCCGGAGTTGTTGAAGACCAGGTTTGTCGCCGCATTGCTGAACGCGCCGATGCTGCTTGGAGCGTCGTTGCCGGTTCCTTCCTGTACCAGCTTCGTCACGGCCAGAATACCGCCGTTGATCGTGAGGATGCCGGTGTTAGTATTGGCGACATTGGCCAATTCCCAGGTGCCGAGTCCGCTCTTGGTAACCGTGGTGAGGTGAGTGGAACTGGGGGGGTTATCGTTAATCTGGGCGGCCAGAATGTTCATGCCCGTATTGGTGCCCGTGAGAGTCAGCAACTCCGCCACGGAGAGATTTGCGAAGGGGATACTTGCCGTCGCTTTGAAGTCGATCGGGCCGGCACCCGACGAATCCAGGGTCGCGCTGTTGGTGGCGAATTGGGCGGTGCTGCTGCCGATGGTGAACTGGCGGTCGGTGGTGCCGCCGCTGCCCTTGTACTGCAGCGTGCCGCCGGCAATGATCAGGTTGGTCGCCGCGTTCGTGGCGTACCCCAGGCTGTCGTTGACCGTTCCGCCAGTGCCGACAATCGCCAACGTGTTGACGGCCAGCACGCCTTGGGTGATGGTCGTCGTCCCATGGTAGGCATTCTGCGGGTTGCCCAGAAGGAGCGTGCCGGTGGCGCCGGTCTTGGAGATGTTCGCCTGCCCGCCGTTATCGGTGATCTGCGAATTGATCGTGTCCGTCGCGCCCGTGACGCTAAACGTCGTAGCGTTGGTAGGCAGGGTGAACGCCGTCGGCGGGGTCAGCGTGGTGCCGTCGATCGTGAGGTTCGAGCCGCTCAACGTGAGCGTCGTGCTCGACGTGGTGATGGTGACCGCGTTGGCGATGGTCTGGGCGCCGTTCACGGCGTTGATGCCCGAGCTGGCGGTAATCGTCAGCGTGCCGGTACCAAGCGGGCCGCTGGAAATCGCGGTGGCGTTGGCATTGGGCACGGTGCTCGAGCCCAGGGCCAATGTGCCGGCGGTGAGCTTCGTGCCGCCCGCGTAGGTATTGGCGCCCGTGAGCGTCAGCACTCCGCTGCCGCCGGCGGTCTTGACGAGCGAGCCGGGCCCGGCAATCACTCCGCTGTAGGCGGCGGTGCCGTTGCTATTGTCGCTGTTCTCCACCGTCAGGGTCGAGCTGTAGCCGTTGAGGTTCATGGCGCCCGAGCCAATGAGGGTCGCGGTGCTCAGTGCGCCCGTGGAATTGTCCGACGGAATGGTAACCGTGCCGGTATTGCTGATGGTGCCCAGCGTCTGGCTGGCGTTGTCGAACACCGCGGTGCCGCCGTTGACGGTGAGGTTGCTGCCCGACGCCAGACTGCCGGTGCTCATCACATACAGCAAGCCGGAGTTGACGATCGTGCCGCCGCCGTAGGTGTTGGCGCCGCCCAACTGCAAGGTCCCGATGCCGCCGGCCAAAGCGCTGCCCATGGTAAGACTATAGGCGGCGCCGCCGATCGCCTGCCCGAATTGGGTGGTGTTGCTGACGTTCAACGTGGTGTTGGCCGTGAGGGTGGCGGCGCTCGAGATCGTCAAGCTCGTGGCCGTGCCGGGCGAAGCCGCGGGAAGGCTGAGGGTCACCTGGTCGGTGCTGGGATTGATCGCGGTAATCGTGGTTCCCGCTTGCAGATAGTTGGTCGCGCCGGCCGACGCCTGGATCGTATCGCCGACGGCCAGCCCGGCGATCGACGCCACGGTCATCAGGTTGGCGTTGCTTCCGCTGGTCGTCGTGGCGCCGACCGTTATGATGCCGCTGAAGGGGGTGAACGTCAGGCTGCCGCTGCCGGTCGACCCGAACGCGATGGCATTGGTTCCGCCGTTGAGCACGATCGCGTTGTGAATTATGAGCGCGCTGCCGTTGTCGTTGACGGCCGTGCCGCCGTTGATGGTGATGCTGCCCCGCCCCAGCGGACCGGACCCGATCACGCTGTTCAACAGCGTGGTGCCGTCGTCGAGGACCACCGTGCCGCCGCTGAGGCTCGACCCGCCCGAGAACGTGTTGCCCGCCATGTCGATCGTGAGGTTCCCCGTGCCATTCTTGGTAAAGTTGGTCACCGCGGTGTATTGCGTCCCGTTGAAAGAACTGCCCGTGACGTCGGCGATCACGCCGCTGGTATAGCTGCCGCCGCTCGCCAGACTGGCATCCGCCAGCAGGTAGTTCAGCACATTGTTGCTGAAGCTGACGGAGCTGGGGTGTACCGTGCCGTTGACGTATACATTGGAATTCGTGGCCGTATCGCCGAACGTCACGGCCAGGTACATCGGGTTATCGCTGTAATTCGCCGCGACACCCTTGAGATTCACCCAGTTGTCCTTGGACGGATGGAGCTTGGTGTCCCACACGGCGCCCGCCTGCCCGTTGAGAGTGGCCTCGACGGCGTTGGCCCCGCTCCAGTTGAGCACGCTGTTGGATTGCACCAGCAGATCCAGCACGTTGGCGTTGAGCTCCAGCGTCACCACGTAGCCTTGCATCTGCGCCGTGGCGGTCGGCCCGAAGGCCACGTTGAGATCGATCGAACTCGCCGACAGATTGGTGCCGCCGTTGGGATACTCGATCAAGGGATAGAGGCCGCTGGCGAACGTGCTGTTGCTGCCGGTTCCGGGGAGCGCATTGATGTAAATCGTCGCCGGCGTCAACGTGCTCGTCACGTAGAGGGCGGTGGAACTGCTGCCGGTCAGATTGATCAGGCTGTTCGTCGTGCTGCCCGAGCCATAGTTGCCCGGCGCGCCCAACTGGAAATAGAGCGATGAGCCGCTGTTGATCGTCAAGCCGCTCATGGTGAGCGCGCCGCCGCCACCGTTGCCGGCGACGCTGTTCGGCGCGCCGCCGCCGCTCATCAAGCCCGGCTGCAGCACGCCGTTGAGCACGACGTTGCCGGCGATCGTGCCGGTGCCCGACAGGGCGCCGCTGCTGCCGATGGTGACGTTGCCCGTGCCGGTGGCCGAGCCGCTGGCATTGGTAACCTGCAGGTAACCGCCGTTAACGGTCGTGCCGCCGCTGTAGGTATTGGCGTTGGCCAAGGTGAAGATATTGCTGCGGGCGGAGTTGGGGTTGACCACCGTCACGGCCACGTTGCCTTGGATCACGCCGGCGTAGGCATAGTCGCTGTTGATGCTGCCGTTGTTGCCGACGGTCAAGATATTGACGGCCGTGGCCGAGTTGTAGATGTAGCCGCTCTGATTGCCGCCGCTGTTGATGGCCGCGTTGGTCGCGCCCGGCGAGGACAGCATGCCGACCGTTTGGTTGTAACCGTTGAGGTCGAACACGCCGCTGCCGGTGGTGCTCAGGGCGCCCGTGGTGGGCAAGCTATTGCTGGCGCCGATCCGCAACATGCCTTGCGTGACGTTCGTGCCGCCCGTGTAGGTGTTCGCGCCGGCCAGGGTGTCCGTGTCGTACCCTTGCTTGGTCAACGAGCCGCTGCCGCTGATCGCGCCGTTGATCTGCAGGATCACGCCCTCGGCGGCGCCCGCGATGGGCGTGGTGCTGGGCAGGGTCCCGTTGTCGATGCCGTTGACGCCGGTCGTGACGCTCTGCCCGATGGTGTTGGCGCCGCTCAACACGAAGGTGTAGCCGGCCCCCACCGTGCGGTAGACGGCGCCGGCACTGAGCTGCGTGCTGGTCAACTCGCTATCGACCGCCAGGAACCCTTGGATCCCGCCGCCGTTGAGCAGGATCTGCGCGCCCGACACGCCCGCGCTGTACGTCGCGGCCGTCTGGTCGTTGGCGATCTGGAGCGTCGCGGCGCCGAGGCTCAACGTCACGCCGCCGTTGCGGGCGCCGTCGACCGACCAGCGTTCGACCGCCCCGGCCGCGTAACTCAGCGACTGGCCGGAGAGGCCGACGCTACCCGTGGTCTGGCCCTGGTAGCCGGCCACGTCGATGTCGAGCACGCCGTAACGCGAGACATTCACCGTGCCGGTGCCCAGCGCGCCCGCGTTCTCGATCTGGATCGCGCCCTGCTGGATGTTGACCGTGCCGGCGAACGTACTGCTGCTGTCGCCGCGGATATACAGCACGCCGTTGCCCCACTTGTCGAGGTGCATGTCGGCCGGGCCGTTCAAGCTCGCGACCGACAAGCCGGTGCTCATGCTGGTGGAGAGCGTCGCGGCGTTGACCGCAACGGCATAGGTGTCGTTGACGTTGATCTGCACCCCGCCGCCCGCGGTCCCCAACCCGGTGAGCGAGACTTCCGAGAGGTACAACGTGCCGGCCGAGAGGATCGTGCTGAGGTGGCCGTCGGTCACTTGCAATTGGGCGTCGACCTGGCTGCCGCCGGTGGTGACCACTTGCAAGTCGCCGATCGCGACGGTGTTGTAGTTGGCGCTGTTATTATTGGTGCCCGGGTCGAAGTTGATGATGGCGTTGTCGACGGCGTAGATGCGGCCCACAGTGTACGTGGCCAGGCTTTGGCTGTTCTGCCGCGCGTCGAGGGCCAAGGTGACCGCGCCGGAGGAGCTGCCGTTGAGGGTCACGGTGTTGCCGGCCACGGCATTGCCCAGGCCGCCGAAGGTGTTGACCTGCAACGTCCCTTCATTGACCGCCCAGCCGTTGGAATAGCCCAGGCCGGTGCCACGGGCGGCGTCGTTCTGGTCCTTGCCGATCACCATTGTGCCGGTGCCGAACTTGGTGATGATGCTCGCCGAGAGGTCGCCGTTGAGGGTCAAGATGTCGCCGGCGGCGACATAGATCAGGCCTTCCTGGAGCGTCGGCGTCGCCGACGCGGCCGAGTAGAACATCAGGTTGGGGTTGATGGCGATGTTGGCGCCGGCGGCGATCAGACCGCCGCCACTGGCGCTGCCGCTGAGGGTAATCGTATTGAACTGGCCCACGGCGTTGTAGATGTTCGAGTTGGTAATCATGGCATAGATCACCGGGTTATCGCTCAACGTGCTCGCCGCGGTGACGTTCTCGATGCCCGTCCCGGCCGTCAAACCGGTGGCGAAGGCGTTGGTCTGGTTGCTGTACGCCGTCGACGCGAGGGGGGTGACGCCGTTTGCGCCGTTGGTCACGAACATGTTGTCGGCCGACGACACATAGTAGGCCGGCAACATGTTGTTGGGGCCAGTCGGGTCCGAGGGATTGCCGAGGAACTGCACGCTATTGTTGACAGTCGCTGCCGAGCCCAAAGTAGCCGCGGCCGGGGCAACGATCACCAGGGTGCCGTTCGCGGTCCCCGGCACGCCAATGCCGCTTCCCCGCGAGGTGGTGTAGCCGCCGGTGCTCAACGCCACCGAATCCGCGGCGGTGGCAAGGCTGGGGGTGAGCGTGATGCGGGAACCCATGTTGAAGGTGATCGCGCCCACGCTTTCCTCGATCTGCGAGGTCGCGGTGCTCAAGCTGTTGAGGAAGATCGACGAGCCGTTCAACGCCACCGGCACGCTGGCATCCCAGCGGTCGGGATTCGCGGCCGTAACGTTATTGTCGAAGCGGAGCGTGCTGCCGGGATGGAATAGGATGTTGTACTCCGCGCCGTTGGTGCCGCTATTCTCGAAGCTGCCCAGCGCGTTCTGCGCGGTCAGCGTGCCGTACACGTCGACCTGCCCGCTGCCCGGGCCCGTGGGCCCGCTGCCCAAGGGGGTGTCGCCGTTGATGTCGTTGGCGGCGGAGGCGATTTGCAGCGTGCTGCCGCGGTTGACGACCGTGCCGCCGCTGTAGTTGTTGGTGTTGTTGAGCAACACGGTGCCGGTGCCGTTGGCGCCCAGCGACCCGATGAGCAATTCCGACGACGACGCGGAGTACCCGCTGTTATCGACCAGCACGGTGCTTTGCGCGCTGACCGGCGCCAAGATCAAGGTGCCACCGCCGCCGCCCAGGCGATAGATGTTGCCGGCGCCCGCGCCAAGGCTGTTCGCCGTGTAGCTGGCCGTTGCGGTGGCCGTGGTGTTGATGGCGCCGAGGTAGAAGGTGCCGTCGCCGATGCCCTTGTTGACTCCGTTGCTCGCGGCAAGGGTCAGGGCGCTCGCGTAAGTTGTCACCACGGCGGTCCCCGCGGCATTCAAGGCGTCCAAAGTCAGGATCCCGTCGGTCGAGCCGCTCGTGACCAACGTGGCGAGGCTCGTGGGGGTGAAGGCCAACGTCGGCGCCGCAACCGTGCTGCCGGTGATCCGCAACAGCGGCATCGAGGAGGCGATACCTTGGATCACCACCTGCTGCTGGCCGCCGGTGGAGTACAAGTTGCCGGTGCCCTCCAAGCGGATGTTGCCGCCGGGGGTCACCACGATGTTGGCCAGGCTGCCGGTGTTGGCCGTGGCGCTCGCGCCGCCGGTCACGCTGCCGAATCGCAACGTGCCCTGGTTGACGTACACGCCGCCGGAGATGTCGTTGCTCCCCACCGCGGTGGCCGTCAGCCCGGAACCGGCAACCGTGGCAGCCTGGTTGATGACAAATGTCGTCGCGTTGGTGATCGACGACACATAAGCGCCGGACGGGATATTGGTGCCGGAAACCGCCATTCCGGTGACCAACCCGGTCGTGCTGGTGACAGTGACCGTGTTGGAAGAGGCGGTCGTAACCACGTTCGCCAGGGCAACCGTGCCCGACGCGCTGTTGATCCACAAGTTGTTGGCGCTTCCCACGATGCCATTCTTGACCACGGCCAGACCGGCGCCATTGTCGGTAACATTCTGCAAAATCAAATCGGTGCCGGCGGTATCGGCGTTGAACACGGCGTTGCCGAGCACGTTCACGCTGTTGAACTGCAAGCTGTAATTGTCCCCGGCGTTGCCACCGACCACTTTCAGCGGCACGGCGCCGATCGTCAGGCCGGCCAGCGCAATCGTGCGGTTGGTGAATGCGTAGACGCCGACACGGTCCACAGAGATCGTCGCCATGGTCGCCGTACTGCCGTCATACAGGCCGCCGCCCATCACGGTTACGCTGTTGGGCAGCGTGACCGTCTCTGCGGTCGCGTTCGCGGTCGTGCCGCTGCCGTCAACGCGGAGATACAACTCGGCGGCGCTGCCGTTGAGGGTCACGTTGCCGGTGCCCAAGGTATTGTTGCCCACCACGAGGTTCGGGGTGTTTCCATTCCCGGTCGAGGTCAAATTGGCCCAAACTCCGCCGGCCATGATCACGATCCCGCCCGAGTTGGTATTGGACGCCGCCGGGTTGACGGCCGTGCCGGTCGTGTTGCCGGTCAAGTACAGAACCGAGCCACCTTCCTTGACCAACGTGGCGTTGCCGGTCACCGTGCCGGCGAAGAACATGTTAGTGCCCGCGTTGATGAGCGCGTTGCCCGCCGGACCGAGATTGACGGAACCGTTGATCTGCAAAGTGTTGCCGGAGAGGGTCAACGCCTGGCCCTGATCGCCCGGCGAACCACCGAAGGTCAGATTGCCTGCCAACTGCAGCGCGGCGTTGGTGCTGACGTTGACGTTGGGGTTGTTGGCGGGAATCACGATGCTGTCGGTGAACATGGCCACGACAGCGCTCGTAAGGTTGAGCGTGACGTTGTAGCCGTTCATGGTGATCGTGCCCGCCTGGCCGCCGACCAAGGTGTTCTGATTGGCGGTGCTGTTTTGCGACGCCAGGGTCAGCGAACCCTCATTGAGGTAGATGTTCTGCAGATTCGCGGCCGTCTCTTGTTCCGCGGTCAACAGCAAGGTGCCCGCTCCGTCCTTGACGAGGGTCGTCGCGTTGATCTGGCCGGTGGTCGTCGGGTTGGCGGTATCGCCGAGCGTCAACGTGTTCCCGTACACGTGGGCATAAAGCGTTCCGGTAGTGGAGGTGATATTCGGAGTGATGGTGACGTTGGCAGCGCCGGCCATCAGGCCGCCGCTGCCGAGGATGATCGAGTTGCCCGTCTGCGCCTGCGTGATATTGACGTCGGCGCGCAACGCGTAGACCGAGAGATTCATGCCCGAAATCGCCATCGCGGTGGTATTGACCAGCAAGCGGTCGTTGGCAGTGCCGGCGTACGAGGTGATGGTCGCAGTAGTGCCGGACGGAGCGGCGGGAAGCGCCAACAGCGCGCTCCAGCCGGCATCGACGAAGCCAAATTCGCTGTAGTTGAGGAATTGATCGTCCCGCGCGTCCCACATCCCCGCCGCAACCATGCCGTTGGTGACCGTGGGCGCGGCGCCGTTGATCATCACTCGCTCGCTGAGGCCCAACTGGCCGGCGGTGGTCGGCTCGATCGACACCGAGCCGCCGCTGGCCAAGGTGAGGTTGCTCATGCTCAAGGTCGTGGTGAGGCCCTGCATGATGTTCTGCGCGGTGAGGTACGATTGGCCGTTCACGGTGACCGCCCCGACCTGTTGGAAGATGTCGGTGGTGGCGCTGCCGATGAGCTTGAAGGTGCTGCCGTTGAGATTGACCGGGGCCGCGGTGCCCCACCGCCCCTGGGAGTAGAACGTGGCGTTGGTGGGGATCAGGTCGAACTGGTTGTCCAACGCCACGCCGCCGCCGTACATGAAATTGACCGGGATCCACCCGCCGCTGGCGGTGAGGAACGTGCCGCCATTGCCACCGGCGACCAGCGACGGGGTGGCCCCGAAGGTCGCCGTGGTGCCGAAGTCCGTGAAACCGCTGGTGCTCATCTGGCCGCGGAACTGCAGTACGCTGTTGACGTTGACGGTCGTGGAACCGGTGTAGTTCTGCTGGTTGTTCAACACGATCGTCGCGGTGCCGTTGGCTGGCGTCGCAAAGCTGCCCGCGGTGATCGGCGCGCCGACGACCAGGTTGGCGGCCCCGGTCAGCTCGTCGCCCGGCGTGCTGCTGCCGGTGGCGTTCTGAGAGTAGATGCCCACGTACAACGTGGCGGCGCCGCCGCCCAGGCGGTAGGTGGGCAGGCCGTTGTTGGCCAGTTCGTTAAGGCTCGTGGCGGCCGTGCCGTTGTAGGCCGCGCCCGGGGTGATCGCGCCGCCGTTGTAGGTGCCGTTGAGGCCGACGAGGTTGTTCGTCGAGCCGAGGAACCAGGTGCCGTCGCCGATCGCGGCGAGGTTGATGGGCTGCGTGTAATTCCCGGAATTGATGGCCACCACGCCGCTGCCGGTGCTGGGGGTAATCAGGGCGCTGTCGGTGAACAACCCGCCGCCCAAGGGCGCGCGGAGGTTGTAGGCGCTCAGCGGGCTGTTGTCGCCGATGCCGATCACGCCCAAGTTGGCGATATTGCTGCGGACGTCGACCAACTGCGAACCGTTCAAATTGCCCACCGAGGTGAACCGCAGGATGCCGCTGGGCTCGACGGTGATGTTGCCCGCGGCCAGCTTGGAGCTGCTACTGAGCGTGATCACCCCGGCGCGGTACGAGCCAAACGCGGTCGTGCCCTGGTACAACACCGTGCCGCCGCTGGCGGTGTTCGACGTGGTGTTGATCATCAGCACGCCGCCGCCCGACTTGTACAGCGTGCCTTCGCCGCTCACAGCACCGCTGAGGGTCAAGTAGGTGCTGCCCACCGAGAGGTAGGCGTCCTTGATCATCGTCATGCCGCCGGTGAACTCGGCCACGTAGTTGTTGGCGGCCGTGTAGTTCAAGAAGCTCGCGCCCAAGGGACCGCCGAAGACCAACTGGCCCAAGTCGATCGTCTTGTTGTTCGCCGTCGTGTTGTAGTCGCCCACGGCCAACCCGGAATTAACGCTGCCGATATAGCCGGCGCTGCTGGCGGGCGTCAGCGAGCCGACCTGGATATTGTTGCCGATCGTCGCGGTGAGGATCTCATAGTCGTTCAGGGCGTCGCCGTCGTTGTGGACGTACAACGCGGGGCCGCCGTTGGCCCCAGGGCTGTTGAGCACGATGGTACTGTTGCTGCCCAACGGGTTGGAGACGTCGCCCTGGGTCATCCGCGCGTCGAGGGTGCCGCCGTAAACGTTCCAGCCGGCCACCTGGTTGGGCGCGGTCGGCGAGGTGTTGCCCAGGTAGATATAGCCGTTGCCGACTTCGCTCAACGTGGCGCCGGTCGGGGCCGTGATCTGGCCGGCCAGGAACAGGGCGCCGAAGTTGCCGTTGTTGGTGGCGCCGCTGACGGTGTTGATCACCGTATTCTGGCCGGAGAGCGCCGTGACGCCGCCGACCATCAGGCCGTTGGCGTTGGTGTTCGCGTTTTGCACCGTCAGATAATTCGCGTTCATGGTCAGGTTATTGATCGCCACCCACGTCGCCAGGCCCGTGTTGTAGATACGGCTGGTCGTATTGGGCACCGCGACGGGGTTCAAGCCGGTGCCGACCGACGCATTGGCGGCGACGGTCAGGTTGTAGCCGCTGCCCGGCCCGAGGGTGGTGACGAGGATCCCGTCGACGACGTCGCTGCCGGTGGGAATGGTGCTGTTGAAGGCCAAGGTGCCGCCGGCCAGGGTCACCGGGCCGGTGCCCAGGGAGTTGATGTCGTTGACCTGCAAGGTGCCGTTGGCCGGGGCCGCCGCGGCGTTGATGAACAGGCCGCCGCCGCTGACGATGTTGCCCGCGCCGATGGTCGTGCCGCCGCTGTAGCTGTTGTTGTAGCCCAACACCTGCGTGCCCGTGCCTTGCAGCGCCAGGGCCATGGTGGAGTTGCCGTTGCTGATCGCGCCGTTGAAGTACGTGGTCTGGTTGTTGACGGCCAGCGTCAGCGTGGCGGGGGCCGCGCCGTTGTTGGTCACGTTGCCGGTGCCGAGCATCGTCGTTCCGGTGCCCGTGAACGTGGGCGCACCACTGCCCGTGGCGTTCTGGCTGAGGGTGAGCGTTTGCGTGCCGACGTTGATCCCGGTGATCACCGTTCCCGCGGCGATGTCGGTCCCCGTGACAGACATCCCCAGGTACAGGTTGGCGCTACCGGGATAACCGGTAATCAGGTTGGATCCCGAGACCACGGTGCCGCTGAAGGAAGTGGTAATCGCAAGGCCACCCAGGCCGCCGACGGTCAGCCCCTGGCCGTTGAGATCGAAGGTGCCGGTGCCCATGGGGGCAACGTTGACCAGGCCGGCGGTGCTGGCGCCGCCGAAGCTGTAGGTCGTGCTCGAGTTGAACACCAGGTTCGTGGTCGCCGTGTTGGCACCGGGCAGACTGCTCTGGCCGGCGAAAGTTACCGTGCCTTGATTGATGGTAAACGCCGCCAGGCCAGTGGTGGCCGGGGACATCACGTTGCCGCTGCCCGAAATGTTCAGGTTGCCGGCGCCCGACTTGGTGAAGTTCGCGGACATGAAGGACCCGCTGATGGTGGAACTGCCGGTCTGGCCGCCGCGGACATAGACCAAGGCTTCCACCGCGTCGTTCACGTTATGGCCGAAGAACAAGTTGGTGCTGATCAGCGGCGGGCTGGCCGTGCCGTTGAGGATCAAGCCGCCGTTGTAGATTCCCAGCAGCGAGGTCGTATCCGTGGGAGCGATATTGGCGCTGGTGCGCACGGCGAAAGTGCTGACGACGCCCGACGCCACGGTTGCCGAACTGGAGTTGTCGACGATAGTCGTCGCGTTCAGGTTCGTCGTATTCAAGGTGGTACCGGTATAGGCGTTATTGGCGAGTCCGGTTTCACCCGTACCCGGGCCTGTAGCGTTATTGCTGATGACGAACGTGGAGCCGGTGATCGACTGGATCACGCTGCCGGGCGGGATATTGGGGGCGCTGACATCCATCCCCGGCGACAAGCCGGTGGTGCTGGCAACGGTGATGACATTGCTGTTGTTGTTGGTGATCAGCCCCGTCAGAGTGACGCCCGTCGTCGCGGTTTGCAGCATGAAGCCCTGTCCGGCCGTGGAGCTGTACGTGACGAAATTATAGTCGTTGGTGAGGGGGTCCTGCACGATCACCGCCGGCGCGACCAACATGCCGTGACTGGCGGCGGTCGGCCCATTGGTGGTCGTCAGCGTGATCGTGCTGCTGCCCAGGGCGGCCAGCGACGTGGTCGGCTGCAGGATCAAGGTGGCCGCACCGGGTGAATTAACAACCAGTCCCGGCATTGCCGTGGCCGCCAATGCGGTGGTGGTCGAGCCGGGATTGAGCGAGATGTACGAACCGCCGACCGCGATCACCGTGGGGATCGTCAACGACTGCGCTATGCTTCCTCCCACCAGGCTCAACGTCCCACCGTCGATCTGGACCGTGCTGGCGGCCAACGGCGTTCCGCCCGTCGCCGTGGTGCTCACCGTGCCGCCACCCGTGCCGGGCGTCTGCAACAAGGCCACCGGAGCGCCGCCGATGATCAGGCCCGCGTTGGTGTTGGTAACCGATCCCGAAGTGACGGGATTGATGGCAAAACTGCCCGCCCCGGTCTTGGTGATGTCGAAACCGAGGGTAGTCGGGCTGTTGGAGATCGGGTTGGCGGCCGACGACTGCAAGGTAAAGGTGTTGCCGGCCGTGACGTCGATGCCGCTGTTGGCGGCCGTGAGGAGTATGTCGCGGCCCGTGACGAACGAACCGGTGGCTTGCAGCACGCCGCCGCCCAACTGGATGTCGGAAGGACTTCCCGCCGTATGGCTGTGACCGTTGGTGCCGTTGGCAAGAGGCACCGTCGCCAGACCCAGATTGGCGTCCTGGCTCACCGACAAGATGCCCAAGTTGACCTCCACCGTCGTGCCGTAGTTGGCGTCGGTGGTGAGCAGGTCCTCCTGGGTGTTGATCCCTTGGAGAACGAGGTTCCCCACGCCATTCTTGATGAAGACGGCGCCGCCGGCCCCGCTGTCGCTCAAGTTGCCCGCGAAGGTCACCGGCTGCTGGGTGGTCGACACCGTAAAGGTCCGGCTGTAGGTCGCGCTGGCGGTGCTGGCGCTGTCGAGATCCAGGTTGCGGGTGAACGTCAGGCCGTAGTGGCCGCCGAAACTCTCGACGAGGTTGCCGGCGGTGCTGAGAGCGGCCATCGGGTTGACGATGGTCCGCGCGGCGCCGTAGGCCTCGACGATGGTGCCGGCGTTGCCGTTGCCGGCGCCGAAGGTGAAGGTGCCGGTTCCCAACGGGCCGCTGATGATCGCCGTGGGAGCCGAGGCGGGACCGGTGTAGTAGGTGTCGGCCGCAATTTGCACCCGCCCCGCGGAGAGCGTTGCCCCGCCGCTGAAGGTGTTGCTCGACAAGCCGTTCACATTGGCGCTGAGCCGCACCGTACCCTGGGCGCCGCTGGCGCCGATGGTCACGGCGCCTGCGCCGGTGATGGGGCCCTGCACGTCGAGGATCCCGCCGGCAAAGCTCCCTTGCGTGATCGCCGCCTGTTGCAGCGTCAGAGTCTGGCCCGACGCCACGGCGATGCCGCCGGTGAAAGTCGCGTAGGCGATGCTCTGGCCGGCGATGGCGCCGCTGGTGGTCATCGCCACGTCGCGGCCGACGCTCACCTGGCCCGCCAACCCCAAGCTGCCGCCGCTCATGAGGATCGGCGTGTCGCTGTTGCCCAAGGGGCCGTTGCTGTTGATCGCCACGTCGGCGCCCACGTCGAGGGTACCCGCGCTGATGGTGGTCGTGCCATTATAGGTGTTCGCGGCATTGAAGACGATCGCCGAGCCGCCGGCCTTGATGATGTTGCTGTTGACCCCGGAAATCACGCCCTGGACGCCGATAATGCCGTTGCCGCCGATGTTCAAGGTGCGGGTGCCGCCGGTGCCCGAGGGAGCCAGATTCACCGGGCCCAGGAACGAGAAGCCGTCGGTGCCGCCGTTGGTGTAGAGCGTATCGGCCATGATGCTCACGTTGTTGGCGATCGTGGCGTTCATCTGCAGATAGCCGTCGTTGACCACCAGGTTGGCCGAGCCCAGCGCAAACGCGTTCGAGATGTTCAAAACAGAGTTCAAGTTCACGTACACGTTTTGCGCGCCGGTGAGGATCGTGTTCCGGTCGTTCAACGTGACGCTGGCGATATTGCCGTTGACCAGCGACGGGCCGTTGGCGCCGTTCACGGCCGTCACGGCGCCAATCTCGATGTCGGCGCCTGGCGTGGTGAACACGTTCTCGAACGCGCCGGCGCCGAAGACCATCGTGGCCTGGTTGCCGCCACCGCCGAGGCGATATACCGCGGCGGCCGTGCTCTGATCGCCCGCGCCGCCAAGCGCGCCGGCCGTCAACGTCGGGGCAAAGTAGTTCATCGTGGTGTTGACCGACGAACCCAGGAACATCTTGCCGTTGCCGATGGTGGCCTGGTTCAGGGCGTAGGCATAGTACTGCGTATCGAGGGCCAGCACGCCGCCGAAGTCGCCCGCGGCGTTGGCCACAACCGTGCCGGCCGTAGCCGTGCCGCCGGTGAGGATCGTCGGCAGCGTAGAGGTACCCACTCCACCGCTGATCGACGAGGTGTTGTAGGCGATGCCGATGCCCGCCAGGCCGCCGCCGTCGCTGTTGAGGGTCACCGCGTTGCCGGAGATGTTCGAGGGGCTGGCGATGCGCAACAACCCGCCCGGATTCACCGTGATTGGTCCGCTGCCGAAGGGCGTGCCGCTGGGGGTCAGGCTTCCCACCAGGCTCGTGGCGTTGTTCGAAGTGCTCGCTTCGATCACGGTGGCCGCGTAGCTGTTGCTGCCGCTGCCCAGCAGCAACGCGCCGTTGCCGTACTTGTACAGCGTCCCGCCGACCACCGGGCCCGCGAATGTGTTGTTGCCGATGTTACCGTAGGCAGCAATGATGTTATTGTCTTCCGCGCCCAGCGTAGTAGTTCCGGAGACAGTGATCCCTTGCAAGGTCAAGTTGACGGGGCTGCGCGGGCCGAGGTCGGCCAGCGTCAGGGCGTTGATGATCGAGTTGCTGGTAGCGATGTTGTTGTTGGTGATCGTGGCGTCAGCGTTCACCTGCACCGTGGCATAGTAGGTGGCCTCGCCGCGGAGGTTGCCGCCCTGCAGGTCGCCGGCCGCGAAGAAGGTGGCCGTGGTGATATTGGGCTGCAGGGTGAGGCTCGTGTTGCCCACAAAGGTGTCCAAGGTCAGCGTGCCGCCGTTGACCACGATCGTCTGGTTGAAATTCGCCTGGCCGAAGCTGCTGCCCGCCCCCGCGTTGAAGCCGCTGGGGCCGATGATGTTCAGCAGGTTGAGCGTGCCGGCGTTGAGGGTCACCGTGCCGCCGATGCTGTTGTAGCCGTTGAGGGTCAACGGGCCGGTGCCGAACTTCGTCAGGGCCGCCGACGTGACGTTGCCGTTGATCACGTCGGTGCCGCCGGTGACGCTGTAGATCAACGCTTCCACCGGCGTGCCGCTGGAGCCGAATACCACGTTGGTGTTCACCGTGATGGTCGAGGCGGTGTTGGCGAAGAGCAAGCCCGCCCCGGCCGCGCTGGAACCGGCAATCGTGATCGTGTCGGCCGTTCCCGGCGTGTAGGCCAGCGGTGAGCCCGAAGTATACGGCGTCAGCGTCAAGGTGCCCGTGACGTTGGTGGTCTGCAATCGCAAGGCGTAGACGTCGGGGTTGTCGCCCAGCGTGATCCTGGCCGGATAGGCGGTGCTCGAGTTGAGCCAGTTGGCCGTCAGCGATCCGCCCGCTATGCCCGTGGGCAGGGAGAAAAAGAGGACGTTGTTCGTGGCGGCCAGGGCAGCGGTACTGTTAGTAGTGGTGTTATTCGCGTCTTCGTAATTGCCGAAGGCGATCTGACCGGGGGCGGGCGTGTAGCTGGAAACAGTGCTGCTGAGGGTGCTATTGCTGTAGGAACCGGTGATGGGCAGGGCCAACAGCGGCTGGAAGCCGGTGTCGGCGCCGGTCAAGCCGATCGTCACCGACTGGCCATTGCTGCCCGTAAAGCTGTTGCTCAAGGTCAGCACGTTACCATTGATCGCGGTGATGGTGGTGCCCGCGGCCAGCCCGCTGCCGCTCACGATTTCACCGACCACCACCGCGCTCGGCAGCGAGCCGAGCGCAATCGAATTGGTCGTGTTGCTCGACACGGTTTGGGTGGTCGTCGTGGGGTTGTAGCCGACGAAGGTGTTGTCCTGGGCGTCCACGATCCATGGCGCCACGATGCCGCCGTTGACCACGCTGGGACCGTTGGCCGTCGTACCGCCGAGGCTCAAGCTGCTGACGGAGAGCCCGCCGCCGAGCACGAAGCGATCGAAGTTCGTCGGCGACGTGCCCGCCGTGAGCGTCACGTTGGCCGCGTTGGCCGTGGCGTTGGCGCTCAAGGTGAACGACGTGAGGCTGTTGATCGACAAGATGGTGCCCGCCATGCCCGTCCCGGCGATCGCTTCGCCCACGAACAGCCCGTTGGTCTCACCCGAGGGCACGGTCACCGTGGGGCTGCCGTTGGTGACGATGGCATTGTTCATGGAGACGAAATTGGGCATCCCCAGCGTGTACACCGCGGAGCTGGTCAGCGCCAAGGTGCCGTTGCCGGTGGTGGAGCCCGTAGCGCGGCTCAAGCCGGAGAGCGTGCTGGAGCCGGCAATCAAGGTGGCCGAGCCGGCGTTGTTGGTGGCGTTGCGGACGACCGTCACCGTGCTTCCCTTGTTGACGGTCAAGGTGCCGACGGTTTCCGCAGACTGGTACCCCGCGGCGCCGTTGAAGCGGAACGTCCCGCCGTTGATGTCCTGGCCGGTGGTGTCGGCCCAGCGACCCTGGCCGCCGGCCGGCTGGCCGGGGTTGTCGTTGATGATGATCGAGCCGCCGGGACGGAGGATGTAGACGTTCGCGTTCGCCCCGGCGGCGGCGTTGAAGAACGATGCCCCGCCGGCGTAACCGGTCGGCGCAGCGTCGGTCTGCAAGGTGCCGTACACTTCCACCGTGCCGCCGAACGTCAGCGATTCCGCGCCGGTGGTGCCGGTAAACGCGTTGTCCATCGTCACCTGCTTGCCGTTGATCGCGGTGACGTACGTGTTCTCGGGAATCCCCGTACCCGTGATGTACTCGCCCACGGAGAGGTTGGCGATGACCGAGGCCAGAGTGATGGTCGTTGAGCCATTGTTCAACGTGGCGTTGGTGGCCACCAATCCTGCCCCCAACGGCGTGGAACCGCCCGGGGCGCCCCCCACGTCCAGCGTCAGCGTCAGCCCCTTGGCGACCTGCGTCCCGGCGCTGAAGTTGTTGGAGTTGCGGATGGTGACGGTGCCGCCGCTGTTGGCGATGGCCCCGCCGTTGGGATTATTCAACGGCGAGCCGACTTGCAGGAAGTTCGGCCGGCTGCTGCCGTCGGTGAGCACGTTGTCCGGGCCGACCAGCGCCAAGGTCGTGCCGTTGTAACCGCCGGCCAGGCGGTACACGCCCTGGCCGGAGACGAAGTTGTCGGCCAGGCCGGCGCCCAGGGTCGCCGCCGTGTAGTCGGTCTCCTGGCCGGACAGGCCGCCGCCCAGGAAGGCGGTGCCGTTGCCGATGGTGGCCATGTTCAACGCCTGGTTGAAGAACGGCATGCCCAGTTGCAACGTCACGCCGTAGGCACTGGCGAAATTGCTCGACGTGAGCAGGCTCGACGGATTGAAGGTGTTGTTCAGGGCCAAGGCCGACTGGCTGTTCACCACGCTCACCATCCGCAGCGGGGCCGAGCCCAGGCTGTTGCTGCCGGCGATCGCCAACTGCGCCCCCGGCATCACGGTCACGCGGCCGGTACCCAAGGGGTTGCCACTGGCCGGGTTGGAGGTGACCTGCAGCACGCCGGTTTCCACGTTGGTGCCGCCCGCGTACGTGTTGTTGCCGCCGGAAATGATCAGGTCATAGTAACCTGTGCCGGTCAACTTGTTCAAAGCGCCCGGGCCCTGGATCAAACCGGCCAACTCGACCGCGCCGCTGGGACCGGCCGTGCCGGTGGAGATGGTAGCAAAGTTGCCCTCGATGGTGGTCGTGCCCGCCACGCGGAGACGGTCGTTGTTGGCCCCGGTGACGGTGAACGTGTTTTCCGTGAGGTTCAAGTTATCGATCTGGAAGGCGTTGCCGGTATTGGCGGTGAGATAGGCCGTGTTGACCGTGGCCGGGCCGAACACATTGAAGGTGAGCCCGTAAATCGACGTGTTGCTCCCGCTGCCGCTGGAGCTGCCGAGGATGATCGTGCCGTCCACGCCGCCGCCGTTGCTGGCCAGGCTCAACGTGCCGCCGACCAGGTTCACCGCCCCGGTGGTGCTGTTGTTGTAGCCGCCCAAGGCATACGGATTCTGAACGAGCAACGTTCCCTGATTCAACGTCACGCCGCCCGTGAAGGTGTTGTCGCCGGCGAGCGTATAGTTCGGGCTCTGGCCGCCCAGCGTGAGGGTGCCGTAGCCGTTCTTTTCCAGCCCGATGGCCGACGTCCCGTTTTGGATCTGGCCGTAGAACACGGCGGCCACGCTGGGACCTTGGACGATCAAATTGGCGGCCGTGGTGCCGTTATTGGTGACGATCCCGCCGCCGGCGCCGCTGCTGTTGGACAACGCGGCGATCGGCAGTCTCTTGCCGTTGATGTCGAAGACGGCCGTGTCGTTGAGCACCAGGTTGGTGGTCTCCGCCGTAAGGGCCGCGGCGCTGCTCAACTGCAAAGTGCCTTGCTGCACCACCAGGTTGCCGTTGATGAAGTTGCTGCCGCCGGCCGGAGCGAGCAGCAGGTTTCCCGGACCGTACTTGGTGAAGCCGTTGGCGGTCACGTTGCCGGTGATCTGCGCCGGGCTGCCGCCGCTGTAATTGCCGGCAACATACACCAGGCCTTCGCCCGCGAGGCCTTCCCCCGACACGGCACCGCCCAGCGTGGCAGTGCCGGCAATGGCCGCGGTCGTGGTGGCCGTGGCATTGGCGCTGATCACGAACGTCGTGCCGCTGGTGATCGACTGGATCACCGAGCCGGCCGGGATGTTGGTGGCGCTCACGGCCATCCCCGGAACCAGGCCGCTGGTACTGGTCACGGTGACCACGTTGCTGGCGTTAGTGGTGGACAGGTTGGCCAGCGACACTACGCCCGTGGCCAGCGTGGCCGTGGCCGTGAGGCTGGACGCGGTGGCCGTGGCGTTGGTGTTGAGCACCGCTTGCGTGCCGTTGAGCACCGCCGCGACGTAGGCGCCGGCCGGAATGCCCGCGCCGCTCACGAACATGCCCGGCACCAGGCCGGCGGTGTTGGCCACCGTGATCGTGCTGCTGCCGCTGGTGGTGGCCACGCCGGTCAGCCCGAGGGCCGTGGCAACCGAGGCGGTCGCATAGCCGCCGCTGGCCGCGCCCGTCGCCGCTGCGCTGATCACGAACGTGGTGCCGTTGATTACCGTTTGCACGTAGCTGCCGGAGGGGATGTTCGGGCCGCTGACGAGCATTCCCGGCACCAATCCCGCGGTGCTGGTGGCGGTCACCGTGGTGCTGCCATTGGTCGTGAAGCCCGTAAGTGTCACCGCGTTGCCGCCGTAGGCGGCGCCACCGCTGTAGCCGCCATTGGCAACGCCGGCCGAGGTCGTGGCCGTGGCCGTATTGCTCATCACCAACTGCGTGCCATTGCTGTTGACCGATTGCACCACGGTATTCGCCGGAATATTTGGACCGACCAGGAACATCCCCGGGACGATGCCGGCGGTGCTGGCCACGGTAAGCGTCGCGCTGCCGTTGGTCGTTACCAGGTTGGCCAGATTGATCGCGTTGCCGTTGACCAGGGCGTTGCCGGTGATCGCCGACGCCGTGCCGGTAGTCGAGCCGGTGGCAGCCGAGTTGATCGTGAACGTGTTGGCACTGCTGTTGACCGACACCACCACCGCATTGGTGGGAAGGTCGGTGCCATTGATAATCATGCCCGGCACCAGGCCCACGGTGCCATTGGCGGGCGTGGCGACCGTCGTACTGCCGTTGGTCGTAATGCTGCTCAGGTACACGCCGGTGTTGGCGGCGGCCGTGGCAGTGCCGCCCGAGCCGCTGCCCGTGGCCGCATTGCTGAGCACGAACTGCGTGCCGTTGCTGACCGACTGCACCACGCTCCCCGCGGGGATATTCGGGCCGCTGATGGCCATCCCCGCCGCCAGGCCGCTGGTGCTGTTAACCGTCACGGTGGTGGTGCCGTTGGTGGTCAGGCCGGTCAGCGCCATCGCCGGGGCCACCGACGGATCGAAGATCAAGTTGCTGCTGACCACCGGCGCGGCTCCGCCGGCATTGTTCAGCAGGATCGCGCCTTGGTTGAGGTTCGAGAAGCTCGTCACCCGCAACGTGCCGCCGGAGATGTTGCTGTTGGTCGCCACGCCGTAGACGCTGTTGATCCCGCTAAGCGTTTGCGCCGCGGTGATGGTGGCCACCGCGGTGGGCTGCAGGCCGGAGAGCGAGTTGGCCGTAATCAGCGGGGTCGCCGCCGAGATCCCCGGCGCGCCCATGGCCGTAAGCGATCCGCTAGCCGCCGTGGCGGTGGCGGTATTATTGATCGTGAAGGCGGTGCCGCTGGTCACGGTCGTCACGTAGGAGTTGGCCGGGATGCCCGGGCCCGTCACAAACATGTAGGGCATCAGGCCGGCCGTGTTGAGCACGTCGATCGTGGCGCTGCCGCTGGTGATGAACGCGCCCGAAGTCGGCGCGGAGAGCGCCAAGGAGCCGCCGGCCGCGGCCGCGCCCGTGCCGCCGTAGGCGGTGGCCAAAGCGTTGGCGCTACCCAGGTTATCGCCGAGCGTGAACGACGTGGCGCTGGCGACTGTAGCCACATACGCGCCGGCCGGTATGTTCGGACCGGTGACGGCCATGTACGGCACCAATCCGGCCGTGCTGTTGACCGTGACCGTGGTGCTGGCTACCGTGGTGGCCATGCCGGTGAGCGTGACGCTGTTGCCGGGCACTACGGAACCCGTGCCGCCGGAGGCCGTGCTCGTGGCCGCGCCGCTGATCACAAACGTGTTGTTGCCGTTGTTGACCGACAATATGGCCGCGCCGGACGGGAGGTTCGGCCCCGTGACCGTCATGCCCGGGGTCAGTCCAGCGGTGCTGGCCACGGTGACCGTGGTGCTGCCGTTGGTCGTGGCCAAGCCGGTCAGCGCGGTCGTCGGCACCCCAGTGGCATAGCTGGTGAAGCTGGCGTTGCCGAAGTTGTCCGTAGTGACGATGCTGCCGGGCAAGATCCCCACGCCGGCCACGTTGGCCGACGGATTGAGCACGCCGTTGGCGTTGAAAGCGGCGCTCGTGTTGACGATACCGTTGATGTTCCCGATGCCGTTGATATTCAACGCCAAAACGCGCTCGCCGTAAACCGGCACCACCCCCAGATGGCCGTTGACGGCTTGCACCACCAAAGTTCCTTGGTTGTTGCGATTGAGACCGAGTCCCGTATTGGTGTCGATGAGCTCGGTGGGGAAGTAGGAGTTCGCGGCCCCGGCCACCGCCGAGTCCTGCAGGCGAATGTAGCTCCCCGCGGCGTAGTTCACCACGCCGCTGGTGGTGGGCGAGAAATTCTGCGGGAAGGTGGTGACGACGGCCGGTTGCACCGTTTGCATCAGGCTGAACACGCCGCCGTTGATGGTCAACGCGGCGTTCGTCGCGATGGGCTGGTTGTTGTTGGAAAGGTACGTGCCGCCGCCGCTGATCGCGAACGCCGTGCCGGTGTTGGCGGCAGTGCTGAACATCGTCCCCAAACCGGTCTTGGTGAACAAGCCGGTGCCCATATTGTTGACGCCGGTAGAAACGAAAGTCACGCCCGACTGCACGTCGATCGTGCCGCTGGAGTTGCTGACGCTGTTGATCGCCCGGTTCGAGAGGAAAGACTGCGTGATCAACAACGTCGCCGGAAGGGTGGTCGAGGCCTGGTTGATGATCACCGCGGCGGCGTTGGCCGTGTCGCCCAGGTTCGCGTTGCTGCTGACGCTGACGATGCCGGCGTCGATCTGCAATTGGCTGAACGAGTTGGCGCCGTTGAGCACCAAGGTGCCCATGCCGTACTTGTTGAAGACCACGCCGCTGATGTTGCTGGCGATCGACTGGGTCATCGTCAGTCCAGCGCCGACGTCGAAGCCGCTGGCGGTGTTGACGAGGTAGTCCTTGGTGATGTTCAGGTTCGTGCTGATCGGCGAAGCCGCGCCCACGTCCGTCTGGCCGAACAATTCGCCACTGACGCCCGCCGTCGTCCCGGAACCGGAGTAGCCGATGGCGTACTGGGCGCCCGCCGCGTTCCAGAACGCCAGGTTGCCGCCGTTGAGCACCACCTGCGAATTGGCCGGCAGCGCCGACTCCGACGTGATGACCAAGGCGCCGGCGCTGATCTCGGTCAAACCGCTGTAGGTATTATTCAGGCCCGCCAGCACCAACGCGCCGGTGCCGGCCTTGTTCAACGTGCCGGGACCCGAGCCGGCGCCATCAACAACCCCGCCCGTGAGCACGGCCAGGCCGGTGGTGTTATTCTGCGTAATCGTGCGGACCGAGGCGCCGCTGCCCTGGCCGAGCGTCACGGTACCGGAGAGGACCAGGTCGGTGCTGCCGGCGATGGTCGCATCGCCGATGAAGTTGATCGGATTGGTAATGTTGATGGCCGGCGTGAGATTGGTCAGGCCCATATTGCCGTTGGCCTGCAACGTGCCGCCGTTGAAGGTGATCGTGCCGGTGCCCAGATTGTTGTTGTTGCTCACCTGCAGCGCGCCCGAGGTCACCAGGTAATTGCCCGCGTAGCCGCTGTTGTTGCTATTGATGGCCACCGTGCCGCCGTTGTTGGTCAGGGCGATGCTGGCGATGTTCACCGTATTGTTGACCGCGCCGATCTGTACGAACGAATTGGCGGCCGTAAACACCGAACTGTTGATGTTCAGCGTGCTCCCGCCGGTGCCCAAGCGGTAGACCGAGGTGAATGTGCTCGTGCCCGGGTAGACCGTGTTCGAGACGAGCGTCCCGCCGCCCGGCATGATCGTGCTGGGGGTCAACGAGCCGGTGAAGTTGCCGGTCTGGGTCGAGCCGAGGAAAGCCAGGCCGCCGGCCAGCGTGTTAAGATTCATCGTAGCGCCGCCGTAGTTGAAGCCCGGCACGTCGATGGCAATCGTCCCGCTGAAGGGACCGCCGTTGGCGTTGAACGTCACCGGCGGGAGACTGCCGTTGTACTGCAACGACAGCACGCTCAAGTTCGCGCCGTCGCTGTTGACGGTCAACTGGCCGGAAGTCACGTTGGTCGGCGCCGCCAGGCGGAGGATGCCGCCCGGATTCACCGTGATCGCGCCGCTGCCGAACGGCCGGGCCCCGCTGACGGCGTCAACCGCCTGCAACGTCCCTTGATCGACGACGACCGGCGCCGAGAAGCTGGGCGTGCTGCCGCCGATAGTCAAAACAGAGGTGCCCCACTTTTCCAGGGTGACGTTGCTGCCGTTGCCCAGCAAAGCCACCCCGTTGGACGCGGTGCCCCAGATCGCCTGCGCGGCTTGCGTCACGATGGACGCCGGCCCGTTGAGCGTCAAGCTGCCGAAGAAGTACAGGGCGTTGTTGGCCGACTCGTTGAAAACCACCGGCGTGTTGTTCGGATTGTTCTGGTAGGCCGTCGACAGGTTGGCGTTGATCGTCAGGTTGGTAAACGCATTAAAATTGCCGCCAATTGTGGAGTCAGAGTTAATCACCACGTTGCTCTGGTAGTACGCGGACCCCAGGTCGGAATACATCTGCCCGCCGTTGAGGATGATGTTGTTGCCGGGGGCGTACGGGTTGGCGGTGCTACCGCCGATCGAGTACTGGGCGTCGAGGCGGAACCAATTGTAGCCGCTGAGCACGATGTCGCCGGTCAACAGGCCGCGGTTATCGCCGTTGAGCTGAATCTGGCCGGCGCCGAACTTCGTGATTCCCGTGGCCGTGACCGTGCCGGTGATGTAGATATAGTTACTGGTGGTGTAGAGGAACAGCTCGCCGGGACTGCCGGCGCTGCCGGCCACGATATCGGGCTGGATGGTCACCGACGCCGCGGAGGTCTGTCCAATCAAGCCGCCGGTCGACAAGGTGATGGTGTTGCCGGTGGTGGGAGCGCTACTGATGTTCTGCGTGGTATACAACGCGCCGATGTTCGGATTGTCGTTGTTTGCCAAGGTCGGGGCATTCAAGATCACGGCCGTGGTGTCGCCCGCCGCGCCCAACTGCCCGGCGGTCAACGTGCCGCCGCCGGTGACGACGTTCTTATAGCCGATCTGGCCGGCGCCGGGGTTGGTCGTGAGCAGCAAGGGCTGGAAACCGCTGTCGGGCGAGCCGCCGGTCGGGTTGTAACCGACGAAGGTGGTGTCCTGTGCGTCGATGATCCACGGGCTGACGATGCCGCCGTTGGTCACATTCGCACCGTTGCTCGTGTTGCCCAGCAAGGTCTGCGAGCCCGTCGGCAGGCTACTCAGGCCGTTGGTCAACACCAGCCGGTCGTAGCTGGTGGGCGAAACCCCGCCGATCAACGTGGCGGTGGTCGTCGACCCCGTGGCATTGGCACTGAGCGTGATCGTGTTGCCACTGATGTTCGTGATCGTCGAGGTCGGGATGTAGCCGTTGTTGGTGATCGCCTCGCCGATGTACAACCCGGTCGCCGAGCTCAACGTGATCGTGGGGCTGGCGTTGGTGGTGGTGACGTTGCCCACCGAGAGATAATAGCTCGGATTGCCCAGCGAGAAGTTGCCGGAGGTGGTGATCATCAAGCTGCCGCGGGTGGTGCTGCTGGTGCTGCCGCCGTCGCTGCGGCTGATGCCGGCCACCGACAACTGGGCGCTGCCGGCGCTGGCGTTGCGCTGCACGCTCAACGTGCCCGAGCCGACATAGGTCGACACAGGGCCGATGGTTTGGGTGCTGGGGAAGTTGGCCGCGCCGGTCAGCCGGAACGTGCCGCCGTTGAGCTCGATGCCGGCCGTAGCGCCCCACCGCCCGTTGCCGCCCGAGCCGGTGAACACGCCGTTGCTGTTGTTCAACACCACCAGGCTACCGGGCCGCATGATGACCGAGTTGTTATTCTGCCCGGTGCTGGCGTTATACAGCGAGCCGGTGGCGCCCTGGATGTTGAAGGTAGCGCCGTTCATCACTTCGACCACGCCCGAGCCCAACGGAGTGGACCCGCCGGGGGCGCCGCCGGTCTCAATGTTCAACGTGCTGCCGTTGTTGATGATCGTGCCGCCCGAATAGCTGTTCGAATTGCGGATGGTCACCGTGCCGGTGCCAAAGGCCGGCGCGTCGACGGCATACGAAAGCGTACGCATGGCCGAGCCGATCATCAGCAGATCGTTGCCGCTGAAGGTATTGTCGGCGCCGTCGAAGATGGTGGTGTTGCCCAAGCCGACGCGATAGGTGCCCGCGCTGCCCGTGGGCGACATGATCAAGTTGTTGTTCCCATAGGTGCCGGCGCGCCCGGCATCGATCGTACCGATAAATTCGGAAGTGATGACGCCAACCGAATTGCCTTGGCCGGCGCCGGTGCCCAACCCCAGGTCGGCGTTGGCGTTCGCCTCGTTGATCGTGCCGCTGTAGACCGGCACGGCCAGGCCGATCACGCCGCCGAACGGCGAGTTGAAGGCCGCGGTGACCGTCGTGTTCGGGCTGAAGTTATTATCCAGGGCAATCATGCCCAACGAGGTCGTCGAGCTGTAAACCTGGATGCCGGAGATCCCGTTGAGGCTCGTATTGTCGGCGATACGGAGAGTGCCGCTGGGATCAACCACCACCGCGCCGCTGCCCAAAGGCGAGGTCCCGCCGATCGACGTCACCTGGATCGTGCCGACGGTGATCGCGGTGCCGCCGCTATAGCTGTTGCTGCTGCCGGAGACGATGAGCGTGCCGGTACCGGAGGAATCGCGGATCAGGGCATAGCCGGCGCCGTTGTCGCTGATGGTTCCCGCCAATTCCAACACGCCGCTGGGGGCGGCCGAGTTCACGTTGAACACGCCCGCACTGCCTTCGAGGTAGGTGGTGCCCAACACGCGGAGCCGGTAGCTGTCGCCGCCGGTGACGGTGAGAATGCCGTTGCCCATGTACAGGTTGGCGATCTGGATGGCGTTGCCCGTGTCGGCGCTGGCGTGGTCGACGTTGATTGTCGCATTGGCGTCGAATATCACGTTCAGGCCGCCGCTGGCGCTGTTGGGATTGCCGAAGGTGATGGCGTCGTTGGCGACCCCCGCATTGCTCAGCAGGCCCAACGTGCCGCCATACAGCGAGACGTTGGTGGCAGCCGTGCCGCTGTTGTAACCGCCCAGGCCAAAGGGATTCTGCACGTTGAGCGTGCCGCCGTAGACATACGTGCCGCCGCTGAAGGCATTGTTGTTCGCGTTCAGGTTGCCGCTCGCCAGGGCGGCCAAAGTGAGGGTGCCGGAGCCCATCTTCACCAGTGACGTGGTGCCGGCGCCGTCGGTGATGTTGCCGCTGAACGTGGTGCTCGCGGCGCCCAACACCACCAGGCTGCCCGCGCTGCTGGCCGTGACGTTCGTCACCACGCCCTGCGTGCCGCCGAGGTTGCCGACGTAGGTCTTGCCGCCCAGCAGATCCAACACGGCCGCATCGTTCAACGCCAACGTGCCCGCGACCGGCCCGCTGCCGATATTGCCGAACTGCACGGTTCCCTGGTTCACGTTCATCGTGCCTTCCAGGTCGTTGATCGCGCCGGCGTTGGACAACAGCAAGGTGCCCGGGCCGAACTTCGTCAAACCGTTGGCCCACACCGAGCCCGTGAGGGTGCCGCTGTTGGCGACGTAAACCAGGCCCTCCGAGAGCACCGGGAAAGCCGAAAACGGCTGGGCCACCGGGTTGTAGGCCACCGGGTTGTAGAACGTCAGGTTGCTGCTGATCGTCGTGCCGCTGCCGTTGATCAGCACGCCGCCCATATCGTTCGTCGAAGCGTCGCGGACCATGATCGTGCCGCCGCTGATGTTGGCCGTGGTCGCCAAGGCGTCGATGGTGGCGATGCCGCTGACCGGGGTGGCGCTCGTGACGCTCACCACCGAGGCGGTGGTGGCCCCGGCGAAGGTGTTCGTCAGCGGATAGTTCGGCGTCGCGGCGATAAAGCCCAGCACCGGGTCATAGGACACGAAATTGGCGGTGGGATTGCTGGGCGACGCCACGGCCACAATCGAGGCCGCCACGATCCCCGAGTTCGAGTTGGCCTGCACGCCGCCGGTGGTGAGCGTCATGTTATCCAACATCTCCAGGCCGAGCGTGGTGTTCGTGGGCTGAGTGAGGATCGTTCCGCCCAGCACGCGGGCGTCGGCGCCGGGCGTGTTGCCGAGGTTGGCGCCCGCGCCGGGCATCAAGATCAGCGTGCCGTTGTTGGTGCGGGCCAAGGTGGTGGCGGTCACCTGGATGTCGTTGGCGTCCAAGGCGTCCAACCGCAAGGTGGCGCCGCCGCCGAAGTTCAAGGTGGTGATCGTAAGCGTGGCGCCGGGGCCATTGGTGTTCACCCACGCCGTGCCGCCGTAGATGTTCAACGTCCCGTTGACAAACGGAGTGCCGCTGGTGGCCTGGGTCAGCAATGTGCCGCCGCCGGCGACGGTGGTCGTGGTGTTGCCATTCGCGGAATTATCGAAGACCACCGTGCCGGCGCTCACCGCCGTGGCGGTGTTTGCCGACGCGGCGCCGACGCCGGCGATCGTCAGCGTGTTGCCGCCGGTCGTGGCGCCGTCCACCTGAAACACCGTGCCAGACGCAGTGGCCAGCGTGCCGTTACCCGCCATGGAAATGACGCGATTCGTCGTGAACGAGTTGGTCAGTAACAACTGGCCACCGTTCAAGGAGATCGCGCCCGGCGTAATGTTGATCCCGCCGACACTGCCCAAATTCGCGTCGGCGCCGATGCTCAACACGCCGGCCGTAATGGTGGTCGTGCCGAGATAGGTATTCGTGCCGCCAAGAACCAAGGTGCCCAGGTTGAGCTTCGTAATCCCGCCCATGGGCGTGGTGTTGACCGCGGCGCTGCTGATCGTGCCCGACAAGGTCAGCGTCTCACCTTGGGACACGTCGAACGAGCCGCCATTGAGGCTATAGATGTTGTTGGTCAGGCTGAACGAGTTTTCCCAATCGCCGATCGTGCCGCCGTTGAGCACGATGGTTGACGCGGTGGGAATCTCGCCATTGGCGTTCACCAGCAGCGTGCCGCTGGTAAGGATGGTGTTGCCCGTGTAATTGTTCGGGCTGCTGCTGGACGTGTTGCTGAGCTTCAAAATGCCGCCGCCGGCCAAAGCCAGGCCGCCGCCGCTGCCAGTCACCTGACCGGCCATCGTTACGATGCGGGTTGCAGTCGCGACGCTCAACACGCGCGTGATCGCGCCCAGGTTTACGGTGCCGGTCAAACGCAAGTCGGTCGTGCCGGTGAAGAAAGCGTCGGCCGCGAATGCGCCGCCGGCAGTGATGGGGCTGCTGTCCACGAAGCCGATGGCGTTGCTCAACGTGCGCGGCTGCAACAACACCGGCAAGCCGGTGGCGTCGGGCTGGATCGTGCCACCGTTAAAGTTGATCTGACCGCTCGACAACGCCGCATTGTTACCGATCTGGACGATCATGTTGCCGTTGATCTGACTGCTGCCGCCGAACGTGTTCGCGGTGTTCAAGATCACGGTGCCGCCGTTGTCGATCAGATTCGCCAGCGAGCTGGTGACGGCGCCGAAGGCAACCGAGTTGCCCGGGCCGCTCAAGACGGCGGTGTTCATGGTCAAGATGCCGCCGCCCGCGCCCAGGCGATAGGTGTTGCCGGCGCCGACCGTCAGCGAGGTCGCGCTGTAGATGGCGGGCGTACCGGTAATCGCCGTGCCCAGGCTCGACCCGAGGATCATGTAGCCGTTGCCGGCGGTGGAGAGGTTCAGCGCGGTGCTGAAGCCCTCGGCGTCGATGGCCAACACGCCGCCGTAGCTGGTGCCGGAGTTGCTGACGGTGGTGTTGAAGGTGGCGCTCGCCGGAACGCTGCCGTTGTAGGCCAGGCTCAACACGCCCAAGCCGTTGTTGTCGGAGGTGACGGTGATCGTGCCGGCCGCGTTCGTCGGGCCCGCCAAACGCAAGATGCCGGCCGAGTTGACGGTGATGTTGCCGGTGCCGAACGGCGTGCCGCCGTTGAGCGAGGCCAAGGTGCCCTGGTCGACGGTGATGGCGGCCGCATAGGTCGAGCCGCTGCCGGCGACCGACAGCGTGCCCAGCCCTTCCTTGGTGAGAGGCTGGGTATTGCTTCCGGCGAGTACGCCGCTAATCACCGCGTTGTTGGCCGGCAAGAGGGTGAGCGCCGCGGCGCCGTTGATGGTCAGATTGCCGAAGATATTCGTCTGCTGGCCGCCGGAGAAGCCCAACGTCATCGCCGAGCCGGCGGTGACCGTCACTCCGGCGATGGCCGAGTTGCCCTGCGCGGAGCTCACCAGCGCGCTGCCGGTGACGGTGAGCGGATTCTGCACCAGTACGCTGGCGGCGTTGTCGATGAACGCTCCACTGCTCATGGTGACGGGAGTGATCGTGGTGGGGCCCCCGGGAGCGGCCGTCGTGCCGAATCCGCCCAGGGCGAACTGGTTGTTGACTTGCAATGTGCCGTTGCTGATGGTGATCAACCCGCCGCTTAACAGCAAGGGGTTGTTGAGGGCGTTCATGACGAGCACGCCCGGGCCGTTCTTGGTGAACCCGGTCTGCGTGGTGGTGCCGGTGCCGAACGGCAAGCCCAGGGTGGCGGAGATCGCGGTGGCGGCCTGGAACGGGTTCTCCACGGTGATCGTCGGGCTGGCCGTATTGAAGGTTACCACGCCGTTCAAAGTGATATTCTGGGCCGAAACACCAAAATCGAGCGTGCCGCTCGTCACGCTGACGGGGTTCAAAATGGTCTCCGCAGCACCGCCGGCAAGAATCTTGCCGCCGGCGATAATCAGCGTTCCTGTGCCGATGGGACCGGTACCATTCGCGCCGCCAAACGCGGTCGAGCCGTCGGCGGCCACCGAAGTGCTGGCGGCGAGGATCAGCGAGCCGCCGTCGAGAGTCGTGTTGCCGCTGAACGTGCTGGCGCCGCCGAGCACCAAGGCCCCGCTGGCGCCGTTGTTGATCGTCAGCCCGCCACCGCCGCCGCTGGTGCTCTGGATCACGGCCGAGATGATCAAGTCCACCGGCGAGGCGCCGCTGGTGTTGATGGTCGGAGTCGAGCCGGCCAGCTCCAATGTGCCGGTGATGGTCGGCGTATAGCTCAGGTTGTCGTTCTGCGACGTAATGCTGGCAGTGATGCCGCCGCTGGTGAGGGTCAAGACGCCGGTGGTGGCGATCGTCGGCGTGACGGTGCCGCCGGAGCTATAGAAATTGATCGCGCCGCTGGTGCTATTGTTGCCGTAATAGGTGAGCGTGCTGCCGCCGTTGAGCGCGATATTGACCCCGCTGGCGATCTGGCCGCTGGTATTGTTGGCCATCGTCACCGTGGCATTGTTGATGTTCAGGGTGCCACTGGCGCTGGGGATGACGGTCGAATTGCCGCCCAAGATCAACGTGCCTTGGTTGACGTAGGTGCCGCCCGAGTAGGTGTTGGTAGCGGTGACGGTCAAAGCGCCGGCGCCGTTCTTTTCGAAGGCAATCGCACCGCCAATGACGCTGTTAATCGTGTCCGTGCCCGTGGTGGCGTTGACGTAGACAAACAGTTCCGATCCCAGGGAAGTCAGCGTGCCGCCGTTGATCGTGACGTTGTGATTGCCCGAGTCGTTGATCAACAGGCCGCCGGTCGCCAGCGTGAGGGTATTGCCGCCGTTAATGGTGACCGTCGTAGCGGCGGCATCGGCGATGTTCAACGAATTGACCGTCAGGTTGCCGATGTTCGCGGGAGTGGCCGTGATTTTAACGTTGTCGCTAGCGCCCACGGCGACACCGAGGAGATTATTCCCGGTCAAGGCGGCCGACGTGTACCAAGCCAGCGTCGACAGGCTGGACTGGGCCGCGGCGGGCATCGCAATCACGCCGGACTGCCCGGTGGCGGTCAGCGTGGATGTCAGGTAGTCGGCCCAGTCCGTGCCGTTCACGGTGGCCCAGCCGCCGATCATACCACCGTTGGTCGGGGCGGCGTTGCCGTTGATTTGCGTGAGATAGATCGCCGAGTTGCCGATTCCACCTCCCGTCCCGTTCGACGCGATCCCGCTGATGCCCTGGATCTGTCCGAGGTTGGTGCCGGTGAAGTTCACCGCGCTGCCGGCGACGGTCCGGATCAGATTGCCCAGCGTCAACTGGGTGATGCCCACCGTGCTGGCGGCCGGGGTTGCGGTGACCACGCTCTGACCGAGGTTCAATGTGATGGTCCCCACCGCGGCACTGCTTTGCACGCCGGTGTAGGTGAGTGTGCCGCCTTGCAAGGTGATCGGCGCGGTGCCCACGCGGTTGGGAATCACGTACAGGCCCGAGTCGTCCAGCGTCAAGGTGCCGAAGTAGTTGGTCACGCCGCTGTTGGCTGTCGTGCCAGAGGCATAGAGCTGGCCATTATCGCGCAACGTAAGTGTACCGCCGCGGATGATCGTGCTGCCGGTGTAACTGTCATTGTCGGTCAGCGTCGTGACGGTGTTCCCCGAGCGGGCGAAGTTCAACACGCCCGTCCCGGTCCCCTGGGCTGTCGAGTCGGTGATCAAGCCGCTGAACGTGGCGGTAGCGCCGGCGCTGGTCAGCGTTGCCGTCGTTCCATTGGCCGAGTTGGTGATCGTGCCGCCGGCGCCGGCCAGGGCGTCGTTGTTGGTGAGCGTGCCCACGGCCTGGTTGTAGCCATTGAGGTTCACCGTGCCGGCGTTGAGGGTCAGGTTGACCAGCGTCGGCGTGGTGGCGGTGGGAAGCACGGTGATCGTGTTGGCCGCGCCACTGGTGAGATTGAGCGTGCCGCCGTTGACGGTGACCGTGCCGGTAAAGAATTGCTGCTCGTTGAGGTTCATGCCGCCGGGGCCGGCCTTGAGGAGGCCGCCCGTACTTTGCAGCAGGCTACCGAAGGCAAGCGTGTTGGCGGAGTCGTATTGCTGCACGATCAACTGGTTGCCGGCCGTCAGGATCTGGCCGCCGCTGACGCCGCCCGCGGCGTTGAGCACCAGCAGACCGCCGCTGCTGACGGTCAACTGGCCGACGTTGCCGATGCCGGTCAACGCGCCGCCCGAGCTGATGGTCAAACTGTTGATGGCCTGCGTATCGAAGACCTGGCTAGCGCTGACGCCGATGTTGGAGTTATTGGTGGCCAGGGCGCGGAACAGTCCGGCGGCCAACTCGCCGTCGGTCGAGACCGCTCCGGAGGAACTGACCACGTAGTTCAACGCCCGCAGGCCGGTAGTCCCGGAGTACGTGGCGAAGCCGTAGTTATTGACGTTGCCGGCGGTGATATTGTCGACGACGATGTCCGGACGGATGCTGATGGTGTTGCTGCCGTCGTAGGTGCCGCCGCCGCTCTGGTTCACGCTGGTGTAGTTGTAGGGGAGCGTGGTCGACAACGTGCTCGACTGGCCGGTGACGAACAGGTAGGAACCGCCGGCCGTGACGGCGCCGCCGGTGAGGGCCTCGCCCAGGTTCGTGCCGGTCAACAGCAGCGTGCCGCTGGTCTGCACGGTGTTCAGCGTGCCGATGGTCAAGCTCAACGGTTCCGCGGCATTGGGCGTCAAGGTAATGGCGCCGCCACCGCTGCCGATGGTGAGCGTGCCGGTGGACCCCGTGTTGATCGCTTCCGACGTGGCCGTCGCGCTGTTGCCGATGATATTGAGCGCGCCACCGTAGATGTTCAGCGCGCGGCTCGCCACGAGCGTGTTCACGCCGCCGAGGCGGTTGTTGAGGTTGACCGAACCGTCCGCGGTGGAGTTGTCCAGCGTGAGAGTGCCGACGTTACCGCTCGTACCGCCGTACAAGCTGTACGTGCCGAAGTCGGTCTGGCCGGTGGCGCCGCTGAGGGTTACGCCTCCCTGGTTGACCGTGAGGATGCCGGTGGACAGGCTGCCGAAGCCGGCCGTCAAGGTGCCGGTGCCGGTGATGGTGAGCGTGCCGCTGCCGATCTTGGTGAGATTAAAATTCACGCCCTGCTGGGTGTTGGAGCCGAAGATGCCAGCGAACGTAGTGCTCGAATTGTCGAAGCCGGCGGTCAGCGTACTGCTGCCGCCGTTATTGGTCACCAGTCCGCCGCCGCCGCTGCTGGCCAGGGGACTGGCCAGCGAACCGATCACCGCGGCCACGCCGTTCAGGTTGAACGTGCCGCCCGGGCCCACGTTGACGTCCGAGAACCGCGACAAGCCGTTGGCTACGCCCGGCTGGAACGTGCCGCCGTTGACGTACGTTGTGCCGGCGTAGTTGTTGGCCGGGTTGGTTAACGCCAAGATCCCATTGCCCGTCTTGTACAACGGGATGCTACCGATCGCGGCCGTAGTGTAGGCCGCCCCCAAGGTGGCGGTCACCAAGGGGCTGTCGACCTGCATCGTGCCCGATACGCTGCCGAAGTTCACCAAACCGTTGAGGGTCAGGTTGTTGCCGGAAACGCCGCTGATTTCCAACGTGTTGGCGCTCGAAAGAGTGGTGAACGTGACCGGGTTGTAGACCGTCGTGCCGGTACCGGCCAACGTGGCGCCCGCGCCGTTGGTGATGGTGACTGTGCCGTTACCCAACGGGCTGGTATACACCACGTTGTTGGTCAGGGCCGCGCTGGCCCCGATGATCAATTGGCCAGCGGTCACGTTGACGCCGCCGGTCCAGGCGGTCGTTCCACCGACGCCCACGACCGATGCGGGGTTCGAAGGCGTCAGGCTGGCGCCCGAGAGCACCAGAGAACCGCTGCCGGCCTTGACGAGGGTGCCACCGCCGCCGGTGCTCTGGACGAGCGCGGAAATGATCAAGTCGGTTGGCGACAGGCCACTGGTTGTAATGGTCCGCGATTGGCCGAACAGTTCCAAGGTGCCGGAAATGGTCGGCGTGGTGCTGAGGCTGTCGTTCGTGGCGGTGATGTTGCCGGCCAGCGCTAGGATGCCGCCGGTGGCGATCGTCGGCGTGGCCGTGCCGCCGTAGTTGTAGAAAGTGATGCCGTTGGGGCCGCCGCCCAGGGTATTGTTGTTCACCAAGGTCAGCGTGCCGCCGCCGTTGATGTAGATATTGCTGGTGGAGGAGATCTGGCCGGCGACGGTCTCCGACACCGCGGCGTTGTTGATCACCAGGTCGCCGGTCACCGGCATGGTTCCCAAGGCGCCGCTGAGAGTCAAGGTGCCCTGGTCGACCACCGTCTGGCCGGTGTAGCCGTTGGCGTAGTTGACCAGCGACGACGGCGAATAGAAGGTCAGCGAGCCGGCGGCTATCGCCGCGGTCGTGGCCGTCGACAAGTTCACGGACGTGCTGCTGGCGATGGAGGTGATGTACGTGCCGGGGGCAACGCCGGTGCCACTGACGGTCATCCCCGGGTAGAGGCCACTGGTGGTTGTGAGAGCGGTCAGCACAGTGGCCGCGTTGGCGGCGGTGGCGGTGACGGTAAAGTTGTTGGGGACGGCCGACAACGGCGCGCCGAACGTCAGGTTGCTGGTGACTGCCGCCGACGCGGCGGCGCTGAGCGTCACGGTCGTGCCGTTGATGCTCTTGATGTAGTCGCCGGCCGGGATTCCGTAACCCGTCACCGACATGCCGGGGTAGAGGCCCATCACCTGCGCGGCCGTCAGGGTTTGGGCCGTACTGGCAGCCAGCGAGAAGCCCGTAATGTTCGTGCCGACCGGAGCATTGCCATAGTAGAGATTCACCGGCCCGGTTGCGGTGGCCGCCTGAGACAGCGTGATCTGCGTTGTCGAGCTGCTGATCCCCGTGATTACGGTTCCGGCCGCGATCCCCGAGCCATAGACCGGCTGACCGACGAACAGGCCCAAGGTGCTCGCGACGTTTGCCGTAGTGGTGCCGTTCAAATACGTGGCCTGCGAGACGTTCGTGTTGTTGAAGGTGGTGGCCACCGCCGTGGTCGTCGTGGCAGTGGCGTTCTGCGACAAGGTAATCGTGTTGCCGGCGATGCCCGTAATGATCGTACCGGTGGGGATATTGGCGTTCCCGCTGATCATCTCACCCACGTTCAAGCCATAGGTCGAGGCGTTCGTCACGGTCAGCGTATTGCCGTTGAGCGTGGTGTTCACGCTGATGCTCTGATTGGTCACCGGTCCAAAGAGCAGCGTTGCGGCTCCGGCGGTCGTCGGGTTGGCGGCGTTTCCGTTCGTGGAGTTGTTCAAGGTGAACGTCCCGCCGCTGGTGCTCACGCTGCCGATGATCGTGCTGGCGGGCAGGACGGCCGCGGAGCCGACCGCCGTGGTCACCGCCATGCCGGGCAACAAGATATAGCCGCCCACGGTCCCGCTCGCCCCGTTAGCGTTTTGCGGCAACAGCGAGTTGCTCGCCGTATACTGATTGGTTGAAGTCGACAACGTGCCCAGCGTAGCGATCACCTGCGTGGTGGGGAAGACCAGGGTCGAGGTGGCCGCCGTGCCGCTGGCCGCGGTCGCGTTCTGGCTGACGGTAAATGTGGTGCTGATGCCGTTGGTGCCTGGAGCCCCGATGCCCGTGATCACCGAACCCGTGGGAATGTTCAACACGTTCTGCACCGGCTGGCCGATCACCAACCCCTGCGTGTTGGTCGTCGTGACGGTGGAGCTATTGGCGGTAGTGGCAGTGATCCACGCGGTGGGCAACGGAGCGAGCGTCAGGGTGCCGGTGCCGCTCTTCACCAAGGTCAGCGCGCCGGCGCCGTTGTTGATAATGTTGCTGTTGATGGTGGTGGTGTTCGCATTGATGTACGCATAGAGCGAGGCGGCGTTGCCCAGGTCGCCGGTCTGGCCCGTGCCCGCCACCATTCCACCGGTGAGGGTGCCGCCGTTGATCGTCACGGCCTGGTTGGCCGCTTCCAAGAGACCACCGCTGCCGATGAACAGCGTTTCCGGCAGCGAGTTCATAGTGATGATCGCCGCGGCGGTCGGGTTGATGTGCAGCGAATTGATCTGCCGGATCGTCACGGGCTGGACGGTCGCCGCCACGTTGATGTTGTCGGTCGGAACGCCGGCGGTAAGGGCATCGGTCCCGTAGAAGGCGAAGCCGACATAGCCGGTCGAGGTGCCGGCAGCGGGCGCAACCGTCATCGGGCCCAACCCTTGCGTGGGCGAATACGTGGCAAAGTCGACCAGATCGGTGACCGCGCCATCCGCGACGGTATTGGTCACCACGGCCCAACCGCCGAAGATGCCGTTGACCAGCGGGGCATTCGTTACGCCGTTGAATGGCCCGCCATTGAGCGCCGTTGACGGCAGGTTGGTCAAGAAGATCTGGGCGTTGCCCGCCCCCGGTTGACCGAAAATGGCGCCGGCGGTGGAATCCGTGAAGTTCACCGTCGCCGTGGCGATGTTCGCCGTATTCAGCGTGTTGATGGTGAGGGCCGCGTAGCCGCCAAGTCCATTGTTGACGCTGATGGTGTTGGCGCCGGTGGGGCTCACGGGGTTCAAGGTGCCGGTGCCGGCGCTGATATTCACCGTGCCCACGGCGTCCGTGGAGGTCAAGCCGGCGGCGCCGGTCAACGTGAGCGTACCACCCTGGAGATTGATGGGGGCGGTCGTGCCCACGCGCCCCGACATGTTGTAGCTGGCATAGCCGCTGTTGTCGAGGTTGAGCGTGCCGTAGTAGTTCGTCACGCTGGAGGTGTTGGCAATCGTGCCGGCGTTCTGCAGATCGAGCGTGCCGCCGCGAATGATCGTGGCGCCCGTATAGGTGTTGGCGCTTACCAGCGTGGTGGTGTTGTTGCCCGACCGGGTGAAGTTCAAGATACCGGTGCCCGTGCCCGATCCAACGGCATCGGTAATCACGCCGCCGAATGTGCCGCCGCCGGTGGAAGTCAGCGTGGCCATCGTGCCGGCGAGCGAGTTGGTGATGGTACCGCCGGTACCCGGCATGGTGTTGACGCTGGAGATGGCGCCCAGCGCCTGGTTGTAGCCGTAGAGGTCCAACGTGCCGGCGTTGACGTTGGTGGTCAGCGTGGTCACGCCGGCGTTAGTCGGGGCGACCACCAGGGTATTGGCGCCGCCGTTGAGGGTCATCGTGCCGGCGTCGACGGTCACCGTGCCGGTGAAGAACTGGGCCGCGTTGAGACTCAGATTGCCCGCCCCGCCTTTGGAGATCCCGTTGGTGCCGGTAAAGATGCTCGACACCGACAAATTGCCCAGGGCCTGGATGAACAGCCCGCTGCCGGAGGTAACCTGGCCGCCCGAGAGGCCCGTATTTCCCGACTGGGCCAGAATACCGTTGTTGGTCACGGTCAGGATGCTACCGGTGTTGTAGCCCGTCAGCCCACCGCCGCTTTGCAGCGTAACGCTGCTGACGGTGTCGGTGGTGAATTGGTAGCTGCCGGCGAGGCCGACGTTGGTCGTGGTGGATGCCTGGGCGAAGTTGCCCAGCAATTCGTTGGACGTGAGAACCGTAAAGCCCACGCCGGGGAAATAGGTGACAAAGCCCTGGCCGGTACCGCTGGTGCCGGACGCATCGCCGACGATGTCGGGACGAATGCTGCGGTTGGCGAAGCCGGGCAGTCCGCCGCCGCCCACCGTGGTCGGCGTCGTCGCATACACATAGGCGTCGCCGGCCGTGGGAGCCGGCAGGCCGCCCGTGACCGTCAAGGCGCCGCCCAGGTTCGTGCCACGGAGCAACAAGTTCTCGCCGGTGCTCCCCTGAACGGCCTGGATCGTCGCGAAGTTCAGCACGGTCGGGCCGGCCGCATTGGGCGCCAGGGTGATGGTGCCGAACAGGTTGCTGGTGCTGGTGTTGGTGTTGAGCTGGTTCAACGATTCGTAAGTCGTTCCGGAGGTGGCGCCGATGATCTGGAATTGACCGCCGGCCACGGTAAGGTTCTTCAAGATCCCGCCCAAGCGGTCATTCAAGTTCGTGCCCGAGTCGTTCAGTACCAGGCTGGCGGTGGGGTCGACGTAATACGTGCCGAAGGCGGTTTGGCCCGCGCCCGAGTACGTCGTTACGCCGCCGTTCAAAGTAAAGTTGCCGGTCGAGTTGCTCCCGCCGGTGGTGAGGTTGAACGCGCCCGTGCCGACCTTAACGATGTTCAACGTGTTCAACAGACTGGTGGTGCCGGAAGCGACAGCGTAGTAATTGAACTGTCCGGTGAAGGCGGTGATGGCCGTGCCGCCGTTGGCCGGCGTACCCAAGCCGAACGTCAAAGTGCCGCCGGTGGTGCTATTGTTGGTGATCGTGCCCGCGCCCGACAGCCCCGAGAGAGTCTCGCTCAATCCGTTCAGGTCCAACGTGGCGCCGGAGTTCAACGTCAGCGAGGAGGCGTTGGGAATGGCGTTGCTGACGCCCAGGAACAAGGTGGCGCCCGCATTGACCGTGGTGGGGCCGGCCCAGTAATTGGCCGCGTTGCTGAGCTCGACGCCGCCCGCGGACCCCGTGGTAATGGTCAGGCCGGTCGATGCCCCCGCTCCGATCATCGGAGCGGTGACGTTCAAGTCCAGGGGAGACTGGCCCGACACCGTGAACGTGGGCGTGCTGCTGAAAGCGATGAAGCTCGGCGCGGTGGCCGCGATCGTCGGCACGAGCGTGGTGCCCAGGTTGTCGTCGGTCGCGGTCACGCCGCCGGCAATCGTGAGGATATTGACGTTGCCGCCCGCGGTGAGGTTCCCAAAGCCGGTGCCCACGGTAAGCGTCGGGGCGGCCGTGCCGCCGGGGTTGTTCAACGTGACAAGGCCGTTGAGCGTGTTGCTGCCGGCGAAAGTCAACGTGGAGCCGCCGTTGAGGGTGATGTTCGCCGAGGGGGTGATCTGGCCGCCGTAGCTGTTCACGGTCACCGTGGCGTTGTTGATCACCAGGTTGCCGGGGATCACGACCATGCCCATGCCGGTGAAGCCGTTGCCCGCGGAACTGAGATTCAACGTGCCCTGGTTGACATAGGTGGTGCCGGTATACGAGTTATTCAGGCCCACCACGAGGGTGGTGCCGCCCGCGGTGGCGTTGTTGGAGATCGTCACGCCGCCGTCCGCCGGCGCCGTCGAGGTTCCCGGGTTGCCGGCGCCGAAAATACTGGTGATCAAGCTGCCGGCGGGGATGCCCGTGCCCGACACCGGCTCGCCCACGTACAAACTGCTCAAGTCGTAGGGCACCTGCACGATGTTGGAACCGCTGGTCACGGTGGCGACGAGCGTCGCCGAGGGGTTCAAGGTCAGTGTTCCCGGCCCGTTCTTGTCCAGGTTCATGTTGCCGATGAGCCTGGTGTTGAAGGTGGTCGTGTTCTGGTTGATCCAGGCGAACAGGTCGCTGCCGCCGGAAGTCAGTGCCGAACCAACGTCGACCGCCGTGAAGGCAATCGTTTGATTTGCGTCGGTGATCAGGCCGCCGCTGGCAATCGTCAACACGGCCGGGGCGGTGCTGCCGGCCAAAGTGTCGCTGCCGGTCAAGACCGGCTGGCCGGTGCCGCCCATGGTGATCGTCTGCGCCGCCGTGGGCACCAAACGCAAGGAGTTCACCGTGCGGTTCATGATCAACGTGCGGGCGGCCGTGCTGTCGCTGATATTCCAGGTGGCCGTGGCCGTGCTGGCGAGCGTGTTGCCGTTCCCCGTCAGATCGGTGCCGTCGAAGCCGGCGAAACCCCAGGCCGTATTGGTGCCCAGTGCGCCGATGCCCTGGCCGATGACGCCGCTGGTCGCGTTCAAGTAGGTGGCGAAGCTGTCGCCGTTGACCACCGCCCAGCCGCCGATGATGTTGTTCGTCAGACTCGAGGCGTTGAACGACGAGCCGCCGAGGCTGCTCAGGAAAATCTGCGAGTTACCGGTCCCGTAAGCGCCGAGCGTGCCGCCGGCGGTCGTAAAGTTCACGGCCGAACCGGTATTCCAGACCAAATTGCTCAGCGTCAGCGCCGCCGAACCACCCGCGCCGCGGGTGGAGGTGATCGTCGAGACACCTTGCTGTAACGTCAGCGTGCCGATCGTTTCGGTGGAAGCGTGAGCTTGGTAGCCCAGGTAATTCAGCGTACCACCCTGCAAGGTCACGGGAGCGTAGGTGGTGCCGCTGCCCAGGCGGTTGGGCATGTCGGTCACCGGGTTGTTGGTATTGTCCAGGGTGAGCGTGCCGTAGTAGTCGGTCACTCCGGAGGTGGCCGACAGCGCGCCGCCCATCTGCAGGGTCAGGGTGCCGCCGCGGATGATCGTGGCGCCGGTGTAAGTATTGTTGCTCAGCAGCGTCGTGGTGTTGTTGCCCGACCGGGTGAAGTTCAGGTTGCCGGAGATCACGCCGGCAAAAGTGGTGCTGGCGGTAGTAACGCTGGTCAACGTGGAAGTACGGGCTCCCGAGTTGATAATGTTGCCGCCCGTATTCGGCGCGCTGACGTTGCTGCTGGAAAGGTTACTGATGATCTGGTTGTTGCCATTGAGGTCAAAGGTGCCTCCCCCGTCGACTTCGAGGGCCTGACCGGCGCCCAAGGCGCTGACGAAGATCGCGTTCGTGGCGCCCAGTTGCAGCGTACCGTTGTTGACGTAGGTCGTGCCCGAGTAGGCCTGCCGCACGCCGAGGACCGCCGTTCCCGCGCCGTCCTTGGTGATGCCGCCGGTGCCGGTGATCGTGCTATCGACCGTGAGGGTCGTGCCGGCCACCGGAGTCCACATGAACAGCGACGTGGCCGGCGCGGCGATCTGGCCGCCGTTCAAGGTGTTGTTGCCCAGCGCCAGCAGACCGCCGCTGGTAATGGTCAAGACGTTCGTCAGCGGATAGGTGCCGGTCGCCGCGGAGTTGAACGAAGTGCCGGCGTCCATAATCAGGCTGTTGATGGTCGTGGCGGCCGCGATCGAAGTGCCCAGCGTCGTGCCCAACTGGCCGAACAGGACGTTGTTGGTGCCGCCCGCGGAAATGAACGGAGAGACTTCCGTCGCCAGGTTGAGCGGCCGGAAGCCGGCCCCGCCGGTGGTGTTGACGCCCGTGGCGCCCACGTACGTGGCGAAGGTCAGGCCGGTGCCGCCCGCGGAGGTGTCCACGAGGATGTCGGGACGAATGCTCATGGTCTGCGTGTCGATCGAACCAGCACCGCCGATCACGCCGGGCGCGGCTGTAAAGGCCACGTACTCCGCTGCCACGTTCGAGCCCGAAACGTTGCCCAAATTGGTACCGCGCAACAGCAGTGAGTCGCCGGCGGTGACGCCGCTCAACGAGCCGGTGCCGAAGGTCATGTTCTGGCCGCTGGGAGCATTGAGGGTGAGATTGCTGCCGCCCGTGGCCAGCGTGGTCGTGCCGCCGAGGCCGGCGTACAACGTCACACCGTTCAAGGCGACGGTCGGCGCGGCGCTCAGCGTCAGCGTGGTGCTGTTGACGATCGCCAAAATCGTGGTGCCGCTGGTAATCCCGGCGCCGCTGACGTCCATGCCGATAGCCAGGCCCGCGGTGCTGGAAACCAGCACGTCGTTCGTGGTGCCGGTAGTCGTGCCCGCGCCGGCCAGGGTAGCCACGTTGCCCAGATATTCCGTGGTCGGGGTCGCGGAGTTGCCGATAATGTTCACCGTGCCACCGCCCAGGGTCAGCGTCACCGCGGCGTTCACACCGCCGCCAAGGCGGTCATTCACGTTCTGGCTCGTCACGCTGTTGTTGTCCAGAGTCAGCGTGCCGCTGGCGTTGACCGTGTCGTTGAAGATCATGGTCGTCGTGCCGTTCAACAGCACGGTGCCCTGATTGACCGTCAGCGTGCCCTGGCTGGTGTTGGCACCGCTCATGGTGAACGTGCCGGTGCCGACCTTGGTCACGTTCAGGGTGTTGGCCAGGGCATCGCTGTAGCGGAGGAACTGGCCGGCAAAGGTCGTGCTGCTGTTGTCCCAGCCGAAGGTCAATGTGCCGGCGGTCGTCGAGGCGTTGGTCACGATACCGGAGCCGGTCAGGCTGCCGATGAGGGCCGTGGCGGCGTTAACGTTCAAAATAGTGCCGGAGGCGAGGTAGACCTGCGACTGCGGCATGCCCACGCCGGCGCCGCTGAATTGCAGCGTTGACGAATTCGTTACCTGCGTCTGGCCGTTGTAGCTATCGACGGCCGCGATTTGCAGCACGCCGCCGCCGGTCTCGATCAGGCCCACGCCCGAGTTGCCGCGAATCCCCGCGGTGATGCTCAACGCGGCTTGCAGGGGAGCCACGTTCACGCCGCCCACCTGAATTTGGTCGACCGTGATCGTGTAGTTGGAGCTTCCCAGGGTCATCGCGCCGGCCAGGACGCTGGTCGTGCCCACGTTGCTGGAGGTCGCCGTGAGGCCGCCCGTGAGAGTCAGCAGACCGCCGGTGGTCACGGTGGGGGCCGTGCTGCCGCCGTTATTGTTGAACGTCAGGCTGGCCAACGTGTTGTCGCCGAACAAAGTCAGGGCGGAAGCGCCGTTGATCGTCACGTTGTTGGTCGCGGCGATCTGCCCCTGGAAATTGTTCATGGTGACCGTGCCGCCGCTGATGGTCAGGCCGCCCGCGGGAATGACCACCGAGCCCAGCCCCACGGCGCTGAGGTTCAACGTGCCCTGATCGACGTAAGTGCCGCCCGAGTAGTTGTTCGAGAAGCCGAACGTGGGCGTGATGGCGGTGTTGCTGTTGCCCAAGGCGGGCGTCGAGAGGGTGACGGTGTTGCCGCTGATCGAGGAAATCGTCGTCCCCATGGCGATTCCCGTGCCACCGACCGGCATTCCTTGGCTCAAGCCGGTCGTGCTGGGCACGACAAACGAAGTGCTACCAGGGTTGAGGAAGGCGTTGGTGATCTGCAGCGTCGGCGAGAGGGTCAAAGTGCCGGCCCCCGACTTGACCAGCGAGATCGTCGCCGCGCCGCTGCCGATGGCGACCTTCGTGTCGGCTATCAGCGAATTGATCGTCACCGTGTTCTGCGCGTTATACACCACCAACTCGGTGTTGCCGCTGCTGGCCGTGCCGCCCGCGGTCAAGATGCCCGGGTAGGTCTGCGTGTAGTTGTAAACCGGGCTGGCGATGCTGGCCGTGAGGCCGATCGTCGAAGGAAAGGCGATGTTGGTGCGGAGCAAGCCGCCCTGTTGCAGGTTTAACACCGTGCCGGACGTCCCAAAGGCGACGTCCACTTCGCCGGTGCCGCCGAGGCTCAACATCGCCGTGGTGGTGTTCGCCGCCAGCGCGGCCGTCACCTGCACCTGGGTGATGTTGCCGCTGGCGAAAGTGCCGTCATAAGAGCGGAACCCGGCCGCGCCCACGGCCCCCACGCCGTAAGTGGCGTTGTAGGTTGCAAAGTCGTTCGAGTTGACGATCGCCCACGGGCCGATCACGTTGTTGGTCATCGTCGGGGCGGTGCCGAAGAGGATCTGCGGGTTGCTGCCGATCTGGCCCAGCGTGCCCGAGCCGGCGGTGAAGTTCGCCGTGGCACCGAGCGCGGGAGTGGCCAGCGAGTTGAACGTCAGATAGGCCGAGTTCACGCCCGTCCCCCCGGGCGTTACCGTGATCGTGCTGGCGCCCTGGAGCAGGTTCAACTGCCCGAGGGCCTGCGTCGACGCCGTCTGGGCCCGCCCCAGGTATTGCAGCGTGCCGCCGTTCATGTTGATGGGGGCCGCGGCGTTAACGCGGGTCGACATGTCCGTCAGGCCGGTGTTGTCCAGCACCAACGTGGCGTAGTTGAGGTTGACGGCCGACGTGCCGGAGAGCGTGCCGTAGTCCTTCAACGTAGTCGTGCCGCCGGTCAGATAGGTGACGCCGCCGTAGGTGTTGGGTCCCAACAAGTTCAAGGTGTTGCTGCCGGCGCGCTCGAAGTTCACGTTGCCGGTGATGCTGCCGCTGAAATTGCCGGGGTTGTTCGTGGAGTTGGTTACCAGGGTGCCGAAGCCGATGGACGACGTAATCGTGCCCCCCGCAATCCCCTGACCCACCGCGGCGCCGTAGCTGGTGAGATTGCCCACGTACTGGGCGTTGCCGTAAAGGTCCAGCGTACCGCCCGGATTCAGCGTGCCGCCGGTGTTCACCGTCAGCGGCTGGTTGTAGTAGAGGGTGTTTGTGCCGCCGTTCAAGGTCAGGGTGCCCGCGTCGACCGTCGTGGTCCCCGTGTAACTATTGCCGGAATTGCCCGTGCCGTAGACACTGGCCGCGGGGGCGAGGATCAGGTTGCCGCCCAGGTCCTTGGTCAGGCCGTTGGTGCCGCTGATCACGCTGGAGATCGTCAGCGTGCTGCCCGTATTGACGTGAATGATCCCTTCATTGCCGGCAAACGCCAGGATCAGGCCGCTGATCGTATTGCTGCCGCCGGTGTTGATGATCCCGCCCGTGCTCACGGTCAACAGGGTGGGCGCATAGCTTCCGCTGACCGAACCGGCCAGCCCCAGCGCAATACCGGTGCCGTTGAGGACAAACGCGTTGGTGGTCCTCGTCGCCGAGATGGTGTCGCCGACCGTGAGGTTCTCCGTATCCGCCACGGCCGCGTAATTGAAGTCCGGGCTCGTGCCGTTGGCGTTGTTCGTAGCGTTGTAATCCCCGAAAGGCTGCAAACCATTCGCCGTAACATTATTGGGGATGCTCGCCGTGGTTGCATAGGTGGCAAAATCGACGCCGGACGAGCCGATAATCACCACGCGGGCGTTGATACCGTTGTTATTTCCCGTCAGCGCGGGGGCGGCGGTGAATAGCACCTTGTTGGTGCTGGTACCGATGATGCCGTTTACGCCGTCGTTGTAGACGTTGAGCGTGCTGCCGGCGTTGGTCGTCAACGATGCGAAGGTCAGAATACTCCCCTTCGAAGCGAGATTCGAATCGTTCATGATCACCGAACCGCCCGAATTGAGCGTCAACGCGCCGGCCGTTTCCGTCGCTTGAGTAGTGCTGCCGAGTGCCGAGATTTCGAACGTGCCGCCGTTGAGGATCACTGCCTTGCCCCCGAGGCGGGCAGTGGTGTTGATCGTGCTGTTGTCCAACAGCAGCGTGCCGCCGGGGTTGACCGTGAAGCCGCTGGCAACGTTGCTCAATGTGCCCGCGCCGCTCAAGTCCAACGTGCCCCCGTTCACCACCACGCCGGTACTCGCGATGCTGACGGTGTTGGCGGCCGTGAAGTCCGCCGTGCCGGCGCCAGCCTTGTAAATGGCGTAGAAGGGATTCGTGGTCGACATCGCCGTGTTGACGTTGATGACGCCGGTGCCGGCCGTGTTGAGCCACAGCGTACGGTTGCTGGTCGTCGACTGGGTCAGCACGCCGGTGATGTTGAGGATGCTCCCGCTGTCGGCGCCGATCACGGAATCGAAGGGGATGTTGATCGTGCCGGAGTAGGTGTTGGTGCCGGAAACGTTCTCCAACTGGCCGCCGCCGGCGGCGAAGTTCATGCCGCCCTGCGCCATGTTGCCGACGCCTTGCAACGTGAGGGTATTGGCGACCGTAATGCCGCTTGTGGTGCTGTAAAGTTGCAGAGCCGCTCCGGGGACGGCCGCGTTGGGCGAAACCGAGATCGCCGCGGTGCCGAGCGCGGTGTTGTTGGAGATCTGGATCGCTCCCGCGTTGATATACACCGTGGCCGCCGAGGTCAGGCCCGCGTTCGCGGCCGTGATCGCCAACGTGCCATTGTCGGCCTTGGCGAAGCCGACCGTGCTGGTGAGTCCCGTGCCGCTGTAGGTCAGCGTGTTAACCGGCTGCGAGTCCAGCGCGCCGGCCACTTCGATGATGTTGTTCTGCGCGGTGAGGTTATTGAAATTGATCGTGCGGCTATCGGTGAAACTGGCGGTCGCTCGCAGTCCCGTCGTGTAGGGAACAAAGGCGTTCATGGTGATCGCGGCGGATCCCAATGCGTTGTCGTTGCCAGCCGACAGGATACCGCCGGCCAGCAGGATCGGTCCCGACAAACCGCTGTTGTTGCCGCTGAGCACCAAGGTGCCCGGCCCGGCCTTCGTGAAACCGTTGCTGCCGGACAGCGTGCCGGTGAGGGTCAACCCTTGCACCACGTTCGAGGCCGTTTCGGCGGCGGCCGCATTGGTCACCGTGAAGGTGGTGCCGCTGGCCACGTTGCTGTTGAGCGTGAGATTGTTGTCGATCTGCAGGCCGTAGCCGTTGTTGTCGGTGACCGTCAGACCATTGAAGGTCGCCGCGGGACTGAAACTCGTCAGATCGATGGTCTTGTTCAGGGCCTGCGTGAACGGGGCCAGGGCCGTCGAGCCGGCACGGCCCACGCTCAGCACCGGGAAGTTGTTGTTGAAACTTACCGTGCCGCCGTAGGAAATCGTCTGCGGGGTGCCGGTGCCGGCGCTGCCGCCAGTGCCGTCCAGCAACAGGCCCAAGGCGCCGCCGTTGCTGACGGTGATCGAGGGCGGGGTGCCCAACGCGGCGAACTCATTGAGTGCCAGGTTCAACGTGCCCTGGCCATTCTCGGTGATCGAGGTGACCGAGCCGGGATTGGCGATCTGCCCGCCCAGGCCCACCGTCATTACCGGGTTGGGGATGTTGATGTAGACGTTCCCGCTGGGCAACGTGATCGGGCCACTCAGTGTCAAGCTGGTGGCCGTGCCGCTGGTGCTGTAGAACGTCAACGGGTTGCTACTGGTGCCATTACCCGAGGCGCTGAAGTTGACCGGGTTCATCAGCGTCACCGTGCCGCTGGCGGCGAGGAAGGAACCGCTGCCGCTGACGGTCAAGGTGCCGCTCCCCAGCGGGCCGGAGTACACGCCCGTCCCCGCCGGGTTCGGCGTGCTGCTGGTGGTGAACAGCAGGCCGCCGCCGGTCAGGTTTACGCCGCCGGAGAAGGTGTTGTTGCCGCTGAGTTGCAGTAGGCCGGCGCCGCTCTTGGTGACCGAGCCCGCATCGACGATCGTCGCCGCGATGTTGAGCGAGGGGGTGAATTGCGTGACCGTTTGTCCGTTGATGCCGATGGCGCCGATGTTGAACGTATTGGCGCCGCTGCCGATATCCAGCGTGCCGTTGATCGTCGGCGTGGTGGCCGCGTTCATGGAAGTCACGGTGATGGCGTTGGCCCCGCCGGTGAGCGTCAAGGTACCGCCGGTAGCGACAGTCGCGTTGGTCGTGCCGCCGTAGTTATTGAAGTTCAACTCCGCGAAGCTGTTGTTGCCCACCAGGGTCAAAGTGCCGCTGTCGTTCACGGTGACCGTATTGCCCGCGGCAATCTGGCCCTGATTGGCGACCATCGTCACCGTGGCGGTGCCGCTGATGGTCAGGCCGCCGGAGGGAATCACGATCGTGCCGATGGCCGGGGCATTCAAGGTCAGCGTGCCCTGGTCGACGGTCGTGCCGCCGGTATATGTGTTCGACAGACCAACCTGGAAGTAGCTGGACGAGGCCGTGGCCGGAGCCGAAAGCGTGACCGAATAGTTGCCCAAACTGCCGCTCCAACCGACAATCGTGGCCTCGGCCGGGATGCCCGTGCCGCCCACCGGCATGCCGATGCTCAAGCCGGTCGTGCTGGTCAGGCCCGTCACGATCGCGCTGCCGGCGGTGACCGTGCCGTTGAACTGCTGCGCCGGCGTAAGCGCCAGCGTGCCGGCGCCCGACTTCACCAGGCTCACGGTGGCCGTGTTGCTGCCGCCGAGGACCGTCTTCAGGTCCACGATCTGGGAGTTGATGGTGATCGTATTTTGGGCGTTGTACACGACGAGCTCGGTGTTTCCGCTGGTCGCCGCGCCGCCGGCGGTCAAAATGCCGGGCATGGAATAGCCCGTCGTCGGCGAAACCGTCAGCGCGCCGTTGACGACCGGCGCGCCGATGGTCGACTCGTTGGCGTTGTTGCTCCGCAGCAGGCCGCCCAACTGGAGGTTCAGCACGTCGTTGTAGTTGGTGAACGCGATGTCATTGTTCTGGGCGCCGGCCAGACGCAAGACGGAGGTCACCGTCATCAGGTTGCCACCCGGCAAGGTCACCGCGCCGGACGTGCTCGGCGATAGCGTCGTCAGCAAGTTGACGCCGTTGGTGGCGTTGAGGTTGGTGATCTTGCCCGAGCCGAACACCGCGTCATAGGCCTGGAAACCGGCGGCGCCCACCGCGCCGAAGCCCAACGTGGGGTTGTAGGTCGCATAGTCGGTGCTGTTGACGATGGCCCAGGCCCCGACCAGGTAATTCACGCTGTTGAGCGTGGGGGGCGTGGTCACCTGCAACGTCGCATTCGTGTTGCTTCCGGTGACACCCGAGGTGCCCAAGTTATTGGCGCTGGTAATGTTCAGCGTCGCGCCCAGGCTCCGCGTGAGGCTGGCCAGCGTCAGGGTGGCGTCATAGTATGCGCCACCGCCGCCGTTGTTGACGGCGATGGTGTTGGCCCCTTCCGCCAAGCTGACCGCGCCGAGCGTTTCCGCCGTGGCGTTGTTGTATTGTCCACTCAAGGTCAGAGTGCCGCCTTGGAACGTGATCGGCGCGCCGCTGGGCAGGCGGCTCGGTACGTTGATTTGCAAGCCAGTATTGTTGTCCAACGTCAGGCTGGCCGTGTTGAGGTAGACCGCCGAGGTGCCGGTCATCGCGGAGTTGTCGCGCAGATCCGTGGTGCCGCCGGTGAGCACGGTGTAGCCGGTGTAACTCAGGCCGGAGCCGGCCGTGCTGCCCCCTTCGAAAGTCAGCGTGCCGCTGCCGAACTTGTAGAAGTTCAGGTTGCCGGTGATCTGGCCGGCGAACGTGCCGGCGGCCGCCATGTTCGTGGCCAACGCGGAAGAAGCGAATCCGCTGGTCAACGTGCCGCCGCTGGTCTCGATCGTTCCACCCTGGTTGGGCGCGTTGGCGCCGTTGCCGCTGCTAAAGGTGTTTACGTACTGGATGCTGCCGTTGAGGTCCAGCGTGCCGCCCGCGTTGACCGTCAAGGCCTGGTTGGGGAACAAGGGGTTCGTCACCGCCTGGGCCAATTGCAGCGTGCCGGAGTTGACGGTGGTGGCGCCGCTGTAGAACTGGGGAGCGGTGAAGTTCAAAGTGCCGCTGAGCGACTTGGTCACTCCGGCCGTGCCGGTGATCGTGGCGCCCACGTTGAGTATGCCGCTGTTGACGTCGATCATGCCTTCCGCGGCGGCGAAGGCCAGGAAGCCACCGGTCAGCGCGTTGGTGCCGGAGCTGTTGGAGAGCAACCCGCCGCTGGTCAAGGTCAGCGTGGCCCCCAGGGGAATGTTCTCCGTGAAACTACCATTGAGAATCAAGGCGTTTCGCGTGATCGACGACACGAGCGAGGTGTCCGTGCCGGTCAGGGCAACCACGTCGTAGCCGGTGCCGCCAGCAAAGGTCGTGGGCTCGGTGAATACGCTTGAGTAGGGCACGATGCCGAGCGTGGCAGCGTAGTTGCCGGAAGCCACGGCGGTCGCGTTGGCCGACAAGACGAAGGTCGTGGAATTCGTAATACTCTGGACGTACGCACCCGTTGGAATACCCGTGCCGGCCACCGGCATGTACGGACTGAGCCCCGTCGTGCTCGTTACGGTGACGGTGGAACTGCCGCTCGTGAGCGACACACCCGAAAGAGCCGTCGTACCGTACGTAGCGAAGTCGGACCCATTGACGGTGATTCGCGGGAAGACTCCGGTCGTGGCCGGCGTGAGTGCCGCTGGAACGGCGGTGGCATTGGCCGTGTTGTTGGTGTTGAAGAGAATTTTGTTCGTGCTGCCCAAACCCGTGCCGGCAACGTTCAACTGGCTGCCGCCGGCCAGAGTGCCCAGGTTCCAGAATTCGAGTGTGCCGCCCGCGGTGCCGCTAAGGTTGATCGACGATCCGCCGCTGTTGAGCGTTAGCGTGCCGGGATATTCCGTAGTGGCAGTGGTGGAGTTGGTGCTGTAATTGAACGTGCCGCCGCTGAGGGTGAGGTTATTCCCATTGGCCGTCGTGATGTTGGCGCCCAAGCGATTGTTGGTGGCCGTGACGGTGTTGTTGATCGTGAAGGTGCCGCTGGGATTCACCGTGATGCCCGTCGACGAAAGCAAAGTGCCGCCGCCGCTGGTCGCGGTGCCCAGCGAGACGGTTCCGCTGTTGACGATGATCGTGCCGGTCATGCCATCAGCGGCCGTCAAACTGAGAGTGCCGGTACCCGACATCTGCAAGCTCAGGGCGCCGGTGCCGGTATTGGCGTTGCCGCTGATGGTGGTGTTGCCCGTACCGGCCAAGGTCAGCGTCGAAACCGCCGTGGTGGTCAACGCGGTGCTGGCCGACAGGAGCAACCCGGGCGACAAGCTCACCGGGAGGTTGTTGATCAACAGCCGGCTGGCGCCCAAGGTGACCGTAGCGCCAAATTCGATGTTGTGATCGATGACCGCGCCACTTGTAAGGCCGAGGCCCACCACCGTAGTGCCACCCAAGGTGACGGGGTTGAGGATCTCTCTGTTGCCGTTCGCGGTGGTCAAATCCGTGCTGCCAGCCTCCAAGGTGCCCCCGTTGAAGGCCAAGGTCGGGTACGTCGTCCCCGACGCCGGATAGCCCAGGGCCTGAGCCGCGCCGAGCACCAAGGTGCCCTCGGTCAGGGTCGTGGTGCCCGAGTACGTGTTGCCGCCGAAAGTCAGGCTGTCGCTTGGGACGGTGGTGGTGGCGGCGTACGCCAACGTGAAGCCCGTTCCCGCCTGGATGCTCGCGATGTAGTCGCCGACCGGGATGCCCGAGCCAACGACGGCCTCGCCGACGATCAATCCCGTTGGCGTTCCGCTGACCGTGGTGTTCGAATTCGTGGCGAAAGTCCCCGTAGTGATCGCCGCCGGGTTGAGGGTCACCGTGCCCAACGTGTTGATTGTCAAGCTTGTGGTGATCGACGTGGTGGTGCCGTTACCGGGGAGAATCGCGCCGTTGAAGATCGTGTTGCCGGTTCCCACGACCGTCAACGTGCGGGCGGTGCCGACGTCCTGGCTGACGAAGTCGTAATTGATGGTCAACGCCGCGGGCGTGGTAATCATATTGTAGATATTCCACCCGCCCCCGTTGAGACCAAAGAAGTTGTAGGTGGTCGCCACGGGGCTGGTCGCAGTGAACGGATTGCCCAGGGTGATCGAATTCACCCCCGCGAACCCGGCCGTGTCACCGGCAACGATGTTCACCGGGTTGCCGACCGTCAACCCGCCGGAGTTCAAGGCGAAGAAATTACCGTTGCCGATCGACAACGTGCCCGTGCCCAGCGCCGTGCCGCTGGTTCCGGTGGTCGCACCGCGGACGCCGAGGAAGCCCTGGCTGATGGTGGTAGTGCCGGTGTAGGTATTGGCGCCGGAGAGGATCCACGTGCCGCCGTCGGTCTTGGTCACCGAGAGCACGTTCGCACCGCTGTTGGCCAGCACGGCGGTGACCTCGTTCGGGTCCAGGTTCGTGCCACGCAGGCTGAGGGTTGTAGCGCCCGTCGTGGTGTTGGCCAGCGCGGACAGCACCAGCGGACCGCTGCCGCTGGAGTCGATAGTTATCGCACCGGTACCGCTGCCGGTACCGGCGAGGTTGATCTGGCGTGTGACGGTTTCGCCCGGCCCGTAGTAGAGCAAATATGCACCGCTGTTGGTACCGGTATTGAGGTTCAGCGCGCCGCCGCCGACGTTGGTGCCGAAGTTGCTGCTGCCGGCTCCGGCGGCGCCGATGGAGGTTACGGCCACCACGCCCGAGTTGGTGAGGTTCGTCGCGCCGGCATAGGTATTCGCGCCGGTGAGATACAGGACGTTGCCACCCGCGACGCTCAACGTCAGCGCGCTGGCGGTGTTGCCGCTGATGACGCCGGAAACCGTGGCGAAGTCCAGGTAGGTGCTTTGGCCGCCGTTGCTCTCGGTGTTGACGAGCACCTGGATCGTGCGGTTGCCGCCGGCCAGCTCGATCGGGTTTTGGAACGTGACGTCCGCCATGGCCGTGGCCGAGCTGAGGATGAGGTTCGAACCGCTGGGGATGAACCCGCCGCTGCCCCAAACCATCGTGGCCCCTGCGCCGCCGATATTAACCACCAATGGCGAGGACCAGGCCGAGAAGCCGCCGGCGCCGGTCCACTGCACCTGGCCGGCCCCGGCACCCAAGGCGCGGGTGAAGGTGCCGTTGGTTTCCAGCACGCCGCCGTTGAGATTCAGGTTGCTGGTGCTGGGCAGGGTCGAGCCGTCCAGGGCGCGGAGTGTACCGCCGGTGATGGTCGTGCTGCCGCTGTAGGAATTACTGGCGTTGCCGAGGATCCACAACCCGCTGCCCGCCTTGGTTATCGACAACAGTCCGCTATTGGGATTGTTGACCAACTGCAGCCCCATCGTGTTGTCGCCGGTGGAATCGCCCTGCAAGGTCAGCGTAAAGGCGCCGGCCCCCGCGAAGCCGACCGCCCCGGTGTTGCTGAAGATCAGGGCGGCTTGGTTGGCCACCCCGGCGGCGTTTTCGATGTTGTTGCCGTACGAGCCCGACGAATCGATGACTCCGTTGCCGGCCAACGTGAAGAGGCGGTCGATGGATATCGACGGCGTCTGCGTGGTCTGGTAGATATTGACCGTCACGCCGTTATTGGTCGTGCCGGCGCCGGTGTACATCAGCGTGCCGCCGTTGTTGAACACCAGGTTGCCGGCCGCGTTGCTCGACGCGCCGATGGAACTGATCTGCCCGCCGTTGGCCAGCGTCGTGACCGCCAGAACACCCTGATCGATGGTCGTCACGCCGGTATAGGTGTTCAGACCGGTCAAGGACTCGACGCCGGTGCCATTCTTAACCACGTTGAGCAATCCGGCGCCGTTCTGGAGGAGCCCGGAAAAAACGCCGCTGGCAGTGGTCGTGGTGTAGGTGCCGATCGTCAACGTGCCGGCCCCGCCGGTGCCGCCGCCGCCATTGGTGACCGTGCCCGCCCCGGCCAGCGCGCCGGTGACCACCGTCTGCGACGGACCGGCCGCATTGATGTCGAGCGTAGCGCCCTGGCGGATGGTCGTCACGTTGGCGGCCGTGGTGATGGCCCCCAAGGTGGCCGAAGCGCCCGAGAGTTGCACGGTGCCTTCGTTGATCGTGGTGTTGCCGGTGTAGGTATTGTTGCCGCTGAGCACCAACAGACCGGTGCCGGCCTTGGTCAGGGCCGCGGCGGTGCCGTTACCGATGGTCGAAGAGACGGTCAGCGCGTTGGCCGCATTGGCGCCGCCGACGATGAAGATCAATTCATCGGCGGCGACCGTGCCGACGATCGTCCCGCCGGAAATGGTGGCGGCGCCGGCGCTATTGTCGAACAGGATGCCGCCGATGGCGGTTGCGCTGGTGTTGCTGATCGTCAGCGCGTTTCCCGCCTGATTGATGGTCTGGCCCGCACCCACGATGCGCAGCGTATTGGCCGCCACCGGGCCGGTCAGTGCCAAGTTGCCGGTATTGACGTAGTTGGTCGTACTGGAGCCAAGCGTCACCGGCAGCGGGGTCGTGGCGCCGAGCGCGGCGATGTTCTGACCGGCGGTGGGCGTGGCCACGAAATCAATCCCCGTAATCGCACCACTCGAATTCGTGTTGGTGATGTAGGCATAGCCGCCGAGCTGCCCGTTAAGGCCGGTGGGAAGGGTCCCGGCGAACTGGATGCCGCCCTGGCCGGGAATAAAGTCCAACGTCGCGCCCGCGGCGCGCGTGCCAAACGCGTTGAAGGTAAGCGTAGTCGAGCCGGTGACGCCGCTGGGTTGGACGATCTGCACGATGCCGGCGCCTGCCGAGGCAGTGAGCCCGGCAACCGCCTGCGTACTTCCCGTGGCGTAACTGTACTGGAACGTGCCGCCGGCGGAACCGTTGTTGGTGACCGCATCGGCGGCGAAAACCACGTTCGTGGTGTAGGCGTTGAGGATATTCGAGGCGCTCGACGCGGCCACGATCTTCAATGTGCCGTCGGTGATCGTCAGGTTGCCGGCGAAGTTCGGGCTGGAGCCGAGGGTGAGTTGCTCACCGCTGGCGATCCCGCTGTTCGTGGGGGCCGCGCTCAGCACAAAGACTGTGCCTAACGTGAGCGTCTCGCCATTGGTGATCCCGCCGCCCGTCGGCGCAGCGTTCAAAACGAACGTCGTGCCATTCGGAATCGATTGGATATAGTCCCCCGATGGAACGTTCGCCCCGATAACCAACTGGCCTACAGCATAACCGGTCGTGCTCGCCACCGTCACGGTGGTGGAAGTCGTCGCCGCTGCCGTGTTCACGTTGCCGCTGAAGGCGATCGACGCGATGGTGTCCCCCGCCGGAATGTTCGTCCCGGTGACCAACTGGCCAGGGATCAGGCCGCTCGTGGGCGGCACCACGACCGTGGTGGTGGTCGCCGCCGCCGTGGTAGGAATGATCCCGTTGAGGGTGAGCTGTTCGCCATTGAAGATCCCCGTGGGGGCCGCGCTCAACGTAAAGGTTGTGGGCGAGGTAACCGATGCGACGTACGTGTTCGCCGCGACGCCCGCACCGGTGACCAACTGGCCGGGGATAATAGCGGAAGTGTTCGCCACCGTGATCGTGGTGTTGGTGCCCGACGCCGACGTGGTGCTGATCGTGCTGTTCCCCGCAAGTCCGGTCACCGGACCGAAGGTCAACTGGGTCCCCGCGGCGACGGTTGTATTCGCGGCAACGTCGGTGCTGAGCGTGAACGTGGTGGGGCCGGTGATGGACGTGATCACCGAGTTGGCGGGGATGTTCGTCCCGGAGACGGTCTCGCCGAGCACCAGGCCCAGGGTGGTGGGCACGGTAATGACGTTCGTAACCGCGGCCGCGGCCACCATGGTATTCTGAGTGGAACCGCCCGCGGGCTCGTTGAGGCTCGGCTCCAGAACCCAGGTGCCGGGGCCGTACTTCGTGACCGAAGTGGCAGCACCGCCCGTCCCGGTGCTGTTCATAATGATCCCTTGGATGGTGTTGGCCAAGGTGCTGGAACCGCCCAGGTACAACGTCTTGGCGCCCAGGCCGCTGGCGCCGATATTACTGCTGAGGATCAGGGCCGTGGGGCTCGTGCCGGACTGGTTGGCCAGCAGGTAGCCGGCGCCGGTGGTACCCGAGAGGTTCACGAGTTTGGCCGTGGTTTCGCCGGCGCCGGTGCCGATGCTGGTGGGCGTATTGCCGTAGCCGAGGTAGCTGAAGGCGCCGCCGTTGAGGCTCAAGGCCCCACCGGCCACGCCATTGAGCGTGCCGGACGTCGTGCCAGTCCCACCGATCTGGTCCACGGCCAAGGTGCCGTTCGTAATGCTGGTGCCGCCGGTGAAGTTGGACTCCAGCCCCAGGATCGTCGTCGTGCCCGTGCCGGCCTTGGCGAGGATCGGGTTAGCCGTGCTCAGTCCCAGGATGCTGCCATTGACGAGGATTTCGCCGGTGGAAGTGAAATTCATGGTGTTCTGGCCGGTGGTATCCGTGGCGTTGAAGACGTTCGCATTCAGAGTCACCAGACCGTTGCCGACATTGGTGATGGTGGCCACCTTGCCGCCGGTGACTTGGGCCCCGATCACGCCCGACGCGCCCGTGAAACTCACGCCATAGCCGTCGCGGCCGCTAACCGTCAGCGTGACAGGATTGCCACCGCCGGTTAAGGCCAGGTCCGAGAAAGCCACTGTCTGGTTCAATCCGGAACCGCCCATGCCCCGGTCGACGAAGATGTAACCCGTCGCGTTGTTGTTGACGGTCAGCTTGTTGGCGCTGAAGTTGGGTGTGTCGGTGCGAACTTCCAGCACACCGTTGCTGAGAAAGATCCCCGCAGCCCCGGTACCCGGATTACCCAAATCCCCGCTGGTGGTAACTCGGATCGTACCGCCGGCGATCGTCATGTTGGAGGCATTGTTATTATTGGGATTTTCCAACCAAAGGGTGCCGGCAACGCCGTTGCCGCTATTTTTCTGAATGCCGTTACCGATGGGCCCGGTGACCTGACCGGTGATGATCACGTTGCCGGTGCCTTGGATGTACAAGTAATTGGCCAGCGGCGTCACGGTGCCGCTAATCGTCAGAGTTCCCGCGGCGTCGATGATGCGCGTATCACTGATCGCACCGCCGGTGATGTTGCCGCTGATCGTATTGAAACCGGCGTTGACCAAGGCGCCGCTCACCCCGTAGTCCGGTCCTCGCCCGCTCAGGCTGATGTTGCGGGAGAAGGTGAAGGGCGTGATTCCGCCGCCCAACACCAAGGAGCCGCCGGAGTAGCCAAAGGCGGAGTAGCCGGTCACCGCGACGGTGGACGTCCCCGAGCCCAGGGCGGCGGTGCTGCTGATCTCCAAGGCGCCGTCGGTAATCGTGGTAAAGCCGCTATAGGTATTGGTGCCGCTGAGAGTCAGCGTGCCATAGCCGGTTTTGGCCAGCGAGAGCGAGCCGGACCCGCCATCCTGCAGCATGCCCGCATACGTGCTGTTGGTGCCCAGCGCCTGATTCACCGTGAGGACGGCCGGCGTCGCGCTGCCGTTTTGTACCACCGCGGCGCTGGGAGCGCCGTTGCTGCTCAAGCCGTTAAGGGTCAACGGATTGCCCATCAGCGCCAGGGTGCCGCCGTTGATGTTCAGACCGCCGCTGAAGGTGTTCGCGCCGCTGAGGACCGTCGTTCCCGTGCCATTCAAGAATACCGACGTGATGACCGGGCCGTTGTTCTGGATGGGGCTGCTGATGGTCAAGACGCCCGTGCCGACATTCTGAATCAACAACTCCTGCGACGTCGCCGAGAGGCTCAGCCCGCCCACGATGCTCCCGCCGCTGAGGGTCTCGGGGTTGGAGCCTTGGAAGAGGATCGTGCCGCTGGTGAGCGACAAGGCGTCGGGGGTGCCCAAGCTCAACGTGCCGTAAGTGCTGCCGGTGTTGATCGTCAACGAGTCGACGGTCGTGGCGGCGCCGCCGCCGGTCCAGGCAAAGCTGCCGCCGGTATAGGTGATGCCCGCCGTGGTGTAGTCGGTCGACGCATTGTTGCTCGTGGCCGTCAGCGTGGTAAGGTTCGTGAGGCGGACAATGTCGTGGCTGCCGTTGATCGAGGCCAGGCCCGTGCCCGTGGTATCTGTCACCAACGCGTAACCGAGAACGCCGTTGGTGCCGGAGCCCGACGACGTCGTGCTCACGGCCCTGGTTCCGGAACTGGCCGACGAGAGGTTGACCGACAGGCTGCTGAACAAGCTGGGTGTGATGGCGCCCAGCGCCAAGGTTGTGCTCGTTCCGCCGTTGGGATTGATGATGATGGTGCTGTTGGTTTGGGCAGCAAGCGACAGGCCGTTCATGGTCTGGCTGCTGGTGCCGCTGGCCGGGCCGACAATGTCCAGCACACCCCCCGCGAGGGTAAGCGGCGAATTGGAACCGAGCACGCCCGCTGTTCCGCTGGGCAAGTCCGCCACCAGGATGCCGGCGTTGACGGCGGTCGCGCCGCTATAGGTGCTTGTGCCGGTGAGGGTCCACGTGCCGGCGCCGTTCTTTGTCAAGCCGCCTGTTCCGGTGGCAATCACGCTGGCCAGGCTGCCGCTGGCAGCCCCAGTCAGGTTGAGGTTGTAGCCCGAGCCGGTGATCGTGCCGGCGTTGCTCACGGCAAGCGTGCCGCTGTCCGCGGAGATCTGGGCGGCGCTACCGAGGGTCAACAGACCGCTATAGGTATTCGTGCCGCTGTAGTTCACCAAAGCGCCGTTCTTGCCAGACGCGCCGAAGCCGTTGACAGTCAGCGGCGTGTTGACGGTCACTCCGCCCTGAAGCTGCAAAGTCCCGTTGGTCGACACCGTAACGCCCGAAGTGCTGCCCAAAGCTCCGACCACAGGGACGATGAGGACGCCGCTGTTGATCGTGGTGGCGCCCGTGTAGGCATTGATATTGCTCAGCGTCCAGACGCCGGTCGAGCCGCTGCTACCCACGGCCAACGCAGCCGTCGCGCCGCCGGCCTGACCAATCACACCTGCGATGACGCCATTGCCGTTGCCCAAGAGGTTGATCGTCCCACTGCCAACCGCCGTGGGGATGGTAAGGCTGCTGGCAATCGTGAGCGTGCCGGCGTTGGACTGGAAGTTGAAGTTGCTGCCAGTAGCATTGAAAGTGACCGGCCCCGAGATCGTCGTGGTGCCGCCGATGTTCGTCAACGAAGGAGCGGTGGCCGAGGTGCGGCCGTAGATTCCCAACGCATTGCCCAAATTGAACGTCCCGTTGAGTTCCAATTGCGAGGTATCGGCACCACCGAACGGGCCGATGTTGATCGCGCCGCTACCCAAGGCGGAGACACTGGAGATGATCACCGTCGTGCTATCGGCAGTGCCGCTCTTGCCGATGCTCACGGTGCCGCTGTAACTGCTGTTGGCGCCGCTCATGGTCAGGCTGCCCGAGCCGACCAGCGCCAGGCCCGTATTGCTTGCACCGCTGATCGCGCCGGCGTAGGTGATCGCATTACCGTTGCTATCCAGAGTGGCCGTCTGGCCGCTGCTGATGGAGATGCTGCGGTTGGCGTTGAGCACCGCGCTGGCGGCGAACTGCAAGGTGCCGCTGCCGGTGAAGAAGATGTTGTTGGCCGGGGCGGCGGGAGCTGTGCCCAAGGCGCCGTCGCCGTTGATATTCAGCGTGCCGCTCTGGATGGTGGTGCCCCCGGAGTAAGCGTTGACGTTGGAGAGAACCAGTGCACCGCCGTTGACCGTCAGACCCGTAGTGCCGCCGATGGTGCCGGCGACCGTGCCACCGCCGGTGACCGTCAACATGCTGCCGTTGAGGGTCAGGCTGGCGCCGCTGGCCGAGTTGAAGGTCCCCAGGGTCTGGAGGGCCAGGGAAAGGTTCACCGCAGCGGTGCCGTTTTCCGTGAGGTTCGTGCCACTGGGCAATGCGCCGGCCACCGAGGTAGTCAGCGTACCGCCGTTGACCGTGGTGCCGCCCGTGTAGCTGTTGGCATTATTGCTCAGCGTCCAAACGCCGGTCGAGCCGCTGCTGCCCACGGCCAACGCGGCCGTCGCACCGCCCGCCTGGCCAATCACACCTGAGACGACGCCATTGCCGTTGCCCAAGAGGTTGATCGTCCCACTGCCAACCGCCGCGGGGATGGCAAGGCTGCTGGCAATCGTAAGCGTGCCGGCGTTGGACTGGAAATTGAAGTTGCTGCCGGTGGCATTGAAAGTGACCGGCCCCGAGATCGTCGTGGTGCCGCCAATGTTCGTCAACGAAGGAGCGGTGGCCGAGGTGCGGCCGTAGATTCCCAACGCATTGCCTAAATTGAACGTCCCGTTGAGTTCCAATTGCGAGGTATCGGCACCACCGAACGGGCCGATGTTGATCGCGCCGCTACCCAAGGCGGAGACGTTGGAGATGATCACCGTCGTGCTATCGGCAGTGCCGCTCTTGCCGATGGTCACGGTACCACTGAAACCGCTGCCGGCGCCGCTCATGGTCAGGCTGCCCGAGCCGACCAGCGCCAGGCCCGTATTGCTTGCACCGCTGATCGCGCCGGCGTAGGTGATCGCATTACCGTTGCTATCCAGAGTGGCCGTCTGGCCGCTGCTGATGGAGATGCTGCGGTTGGCATTGAGCACCGCGCTGGCGGCGAACTGCAAGGTGCCGCTGCCGGTGAAGAAGACGTTGTTGGCCGGGGCGGCGGGAACTGTGCCCAAGGCGCCGTCGCCGTTGATATTCAGCGTGCCGCTCTGGATGGTGCTGCCGCCGGAGTAAGTGTTATTGACGTTGGAGAGAACCAGTGCACCGCCGTTGACCGTCAGACCCATTGTGCCGCCGATGGTGCCGGCGACCGTGCCACCGCCGGTGACCGTCAACATGGTGCCGTTGAGGGTCAGGCTGGCGCCGCTGGCCGAGTTGAAGGTCCCCAGGGTCTGGAGGGCCAGGGAAAGGTTCACGGCAGCGGTGCCGTTTTCCGTGAGGTTCGTGCCACTGGGCAATGCACCGGCCACCGAAGCAGTCAAAGTACCGCCGTTGACGGTGGTGGCGCCCGTGTAGCTATTGGCCACCCCCAGCGTCAGGGTACCCGGACCATTCACCGTCAGCGCACCGGTGCCGAGGCTCAGGCCGCTCGTGTTGATCGTCACGTTGCCGGCCCCGCCGACCGTCAGACCGACGTTGGAACCCGTGACGCCGCCGGTGAGAGTGAGCATATTGGCGTCGGAGTTGATGCTCGCGGCGGAACCAAGCGAAATTGCACCGGCGTAGGTGTTGTTGCCCTGCACGTTGTCCAAAGCTCCGTCGGGCGAGGCCGCCAGCCCGCTGCCGTTGAGCGTCAGCGATTGGGCAATGCTTAACGAGCCGGAGGTCGGGTTGAGCTGCAAAACCCCGCCCGAGCCGACGGTGACGGTATTGTTGCTGCCACCACTTCCCAGGGCGTTGTTGTTTAGCACCTGTAAGGCTCCGGAGCTAACCGTAACGGGGCCGGTAAAGCTACTGTTGTTGCCGGAGAGAACCACGGTGTTTGTGCCGTTCTGCGTAATGCTGCCGATAGTTGCGTTAATGGTTCCCTGGACGTTCACGACGCCCCCGGTGCCCACGAAGGTCAGCGCCGGGCTGATCCCGCCGGTATTGCCAATAATATTGCCGGTGAGGGTGAGGGTGCCCGCGGTGGCACCGATTTGTGCGCTGCTCGCCAGCGTGATCGCTCCCCCGAACACGGTCTGCCCGGAAATGTTGCTCAAGGCTCCGGCGGGCGAAGCCGCCAGCCCCGCGCCATTGATGGTCACAGGTAGGGCGCCGATGGTCAGCGATCCGAACGCGTTGTCGAACTCCAAGGCCGCTCCACTAAAGACCTGAACGCTATTGGTGGCGGGGCTGCCCAAGGCATTGGCGTTCTGCATACGGAGATTACCCGCGGTAACCACGGTCTGCCCCACCAACGAATTACTGGCGGCCAGGAACACGCCGCCCAGTCCGGTCTTAATCAGTTCCGCGCTGGAGACGCCGCTGGCGTTGGAAATCGGGCCGAGGATCTGCAGCGTGGCGCCGCTGGCGGCGTCCAAGATGCCGGTCGTGCCCGTGCCGCCCAACTGAATGCCGCGATTCGCGTTGAGCGCGACGGTGCCGGCGCCCGTGGCGCTTAGTCCGCCGCCGTCAATGACGATGTTGTTCGCAACCAGCGATGAGGGAGTCATACCCAAGCTGGAATCCGAAGCAATCTGGAGCAGGCCGTTCTTGATCTGGACGGCTCGCGCCCCGGTCAGGTTCAATCCGGAGGAATTCGTGCCGGCGAGGACCAAGGTGCCGCCGCCCTGTTTCGTCAAGGTGCTGGCAGCGGTGATCGTCCCGGACAGCGTCTGAGCGCCGGTGGCGTTGGTCGTGATCGTCAGCGCGCCTGTGCTCCAAGTGACGGGACCGGAAAGGGTCAGGCTGCCGGCGCCGTAATTGCCGATGGTGATATTGCTGACGGCGGCGGCCAGGGTGATGGGATTCGTTTCCGAGCGGCCGCCAGTGCTGTCGGCGGTGAGCACCGTGTTGTTGCCCGCGATCAACAGGTTGCCTACCCCCAGCGCATTGCCGCTGCTGTTGGCCAAGATCAAACCGCCCTGCTGCAGGCTGATCGAGTTGACCCCCACCTGGCCGAAAGTGTTGGCGCCGCCGAGTTGCAATAACCCGCCGCCGGTAACGTTCAGGGTGCCTGTGCCAGAACTGCTCTGCAAGACCGCGGCAATGCTCAACGTCGGTGCCAACGGGGCGATCGTCTGCGAATTGAACGCAACCGGATTGACCGTGATCGTGAGCGCGCTCGAGCCGATGTCGACCGTCCCGGCAGCAATCGCCGCGGTGCCGGCCGGATTGCTCGACGAGGCCGTGATGTTGCCGGTGAGCGAGAGCAGGCCGCCGGTATTGCTGATGGTGGCCGCGGCACCGCCGTTACTGTTGAAAATCAGGCCGGCCAAGGTGTTGTTGCCCACCAGGGTCAGCGTCGAGTTGCCATTCATGGTGACGGTATTGGCGGGCGCGATCTGGCCGCCGTTGGTGACCTCCGTGACCGTGCCGCCATTGATCGTCAAACCACCCACGGGGATCACGACGAACCCGCTGGGCGCGTTCAGGCTGAGCGTGCCGCCGTTGACCACGGTTCCGCCGCTGTACGAGTTGCCCGAAACCGAAGCCAGAGAAATGGTACCTGCCCCGGTGGTGATTAAACGCACCGACGAACCGCTTCCGCTGGTGTTATCGGCAATCGCGGAGTTGATTGTGAGGGTGTTGGCGTTGTTGTAGATGTAGAGGTCGGTGCTGGTGCCCGGCAAGCTCCCTCCGGCAGTAATCACGCCGTTGGCGACGCCCGAGCTACCGACGCTCGCCGAGGCGCCGCTGTGCAGCACCCCACCAGCGGCCAGGTTCAACACGTCGGTGTTGCCGACGAACGTGATGCCCACCCCACTCAAGTTCAGCGTATTGATGGTCTGCCCGCCGCCCAGAACCGTCCCGGGTAAAGTGATCTTGATATTCTCAGTCGGGTTGCTCGCGCTTGCCGGCAGGGCGGTGGCGTCGTATCCCGCGAAGCCATTCGTGTTCAGTGCGGCTACACCGTACACGGTGTTGTAGCTGGCATAATCCGTGCCATTCACCACGGCCCACGCACCGATGATATTGTTACTCAGCGTGGGGTTCGTTGTGATCAGCACCCGGCCGCTGCTGCCGATCGTGCCACTGGACGTGAAGTTCACCACCGCCGGGCTGCCCGGCGTGCGCGTCAAACTGGCCAAGGTGAAGTCGGCCGAATTCACGCCCGCGCCGCCTTTGGCGGTCGAAGTGATGGTCGACAGTCCCTGATCGAGGATCACGTTGTACACCGAGTCGGCGGAGACCGTCTGGGAACGGCCGTCGTAAGTCAAGGTGCCGCCGCGCAAGGTGATCGGCGCGCTGGAATTGATGCGACCAGTCAGATTGGCCAAGCCCGTGTTGTCCAGCGTGAGTCCGGCAGAATAGGCGACGGTGATCGCGCTGGTGCCGGCCAACGTGCCGGAGTCTTCCAAAGTGACCGTGCCGCCTTCGATCAACGTGGGACCGCCGTAGGTGTTGTTTCCCAACAAGGTCAGTCCGGCGGTGCCGCTGGCGACGAAGCCCACGTTGGCTCCGGTGATGCTGCCGGAAAAGGCGCTGGCAGACGTCACGTTCGTGGCAAATGTGCCCGAACCGGTCGACGAGGTGATCGTTCCGCCGGCAATCCCGGTACCGAACGTCGTTACGCCCGCATTGCTGAGATTGCCCACGAGTTGGGCGTTGCCGGCCAGATCGAGCGTGCCGCCCGCATTTACCGCCAAGGCCCCCGGCGTGGCCCCCGTGCCCACCACGATGGTGTTGCTGCCGGCGGCGAGCTGCAAAGTGCCTTGGTCGATGGTGGTCTGGCCGGTATAGAGATTGAAGCTGTTGAGCACCAAGGTGCCGGCGCCGCTCTTGATCAAACCGCCCGTGCTGCTGGCGGAGATCACGCTGCTCATCGCAGCGTTGGAAGTGCCGGGGGTAAACACGTACAGCGGGTTGCTCCCGCTGCTCAACAGGCCGCCACTTATGCCTGAATTGCCGCTTTGGGCGAGAATGGCCGGGACGGTCAAGGTTTGCATGCCGGGAATCGTGACGCCGCCGCTGTTGAGGGTGAGGGAGTTTTCCGCAAACGAGTAATTCAACGTAGCGGAACTACTGAGCACAATGTTGGCCGCCCCCAGGTTCCCGTAGTAGAACGAGGTGGAATATTCCGTGGCGGCCAGCGGGCGCAGCGGCGACGTCGGGCTGTTGGCCGTGGCGAAAGAAATGCCGTTGCCCGTGGCCGAGGTGTCGACCAGGGCCCAGGGATAGATCCCCATGGTGATCTGGCCTGCGTTACCGCTGCCGGTGAGGGCCGTGGTGTTGCTGGGAAAGCTGATGGTGGCGACGTTCGTACCGCTGGTCTGCCCCAGGTTCGTGCCGCGGAACAGAACCGTGCCGTCACCGCTAGCGTTGTAGTTGACGCTGCCGGTGAAGTTCAGCGTGGCGCCGGCGGTGCCAGGCGTTACGGTAACCACGGCATTGCCGCCGCCGACCGTCAAGGCTCCCAGGCCTTCCGAGGAGGCCGTAGTGGCGTTGCCGAGGTAGTTCAGCACGCCGCCTGCCAGGGTGATGCCGCGCGGCGTGCTCGTGCCGCCGAGGCGGTTGGGCGTCGATTGCACGCGATCGTCCACGGTCAGTGTCCCGCCCGGGTTGACGGTAATCGCGCCGCTGCCGCCGATGCTGCCCGCGCCGCCGCTTTGTCCGCCGACGTAGAACGTGCCCGCATTAACCGTCAAGGCGCCGATAAAGCCGCTGCTGCTCACGGCCAGCGTCGTGGTGCCGCTGCCGATCTGGGTTACCGAGCCGACGGCCCCCAGCGCCACGTTGTTGAGGTTGATCGCGCCAGCTCCGGCGAAGGTGAGGGCCTGCGCGCCCGAGATGCCCCCGAGGATGTTCAGCGTGGCCCCCGAATCGGCGCCGATGGTGACGGCGGCGGTAGAGAGCGTGATCGCGCCGTTGACAGTGTTCGTGCCGCTGTAGGCTTCCAAAGCCCCGGCCGTGTTGATGCCGCTGTTGCTGAGGGTCAAGGGGTCGAAGATACTGACGCCGGCCAATTGCAGGGCCGCCCCCACGTTGTTGGACACCGTGGTGGCGCCTGTTGTAGCGCCTAAAGCGCCGTTGTTGGCGACCCGCACCGCGCCGTCGCTGATCGTGATCGGACCGCCCCACAGGCCGTTATTGGCGTTGAGGATCAATACGCCCGCATCGCCCTTGGTAAAACCGTAGTTGGTCGGACCGAAGGGACTGTTCAACTGCAATGTGGTGTTGTAGGCCACGTCGATTTCGTTGTTCGCGGTGGCACCGAGGAAGTTGATTGTGCGGCTGGTGACGATGGTCGTGGCCGGAGTGTTATAGGCGCTCACATTCGCGCCGACCGCGCGCAAGATGGTGGTGGCGCCGGCGCCGGTTCCACCGTTGAGCGTGATCTGGTTGGTCGCGGCGCCCAGCGCGGCGTCGCTGGTAAAAGCGAGAACGCCAAAGCTCGTGGTACCCGTTCCGCCGATCCCGATGGTGATGTTGCCGGCGAGGGTCGTGGAATTGTTGCCGCTCAACAGCAACTCGCCGTTGCCGGTTTTGGTCCAGTTCTGGCTGCCGGTGAGCTGTCCGCTGAGGATCAAGGTCGGCAAGATGTTGGAGGTGGAGATCGCCCCATTGGTGGCAACACTCAGCGTGGTCAGCGGCTGGTTGAAGAGATTTGTGGACGTCCCGGCGAACTCCAGGGCATAGCCGCTGCTGGCACTGATGGTCAGCGTTGTCCCCGGATTGGCGAAGCTCAGCGAACCCAGTTGCACGTCCTTGTTCACCGGCGTGGCGAACAGGGAAGTGCCGAGCGGATTGCCGGCCGCCAGGCGGGCGACGGTGATCGCGGCGCTGCCGTTGACGGTGACGTTGTTGCCCAGGCTGATCGCGGCCACGCTGCCGTTGCCAGTGGCGTCGTCCATGTCTAGCGTCAGCGTGCCGCCGTTGAGGGTGATCGCATTGTTCTTGCCCAAGGGGCCACCACCGCCCGCGGTCAGATTGCCCCCAGTCGCGGCCGAGCCGTTGACCTGCAAGGTGCCGGCATTGACGTAAATGCCGCCGCTGAAGGTGTTGGCGACGCTGCCTCCAAGGATCCCCAAGCTGCTGTTGGCGACGCCGCCGATGATCAGTGTGCCCGTTCCCGACTTGGTCAAGGCCGTGGCTGAGGTGTCGTCGGCAATCACCGAACTGATTGCCAGGTTTCCGCTTCCCCACTCGTTAACGATCAAGTCGCCGCCGGCCGCCCCTTCCAACGTGCCGCCGACGATCGTCGAACCGCTGGTGGTGACGGTCGGCGTAACCAGGATGCCGCCGGAAGTGATGATATTGGTGCCCGAGAGGGTGATGACGTCGGCCGCGTTGGTGTTGAACCGCAAACTGTTGGTGGTCGATGATGCGCTCAGCGCATCGCTCAACAAGGTGACCGTGGTGTTATTGCCCGACGCCCAGGTGTCGCTGGGGTATGTGCCCAGGGCCGCAATGTTGCCGCCGCCGACCGCCCAGTTCGCGCCGCTGCTGACGGTCGCCCAACCGCCGAGGATGCCGCTGGTATTGCCGGTGCTGGTGTTGATCGGGCCGGTGGTGGTGAAATCCACCGTGCCGCCGACGTTGCGGGTGATCGCACCCAAGGTCAGCGTGTCGGTGGAGACCGTGCTTTTCAAGTAGGCCCCGCCGGACCCGATGGTTAGACCGGCGAAGGTCGGAGTGTTGGTACCGGTTTTGGTGTACGTAAACGTACCGCCGTAAAGCGCCAGTGGGCTGCTGGCGCTGATCGAACCCGCTGCACCGGCATTGCCCAGGTTGATCGTGCTGCCGGGGTTGGCCCTGGTGGTGCCCGTGTACGTACTGGCGCCGGTGAGAGCCAAGGTGCCCGGTCCATTGGCGGTCAGACCGTAACTGTTCCCGCTGTCGGAAATCACGCCGCCGATCGTCAGCGCGTACGTCGTGCTCATCGCGGTGATCTGGGTCGTTTGGCCCATCGTGATTGCGCCGGACCCCGTAGTCAGTGCGGCGGTGCCGATAAACGCGAAGTTCGCGTTCCAGTTTTCTTTGTACGCGTTGGTAAAGCTGGTCGTCACGCTGGCGTCGATCGCTACCGGCCCATTGGTGCCCGCGATCACCAGCGTGTTGGCTGCGTTGCCGAGCGCAGCCGCGTTGCTCAAGCCCAACGTGCCCTGATTCAAAATCACCTGCGAACCGGACGAGCTACCGAAAGTGTTCGCACCGGTCAGGTTCAAATAGCCCGGGCCGGTCTTCGTCAAGCCATAGGCATTGGTGCCGCTACCGATCACGCTGCTCACCGTCAAGGAATCGCTATTGACTCCAAAGCCGGGCGAATTGACGGTCACGGTGCGGCTGGCGCCCAAGGTGATCGCGCCCGTTCCGAACGTCAGGGGACCGCTCCCCTTAAAGGTGAAGTCGGAATTCCACGCCTGCGGGTTAGAAACGGTGATCGTCCCGCCGGTGGTGTTGTCGATGAACACGCTTCCGCCGCTGCCGCTGATAGTAAACGTGTCCGCACTGGGGCCCAGCGCCCCCGAAGTCGTCCCGGAACTGCTGACATTGATGTTCACCGTACCAGCACCGAGGGTGAAACCGCCGGTGTACGTGTTGGCGCCGCTCAGCGTCAACGTGCCCAGGCCCGCTTTAGTCAAACTGTACCCGCTGCCGCTGATGGGGCCGCCCACCCACAGGTTGCCGGTAGCGGCAGTGCCGCCGGCGTTGTTGACGGTGATCGTGGCGTTTGTCCCGAGCGTCACCGCGCCCGTGCCAAGATACAACGAGTTGCTACCGTTGAAGGTAAAACTGCTGCTCCAAGTCTGGGCGTTGTTGGTCAACACGCTCACCGACGCCCCGCTGGTATTGTCGAGCGTAGGAGTTCCGGAGAGGGTCAGTCTGCCGGTGGTGCCGCCGAGGGCCGAATTGGTGCTGCCAGAGCCGCCGTTGTTGATGTTCAGCGTGCCGCCGGTGACGGTGACGCCTCCGGTGAAGGTGTTGAATCCGGCCAGGGTCAGCGTGCCGCCGTTGCCACCCGTAGACAAAGCACCGCTGCCGCTGATCGCGCCGTTGATGACGGTGGTGCCGGCGCCGCTGACGGTGAGCAGGTATCCGCCGTTGTTGACCGCGCTATTGACGGTCAGCGTCTGGCTGGCTGCGGTGGTCCACGACTGGGCCGCCCCCAGAACGACGCTCAAATTCGCTTCGTTCGTCGCGCCGATAGCAGCGGAGAAGTTGGCCGCGATACCGCCCGATCCGAGGGTGAGCGTAGTGGGCGCGGAAGCGGTCAACGTGTAGTTGCCGCTCAACGTGGCTGCGAAGTCGAGTCCGGCGGCAAGGATGTTCTGGGAGAGCGTGACGAGCCCTCCGCTGTCGGCGCCGTCGCCGAGCTGCGCGGTTTCACTGCCGCTATTGGTCCACGTGTAGGCGCCGGCGTTCCAGCTTGCGGTGGTTGTGTTCCACGTGCCGGAACCGCCGTCCCAAGTGATGATCGCCGCCGTGGCCGGGGAAATCCCCAGCAACCCCATCGCCGCAAAGAGAATCACCGCAGTGCTGATACGTCGCAACTTTTTGGAAGCTCCTGTGGTAGCGCGCGGCGGCTGCCCGCGCGCGCGCTGGGCCGCTTTTTTGTGGTGCATTGTCGTCGTGGGTGTGCCCCGAGTGTGACGGGCGTTTGCCGGAATCATGGTCCGACTCCCTCTTCTGCGCCGTCTAAGAAACTGGCCGGCGCGGCGGAAACAATCTTTCTTCGACGTCATTTTGGACGGCTGTTGTCTTCGATGAAAAAGACGGCAAGATTTGCCTGGCAGCACCATCCCCGCACACGCCGGGACTCTCGACCACGCTCGGCATCATCGCAATGGCATAACCTGCGCATGATAACGGCGTAACCTTCGCATGACAGAGTCCTTGCCTTTCGGCGCAGCAAGGGAACTCAAAGACAAGAAACAACGAATCGCCCGGCAATCCGGCACCATCTTCTCAGCTTAGTCAGAACAACAATTTTGCCAAGGTTAGTTATAAATTAATTGGCTCAGCCAATTTCGAAAACGGTCCACCGTCGCAGTTTGCGAAAAAACACAACAAATAAAACCAAGAACCGCGGTAAAAAACTCCCTCTTTCCCGCGGGTCTCGTTGCCGGCATTTCGGGTTACACTCAGTATGCGCGATATGCGGGTTCTTGGGAAGAAACTGGCCCTCTTTCCGCCAAAGCTCGCGGTAGAAATCGCCACGCTTGGCCATCACGCAAGCACCCACTAGACCTACTCGTCGACAACGCAATTTTGGAGTCGGAGATCGCCAGTCCCGACCGGCAAATTGCGACACCACGCCGACGTGTTCCGCACATCAAAATAGGTCTCCACTTTCAGGTGTAACTCCACGGATGGCAAACGCCGACGACCGACCTGAGCCGCGTCAGAAAAGACGCACGCCGGGCGAAAACTCACCCCCTTTATTACTACTTTACGTCACGTTGCGCCCTACCGCGGCCAGCCATCGAGTTTCTTCGCCGCGAGCAGCATTGCCGCGTGTCCCTGCCGAGCGAAGGGCCCCCTTTGTACCCCAATTGAAACGACCAATTTCTGCTCCGCGGCAAAGCATGGCCGGCACACACCCCCCGTATGGCGAAGGCGGATTTCGCCCCCCAAAGCGCCCGCACGACCGCCCCCTTCGCTGCAAGCCGTGCCAGCGGTCGCACGCGAAGCGGCACATGGTCGAGGGATCCTCACAATGGCGCAAGATTTCACGAGCCATCTCCTATCCTTGAGTAGAAGGTTCCTGGTTTCCGCCCGCTCAAGTTGCGAGATCCCCATGAGTGTCGCCTCCCCCATCAAAGCGTCCGCTGTCGTCACCCTCGGTCACAAGGCGTGTGCTGGTCTGGCATTCACCTGCGCGCTGGCGGTGCTGGCCGGACTCTTTTCCCTCGGTCAACAAATGCGACTCTACCGCTTCGTCGGACGGACCACGCAGCAGGATGTCGCCTCACGTTCGGCCGCCGGTGAACTTGCCGTTTCCGTAATGCAATGTCGGCGGTACGAACGGGATTTGTTGTGCAGCGTGGGAGACCCCCAGGCATTGAGCGCCGCCGAGGAACGCTGTTTGCGGTCCTGCGACGATCTCTGCAATTCACTGCACGAGATCCAAGCCACCTGCTGGACCACCACCGAGATGGGTCAGATTGACACCTACTTGGAGGCCACCAGAGCCTACCGGGAAAATCTGCGAGAAGTCGCCGACACTATGCGGCACGGCCGCATCACACGGCGGGAAGAGGCGGAATCGGCGATCGCTTCCCGCCAAGGCGATATGCGCCCGCAGATCGCCGAAGCGGTCGTTTTTGCCCAGCACAAAATCGACGTCGCCGCCAAGACGGGAAAAACGCTTGCCGATTCCGCAATCGTAAGCATCACCCTGACGGGTGTGTTGCTGCTGTTGCCCGGCGGCCTGCTGATCTCGGCCATGATTTGTTTAAGCGGCGCGAAAGGGCGATTCTTCTTCCGTAGCCGTACGGTTTCGCAATCCAGTCGTTTCGCGGCAGAACGCCGCATGGACCGGCCCGAATTCCCGGTTGGATGCGACCAAGCGACCGGCACTCTATCGACGCCTACGGCGGTAACCCTCGGCAATACGCTCCATCCGGACGATCTCGCTGAAAGCCGGCTGCTCGACTCGCTGCGGACGATTGCCGACGAGATCGCCGAGCAGACGCAGCCGCCGGCGCAACGTGCCGGTTCAAGCGCGTTGCCGATCCCCCTCGCCAACGACGAGCCGGTAGCGCGCTGACCCCTGAGCCAGCCGAGCGCTGTTCGCTGCCCACCCGAATGGACTACATTCCGTCACGCGGCAGTGTTCTTCTCGACGCTTACGCCGCGGTCCCTCCGTTGCATCGCCCGCACCTGTTTTTGCATTCCATTACCTCACCCCTATCTACCTAGACTACGCACACGACCACGTTGCATGACCCTCGCAACAGAAAAACCTCGCTAACTGGCATACTCGAACCCTATAAACGGTAAAGTCGGCAAAGTCGCTGGACGATACGACTTGAAGTACGGATTCGCGCATCCATCGAGAGCGGCAGCGCGAAGCCATTTTCGCACTTAGGAACGCGCCATGTCGAAGGCGAGGATCTTCGCTGGATCACTGCGGAGCGGGATTGCCTGCCTGCTGGTCGGGCTCTGCGGCGAAGCTTTCGCCGAAGATTTGCCGCCGCCGGGCAACCCCCAGGATACATCCTCGCCCGTGGAGACGAAGAGTCTTCCCGCCGGCTTTTCCGAGGCCGCGCCCGATTTCCTCATGTTCCGCTACAATCCCATCCCCCGTGAATCGCTGATGGGCTATCGCCCGCGGTCGAATTATGTCCAGCCCATGGAACCCGTCACTGGTGGGGCTGGTCCGGTTGGTCCCGCCAACGATAGCTCGTCGATCTATCCCCACGAAGGGATGTTTCAGCCGACGGGCGATGGCTTTGGGATTGCAGGATATGACGCAAGCCCGGAGCTCTGGGATGTTCTGCCGCCGCCATGGCTAGGGCTTCCCGACGAACCCATTTTCCAGCCACCCCAGGTAAATCGTTTACTTGCCTTCTATGAGTTGGAGGGCCGATCCGTCGGCACCCCTGGTCCGAAGGGTGAAATCAGCCGCCAGGACCCCTTCATGACGGATCATTTCGACCTGGCCGGCGCGCTCGAAAGTTGGAGCAACGTCCCCGGCGTGGAGGTACAGCACCGTAACCCCGTGGAATTGGATCCCAACATCCGCGGTTACAAGCAGGGGCAAATCTACGCCGAGTCCAACGGCACTTATGCCATGGCCGCCCGGCCCGACATGGATACCATGCTCAGCAAAATGGATCCGAACACGGTCGAGGATGTCTTGGTGATCAAGGGGCCTTACGGAGTGCAGTATGGGCCGGGTTTCGCCTTCATCGATATCGAACGCGAGCCGACGCCGCGCTATCAGGACGGTTTCGAAGCCCACGTTCGCACCAACCTCGACGTGCGAACCAACGGCATGGAGTTCCTCGAACATGAAACCGTCTACGGAGGCGACAGTAATTATGGCTTCCGCTTTAGCCTGGGAGGTCGCCAAGGCGGCGACTACCTCTCGGGCGGGGACCCGGGTAGCCGCATACCGGCCGCCTTCGATAATCGCGATACGTCGGGAGAGATCGGCTACAGCATCAATCCGTACCAGCGGATCGAGCTCGCCTACCAGACGATGGACCAGACCGGCACCGATTGCGCAGCGACTTTCTTTGACGTCGCCTACCTGACCTATTACAACATCGAGCTGCGGCTGATCGACGAGAATCCCATGGCGCCCTGGAGCAAGCTAGTCACGTCGGGTTGGTACAACCACACGGGCTTCTACGGCACCACGGCGAACAAGGACAACCCCGATTTTCCCGTAATCAGCCGCATCGAATTCGCCTTGGACCAGGCGTTGGCCCCGACGGTGACCGGCGTCAAGCTCAACGGCACGACCAGCGGCGCGCTCGACAACACCGGCTTTCGCGCTGCCGCGACGTTTGATTTGGACCAGGACCACCTCGTCGTCGGCTGCGACTATCGCAATCTGATCCAGAGCATTAACGAAGATTTCACTCTCAGTTCGCTGACCGGAACCATCACCCCGCCCACTTTTTCCGACAACTTGCCGCAAGCCACGATGCACGATCCGGGCGTGTTCGCGGAGTTGTTCTCGTCGCCGATCGAGCATTGCGAGGTCGCCTTCGGGGCGCGGTTCGATTTCGTGGAAACCACCGCCAACGCCGCCGACGTCGGCGCCAACACCAGTCTCCCGGGTGGCACCCAATTCCTCAATCAGTACGACTATCTCTACACGGTGTTTGTCGACACGAAGGTGAAATTGGACGAGCACTGGACGCTGGACGTCGCCTTCGGTCACGCCGAGCGGCCGCCGACCCTCACCGAGCGCTATGCCGACGCCATGTTTCTGTCGGTGTTGCAGAACGGCTTCACGCGGGTGATCGGCGACCCCAGCCTGCACCCCGAGCAGAACAGCCAGGGTGACATCACTCTGGCGGCCCACTACGAGAACGTTCGCGCGAAGATCACCGGCTTCCAGGCCTTCGTCAACGACTACATCACCTTTGAGCAGATCGCCACCGTTCCGGCGTTCGACGAGGCCCGCTTGCTGCAATACGTCAACACGGGGTTGGCAACGCTCAGCGGCGGCGAGGCGTCAGCCGAGTACGACCCTTCGCCGTGGATCACCGTGTTTGGCACTTTGGCCTACGTCGACGGACGCGATCAGACTTTGGGAGCGCCCTTGTTGGCGATTTCGCCCCTGGATAGCTGGGTCGGCGTCCGCTGGCACAATCCCGAGCCGCAACGGCGATGGGACTTGGAATGCGCGGTGCGCATCGTGGCCGGGCAGGATCGGCTGGGCACGATCCGTGTTCTCGGCGGTGCTCCGCAGGTCGTCGAAGAGCAAACCCCCGGTTTTGCCGTGTGGAACGTCCGCGGCTATTACCACTACAGCAAGACCCTGAAATTCACCGCCGGGGTCGACAACCTCTTCAACGAGAACTACATGGAGCACCTCGATATGAGGATCAACGGCCCCGTCGGTTTTCCCGCTCCGGAGACCCGTGTTCTCGCGCCCGGGATCACCCCCTACGCAGGCCTGGAGTGGATCTTCTAGCGGCTCAGAAATACTCGGTCCAAGGCTCCGCCAACGCGTTGGCAATCTCGTTATCCGCGATCGACTGACTCCACACCACGATGTGCACCGTCAGCCAATCGAGAACCGAGAGCTGCGGATTGCCGTTGGTAATGAGCGTGGCTCCGCCAAAGCCCCCCACCAGCTCGTCCCGGGTCGTGGTTACGATGATATTATTGTAGCCCGCTTGTGCGGTGACCGCGGGGCCGGGCACGCTGGCAAGCGATTGCAACTGATATTGCCCGTTCACTCGCGAGAGCTGCTCGTCCGGGAGGAGGTAATCGGCCCCGTAACCCCCGACCATCGAAGTCAGCGCCGGGCCGCCGAATATGACATCCTGCGCATGCCCCCCCGTGATTCCCGTGGTGCCGTTGCCGGCCACCAACAACGCGTTGACGGCCGAATCGTTATAGAGGGCGCCGCTGCCGCTGCCGCCAAAGATCTGCAACGATTGGATGTTCTCGACCTGGAACTCATCGGTCGAAGGCGACGAAGCGCTCCACGTGCCGACCCGAATGTCGCCGGCCGCGGAACTGCCGATGATCTTGAAGGCGTTGCACAGGCCCGTCGCCGGATTGCCGCTGTAGCCGCCGCCATCGACGTCGACATTCGTCTTGATTGCCGGGTTCGTCGACTCGTTGACGGTAACCTGGTCATTGCCGCCGCCGGTGTGTACCTGGATGGTCCGCACCGCCGCGGGATATTGCGCCGACGCGGCATACTGGACCAAATCGAAGGGGCTGGCCGCCGCCTGGCCGCCGGCCTGGGCATTCCATTGCACGGTCTGCGAATTATCGTCGATCGTAACATCGTCCGTATCGGCCGTATCGGAGAGCACCAGGGTGTTGTTGCTGCCACCGACCCCGTTAAAGCTCCACCGATATTCGGAACCGGCCGCTGCGCCGACCGCGCCCAGGTCCAGCGTCACGGTGTTGCCGCCGGCCAAGCCGTTGATTTGCACCTCGCCCGCACCGTTATCGGCCAACAGCGGACGTTCGATGTCGCCGACCCCGCCGCCACTGCTGACCGGAGTGCCAATCTTCAAGGTCACCGCGCTGCCCGCCGTGACGGCCGCACTGGTCTCGTTCCATTGGCCGTCCAACGGAATCCAGCCGGCCCCGGCCGGGCCATACGTAAAAGCGGTGTCCGCCGCGCCTGCGGTGTTGGAATCGCGCAGGTAGAAAGTCGATGTCTGCGGGTTGTATAGTCCGATCGTGCTCGTGCCGCTGCCGGTCCAGTCGCCGGAAAGCGGAATCCAGCCGCCTCCGGCCGGACCATACTGCACTGTCGTATCGGCGCCGCCGGAAGTGTTGGTATTCCGTTCGTAGAACGTCGAGGTCTTGGGATCGTACAAGCCGATCGTGGTGATGCCACTGCCGGTCCAATCGCCGGCGACCGGCATACAGGGGTCACTGGTCGGCTTGAACGTGACCGTGGTGTAACCGGTGCCCGGAGTGTTGGAACCGGCCAGGTAGAAAGTCCCCGTTTGCGGATCGTACAGGCCGACCTCGTCGGCGCCGCCGCCGCTCCAATCGCCCACCACCGGAGTGCAAACGTCCGCGGTCGGCTGGAAGGGAACGACGACGTCGGGAAGGCCCGCGGTGTTCGACTCCTGCAAGTAGAACGTCGAAGTTTGCGGGTTGTACAGCCCGATCGTGGCCTCCCCGGCGCCGCTCCAGTCGCCACAAAGCGGAATCCAGTTGCTTCCGGCCGGACCGTACTGAACGACGGTGTTAGCGCCGCCGGACGTATTGGAGTTCCTCAGATCGAATGTGGACGTGGCCGGGTTGAACAACCCGACCGTGTCGTTCCAACCACCGGGAATGTCGATCCCCAGGCCTCCGTCGAGCGTCACGGCGCCGTTGGTCGAAGTCACCTGAGCGCCTACCGCGATGGTGAGATCGTTGGTCGCGGCGACGGAGATCGGCCCGTCGGTCGACGTCAGACCGTTGCTTGCGGCAACGGTTCCGACCGTCACGTCGGCGCCATCCGTAAAGTTAATCGCCCCGGTGACGTTTCCTGCTAGCGTCGTCACCTGGTTACCGCTGTTGCTCAGCGCGTACGATCCGGTCCCCAACAGCTCCAACCCCACCGCCGTGATTGCCGCCGTCGGCTCAGTCACCGTTCCGCCCGTACTGAGCGTAACCGTGCTCAACAAGCTCGTGAGCCCCGCGGTGTTGTTCACCGTGCCGATCTGATACCCGCCCGCCGCGTAATAGCTGATGGCCCCCGCGACGTTCGCCGCCAGCGTCGTCACCTGGTTGCCGCTGTTGGTCAGCGAGTACGATCCGGTCCCCAATAACTCCAAACCCGCCGCCGTGATTGCCGCCGTCGACTCGGTCACCGTACCGCTGGTGCCGAGCGTCACCGTGCTCGGGCTCGTGAGCCCGACGGTGCTGTTCACCGTACCGATGGCAAACCCGCCCGCGTCTTGGTAGCTGATCGTCCCCGTCACGTCTCCCGCCAACGTCGTCACCTGGTTGCCGCTGTTGGCCAGCGTATACGGACCGCTTCCCAGCAATTCCAGCCCCGCGGCGGCAATCGATGTGTCCGCGTTCTGCGACACCGCGCCCGTGTTGTCGAACGTCACCGAGCCTCCCGATGCCGTGTTGCTGACGTTCCCCAGCGCCAATGCACCATCGTTGCTGAGCGACACGTTTCCGCTGCTGGTATTGCTGGCACTGAAGCTCCCCACCAAGTTGGCGCCAAGGAGCGTGGTGCCCGCGGCCGAATTGGTGGCAAGTGCCAGCGTGCTCAACCCGCCCACCTCGCTGATGGCCTGTCCGGCCTGCAAATTAATGCCGGCCTTGTCGCTGATGCCCGCGGCGCCCACCGCCAGGCTTCCCAGCGTTTCCACGATGGTCACCGGCGCGGTGCTGGAAGCGTTCGTGCCGCTGACCGTCACGGTCGACCCGCTGTCGGCAGCCGTGTCGGTCACATTCACCGGGCCGCTGGTGGTGTTGGAAAAGCTCAGCGTGGTAACCGACGTAGTCAGGGGGTTGCTGGTGCCGATCCCGGTGGATGCCGCCAACGTGAGCGATGAGGCGGTCACGTTCAACGCGTTCGGGTTGCTGGCAAGAACGTCGATTTCGCCATTCGGCGCCAACAGGGTCAACGCGCTGATGGTCGTCACCGACCCACCGGCCTCGAAGTAGATGTTCCTCTTGCTGTCAAAGGTCAAATTGCCCGTGGGCGTTAGCGGAGTGCTGATGTAGATGTCGCCGCTGTTGGGCAACACGTTGATGTTGAAGAACCCACCGGTAATCGACGGCGTGCCCAACGTTCCCGTCACCGTCCCGTACACGCCGTTGTCCGAACCCAGGACCGTAACGTTGACAATCTGCGTCCCCGTGAGCGTGTTGGTCCCGCCCTGACCGTCTACCTCGCCGGTCAGAATGGCATCCACCTCAAAGCTGTCGTTCCCGGCGCCGCCCAAGAGGTTCGCCGTGCTGGCGACGGAGACGGTGAAGTAATTTCCCCCCGTGCCGCCTTGCAGCGTGCCGAAGCCGGAGAACGTCAAGTTCGCCGTGCCGCCGTCGTTATAGGTATCGCTTGCGCCGAGCGTCCAGGTGCTGGCCGCATTTTCGCCGGTCAGCGTGCCCGTGCTCCCGCCCGCCCCGATCAGCACGTCGATGCCGGTAAAACCGCCGCTACTGCCGCTATCGACGGCCGCGGTGGTCCCGCTGAAGCCGCTGGCCGACGAGCTGACCAGGGTGACGTTGACAATCGCGCTCCCCTCCAACGTTTCGGTCCCCGCGCCGCCGGAGATTGCCGCCGTGGTGGCCGCGCTGACGTTGAAGGTGTCCGCCACGGTGCCGCCTTGCAACTTGGCGAAACCGGAAAATGGCAAGCTATACGAACCGTCGTTGTAAGTCGGGTTGGCATTGAGCGTCCAGGTGGCGGTCGCGTACGTCTCGCCGGTGAGCGTACCCCCGCCCGCCCCGATTAAGGCGTCGATGCCGCTAAAACCGCCGCTGATGTTCGTCGCCGTGCCGCTGAATCCAAGCGTCGCGGAGCTCGTCAAGGCGGCGTTGCTGATCACGGTGAACGTCAGTGTGTTGCTCCCCGCCTGGCCGGCCACCGCGCCGGTCAAGGTGGCGCCGATGTTGAACGCGTTCACCCCGCCGCCGCCGTCGAGGTTCGCCGTGTTGGCCGCGGTGACGTTGAAGGTGTCCGCGGCGGAGCCGCCTTGCAGCGTGGCGAACTGGGAGAATTTCAAGGTGTACGAGCCGTCGAAATACATGTCGCTCGTGCCCAGCGACCAGGTGCTGACCGTATTCTCGCCCGTCAGCGTGCCCGTGCCCGCCCCCTTCAACACGTCGATATTGGTAAACCCGCCGCTGCTGCCGCTATCGACGGCCGCGGTGGTCCCACTGAAGCCGGTGGCCGACGAGCTGATCAACGTGACGTTGATGAGTGCGATTCCCTCCAACGTCTCAGTCCCCGTGCCGCCGGAGATTGCTGCCGTATTGACCGCACTGACATTGAAGATATCCGACACCGAGCCGCCTTGCAGCGTGGCGAAGCCGGAGAACGTCAAGTTCGCCGCGCCGCCGTCGTTATAGGTACTGCTTGTGCCAAGCGTCCAGGTGGCGGCCGCGTTCTCGCCGGTGAGCGTGCCCGGGCCCGTGCCCGCCCCGGTCAAGACATTCATGCCGGTGAAGCCGCCGATGATAGCCGTCGTGGTTCCCGTGAAATCGGTGGTGGTCGGCGGATTCGGGACGTTCAGCGTGACGTTGACGATCTCGCTGCCCGTCAGCGTTTCGCTCACTCCCTGGCCGGTCAACGTGCCGGCGATGCTTCCGCTCGAGAACGTGAAGGTGTCGGAGCCCGTATTGCCCTCAAGGTTGCCGAAACTGGAAAAGGAGATCGCACCCGCTCCCGCCGTCGCCACCGTTCCGGCGTTGCTGCCGGTGATGCTCCAGCTGTTGGCGGCGCTGGGGCCGACGAGCGTGTTCTTGGTGGCTGTGCTGCCGCCTTCAATGTCCGCGATGCCGGTGAAGCTGCCGCCGATCGGCGTGGGCGACCCGCCCACCGTTCCGCCCAACGTGCCGGCCACGAGGTTCGCCGTGAGGTTCACGGTCAGCGCCGTAGTGTAGGCCGAAAAGTTCAGCGTGCCCGCGCCGCTGACGCCGTTGGCCAGACCGATACTGCCCGAAATACCGTCGCCGGCTTCGAAATTGAACGTGTCGGTGCCGCTGCCGTCGGTCAAGTTCTGAATATTGGAGAAACTGTCGTTGACGATTCCGCTCCCGAGGGTTTCGGTCAGCGTCCCGGCGTTGCTACCGTTGATAGTCCAACTGTTGACGACGCTATACGATATGATGGTTTCGGAGCCGCCGGTGCCGCCGGTGATCGACCCGGTGATATTGCCGCCGGAAAACAGGAATTGATCGCCATCGTTCCCGCCCAGCAGGGTCACGCCGCCTGCGCCGCTGAAAGCCGCCCCATTGAGAGTGCCGCTGTTCGTGCCGGTGATGACCCAATAGTTGAACTGATTGTTCGAGCCGTAGATGATCTCGCTGCCGCCGGGATTGAAAACGAAATTGATATTGTAAAGATCGTACACATAGGGCGTCGTCTCGTTCAAATACAAGCCGGATGCCGTGCCGGGCGTCGTCGCCAGATTCACGGTCACGGTGGTCGTAACCGGAGGGCCCTGATAGGCCGTATAATCCAGCGTATTGGTGCCGCCCCCGCCGTCGATGAAGCCCGAGACGATCGCGCCGTTGCTGAACACGAATTTGTCGTTTCCGGAGCCGCCGGTGAGACCTTCGAATTTGGAAAAAGCGACCGTGTCGCTTGTCGCTCCCGTCGGTCCCAGCGTTCCGGAATCATACGCCGTGATGTTCCAGGTAATGTTAACGTTGGGACCAACGAGCGTATCGGTTACCGCGTTATTCCCGGCAAAGGTGCTGATACCGCTGAAGGTACCGCCGATTCCCGTCGCCGTTCCCGCCGCTGTTACCGGCGTGGGTAGAGCCGCCGTGACGCTTGTCAGACTCACGGTAATCGCCCCGGTGTCGGTCGAGTAGTCCAGGGTGTCCGTGCCGCCGCCGCCGACAAGGATGCCCGAAATGCTCCCTGCGCTGATGAACACAAAATCGTTGCTGCCGGTGCCTCCGATAAGGTTTTGGAAGGTCGTGAAGCTGACTGCGCCCACGGTCTCCGCGTTGGCCCCGCTAATGTCCCAAGTCGTGGACGCGTTGTTGCCGGTGATCGTGTTGATCGGCAGCGTGGTGCTCCCCGACGGCAATGTGTCGGCCCCGAACACCGTGGCGATTCCGGAAAACGCGGGCAAGATCGCGCTGCCGCTGCCGCCGGTGTTCGTGCTGTAGCTGACGCTGCCGGTCTGGAGGTTCACTCCCACGTCACTGGAAAAGCGGCTGAAATCCATCGTGTCGTGCCCGCCACCGTTGCCGGTGATGTCACCGCTGAGGGCGGCGCCGTTGTCGAACACGAAATCGTTGGCCCCCGAACCGCTGCTGAGGTCCTGGAAGGCCGTAAAATTGGTTCCATTCACGGTCTCCACGTTGGTCCCGTTGATGTTCCACGTCGTGTTCACGGCCGCGCCATTGCCCGTGACCGTATTGATCGGCGGCGTGGTGCCCGTGGTAGCCCCGATCACCCCGGCGATGTTCGTAAACGTGCCGCCGAGTAGAATTCCCGGCACCGTGCCGGATTCGCTCGTCGCGCCCAGGGTCACGCTCACCGGCGTGGTGTACTGGCTGAAATCCAGCGTATCGCCACCACCGCCGCCGTTGATGCTTCCGCTGAGAGTCTTCCCGGCGGAAAACTCGAAATCGTCGGCCGCGGTGCCGCCGCTGAGATTTTGAAAAGCGGAAAAACTAACCGTTACGCTTGGCGCTCCCGTCGGCCCCACCGTTCCGGAATCATTCCCAGTGATCTGCCAGGTGCTGGCGGTGTTGGGCCCCGTGAAGGTACTCGACGCGTTGTTATTGCCCGTAAAAATGGCAATGCCGCTGAAGGTGCCGCCGATTCCGGTGGCCGTTCCTGCCGCCGTTCCCGCCGCGATGCTCGTCAGCGTCACGGTCTCCGCCCCGGTGTAGAGCGAATAATCCAGCGTGTCCGTGCCGCCGCCGTCGCCGCCGACGACGTTGCCCGAAATACTGGCCCCGGTTTTGAACTGGAAGTCGTCGTTTCCCGTGCCGCCGGTGAGATTCGCGAAACTGGAAAACGTCAACGTGTTCGAGCCGTCGTAATACGTATCGCTCGTACCCAGCGTCCAGGTGCTGGCCACGCTTTCGCCGGTCAGCGTGCTGCCCGTAGCTGCCCCATTCAACACGCCGATGCCGCTAAAGCCGCCGCCGATGGCCGTCGTGGTCCCGCTGAAGCCGGAGGACGACGAGGTTGTTAGCGTGACGCTGGTGATCGAGCTACCGCCGAGCGTATCGTTGCTGGGTCCCGCCTCCCCCGTGAGCGTGCCGGTAATGCTTCCGCCGGAGAACGTGAACGTGTTGGCGCCCGTCGTACCGCCTTGAAGGTTCTGGAAACTCGAAAAGGTGTATCCCGCCACCGACCCGCCACCCGCCGAGTTGACGACCCAGGTACTGGCGGTGTTGAGACCAATGAGCGTATTGGACGCGCTGGTGTTCCCGACGAGGGTGTTGATTTGGCTGAAGGTGCCCCCGATCGGCGCGGCCGTGCCGGTGGCCGTGTCGCTTTGCAGATTCACCGTCACTGCCGTGGTGTAGTTCGAAAAGTTCAGGGCATCCGTGCCACCGCCGCCGACGACATTGCCCGTCACGCCCACACCGGCACTGAACACGAAGGAGTCGTTCTCCGACCCGCCGGTGAGGCTCTGCGCCGTGCTGAAAGTGACAGCAAGATTAGTGACCCCGGCGACGTTTCCCGTATTGGCGCTCGTAATTGACCAGGTCAAGGCGGTCGTCTGGTTACCGGCTTGCAGCGTATTTCCCGTCCCCGCCCCGATAAACTGGAGCGAGGATCCCGAGTAGTAGCCGTTATTGCCGGTTCCGGTAGCGAGAAACTCCACGACGTTGTTACCGGGGCTGGCTCCAGTTGAACTGGCGATGATACCGGAGGTGCTCACCGTCTGGTAACCGGTGGTGCCGATTTCATATTGCAGCGGGGAACTGCTCGACGTGCCCGGTCGGACGAATAAGGTCTGGCCGTTAGTCAGGGAAACCGGTGTCGTCGACAGCAACTGCCGCGACTCCAAGGACTCCAACCGTAGCAGCCGGAAGGGCCGCGAACGGACAGGACCGCGAGCCGGCGAAGATGTGCGGCCAAAACGCCGGCGCAGACGCCGAAGCGATTCAAAGAAACCGTGCCGCATTGCCACACCCCCTCCCGTCGCCCTGGGCCCCTCGCGCACCCGTTTCCCCAACGCCCAGGACCTTCATGAAATCCTGCCGCAGCCCCCTCTACGGTGCCAAAAGAATTGACACCAGATACGGGGTTCATTGTGGTTGGAAAGTGTAACGAAGTCAAGGTTTTTGCCTGCTGCGCAACGGTCTCCACGCGCTTTTGCCCCTTGCCGCGCGGAATAGCCAACGCCACGTGCGCAGGCGTTGTATTCGTTCCAACAGGCACGACCCAAGGCCTGAGCCGCATCGCGAGGAACTGCCGCAACAGAACCCATCTATAGCGGGGCACCACACTTGCTCTTCCACCAGCCGCGGCCATGCGATAAGCTCCGCCGCGCATACATAGCGATTGGCCATCGGCTTTTGGCGGGCCGTCGGCGACCGTGTCGGGCAATCGAGTTGTCCAGCGCGAGAGGCCGACGAAGAAATCCATTAGGTTCCGACGAAGAATAACTTCCCGGTTTTGCTTCCTTTTCCATAGCCCAGGCATAAATGTCTGGGCTACGGAAATCGGGAAGTTATTTTTCGGCCAGTCCTTAGCCGACCGCGGACTATCTCAGCCCGGAGAACTACCCTTGTCCAGCTTCCCACCGCAATCCGCAGGCGAAAACGTGAGCGCGGGAAGACTCTGCCGGCGTTGGGCGCCCATGGCCGTTTCGGCGCTATTGCTGGCGGCGCAGATCAGCCCCTGGTGCTATCCCATGCCCGACGCTTATCAGTTCCTCTCGATGGCCAGGAGCGTGGCGCATGGCCACGGCCTGACCGCTCACGGCGACCCCCACGACGGCCCGCCCAAGCAGCCAGGCTACTCGCTGCTGATTAGTCCCCTGTTTCTCATCTCCGATCGGCCCTTTCTGGAGCTGTCGATCGTCCACTTTTTGCTGGCGGTCGTCTGGATGGGGGGGGTCTACGTTTGGGCGCGGCGGGTGGTCCCCGCGGCCGCAATTTGGATCGCCGCCTTGAGCGCGGCCAATGGTGCTTACTGGGTCGTTTATCGTCAACCGCTGAGCGACGTGACCTTCGCGTGCGGCTGCGTCTGGTCCATCAACTTTCTCGATACGGCCATCCACGCCCGGCCGGCCGGCGTTTGCATGGCAAGTTCTCTCGCGGCCGCGGCCATGTTGACCGCCACGTGCACGGTCCGTTATTTGGGGATCACGTTCGCGCTGGGGTGCTGCCTTGCGCTGCTCTTGGGGGCCCGGCGAGGGCAGTTCGCTTGGCGCCGGGCGATCGCCCTGACGCTATTGCTGGGGCTGGCGGCCGCGGCAACCGTTGTGGGCCTGCTCGCCCGCGAACACGCGATGGCGCTGCGCAGCGGCGCCCACACGTACGTCGGCTTCTTCAAAGCCTCGGCAACCGGATTCACCAACACTTGCCCCCGCGGTTTGCAGTTGAACATCGCCGGAGTGGGCCGGGACATGATCCCGGGGATGCTCAAGAGCTACGGACCCGAGGGGAAGTGGCTCAACATCAATATGTTGCTGTATATTCCCTTTTTCGCCCTGCTGCTGCTCGGCTGGACGCGGTGGATCCGCCGCCAGGCCGATCCGTTCGCCTGGACTCTGCCCTTGTACATGGCCGTGCTGGTGGCCTATTCCGCCGAATATGGGGTACGGTTCTGCGTGCCGTTGTTGCCCGCGCTTTGGGTTTGCCTGTGGTTCGGCCTGGAACGTTTGCAACAGCGGCGTTTCCGCATCCTGGCGACCCTCTGGGTGTTGCACGTGGCCGTTGCGCTGGGTTACTGGCTGGCGATCGACCTGCCCGGGGCCCGCGCGCTCAACCGGCAGTGGCCGCTGGCCGATCGCCTGGTGGCCCGCGTCGGCGCCGATGCGGGTCTCATCGCGGTGGCCCCGGGGCCCGTCGCGACCAACCCATCGGTGTTGGAATTCGTGCAATTGGTCCAGTTGGCTCTGGATGGGCCGGTAGCCGACAACTTCGACGATCCGACGGTCCGCGACCGCACCCAATGGCTTATTATGCCCGCGGATCGTCCGCCGCTACACGGATTCGTACTGAGCTGCCCGTTAGGCCCCTACCAATTGCTCCACCGCAGCGACAACCGGTGAACGGCGGGCAGTCGGCACGTTGCAGTGAACAGTCGCCAGCGGCTGGGTCAAGTGGAAATCGCCCGCCAAGCCAAGTGGAACGGAGCGTTGCCTCGCGCGCCAGCCGTACCTGCGCAAAACAGGCTTGGCAAGGGTTGGGAGCCGGTTGTACAATCGTTTTTGTGGACGATCCAGCTCCTCATGCACAGCCCGGCAGCGTCGTATCCCGCGGCGGGCTGCTCCGCGGCGGATTCGCGCTGGCCGCCGCGCATCGGCGCTGCCTGGCCGCGATCGCACTGCTGCTATTGACGCTGTTGGCCTACGCTCCCGTCGTCCGTTGCGGCTTCATCTGGGATGACGACGACTACGTTTCGGCCAACGAAACTCTCCGTAGCGTCTCGGGCTTGGCACGGATTTGGTGCGATCCCAGCGCCACCCCCCAATACTATCCGCTGGTCCATACGACCCTTTGGCTCGAATACCGGCTTTGGGGCCCCTGGCCGCCGGGCTACCACGTCGTCAACGTCCTGATCCACGCCGTGAGCGCGCTGTTGGTTTGGCAATTGCTCCGCCGGCTCGAGGTTCCGGGCGCCTGGCTGGCGGCCGCGATCTTTGCCCTGCACCCGGTCCAGGTGGAGTCGGTGGCCTGGATCACCGAGCGCAAGAATGTGCTCTCGCTGTGCTTCTATCTCGGCGCCGTTTGGGTCTACCTGCGGTCGGCGGCATGGACCGGCCGGCCGCAGTCTGCGATGGCCTCCGCGGGCAACTACGCCTGCTTGTTGTTGCTGTTCGGGTGTGCCCTGCTGAGCAAGACCACCGCTTGCACTCTGCCGGCGGCCCTGCTGCTGTTGCGCTATTGGAAGCGGAAAGGAATCGGCCGCCGCGACCTGATGGCGATGCTTCCGCTGTTGGCGATAGGGTTGGCGATGGGCCTGGTGACGGTATATCTCGAACGGCACCACGTCTTGGCCCGCGGCGCCGACTGGAATTTCACCTGGTACGATCGCTTGCTGATCGCTAGCCGTGCCGTCTGGTTCTATGCCGGCAAACTCGTTTGGCCGTCTTCGCTAACCTTCTTCTACCCCCGCTGGCAAATCGACGCCGGCCTATGGTGGCAGTGGTTGTTTCTGCCTTCGCTGCTGGCAACCTTGGCTGCGCTGGCGGTCGGCGGTCGCAGGTTCGGCCGCGGCCCGTTGACGGCCGTATTGTTCTTCCTGGGGACCCTTGTGCCGGCGCTCGGCTTCTTCAACATCTACCCCATGCGGTACTCGTTCGTCGCCGATCATTTCCAGTACGTGGCCGGCATAGGCCTGATCGCGCTCGCGGCGGCGGTGATCTTCTCTGCGGCGCAGCGCCTGCCGGTTCCCCATCCGCATTTCGAATTCAGCGCCGCCGGATTGCTGCTGGCGCTGTTGCTCGCGTTGACCTTTCGGCAAACATTCATCTATCGAGATCTGGAAACGCTCTGGCGCGATACGATCGCCAAGAACCCCCGCGCTTGGATGGCTTGCAATAACCTGGCCTATCTTCTGCGGATGCGCGGCGACACGGTCGATTCGCGTACATTGTTCGAAGACTCGCTGCGAATCAACCCCCGTTCACCCGAGTCGCACAATAACTTGGGCGAATTGCTCTCCGAGCAAGGGCTTTTCCCCGAGGCCCAGGGCCATTTCGAGGAGGCCCTGCGGCTCGAGCCCGACTACCCTGACGCCCGCAATAACTACGGCCAACTGCTGGCCGCCACCGGTCGGTACGCGGCCGCATACGACCAGTTCGCCGAGGCCTTGCGGCTCAATCCCCAGCTCTCGGGAGCCTACAACAACTGGGCCTGTGCGCTGGCCCGCGAAGGCCGTCGCGAGGCGGCCATCGAGCGTTATTACGCCGCCCTGCGAATCGATCCCCGCAACGCGCAGGTGCACTCCAACCTGGCGGTGCTGTTGATGGCCACAGAACAGCAGCGGGCGGAAGCGCAGCAGCATTTCCAGGCGGCGCTCGACATTGCCCCCGAGTTCGCCGACGCACACTACAACTTCGGCAATCTGCTGACGGCCGAGCGGAACTTCGCCGCAGCGGAGACCCACTTCCGCACCGCTTTGCGCATCAATCCCGATCATCGGCTGGCCGCCGCAAACCTCGGCGCCCTGCTGGCGCTCGAGGGTCGGCCGGAGGAGGCTGTGCGACTGTTGACGGCCGTCGTCCAAGCCGCGCCGGCCGATCTGCAGGCGCGAAAGAACCTGGCGGCAGCGTACGAGCGGATGGGAAATCACGCCGCGGCCATCGCGGCCCTCCGCGAAGCGGTACGTCTCAATCCGGACGACGTGGATGCCCGCAACCGTTTACAGGGCCTGGAAGCACCGCAAGGGCGCTGAGCGCCGCCGGATGGAGATCGGTCAGGGACGAATCCCCAAACGAGCGAGCGAGATTACGGGCGACGAACGGCGATGGCGGCTCGGTGCGCGAGGGCCCCGCCCCTTGCTCCCCTGCAGTCATTGCCACGGTACAATGGAATGGCCCCTTGCTGGCAACGGAAAGATCGAATGGGCCGCAGAACGAAGAAAAACCGCTTGCGGGATACTCCACACCGCGAACCCCGGGAGAAATGCCCGTGCCGCGACCATATCGCTACCCCTCCCAGCTCAGGGACGGGGCTACGGAACCCCTACGCGGTACTAGCCGTGTGCGGTCTCCTGTTGCTGGCCGTTGCCTTGGTCTTTAGTCAGACGGTGCGGTTCGACTTCGTCAACTTCGATGACAACGATTACGTCAGCAGGAACTTGCATGTCCATAAAGGGATGACGTGGCCGGGACTCGTCTGGGCATTCAGCAGCTTCCACGCCAGTAACTGGCATCCGCTGACGTGGCTCTCCCATATGCTGGATATCCAGCTCTATGGTCTCTGGGCCGGCGGGCATCACCTCACCAACGTGCTGCTGCACGCGGCCAGCGTGATCGTGTTGTTCCTCGTCTTGCGGCGGATGACCGGCCGGCTATGGCCCAGCGCGTGGGTGGCCGCGCTATTTGCGATCCATCCGCTGCACGTCGAGTCGGTGGCGTGGGTCTCCGAGCGAAAGGACGTATTGAGCGGGCTTTTCTTCGCGCTCACGCTGGCGGCCTATTTGGGCTACGTCCGCCGGCCGTTTTCAGTGCTACGCTACCTCCTAGTCGTGTTCTGTTTTGCACTGGGGCTTTTGTCAAAGCCCATGCTGGTAACCCTGCCCTTCGCACTCTGGTTGCTGGATTACTGGCCCTTGGGGCGGTGGAAGCCCTTTGCTGGGGCGGTGGCCGCGACTGAAGGTGGATTCGTCCCGGCTTTTCCACGGCGCGTAATACTCGAAAAAGTCCCCTTAATCCTGCTGGCGGCCGCTTCCTGCGCGGTAACCATGATGGCGCAAACCACAGCCATGGCCACGCTGGAACGGGTCCCGTTGACGGTTCGGGCTGCCAATGCCGCGGTATCGTATGTCGTCTACTTGGGACAGTCTCTGGGGCCCACCGGCCTGACCGTACTCTATCCTCACCCACGGGATTCTCTTTCGGGATGGACCGTCGCCGGATGCGCACTGCTACTGGTGGGCGTTTCGATCGTGACTGTGATGTCGAGGCGGAGTCGTCCTTATCTGCTGCTCGGGTGGCTGTGGTATCTGGGGATGTTGGTACCGGTGATCGGGTTGGTCCAGGTGGGCGATCAGGCAAGGGCCGATCGTTACATGTACTTGCCGTTGATCGGGCCGAGCCTGGCTTTGGCCTGGGCCTCGATCGAGCTCACGGGGGAATCGTTGATTCGCCGACGGTTATGCGGAATGGCATGGTTACTAGTGCTCGTAGCCCTGACGGCCATGGCCTCTCAGCAGGCGAGCTATTGGCGCGACAGTGAAACACTGTGGACACATGCTTTGACCGCCACCAGTCGTAACTGGCAGGCCCACAACAGCCTCGGTACCGCCCTGGCCGCCCGCGGACAACTCGACGAGGCGATCGCCCATTTTCAGAAGGCCCTGGAAATCCAGCCGGACGACGCGGAAACCCACTATAACCTCGGTAAGGCTCTGGCTGGACGCGGACAGGTCGAGGGGACCATAGCACATTATCGGAAAGCCCTGGAGATCAGGCCCGACTTCGCAGAGGCCCACAACAACCTCGGCAACGTGTTGGTTGCCCACGGACAGTTTAATGAGGCCACCACCCACTACCAGAAGGCCTTGGAGATCAATCCCGACTATGTGGAAGCCAACTACAACCTCGGCATTGCCTTGGCGGGCCGCGGACAGATCGAGGGAGCTATCGCCCATTACCAGAAAGCCCTGGAGATCAATCCCGACGACGCAGATACCCACAACGCCCTCGCCCTCGCCTTGGCCAGCCGTGGACAGGTCGACGAGGCAATCGCCCACTTCCATATGGCGTTAAAAATCCAGGCGGATTCTCCGAACGCCCACAACAACCTCGCCCTCGCCCTGGTCCGCCGTGGACAGGTCGATGAGGCAATCACGCATTACCTAAAGGCCCTGGAATACAATCCCAACTACGCCATGGCCCACTTCAACCTGGGCAACGCTCTCATCGGCCGCGAACAGATCGACGAGGCCATCGCACATTACCAGAAGGCCCTGGACATACAGCCCGATTTAGCGGATGTCCACAACAACCTCGCCGTCGCCTTGGCCGGCCGCGGACGGCTCGATGAGGCCATCCCGCATTACCAGAAGGCCCTGGATATCAAGCCCGAAGACGTGAACGCTCGCCGGAACCTCGCCATGGCCCTGTCCCAGCGGGAAAGAATCCTAAAGTCTCTCGCTGAGCGGCAAGACGCTATGCGCATACGGCCGAACGATGCGGCTCTCCTAAACGACACCGCCTGGATGCTGGCAACCAATCCCAATGCATCGGTCCGCAATGGCCCCGATGCGGTCGAGTTGGCCCAACGGGCGCTGCGGCTCTCCGGCGGCAACGAACCGGCCATCCTCGGCACACTCTCCGCCGCCTATGCCGAGGCAGGTCGCTTCTCCGACGCCGTGCAGACCGGCGAAGAAGCGGTCCGCCTCGCTGCCGCAGCCGGCCAGCGCTCGCTGGCCGAGCAGTTCCGCATCCGCCTGCAACTTTACCGCAACGGAAAGCCTCATCGTCAGCCGCCGGACCGCTGAGATCGGGCGGGGATAAATGCCGGGAGGCCCCGATCTCGTGCCGATCGGGCGCTTTCGTTGCCCACGCTCTCCCTAACACATGCTCGCGACCGGCCCTATCATGGTACAATGGCATGGCCCCCTGAGAGCACCGGGAAGAAGGCATGAACCGCAGAACGAAGAAGAACCGTTTGCGGGATACTCCAAATCGCGGATGCCACGAGAAAAACTCGCGTCAGCGCCGCATCTCCGCGCATTCAGCGGCGGGTCTGCGGGATTCCTACACGCAACTGGCCGTGGGCGGCCTCCTTTTGCTGGCCGTTGCTCTGGTCTTTAGTCAGACGGTGCGGTTCGACTTCGTCAACTTCGATGACAACGATTACGTCTACGAGAACCTCCATATCCGGAAAGGGCCAACCTGGCCGGGACTCGTCTGGGCATTCAGCAGCTTCCACGCCAGTAACTGGCATCCGCTGACGTGGCTCTCCCATATGCTGGATATCCAGCTCTATGGTCTCTGGGCCGGCGGGCATCACCTCACCAACGTGCTGCTGCACGCGGCCAGCGTGATCGTGTTGTTCCTCGTCTTGCGGCGGATGACCGGCCGGCTATGGCCCAGCGCGTGGGTGGCCGCGCTATTTGCGATCCATCCGCTGCACGTCGAGTCGGTGGCGTGGGTCTCCGAGCGAAAGGACGTATTGAGCGGGCTTTTCTTCGCGCTCACGCTGGCGGCCTATTTGGGCTACGTCCGCCGGCCGTTTTCAGTGCTACGCTACCTCCTAGTCGTGTTCTGTTTTGCACTGGGGCTTTTGTCAAAGCCCATGCTGGTAACCCTGCCCTTCGCACTCTGGTTGCTGGATTACTGGCCCTTGGGGCGGTGGAAGCCCTTTGCTGGGGCGGTGGCCGCGACTGAAGGTGGATTCGTCCCGGCTTTTCCACGGCGCGTAATACTCGAAAAAGTCCCCTTAATCCTGCTGGCGGCCGCTTCCTGCGCGGTAACCATGATGGCGCAAACCACAGCCATGGCCACGCTGGAACGGGTCCCGTTGACGGTTCGGGCTGCCAATGCCGCGGTATCGTATGTCGTCTACTTGGGACAGTCTCTGGGGCCCACCGGCCTGACCGTACTCTATCCTCACCCACGGGATTCTCTTTCGGGATGGACCGTCGCCGGATGCGCACTGCTACTGGTGGGCGTTTCGATCGTGACTGTGATGTCGAGGCGGAGTCGTCCTTATCTGCTGCTCGGGTGGCTGTGGTATCTGGGGATGTTGGTACCGGTGATCGGGTTGGTCCAGGTGGGCGATCAGGCAAGGGCCGATCGTTACATGTACTTGCCGTTGATCGGGCCGAGCCTGGCTTTGGCCTGGGCCTCGATCGAGCTCACGGGGGAATCGTTGATTCGCCGACGGTTATGCGGAATGGCATGGTTACTAGTGCTCGTAGCCCTGACGGCCATGGCCTCTCAGCAGGCGAGCTATTGGCGCGACAGTGAAACACTATGGAAACATGCTTTGACCGCCACCAGTCGTAACTGGCAGGCCCACAATCACCTCGGCTGCGTCCTGGCCGACCGCGGACGATTCGGTGAGGCCCTCGCTCATTACGAGAAGTCGCTGGAAATTCAGCCCAATGAGGCGAAAACCCACTACAACCTCGGTAATGCCCTGTCCCGCTACGGGCAGGCCGACAGGGCCATCGCTCAGTACCAGAAGGCGCTGGAAATCCGGCCCGACTACGTGAATGCCCACAGTAACCTCGGTACCGCTCTGGCCGGCCGCGGACAATTCGCTGACGCCATCGCGCATTACCAGAAGGCCCTGGAAATCGCACCCGACAACGCCGAGGTCCAAAACAACCTCGGCGGCGCTCTGCTCCGGCACGGACAACTCGCCGAGGCCATCGCGCATTACCAAAAGGCTCTGGAAATCACGCCCGACAACGTGAACGTTCGGCGGAATCTCGTCACGGCCCTGTCCGCGCGGGAGACAATCCTGAAGTCTCTCGCCGAGCGGCAAGACGCGCTGCAGGTACGGCCGAACGATGTGGCTCTCGTAAACGACACCGCCTGGATGCTGGCAACCAACCCCAACGCCTTCGTCCGAAACGGGCCAGGGGCCGTCGAGTTGGCCGAGCGCGCGGTAAAGCTCTCTGGCGGGCGGGAAGCAGCAATTCTCGATACGCTGGCGGCCGCCTATGCCGCCGCCGGCCAGTTCGACAAGGCCGTGGAGACGGCCATCGAGGCCCATCGGCTGGCGGAAGCCGCCGGCCAGCGGCCCCACGCGGAGGCGATCCGGATGCGGTTACAACTCTATCGCGGCCGAAAGCCCTACCACGACCCGCCTGGCATGCCATCGAATCGCTGAAAGCAATGCAAAAACGGGGATGGCGAGCGGTAATCCGGCGGCTTGCGCGGGCTTGGCTCGTGGCGACTCGGTGCCCGTTGGATCGCTTCCGTTGCTGCTCGCCGCGCGACCGTTCGTCCATCAAGCGGCACCCGGGCGATATGGCCCCTTTCCTCGTGACGATGGATAGTCGAAGACCCGTCGTTCAGGTCTTTACGATTTGCGACTTCAATTCACGATTCCTCCATGAGCGTGAGAGATCTTCACGTTCGCCCATGCCGGATCACCCCTTCCCCGGAAAGAGCTTTGCAGCAGTCCCGGAAGCCATGCGAGCGGGCTGAGCGCCGCCGGGCGCGGCAGCGGGACACCACGGTGCTGGAGCGGAGGCCGAGCCTGCTTCGGCCTGCATGCCCGCAGCTGCTCGCGGCGCCCGATACCCTATATCGAGCGGCCCCATCCGGCCATCACGATGCTCCGACGATGGTGGGCTTTCGCGACCCCCACCTGACTTCTACCTGAATCGCGACGTTTGTCCAGCGGAACCTCCTCGTGGGCGTACGTCCGAATCCTGAGAAATAACACGCGGCCGCAATTGCCCCAGGACAATCCGGCCGCGCGGAGATTTCATTCTTCAGTGCAGCGTCCGCTGCAGGGAGCGGGCAGGGCTCAGGCCTTCATGTCCTGGCTCTCTTCTCCCTTTTCTTCTTCCTCTTCCTCCGGTTTGCGGAACCAGCGGCGGTAGCCGAACATCCCCAGGCCCATCAGCGCCGCCCCGGCCAACATGGTCATGGTCGACGCTTCCGGAACCGCGTTCACCGCCTCGATGGCGACGTCGTAACCTCCACTGAGCTGTCCTGTCTGGTAGTTGGCGGTGTAGAAGACCTCCCAGGTTTCGCTGTCGTATGTGGTGCCGTTCCAGCCGT